>Ga0315312_1000012_pt1 | contig 473756 bp, 424 predicted proteins | sample TDP7_MG_FD_203629 | JGI IMG/M metagenome (GOLD analysis project Ga0315312, IMG submission 203629) | Freshwater sediment microbial communities from Lake Towuti, South Sulawesi, Indonesia - TDP7 | ecosystem: Environmental > Aquatic > Freshwater > Lake > Sediment | place: Indonesia: South... | reverse complement strand
GCTTAAACGTAATTATCGGTCTGAGACCAGAAGGCTCTTCATGGGAAAGAGCTGAAAAAGACGGCTTCAAGGTTTACACGATCCCAGAAGCTGTGAAGAGAGCTGACATTATCTTCATGTTAATCCCCGACATGACACAACCCAAAGTTTACGGGGAATCCGTCGGACCATATTTGGCGAAAGGCAAAACCTTATACTTTGCACATGGCTTCAACATCCACTTCAAGCAGATAGTCCCGCCTAAGAATGTGGACGTGATCATGGTGGCACCTAAGAGCCCCGGCATAAGGCTTAGAGAAACATATGTGAGTGGCTTCGGCGTTCCGGCTCTGATGGCAATCTTTCAGGACTTCTCAGGTAAAGCGAAGGAATCAGCTCTCGCCATTGCCAAGGCTCTTGGATGTACAAGAGCCGGTGTCCTCGAGACTACTTTCAAAGATGAAACTGAAAGTGACCTCATTGGTGAGCAGACGGTTTTGGTCGGCGGGCTTATTGAACTCATCAAGAGAGGGTTCGAGGTACTTGTCGAGAACGGTTACCCGCCTGAGCTCGCCTATTTCGAGGCATGCAACGAGGCTAAGCTGATAATGGACCTCATCTATCAGAAAGGCATTAGTGGAATGCTCAGAGCTGTCTCTGACACTGCGAAGTACGGCGGACTAACTGTGGGCTCGAAGGTGATTGACGAACACGTGAAAGAAAACATGAGAAAGGCAGTAAAAGACGTTCAGAGTGGACAGTTCGCCAAAGAGTGGATAGAAGAACACAAATCCGGTGAGAAGAAGCTGAGGGCTCTCATGAAAGAGATCGAAGAACACCAGCTTGAAAAGGTTGGAAAGTTCATCCGCCAAACCTCTGGAATCGAAAAGTGACTGAAAAGCCGCGGGTGAAACGTAATAGGCATGAACATAGCCGAAAAGATTCTCGCTGCTGCTTCAAGGAGAAGTGAAGTTAAGCCAGGCGAAATTGTACAGGCAAGAGTCGACATGGCTATGGCCAACGAGATAACGGGCCCTTTAGCCATCCAAGCCTTCAAGCAGATAGGAGTCCCAAAGGTCTGGAACCCGCGGAGCATAGTGCTAGTTCTTGATCATCAGGTTCCCGCTGACACGGTGAAATCCGCGGAACTACACAGGATAATGAGGACTTTCGCTAAGGAGCATGAGATACCTCTGCTTTATGACGTAGGGTTTGGTGGAGTATGCCACCAGGTAATGGTTGAGAAAGGACACGTTCGACCCGGGGAACTTGTTGTCGGCGCAGACTCGCACACATGCACGTATGGTGCCTTAGGCGCTTTTGCAACGGGCATAGGCTCAACCGAAATGGCTGGGGTCTTCGCAACTGGCGAGATATGGCTGAAGGTTCCATCATCAATTAGGATAAACTTGGATGGATCGTTCTCAAGATACGTGACTCCTAAGGACCTGATACTTTACATGATTGGGAAGATCGGAGCAGATGGAGCCACATACAAGGCTATTGAATTCACCGGACCAGCAGTCCTCCAGATATCAGTGAGCGGTCGGATGACCCTTTGTAATATGGCTGTTGAGATGGGCGCAAAGACTGGAATAATCAGCCCAGACGAGGTCACCTTGGCATACGTTGAAGAATGCACAAACAGGCCTTTCATGTTGCTGGGGAGTGACTCTGACGCCATTTATGAGAAGACAATCGACATCGATATCGGCGAGTTTGAACCGCAAGTTGCCTGCCCCCATTCCGTCGATAACGTCAAGCCAGTTAAGGAAGTTGAGGGCACAAAGATAGACCAGGCCTTCGTTGGGTCCTGTACAAACGGGCGGTTAGAAGACTTGGAGTTGGCGGCGAAGTTCCTAAAAGGAAGAAAGACAGAAAAAGGCGTAAGGCTAATTATCACGCCGGCCTCACAGGAGGTCTACCTACAAGCCTTACGACACGGGCTGTTCGAAGTATTCGTCGAGGCTGGAGCCTATGTCTGCAGCCCCACGTGCGGACCATGCTTCGGCGGCCACATGGGTCTCTTGGCACCGGGCGAAGTGTGCATAAGCTCCTCTAACAGAAACTTCTCCGGCAGGATGGGTAGTTCTAAGGCGGAGATCTACCTAGCTTCACCGGCAACAGTCGCCGCTTCAGCAGTGGCTGGAAGAATCGTTGATCCAAGAAGCTTCTCGGAGGGTTGAAGCGTGGAGGTTTCTGGCAAAGCTTTGATCTATGGAGACAACATCAACACAGACGTAATTATTCCAAGCAAGTATCTGACCTCACTCGATCCGACCGAGTTTGCCAAGCATGCGATGGAAGGCTTGGATCCCGACTTTGCCGAGAAAGCCAAAGGTGGCGTGGTTATTGTTGCCGGAAGGAACTTTGGCTGCGGATCAAGCCGCGAACAGGCGCCCATAGCATTGAAATATGCTGGCGTTAGATGCATCTTAGCTGAGTCATTCGCGCGCATATTTTATAGGAACGCGATAAACATCGGTCTACCAGTGCTCGAGAGTCCAGGCATCACCAAACAGGTTAATGAGGGCGATAGGCTCACAGTCAATCTGGAACAGGGTAGGGTCACAAATGTGACAAGGAACGGTGATTTCGAGGCTTTGAGACTACCTGATTTCATCATCGAAATCATACAGAACGGGGGGCTAATAGAGCACTTAAGAAGGAAGAGGGGCGCCCAAGAATGAAGTACAAAGTTGCTTTGATCCCAGGCGACGGCATCGGTCCGGAGCTGACTGAGACGACCCTCACTGTTCTGAACGCGGTTCAGGAGAGGAAAAACCTTGACCTTAAATTCGTCGAGCTGGAAGCAGGTGACGCCTGCCTTGAGAAACGGGGGGTTGCGCTTCCAGATGAGACTGTTGAGGCGATAAGGAACTCTCACGTCTGCATTAAGGGACCCGTAGGTGAGACTGCGGCTGACGTGGTCGTTAAGTTGAGGATGATGTTCGACCTTTACGCAAATATCCGTCCTATAAAAGCTTACCCCGGAGTTCCATGTCTAAGGGATGACGTAGACCTTGTGTTTGCAAGAGAGAATACTGAAGGCCTCTATAAGGGCTTCGAGTTCATGTTAGACGATACAGCTGTCGCTTTGAGAGTCATTACAAGGAGAGGCAGTGAACGTATTGCGCGGAAAGCCTTTGAACTTGCCTTGAGAAGAAACAAGAAGAGAAGGGTGACAGCGGTTCATAAAGCAAATGTTCTGAGAGTGACTTGTGGACTCTTTGCTGAGGTGTGTAGAGAGGTTGCTAAGGAATATCCTAACGTCAGCTTTGATGAGCAGTATGTTGATGCGGCTTCGATGAGACTCATCAAGGAGCCTCAGAACTACGACGTGATTGTCACAACGAACCTTTTCGGCGACATCCTGTCAGACGAGGCAGCTCAACTTGTTGGCGGGCTAGGCATGGCGCCAGGAGGAAACATAGGCGATAACTTCGCCCTTTTTGAGCCCGTTCATGGGTCAGCGCCCACTCGGATCGGCAAACACACGGCTAACCCTTGCTCAATGATCTTAGCTTCGAAGATGATGCTTGAATGGTTGGGCGGACGCCACGGAGACCCGGTTTGCCTGAAGGCTGCGGAGGCTGTTGAGTTAGGCGTAACTGAGGTTCTCAGGAAGGGTCTGACGGTTCCAGACTTCGGAGGGAGGTTCAAAACATATGAGATGGGCGAAGCCATAGCTGAAGAGATTATGCGGTTGAAATTATAGAATAAAGCTTGGAGGTTTGGGTTTTGGAGTATATTAGGATATTTGATACGACTCTGAGGGATGGTGAACAGACGCCGGGTGTATCTTTTACGCCTGATGAGAAGATGGAGATAGCGATCCAGCTTGATAAGTTGGGTGTTGACGTGATTGAGGCTGGTTTTCCATCAGCAACACAGGGCGAGCAGAAAGCCTTGAAAGATCTTATGGGTGCGGGTTTGAAGGCTGAAGTTTGTGCCCTAACCCGAGCTTTGAGGAGCGACATAGACATTGCCATGCCGTACAATGTCAATTTAATACACACGTTCATATCGACGTCGCAAGTCCAGATGAGATACGCCTTGAACATGACGCCCGAGCAGGTCTTGAAGGCAACGGTTGACTCTGTCCAGTACATCAAGGACCACGGATTCATCTGCGAGTTCTCGCCTATGGATGCAACGCGAAGTGACTTTGGCTTCTTGAAGAAGGTGTGTAAGGCTTCGGAGGAAGCTGGAGCCGACCGTATAAACATACCAGACACAGTAGGTATCATGGCACCTCAGGCCATGGAGAAACTGATCAGAGACCTGAAGGCTGTGTTGAAGACTTCGCTGAGCGTTCACTGCCACAATGACTTCGGCTTGGCTGTGGCGAACTCGCTGGCTGGCGTCTTGGGAGGCGCGGATCAGGTTCACGTAGCCGTAAATGGTCTAGGCGAAAGGGCTGGCAACGCATCTCTAGAAGAGGTTGTGATGGGACTACATCGGATCTACAAGAAGAAGACGGGGGTAAACACTTGCCTTCTATACGGAACCTCAAAGCTTGTCTCGCGGCTAACTGGCGTTGTAGTTCAACCGAACAAGGCGATCGTAGGCGACAACGCCTTCGCTCACGAGTCTGGCATTCACACGAGGGGCGTGACTGTTAAACCTTTGACCTTTGAGCCATTCAGACCCGAGGTAGTTGGCAGGCGAAGAAGACTTTTGGCAGGTAAGCTTTCTGGTAGACACGGCGTAAAGGCTGAGCTTGATGAGGCTGGAATCCGTCCAACAGAGGCTCATCTCAAGGAGATCGTCGACCGTGTTAAAGAGCTGGGCGACAAAGGTAAAACAGTGACCGATGCCGATCTGTTTGCGATAGCTAGGACAATCATAGGTGAGGTTGCCGAGGAAAGGATTGTTGAACTGACCGACTTCGCTGTGACGACTGGTATAAGGGTCATCCCAACGGCGTCGGTGAAGCTCGTACTTGACGGGAAAGAGTATATAGCCGCAGAGACCGGCGTAGGTCCCGTGGACGCCGCTATGAAAGCCATCCAGAAAATCACGAATCAGCTAGCAAATGTTAGGCTTACAGAGTACCGTCTCGAAGCCTTGACCGGCGGCTCAGACGCCGTCGCTGAGGTCATTATAAAAGTCGAAGACAAGGACGGGAACGTGGTCTCGGCAAGAGGCGCCCGGGAAGACATAGTTATGGCAAGCGTCGAAGCCATGATAAATGGGATAAATAAGCTCCTAGCAAGACGCAGAAAGCAAAGCTTGTAGGTTTACGGTCCTTTGCTTGCGTAACTTTTTCCTAGATCAGAGTAGAGGGCTCAAGGGAATATTAGTTTTGAAGCCCCGTTCGTGGAGGCTGCGAAAACACTTAAGTTCAAGACACAATAAGTAGTTTTTTGGGGTTTGTTGTGACTGGCTGACCGGTATCAACAGCCAAATTTTGCGGAGAAAGAGGACATGCGATGGAGCACTTCGATGTGCTGGCTTTACGCCATAACAAAGTATCACTATGTGCCAGATCTGAGGGAGACCCTGGCCGCGGTTGACGATGCCACACGCTTAGGCTTTCAATACATGGAGTTAGAAGGGGTCGGCTCGCAGCTTTATACCGTCGCAGAAAACCGTGCTGAAATAATGAATCGCTGCGAAAGAGACGGGGTCAAGCTCATGGATTTCGTTCCTGTTCTTCCAGACCTCATGTCCACTGACCAAAGGAAGAGACGCAAAGCCTTAGATGATTTCAGGTTGGGCTGCGAGTTGGGCTCCTATTTCGAAACAGGGATGGTCCAAGCGGACACTTTCCACCTTCCCATCCATATAGAACCGCCATATGACATCGTTAAGGAGTTTGGGTTCTCTTACAAGCCGCCCTCTATTAATGTGGAACCTGGATTTGACTTCTGGGAGTTTTTTAGGCAAATTTTAGTTCCATCTATAGCTGAATGCAACACTATGGCAGAGGACCATGGGTTAAGGCTTTGCATTGAGCCAAGGACATGGGAGACCGTCTCGAATGCATGGGCTTTAGAAGTCTTGATGCGGGAAATAGGTAGCAAGAATCTTGGTGCAGTTCTTGATGTTGCCCATCTAGCAGCGCAGAAGATGTCTCCAACCCAATGCGTAGAGATGCTGGGGAAACGAATCTTCTATGTTCACGCCAGCGACAGCAACTTCCTAACAGAGGACCATCTGCAGATCGGAACAGGAAGTGTTGATTGGGAAAACCTCCTCAAAGCCTTAAGGAAGCACCACTATGAAGGATTCATTGGAATCGACATAGGCGGAAAAAAGGAACTGAAGCAAAACCTAGACGAAATGTACACAAACTCCAAGGAATACTTGGAGAAACTGATCAAGAAAGTATCCCATTGACGGGCACAATTCATGCGTCAAGTATCCTTCACCTGTGCCAAATGCCAGTTCACCGCTGGTAAAGACTTTTAAGGACAGAAGGCTGACTAGCTCCGTCAAAAAGGAGAGAAACATATGGTCTTAAGAATAGGTTTCATCGGCGCCGGCGGCATAGCGAGATACCATATGGAAAGACTTGTGAAGATGCCTGATGTCAAGATAACTTCAACTTGTGATGTTGTTGAGGAAAGGGCTAAGGAAGCGGCAAATCTCTACCGGTCTAGGGCTTACACGGATTTTCACGAGATGCTTGATCGAGAGGAGCTGGACGCTGTATGGGTTGCGATTCCACCCTTCGCTCACAGCGACGAAGTCTCTTATGCGGCCAAAAAAGGTGTGCACGTCTTCATCGAGAAGCCCATCGCGCTCACGATGGAAAAAGCAAGAGAGATGCAAAGGGATGCTGAGAAAGGCAAGATAAAAACGTGGGTGGGCTACCACTGGAGGCAAAGCCAGGCAATCAGAAGAGCCAAGACGATGTTGGAGCAAGAGGGAGGACCCATTGGAATGGTCGCTGGGTTCTTCTGGGGCAGCGTACCCGGAGGGCCTGATCATTGGTGGAGGAGAAAGGAGATGAGCGGCGGCCAAGTTCTCGAGCAGAGCACTCACATTTTTGACCTGTGTAGATTCCTCGCTGGGGAGGCAGACAGAGTCTACGCAGAGTTTGCCACCGTGCTTAACGCTGACAAGCCCAACTTTACGGTGGAAGATGTCTCGGTTGTCACTCTCCGCTTCAGAAATGGTGCAATTGGCTTTGTCACAAGCACTTCAGGCGCGAAGCCCAAGGGAGCATATGCTGGATTAAGGCTTCTTGCCAGAAACCTTCAACTCAACGTAGACGGTACAGGAGTCGTTCACGTCTACAGAGACAAGGAAAGCTTGGATCTGATGTCCGAGAACGACCCGTACTTTGATGAGAACCGAAAGTTCATAGACGCCATCATCAAGGACTTGCCCACAGAGGTTCCTATATCTGAAGGCGTCAAAAGCCTTGAACTCTCAGTAGCTGCGGTCAGGTCCGCCGAATCGGGAAAAATCATAAAACTTCCTCTCTGATCCACAAGCTTCACAGTCTGCTTTTTTCTAGTCCTCAATTCTATGATCGGTCAGAGATACGTTTTTTAGGAAGATTAAGTCAATGGGTTGAGGTCTTAAGATGGCTAAGACTATTTCGGAGAAGATTTTCAGTCGCGCTTCCAAAAAAGACGCTTACGCAGGAGACCTCGTCATAGCTAATATTGACGGCGCTATGGCGCACGATGCAAACGCCCTTCTGACTATGGAGGCTTTTCAAGAGATGGGAGGAACAAGGCTCTGGAACCCCTCAAACGTGGCTCTTGTTATAGATCATGTCGCACCAAGCGCCACCGAAGCCTTCTCCGAAGTTCACAAGAAGATGAGGGAGTTCGCTCTTAAACATGACGCCGCCTATTATGAGGTCGGGTCAGGTATATGCCACCAGTTGATGGTTGAGTCTGGACTCGCCTACCCGGGAAGTCTCGTCGTTGGCACGGATTCACACACCTGCACATACGGGGCTGTCGGAGCCTTCGCAACGGGCATAGGCTCAACCGAAATGGCAGCGGTCTTTCTCTCTGGAAAGCTATGGTTTAGGGTTCCCAACACCATGAAGGTCATCGTTGAGGGTGAGCTGCCGCCTATGGTTCTGCCCAAAGACGTTATCTTAAAGATTATAGGAAAAGTAAAGGCTGAAGGCGGAACTTACAGGGTTATGGAATTTCAAGGGTCGACGGTTAAAGCAATGGATGTTGAGGGAAGGTTAACGCTCTGCAACATGGCTGTTGAGATGGGCGCAAAGACAGGGATAGTCGAACCTGACGAGGCAACCTTGAGCTATCTAAGAGAGCTCGGGCATGATCCAGTCAAAGGATTCAAGAGTGATGAAGACGCAGATTTCTCCGAGGAGCTAAACTTCGAGGTTTCAGACCTTGAACCACAGGTCGCGTGTCCGCATACCGTGGACAACGTAGAGCCTGTAGCTGTAGTCGAGGGAATAGAAGTCAACCAAGTATTTCTGGGTTCATGCGCTAACGGACGCCTTTCAGACCTTCGCGTAGCTGCCCAGATTCTAAAAGGCAGGAAAGTGAGGCAAGGAGTGCGAATGATAGTCGCTCCCGCTTCCAGAAAAGTCTATGCTCAAGCTCTACGGGAAGGTCTAATCGACGTCTTCATCAGGGTTGGTTGCGCTGTTTGCAGCCCAGGATGTGGTCCGTGCGCTGGGGCTCACATGGGAATCCTAGCTTCTGGCGAGGTATGCGCCTCCACGTCTAACCGGAACTTCAAAGGCAGGATGGGAAGCGCAGACGCCGAGATCTACCTAGTCTCGCCAGCCACTGCTGCTATTACCGCGATCGAAGGAAAGATAACTGATCCTAGAAGAGTCTTGAAGGAGGCTTAGAAGGGTGCAGCTTCGGGGTAGAGTTTGGAAGTTTGGAGATGATGTTAATACTGATCTTATTATCGCTGGAAAGTATAAGCTGAGCATAACTGATATAGATGAGCTGTCCAAACACGCAATGGAATCCCTTATGCCCGAGTTTGCTGAAAAGGTTGTAAAAGGCGATTTTATTGTGGCTGGCAGGAATTTCGGCTGCGGTTCAAGTCGTGAGCATGCCCCCCTGATTTTAAAGCGTCTGGGGGTAGCTGCAATCATAGCCGGGTCCTTCGCACGCATCTTCTACAGGAACGCCATAAACATCGGCCTGCCAGCAGTCGAATGTGAACATGTCAACGGCATTGAAGCCGGCAACCTTCTGGAAGTTGACTTGGTAAAGGGCTACATAAAGAACATATCGAAAGAAAGGGTCTATAAAGTGAAGCCTATACCGCAAGAGCTCTGGAATATTCTTTCAGAAGGTGGACTGGTCAACTACGTCAAGAAACACGGGAAACTACCTTGGTAAAGAAGAGGTATGTCGCTTGTCTTGTTGAGGCTTCGCATGCCGAACACTTAACTTGTGAGATAGCTTCTAGTTGGGGGAAGGACTATGACCAGATTTAAGGGTGAAAATCAAATAGTTAAGTTTAGGCGGATTGCTGAGAGGCTTGCTTCGAAGATATCTTCTTATGAAGATGTCTCTGGCATTGTTCTTCTCGGGGGTTTGGCGAGGGGGTTCGCGGATAGGTTCTCGGATCTGGACATTGCAGTCTTCCTGAGCAAAGGCAACGAGCCTTTAAGAAGGCAGATACATCAATCTGCTCTAGATGAAGAGAAGCGTTCCGGCATCGGCATAGACATTCTGGTCTATTCCTTGGGTGATCTTGAAAGTCAACATTGGGGGGAGACCAAGAAATGGATGTTCTCTGAAGCAAAGATTACGTATGACCCGAGAGGTGAAATCAAGAAGGTTTTCGCGGATAAGCTGGCGGTCCCCAAAGATTTCTGGCTGAAACGTATCGCCGTATGTGCAGAGTATCTTAAATGGTATTCCTGTCCTGCCGAGGGCGATAGCACAATGTCTGAGGCTTGGATTGAAAGAGGTGATCTGGAAGCTGCACATTACTGCCTGAATTACTCGGTTGAAGTCCCTTTGAGGATGATCTATGCTCTAAACAGAGAATTTGTGCCTGCCCCAAAATGGAGAACATTCCACTCTTACGAACTAAAGTGGTTGCCTAGGGACTACAGGGAGCATATCAAAGAAGCGATGACCGTCAAGTATTTTTCAATCAAAGATTTTGAACGAAGGTTGAAAGCCATAAGGGGAATGTGGTTAGAGATCGTGCCTAAAATAAAAGATTAGACTGGATTAACCTTAGATCAGATTCACAAGTACTACGTTGAGAAGATACTCCGTCAAGCTATACCTCCCCAGCATTGAAAGGATAAGACTTTTTCATCCAGCATTCTATGACCAGATAGTGAATTGGCAGTCTACTGGTTGGGAGCTCTATGTGTGATTTGACTTCGTACATAGATTCTCACGTCGAAGAGTTTATTGAGGATTTGAGGGCACTATGCCAACAACCAAGTATTTCCCTCCCTTCCCAAGCCTGGGGCACGTAGCATGAAAAGCGCAGTGATGGGTATGGCAACATGTCCGAGGTGAGGGATGACTAATGTGATGCGGAAATCGAACGATAGTCTGGTGTGTGCATTAAGCTTTGATTAAGCACCTGCGTCTAATGCACCCTCATCAGCACCAGAATCAGTAATCACATATGGAGGGCATTAAACTTTAATACTGCTCTCTCTGACTCTCTCTGGTTTTACTTAAGAAAGCTCAGCTCAGAGAGACCGAATTGGTCTTGCTCTCTGACGAGAGCAGTAATAATTAAAATTTAATGCACACACATTATATTTGAATGAACATAGATTGAACTTGGACCAAGCTTGATTGATTCTTCTAGTAAGCGTCTATTTCTCTAGAATGCTTTTCAACTTCTCTAATGTTCTCTTCACATCCCTTTCGCCTAAGCGTCCAAATATCTTCATAAGAATCTTATCTTGAGTTGATTTTAATTCAGCGTCCATCACATATGTGAGTCTAGTTCCCTCATCAGTAGGTTTCAAGATATATGTCATAGTAGCCTCTCCTCCATGAAGGTATGTAATCTTCTCGTTTTCGATACTTTCTGTCACCTTGAAATCGGCTTTTGGGTGAGCAGATGGATAAGCAGATGCACCAACTCTATACTTATCCTTGGGAGTGTTTACCTCTGAAGTGAACTTCATATTCTTCGTAGGAAGGAACGCGCCCGCTAGTCCTACCTGCCACTCTGACCACCTGTCCAGAGCAAGCATTTCCCAGACTTTCTCAGGAGGAGCCTTGATTTCAATCGACTTTTCAACTCTAGTCAAAATATCACCTCCTTATTAAATTTCTTATTATCGATCCTAATTATCTTTTTTTGGCATTTAAGCTTTCAATTATGTGGGTGTGTGCATTGTATCTCTCTGTGTGTGTCTTTATCATGCTCTCTATATAGAGAGAGTGGGAAGGAGAGCGACTTAGAGAAGGCGAGAAAGATTAAACTTTAAGCCCAAACCCAAAACACTCTCCCACTAATTTTTATGAGGGTCAGCCAGCTGGGATTATGATTAATCATTTGTTGCTGGAAAGCTTCCAAAGTGCAAGCTCTGTTCCCACGGCGGCAAAAAGCCTGAAGGTGTTCCACAGCCGTCTGATGCTTCCGTTTCGTGACAAGAAATCCCTTATTATCTTTTTCTTCGACATTATTCCTTTTTCACTCATCCATTCTGCGTCAATCTCAATATCTACAGTGGCTTCTCTCTGCTTTCCACGCATAATCCTTATGTACTCAACCTTATCCTTTGCAGTCTTGAACACGAAGCTGATGGCAGCTGAGCCTCCAAGGTTCAAAGTGCACTGAACGACTTGTGGACCGAGGATTCGTAGAAATCTCGACATCTCCAAAACATTGTGGACCCCTACCTCCTGCGTGTAAGCTTCAACACGAGGATCCGGGTAAGCCTCAAGAAAAATCTTCACATAGCGACTGAAATCGTGTTTTTTCAGGCTTTTACCGGCGCTTCCCATAAACTGTACTTCGGACACCCTTTCGACAATGAACTCGATCAACGGCCTCTTCTTTTTGGTTCTCCTCTGGAAAACCCTTTCCCTGTCGATGAAGGTGTCTATGTTCCAGAACTTCGCCATGCAGTAGGTTGCCAGCTCCTCAATCTTGTTTTTCGAAAGGAACTTCGTCCTATAAACCGAGTGCATCTCGTCAAAGTTATCCCAGTTCGTCTCGAAAATCAGCCGCTGCTTGTCCAGTTCCTCATAGAACTCGGTTCCCGGAAACGGAGTCACAATCCCAAAAGCGGCTGCGGTCATGCCTATCTCCCGGGCGTAAACTGGAAAATACCTGATTTCCTCCTCCGTCTGGTCTGGGAGACCGATAATGAAAGTTCCGCCGGCTCCTCCGCCGTACCTGCGTATGTTACGCACGGCTTCCCGGTGAATCTTAGTTGATATGCCCTTTCGGGTTGAGTTAAGGTCCTGCAGATTGGGGCTTTCGATGCCCATCTCGAAATAAAGTATGCCCACCTCACACATTTTCCTCACGAGTTCTGGACGCCTGGCCATAGTGGCTGTCCTGACAAGCCCACAGAACTCCATGTTCAAATTGTGCCCCTTTAGCAAGTCACATATTCGTTCAACTCTTTCCGGCTTGCCCACGAAGTCGGGATCCGCAATAATCACGCTGACCCGCCTTTTCTCGTGAAACTCAGATATATCAAAGATTTCCTTCACTACGTTCTCTGGGGAGCGGCATCTAAGGTGCCCGTTGCTCATGCTGGGTTCGCAGCAGAAGGTGCATCTCCCGTAGCATCCTCGGGATGTCAGTATGACATCGTAATCCGCTTTCTGGTCGTTTCTCTTGTACGAGTACTGCCTTAGATGCCGAGCGGGGAAAGGTAGGCTATCTAGGTTCTTAATGAACGGTCTGTTGGCGTTGTGGATAATTTGGCCATTTTGCTTGTAGGAGATGCCCAGTATGTCCTGTGGGGCTGCCTTTTCCACGAGCTCTCTCATGGTGATCTCTCCTTCGCCCCTAGCAACCATGTCGATCTGAGGGTACGAAAGCATCAGATCTGGAACTGCCATTGGGTGATATCCACCAACAATGGTTACAATCCCTTTCTTCTTTGCCAAGCTCGCCAGGCGTAGTCCTTCGTTATGTTCTGTCGCGGACATGGTGAAGCCGACAATGTCAGGGACGTAATGGTCGAGAATTTGCCTGAAGGTTCTGTTTTCCATCTCCATGTCGACGATGTTGACTTCGTCGACTGCACCCTCGATGTAAGCCGCGATGTATTCCAAGCCGAGCGGAATTTGATCCATTAAAAAACTTAGCCCTGCTCTTCCTGAAGGCTTCACCAGCAGAACTTTTCGAAACGGCATGCCCAATCTAGCGTTTTACACCTAAAAAGCATTGTGTAGAAAACATTACCGTTTGTCAGAGTAAGCCGAATTTGTGTAAGATTTTTTAGGGAATAAAAAGCCGACCAAAGTGTTAGGTTGTAATTGTATGAGTTTACCTTTGTAGAGGTACAGTGTGTGCTAATAGGAGAGTGTTTTGGGTTTGGTACATAACCTAAAAAAAATTTTTGGCTTATGTTTGCCTTGATCTTGTTGGAAAACTTATATTGGAAGCCAGGCTAGTTCTTCGAATGTATGGAATAACTCGATTTTTCCCAAAGAAGTTTTTGGTCGCCCATATCTTTCTAAATATGTTTTGAGGAATTGCATTGACTTTTCGTAGCTTGTTGCCTTCATAATCATCACATAATGCCATTCGCTTGTTGGAATGAAAAATCCACTAAGCTCGACACCCTTTATTCCGTCGATTATGCTCTTCACTCGGCTAATAAAGTCTTTAAACTCTTCAGATGTCCCACTCCAATTGAAGTAATAAAGCACTAACAAAGACTTCACCTCCTTTCATTAACTAAGACTATTGTCAATGTCATATTTCTTTTTTTTCCATTTTGAACGATTACACCCTTACTATAAATTTGGCAAAAGAAGACAGATTCTCGCCTCTTTCATCAGTCCATAGATAAAAATAGAATAATTTAAGCAAGGCCTCTTGCAGCATAAGTTATTTGCTTTAGAACATACAGTAGTTCAAAGATGAAACTATCATTTCGTAGGTGTAGAAATCTATGAAGGAGTTAATGACGTACATAAATTCGAATATTCGGAAGTTTGTTGAGGATTTGAGGTCACTATGCCAACAACCGAGCATATCGGCGCAGAACAAAGGCATAGGCGAATGCGTCGAAATCTTGAAGGAGATGATGGTTGAGATCGGCATCGATGTTAAAGTTGTGCCAATCAGGGATGGAAACCCGGTTGTGTTCGGGGAGCTCAGAAACGAGGACGCCAAAGGATGCTTAGGGTTCTACAATCATTATGACGTTCAGCCTCCGGATCCGTTGGAGCTGTGGGATTCTCCGCCTTTCGGGGCTGATGTTAGGGAGGGAAAGATTTTCTCGAGGGGTGTCTCTGATAACAAGGGAGACATTGTCGCACGATTGGCGGCTGTGAAAGCCTATATGAAGGTCTACGGTGAGGTCCCCGTAAACTTGAAGTTCTTCATAGAGGGTGAAGAAGAGATTGGAAGCCCTCATCTTCTATCATTCGTTAGAGAAAATATGGGCCTTCTGAAGGCTGACGGTTACATTTGGGAAGGGAGTGGCGTAGACGAGGAAGACAGGCCGATTGTCACTCTTGGGAATAAGGGTATCCTTTACATCGAGTTCAGAGCTAAGGGACCGAAAAGAGATGTCCATTCCTCAAAAGCTCCACTAGTACCCAATCCAGCTTGGCGCCTAGTATGGCTTCTTGCTTCCATCAAAGGATCGGATGAAAAGATAAAGGTTCCCGGGTGGTATGATGAGGTCGTACCCCTGACTGAGCTCGAGATGCGCCTTCTTGAAGAAGCACCATTCAACGAAGAAGCCGATAAGGAAGAGATGGGCATCAAAGATTATGTCTTAGGCTTGACAGGAGTTGAGAGCCAGAGGGTCCTGAGATTTAGTGCTTCATGCAACATCTGCGGTTTCGACGCCGGATACACGGGTCCCGGAACAAAGACGGTCCTGCCGTCAGAAGCGATGGCCAAAGTTGATTTCAGGCTGGTTGAAGCCCAGAAACCCGATGTGCTGTTCAAGAGGCTTAAGGAGCATATGGAGAGAGAAGGCTTCGGCGACATACAAGTCATAAATCACGGTGGTTATGAACCTGCGAAGACATCGCCCAAGGAACCTTTCGTCATCCGAGTAGTTGAGACAGCAGAGGAAGTCTATGGCATGAAGCCAGTTATATGGCCTACCGCTGCTGGCACAAGCCCGGTCTATCTCGTCAAGAATTGGATGAGAATTCCCGTTGCTTCTGCGGGAGGCGTAGACTATCCCGGCTCAAGGGTTCACGCTCCAAACGAAAACATAAGAATACAGGACTATGTGAAATCCATAAGGTTCGCTGCCACCCTGATGGGTTCATACAGAGCCTCAGAAAGAGACACCAAGCCCTAACAAGGCTTTACTTCCGGCAAAAAGGGTAGAGCCACCTAGAATAAATCAATGCAATACACAAAATCTTTTTCTAGAAAGAAGGACAGAGTATATTTTAAACTGTGTATAGTTGGGGTTGTTCGTATTGGAAGAATTGTCTCCTGTAAATCTTAGAAAGGAATGTGATCCAACCCTTATGCGTTGTGAAAGCACTGAAGAACTTACGCCGCTTGAAGGGATCATAGGTCAAGAGAGAGCCGTTAAGGCACTCAGGTTTGGCTTAGACATCAAGGAACGAGGGTTTAACATATATGTGTCAGGTTATCCGGGGACAGGTAGGGCGACCGCGGTTGAAGACTTTTTAGAGGAACTGGCCAAGAATAAGCCTGTGCCTTCCGACTGGTGCTACGTGAACAACTTCCAGAACCCCTACGAACCTAAGGCTCTAAGGTTGCCCCCAGGCAAGGCGAAGGTTTTCCAGAAGGACATGGCAAATCTCGTGAGTGAGGTTCGAAGGGCGCTTCCTAAGGCTTTTGAAAGCGAGGAATATGCAGGTAAGAGAGAGGCGACGATCAAGGTTATTGAGGAGGAAAGAGAGAGACTTTTCGCCCAACTCGGCAAGAAGGCACAAGAACAAGGGTTTGTCCTTCAAAGCACCCCTATAGGCTTACTAACCATCCCTGTAGTAAAGGGTCGGCCACTAAGTGAGAAAGAGTTTCTCTCACTCAACCCCGAGATGCGGGAAGGAATTCAGAAGAGAAGGGACGAGCTGAACTCAGATTTGAGGAGTGCGATGAGGGAACTCAAGGGTCTTGAAAGAAGGACCAGTGAAGAACTGAGGAAAATGAATCGTGAAGTCGCGCTTTACGCGGTTGGGCATCTGGTTAACGATCTGAAGGATGCTTACAAGGAGTTTCCTGAGATAGTTAACTACTTAGAAGAGGTTCAAAACGACATATTGGAGAACCTTGATCAGTTCATCGGTGAACCTAAGGCTCCCTCTCAGCTACAGTTTCCTTGGATGGAAGAGATTCGCTTCAGAAAATATGAAGTAAACGTGATAGTGGATAACTCTGACCTCAAAGGCGCCCCTGTAGTTGTGGAGCGTAACCCTACTTACCAAAACCTCTTCGGAAGGATCGAAAAAGAGGCACAGTTTGGTGTGCTGGCTACTGACTTTACCATGATTCACGGAGGCTCTTTGCACAAGGCAAACGGTGGATACCTGGTTCTCCCTGCCGAGGAGTCGCTTCAGAACATGTTCTCTTGGGACGGCTTGAAGAGGGCTTTGACCAATGGCGTAATCACAATCGAAGAGGCTGGCGAACGTCTAGGTTTCGTTGCCACAAAGGGTTTGATGCCTGAGCCCATTCCCTTGGATGCTAAGGTAGTCTTGATAGGGAACCCACTTCTTCACCAGTTGCTGTACATGTATGACATAGAGTTCAAGGAGCTTTTCAAGGTCAAGGCGGACTTCGACATAGCCATGGACCGGACTGAAGAGAACATGCGCAAATATGCATCCTTTGTCTGCACCTTCTGTCGAAAGGAAAACCTCAAACACTTGGACGCTTCAGCTGTCGCCAAGATCATCGCCTACGGCTCTCGACTGGCTGAAGACCAAAAGAAGCTTTCGACAAGATTCGCTGACATCGCCGACATCATTCGCGAAGCTAGTTTCTATGCAGCTCAAGAGAACTCGGAACACGTGATGGCTAGCCACGTCCAGAAAGCCATTGAAGAAAAGACGTACCGCTCCAACTTAATCCAAGAGAAGATACGTGAGATGATTGAGCGGGGTGTCCTCCTCATAGACACAGAAGGTGAAGCTATAGGGCAGGTGAACGGGCTTTCGGTTATGAGCCTCGGAGACTTCACCTTCGGCAGACCGTCTAGAGTCACTGCCAGCATAGGCATAGGCCGAGAAGGAGTCATTGATATAGAGCGGGAGGCAAAACTAGGCGGTCCAATCCATACAAAGGGAGTCTTAATACTCAGTGGCTACATCTCCGAAAGGTATGCACAAGACAAGCCTTTAAGCCTTTCAGCTGGCCTTGTCTTCGAGCAGAGCTACAGCGGAGTCGAAGGAGACAGCGCCTCAAGCACAGAAGCCTACGCCATCCTCTCCGCATTATCTGGACTTCCGATAAAGCAGAGCGTCGCCGTTACGGGTTCTATCAACCAAAAGGGCGAGGTTCAAGCTATCGGTGGAGTGAACGAGAAGATTGAGGGGTTCTTTGAGGTTTGCAAGGCGAAGGGACTCTCGGGTCAGCAAGGAGTGATTGTTCCGGAAAGTAACGTGCAGAACCTTATGCTTAAAGAGGAAGTTGTTGAAGCCGTCAAGGCTAGAAAGTTCCACATATACTCTGTCAAGACTATTGACGAGGGCATCGAAATCCTCACTGGAGTCAAGGCGGGAAAAAGACAAAGTGATGGATCTTTTGAGGAAAATACGGTAAACTACCTGGTGGATAGACGCTTGAAGGAGATGGCTGAAAGGCTGAAGGAGTTCCCCTCCATTGTCATAGAAAGGAAAGAATGAAGTCTCCAGATGCTGAATCCCTCACAGTCAGGACTATGCTACTATCAATCTTCAAGGGTAGGTTGGAACCTTGGTCTATATAGAAAAATTCGCGGATGAATGGGGTCCTGAAAAGATTCTTCAGGTCTACGATCCAGAAACCAAGATGCAAGGGGTACTGGTAATCGACAACACAACATTGGGTCCAGGAAAGGGCGGGATAAGAATGACGCCAACATTGGACGTAGAAGAAATCTTTAGGCTTGCGAGGACTATGACGTGGAAGTGTGCCTTGGCGGAGCTTCCCTTTGGCGGAGCAAAATCGGGGATAAAGGCGGATCCTAAGAGAATCTCGGAAGAACAGAAACTGGAGATGATCAGGGCTTTCGCTTCGGCGCTGAGACCTTTCTCTCCAAGTCAGTATATTGCAGCTCCTGACATTAATACTGGTGAAGAAGAGATGGCAGCCTATGCTCTTGCCAATGGTTCTTTAAGGTCTTGCACTGGCAAGCCTGCAGAGATGTGCGTCAGACCAGGCGAAGAATGCGGCATTCCACACGAGTATGGATCCACCGGGTATGGCGTCTTTCAGGTGGCCAGAATAGCAGCAGAATATGTGGGCATCAACCTGAAAATGGCGGCAGTAGCCATAGACGGTTTCGGCAATGTTGGTTCATTCCTGGCTAGGTATCTGTATGAATTTGGCGCGAAGATTGTGGCAGTAAGTGACAGTAGAGGATGCATTTACAGCCCAAGTGGACTGGACTATGAGAGCCTAAGAAGAGTCAAAGAAGAGACGCGGTCCGTCACTAATTACAAGCCCGGCCAGGTTTTGAGTCGTGAAGAGCTATTTGAGCTGCCTGTTGACATACTTGTCCCCGCCTCAATTCCAGACGTAATCAACGAAAAGAATATTGATAAGATCCGGGCAAAGGTAATAGTAGAAGCAGCCAACATCCCCGTCAAGCCAGGTGTTGAAAAACAGCTTCATGAGAAAGGAATTCTCGTTGTTCCAGACATCATAGCAAATGCAGGCGGCGTGATCTCGTCTTACGCCGAATACGTTGGTGAGAACCCGAAACGAATGTTTGAGATGGTTGAAGAGAAGATCGCAAAGAACGCAGGTGTCGTCCTAAGGGAATCTCGGGAAGAAGGGGTTACTCCCAGAGAAGCTGCAACGAAGATTGCCCAGAGAAGGGTCAAGGAGGCCATGGAAAAAAGGAAACCCTCAAAAGCCTAGGTGATGTACGGCAATGCTTCTGCTCTGATGAGGCCGCATCTCTCACATCTTCGATACCTCTTACCCGTACGAGCTGAAAACCCTAGGTCAACCCAAAGATGTCTGCATCTCTTCTCTTGTAAAAATGCTGCCCTTCGCCTCATGGGGCAAAGCTAATCAGATCAAGCGTAACACACTTGTGAACCCGGCATCTGAATACTCTCCACATTTCCATTCTCCATATGCATAGGATAGAATGCGGCTCTGTCTTAACTGTCTATTTCAGGGAGGTAGGGCTGCAGCATAGACTCTCATATGTGGTCGAAACGTCCAAAGCAGCCTTGTCTCATCCGGAGAGATTCATAAAAGATAAACTTTAAACGCTTGATCAGTCTAAGTGATAAATAAAGCATAATGGAGAAGTTCTTGCCGATTCTCAATACGGTTCAGACCAGGTTGAGGGAAATCCTAACCAGACATGAAGGTTACATGCTGTCTTGGGATGTTGTGAGATTCGTTAGAACAGGCGAAGACTTGGTCGAATTGGCTCACGACGTCTATCCTGAGTTGATCCAGGTTGAACATAGAATATTGTACCTTTCTTTGAGAGAAGCTGGGCTGGGCATCAAGAACCGGGCGGTGACAGTTCAGAAAAGGCCGTTGAAAGAAGAAGACAAAGAATACTTCAGAAGCGTCCACGAAGTCCTTGGAAACATTTGCAGAAAGATGGAGACGGGTGAGTACTACAAAGCATTGCTTGACGTAGCTGCCCAAAGAGAAAAAGAAGGCTATCTTCTGCAACCATAAAGCGTTATTAGACAGCGGAAAACACGTTACTGTTTATCTTGAGATGCAGAGAACATCTCTTCACAACGGTTAGTTTAAATTCCCGTCAAAGGATGAATTTAGAAGGGACTAAGTATGAAACTCCGTCGATACTGGGGAGAGGTAAAAGACCCGGTCTATGGTTACATCTACATCACAGAAGCTGAAAAACTGGTCATTGACTCTGTTCCATTTCAGAGGCTACGCAGAATTAAACAGTTGGCAGGAGCGGAATACGTCTATCCAGGCGCCAACCATACTAGGTTTGAACATTCCCTAGGCGTCATGTATCTGGCGGGACGTATGACAGACAATCCCCAGCTTTCCCAAGTAATGTCAGAAGAAGAGTCTCAGATGGTACGCATAGCTGCTCTGCTTCACGATGTTGGGCACGGACCTTTTTCGCACATTTTTGAGCATATACTCGTCAAGTTTCTCGGAAGAACGCATGAGGACATGACATCTTGGCTGATCTTGACTTCCGAACTGAGGGATCTTCTTGATGGTCTTGGATATGACGCGAAGACTATTAGCAGACTTGCTGTGGGCGGTCTGAATGAGCCAAACATGGCCTACAAGGACCAGATCATTAGAAGTGCGATCGATGCTGACAAACTAGACTTCGTTGTGAGAGATACATATCATACCGGCGCCGAGTATGGGTTTGTTGATGTTTCTCGCCTTGTGGACACTTTGGACATATCAGACAGGAATCTGGCTGTGGACATAGGTGCCCTTTCGGCTTTAGAATCTTTTATTTTGGCCCGTATCGAATCCTTCAAGAGCATCTACTTCCACAGGGTTGGAAGGGCAGTTCAGATAATGCTTGCCATGGCCATGGAGCAAGCGAAGGAAGAGCTGAGCCTCGCAGACATTAAGTCACCAGAAGAATACCTAGACTTGGACGACTATACCATGTGGACGAAGCTGAAAGGATGCCAAAAATCCAAAGATATCTTGGAAAGACTGGAAAGGCGGAAACTCATCAAATGCGCCTATGATCCGCCGCCCTTCTACATAAAGGACAAAATTGTGCCTAGCATATTCAATGTAGAAGGAATAAGGACCAAAATAAGAGATCAGATCGCGGATGAGGCAAGTGTAGACTCTCAGAAGATCATAATTGATGTGCCTACTCTGCCATCAGTGCCATACCACCACGCGTTTCCAATGGAGCCTATGGAGATACCTGTCTTTAGCAGAACACGGGATGGAAGAAAGGCACGATGCCGATTGAGCGAGGTCTCGGGAATATTCGATGTGCTAAAAGGCTTCATGAACATTCTCAGGGTCTACACAGAGGAAGAATACCTTGGAAAAGTCCAAGAGGCCTCAGAAAAGCTCTTCGGCGGCCTACCGTTCACAATGAGAATCTCGTATTAGCAACTGGCAGCTGTTAAAACGAGCCAAGAGGCGGCAAAGACTTGGAGATCGAATTGAGGGGTCGACCAGTCGTTCAAGGCTCAAGCCGAGGCATAGCTCTAGTGTCCAAGAAGCCGCTTAGTTTTCTGGGTGGCGTCGACCCTGAAACTGGAACTGTGGTTGAAAAGAACCACGATCTCAAAGGAAAAAGCATCAAAGATACGATCCTATGTTTTCCTCATGGTCATGGGTCTACAGTGGGGAGCTATGTCTTATACTCGCTTGTAAAAAAGGGTGCGGGTCCTAGGGCAATCGTTAACGAGACTGCTGATCCAGTGGTTGCTGTGGGGGCGGTGATAGCAGAGATCCCAATGGTCGACAAGGTTGGCATCAGCCATATAGAGACAGGAGACACTGTCGAGGTCGACGGCGTGACGGGAGTTGTAAAGATTGTGAAGGTGAAGGGATCTTGTACCTGACCAGAGAAGAAGAAAGGGTCTACGATGGCGAACGTGGATGGGCCTACCAGACAGCGATGAAGATATTGGTCAAGGTCGGCGACCTTTTCGGAGCAACTAAGCTGATACCCATAGAATCAGCACACATTTCCGGCGTCTCCTACAAGACCATAGGCGACTCGCCTATCGAATTCTTTAAAGCCCTAGTTCAAGCTGGAGCAAGATCAAATGTCGTAGCAACCATCAACCCAGCAGGCCTCGACTATAAGCGCCTATCCGATATGATATTCTCATCGGCGATCCAAGAGAAACAGTCCATGATATTAGGCCTTTATGAGAAGATGGGTGTCAACCCTGTTCTGACATGTACGCCATACTACATAAGGAAGCCAAGGAAAGCTACGCATCTTGCATGGGCCGAGTCTTCAGCAGTGATTTATGCCAACTCTCTCTTAGGCGCGTGGACAAACCGCGAAGGAGCCCCAAGCGCGTTATCAGCCGCTCTTATAGGAAAAACTCCGAATTATGGAATGCACAGACCCGAAAACCGACAAACCAATATCCGCGTCAGGGTTGAGACAGAACTAAGAAACGAGGCAGAGTTTGGAGCGCTAGGAATACACCTAGGAGAGATTCTGAAGGACAAGGTCCCTGTCCTTGAGGGACTCCGTAACCCTAAAGAAGTGGACCTAAAGCAAATTGGAGCCGCTATGGCCTCAAGTGGGATGACATCGATCTTTCACTTATGCAGCTCTTGCCCGAAAGGCTCTGAAAAACCTGAGAGCCTTACCGTTGAAAGAAAAGATTTGAAGGAAACCTTCGAAAGCCTCTCAACAACCCGCAGAGAACCGGACATGGTATTCATCGGATGCCCTCACTGTTCATTCAACGAGCTCACACAGATAGCCAAACTGATCGAAGGTAAGAAGGTTAGTGAAGACATCAGATTCTGGGCTTGCACATCGCGATATGTGAGGGAAAAAGCTGCGGACTATGTGAGAATGATCGAGGGTGCCGGGGGAAAGGTCGTCTCCGACACATGCGCCGTGGTAACATGGCTGAAGGAACTAGGGGTAGATGTCTTGATGACGAACTCAGCAAAAACTGCTTACTACGCGCCTACCTTGAACAAGGTCAAGGTCGCACTTGCTCCATTAGCTCAATGCGTCGATACTTTGTGCCATTAACATTATATCACTCTTTCACTTAGTAAACCTTGTTAACTAGTATTAGCATATGAATATAGGAATATATTTATATATCGATATACTATGGATGTAGATTGGGTGATATTGCTTGAGCGAAGTCACTACACTTAGGGTGTCAAAAAGCACGCTAGCGATGTTGGAGAAGATACGGGACAAATTTAAGGCGGGAAGCCTTGACGAAGCTTTACAGGTTCTCATTACTCGGCAACGCAAGATGGTAATTAACGAGGTCTTCGGCTTAGACAAGGGTCGAATAAAGCCTTTTACCGAGGAGGATCGCGGTGAGGATCGTAATTGACACCTATGCATGGATTGAGATCTTTATTGGTAGCCAAAAAGGAGACAGAGCTAGGGAGATTCTTTCTAAAGCCCAAGAAGCTTATACTCCTGATATTGTGTTAGCTGAGGTTGCCCGTAAATATCTCAGAGAGGGAGTAGAGCAAGAGAAGGTTTCTGAACGCTTAGAGAAGATCAGTGAAGCCTCAGATATTGCCGCCATCAACGGAGAAGTTGCTCTGGAATCTGCTAAGTGCTATATGGAACTTCTAGCAAGGGCGGAAAAAGCCGGAGCAAGAACTCCCAGCCTCTTCGATGCTGTAATACTAGGTGTAGCCAGGGTACTGAAGGCGAAGTTGGTTACAAGTGATGAACACTTCAAAGACTTGCCTGAAACCCTTTGGTTAGGCTAATCTACGAGTCATAGACCACTGGTCTGTTCACGCATTGGCAGAATTTGAAAATAGAGAACCCTAATCTTTTCTACATATCTCCACCAAACTGATATCCTAGAGATTTTGCTTCAAAGAACAAATCATATAGTGATGAAATTCTCTTTACAAGACGCTTCTTTCTACCGTTAGAATGGTTCATCTTGCCATGTCTTTTCTATAGGCATCGCCAGTATTTCTCGTACCATGGGACGCTTACTCACTTCACGTGCAAAGAAGTTTTCTTGGAAAGCTGATCGCGCCACTATCGCTGTATCGGCTCCACCATTTGTTCCGCCTATAGCGATCACGTTTTCTCCAGGCGGTAGAACACCGGCCCAAACAGCCATGAACATCACTTCCATAGCCACTTTAAGCCCTGCGCCACCCACTGTTCTTAAAGTCAAGTAGACAAGAGTGTCTGGACTGGGAGTTTGCCATCGGTTGTTGTCCAAAACCGAACAGTAAGATGCGAAGGGAATGTTTTCGACAATAACCACGCCAAGTTCTTTTAATCGTTTCCTATTTTCCCCAGTCATCGTAGGCCATTGCGCCTTCCAATCAAGTCTTTGAGGAGATTCAGTCACACAGATAATCTTAACCTCCATATTGTTCATGGCCTCCGCGAGTTTAAGGGCTGTTTTACCTGAATTGGAAGCGACTACAATGTAAACCAAGTCTCCTTGCTTCACCCTTTCTTTAACAGCCTCTATCACGTAGTCAGTGTTCTTTTCACCAGCTTTCTTAAAATAAAATACCTCGCGTCTAATCAACTTGTCATCCCCTCAAGAAGGATTGCTTTATAGATTTGTTGATTTTCGTTCCTCCAGAGATTTGAAGAAAATGACACAGTTTTACTCATTTGTATCCTTTTTTAATTTTTCCGATAATCCTTGTGGCTTTTTTGGTGGCTGGTATTTTTGCCTTTTCAAATTTTTCTTTTGGGACACGTAAAGGTCTGGTGGCGTCGATGCCCATTTTTGTCGTCAACCCTTGTTCTTGGTCGCCTGAAGGGTCTAGCGTTGAGCCTCGTGCCTGGGGGATTACGATTAAGTCTTCGTCAGCTTGGAAACGCATGGCTACTGCCCACTCGACCACTTTTGGGTTAAAGACATCGATGTCTGAATCGACGACCATGGCGTGTTTAAGGCTTTGGTGTCCAGCAAACGCAGCTAAGAGGGCGTTCTTTGCATCGCCATCCGTCTGCTTGTCAACGGAGATTACTGCATGTAGCCATCCGCAACCGCCATTCGTAAGATTTATGGCCTTAACCCGAGGCACGACTTTGGAGACGGCTTCATAAATCGATGCTTCACGGGGCAATCCCATCAGCAGCCTATGTTCTGGTCCTCCAGGCAGAAGCGCTTGGTAGATGTAGTCCTCACGATGCATGATGCTCATTATCTCTACCATAGGCTGCATTCTTTGAATATCATAAGTTCCAGTTATGTCGACAAGCGGTCCTTCCATCACTTCTTCCTTAGAGGATATCCGACCTTCAAGCATGAGCTCAGCATCGGCAGGTCCATAGGCTTCCACCTCTTCACATCTTACAAGCTTAAGATCACTGCCAAGGAGCCTATTCGCTACACCGTATTCACTGACGCCGAAAGGAGGAGACGAAGTGGCGGCCAGAGAGACGGCTGGGTGGACGCCTACTGATATTGCTACGTCTAGGTCTCTTCTTTCCTCTTTAGCCATGCTCCATAGCTTGTGGAGATGTCTTGGGACAAGTCTTATGGCGAGGTGCCTATCATCCAGAACTAGGAGGCGATGTGTGGAGACGTTTTCGATTTTCCCATCGCTGCTTCTAGCCGAGATAACAGCAGATGTTACGTAGGCTCCAGCATCCCTTTCAAAGTGGGTCAAGACAGGGATTTCAGACAACTTGGGCTCTTCTTGGACCTGCTTCACAGGCCCGTCATCCATAATCCTCGGGGGTTCCGGCCTCAACTGTGCGTCGAGAAGTTTTCCATACAAACCTTCAGGACTAACTTCTAGGGCTGTACAGATTCTATTCCTTGTGCCGCATACATTTCCGACGATTTTCGTGCTGTGTCCTTCGACATTCTCAAAGATGAAGATTGGTCCCTCTGGAAAGGCTTTAAGGACTGACGAAATCTCGAACCTTGGTGAAATTTTGTCGATTATGCGGACTACTTGTTTCTGGTCTTCCATCTTCTCAAGAAACGCTCTGAGGCTCATTTCAAACCCCCCATCTTCTGCATACTCCGTTCTAATAACTCTAGAAAGGCGCGGCCGGCTTCCCTTTCATCCATGGTTCTCACAAAAACCGAAACCAAAACCATCTTCTTCGTGCTATGCGCGAGACGTTCAGCCAGCAGCCTGGAAAGGTTTATGTTCCGTTCTCCTAAGAGGGTCGAGGAAAGGGGTGGACCGAGCATACCTGGCTGTTGCGGCAAGGCGACCGCAAGGGTTCCGAGGCTTTCTTCACCTTCGCTTAGGAAGACTATGCAGCAGTTTTTCATATCGAGAAGGACTGCTGAAAGAACACGGTCCGCAACTTTCACTTCTTCACGTATGATCTTCGCTTGGGACAAGGTAGTTCCTTCTCCACTGCTAGTAAAGCTGGCTTAATGGTATTTAATAGTTGGGAAGAACGGCGACGTCGGTAACGGAAATGCTGATCGTCCCTGACCAAGACGTTGACCCTCAATATGGAAATTGTTTCGGGGAATATTGAGGGTCTTTGCCGGTCTTCAGATCTTAGACAGAAGTTCCCTCAATTCGGTTGCGTTCTTTTTCCACCAATTATGAAGGATGCTTACATCTGTGCCTATGCTGAAGTGGCGTACACCGAGGTCAATATATCTTTGTGCATCTTCCGGACTCCCTATCTCCGCCCTAGGAGCCACATCCATTTTCATGGCAGTTCTTATAGTCTTAAGCTCTGCTTCTCTGACCTTTGAGTGCTTGGTCTGCCCCGGTATGCCTATGCTGACGGAGTAGTCTGACGGGCCGAACTGGACCATGTCTACGCCTTCGACTGAAAGAATCTCCTCTAGGTTTTTAACCGCGGACGCCTTCTCTATCATCAACGCTACGATTGCTTCTTCGCACATCTTGACAACGTCTGCCGCTGAAGCTATGCTTGAGACATACCCCACTCTTCTATCCATCCTGAAGCCGCTGAAGCCTTTGGGTTCAGCTCTAACAGCGCACACAGCCTCCTCGGTGTCTTCCACAGTTCTGATGTCTGCGAAGAGCATATTTTGAATACCCGCAGCTAAGGCTCTTCCGGTTATGTATGTTCTGGGTTCTTGGTCGATCTTTATCATGGATGAAATGTTGACCAATTCAGCCGCCCTAGCTAGGTTGTCGAGGTCATAAAGGTCGTAAGGGGCATATTCGCTCACAAATTCAACATAGTCGTATGCTCCGGTATGCCCTATCAGCTCGACCAAACCTGACCAAGTGATGAGAATGCGAGTTCCAACAGTTGGTTCGCCTTTCCTCATCAACTCTCTAAGCCTATTCTGCCTCAAGTCCTACCACTCCTTTGGAAAGACATACGTGCAAATTGACATATAAGACTTACAAATAGCCTTTTAGAGATAGTTGGATTATCGTAAATAAGATGGGATCATAAACTGACAATGGTGCAGGTCACGACTACCACATCTCTTCAAAGAGCGTCAATGCGTCTTTTTCTGAGAGCCGCCGCGGAACTCTCTGAATCAAGCGTTTGAAGGTGAGTAGTCTTTCTGCCAGTTTTGGTAAAGCTTCCGCCGGTATTCCCAGATCTCTTAATCTCCTCGGCATTTGCAGCTCATACATCAGTTTGAAGATGGACTCTGTAATATGGTAGGTCAGTTCCTTTGTTCCTAGGTTATGTGGGTCAAGGTTCATAGCTTTCGCAATCTGAGGTAGCTTCCACGAGATCGCCGGAGCGACGAACCTGAGGACATATGGTAGGGCTAAGCCACATGACACACCGTGGGTGACATTATAGGTCACAGCGAAAGTATAAGCTACGGCGTGGCCCAGACATACACCGGCGTTCCCGAAGGCCATACCCGCAGTTAAGGAACCGAGGCTCATTCCATATCTGCTTTCAGCATCACCGTCTTCGTAAGCCCTTGGCAGATGTGTGAAAATGAGCCTGATGGATTCCAGGGCCAACATATCAGTGATCAGGTTGGCGTTGGTGGAGATGATCGCTTCCAGAGCATGGCTCAACGCGTCCAGGCCGGTCGAAGCGGTGAGGCGGGGAGGCATACTGTACGTGAGACTTGGGTCTACTATTGCCACGTGACTAAGCATGTAAGGGCTGATTATTGCGGTCTTCAGCTCTTCCTCAGCGACGGTCACAACCGCAACATTGGTCACCTCTGAGCCTGTGCCTGCTGTGGTAGGTAGGAGAATGCTTGGGAGACTAGGCTTCTTCACGAGATCCACGCCCACATATTCTCTCATGGGACCGGGATTCGTTCGGGACATCGCTGCGACCTTGGTCATGTCAAGAACGCTTCCGCCCCCAACCCCCACAACTATGTCGTATCTCCCCTTCCTAGCTGCTACGGCTACAGATTCAGCAACCTCTAGATGCGGCTCAGCTTCCACACTACTGAAAATATCCACACTAAGACCTTCTTTGACCAGGCACTTCTCTATCTTTGTGGCCACTCCCATACCAACGAGGTTCTCGTCCGTGACCAGCAGGGCCCTTTTTCCGCCTGACGCCTTAGCCTCTGAGCCGACTTTTTCAGAAGCCTTTACTCCAAAAAGGATTTTCCTGGGCAGCTGAAAACTGTGAACCTTCCCTGGAGACTTGTCTGGATGCATGTCGCATGACCTTCCATAGATATGATAAAGTATACCTAGCAGGCTTTTGATATTTGAATGTTTAAGAGTTTTTTATGGTGGAAGAGGTTCATTGCCATCTATGCGGATGTTGATCACAGCCGGCTGCCCGTCTCTAACGACCCTTAAAGCTTCATTAAGACTTGATCTTAGCTGGTCTAGCCTTTCCACGTCAAAGCCGCTGCATCCGAATGCTTCCGCAACGGACGCAAAATCCGGGTTCAGGAGGTCGACTGATATGAACTTTTTCCCGTAGAAGTCCCGTTGATGATGTTTTATCGTTCCCAAGGCCATATCGTTGAAGATGCATAGGATTACAGGGGCGGCTTCCTGAATCGCGGTCGAGAGTTCGTGAAGGCTCATGTAAAAGCCACCATCACCACATAGTGCAACCACAAGTCTCTCAGGGCTCGTAAGCTTGCAGGCTATGGCTGCTGGTAGCGCATAGCCCATGGGTCCAAAACTTCCAGACTGAATCCATGTACACGGCTCATAAATGTCTAGGAATGTTGAAGCCCAAAGCTTGTTGTTTCCCGCATCCAACGTGAAAACCGTCTCCCTGTCAAAAAACCGGCGGATCTCATAGCAGACTCTCTGAGGCTTCAAAGGTATCTCTTCAGGGATAGTTTCCAAGTACTCATTTAATCTTCTCCAGGCTTCTTTAGCTTCTTCTAAGAGTTTGACCCAGTCTTTCCGTTTTCCAGTCCCGCTCTGTAAGGTTCTAGCCTCCTCAAGCAATGCCTCCAAAACCTTGCCAGCATCGCCAACAATGCCAATCTTAGCCGGATAATTCTTCCCGATAACCTTTGGGTCTATGTCCACGTGAATTAAAGCTGCATTCGGGTTTATGTTACTCCATTGTCTGGTGCTCAAGGAAGCGAAGCGGCAGCCCACAGCCAGAATCACATCAGCCATGGCTAGAACCTTGTCAGTATAGTTGCGAGCGTGCAAACCCATTCTGCCAATAGACAGAGGATGATCCTCAGGGAATGATCCTCTGCCATTGAAGGTTGTAGCTACAGGAGCTTCCAAGTATTCGGCCAAGGCTCGAAGAGGCTTCCAAGCCCTTCCAGAATAGTGAACGCCGCCTCCAGCTATTATCAGTGGCTTTGACGATGCAACCAGTAGCTTTGAGGCTTCTCTGATCCCGGTAGGCTCTCCGAGAGGCCTAGGCGGAGACAGTTCAAACGGCCACTCTTTTAGGAGTTTCGTGTTTTCTTGGCTTATTAGCTGGGTCTGGACATCAAGTGGAAGGTCTACATGTACAGGTCCAGGTCTCCCCCAAGTGGCTATCCTATAGGCTTCAGTTAGAGTTTCGATGGCTCTCTCAGGCTTTAATAGGCGTGTCGACCATTTTGTAACCGGATTGAAGATGGATACGTGGTCGAGCTCTTGGAAGGCTCCTTTCCCGAGGTGGCTTAGGGGCTGTTGACCGGTAAAGACTAGAAGAGGACTGCTATCCGTCCAGGCTGTAGCTATACCTGTTAAGAGGTTGGTGGCTCCGGGTCCTGCTGTTCCATCACATATTCCAGGCTTGCCCGTGAATTTGGCATATGCATCAGCCATGTAGGCGGCCATCTGCTCGTGTCTAGCAAGGACATGCCTTATCAAAGAAGAGAAGAGAGCATCATAAAACGGACAAGTCTGTGAGCCGGGTATGCCGAAAACAAGATCCGCGTCAAGTTTCTCCAGAGCCTTTACAATCCCCTCAGCCACTTTGAGACTCATGAATCTTACCCCTAGAGCTCATCGATATTAATTAGACAGTGCTAACTATAAAATACAGCTTGTATGCTTGGTTTGTGCATAGCCGGCTTATATCACCAGCATTTGTGAAAAAGTATTTGCTGGCATACAGGATAAGAAGTTACTGGATTCATAATGGGACTTCCCAATGCAGAATGAAGAGACTGAAAGAGCGAGAAGGATCCTCGGGAAGCTGAAAGAAAACTTCGCAGTTCCGCAGCTTTCAAGCATCGAAACTGACCTCTTCAAGGTCCTTATTAGGACCATTATAAGCCAATCAACAGCTGAGATAAACACGAGAAGGGCATATCAGAACTTGTCTGCCAGGCTGTCCATAACTCTAGGAGCCTTGGCAAAGGCTGATGTGGAGGTAATTGAGGAAGCCTTGAAAGTGGCTGGTCTCTACCGAAACAAATCTAGGGTCATCAAGAAAGTCTCAAGCCTTATTCTAGAAAGGTTCAATGGTTCGCTTGACTTCGTATATTCCTTGCCTCTAGATGAATCAAGAGAAAGACTCATGAGCCTGCCGGGAGTTGGACCGAAAACCGCCGACATCGTCCTTCTTTTCTGTGGCAAAAAGCCAGTTCTACCCGTAGACACTCATGTTGATAGGGTTTCAAAAAGGCTTGGTTTGATTCCTTCAAAAGCGAGCTACGAAGAGACACGGAAAAGTCTACAGGAGATGTATAACCCCAAAGAGTACTTTGAGGTTCACATGTTGTTTATCGCATTGGGAAGGAAATATTGTAAAGCCATAAAGCCCTCGCATGCCATATGTCCAGTCGTGGGGCTGTGTCCCTCTGCGAAGGCTTAAAGGGACTCCAGCATCCAATCTATCTCGTTTCCTTCCCTGTCCAGTTTTATGCGTCCGACCCTTATCTTAGAGACGGCCTCTTGTACCGGAGTACATATTCTTATTGTTCTATTCTCATAGTCAACGCTATGTATAGTTCCGATTCCCAATACTTTTCCGTCCGCGTTTTCCATAGCCACTAGTAAACCTTCCTCTTCTCCCTCATGAAGGCTGACCGCCTTTTTTCCCAATTCCGCTTCAAGCTTCATTAACTCTTCTTCTCTGAGTCTGGTTTGTCTTCCCAAGAAGAAGAGAATATAATTGGAGGTTTCTTCGCAGTGTAAGACCTTCGTGCCGATGATCTCCTCAATTCTACTTTTCAGCTCGGGCCTGTTCTCGGTGCCTAGTGTCAGGTCCCCATCTATCTCTATCCAGCTAGATGGGAAGGATCGAACTTTCGCCTCTCTGAGGTGCTTCTTATAAGCTGATTCGCGGAGAAGCTTTCTGGTTTCCCGGTCCCGTTTCTTGACTTCTTTGGGGGAATCGACAGTATGAGCCTCTACGCCGCTCAGTTCGCCAAGTATTGAGGTAAGTTCATTCTCATTTTGGATTGCCACTACAATATTGGGAGCAATCGTCTTCACTAAACGGACCTTGTAGTCTACGGCTCCTTCTCCCTCAACCCAGCCATCGGTATTTATGATTAGAAGATACGCACCCTTCTTTGATGCTTCGTCCTTCAAGGTTCCTAAAGCTTCAAGAATTGCCCCGATCTCCTTGCTTGGGCTTGTCACCCCTATGAAAACCAGCTTTTCCGGTTTTGATCTGAAAAGGTTGATAATCGGTTGCTTGACAAAACTGAGGCTTATAGTTCCTGGGGGACCTATATCCGATTGACCTGGGTCTCCGTCGATCATGGCAACCCTATATTTGGCATTTAGAGCGAGGTTAGCTAGGAAGGTACAGAAGCTCGTCTTCCCAGAGTCTACTCCGCCCAGTATGAGAACAGTTTTCGGACCCTTCTCAGACAAAATGCGGTTCACAGTGTTTCTCCAGGAAAGAGGGATTGAACTCCCTTCTTTTTCGGCGTATGAAGCTGAATCGCCTAAGGTCAGTTCGACCCTGGAGACACACAAAGGCTCTAAGGGCAATCGTTTTCCCTTGCGGACTATAATCTCTTCCCCGCTCTCTATCAATGCCCCGAGAACTGATGCTTTTCCAGAAAGCAGATGGACCCGCGCTGGTCCGTCGACGAGTAGCGTCCTGTCTTTTTTAACCGTCTGGATCATGTGGCTTTCCTTCTAGACTGTAGGTTGCTGTTTTTTATGGCTATGTGTATAGCTGAGTCTGCATCGCTCATCTTCTTTCGGAAACCTTTACCCCTGAAAGTGCTGGTGCCAGCCTCGTTCACCATCTCTATCCTCGCGTTCTCCGGCAAGGCAATTTTTAATCGACTTGCGACCTCCTCAGCCGATTCAGGAATTCCGGTCCCAATCTTAACTTTTTGGGCTTTGGCTGGGTTCTGCTTAAGTTCAGTCAGAATGGTATCAACTGCCATTTCAAGGGTCAACCCCTCCTCTTTCTTTATGATTTTTCCGTCGCCCAAAACCGCGATGCCGAAGGTTTTACCAGGGTCAACACCGATTGATACTTCTCCATATATTTCTTTGCTTTGGGCTAAGCGTATGGCCTCGTTTATTGTAGGGGACGGGTCGGCTTCAGCATCGTAGACTAGAATGGTTGGATAGTCGACCTGAACTTTCTCGCCGTCCGTCGTTATGACAACTTTTATTGAAGGCGGGATAGACTCGCCGGGAATCAGGCTAAGGAAAGACACATTTCTTTGCTTAAGCTCGTTCACCAGCCGATAGTAGGCCTTTCCCAACACTGTTGCTACTGCTATCTTTGACTTCATAAGACGCCACTCGGTACTATTTACAGAGGGAAGATTAGAATTTATGTGTTTGGTGGTAAAGGATAATTAAAAATCAAATATTGTCAGCATAGGCTATCCTTCCACCAAGGATATTATCACCCAAACTGACAGGTAAATTTTTTCTACGATTTCCTTGCATTTCATTCAACAAATCAGTAAAGTCTTTGTCTATCAAGTCATGTTCCAGACTGTGCGTATGACCGCGAGTTATTTCATGCTCAGTAAACTCTGTGAAAGCTACATCGTGTCGATTGCCCATACACCAGTTCCTACAGTCGCACAAAGAAGAGTTAATTGTATCTGAGCCTTTTTTCCTACGCTGAAATTGAAAAATATGAGGAAAAAAGGGGAGCAGAGAATCGTCTACCAATGATTGTAACTGGTGATTTCCTCAAGTAGCTTCCTATCTGAAACGGGATCCTTCTTCTCCGCCGGATAACCCAGAGCCACTATAGCGACTATTCGCACATCTCTGGGTATGCCTAGAGCTTTCTTAATTTCGTCTTCTTCGTGGAAGACTCCCATCCAACAGGTTCCAAGCCCCTCTTCCCAAGCGGCTAGAACTAGATCTTGCAATGCTATTGAGACATCGATTTTCCAGAATTCTGCTTCGGCAAAACTTTCACTAGGCAAGGCGCAGCCGACAATGACGACTGGTGCAGAAAGAACAATATCTCTGCGATGAGGTGGTCTGAGGCTTTCCTTTTTTTCAGGGTCGGTTACCACAATAAATCGCCACGGTTGCCTGTTACCTGCGGATGGTGAAAGCCTAGCGGCTTCAAGAACCTTCAGAAGTTTGTCTTTCTCGACGGGCTTGTTCGAATATCTCTTTATGCTTCGCCTGGTTCTTATAGCCTCGAAAACCTCCATACAAACCACACGGCTAATGATAAACATTTAAACTTTATAAGGAGTGTGATCCTTTAAGCTTCGGCTAGCATTTTCGAAAGCGAAGCGAACCGAACCCCTAATTATATGGTCATTCAGTGTTCTTGTTTAGGAAGAATGTGCATCCTAAAATTGGCAAAGAAAATACTTAGGTAAGGAAACATTTCACAGGTGATAGTCAAGGGAGCCAGAATTCGTTTCAAGTCTAGTTCTTCTGGGATAAACAGTCTTCTCCAAACCATCGAAGATCTGAAAGATAAGCTCTACAAGTTTTCGGTTGCAGATACGGTTGTCGGAAGAGCTGCCACACTTCTCTTGGTCTACTCTCACGTGAACAAGGTTTACGCAGCCAACTATAGGCTACTTAGAGAAGGAAGATTAAAATTTGAGGCTTTACATTCGCTTCTCTAGATGTGAAAATATTGGCTCGCTGGATACCCACGGGATGCAGTTCCCTCGACAGGGCTCTCGAAGGAGGGCTCAAACCTGGTGGTACAACGCTCCTTTATGGGGAGGCAGAGACGGGTAAGACGACTTTGGCTATGCAGTGTGCCGTGAATTGTGCCCGCATGGGTTACAAAACCTTGTATGTTGACTGTGACGGAACCTTCTCGCCGGAGAGGTTGTCCCAGATCGTTTCTCAGGACTTTGAAGAGATTTCAGAGTCTCTCATAATCATTGAGCCAGCAAGCTTCAGGGAACAGATCGAGACTGTTGACAACCTTGAAAAGTACGTGAGTAAGAGGTTCGGTCTTATCATATTCGATACTGTCACCTCGCTCTACCGGTCAGAACTTGGTGGTAAAAAGGAAACGTTCAACCTAAACCGCGAGCTTAACCGCCAAGTTGCCGTCTTATCCCAGATAGCCAAGGCTCTTGAGGTTTCAGTTGTTCTTCTCAGCCAAGTGAGAAGCGTTGTTGGCGAAACCGATATTGCACCTGTTGCCACAAGAGTTCTCAAGTTCTGGTCTGACACCGTCATAAGTCTGGAACGGACGGGCAGACGCAACATAATTCGAGCATCTGTGGAGAAGAGCCATGGAAAAGAAGCAGGACTGACTTTTTACCTTGTTATAGAGGAAGACGGCCTACACGACCATAACCGCTAATTTAATCTTCCAGTGGAAACATCAATAGCAACTGGGCAGACTGGCTAGAAGTGGGAGCCTTTAAGTAAACATGAACTCATGGAACCCGATAACAGGTTGTCTGCATAACTGTTCGTATTGTTGGGCTAGAGGTTATGCCAGAAGGCTTGCGTCGATGGGAGTCGAGCCCTACAGGACTCACGGGTTCAGTCCCGCCTTTGCAGATTGGAGATTGAAACAGAAGATCCCCAAGGGTTCGTCTATATTCGTCTCTGATATGGGTGATATGTGGGGGGAATGGGTTCCATTCGAGTGGATTGAAAGGGTCCTGAAGGTGCTGAGGATCAGGCCAGACTGCAGTTTCCTTTTTTTGACAAAAAACCCGGCGAGGTATGACAAGTTTGTCGGGATGTTCACAGAGAACATGATGCTCGGAGCAACCATTGAGACCAACAGGAATTACAAGGTTACAAGCGCCCCGGCTCCGAAGGAAAGGTTCGAAGCAATGAAAAATCTGAACTGGAAGCACAAAGTGATAGTGATAGAGCCCATTCTCAACTTTGACTCTGAGTTCATTAACTGGATAACGGATATCAGACCTGAAATGGTCTACATCGGGTATGATAACTACAACTGCAGGTTACCAGAGCCACCACTAAGCAAGACAATAATGTTAAAAGAGGCCTTACGGACGGTGACTGATGTCGAGGCTAAGGCTCTGAGAAAAGCTTGGTTCGAAGGGTAATCTTAGGGCATTCGTTTAGATGCCTGTTCTCCGTGGACACCCCAATTGCTCTTTGGCACTTCTTGGATAACAATGGTCAGGGACTCAGGCTTTACACCTATGTCCTCGAAGGCTTTTGTTATGCCCTTTATGAGCTTCTCTTTCTGCTCATCTGTCCTTCCCGGCATCATTTGTATTGTGACAACTGGCATAAGTTACACCTTAGAACAAAAAGTGCTCTGATTCTGTACTTATGTTTTTTGGCTTGAAGTAAACGTTACGATCCCTTGCTTGGACTTCTATCGTCTGCCAATGCGTTGACCGAAAAAGAAATAAAGACAGCAAAAGAGAGCTGAGCGATGAGCCCCTTGAATGGAGTCGCTGCTGAAATCTTCAACGCCCTGTACTATATTTTTCCGGCCTACTGCGCAAATGGCGCGCCAGTGTTGTTTGGAGGAGGACCTCCAATAGATGGAGGAAGAAGGTTTCTGGATGGGAAACCCATCTTCGGCGCTCACAAAACTTTCAGAGGCTTGGTCTTCGGCATGGTTATAGGTACCTTCGTTGGATGGGTTCAGGAAGCTCTTGCACCCAACGTTGGTCTTCCTCAGGGAAGCGTCGCTCTCGGCTTTGTTCTCTCGCTTGGGGCATTAGTGGGAGATTTAACCGGTTCCTTCATAAAAAGACGGTTAAACCTCAAGCCCGGCACATCATTGCCTGTATCTGATCAGATCGACTTTGTCTTGGTCGCGTTGCTCTTTGGGCTGCTTGTGAAGCCGCCTACTCCAATGGCTGCATTCGTTATAATCGTCCTGACGGTTCCGATTCATATATTCGTTAACGTCATGGCTTACTTACTGAGGCTCAAGAAAACCCCTTGGTAGAAGGATTGTTACTGGCTCGCAGAAGGTTCCTGTGGCTGTACTCTTGCCTTCTCTCTGCGGATCACGACCTCAGCGCCATTGATCAATCCGTAGGGTACCAGCTGGTAGGCATCGACCCAGTTGGCTTCATCTGTGAACGTAAAGGGACCTACCCAGTATGGGTCACCCGATTTGTGGTGAAGTGGACCGAAGGTGTTCCTTAATGAGCTCACGACATCTATGGTCAGCTCATTATCTCCGGTTTGGACGAGGTCTGTTACGTCTGCTTCGAGAGGTTGCCAACAAACAGGGACTGGTCCCTTGCCATTTATGTTGACTAAGAAGAGGGTGCCTTTTGCTTCAGGTAATCGTATCAAGATGTGCTCTCCTAGCTGCCTCTCTCGCAGGCTGAAGGTGGTTCTGTACTGCATTGTCCCACTATAGAACGGGTATCGTTGCACTGCCCAGTCTCCGTCTCTTAGGACCGCGGGCTCGTCTGTGAGCACACACTCAGTTTCTGTGACCTTCTTGACTCCGAAGTCGCCGACGAGATATATGTCCTCCAATGTGACGTCCATTCCGAAATTGCATGAGAGTTCAACAATGTTTTCCCCAGTTCTCACATAGTTAGATATGTTGATCTTTCCAAATTGTTTGTCCCAGTGCCATTCCGTGACCTTGGTCGAGACTCGTTTGCCGTTGACCACCAACTTCCATATAGGAGCCTTTTCGACGACTAAGAAGATTTGCTTACCCTCGGCTTCTGACTTGAAACTTGCACGAATTCGTATCTTAAGAGGCTTCGGCTTCACTTTCCTTTCCATCAGAACCCAAGGCTGAATTCCCGAATACTTTTCAAGTCCACCCCTTCTCCAAGCTTCGCGTCGAATCTTCCATACGGGAGTCTTCTCGTTCCACTTTCCTCTTCCAAAAGAGTATTCGCAGGTGTCCAGAACAATTGAGTTGGGATGTATACGTTTGAAACTCCACTCCTCTGGGAGCTTGACGGTCTCTTCCTTAAATTCTTTCTTGGGCAGCTGCTCCTCTGGCGCCGGAGGCTTCGAAGTGTCCAATACAAAAGCGTGGCTCTCCGCTGGATTGAACGCCGCTCTGATTAAGGTTCTTCCTTGGCGGGTGATGGCTTCAACCGGAGCGACCGAACCGTTAAGCATGTTCCACTCTGTGACTTCGCCCTTCTCTGAGAAGACGATGATGGCATCGTATTTCTTTGTCCGGCTTTTGTTCGCGAGGAAGTATATATGGTTGGCACCATCGGCTCTGTGGTGGACGAGAATATCCTCAATCTCAACGTTCTCTTCATCTGAAACGCTGATGGATCTGGGCAGTATCGCATCCAACACTTTATCTATAGCCTCTCTATCGGCGTCCACTCTAATAGCACTGGAATTGTTAAGTATCTCTAACCATCTTGCCCCGGCGTGCTCACCATCGATGAAGCCCGGAGTTTCCCCGATAAATATGATCTTTCCGCCATTGACCAAGAAACGCTTCAGAAGTTTGACTGTCTCTGCGGACCATGTTACCGAAGGTGGCACGATCATTACCTTGTACAGGCTCTCTCTGACAATGATCTCGTTTTCTTCAACGCGACTGTGACGGGAAAGTATGACCTCGTCGCCGAAGTCAAAGTCTCGATGCAAAGAGAGAAGATCATCTTGAAGCTTTACCAGCTGGTCATTGTACTTCCACCATCTTGTGCTGCGGTCCATCAATGCTGGCGTAAACGTCGCCCATGCGCTGCCGATCGAATGAAGGACTAGTATATCTGCCTGGAACTTTCCTTGAGAGCATAGGTAGCTTGCTCGGGCGAAGTAGTCGTTGAGGAGCTTGAAGTGTTGCCAGTAGGGCTGATGATAGCTGAAAGTTGGCGGAAAATCCCTTTTCGCGTCGCCTTTCATCGTATAAAGCGTAAGATGTGGACAGAAGAAGGTTATCCCAAGGGCGAGGTGGAAGTCCGCGATCCATTTTTGGTCCTCAAAGGTCATGCTGTGTCCGCTGCATCCAAACAGCTCAGATAAGACCCTAGATCGACCGAACTGATGGCCTACGCTTGAACACTGCTTCAGAGTGAGAGGATCGTTGATGTTGCGGCCTAAATGATCGATACCTAGGACTTGCATGTACTCGTAATGCGGCATGGCAGCCCCAATATGTCTGATTTGGTCATGAAAATTGTCTTCACACAAGTAGTGGCCAGTCAGGCTTAAGCTATAAGCAACACACCTTTCACCATAGGGTCTGCTGAAGGCTTCGATGAAACGTTTGGTAACCGTTTTCCAAAAGTCGTAACGTACTTTCTGGAAGCCTTCGCCTTCAAAGTAAAGGAGAGGCAGCTTGTCCATGATGTCGTAACCGTTAACCTTACGGAAATAATCAGCCATCTCTTCCGTCCAGGGGATCAAGTTGCGTCCGACATAGTTGGGTTCATCTGTGAATATGCCGGGCATGAACTCGCCAAAGTCTTTCTTGAACTTTTTGGCGTAGGCGTCCACAGTTACTCTTAGAAACTCCTTCGTCACTTCGGGGTTAAGAAGGTCAACGTAGCTCTCGCCATTATACCAGTTGCTCCGGCTGCCTACCTCAACTTTGAAGGCTAGGATACTACCCTTACCTTTAATGTCTCTAAGCTTCCGTATGCGCCTAAATTCCCTCAACCTTATGGGCAGCAAGAAGCGAACTTCAAAAACCCCAAGGACAGATCGGTCTCGTAAGGCTTTTGAAACCTGTCTCGCCGTTAATTCTTCCATTCGAACTGATCGCGTCCTGTATCTCTCATTTTTGGCCGGGACTAATCCTCCAGCAAAGCCACTTGGCCACTTATCTTCATCGTAGAGCCACGACTCTGTTCCAACTTTTCTGCCCTCCTTCAGACAGGCACGTATACATTTCATCCATTCAGAAGAAAGGTAGGGTGTGGCGAGTCCTACCCTTGAATGCATGAAATAGCCGCCGAACCCCTTTTCGGCAAATTCCCGCACCTGCCAGCGCAACTCTCCAACATCTAAGGCGTCATTCCAAGACCAAAAAGGAGAAGGCCTATAACTCTTGCCTGGACTCTCAAACTCATTCACGTCCAATCTGACTTCATCCCCTATTCTGTCTCGATTGAGGTGAAGATATCCCGGCTAACTCTTAAATCATTTTTGCAGATTTAAAAAATGTTACCTCGGACCCAAATGAAATATAACCTCTTTTTGACACAAAATATTTGCTCTGGCTTTCACCTAAGGATGGGAGCAATAAGCAGGGCTGTCATGCCAACTAGCTTCATGAAAATGAGTGTCGATGGACCGGCAACGTCCTTAAGCGAGTCTCCCACAGTGTCACCGACAACTGCTGCCTTATAGGTCTCTGAACTCTTTCCTCCAAACAATTCTGTTTCGATGATCTTTTTCGCGTTGTCGAAGGCTGCGCCGACGTTGCTGAAGAAGGGAGCCAGTATGGCTGCAGAGGCTGTTTCGCCAATCAGGAAAGCACCCAACACTTCTTTTCCAAATGTGAAACCAACAATGACGGGAGGAGCTATGCCCAAGAGACCGGGAAGCAACATCTCCTTGAGGGCGTTTCTTGTGGAAATGTCGACACATCGAGCATAGTCTGGGTCAGCTACCCCTTCGAGTAAGCCGGGATTCTCTTTAAACTGCCTTCTCACTTCATCAACCATCAATAAAGCCGTTTTCGCAGTTGAGCCGAGAGTGAAGGATGAGACGAGGTAAGGCAACGCCACACCGACAAAGAAGGCTACCAAATCAAAAGATTGTGTAACATTCAGACCTCTTATTCCAGTCATCTGGAAAAATGTGGCGAAGAAGACGAACGCCGTGATCGTGCCGGAAGCCATCGCGTAAGCCTTAGTAGACGCCTTCATAGTGTTTCCCACCGCGTCAAGCTGCTCAAGCGTGTTGCCTGCTTCGTGATTTCCCGCCATCCTGTTTATTCCATCAGCATTATCGACTATTGGTCCAAAGGCATCTGATGACATGATAAAAGCAATCAAGAGATCTGTGCCGATGTTTGCTGCGACCATCGCATACAACGAGAAGCCAGATATTAAGAAAGAGAAAGCAACAGCTCCGAGGATTGTGACAATCGCAACGAAGGGACTTTGGAAACCATAAGCCATGCCAGTTATGATATTGATGGCGGCACCACGCTGAGAAGCTTCAGCAATCTTCTTTACTGGTTTTCCTTTCGTTCCTGTGTAGTATTGAGCTAATGCAAGAGCTATTAAGGTTGCTGTTAAGCCGCTCAGGGTGGAATAGAAAATGGTCACATCATCTAGGAGCCATATTGAAAGAAAGTATGATCCAACCCCGCATAGTGCTGCTGTCGTATAAAGCCCGAGATTAAGCGATGCGGAAGGACTCCATCCCTTTCGCTCATTGACTAAGGAGATTCCAATGATTGACGCTATTATCCCAACAGCCTGCAGAAGAAGCGGGAAAACTATGGCGTTCCAGCCATACTTGTCGGTGAACGCGAGTCCAAGAATCATTCCGGTGATGATGTCGCCGCTGAAGGACTGGAAGAGATCAGAGCCTCTTCCAGCACAGTCTCCAACATTGTCCCCGACAAGGTCGGCTATGACTGCCGGGTTTCGGGGATCATCCTCGGGAAAGTTCATCTCCGCCTTGCCAACAAGGTCAGCTCCGATGTCTGCCGCCTTGGTGTAAATGCCTCCTCCAATCTGTGCGAATAGGGCTGTGAGACTGGCTCCAAAACCGAACCCAACTAAGGCTTCAGGCTCCCCAATGGGGATGAAAAGGAGGCTTAATCCCACTAGGCTCAGTCCAGTGACGCAGAGCCCCATGATGCTGCCTCCTAGGAAGGCGATTCTAAATGCTCGAGAGGACGATTCCCTCGCGGCGTTCGCTGTTCGAACATTGCTTCTAACAACCATGTTCATCCCAAAATAAGCTGCTAGAAGTGAAAGGAGCGCCCCTAGGACGCATGTGACAGTCGCCTTCCAGCCAAATAGAAGGAATACTCCTGCAGATAGGATGGCTATGGACCATGAAATGACTTTAAACTGTCTATTCAGATAGGCTCTTGTACCAATCTGGATATAGCCGGCTACCTGGGTCATCCTGGCTGTTCCAGCAGGTTTCCGCACAATAGATACTGCCGTAGAGACAGCCACTAAGATCGCGCACATCCCGATGAACAGCGGAAACACCAGTTGGAACATATCGCTTACCGGTCATAGGATTGCCCATTGCTAAATCATCGCAACCTTGAGTTAACACTTGCTTTTAAACTTTGAGGACACGGAGATCAATATTTGCCTCGTGTTCGGTCTGGTGGAAACTAGGTAAGAATATATACAAGCAGACTTGCAGACTGACATATTTGCTTTTAAAGACTGATGTAGAAACTTCTTTGTGGCTCTGAGCTATGAGGCTTCCGTCCTTTAATGTCGTTAAGTCGGGTTTCTGTACGTGTCTCCCCAAATACAACGTAAACCCGTATCTTGGCAGATGCGCCCATCATTGCATATACTGCTATGCCATCAAGTTTCCAAGTTTTAGAGGCCCAGTTGTTCCACGTCTGAGGCTGAGGGAAGAGATAGTCAAGATGGCTGAGGGCACAAAGACTAAGATGCCAGTCATGCTCAGCGATACAACCGATCCCTACCAGCCTCTTGAGAAGAGATATTTGATAACTCGAAGGTGTCTCGAAATACTAGTAGAGCATGGGTTTCCCCTTCTAATCGTGACCAAGTCGGACCTTGTCACAAGAGACATAGACATCCTCAAACAAACCCGAGCAGTCGTCTCGATGACCATAACCACACCGCACGATGATGTAGCAAAAACTGTTGAGCCTCACGCTTCCCCGCCCGATGCAAGGTTTTCCGCTTTGCAAGAGGTCGCAGATGGTGGCATACCGACTGTTGTGAGGATCGACCCCATCATCCCTACTTTAAACTCCGACAGCAAAGACCTTGAAGCAATCGTCTCTAGGGCGGCTGATATCGGGGTGAAACAGATAACCGCCTCAACCATGAAGATCGTCAGGGGGTTGCTTGCGTCGCTTAAAGCAACAAATCCGGAACTCTCTGAGAGGCTAGCCAGCATATACTCCAACGGCGAATGGATCTCAGGCTATAAGTATCTCAAAAGAGAAGAAAGATTTGAGATTCTGAGCAAATTGAGGGCGACAGTGTTAAAAAACGGGCTGGAGTTCGCAACATGCCGGGAAGGATTCCCCCAACTCAACACTACAATCTGCGACGGCACAGCATACTGCAGAGAACTCTTAAGCGGATTTGCGTGTTAGAATGCAGGAACTCGTTCTATGATTTTCATGTTTCATCGAGAATCTTTCATCGCTAGGTAACTCGCGTGACAAGCCCTTTCTCCTCCATGTCTTTGCCGCTGTCTATGCCGTAATATTATCAGGAAGCTTTTTACAATGATGGAATTGGCTTTGCCATAGGAAATAACCCGATATTGTTGGTCTTAGGTCAGCAGTCAATCGTAACGTCTCAACGACTAGCAAACGAAGCCGAGCCTTACTTGTACCTCGCGCGCCTCTTCTGCCTCTTCTTCTTCTCACGGCGCATCCGTTTCTTCTTCCATTTGGCTCGCATCTTGATTCAACTTCCATCAGCTTTCTTTATAGCCTCAGGCATGAGAGGAGACTATGCCGAGGCCCCTGAAAACTGAGGCTTTTGTAATCTCACGTTTCATAGTTTTTAAACCTTTTGGATCATCATTCGAGTCTTCGCTGCTGGGGACGTTTGAGGAATGGGCGGTAAGGCGCATCAAAAACTCTTGTGATTTTGCCCGCTGTGACTTTGCCAACGCCTTTAACGGTGGACAGTTCTACTGTTGAGGCCGTAAAAACCTTACGAACAGTTTCCCGTTCTCTCAGCAGTCTGTCTGCTAATTTAGGACCTATTCCAGGAAGAGTTGAAATAATCTGAAGTTGCATCTTCTCAATATTGTCAACCTTAGGTTTCTTCTTTACGATCGGTCCCCCGAATCGTGCAGGTCTCCTTCTCACTAGAGTGTAGATAAAGTTGGCTGTCTGTGCCTCGTCGGATGTGAAGAAAACCTTTAAGCCGAAATCGAAAGTCAAGGCTGCCAAAGCTCCGTAATACGCTCGGAGCCTTGTTTCTCTATCAATCAAAGAAGTGATGTCTCCTTCGACGACAAGCACCGGGTTCTCGTAGGTTTCGCCCAAACGTTGAGCCTGGTCGAAGATCCGTTGCGAATAGAGAGACCTCAGAAAATCCCGCCTTTCCTTGCGTTCCACAGCGTAACCTGGCACGACGTAGTCGCCAACCTCAAGAATCCGGTAATCAACCATCAAGCCGAGTCCTTTGAGAAGTTCAGGGACCCCCGATGTTTTCTCACGTTCATCAACAACGACGCGGTTCCTTGCCGACATAAGACCACAACCAATGAACCAATAAACAAAGAGGATGCTGAAAAAGCTTCAAACAAAGAGATCAGCATCTATTAAATATCGTTCTCTCGGCATCTTCTAGATCCTAAAGATTAACCTAGCATTTCCAGTAGTCTTTTCGGCCACTGTCTCCCTCTTCTCACCCTTCAAATCGGCAACTGCAGAGAGGGTCTGGAGTAGATGAGCGGGTTCTGAGGGCAGTCCTTGATATGTAACGGTTGAGTCTGTCTCTAAGAGGAGGTTCTCCATAGGAGTGCTTTGGATTGCTGCTCTGTGCTCTTTGCTGTAAGCCGCTGCGGGTGTTGCCGAAATGTAATATCCACGGTCAAGAAGCTTCCGCAATACATCCAAAGGTCCACTGTACCAGTGGAAGACCGCCTTCTCCACACCTGTCTCTACAGCTATATCAAAGCAGTCTGCCCAAGCGCCTCTGCTGTGGATCGAGACAGGTTTATCATTTCTTTTGGCTAACTCAAGTAGCCTCTGGAACAGCTCTCTCTGCAATCCTTTCCTCTCAGGACTCTTCCTCACATCTCTGTACCAGTAATCTAACCCTATCTCGCCTATCGCTGTTGACCTACCAATATTCTCCTTGATAAGCCGGATGTTTGCATCAATCTTTGATGAGTCTAAGTCCCATGGATGAAGCCCCAAAGCTGGATATATCCTAAGATCTTCTCTTTGATGTTTGAGACTTTCTCCCAGGGCCCACAAGTTCGACTCATAGTCTGAACCCATCGTAACAACAGCGACAACACCCGCTTCCCCAGCCCTCCTAAGAGCCTCATCAAGGTTCTCTATGTCTTCCAAGTGGGCGTGAGTGTCGACGAGCTCCAATAACAAACACCTTCACATTTCACAGAAATGATGATGGCAAAGATCATGATGTCACAAAGATTTATGTTTTTTCTTACAAAGAAAGAGGATGGGCAAATCTTAAATTGGCATGACATACTTTAACGTATTCGGAGATGAAAAACGTGACACAGAATGTTGGAGTAGCCATTGTCGGAGTTGGATTCGTGGGCGGACAGGCGCACGTCCCATCCTTCAAGAAGATATCTGGCTCAGAACTAATCGTTTTAGGCGCAAGAACAGAAACAAGAGTTAAGCCACTATCAGAAAAATACGATGTGCCATATTCTCTGGATTATGATCAGATATTGAGCAATCCAAAAGTAGACGCAGTAGTCCTGGCCGTGCCAACACCCTTACACTTCGATTCAGCCATGAAAGCCATGGAAAAAGGAAAACATGTTCTATGTGAAATGCCCTTAGCACCCAAAATAACGCAAGTAAGGCAAATGCAGAAGATAGCTGAGAAGAAAGGGGTCATTTTGATGCCCGTCCTGAACTTCAGATTTGCACCAGCATACATCAAGGCGAAGGAGATGATCAAGGCTGGAGTGGTCGGCAGCCCTGTGGCTGTTCACTTCAGAGAGTTTATACCAGCTGCAGCTTTGGCTGAGCAATGGCCTGCTGGTTCTTGGGCATGGGACATTAAAGTAAGTGGAGGCTATCCGGACTTTACTCTTTCAGTATGGTCAATCGACCTTCTACGATGGATGTTTGAGGATGAGATACAAAGCGTCGAGTGGATGAGCAGTTACGCTAAGCTCAAAGAGCATGGCGACGTTCTAGGCTACAACACCATGGGCACAATCAAACTCTCCAAGGGAATTGTGGGTTCACTCCATTACGGCGCAACCGTGAAAGAGTCAGCTGCCACAAGCAGGCTTGAGGTTTATGGCGACAACACAAATGTCCTTCACGTGGTCTGGAACAACAAGATAATTGTCTACGGTTCCGATCCAGAGCGGAAAGAGTGGGACATTCCAGTGTCAGGTACGAAGGTCTGGGGCCACTACCAACTGGATAGCCACTTCATAGAATGCGTCCTCCATAAGAAACAGCCTCTTGTAACAGTGGAAGACGCCATTAGGGCACAAGAGATCGCGGAAAAAATGGTAAAGTCCGCGGGGAGTTAGGCGTGAATGGATCCTTCTTAAGTGTCTGGTGCTAGTTAATACACAAGCTAAGAAGTCCCGCGCAGATGCTCTACTGTATGAAGAGCCAAAAGCGTTCGGAGAGAGATGGAATGAATGAGATTGTGAAGATAGGCGTATTAAAGATGGGATGCCTTGGGACGTTACCTCTCGTTGAATTTCTTCTAGATGAAAGGGCTGATAGGGTGGACATTGACGTCAGGGTTGTCGGTTCAGGAGCCAAACTTGGACCAAACCAATGCAGAGAAGCCGCCGAACTCATGATCAGCCAGAAGCCAGACCTCGTAGTCTTTGTTAGCCCAGCCCAAACCACTCCTGGCCCAACAGAAGCCCGTGTGATGCTTAAGACGTCGGCGATACCTACGATCGTAGTCTCTGATAGTCCTACCAAGAAATTGGTCAAAGAGTTAGAGGAGGCAGCTCAAGGATACATAATTGTAGAGGCTGATTCGATGATAGGGGCTAGAAGAGAGTTCCTCGACCCGACTGAGATGGCTGTCTACAATTCAGACGTGATAAAAGTCCTAGCTATAACAGGAGCATTGCATCTCATCGTTGAGGCAATAGACAAGGTCGTCGAAAGCATAAAAGATGGCAGAAAACCTGAACTGCCCAAATTAATTATTGATGGACAGAAAGCCTTGGATGCCGCTGGCTTTTCTAACCCCTATGCAAGGGCGAAAGCCCAAGTAGCTTACGAATCAGCCCAGCAAGTCTCCAAAATCACTACTGAAGCCTGTTTCAAGATCACAGAATCTGATGTCTATGTGCCCTTGGTTGCTGAAGCTCACGAGATGATGAGAGCTGCGGCGAAACTGGCAGACGAGGCTAGAGAGATCGAGAAGGCTGACGACAAGGTCCTTAGAAGACCCCACTTCAAGGATGGAACCTTAGGCGAAAAGAGAGCGCTTATGGAGAAACCGAGAAGGAAAGAATAGTCACGATCTGCCTTCGGGATGCTGTTTTCTTATAACTCCAAAGCTAGGGAGCGTAAAAGTTTCCTCAACATTTATGTATGGGTTGATCGTTTCTACAGGGGAGTAACGGGGTGTTCAAGATGCCCGCAATTGAGGTCGGAAGGATCTGTGTAAAAACTACTGGTCGAGAAGAGGGGAAAAGATGCGTCATAGTGGACTTAGTCGACAAAAACTTTGTTCTTATCACGGGTCCCATATCTGTGACAGGGGTGAAACGTCGACGTGCCAACATCGGCCACATCAACCCTACCGACAGAAAAATAAAGATAAAACGGGGAGCAACTGACGAAGAGGTAGCGCAAGCCCTCTCTGATGCGGGAGAAACCGAGGAGAAGAAAGCAGAATAACGTAGCCGAACCCTCAACCTTTTTAACTCTTTAACAATTCTTTTCTCTCTTAGAGGAATATGAATGCCTAGAATTGATGCTCCTTGGACGGTGAAACGTGAACTCCTCACAAAATCTGAAGAAGAGACTGACCAGAGTCACGGGTGTAGACCAGAGGAAAGGCAGTATCCAGACCTGCTCAAGTTCGGCATAGTAAACCTGGATAAGCCCGCGGGACCATCTAGCCACGAGGTTGCTGCTTGGGTCAGACGCATCATGGATGTCAGACAGGCTGGTCACGGTGGGACCTTAGAGGCTTAGAGTCTTAAAGGTAAAGATAGTCTTAAGCCAAGGATATCCCAAGGTGACCGGTGTTCTACCCGTAGCCCTAGAAGACGCCACGAAAGTGATTCAACCTCTCCTCGGAGCCGGAAAAGAGTATGTCTGCGTCATGAAGACTCACTCCGATATATCAGAAAACCGAGTAAAGGAAGTTCTCGAAGAGTTCCAAGGAAAGATATATCAGAGACCTCCGGTCAGAGCCTCAGTCAAAAGAAGACTGAGGGTAAGAAAAGTCTACTATCTAGAGGTTCTAGAAGTCCAAGGAAGAGATGCTCTCTTCAGGATTGGCTGTGAAGCCGGCACGTACATACGCAAACTGTGCCACGATGTCGGAGAAGTACTCGGATGCGGCGCGCACATGCATGAGCTTCGCAGGACAAGAGCCGGCCCCTTCACCGAAACCGAGAATAGTGTTACGTTGCACGATGTGTCATATCTCCACAGCAAATGGCAAGAAACCGGGGACAAGGATCTACTGAGAAGTTTCATTCTGCCTATGGAGCGGGCTTTGGGTCTGCTGCCCAAGATCATCATAAGGGACTCGGCTGTCGATGCCCTATGCCATGGGGCACATCTAACTGCCCCAGGAGTGACAAGCCTTGAAACCGGGATAAGTCCTGGATGCAAGGTCGCTGTTTTCACACTTAAAGGCGAAGCTGTTGCTCTTGGCACCGCCACCTCAAGCGCCGAAGAGATACTGAAAGCGAACCATGGCATAATAGCCAAGAACGATAGGGTCCTGATGCCCAGAGGCACGTATCCAAGACTTTGGCGGTCCAAACGGTAAGTATTGATAAGCCAAGTCTCCTATCCAACGGGTTTGTGAAAAGTTAAAAAGCCTCAAACATCCTTGATATTCGAGGCTTATCCCTAAGAAAGCCGGGGTCTCCTAGAGCCAAAACGGCGGGAAACCAGGTATGGAGCAGATCTCAAGTAAGTAGAGAGCTTAAGCCTGGAGCCCAAACAAAGGCCGAACAGCCTGTGGCCCACTGGGCCGCGTGGGTTCAAATCCCACCCCCGGCGCTATTATGAAGTTCGTTCTGGCGCCTTCCTCATCAAAAAACATATATCGTTATTGAACCGATATATACGATTTCAGGATATTTGGAGGAAGAGAATGTCATCTGCAAACATGATGGGGAAGTTACTAGTTGTGCTAGTGATCGTCAACCTGGTTTTGTCGGCTGGTGTTCTTGGCTACATGGCAGGTCTGACGGGTCTCCCATCCAAAGTCGACCAATTGGCAACTGCTGAAGCGGACTTGGCAGCTGCGATAGCTGATCTTACAGAGGCCGTAGGTGGCTATGGAGAGGCCATCTCAGAGATACAGGATAGGTTGTCAGGGTTAGAGGAAGCCATGAAGCCTAAGCCTGTTGTACTTGGTACGACAGACAAGATTACGGTTCTAGACCCGGCGAAGACCTATGACTTCTATACTTGGGAGATCTTCAACAACATAGGAGAAGGACTGCTCAAGTATAAGCCTGGAACAACGGTACTCGAGCCCGGAATAGCGGAATCATACGAGGTAAGCGCTAATGGTCTTGAGTATATGTTTACCCTGAGAGAGGGCATGAAATTAACTGATGGAGAGCCTTTGGATGCCGCTGCTGTCAAGTACTCCGTAGACAGGGTCATGAGTCTCAGTCTTGACCCGGCTTGGCTGGTTTCAGCCTTTGTTGACAGCGTCGAGGTTGTAGACACCCTAACCGTAAAGTTTGTCCTCAAGAATGCTGTATCCTATTTTCCAGCCTTAGTTGCCACTCCACCATACTTCCCAGTCAGCTCCGTATCTTATCCTGTGGATAGTACTGCGGAGCCGACTGCTGGACACTACGGCCCGTACAGAATCAAAAGCTGGATAAGGGATGTCGAGCTGGTCCTAGAGGAAAACCCAGACTACTATGGTTCAAAGCCGAAGTCCTCGGAGTTCATAGTCAAATTCTACAAGGACGCCGCTACCCTTCGTCTCGCTGTTGAGACAGGCGAGATAGACATAGCTTGGAGAACCCTGAAACCGATGGATATACTCGATCTGCAGGCGAGAGGTGTTCTGACCGTGCAAGAGGTGCCTGGTCCCTACATCAGGTACATAGTCTGCCGAAGTAATGTGGCGCCATTCAATAACGAGCTTTTAAGGCGCGCGGTCGCAGCGGCAATAGATAGACAGAAGATCACCGAAGAGGTCTATAAGGGAACAGTTGCCCCGCTCTATAGTATGATTCCGATGGGAATGTGGAGCCATATCGACGCTTTCAAGGACGAGTATGGTGAACGCAATATAGACCTCGCAAAGCAACTGTTGACAGAGGCCGGATATAGCGAGCAGAGTCCGTTTGAGTTTGAGTTGTGGTATACGCCGACCCATTACGGAGACCTCGAAGCGGACGTAGCTTTGGTGATCAAAGAGAGCCTCGAAGAGACGGGTATGATGAGAGTCACACTGAAGAATGCTGAATGGGCTACATACGCCGCTGAATACATCGCTGCGGGGGTCATGCCAATATTCCTCCTCGGTTGGTACCCAGACTATATAGACCCAGACGACTACACAACCATTTTCCTACACTCAGAGTGGTCGCCGGACATGGGCGTCTTCTACAGCGACCCACAGATGGACGATTGGCTTGAAGAGGCGAGCGTCGAAACCGACATCTCGAAGCGAACGGAACTCTATGAGAATATACAGAGACTTATGGCAGAAGATGCACCTGTTATCCCGTTCTTCCAGGGCAACCTTTATACAGTTTTCTGGCCAAATGTAAGGGGAACGGTGCTTGACCCAACATTGATACTGCGATACTACTTGATCTACAAAGAGTAAAAGAATTAAATATATCCCCCCCTCTTTTTTCTGGAGAAACCGGTTGGTATCCCTGAGAGTTTACGTTGCCAGGCGTATATTGTTCGCGATCCCTATGATGCTGATACTTGTCAGCATAGTTTTCCTAGTAATGAGAGTCACCGGGGATCCTGTAAGCGCCATACTTGGAGGCCATGCCCCTCAAGAACAGATTGAGCGCATAAAGGAACGCCTCGGGCTCAACAGACCGCTCTATGTCCAGTACTTCGACTATCTTTCTGGATTTCTTCGCCTAGATCTTGGAAGATCGATGATATGGGGTCAAAGACCAGTTCTAGTAGAAATCTTCGAACATTTCCCTGCGACTCTGGAACTCTCAATCTGGTCTTTCACGTTCAGCGTGCTTGTTGGAGTTCTCACGGGACTCTTATCAGCTCGTAGATACAATAGGCCTGCAGACCATCTCATAAGGTTGTATGGCATAATCACCTACGCCATCTTCATACCATGGTTCGGTTTGATCCTCCAACTGGTCTTTGGAGTCTACTTAGACTGGCTTCCAATAAGCGGGCGCGCCTATTCACAGATGGCGCCTCAACCAATCACGGGTCTCTACGTACTGGACAGCATTCTCACCGGAAATCTGCCAAGCCTCGTCGACTCGGTAAGGCATCTCATCCTCCCTACAATAACCTTGGGAGTTTACCTTTCTGGGATCTACACACGCTTAACGCGAACCCATATGTTGGAGGTTTTGCAGAAAGACTACATAACAGCTGCCAGAGCAAGGGGGTTGCCGGAGAATGTCGTCATCTACAGGCATGCGCTAAAGAACGCGTTCATCCCAATCCTAACAATGATGGGTCTTCAGTTTGCACTGTTGCTCGTTGGCGCCGTGTTGACCGAGACAACGTTTTCATGGCCTGGAATGGGCTACTTCCTGTATGAAAGGATAAGCTACAGAGACTTCACAACGATCCAGGGCACAATAGTCTTCTTGGCTGTCCTAATCGTCCTAGTGAGCCTCGTAGTCGACATAATCTATGTGTACATTGACCCAAGGATCAGGTATTAGGTGATCACATTGGTAAGGTTATCATTGTCCAGACTAATTTCGGTCAGATTAGGCAGGCTATCGCCTAGAAGAGGGGTTGAATACCTCTTCTCCTTTGCTGGGCTCGTAATGCTTGGGGTCTTCGTTCTCATGGCGATTCTGGCGCCATTGATAGCTCGTTACGATCCGAACAAGACAAGAGCGGGTCAAATGTATGAGAGCCCCAGCCCGAGTTTCCCAATGGGCACTGACAGGCTCGGCCGGGACATAGTAAGCCGGGTTATATACGGGACGAGGACGGTTCTCATTGTCACCCTCTTGTCGATGGCGTTGTCTTCCTTGTGTGGCGTGATTCTGGGACTTGTGTCGGGTTATGTGGGCGGCAAGTCTGACATGATTCTCACGCTTTTTATGGATAGCCTATATGCTTTTCCAGGTCTAATCCTAGCCATAGCCTTAGCAGTGATGCTGGGCCAGGGGATGATGCCTGTCACAGTATCGCTGACGGTCGTATACATCCCCATCTATTTTCGAATGATGCGAGGCGAAGTCCTGTCTCTAAAGGAGAACCTTTTCATCGAGGCGGCTAGAGCCATCGGCGCAAAAGACAGAACAGTAGTCTTCAGGTATGTCTTCCCAAATGTAGTTCGGTCTATCCCAATAGTTCTGTCGCTCAATGCTGCCGACGCCGTTCTAACGTTAGCAGCCCTGAGTTTTCTTGGACTGGGGCTTCCTGCAGACATACCGGACTGGGGCTTCGACCTCAGAATGGGCTATGGAGACCTAACCTCGAAAATCTGGTGGCCTGGCGCCTTCCCAGGGCTAATGATAGTCCTTCTCACGTTGGGCTTTAGTCTTCTCGGCGAGGGACTTGCTGAAACCTTGAACCCAAGACTAGCGAGGAGATGAAATTTGGTGGCCGAAGAACTTCTAAGGATAGAAGGTCTAAGGGTTTACTATTACACAAGAGACGGAATAGCAAGAGCAGTCGACAATGTCAGCTTGTCAATGAACATGGCAGAGACTGTAGGCGTGGTAGGGGAGTCCGGATCAGGGAAATCGACTCTGGGACTTGCCGTTTTGAAACTCGTTCCCCCGCCAGGTAGGATAGTCAATGGGAGCGTGTTCTTCCACGGGATTGACCTCCTAGGGCTTGACGACAATGAGATGAGGAAGATTCGCGGAAAGAGAATTTCAATGGTTTTCCAAGACCCGGCAACATCGCTGAACCCATTAATGAAGATCAGCGACCACTTGATTGAGACAATAGTTGCGCATCAAGGCTGCACGCGAGATGAAGGCAGGACAAAGGCTCTTTCTCTTATGGAGAATGTTGGCATCCTGTCTGAAAGGTTCGCTGATTATCCGCACCAGTTCAGTGGCGGAATGAGACAGAGGGTTGGGATTGCGTTGGCTTTAGCTCTGAGCCCCGACCTCATCATAGCGGACGAGCCTACCTCCTCCCTTGACGTCATGGTTCAATCCCAGATACTAAACCTCATGATGGAGCTGAAGAAGCAATACGGCATGGGTATGATTCTAATAACTCACGACTTAGGCATAATCTCGGGGATAGCCGACAACATTGCGCTGATGTACGCAGGTGAACTTGTGGAGTTCGCTAGCGTTGCCTCCTTCTTTGGAGAACCCTTACATCCGTACGCAGAAGCCTTGTTGGATTCTGTTCCTAACATTCAGCTAGCTGACCAGAAACTTAGATTCATCGCAGGGAACCCCCCCGACTTAATAAATCCGCCCCTTGGATGCAGATTTCATCCAAGATGCCCTTACGCCATGGAGAAGTGCAGGAAAAATGACCCCCCAACCGTTCAGATGGGACCGAGACGCATGGTGAAGTGCTTCAGATACGAAGACCAGGAAGGTGATATGGATGATATTGAGAGTGGCTGATCTGAAGAAGTACTTCCCAGTGCAACAGAGCTTCTTAGAAAGGTTCCTGACTAGGAAGATGGATTATGTCAAAGCTGTAGACGGCATAAGCTTTTACGTGGAAAAGGGCGAGGTGTTCTCGTTAGCTGGCGAAAGTGGATGCGGAAAGACCACGACCGGAAGACTGATCGCCCGCCTTATAGAACCTTCAGGGGGGAGACTTTTCTTCAACCAAAAGGACATAACCTCACTGGAAGGCGAAGAACTGAGAAAGGTCAGAAAACACATACAGATCATCTTTCAGAACCCCTACGCGTCGCTGAACCCCAGGATGAGGATAGGGGATGCTATCGGCCACCCGCTTGAGATTAACAGGATGGCATTCGGCAACGAGAAGAAACAGCTCGTAATGGAGATGCTTGACAAGGTCGGTCTTCAACCGCCTGAGAAGTTGTACGACGCGTACCCCCATGAACTAAGCGGTGGTCAGAGGCAGAGAGCAGCCATAGCAAGAGCAATGATCCTGAATCCAGACCTCATAGTTGCCGACGAGCCAATTTCGATGATAGATGTTTCTCTCCGAGCAAAGATACTTGATTTGATGATCTTTTTGAAGGATGAGATGAACTTGACCTACCTCTTCATTACGCATGATCTAGCTGTTGCCAAATACATCTCTGATAAAATAGCCATAATGTATTTGGGCAAGATAGTTGAGCTAGGCTTGAAAGAGGCAATATTCTCTCAGCCCAGACACCCTTACACTATTGCTTTGCTTTCAGCCGTGCCCATACCTGACCCTAAGGTTGAACGCAAATATGTAGAGCTGAAGGGAGAGGTTCCAAGCCCGATAAATCCCCCGCCTGGTTGCAGATTTCACCCAAGGTGTCCAGCTGTCATGGACATCTGCCGCAGAGAGGAACCTGAACTGTCAGATCTGGGAAAGGGGCATCTTGCAGCTTGCCACCTCTTTAGATGAGTTTATTGAAGGTCAAATTTACGGTGAAAGGGAGAAGGTGTTGGATGCAGTTATGTGTGAATTTCGAATGTAGAGAGAGTTTGAGGCTAGGCCTTAGCTCTCCAAACAAAAAAGCAAAATGATCCGAATCCATTGAGACGGCATGAAGTTAATTAACGTGAAAAAAGTCTCATTGATGGAGACTATTGGAACCTAGGCAATCCTGAAAGAGGTTTCCCTTCTAAACTCTAAATAACACTTTTCACCTTGTTTGCAGAAAAAAGAGAGGATCTGCGGGGGATATCTCTATCATTACGTGGGTTCAAATTCTTTCCCCGGCGTCAGGTTGTCCAAAATAGTCTCCAGAGCCCTTGTCTTCAATATTCACGTTCCTTTTGAAGAGACTGCAGTATCAAGGCATCGATCCTCAGAAGACTGTTTGTCCGAGGCAGATCAGGGTTTTTTGATGATTAGTATCTAAACTATCTTGAGTTTTCACCCAAGGGCGAAATGAGTAGCTTTTAATGCTCCATGTAATTATGATTACTTAATGGCTTTAGGCTCTTCTGGAACAAACAACGAAGTGAGGGGCATAAGTATAGATGACAGGTGGACCTGGAAAGATAGAAATTGACGCTGATGTCTACTTTACGCTTCAGAAAGGGAAAATTAGGGTTGATGACGCGGCGGTCTACATTCACGTTAAGGGATACATGAGGGCGAGAGTCACTCATATTGACATTGAGAACAGGATTCTGGGAAAGCTCATTTACCGAGGTAGAGGCAACATGCTAGAAATAACTGGGATAAAAGGTGGAATAGAGATCAAGCCGAAAAATGCCAGAGAAATAGACATCGATGGATCAAGGACAGCAGTCTATGGCCTAGAAGTGCATCATCATCTCCTAAATAAGGTGCTGGGGTTCGGTGAATCCACAGTAACGTGGGTCGGAAGGAAATCTGACGGAATCTACATTGGATTCAAAGAAGCCCAGATGAGAGAGCTTGAGCATGTGGCTGAGAAAACTTTTAGAGTTAAGCCAAGGAAGTCTAAGGCTAGGAAGAGAGAACGGCTTTAGATTGTTGAGGTGGTGATGTTTTGAGAGCTAAACTGTACATCTACCCTTACCGCATAATGGAAGGCAAACCGCATCCAATCCTTTGGAGCTTTGACAGAGAGGCATTGGACGAGATCGCAAGAAGATTCAGGAATAAATCAGTCTTCAAAGTCGAGATAGAAGAGACGACCATTAGGCTAAGGCTTATTGAGTGAGAAGCTCTATCGTCGGTCAATCGAAAAATCCGTTGTCCACACAAATCAGAAAGCGCTCTTTCGACCGTCAATCGGTAAATCTTTCACTAGCCAAATCGGATTTCAATGTTGCTGAGACCTCGCTAAAGGTGGTTCTGAGTATAAGATCATCAGCGACCGCTCAAAAGTTGTAATGGTCTAGGCCCGTTTCTTCCATCTTGTTCCTTCAGACGAGTCCTCAATCTCGAATCCAAGTTCATTAAGCCTTCTTCTCATCTCATCTGCAGATTTCCAATCTTTCCTCTTCCTCATATTCTGTCTCAAGTCGACTATCAAATCCATAAGGCTCTTAACCAGGTCTGTTTGGTCCACCCAGCGCTTCTCGGGTTCAACCCATATTCCAAGCACATCTAGGAACCTTCTTAAGGTCTCCATAACTTCCTTTTTGGCTGAGCTTTCTATCTGGCTATTCCTCTCTAAGTAACCGTTTATGCCTTTGGCGATGGTGAAGATGAAGGAGATTGCCAGCGGAGTGTTGAAATCGTCGTCCATGGCTTCCTTAAAGCCCTTCTTAGCCTTTGCTACGTCGGAAAGTAGCCTCTCCTCTTCTGGTGTCCTTTCGTCCCTGCCCCTAAGCATTTCAAGCTTTTCTAAAGCACCGACTAACCTCTCTAGATTCGTCTCAGCAGTGGTTAGATTTTCTTTGTTGAAGTCGATGGGGCTTCGGTAGTGGGCAGAGATCAGGAAGAACCGGAGCACTTGAGGGCTGCACATCGCTAGGGCATCTCGAACTGTTACGAAGTTACCGAGCGACTTCGACATCTTGTTTCCTTCCACTGTAAGCCATTCATTGTGAAGCCAATACCTCGCGAATTTTTCCGCGGTCGCAGCCTCAGCCTGAGCAATCTCATTCTCGTGATGGGGAAATATTAGATCCTTTCCGCCCATATGAATGTCGAAGGTTCCGCCCAGATACTTGATGGCCATGCTTGAGCATTCGATGTGCCAGCCTGGTCTTCCCTTGCCCCACGGACTATGCCAGGCGGGCTCACCTCTTCGCTGTTTCTTCCATAATGCGAAGTCAGCAGGGTTTCTCTTCCTTGGGTTAACCTCTATCCTGGCACCCATTTTTAGAGCTTCGGCCCTATTGCCTGAGAGTTTACCATACTCCTCAAACTTCGAAACATCGAAGTAAACATCTCCGTTCGCTTTATAGGCTGCTCCTTTTTCCATCAGTGTCTTTATGGCCTCTATGATTTCGGGGATGTGTTGTGTGGCACGAGGACTTAGGTTAGGTTTCATCACATTCAATTTGGCTATGTCTTCAAAGTACGCGTCACTGTAGACCTCCCCAAGTTGCTGGACGCTCAAGCCCGTCTCTTTGGCTCGTTTGATCATCTTGTCGTCAATGTCAGTTATGTTGCTGACAAGCTTAACCTTGAACCCTTTGTACTCAAGGTAACGGCGGACAACGTCGGCCACAATGAACGCCCGTGCGTTCCCAATGTGGATGTAGTCGTAGACGGTTGGACCGCACACATACATGCGAACCTCCTCGCTGTTCAGAGGGGAAAATTCTTCTTTTTGTCGTCCAAGCGTGTTAAAGACTGTCAACACCATAATAGTTCCCACGCCGGAGCCTGTTCAAGGAAAATAGCTAGGCATGGATATATAATGTTATAGTGCTTAAGCCCTCTATAAAGACAAGTATCACCGCAGGATCTTTGTCAATAGCTGAAGAATTTTTTCCCTGCTTTTGCTCCAAGAGGCTATAATGCAAAGTACGATAGATCCCGCTACAACGATTGCAGAGATAATCAACTCGTCGACGAAGCCGCTTAGGCTGCCAAGGATGATGCCGCCTACGGCCGCCGCGAAAGAATAGAAAATTGTCTTGCCGATTAATTCGATAGCCAAGTATTTCTTAAACGGGAAGCGGACAGACCCAGCCAAAAGCGCTATTGGAGTATCGGGCAGTGGGGAAGCCGCAACCAGCAGTATAGCAAGCAAGCCATACTTTTCGATCCACTTCGAGGCGACGCTTTCTTTCTCGTTATCTTCAAAAGCCTCTCTGATGCCGAGCCCCCAATAGTACGTGCTCACTTCGCCTAAAGCCGCCCCTGTTCCGGCGAAAAACCCGAGAGAAAGCGGCGGGTAATATCTTGTCAAGTTGACGAAAGCGGGAGCAAACAGGTTTCTGCCCACGATTGTCAAGTGGCTGAACATTGCTGCGAAGAACATCCCTATGAGGCCCGCTTCCTTAAGGAGATTGCCCGCAAACAAAGTTTGATATATAATTAGGGCCGATATGATAGCGGTCACAGAAGCAGCCAGTATGTTGACTATAGCTTTCCTTTCCATCCTTTTTCACAGCGATTTGTTGCTCTGCCTTCCTGAAGGTGCAGTGTTGTTTTTATCTGTAACGAGAGCAATGATTAAAATATTACGGATAGATAGTACCTTGCGTAAATTCCAAAAACCATCATCGCTTCAAGTCAGTTTTGTAGTTTGCCTCAATGATGCTATGGGAAGCATTATCTGTAATAAGGTCTAGATATCCAGGGAAAGGAATTGCTCAGGAACGAAGGAAGACTTATTCAAATTGAGGAACTAATGGAATGTATTATCCTTAGGCATATGAACCGGTTTGTGGAAAGGGTTTGAAAGGAGACCTATAAATGGCAATTGAAGAATACAATATAATATTAGTCATGTTAGCTCTAACACTGAATGAGCGAACCGTGTTGAAAAGACATAATCTGGGGAACTAAAGTGCATGAGGAAAAGGTCAAACGTACAATCCTGAGTTTCCAAAGGAACGAGATTACGGAGCACTCCATATATAAAAGCCTAGCCCAGAAGACAAAGGGCAAAAACGCCGAGGTTCTCAAGAGAATCTCTGAGGATGAGCTTCGTCATCATAACGAGTGGATGAAGCACACGCAGACGGAAGTGGCTGCCAGCAAGATGACAATCTTGAAGTTTCTTATCATATCAAGGATTTTTGGGTTGACATTTGTCATGAAGATGATGGAAGAGGGAGAAGAGAATGCTGAGAAAGTCTATAGCGACGTGATAACCTCTGTTCCAGAAGCCAAGCAAATTCTTCAGGAAGGGTTTGAGCACGAGAGACTCCTAGTAGGCATGATAGATGAGGAAAGGATCGGCTACATCAGTTCCGTGGTTATTGGGTTGAACGACGCCTTGGTTGAGCTAGCAGGAGCCTTGGCTGGGCTAACATTTACCTTTCAGAATTCTAGGCTGACAGGCGTCGCAGGCTTGATAACAGGCATAGCCGCAGCATTGTCCATGTCGGCGTCAGAGTATTTGTCGCAGAAATCTGAGAAAAGCAGTAAAAGCCCGATTAAGGCCTCCTTCTATACAGGGTTTACATATATTTTTACCGTTCTGCTTCTGGTGGTCCCATATTTCCTCTTGACTGACTATTATATGTCCCTCGGGGCAACCTTGTCAGTCGCGGTTCTTGTGGTGATTTTCTTTTCTTTCTTCGTGTCCGTGGTTAAGGAATTATCATTTAGACGGCTGTTCTTCGAGATGCTGTTCATAGGTTTAGGCGTTGCTGCGGTCTCATTCATAATAGGATGGTTTGCCCGCAGTTTCCTCGGCGCGGAAATCTAACTAGCAACAGATGCCTTAATCTTTAATATGTCTTGGTCCCAATGATTCAAGCATGTATGGGACCTACGTGAACACAATCGCCGTCGTACTCGGAAGCCTTGTCGGAGTAGCCCTTCACAGAGAGTTTCCGGACAGGATCAAGAGGATCATCTTCCAAGGAATAGGGTTGGTAACATTATTCATCGGCCTACAAATGGCCTTGAAGACTGCCAATATGGTCGTTCTTTTCTTCAGTATCTTGGTTGGTGCAGTTATTGGAGAGATGGCTGATGTTGAGAAACATTTGAACAGCTTCGGAGACTTTCTTAAGGCAATATCTGGATCCAGGGATGAGAGGTTCATAGAGGGGCTTGTCACGGCTTTCTTGATCTTCTGTGTGGGCTCGATGACCATTGTTGGGGCAATAGAGGACGGGCTAAACGGCAACCCCTCCATTCTGATTGCGAAGTCGATTCTCGACGGGTTTGTTTCGGTTTCCCTTGCAACAGTGTTTGGGATAGGTGTCCTGTTTTCCGCTGTCCCCCTCTTTATTTTTCAGGGAGCAATAACCCTTCTAGCTACGTATTCAAGGGCATTCTTCACCGGGATTCTTGTGAATGAACTCAGCGCGGTCGGCGGAATACTGCTGTTAGGTCTAGGAATAAAGATGCTTGAACTGAAAGAGATCAAAGTAGCAAATCTGCTACCCTCACTTATAGTTGTCCCAGTCTTGGTACATCTGCTACCGTAGACCTTTGAAAGACCATATTGTTAGGGGGATATGGATGGCGCTTGTATACTTGAAAGACGCTAAACAATTGTTGGCTTCAATAGAACAGTTGAAACAGACTGAAGTAAAAGACGTGGTTGGCAAACGAATAAGAGAGTTTGAGGAGAATGGCAGGAAACCGAGTATGGAAATCTTCAAGGAGCTCTGCTTCTGCATACTATGCGCAAATTTCACTGCGGAGCGAAGTATGAAGATTCAGACCACGATCGGAGATGGATTCTCAAATCTTCCGGAACAACAGCTAGCGCAAAGATTGAGATGTCTTGGACACCGTTTCCCAAATACCAGAGCCAGATATATTGTAGAAGCAAGGAGATACAAGAACTCGCTTGAAGACATCATAGTCTCTTCAAATGATGCGAACGGTCTAAGAGAATGGCTGATTGACAACGTCAAAGGAATAGGACGAAAAGAGGCAAGCCACTTTCTCAGAAACATAGGATACAAAGACTTTGCTATACTGGATTTCCACGTACTCAACATACTTGACAAGTACGGGTTGCCTAAGAGACCGAAGACCATGACGAAGAAAAGATACCTTGAGATCGAAGAGCTCTTGGGAAAGATTGCCCGAAAGGCCAGTCTAGATTTGGCAGAGCTGGATCTGTATCTGTGGTATATGGAGACTGGGAAGGTGTTGAAATAGCTTATGAGGGAATGTTTATCTCATATCGCCAAGTAATAACCGTAGGCTAAAGAGTAAAAGGTGGTAGTATGAAGTTTCATTTTGGAGAAGTCCCCTTTCACACCCGGAAGCGAATGGAGATTTTAGACATTACTGAAAATGTGCGAAGAGTGGTCGAAGAAAGTGGAGTTAAGAACGGTCTTGTCAACGTCTGGGTTCCTCACGCCACCGCCGCGCTAGCGGTGAATGAACATGATACTGATCTTTGGGAGGATATCTTGGCAAGCTTTGAGAAGCTAGTTCCCTTAAAGGCTGACTATCGCCACAATGCCAAGTACGGATGGACTCCTGGCGAACAGAACGCTCACGCTCACATCCTTAATTGCATGATCAAACCCGATGTTACCATACCTCTGAAGAACAGTATGATGCAGCTTGGCACTTGGCAGTCCATCCTCCTTATAGAAATGGACGGCTCAAGAACGAGAACGGTCCAAGTGCAGGTTATGGGCGAGTGAACGAACAGTTAAAAGATTCAACGGTTAGGGCTTCGGTTTGACCGCTTCCTTTTCGTAAGTACTTTTAGGAAACGTTCCACGTCGCCGTATGTTTTTTCATATATGTGTGCACTGTTAGAGAAGTCTAGATACGGACCTATGGCAACATTTAGCTGCTCAGCCATTATTCTTTGAAGCTCAGTCAAAGCGAGCATGTTCATGTGCATGGCTCTGAAGACATCGCGGCTCCGCCAAGTCGTGTGCATGACCAGCTTCCCGTCTCGTACAGTGCACCAGACTATCTGCAGACATGGCGGAGAGTCAACCCATGTGTCTCTTTTCGGATGCCATACTATTGCCTGAGCTCTCCTAGAAAATGGGGCTTTTTGGAGCTTCTTGAGCATATAGTCTATCTGGGCTACTCCTTCAGGCGGGTAGCTGAACAACCTCTCATGATATGTGTATTGTATCTTTCCTTCCTTGACGGCCCAGTCAAGCGTCCCACGTAAAACTTCATCGTAGTATTTCTCAAGGGAACCCTTGACGGCGATGTTTATGTCTCCGCTGTGAATCCGGGGTTCGTCAAAGGGCTTCTCAACAAGTACGAGCAGACCCTGAAGCTCCTTCGATATCCCCCCATACTCAGTGAGTACTTGAGGACCACGAGTCCAACATTCGAGAACCGCCTTCGCCCAACCCTCAGAAACTGTCCTCGCCTTAATAACAACCCCCATGACACCATTTGTCAAGAAGATCACCATCGCTTACTAGGAAAGATTGAGAAGGAAGTTTATAAGACATTCCGCGCGAACTTATTCTTAGTGGACCTACATGAGTGGAAGCCCTCGGATTCCGAGATATCCGCTGAGGAGCGGTATTCCCTGCGTTAAGCATGAGTGCATACAGTGTTGCATCAGGACAAGGATGCCGATTTCACGCGTAGATATAGATAGAATTTCGAGGCTTGGCTATAGGCCTGGAGACTTTGTGGTAGAAACTGGCGAAGGTGCGCAGTTAAAGAACCGTTATAGTAAGTGTGTCTTTCTGTCAAAGAGCGGCTGTAGCATCTACCAGCATAGGCCTGAGGGATGCCGGCTGTACCCACTGATATACGATGAAGGCATTCATAAGGCAGTGTTGGACAATCTATGCCCTTGGCGCTGTGAATATGAAGTAGGCGATGAAGATATACAAGCCCTGAAGCACCTCGTTAGAAGCTTGAGGAGCAAAAGACAGGGTGACAAAAGGTTATGAAGACATGGGTCCTGCTTCCTTCAAGGGGTTCAATTTCGCGATACGTTTTTAAATTTCGGTTTTCTGATATTTTCTAGGTGTTGCGCATTGTCCGACGAACCTGACGAGTATTGGGATAGGTATTCCAGAAGGAGAAGGTGGCCCTTTTTCGGAAGGTTCATCTTCGGGGATGTCGACGAAATATTCAGAGAAATGGAGGAGATGATGGGGAGAGAGTTTAAGGACCTCTCCAAAAAAGTGCCCAGAGACCTCATCCGCGAACGAGAGCTACCTGACGGTTCCAAGGTGAGGGAATGGGGACCCTTTGTCTATGGTTACAGCGTGACCATCGGACCTGATGGAAAGCCGCAGATCAGAGAGTTCGGCAACTTGAAGCCGGAAGCCAAGTTTGGAAAACCCGAGATTAACATCAAAGAAGAGAGAGAGCCGTTAGTGGACATCATGTCCACAGATGGAGAAGTCAAGGTTATTGCAGAGCTGCCTGGCGTTGAGAAGAACGACATAAAGCTTCAGGGAACCGAGAAGACCTTAACCATCTCAGTTGACACGCCTGAACGCAAGTATTACAAGGAAGTCGAGTTGACAGACAAGGTTGATCCAGTAAAAGCTAAGTCATCGTACAAGAACGGCGTCTTAGAAGTCACACTTCAGAAAAAGGAAGAAGAGAAAGTTAAGGGCAAACCAATCAAGATAGACTGACCGCAAGAATAGCCAAACAGTCACATCTGAACACTAAGAGGTCTTTCCAGAAGTTTGGGAGCAAATGCTACTTCCCTCCTTTCCCATTCGATGAAATAGTGGATGAGCTGTCATAGGGGAGAACCCCTAATGGAGTATCACTAAGATAAGGGGTATGGATAGAGAGGAATCTGGATGCTGAAGCTTATTCAGGTTGGAGTTAGAGGTTTTAGGCTTAGTTAGACAGACATTGTCTAAAGGTCAAGGTGCTTTGAGGCGACGGCCCCCATGGATACATACGAATAGGCGTTGAATGGGGCAGCAGATAAACATAGGGCATCTTTGAGGTCGTTCTTCCTGCTTCTAGGGTTTCATTGTCGGTCAAAATAAAACTATATAACAGCGCAGTCCCGTTTATCATTCCTTGCAAAGACTTTGGATAAGGCTGAACGATGTTGAAGCCTTCGCTCAGTAAGAAGTTTGTCAAAAAGGTCAAGAGAAGAGTTCCTTGGGTAGGCCACATTGTAAATGACGAGATGCTGGCCGGAGACCTCAATATAGCCCAAAGCGACATGGAAATTCAAGCGCATGAGGGAAGCATATGCCTGATATGTAGGGGAAGCAGGATGTTATGCGGCAAGCCTAGATGCCCAGCCCTTTTGAAACTGTATTCCTTCGTGAAGGTAAGGAGCTCGGTTGACTCAGACCGTGTTCTTGGATCGTCTCCTCCAGGGATTTTCGTGGGACGCATAGGCTATCCGTTCGTATATGCTGGGCCTTTGGTTCCTCCGGTTTTGGGTGACACCTCGCTCTTCGATGCGCCTGAGCAGTGGCTGGGAAGAACAGTCGATGAGATAATAGGCTTCAGGACGAACTTAGTCCGTGGAAAGTTCAGAGTCAATGTCAAAAAGCCCTTTGAGAATGAAAGGTTCCTGAATAGGACTCTGGAGGTTGCTCTGTCCAAGGATTCAGTAGATACAGAGGTGACCTTCAAGAAGAAGCCTTCCGGCAAGTTTCTTTTGGACGACACTGTTCAACCCATGGGTCCATCAGCTGTAATAAAGAGTATTGAGGTTGGAAACACCAAGGCCGACCAGAAGATAGAAAGGGCCTACGTAGACGGAGACTTGAAGGCTGAGACAGCGGTCCTAGACCTTTACCTAAACAATATTCCTGTCTCAAAGATTCAGAGGGCTTTCAGTTTCGGAGCCTTCGGTCTCAAGTATCAGAGGAGGCTCGTGCCAACGAGGTGGAGCATAACCGCCATCGACTCAACAATATCGCGCAGCTTGATAGAAGATGAAGTGAAAGGAAAGCCTCTGATCAATGAATATCGCGTCTACGAGTGTAATTATCTAGGGAACAGATACGTGGTCCTTCTGATGCCTTCCGCATGGAAATACGAATGGATAGAGGCATGGTATCCAGGGACTGCTTGGAACCCTCAAACCCGAGACATAGCCATGGGCGGCGACTGGGAAGGATACAGAGGCCGAACGAAGTATGCTTCTATTGGCGGATGCTACTACGCAGTTAGGTTGGCCGCGGCGGAGTTCCTGGCCAAAGAGGGGAGGCAGGCCGGCGTTGTTGCCATGAGGGAGATTCATCCGAGCTTTATCACGCCTTTGGGGGTATGGATAAACCGGGAATGTGTCAGAGAAGCCTTCCAAAGCGAAGACAGAAAGTTTGACACCTTAAACGAAGCAATGGCTTATGTGGGTTCAAGGTTCATCGTGGGGCTGGAGGATTGGACGGAGGCAAGCGTCCTCCTAAAAGACGCTCTCCATCAAGAGAAGATCACAAAGTACCTGCCATCCTCACATGGGACATAAAATCAAAAGGAACAATCTTTCACCTTGCCGAGAATGCAGTATTATAAATTTTTTTTTGGTTCTGTTAGCTCTTAGGGGCTTAGTTTAAAAAAGTTGGGGTTTAACCTTTAGGCCACTTATATGCATACCAGACAATCAGTACTGTAGCCACGAGTCCCGAAAGCATCATTAGCATCGAATATGCAGCTGATTGTGCTAGAAGGACAACAGCAATGAGCATAAAACCAGCAAATACTATGCCCACGATGATGTTTGCCAAGCGATTTGTCGAATCTTTCAAGGTCAGGGACAGGAAAGCCATCACTAATGGTACCAACAATATGATTGCGGACAATAGCAACTCTTCAGGTCCTGCTTGTTTTGCCCCTAACTCCATACTAGCCAATATGCTGAAATCCAAAATAGCCACTCCCGTAAATAGCCACAGAACAGAAAGTCTTAGCTTATAGAACAAATTTTCCATAATCTGTCTCCTCCTTTTCTCCTCATACCATTTCTATAAAACGTGATTCCAAGTTGTATTAATAATTTGATAAAAATCCCCCATCATCTAAGTCACGAAGAGTTAACAGAACCTCTTTTTTCTTATGATAGCGAATTGTTTTATACTGTTGAGCTGTAGCTATGCTCATCGGTGAGAATTGATGGACCTACTTGAGGCGGTTGTTGAGAAAGGGTTGAAAGCCGGAGCGGACTTCTGCGAAGCAAGGTTCTTCGAGGAGAGAAGTAGCAACATCGCCATCGAGAATGGGGTTGCAAAGACTTTGGGTTCAGGAATAGTGCAAGGAGTCGGAGTGAGAGTGATAGTCAAAGACAGGTGGGGCTTTGCGTCTACCAATATACCAACACGTCCAAATGCTGAGAGAACCTTGGTGGACGCAATAGGCGGCGCAAGGTCAATAGCGTCTCAGCAAGCTGAAGAGGCGAAAATAGTTGATGTAAAGCCTATGGTGGACACAGTCACTCATAAAGCCAAGATAAGCCCGGAAGACATCGACCCAGAGCAAAAGGTAAAGAAGATGCTGGAGATAGACAAGTCGGCAAGGACCTTCAGCGACAGGGTGAAGGACACCTTCGTGACTTACAGAGATGTGCTAACAAAGGTGAGGGTGTGCAACTCCTTTGGAACATCAATCGAAGAGACGACGCCAAGAACCCACGTGTTTTGCCAGGTGATCTCTAAGAGGGGCGACAACATGCAGATCGGATTTGAGCATGTTGGGAATGTTGCCGGCTACGAGATTGCCGACTCAATTCAGCCCGAACAATTCTCAGGAAAAGCCGCCGAAAGGGCTGTCAAGCTTCTCGATGCGCATCCTCCGCCCAGGGGCACGTATACTGTTGTCGTGGACCCGGAGGTTGGCGGACTTTTCGTCCACGAGGCGTTTGGTCACAACAGCGAAGGCGACCTCGTCTTCGGTGGGCAATCGATAATCTCGGACAAGATGGGACAGAAGGTGGCAAGCGACCTGGTCTCAATCCTAGACGACCCAACCCAGCCCAAAAATGGACATTTTGTCTATGACCATGAAGGGACCAAAGCCAGGGTCCACTTGATCGTGGACAGGGGAACCTTAGTGGGGTTCCTTCATTCTCTGGAATCAGCCGCGAAGCTAGGCGGAGAACCGCAGGGCAGTGCTCGGGCTCAGTCCCATCACAACCCGCCTGTCGTACGTATGTCCAACACTTATTTTGGAGCCGGCGATATGACCTTCGAAGAGATTCTGGAAGACATAGACCTAGGAGTATGCCTCTCAGGTTCCCAGTATGGCTACGTGGAGACACAGAAGGGACAGTTCACCTGCAAGGTTGAAGAAGCCTGGATGATCGAGAAGGGCGAACTGACAGATCATCTCAGAGATGTCGCCATCAATGGTCTGGTACTTGACGCTCTCAAAAGTGTCACAGCCGTGGGCAAAGATCTAAGCATCAAGATGCCAGGCATGTGCGGCAAGGCTGGCCAAGGCATGTACGTAGACGCAGGTGCGCCCCACATGAGAATTGACGGCATAGTCGTGGGAGGTAGGAGGTGAGAGACATGGAAAAGATCGATATTGTTATGCCAATCGAGAAGGCGATCAAACTTCTCTCAAAGTTGGATGTAGACGTCTTCGATGTTTACGCCGCCTACTCACGCTCGTTAAACATTGGCATCCTAGGTAAAGGGATCAAGGAAGCCAATTCTCGCACTGACCTGGGGATAGGCGTGAGAGCCTACAAAAACAAAGGGTTGGGAGTTGCCTTTTCTCAGAGCCTGAAGCCCAGAGATGTGAGAACAACTGTCGACCGAGCGGTCAGCTTTGCAAGGGCAGCCCAGCCGGACCCTTATTTCAAAGGGATACCCGGTCCCTCTAAGGCACCCGAAGTTCGTGGCCTTTGTGACCGTAAAGTAATGGCCTTAACATTGGAGGAAGCTGGAGAGCTGGCTAAGAGGATGATAGATGGCGTGGCGAACGTTTGTCTAGGAGCAATGTATGCGGGAGGTTTCAGTGCAACTTACGTAAGGGGTTGCCTGATGACGTCTACGGGTGTCTCGGTCTCAGCAGAGAAGACGTTCGTTTCAGCGTTCATAGGACCTACTTACAAAAAGGGCGATGACATCGGGAGCTCCTCTGAATTCGAGGAAGCAGTTTCTTTAGCAGAAGTCGATTTTGACAAAGTAGGGAGGAAGGCCGCCGAGAAAGCCTTAGAGCAGTTTGGCTCAAGGAAGGTTGAAAGCGGCATGTTACCCATCATTCTCTCTCCTGAGTCAACAGCTTCGGTCATCTTCGGGTTGCTGGGAGCCATATCGGGCGAGTCGGCTGTAAAGGGGAGAACCTTTGCATCTGGTTGCCTTGGGAAGCAGGTTGCTCCAGAGATGCTTGAGATCGATGATGACGGAACCATTCCTGGTGCGATCTCGAGCAATGCATATGACGGTGAAGGTGTGTCTAGAAGACAGACTAAGGTGGTGAGCAAGGGCAAGGTTCTGACGTTTCTACATAACTCGTACTCGGCTGGGATAGCTGGCGTTGAGACAACTGGCCACGCGGTGAGGGGAGGATACGGCGGTTATGTAGGCGCTGGTCCATCCAATGTGAGGGTTAAACCGGGAGATAGCTCTCTGGAGGAGATGATTGCTGAGACAAAGAAGGGGATACTGGCTACAGGCGCAGGTTTCTCACCAAACATGGTCTCGGGAGAGTTCTCATCCACGATTGACGAAGGTTTCCTAGTCGAAGACGGCGAGAAGAAACATCCGGTCAAGAACCTGATGACAGGCGGCCATATACTCGAGCTACATAAAAACATCGAGCTAATATCGAAAGAAGGCCGAACCATAGGGAAGGGCTATTTCTTTCCATCAATCAAGATAAGCCAAGTAAAGCTTGCTGGGAAATAGAGAGCTGCAATAGTCTCCTCAACCCTCATTTTCCTTAGAAACCATTTTTAGCCTCTAATCCCCGCCTCTCATCGTCAGCAGGGATTACAGAGGCAAGAGGATAGGCACGCGACTAGTAGAGACGATTGTTTCCGAAGCCCATGAAATGGGGGTAAGGTTTCTAAACATAAAACCTGTAGCACGAAATATTAGAGGGATAAGGTTCCTCTATGAACAGGGCTTCAGAAATCTTGGGCATATGGAACTATTCATCGACTTCTCTGACCATCGCTGGAAGCCGGGACCCGAATCTTCGGGAATAAGTTCAATATTTGACTAGTAACGGATCAGACTTTTCTTATGCCTTTCAACAGTTCCCTCAGCAGGATTTCTGAGGCATTCTTTCCTTCCTTGTCTCGGATTTTCAGCGCATACTTCTTAAATTCATTAAGGGTGACTGGCTGCTTTTCTTTTTTCTGGGATAAATAGGCAGACTGGACGATGGCCGTGGTTTCTGCGCCTATCTTCTCGTCACATATGGGCCTGACCTTGTTCAGGACGCAGTTACACATGTTCCTTATCTCTCCTCCGAAGCTTTGGGTCCACGAGAACCTGCCTAGGTTTAATTCTCTTTTCCCGCCATGAACGTCGGTTATCTCCAGGATAGTGCCCTCCTCCTTTTGCACGGGTCTCATTGTGCCGTTTGTACCGATCATGGTTGTGTCTAGGGAGTCCCTGTGAGACCACGAGCCCTCAATATGTGCCGTTGACCATTTTCCGTCATCATCCTCAAACCGGATCAAAACATGTGCATCGTCCTCAACCTCAAAGGGTTTGAACATTCCCTGCAAGATTCGAGTTTTCATCCTTATGCAGATGCCATAGGGCTCGGCAGCCTTCACCACCATTGGTTCCTTGTCGAACCCGCTCAGGAACCACGAGGCAGCAATCGCATGAACTCCGTTGTCAAGAAGTGCACCTCCACCAGCAACATCCTGGTTCCAGAACCATGACGCCCACTCCGGTCCGCCGTGAGCCGTTGCGAGAAAGACCAGTTGAAGCTCCCCGATTGCTCCACTCTCGATAAGTTTTCTGGCGTTATACCAGAGAGGATCGTAAAGCCAGTTCTCGTTGTGTTGATAGAGTTTCTTGCTGTCATCAACAGCCTCAACTACATCCAAGCATTCCAGATAGGTTCTGGCCATCGGCTTCTCGGTCATGACATTGACCCCTTGTTTCAAAGCCTCGATGGCGACGGGACTGTGAAACTTTGTGGGAGTACAAATGTCAACCAAGTCAAGGTCTTCCTTGGCAAACATTTGGGTTGTATCAGAATATGTTCTGAGGTTCTGTGCATCTTCTTTGAGCCTTTCAGATACTTCAGCTTCGCCTTTTTCGTCAGCCTGCTGGGCCTTGTCAAAGTAAGCTTTCCTTGTTCTCCTTTCAGAGGTCTTTAAAACTTCGTTTGACACATCACAGAGGCATACCAGCTGCGCTTCTTTAGTGTCAGGGTAAGCTGGAAGATGAGCGGCTACAAAAATTCCTCCGGCCCCAACAATGCCGACCCTAACTCTATTCAACTTCAATCACATCCATTTAAGGATTAGAAACTCTGAGTGCTCGAAGACCTATTAAAGACTTTCCGCGAAGTAAGAAATCCGGACGCAATAATTTCAAAATCAGTTTAGAGACCTCCAACCTGAACCTTGCCGAAATCAATCTGCCTTGACGGCCTGCTAGAATGCGGTTCAATACATACGAAGGTTCTGTCGAGGAGTTTTCATTGACCACGAGTTTCAAGGAGTAGTTTTATAAGATAGTTTCTCGGTAATACTGTCAAGACGGAGGAATAGCCTATCAGCTTCGAGTACGTGGTTGAGACCGAAGATCTAGCCAAGTACTACCAGATGGGACCCGTGACGGTTAAAGCACTTGACGGCGTCAATCTGCGGATCAAACGGGGCGAATATATTTCTATCATGGGTCCTTCGGGCTCTGGAAAGACCACCCTTTTTAACATGGTCGGAGGAATAGACAGACCAACCCGTGGAAGGGTCTTCATCGACGGTGTTGACATCGCCAAGCTGGACGCCTACGAGCTCGCTTGGCTGAGATGCCGAAAGATTGGCTACATCTTCCAGACTTTCAACCTGATACCAGTTCTCACGGCTATAGAGAACGTTACGCTGCCTATGATCTTCGCCGGCGTAGACAGAGACGAACGGACCAGAAGGGGAAGGGAGATACTCGAGTCTGTCGGCCTTGGCGAAAGGCTCAACCACAAACCCGCAGAGTTGAGTGGCGGTCAGCAGCAACGTGTAGCCATTGCCAGAGCGCTAGCGAACAACCCAGTTATAGTGCTTGCCGATGAACCAACGGGAAACTTGGACTTGCATACTGGGCTGGAAATTATCACCTTGCTTAGGGAGATGAACAAGGAGAAAGGTGTGACTATTATCGCTGCTACTCACGACTTGAAGATGATTGACGTCAGCGACAGGATTGTCTATCTCCGTGACGGACTTGTCGACCGCTACGAGACAAGAGCAGAGGTCTACGTAAGAGCAGCGGAGTAAACGAACCCAAACCTGAAGATCCAAGGTCAGATAATATTTTCAAACCAGAAGTATAGAAGGGTTGGAAATACTGCTGACTTGCTTTCTCGGTTGTTCTCCAACCCTTAGACTTCATATCTGAGCGCTTCTGCCGGGTTGAGCCTTGCCGCATAGAACGCAGGATATGCCGCAGCAGCAACACTCAAAAGTGCTGCCACTCCTATGGCTTCTCCTATGATTGTTAGGTAGCTGACCATGATCGGGGCTAGTGTCGTTGCAGGAAAGACCTTGTCAAAGCCTAACTGAATGCCAAAGATGCTGGCAGCCGCAACCCATCCCGCAAAAGCTCCGATCACACCGCCTAACAGCCCAAGCAGTAGTGCTTCAATCAGGAATATTTCTAGAACATTTGTGTCAGTCGCTCCTAGACACTTCATTGTGCCAATCTCTTTGTACCTTTCGGTGACGGACATCAACATTGAATTGACGATCCCGACACCGCACACAAGTAGAGCGATTATGACCATCCATAGCTGATATGATTCAGGCGGTTGTTCACCTGCAGTGGTAAGTATTATGCCCATTGATAGTATCGTGACCATGAAGGCGATACCGAGCAATACAGACAGCGCTGTGATAAGGGCTCTTGTGAAACGTTTCTTTATGCTTTCGAGGGAGAATAGGAAAGCTTCGCCGATGGGAAACTTGATTGTCCCTACCTTACTGATTGCTGCTGTGTTTTGCTTCGGCGTTGCTTTTGGCTTTGGAGCCTTCTTCTTTGAACTCATCATTTATCCCTCAGATACACCATTCTTATAAACCATCGCCTTTTAAAGATTTTCGATAATGTCTCGGAACTACCGCTTTAAAATTCTTTTAAATTTATTAGACTGTCTTACTCGTTCCCCTTGTTCCAGCGAATCTGTGAACCCACCAACCTGTAGAGGACCAAAAATCTTAAGGACAGACTGCATATCTGAGAGTAGGATAAACCATATTACTCAAGACTGTACGGGCTAGACCGATAAAGGAAAGCTAGTGGGTGAAAGGTGAGGCGATTGCAGTTTGGTTATAATGGAAGGATTCTGAGGGTTGATCTTTCAAGAAGCCGAATCAAAGTTGATCAGCCAGATGATGTATTTTACCGCAGATACATCGGCGGAGAAGGCTTTGTTGCATACTACTTACTCAAGGAACTTGACCCCGGCATAGACCCTCTACGTCCTAAAAATATACTGATCTTCGCAGCTGGACCAGTAACTGGCGCCTCTATACCTGGAAACGGGAGAAACAGTGTCGGGGCCAAGTCCCCCTTGACCGGCGGCTTTGGTGAGTCGGAGGTTGGCGGGCTGTGGGGGGCTGAACTAAAACATGCTGGTTTTGATGCCATAATTTTCACAGGTAAGTCCAAACACCCAGTGTTCCTTTGGGTGCACGATGGAGAGGCCGAATTAAGAGACGCCCAACACCTTTGGGGAAAAGAGACAGGTGACACCGAAAGCCTGATACGTGACGAGCTGGCCGATCGGTTTGTCCGTGTTGCCACAATAGGTCCTGCGGGTGAGAAGATGGTCCGTTATGCTTGTGTCATCAATGACCTACGAGATGCTGCTGGACGGACAGGTATGGGCGCGGTTATGGGGTCAAAGAACCTCAAAGCCATAGCGGTGAGAGGTCACAAGAAACCGCTGGAGGTTAGCGACCCTCAGAAACTTAGGGAGTTGACAAGTTGGCTGAACAAAAACATGAACGACGTTATCGAATGGGCCCATAAATATGGAACAGGGTCAGATATTGACGGATACGCGGCCTCCGGCAACCTGCCAACTCGTAATTTCAGAGACGGGAACTTCCCAAACCCAGAAGCCCTAGACGCCAAGACAATCAAGGAAACCATAAGGATAGGCATGGAAGGATGTTATGCGTGTTCTGTCAGGTGTAAGAAAGTCGTCAGGCTTGAGGAGCCTTGGAGTGTTGATCCAAAATACGGTGGACCTGAGTATGAAGCTCTGGCTGCCTTGGGCTCCAACTGCGGCGTAGACGACTTGAAAGCTGTGACTAAGGCAAACGAAATTTGCAACAGGAACTCGCTGGATACAATCTCAGCGGGTGTGGCAATAGCTTTTGCCATGGAGTGTTATGAGAACGGGATTTTGACCGTCAAGGATACTGATGGACTTGAACTTAGATTCGGCAACTCTGAAGCTATGGTAGAGATGGTGAAGATGATCGCTCACCGACAAGGGATAGGTGACCTCTTGGCTGAGGGTGTGAAAAGGGCGTCTGCCAAGATCGGACGGGGCTCCGAAGACTTAGCGATCCATGTGAAGGGGCAGGAGGTACCGATGCATGAGCCTCGGTTGAAAAGGGCTATAGGGTTGGGCTATGCTATCTCGCCGACGGGCGCGGATCACCAGCATAACTTGCATGATATGGGACTAGCCACAGGTGGGTCAGTTGCAGAACTCTTGTCCGCTCTCGGGGTCTTGGAGCTCGTTCCCCTAGAAGATGTGGGACCAAAAAAGGTTAGGGCTTTCGTATATCATGTAGATTGGCGGGTCTTAGACAATTGCCTCCTATTGTGCAGCTTCCTGCCATGGGACTACCATCAGAAGACCGAAATCGCAAGAGCTGTCACAGGCTGGAACACGACAGCTTGGGAACTCATGAAAGTCGGCGAAAGGATCACAACAATGGCCAGGGTTTTCAACATACGGGAAGGGTTCACAAAGGAAGACGACTGGCTGCCTAGAAGGTTCTTTCAGCCCGCTACCGCAGGTCCTCTTTCAGACACTCGAGTAGATGTTGATAAATTCAGAAAAATGATAGATATATACTATGAAATGATGGGCTGGGATGAAAACGGGGTTCCCACAGAGACGAAACTCGAAGAACTGGACATACAATGGGCTAAAACATATCTGGATTAAGCATATTTTCCTCTCGCTTGTCTTTTCCTAAACTCTGAGAAATTTTATCAAAGGAACCTTTTGCAAAATCATTGGGATTTTATGCGCATATCCCGCGGTCAGACCCTTCGTTCAGATTGATCCTTCACTACCTTTTAATATTTTCTACATTACTTTTTGAGCGTGAGGAAGAAGCAATGACATCGAAAAGGTCCAAATTAGAGATATATCTCGATGTCTTGAAGGCCGTCAGGAAGGGCACGTACAAACCTACAAGGATAATGTACCGGACTAATCTTTCTTGGAAACCCTTGATGGAGGTTCTCGATTCCTTAGCCGCGCAAGGCCTAATTTCTGTCAAGACAGAAGGTAACCACAAGTCTTACGAGATAACAGATAAGGGAAAGAGTGTTCTGCAATATTTCTCAAAGGCTATGGAGTCTATCGAAGTAACTTAGCAAGGACCGAGAGGGCGACCGGGAACCTATTAAAGACAAGAGAAACACTTCAGGCAGAAGTCTTCCCAGAGAAGTTGCCACTTTTTAACCAGAGAGGCCGACTGGTAAAAGTCGAGCTTCTATGTTTGCGCACATCCCCTATCTCCTAGAATAGATCGCTTAAGTTTATCAATAAAAATGAGTGGTGCTTTGAAAGATTCTGACTGCTATTCCTGCTTGCTTAGTCTTTTCCAGTCAATTCTTCTCGCGATCTTCTTTAGGTGAGACTTAAGTAATTTCTCCACGTTTTCGAATCCTAAGCGACCTGCGTTCCACGTAACAAAGGGGGGATAGAAGGAAGCCTCTTTGAACTTGGCTTTGCCTTCTTTGACGTCAAACTTAAGGTATCCCAATTCTCTAAGATAACAGGAATCATTTGGGCATAGAATGTCGATTTCCTTTAGCTCGTGCTTCAGGTACAAGACTTTATACTCTTCAGGGTCTTCTATCACCCTGCCGCAGGGGCATTGAATGTTCTCGGACAATTCAGACATCTCACTGACCCTTCCTATCTCTCAAACTCCTCTGCTGTCAAGACGAGTCCACGTCTCTGTTCTATGTTTTCAACGGTTCCGTCTCTAAGGAATACCACTCTGTCACTGATGTCAATCATCTTCAAGTCGTGAGTAGCACAGATGATCGTTGTACCACGCTCAGCCTTTAGACGATATAAGAGCTGAACAATGGCAAAGCCAGTGTTAAGGTCAAGGTTTCCCGTAGGCTCGTCAGCAAGAATAATCGCAGGATCGTTTGCCAATGCCCTCGCAATTGCTACACGCTGCTGCTGACCACCACTCAACTCCGTAGGCCTGTGATCGACCCTGTCACCCAGGCCTACTAGATTCAAAAGGTCAACTGCTTTCTTATGCCTGTTTTCCTTGTTCACTCCCAAAAAAGTCATTGGTAGCGCGACGTTTTCCATGGCTGTTAGGACAGGTATTAGGTTGAAGGTCTGAAATATGTAGCCAATCTTTTGGCATCTCAGCCAAGCCATGGCTTTTGATGGCATTTTTGAAAGGTCTACCCCGTCGATGAATATGTCGCCCTTCGTCGGTCTGTCTATTCCTCCGATCATGTTGAAAAGGGTGGTCTTTCCAGAGCCTGAAGGACCCATGACAGAAAGATACTCGCCGTGTGGTATCTCTAGGTCTATGCCGCGTAAGGCATGGACTTCTTCACCTTTGAGGTGGTAGACCTTATGTATGTCCACAACTTTTACAGCGGGCACTGCTTCTCCCATTATAAGGTGCACCTCTTGGTATCTCTGATTAATCGCGTAAAGATGTTTATATAGTTAATGTACAAACAGATTTCTGTTAGCTGTCCTAATGGAAAAGCTAAGTGAAGCCGTCTATTAACATATTGGCTACCAAGCTTTCAATCCTCAAGTGAAGTGTCAGAGCTGTTTCTGAGATCTCTTCACCTTTCCCCGTGAGTGTATAAACCCTTTTCCTTCCATTCCATCCTCCTTCTATAAGCCCTTCTCTCTCGAGTGCGTACAACAGTGAATAAACAGAACCTGAACTTGGTAGAAAGTTGAACCTATTGAAGATTGAGGTGATCACGTCGTAGCCGCTCATCGGTGTCCTTCTCAACATTGCTAGGATTATGATGTCCATGAAGTTTCTTATGGTCCTTCTGCGGAGCTGCCGAATTAACCTCTTCTTCTCCGCATGTATGGTTTCTAACATAATTTCACCTCATATCTATTCATATATGAACATATATAAATTTTTCTATCTTGTATGAATAATAGCCCATAGTCTAAGAGTTATTTCCTAGATAAGTTCTGAAACAGCCCTTTTCGAATATAAACTAACCTCGTGATTATCTTGAAAAGCTTGGAAAGATGAATATGAAGGGTTCTAGACCCGTGAAAAGAATTTTGAAATGACTTCGCTAGATTTTGGGATGGAGAGGGCCTTCTTAATATCATTGTATATACGTACGTGATGGCAAATGTTATCTTTAACATTTTTTGAATCTAGGGAAAGGTGTTTGATTTGAGTTTGTGGAAATACTCTTTCGGACTAGTTACTAGAGAGCTGGATCTGGCAAAGAAGAAGAAGCAGGCTTTGGACAATTTGCTCGCATCTGACAGGATATCCCGGTCAACTTACGATTATCTAGAGGCGGAACTCACTGAGGCAATGACGGACTTGGAAAGTCACATCAAAACGCTTACGGACAAGATGAACGCGAGGGCACAAGACCTGGAGAGTCAATTGAACACACTGGAGGTGTTCCTCGCAAGTCTAGAGATCCATCATGCCGCTGGAGACATAGACGATGAGACATATGACAAACAAAACAAGGCTATCCTTCTGGGTCTAGATGCTACGAGGCAAGAGATAAATGACATTAAAGGTTCCTTATCTAAGACCGTTCCAAGATCTGGCAAGGCGCCAAAGGAGGAACCAGAACCAGAGGTTGCAACAGCCGAAACGGCCGAGTCTCCAGATCCAACGGAGATTGAGGGAGACGAATCTGAAGTAGAGCCGGCTTACGAACTGACAGAACCTTCTGAACCAAGTCACGAGATGACAACTGAGAGCTCTCCCATCGAACCATCTGAGAGTGAAGTTCCTCCGCCTGTGTTCCAGTCAGTCCAGCCTTCACCAGAGTTCAACACAACTGAAGAGTAGAGGCATCCCGATTTCCTTCCTCGTCATGCCTAAAGTAACAATCTTATGGTAAGCGAATGCCCTAGATGCAAGTTGTGATCTAAATATAGGATTGAACCGGGTATACTTAAGTTAAAAGGGCAGAATAGACTTCTAGCATATTGTCGCCGCGTGAAATGACTGTCCTTCCATCAATTCTGGTTACACCCATCCTTTTCGATACCATTTCGGTTCTATCGCTATCGTGATACTCAACCTTAAGCTCCAGTGGGATCTTAGGTTTGTATGGATGGAATTCTTCAGCTCTGGCTATCGCTCTTCTTGCTGCCTCCCTTATCAACCTTCTAGCCTCTTTGGGGTGGATGCATTTGGCAGCAAACCGGCTAGTAGCCTGTTTGACTGCCACTGTCTCAATTTTACCCAGAAGGTTTTCTGCTTCTTTAACCGCGGCTAGATCGCCAGTCACCATACCCAGTGGTACACCGTAATGACCAGCTAAAGCGGCCCATAAGCCTATCTCGCCAACAGGTTTCCCGTTCAACCAAACGTTATCGATGCCGATGTGTGACAGTGTATGAGTCAAAACTCCGTCAGGTGTGCCAGCCATAGAATGGGCTCCAATGGCAAACATAAGATCATAAGACTCGTCCAGACCTTCAAGTTCCAGAACTCTACGACCTTTCACAAGCTGCGCTCTCGGATCCAAATCCTCAAGTATAATGCTGAAGGCTGCCCCATGTCCGTCCAAGACAACAATATCGGCGACCCCGCATTCAAAGATGCCTTCAATGGCGGCGTTCACGTCTCCCGTCAGCAATCTTCTTGCCGACTCGTGTTCTCTGCCTCCTGGATTGAAGTCTGCCCAGTCCCCTGTTACTCCAGTTGCTCCTTCCAAATCTGTCATGATGAATATTTTCACGTGCCATTACTCCTTTAGGGGAAAGCTGACCCGACTATGGGTCTTGCTTGATTTATAGATAGCTCTAATGAATTCAACGGATCTTCTGCCCTCGATTCCATTCACGTATGGATCTCTGTCCTCCAAGATGGCCTCTGCGAAATCCCTGATAACAAGAGCATGATTGGTCGCTGGGACAAGTTCAGGTCTAGCCCAAGATGCCAAGCCCTGTTTTGCCCGCTTAATCGTTTCCTCTTTCTCGCCGAAGATAGACCATCGTTTCAGCATCTCTCCCTCTACTATAGCTGTACCTTTGGTTCCATGGATCTCTAACCTTGTTGGCAGACCGGGATATATTGCTGTGCTTCCTTGTACAATTCCTAAGGCGCCGTTCTCAAATCGGACAATTGCCACTGCAAGGTCTTCGACCTCCACATCGTGAGAGAATGTATCTGTCTGAGCCAACAAGTACTTTGGCTGCCCAAATATCCATAGGAGCAGGTCAACAGTGTGGATCGCTTGGTTTATCAAGGCTCCTCCTCCTTCTGTCTCCCAGTGTCCTCTCCACGAACTTGTTTCATAGTATTCCTGCGTCCTGTACCATTCTACGACGGCTTCACCTAGAATGAGTCGGCCGAACCTTCCTTCTTTGGCGGATGATTGAACCTTCCTGAACGTTGGGTCGAACCTTGATTGGAGAATGACACCTAACCTTACATCCCTCTTTTCCGCTTGCCTTATCATCTCGTCCGCTTCTATGAGGTTGACAGCCATTGGCTTGTCTACCAACGTGTGTTTGCCCGCCTTCATAGCCTCCAGGGCCATCGGGCAATGGAGATAGTGAGGTGTGTTGATGATGACCGCGTCTATGTCCGCCTTTTCAAGCATCTCGCTGTAGTCTGTGAACCAAAGTTTCAGACCGCATTTAGATGCGAAGTCTCTGGCTCTTTCTTCCCTCTGGCTTGTGACTGCCTCTAGCTCGGCCACTGCTTCGCCGGCATTGGCCAACATAGAGAATCCGCTGGCACAGAAACTAGCGCCAACACCTGTTCCAACTATCCCAAACTTGAGCTGTTTAACCATGGGGCTTCGCCATCAAGTATGAAAGTATCAGATGACTTTTATGAAAGCTTAAGAGGTTGCGTCTTGTGCGAGGAATTCACGAAAGTAGGGTTGCCTTCGCTTCACTGCTTCAAGAAAAAGGTTTCTTAGGGTCTCTTTGGAGGCACCTTCTCTCATCGGACCTAAGATGTCAACGAGGTTGTTGTTTCTGAATAGGCATGGCTTGAGTTTCCCGTCGGAGGTTACGCGAATCCGGTTGCAGTATTGGCAGAACTCGGTGTTATGCATGGGTTTCACGATTTCTATCTCGCCGCCGTTGCGGAGACAGTACTTTCTTCGGTGATGCATCCTTCTGACAGTTACGGTTCTGGCGTTGTTCTTGATGTAGCTTTCGACGTCACTTAAGTCAACATGGTACCTTTCGTAGAGCTTGTCCTCATCTGACGATTCGAGCTCTATGATCTGGAGAATTAGGCCGTGATCTTTTGTGAACTCAATCATCTTTGATAATTCATCCTCGTTCACCCCCTTGAGAAGAACCATGTTGACTTTCAATGGACATAAGCCTATCTTCACGGCTTCTCTTATGCCAGAAACGACGGCTTCTAGACTGGCCGAACAAGTGATACGCTTATACCTTTTGGGGTTTAATGTGTCAAGGCTGACGTTTATCCTTGTCAAGCCAGCCTTCTTCAAGCCTTCAGCAAATCCTGCGAGGAAAATGCCGTTTGTCGTCATTGATACCTCTTCAATCCCCCGGCTATCTCTAATCCTATTAACAATATCCAGAATGTCGCTTCTCATAAGAGGTTCTCCCCCGGTCAGTTTCACTTTACGAATGCCGAACGACGCTGCTAGATTGACAATTCCCTGTATTTCTTCAGGCATCATTTCAATGACTTTCTTTGGAGTCTCACCTTCTAGATGGCAATAGAAGCAGTGAAGGTTGCATCTCTGAGTCAGCGATATTCGAAGGCTTTCTACGGGTCTACCGTAAGGATCAGTGAGCATTATCTTGCACTCCCTCTAAGGGTGTCAAGATGCAAGATTCACTTCTATTCCAACCAGAATCACGTTTATAAACATATCAAACTTCAAACTGGTTTCTACATTCATCCTTCTGAGACTTCGTTAATCATCTGAGCATGTGAAGAGAACGCTTCTTCATTGGCACTGATATTAGGCCAGAACCCTGATATTAGATTTTACCGAGAGGCAAAGCATTTGGTTCCTCTTTTTTTCCACAATTCTTTTATCCGAATGCATCGAAACTTCACTGGGCCATGATATCAGTTGAGGAATCTATTGCAACCGCTTTGCTCTTTAGTTGGGTTATTTTTGTAGCGATGGTTCTCACAAAATACCTCTACAAATGGATGAAGGATCACGGCGTCGAACATAACGTTGCGGTCTATTATAACAGAAAGATTATCCACATGCTTGCCGGAGGTTTGGTTGCAGCTCTAGTTCCCTTTATATTCAGGACGTCGCTGCTACCTTTTGCGATGGCTATGCTGCTAGCTATTTTCATCTATATGCCTCATAGAATGGGGAAGATAATGTACTGGTTCCAGACCGAAGACAACATGTACGAAGTCTCGTTCGCCGTTATGTGGGGGATCATAATATCCCTTGGATGGGTGTTTTCTGGTGGAGATTTCCGGTTTGGGGTCTTACCTGTGCTCTTCATGTCTGTCGGAGACGCGGTTACTGGTGTCGTGAGGAACGTAATCTATAAGAAGAGAACAAAGTCTTGGTGGGGAAACTTGGTCATGGCTTTGTTCTCCATATTCCTGGGGGCGATGTTAGGGTTTGCAGGTATTCTGGCGGGAGCGGCGGCATCCGTGGTAGAACACTTCGAATATCGCCCTATTGATGATAACGTAACTGTGCCCTTTGTCTCTTTTGTGATTCTGATTCTTGCCAAGTTCTATGCGCCTGGACTGCTGACACTTTAGGACAACTGACCGAGACCAAGATCTCCTCCATCACCTCGAGCTGAAATGTGAAATTGATGGGAAAATGAAAGCAGAGCATAGATATAGGTGACCAGACTTCTGATCATTTTTTTACATAATTGTGAACTGCAGTGACCACCCCAATAGGATTAGTGGAAAAAGGAGGTGGCTATGAAAGGATGTACAATCTGAGAACGGTAAGCCAGAAGACGGGTGGATATGTCAGATCTGCGCTCAGAAACAAGGTGACAGTCTCGTTAGGTTATATTGCCTATATCGGTGTCATTTGCTTCATAATCTACCTTTTCATTACCTAACAGTGTTTGTTCAGCGACCATCCGTATGGCTTGACAAAACGTGGTCAAGCCTATTGCCAAACTCAGAGCCAAAGGTTAATAAATGCGGTCTTTAGATGGATGTTCATGAAACTTGAGAACTTGACAAATCAGGATCTGGAACTTGTCGAGATAGCTAAGGATCTGATCATGAAAAGAAGGTCTAAAATCTCAAGTGTCGCAGCGGTTCTTAAAACGAAGAACCATAAAATCTTTTCTGGTGTAAACATTGAGATAGAGTGTTCTGCTCCTTGTTCGATCTGTGCAGAGTATGGGGCAATAGGAGCAATGGTCACTGAAGGCGAGAAGGAGATCGACACGATTGTGGCGGTCAACCTTTGGGAGAAGGGATATTCTGTTCTGCCGCCATGCGGAAAATGCAGGCAACTCATAAGCGAGTTTGGTAACCCCTACGTTATCGTTGATGTAGAAGGTGGAAGAAAGAAGGTGAGACTGGGCGATCTATATCCCCTGCCTGTGGTCTCTGAGTAGTTGCTTTTATTTTAGATTAATTTAATTCGCACAGAGAGAATTCTACATCATTCTAACCTTAATCGGATTGTGAAGATGTTCTCCGGTTCCTTCCTCCGAATCCTTCATCAAGCTAAAAAAGTTAGGCTGGTAACGTTTTCCCACTATCGGTTAGTTTGAGCATAGCTTATGTTCGATCAAGAACCAGAAACATCGCTGGTCCCGTGCTTATCCATTTTCTCCTGGATAGTGTGCCTTACATTCTTATGTTAGCTTAGGGTAACTTGAATATAGAAGTCTCGCCTAAGTAAATCTTTTAAATTTAAAGTTTGATTTAAAAATACTTCAGGGGTCGTCGGCTAGCTTGGTCTAGGCTATGAGACTTGGGCTCTCGTGACCCCGGTTCAAATCCGGGCGACCCCACCATTCATATCAGAAACAATCCAACGTCCAAGAATGAGGAGCAAAAAGGTTTCAGGCGACTTCTGAGAGAAAAATTACGCCGAGAAGTCTTTAAATTCAATACTATATAAATAGATCTTGTGAAGCATGATGACGCTTACGAAGCAAGACATTCTTAGAAGGATCGAAGAGAATGGGAACCAAATCAAGGAATACGGAATAATACGGATAGGTCTGTTCGGTTCTTACATCAAGGATAAGCAAAGAAGAAGAAGCGACATAGACATACTTGTTGAATTTGAAAGCGGGATGAAGACCTTCGACAACTACATGGGACTGAAATTTTTTCTTGAGGACCTGCTTGAATGCAAGGTGGATTTAGTCATCTCTGAGGCTCTAAAGCCCCAGATTAGACCATACATAATGAGAGAGGTGGAGTATGCGAAGGGATTATAGAGTTTACCTTAGGGACATATTGGACGCTATTGTCAAGATAGAGAGGTATGTGGCAAGTTCAAGTTTCGAGGAATTTGTGAAAAACGAGCTAGTAGTTGACGCGGTCGTCAGAAACCTAGAAATCATCGGAGAGGCAGTGAAGCGATTGCCAAAAAATGTTACGACAGAACACAATGATATAGACTGGCGAAGAATGGCCGGACTGAGAGACATTCTGATCCACGAGTATTTCGGTGTCGACTCAGAAATCCTCTGGGACATTATCAAGAACAAGCTTCCAGAAATGAAAGAAAAGGTCTGCCAAATTTTGCAGGAGTAGGCTGTTTCTTGTTTTCAAGCAATATGCGCCAGTAGGTGAAGAAATCGCAGTCAAAACTCAAACCGTGGAAGATTCGCCCAAAGCTCCAGAATGCGCAGACTTGGGCTCTCGTGACCCCGGTTCAAATCCGGGCGACCCCTCATTCAAGATATTGCTGAAGGGATGATGTTGTGTTGAAGAAGACTCTCAAGCCTGAAGAGGACGCCTATGGTCAGCTGATCTATGCCTACTACAGCGGCAATGAGGTTTACGAGATAGCGGAAAGGGACGACGGCTACATCTCCGCCTCTCCTTTGCCGAAGGTTTACTTCTCCAGTTACGATGAGTGGCCTCCCAACGAGAAGAAGGCAATGGAATACATCAAAGGAAGGGTCTTAGACATAGGCTGCGGCGCCGGTAGGCATTCCCTGTATCTGCAAGAGAAGGGCTTCGACGTTCTTGGGATTGACATCTCTCCCCTTGCCATAAAGGTCTGTCAGCTCAGAGGCTTGAAGAAGGCAGAGGTTATGTCATTTGACGAGGTGTATTTCAAGCCAGATTCTTTCGACGCGGTAATAATGATGGGAAACAACTTCGGCCTCTTCGGATCCTTCAAGAAAGCCAAGAGACTCCTCAGAAGACTTCACAAGATGACCTCCAGCAACGCTCTAGTCATAGCCGAGACCCAAGCCCCGTACAAGACCGAGAATCCCGCGCATCTTGAGTATCAGAAGCTTAACAGGAAGAGAGGCAGAATGGACGGACAGGTCAGGCTGAGGGTGAGGTTTGGGAAGTTTGCCACCCCTTGGTTCGACTACCTCATGGTCTCTAAAGAAGAGATGAGCGAGATACTCAAAGGAACCGGATGGAAGGTTAAAGAATTCCTAGACTCTGAGGGCCCACAGTACATAACGTTGATTGAGAAGGAAAATCCAATCGGTCTAAAACAAGTCCACTATCGGACCAAGTAAATGCTTTTCAATAAACTTCCTATCCACAAGTAGGCCGTCGCTGGCGTTCAAGCCGTTACAGCAGGGAATAAACCTTAATATCCCTGTGTTTGGGCTTGTTCGCTGGAACTCGAAGGGGTAAAGCCTGCAGAGAGAAGGACGCAGGTCATATATGCTGCATCTGTGAACCTTGTCTTCCGTGTCATAATTGAGGAAGATGCATGAGCCGTCTTCTTTCTGCTTCAGAACCAGTTCACTTACGTTCCGCTGTCCAGTCTGATTCGTCGACTGGTGAACAAGATATTCCATCGGTTCAAAGCCTGCTGTTCTGAGACGCTTCTGATCATTTTCTGTAACTCCGGGTCCACCCAGCTTGCAGCAGAAGACAGCGCATCGTTTGCACTTGAAACGGAGATTCTTCTCAAAGAAGACTATGTCAGTGAACTCACGCGTGCACGGATTCCAAGTTATCTTGGCGATCTCCTCGGGCATCATTGACACCGATCCTGTTAAAAGTAGATCCTAGCCCTCTCGGTCATCGACAACATTCACTGAAGACCAAGACTTAAACGTTCGTCTTGGAATCTCCTTCTCATAGGTTGAGTGTTGCTAGGTAGGTTTCGTCGTCTACGGGTTTGACTTCGAAGCCCTTCTTGTAGCATATGTGAGTCATCTTTGTGTTCTCGGCTTGAATCTCGCCGAATATCTTCTTGAGCCCCATGCTTCTGCTGATGTCGATGATATACCCAAACATCTCTGTGCCTAGGCCCCTGTTTTGCCACGGGTCTCCGACAACGATTGCAACTTCGCCGCTCTCGCTGTCAGGCTGGACCACAAGCCTAACCGTGCCGACTATCCTTCGCTTGCCGTTCTCTGTCATCTCAGCCACAATGGTCATCTCTCTGTCATAGTCGATATTGCAATACCGAGCCAGGGTCTCATGTGTTATCTCTTTAATCACCCGGAAGAACCTGAAACGCATCGTTTCCTCCGAGAAAGTTTGGAACAACTCAACAAGCAAAGGTTCGTCCTCAGGTTTTATTGGACGCAGCAAAACTTCCCTCCCATCTCTCAATCTGGAGGGGGTCATGTACTTTGCTGGATACGGTCTTATTATAAGATGCCTGTATTGTTGCGCCTTCTCAGAGACCTTCTTCAAGTCTATGATTATTCGTGCATCCAATGCTATTACATCTTTTTCGCTAGCCAGAAGAGGGTTCACGTCGAACTCGACGATCCGCGGGAAGTCAACTATGAGCTGAGAAAACTTGACGAGGGTTTCTTCAAGAAGACGTATGTTTGCCGGAGGCTTGCCTCTAAAGCCTTCTGAAAGAATTTTATGGGCCTTTGTCTGCTCGATCATCCTCCTCGCCAAAGTCTGGCTTAGAGGCGGAAACCCGACCGATACGTCACTGAAGAGTTCACCACCAACGCCTCCCATCCCAAATACTACTACAGCACCAAATTGCGGGTCCCTCTTAGAACCCATCATCAGTTCGTACCCGCCTGAAACCATGGGCTGGATGGTTAAGCCTTCCACTCTTGAGGATGGAATAGCCTTCCCAGCCCTGCTCATCAGCTCCTCGAAGCATCTCTTTACTTCTAGGTCGGAAGCGACATTCAAGACAACACCGCCAATATCGGTCTTATACGTGACTTGAGACGAGAGAATCTTTAGAACCACTGGATACCTAATTTTGGAGGCTATGCGCACGGCCTGTTTAACGGTCTTGGCGACGTGAGCCCTAGCAGTCGAGATGCCGTAAGCTTCGAGAAACTCCTTTGACTCAGGCTCGCTAAGCGTCTTCCTCCCATCCTTAGCCGCCGTCCTAAGTATTTTCTCAAGGCGCCGTCTGTCAGCTGTGAGGCCTATGGGCAGCTCTTCAGGCGTCTCATAGAGGAGCTGAAGGTTCCTTGCATACTGATACATGTACACAAAGGTCGCTACGGCGTGCTCAGGCGTAAGGAATGTTGGGATTCTGTTATTCCGAAGGAGTGCTCTAGCCTCCTGCACATCCTCTTCCCCGAGCCAAGAAGCCAGAATGGGTTTGTTGGTCTCCTTTGACGCTTCAACCAGGGTCTTGGCTGTCTCGATCGGATCAGCAGCACCGATGGGTGTATAGATCACCAGATAGCCATCTATGTTTGGGTCTTTGAAGCAGATCTCGAGAACCTGTCGAAATCTGTCGATTGTGGCGTCTTCGCATATGTCTATTGGATTCGACCGGCTCCAGTAGTATGGCAATATCTTATCCAAGGCCTGCATCGTCTCGTCGCTTAGCTTGGCAAGTCTGCCTCCCTTGGCTATCAACGCATCCGTAGCCATCACGCCAGGTCCGCCAGCGTTCGTGACAATGGCAAGGTTCGACCCCTTTGGGGATGGTTGCATAGCCAAGATTTCAGAGCAGTTGGATAGATCAGCGATTTCCTCTACGCGGACTATACCTGCCCTTCCAAAGAAGGCATTGTAGATCGCGTCTTCACCTGTAACCGCGCCAGTATGCGACGCTGCTGCCCTTGTGCCTTCCGGTGTTTTCCCAGCCTTTACAACAATTATCGGCTTGGTTCCAGCGAACCTTCTGGCTGCGCTCATAAACTTCCTCGGGTCCTTCACGGCTTCTATGAAAAGGACTATGCTTCTTGTCTCAGGGTCGATCCCAAAGTAATCTATCAGGTCAGCGAAGTCAACATCAATCATACAGCCCACCGAGACGAAATAACTGAAACCCACATTTGCGTGAGCCGCCCAGTCTAAAACTGAGGCGCACAAGGCCCCACTCTGGGACACAAAGGCAATATGACCTGGTTTGGCCGTCTTCTTCACAAAAGAGGCATTCAGATTAATGCTTGGACGCATAACGCCTAGACAGTTGGGGCCAATAATCCTAAGGTCATAGGTCCGTTTCAGCCTGAGGAGTTCTTCTTCTAAGGCTTTTCCCTCAGCACCTGTCTCGCCGAAACCTGAGGACACAATTATGATCCCTTTAACGCTTGACTCGCCGCATTCCTCGACGATTTGAGGGACGATGTGAGCAGGGGTCGCCACAATTGCCAAATCCACCTGCCAAGGGATCTTCTTGACGCTGGGGTAAGCTGTCAATCCTTGGATGCTTGGGCTAAACGGGTTAACTGGATAGACGAATCCTCTGAAACCTACCCCGATAAGGTTGTTGAGTAGAGTGAAGCCGACCGATCCCTTCCGATTGCTTGCTCCAATGACCGCTATCCTTCTCGGATTGAAGATTCTATCGAGACCTTCGATTCCCGTGACGACCCCTCTCCAGTATTTAACTGAGGAACTGGCAGATAGGCTTGTTCTTACCCTCTCGCTTCTGTCTTCTCAATATCTATGTCTTGGCGATTGATGTTAAAATTGTTTCGGTAACTTGAACGGACGGTCTAACGTTCAGAAGCTTTTCTCTCGAGGAATAGCATCTAATGAGAATAGAAGCCCAAAATGGACGCTATCAACTTATAAATTTATAAGCTGTTTGCCCCAACTATATATCGTTGGAGTAGTCGCGAGCCTTATTGTGTTTTATCAAGGGGCAGATGGGCTGAGGACAGAAGAGGATGGAATGACTAATACCAAGTGGGGTGCAAAAGAGTTGGAGCGGACGAGTAGGACCAAGATATCTCAACTCTTGAGCGCATGTGGACTCAACTGCGGCTGGTGTCCATATTTCGTCATGACTAAAGACGAGTTGAAATGTCCCGGTTGCTGGGAAAGAGAGAAATGTATCGTCAGAGATTGCGTTAAAGAAAAAAGATTGAAACTGTGTTCTGACTGCGACTCTTTCCCCTGTCATAATTTTCTTCAAGGTCCCCGATGCATAATTGAGCGTTGCGTATTCTAAAACTTGTGAAGGTATCTGACCGGCTTAAGCGACAAGGATATCTGAGCTACTAGCGGATCAACCTATCTATAAGCCTTCCTTCAAAGTTATGGAGCTGGACATCCAAAGCCATGCTTCCCCAGGCGTGCGTTGCGCAGCTTAAGCAAGGGTCAAACGCCCGGATCACGGCTTCGACTCTATTGAGTAGCCCCTCGCTCAATCTTTCCGCGCTAATGTACCTCTTGGCAACCTGAGTGACGGCCTTGTTGTACGCAAGGTTGTTGTGTTCGGTGGCGATGATCATGTTGACCCAGGTCACTATGCCTTCTCTGTCAGTCTTGTAATGGTGGATCAATGTCCCCCTTGGAGCCTCAGCTACGCCTATGCCCTCGGTTCTGTTGGCAGACGCCTTGGCTTGAACATTGTCTGAATAGGTCTCCTCGTCCTCAAGTATTTCTTTGGCACGTTCGAGGCAGAAGAGTATCTCTACCAACCGGGCATAATGATAAAGGAACGTGTTCTGCACAACCCCGTTTCTGCCAAAACGCTTGAATTCTTTCAGTTCCTCATCGGCGAGAGGCGTACCACAATGTGATACTATGTTAAGTCGGGCCAGAGGACCTACTCTATAGGCTCCGTTTGGGTATCCTATGGGTTTGTAGTATGGAAACTTCATGTAGGTCCATGGTTCTACAGCCTCAAAGATATATTCGAAATATTTTTTGGGATCAAGGTGGTCTTCAACAATCCTCCCTGCTGGATCAACTATTCTTATGTCCCCGTCATAGTGTTCTAAGCCACCGTCTGGGGTGACCAAACCCATGTAATGCGTTGGGAAGTTGCCTAAGTTCTCTATTTCCTCCCCCAACCCGTCCAGTCTATTCTTGAACGTTGAGATTGTACTAAGTGTGTTCTCTAACGCTTCAGGCAGGTTGGATAGAAGCTTTTCTGCCTTCTCCTTTGAGAAAGGAGTCTTGACGCCTCCGGGTACAATCCAGTCACTTGAATGGATTCTTCTGCCTGCCAGGTTCTCTATCATCTCTTGCCCATACTTTCTGAGCTGAATACCTTGTCTTGCCAAATCAGGATGGCTTTCGATCATGCCGAAGATATTTCTGCTGGACGCGTTTGAATCCATGCCAAGTAGGAGGTCGGGCGAAGAGAGGTGGAAGAAGTTTAGGGCGTGAGACTGGATTATCTGCCCCATGTGCATCAGGCGGCGTAGCAGAACGGCTGTTTGGGGTATGCTTACAGCCAATATCTCATCGCAAGCCTTCACGGAAGCGAGTAGGTGGCTAACCGGACAGATGCCGCAAGCCCTTGAGGTAATCGCAGGCATCTCGTAAAAAGGTCGTCTCTCGCAGAACTTTTCAAATCCTCTGAAGTCGGTGACCTGGAACCGAGCGTCCTTAACAGACCCATCTTCGCCTAAATAAATGGTTACTTTGGCGTGTCCCTCTATCCTTGTGACAGGGTTTATTATTACCGTGTCGTTTGTTCTTGTAACGCCTTCTTCAACCATACCTAGACTTTCCCTCCATGCTGGGGATCCTTCCGGACAGCAGTTCTGTCAAGACATAGTTTATGAGGTCTGCAGAAGGGGGACAACCTGGAATATAGCAGTCTACTTTGACTAACTCGTGTAGCGCTCGAGCTTGGTCCAGCAGTTGCGGAACATCAGTTGGGACTTGAGGATTGATATCCCCGGTTTCCACATATGCCCTTTCAAGGATGGATTTGGCGCTGTCGGTGAAGCCGTTTCTCAATGCAGTGACATTTCCAGTGACCGCGCAGTCGCCTAACGAGACCAAAATTTTCGTACGCGCCCTTACCTGTCTAATCAGGGCTAGCTGTTCTTCGTTTCCCACCGCGCCTTCGACAAGAGTTATGGCAACATCCTCTGGGAAGGCTTTGATATCCGCGATGGGGCTGTAGACTAGGTGAACCTTCCCCGCCAGCTCTATGAGACGTTCGTCTTGGTCGAGAAACGACATGTGGCATCCAGAACAGCCGCTTAGCCAGACCGTTGCCAACCTGAGCCTTTTGCCAGTCCCCAATCACCGGCGCCTCCTCTCGTTAACGAACTTGGGCAGCTCAGTGTCCTTTATCTCGGAAAGCGCTTTACCCTCGATGTATATAGCTCCAACTGGACAGACCGTGGCACATTTCGTGCATGATGTGCAGGAATAGGATGAACCCCAAGGCTCATCGAGGTCGATGATGACCTGTGAGTCTTTTCCTTTCATCTTTAAGTCAAGAGTGTGGACGCCCTCAACTTCATCACAGACCCTGATACACCGTGTACATAGTATACATCTGTTCGGGTCAAGTACCAAGCGTTCATGTGAAGAGTCAATCTTGAACATTGTCCATTCACGCGCGAAACGGACATGATCCACACCAAACTTCACGGCCAAATCCTGAAGCTCACAGCTACCGTTAGCCACGCAGACCGAGCAGATATGCGTCCTCTCCGCGAGGAAGAGTTCCACCAGCATCTTGCGGTACTCTGTTAGCCTGGTGGAGCTTGTTATTACCTCCATGCCGTTGGTTACTGGCGTGGTGCAGGACGGAAAGAGCTTCGGCGACCCCTTCACCTCTACAATACATATTCGGCATCCACCTAGGCTTGACAATCCTTCTAGATAGCAGAGCGTAGGAATGTAGATGTCACTCTTCTTGGCTACTTCAAGAATCGTTTCGCCCTCTCGGGCAAGAACCTCCCTCCCATCTATCATTAGCTTAATCGTAGCTCCGCTCATTATCCATTTGCCTCCCCACTATCTACGAAGCATTTTCCAGCCGGACAGGTTTTATCAACGATGTGGGCAATGTACTCATCCTTAAAATAGCGTAAAGTGGTCAGAACTGGATTTGGCGCCGTTTGGCCAAGACCGCAAAGGCTTGCATCTTTGATAAGACTGCTCAACTCTTCTAGAAGCTTCAGGTCATCAATTCTTCCTACTCCTCTAGTGATCCTTTCAAAAATCATCTTCACTTTGAAAAGGCCTGTCCTACAGGGGATGCATTTGCCGCATGACTCATCCACGCAGAAATCAACAAAGAACTTTGCAGTGTCAACCATACAGGACTTGTCGTCCATAACAACAATGCCTCCCGAACCCATGATGGCTCCAGCCTTTGTCATAGACTCATAATCTATCGGGAGAGACAGCAAATCTTCTGGTAGGCATCCACCTGATGGACCTCCCACTTGAACAGATTTGAACTTCCTTCCCTGCGGTACCCCTCCACCTATGTCGAACACGACCTCCTTTAACGTGATTCCCATTGGAACCTCTATCAGCCCAGGGTTGTTAACCTTGCCTGTGAGTGAGAAGCATTTGGTTCCACTGCATCCTAAGGAGCCCATTCTTACGAACCATGCCCCGCCATTAAGTATGATTAGGGGGATGTTGGCGAGGGTTTCAACGTTCTGTATGAGGGTTGGCTTCCCCCACAAGCCTGAAGTAGCGGGGTAAGGTGGTCGTGGACGCGGCATTGCTCTGCGTCCTTCTATCGATGCGAGTATAGCTGTTTCTTCGCCGGCTACAAAGGCTCCGGCTCCCAGCCTCGCGTCAAGGTCGAATCTGAATGAGGTTTCAAGGATATTGCTGCCGAGAAGCCCCATCGAGTTCGCCTGCTCTATAGCGTTTCTAAGAGTCTGGATGGCTAAAGGGTATTCTGCTCTTATGTACACATATCCGGTTTCGGCTTGTATCGCATAAGCGGCTATGAGCATGCCTTCGATTATTGCGTGGGGGTCAGCTTCAGCAAGAGTCCGGTTCGCAAAGACACCCGGGTCTCCCTCATCTAAGTTCGCGACTACAAATTTTGGGAACCATGGAGCTTTTGCGACGAAGTTCAGTTTGTGGCCTGTTGGAAAACCGGCTCCGCCGCGGCCTCTCAAACCGCTCACTGATATCTCGTCTATGACTTCCTTTGGACTCATCTTTGTTAGGCACTTGATCAGCGCTGAGTACCCGCCGATGGCTATGTAGTCCTCAATTCTAAACGGATCTATCTTCCCTGCGTTTCTCAAAACAAGCTTGAGCTGTTTCTTGAAGAACCCCTCGCTACTGTACACCAGATTCCTTAAGGGTGCACCTCTAACTACGTGTTCCTTTACTATTTCTCGAGCCTTTTCAGGGGTGACGCTCTGGTAGAGGTAGTCGCCAGGTTCAACAACCACAACAGGGCCTACGGAGCAAGTACCCACACAGCCCGTTCGAGCAATCTGGCATTCTCTTTCGACGCCAAACTCCCTGACAGCGTCTTGAAAAGCCTTTAACACCTTCAGTGAGCCGAAAGGGAGACAACCACTGGAGCAACATACATTTATCCTATGTTTATACGAGGCTCGAGAGGTTCGCTCTTTCTCAGCAAGCCTAGTTATGTCATCCGGCTTCAACCTCACCACTTCCGAGCAATGATCCTATCCTTTCTATCGTGGCTTCTTTGGTAGCTTTGCCTATGAGCTCGTTGTCAACGACCACGTTGGGAGCCATGGCACATGCGCCTATGCAACGCGTAATGTAAAGGGAAAGCCTTTCGTCAGCGTTTGTTTCGCCACGCTTGATGTTGAACTCGCGTTCCACCGTCTTTATGATCTCCTCGACACCCCTTACAAAACACGCAGTGCCCATGCAGAAGGTGACTGTATGCGTGCCCGGCTTTTTCAGCTTGAAGAAGTTATAGAAGGTTGCCACTCCATAAACATGACTTGGGGGAAGGTTCAGAGCCTTGGATATGTACAAGAGTAAGTCTTTGTCAAGGTAGCCATAGAGTTCCTGGGCGTTATGAAGTATCTCAAGAAGAGATTCTTTCCGATGTTGATGCAGTGTGATAATCTTCTCAAGTAAAAGTAGGCGTTTGTCATCCTTCAAGAAAGCTTTTGAACCTCCCACTGTCAAACTGTGATTAGCGGAGAGAACCTCATATTTAAAAGTTCCCGTTTCAAGGTTCGAAGGCGGTAAAGCATTCTCTTATCAAAGAGTTTTTTTACATAGGAACTTCTCTCTTGAGGTTTGTAGGCAATAGATAGGACAATTAACGTACAATTCATTTTCCTATCGACTTTTCTCTTTAATCTCTACTATCCCCATGTTTGGGAATATTCGTGCCGCAATCAGGGCTGAGGTTGAACCAGGTCTTAGGGGAAGAGGCTTATGAATCGTGAACCACTCAGCTCTCTCAAGCTCTTGAGATTTACTTATATCAGTGCTACGTGCCTCAGCCCTGAACCCTATCATTAGAAGACCTCGGTCCTCAGGTGCGTAGGTTCCCAAAAGTTCAAGACCCGTCACTTCCAAACCGACCTCTTCACTCACCTCCCGAACCGCAGCCTCTTCAGCTGTCTCACCAGACTTCACATGTCCAGCAACAAAACCCCAATAGAGATGCTCCCAGCCAACGCTCCTGGTCAACAGGATTCTTTCGCCATTAGTGACTGCAACAATAACGGCTGGTGAAGGCTCATCAAAGTAAACTTGGTCGCATTCAGGGCAGTATTTCTCATTGCTTCCGTCGAGGAGCGTCTTAATGACCAACTCTTTTCCACACAAGCGACAATATCTTAACCTTTTCAAACCAAATCCCCAAACCTATCCCTAGTCAGATATGTGAGTGACAACCCAAACCCTAGAAAGAAGAGAGTTATAAAGATCTGAGCTTTAGCACCTTCTTCAACTCTTCCAGAGGCATTTTCCTATCTGTCTTGATAAACACAGTCCTCTCTGACTTTGGCAAAAGGTCAAAGTAGTTGTCACTATAAAAGCAACGGCCCAGATTTTGAGGTAGCTTCATGTAAACGGCTTTGGCAAAGACATTAGAAGAGACCGTTACCCGGAAACTTCGAACGTCGGCGCCTTCTTCTATTCTGACTTTGAATTTTGGGCGGGGAAGTTCTACATGTTTGAACCTCTTAAGGAAAAGCGTGTTCTGGGACAGAAGCTCATCTCCGTAGTAAAGTTGAGCTGTAAAGAATCTGTCGACTGCATTCTCGGTTGTGGGCTCCAGTTTCTGGCTGAGAACCATTTTGGATGAGTTGGCAGGAATCGATACCTCTTGTTCAGTTGCTGATAATATATTGCCCCTCAAAGTTTGCAGCTTCAAAACAACTTTGCCTTTGAACTCTCTCAGAGTGTCATTCGTAACCCAAGCGTTGACAGATTCCCCTTCTTTAGTCAGGCTCACAAGCAGAGGGCTGAAGCATCTCTTAACGTAATAGTAACTCGGCTTAAGTCGGTGGTGGTAGTCTATGACACTCCAGCTTGCCACTGGCCAACAGTCGTTAAGCTGCCAGAAAAGCGCGCCACTCGTCATGAACTTCCTTCTTCTCCAATGCTCGATGCCGGTTTTCATGGCTTCACCTTGGTTGATCTGGGTAAGGAGGACGTAGCTTTTGAAGTCTTCTGGAATTTTAAAGTGGGCGGCTAAGAACCTGAAAAGCCTCTCTGTGCCCTGTACCATCTTGTTATGGTGTTCCATAACTTCGCTCTGGGGTGAGCGATCCTTCTCCTTTGTGAAGCTCTCTATCGTCTCCATTGTTGGGGGGGCTTGGAAACCAAACTCGCTGATAAACCGTCCGTTGTCCACGCAATACATGGTGTAGTCTTGCCAGCCACTCCATACGTCCCAGCTGTGCCTGTCCCCTTCTGCTTGACTGTTAGGGTCGACGCCGCCGAACGGGCTTCCAGGCCAATACGGACGTGAAGGATCGAGACGGGCGCAAACCTCAGGCAAGATCTTGTGGTAGACCGTTTCGCCGTAGAACTTGTCTTTCTTCCCCCACCAACGTGCATAGAAGCCCCATTGATTCTCGTTGTTCCCGCACCAAAGGACGATGGAGGGATGATTTACCAGCCTTCTTACAGCCTCCTCAGCCTCTTTTTTCACGTTTTCCCAGAACCACTCTTCTTCAGGATACTCTGCGCAGGCAAACATGAAATCCTGCCATACCATTATACCTTTTTCATCGCAAAGCTCATAGAAAACGTCGGACTCATAGATGCCGCCTCCCCAGACGCGTAACATGTTGATGTGCGCCTCTTTGGCCAGGTCGAGCAGGTCCTCGTAATCCTTTGCAGTTACCCTTGGAAGGAAAGAGTCGGCGGGAATCCAGTTTGCTCCCTTACAGAAAATGGGGATGCCATTTATGTGAAAGATGAATGTCTTCCCCTGCTCATCTGCTTTTTGAACGAGCTCAACTTTCCTTATGCCAAATCGTGTGCTCATATGATCGAGCTCATTTACGCCCGATTTAACAGAGACCTTTAAGTCATATAGAACCTGCTCACCGTACCCAGATGGCCACCATAGCTTGGGATCATCAATCCTAATGTGGGCTTCTACATTGTTCTTTCCGGTGACGAGTCTCTTTGAAAATGTTCGAGTAAACCTTTGGCCATTCAGCGACGCTTCAAAGGCAATCTCCGCCGGGAAATATTTTGTGCAATGGATTTCAGCTTCTAAGACTAGCTCTGCAGCACTCAGCGTCACCGACTTTACCCTGGTCGTCAAATGCTCTATCTTGGCCAAATCATATGCCACAACCTCTACGGGCTTCCATATTCCAGAGGTTGGAAGTCTCGGCCCCCAGTCCCAGCCAAATGAACATTGACATTTCCTTCCGTAGACTCTGCCTGTATAGAAAGCCGCACCCATTTTTCCCTTGCTAGCTTCTAGCGCGTCGAGTACACTGGTTGGAGGGTCAAATTTAACAGCCAACACGTTTCTGCCATCTATTATGAAGTTCTTCACGTCGTATCTCCAAGGGATAAACATGTTATCGGTCTGTCCTAGTTTCTTACCGTTCAACCAGACCGTGGCGAGAGTATCCAATCCTTGGAAGCACAACTCAACCTTCTGCTTCGAGACCAGCTCTGAAGAGGCCTCGAAATCGTTTCGATACCACCATTCCCTGCCCTCAACCCAGACAACCTCCTTCTCGTTAAGCCCAAAGAAGGGGTTGGGTATAATGCCTTCCTTCATAAGGTCCAAATGGACAACGCCTGGGACGCTGGCTTTTATCCAATCGCCTGTATGGTGATCTGGGTTGAATGCACATAGTTTTTCTCCATGTCCTGGCTCGAAGTCCTTAAGCAACCAGTTGTCTGTTAAAACAAATCGGGTGACATTGGCCATTTTCATCAACTTCTGTCCACATATTTGCCCGTAAATCTTTAAAAAACTTCGCTCAGTGCGCTGCTAAAAACGGCTCATGAGAGGATCCGGGTAGAAAACTGTCTAAGGTATCCCTGTCCATTGTTGGGTTTTATATGAGAGTTACCGTTACTCCATACGCCTCAGCGATTCCTGCTTGCTTTTTATCTGAGGTTAACAACGGGTTATTTGTGCTTACCGATAGCGCTATGAACAGAGCATCATAAATTACCATATTGTCTTTCATAGCCATCTCAGCAGCTTTTGAGAGATGTTCAGTTTGTGTCGTGATTCTGACTATTCTGGGTAGGTGGTTTATGATTTCTTTTGCCGTCCCAGCTTCGGCTTCCCCTTTGGTCATCTTCTTTACTAATGCGTTGGCAGCTTCTTTTAAAGCCAAGTCTAGGGTGAGGCATCCGTCTTTGAGGTGTTCTTCAACCTTTTCCCAGCCTTCTTCCTTGGCTATATACTTTATGAGGGCTGAGGAGTCAATGACTTTCACGGTCTTCCGCCACCGATTTCAATGCAAATCCAGATTCGGACGGTTTGACATCTTGAAGAAGGACCCTCAATCCCTCAATTTCTTCTTTTAGTTGAAGCCTCCATGCAAGCTCTTCTAGATGCTCCCGGATCGCGTTTGGTATGCTTACACCTGCTCTCTCTAATGTTTCTTTTATCTCCTTTTTTATTCGGGTAGTTACAACCATTGTTTGCACCATTGTCGACGCCATGTATACAACAAGTATACAAACATATAAATTTTCCCTACTCGGATCCAACTTTCCCAAAACAAGCATAGGAGTAGACCTCGAGATACCAAGCGAGGACGAGATCATTGACTCACTGAGGCGACTAGAAGACTAGGACAAAGGCAGGCGGTACTTCGCCCTATACAACTTGCTCCAAAACTCAGGATTGAGGTTGACCGAGGCAATCAGCCTATACAACAGCCTAGTCTCCAGCTAAGGCGACGCTCTTGGAAGAGTTCCTCAAACCGGATCGAGCGCAGTCTCTCGCTCAGATATAAAACATTTTCGCCCGGGGAAGAATCCCACAGATTTTAAGGACTCTTATCCAGCCTGCCTTTCGGAGTTCTGTATCAGTCTTCAACTTTTTTGTGGAGATGAAATACAGTTAGTAAATCTATATTCATTCTACTACAACTGAGCACGTCACTTTCAAGGTTACAGTAACTATATAATAAATTCGCAACAAAGAGCATCCAAGGAAGCCTGGTTTGATCACACTAAAGACTCCGATAAGCAAGATATGGGGTCAAATGATTGTGCTTGCGATAACCGTGCTTTCAGTATATTACATGCCTAGTGACTCGTATCCCTCAGCTTTTGCTCGATTGGTCTCAGGTGCTGTTCTCGTTCTGTTCTTGCCTGGATATTTTTTAGCAGACGCTTTTCTATTGGACGAATTTGGGTTAGTCGACAAACTGATGTTGGGGTTTGCTTTCAGTGTAACCGCAATAGCGAATTTGGGTTATCTATTAAATCATCTTCCTTGGGGGATAAACACAGGTACAATTCTGGTCAGTTTACTGCTTGTCATGCTTGGAAGCATTCTGGCAAGAACCGCCTATGAGAAACGTAGAGGAGTAACTTTTCAATCGGAAAAAGTGTCTATGCTGCCACAAGAATTGCGAACTCGTCAATACATTGTACTCATGTCTATCATTATGGGAGGCGTGATTGTAAGGTTGATACCATTCATGAGGATGGGCACTTTCCTTGATCTAGACCCCTACAATCACTATATGAAGGTCAAGGCTATTTTGAAGCTCGGTAGGGTGCCCTCATTTGATTTCCTTTCTCTCGCCCCTCAAGGCACCTCTGCGACCTACACTATTACCCCTCTTGGTTTTGAATTTCTCGTAGTGGCACTGGAGCTTGCGACTCAGGCACCACTAATAGAGTTGATGGGAGTCTTACCAGTATTCTATGTAGCGCTAACAATCCTAGCCATGTTTTTCCTATGTTACGAAACAACCGGATCCCAAATAGCCAGTATGCTTGCAGCGTTTTTCACCGCGTTTTCAACATCATGGCTGTTGATCTATGGCGTTAGCATGAATCCCGTCGCGGAAAATGTAGGGTTGTTCCTGTTTCCTCTAACGCTTCTATATCTGGCTAAGTACATTAGAACTGGCAAGATATCCGTTATAGGTTGCTCATCTATCTTGTTTGCCACGATGCTCTATATTCATTTCTTTACAGTTTTCTACTTTCTATTGGCATTGACCGGGTATCTTGTCACTTCTTTCTTTGTCGATGAAAGGATAAAGATCGTCCTTAGGGGAGTGATTTGGTGTCTTCTAGTGGGCTCATTGCTATCTCTTCCGATTATACTTCAAATCATCCCGAGGTTTGCCCTAGAAAGTACCACGTTTTCCGAAACAGTTCTAGAATTGGCGTTTGTATCAGGCTCATACGTGACATTACTCCCTGAGGATCTACTACGAATAATCCCGTTTCCACTTTTCTATCTGGTAATCATCGCCTTATTTGCAGCGGTAGCAAAGACGGCCGCAAGAATCGTGTCACGAATCCAAAGAGAGAAAGACCAAAGAGGCTTTAGAAACTTGCTGCCATTTTCTTGGTGTCTGTCTCTACTCTTAGCTGGATTTGTTCACCTTATAGAACCATTACGGAATGTTCTGGCTGCTATACCCTTTTCTGGCGCCCTTCTCGCAGGGCATCGAATAGTGCCCTACCTCACGCTAGCATTCTACATTCCTGCAGCCATTATGATAACTGATTTCATTTCAAAATCATTCGCGAAATTTAAGTATTCAACCTCTAGGTTTCACGGCAAGTTCATCCAACTCGGCCTTACCATTTTTTCAATGGTAATCATCTTAATGTTATCGTTTAATTACACATCTGAGTTAGCGTCCTGGCCTACTTCAGATACCTACTCCGATTTTTTCGCATGGGTAAAAGAGAGCACGCAAAGCAGCGATGTCTTCGTGGGAAACAACTGGGAGATGACTATGTGGCTCAGAGCTGTTGGAGAGAGACCTACCGTTTTTTCGCATGTACACCAAGATCTAGTCTCGCCAGATGCCAGAGAACGGATGCGATTGCACGCGGTGGTTCTAGACAGTGTTTTTCGCGATGAGGCGTTTCAGATGTTAAGGAAGTACGGTATAAAGTATTTCGTGGTGACAGCCCAGGCCAATTATGTTGACGTTATTAACAAAAAATGGGTTTGGACTATTCCCGACGTAGAAGGTTATATAGAAGAAATGGATGGTAGAGGTTATCTGGAAAGAGTTTTCACTGGTAACAATATATGGGTTTACGCCGTTGATGGAAATGTAACATTCTATTCCTATAGGCTCAACGTAACAAACAAAAAGCATTTTATTGGCAATGGCTGGTCAGTTCAATACTATTCGGGTAGTGTGCTTTGTAGAAACGCTACAAGAGGGTTTGTTGTTGATGAATGGAGATTTTCTGACTTCTTCATTCCATTAGATCCTAGATGTGAAAGCTACTCACTAGAAGTCGAGTATCTTGACATAGATTCCTCCAATCCTGTGGTGGACCTTCTTACAGTAAGTAACAATACTAACGTCAAAATTGGGAGCCTTTGCCTAAACGGTACTTATACATTCAAAAAAGCCAAGTTTCAAATAACAAAAAATTTGTTCTTCGATTATTATGGTGATATCGATGGTTTTCAACAGTATTTTGTGATAGGCGAACTCCCAATCTATGACCTTCCAATCTCGCGGATTTTCCTTCGAGAAGAGGCGAATTGAACTGCAAGAGGGAAAAGGTACTGCATCAACCGAGCGCTGTGGCGAAATATCGGCTAAGATTCTATTCATAAATCCATCAAAGACTGCTGGGCAAAGATTTACTTGGCCACATATGGGACTAGGATACCTTGCTTCATGTCTGAAACAGATAGGGGTAACCGTAAACATATTTGACATGAGGGTTATGGGGTCATCGTTGCCGAAGGTTTTTGATATTGTCGGACGTTTCCGTCCGAATTATGTGGGGATAACAGCGATGACTGAAGATATGGATCGGGCAGGCCGCATTGCCGAAATATGTAAGAAAGTTGATCCTGGCATCCTAACGATTCTGGGTGGGGTTCATGTTTCCGCTCTTCCATTTCCAACCTTGTCAGCGTTCCCGCAGTTTGACATAGGGGTCATTGGTGAAGGCGAGTATGTCTTGCCGACACTAATCGAAATGCTTGACCGAGGTGAATCTCTAAATACCTTAGGCGGGGTAGTTTACAGGTCTCATGATGCGATCAAGATGACTGCGCCCAGACCGTTTATTGAGGATCTGGATGCTCTTCCGTTTCCGGCATGGGAGTTGTTTCCTTTGCAACTTTACCGTGGTTACAACGAAACTGTTGGAAAACGTGGTCTAGAACTGCCGATTCTGACCTCCCGAGGTTGTCCCTTCCAATGTGTTTTTTGCGCTCGACCATCAGGATCCAAGGCTCGTTTGAGAAGCCCAAAGAACGTAGTGGATGAAATCGAACGCAATTACGATCGTTTCAAGTCTAGATATCTCTTTATATCTGATGAGAATTTCACCTTTAACCGTTCTCGCGTTCACAGGATTTGTCACGAGATCGTTGATCGAGGTTTGGATATTGAGTGGTGGTGCGAGAGCCGGGTTGACACTTGTGATCGTGAAACGCTAGTGCTAATGAAAAAAGCTGGGTGCTACCTTGTCTCTTTCGGTGTTGAATCGGGAAATCCTGAGATCCTTAGGTCCATCAAGAAGAGAATTACGTTGTCTCAGTGCGAATCCTTTACGCGAACATGTCGAGAACTTGGCATCATTACAGAAGCGTATTTTATTCTGGGTCATCCATACGAAACTCGTAAGACCGCTGAGGATACAATAAGTTTTGCTCGAAAATTGAATACAGATCGAATGTCTATCGGTATCATGGTTCCTCTGCCAGGTACTGAAGTAGCGAACATGGCGTCAAAAGGGGAGGGAGGATACCGTTTTATGGGCAAGAACTGGAGCGATTATGGGAAGATTATTGGCCGTGCGCTAGAGTTGGAGGAGTTGCCCCGACACGAGTTGGAATGGCTACAAATCAAGGGGTACATTAAGTTCTACCTTCGACCCAGCAGGATTAGTTATACTTGGACTTGGTTTGACCCATGGCAATACCCCAAACTATTTCTCAACTTCTTCAGGCATTTGGTGTATAGATCCAAAGGCGACTGAGTACGTCAGGTAAGCAGGTCTTTTTCGTACTTGACCAGAATACGGGAGCATAGATTACACTTTAAGATCCTGTAAGCTCGCATTAAATGTCTTACGGCCTTCAGAATCCCTCTACAACTGTTCGGACAAAGGATGAACTTGCCATACGCCATATACTTTCTTGCCTGAAAGCCTTTGCCTAACTCCCTACGACGATAATATCCTCTCGTGACGACCGAGATTCTAGTGAAACACTTCTTGTTGTTGGTAAAATGTTGGGATCCATCATTAGGTAAAGGTTACTATGACTTAGATCCTGATTTTTAGCGCTAACGCAGGACTTCTTGCTGAGATCGGAAGATCTAAGACTTAAGAGGACATTCTTAGGGAACTTTGGCGTAAGAGAAAAAAACGTGGGATTTGGAGTTCAACCCGTGCTACGGTTGAGGTGGAGTCGTGGTTGTGGTTATCCAGAGTTGTATGTATGCCAGCAGTTGATCATCTGTCATCTTTCCTTGTCTCCAAGAGGCTATTACTTGTAGAATATCCCAGTCGTCGACACGTCCATCGTCATCCCAGTAACCCGGCAGTCCAAACTCTAGTTTCACCCTTTCATCTCCAAGGACGGTTCCTTGCATTGACATGCCTTGACTGTCGATAGCCTTCCATTCGCCCCACCACCATAGTTCGGTAGGTACTCTTGAAGGGTCAACTCCGTCTGGCACAGTGAAGTTAACCTTGTAGGACCATGTGAACCCTGTTGTGAGATCTACGCCTTCGAAGCCTTGTGCAAAAATCCAAGTCACATATGTCTCGTCATTGAATGGGTCAGCGTCACCTTTGTTGTCAGTCCAAACTGTGGCAGGTTGGTACGGATTCAATGGGTCTTCCACGAATATCTGATACCACTGAAGACGTTCCTTTACAATGATGCCTACCGGGTTTCCATCTTGGAACCCTTCAATTGAACCCGGATTATATGTCATGTTAACCCTGATTGGTGTTCCAACGCTGTAAGGCATATTGGGCGTAACCGAGTCGGGTAACGTCCTGATTGCAGGAGCTGGGACTATGTCGATGATACCAGTGTCATCTGAGAACTCCACACCGCTTGTGGCGTTTATGGTGAAGGTGTAGGATCCCTTCCTCGCGATGCCAGCGGTCAATGTCATCGTCATTCCTATATCCGCATAGGGATTGAGGTTAACTGTAGATTTCTCGAATTCAACAGATCCTCCAAAGGCTTCCAGACCCGAAGCTGTCAGGTTGATCGTTCCATACCAGCCGTTTACTGATCGTATGTGCATCCACCACTGGGTTGAGCCACCTGGTGCGGATGACATCCTACTTGGATAGACGCTGAGCTCAAAGGTTGGGGAAACAACGATCTCGATCCTAAGCTTCGGTCGTACGCCAGATGACTCGCGTGAGTCGAAGGTAGTCTGAAACTTCGCTGGGCTCCATTCATTCCTGTCCCTAATGTATAAGCCGTGGTTTGGCCACCATCTGTTGATCCACATTTTCACAGCTTCTTTCACATCCCACTCAATGAGGCCTGGCGTGGTGCTTAACCCTCCAACCGTAGCTATGTCCATTAGATCCCACCACCATGGCTGGTTGTTCCATGTGACGTTGTACTCTGTCCAAGAAGGATTCTCCCAGGGACCGCTGGCTACATAAGCCTCATATGTTCTCTCTCCCAATGGCACCTTTGTAGCATTGAGTATGAGCTTCGCGCTTCGGATAGAACCGTACGGTAGTTCAGAGAGATCGAACTTCACTAAGATCCTCTGATTGCCCTCTGGCGATGAGCCGATTAACAGGTAAGGTGAGTTTCCAAAGTTTGTGTCACGGTAAGCCCCTCTCTCGTCTATGTAGGTGTCTTCTGAAGCCTCTAGCTCATAGATCTCGATTACTGGCTGGGCAGCCACTTTCACCGGTACCGTAGCAACAAGGATACTCCACGCTAGTAGTGCTGAGAGTAGAAGTACTGAAGTTCTTTTCACAGTATTCTTTACCATTCTGTATCACTTTTTTTCCCAGAGCCAACTTGTGCTGACTCTCGGTAGTAACATACGTCCCTAAATTTCGATGTAAACGTTTTGTCACCAGTTCCTTCAGGAGATAGTGACATAAGACTTTAGAGAACCCTCCAGAATTTGTGAAGTCGTGGCGCATTCTTTGAGGCGTACAGGTTCTACTATTAGCATTTTGGCCCTAATGTTTCTTTTCTATCTACCCTCATCCACTGTAGGTTCTGAGTCTACCAATGTGGATGTTGTCAGGTCTGTTGATACCGGTGAAGCTGCCCCTGGAGGGAGATTGAATGTCAGTTTAAGCGTCTCTGTGAGTAAAGACATCAACGCGATAATAGTGACCGAAGAGTTGCCTCTTGGGTTCAATATAGGAACATCTTGGCCATTTTTCTCAAAACATGATCCCGTAGTCGGTAATGTGTCTTGGCTCTTCTATAAACGAACAGGGGTAGATAACGTAACAATAACTTACACTGTTAACATCTCCACGGACATAAGTGAAGGCGTCTACCACATCAACGGCAGCTGGAGTGCTCTAGGTCCCCAAGGGATTCTTCGCGGCGAATCACTACCCACTGAGATTCGAGTTGAAAAATTAGATAGCTCCTTATCCCTATCGGTTTCTCCTTTGAAGGTCAAAGTTGGTGAGTCAATTACGGTCCTAGGCTCAGTCTCTCCAACGTTGTCCGACGTGAATATTACGTTAACCTACCTGAAACCAGACGGTTCAGCCTTTGAAAGAGAGGTGACAACTTCTTCGGATGGAGTATTTATTGATAACTACAAAGTCGATGTGGCTGGATCGTGGAGTGTTACTGCAAGATGGCCGGGAAATTCAAGTCATAAAGGAGCGAAGAGCCCAGAAGTGTCCTTTATAGTAGAAACCTTGACCGAAGGGTGGCAAACGGTTGCCTTAATTTTCATCATCCTGATTTCGATATCTGGCGTTGGATTGTTCTCACTGAGAAGGAGGCGGTCTACTCAGCCAGTTTGCTCCTAGCACCAATAAAATCAAGCGGTCGATTTTCGGGGGTTTCCTATTGTCAGTTTCGAATGAACCTAAAATAGTTAGTGTGGTAATCCCTTCACTAAACGAGGAAGAAGGCATCGGCAATACTATTGACGAAGTACCCATTGAAGAAATTCAAAGATTGGGCTATGATGTTGAGATCATTATCGTTGATGGTAAATCTGCAGATCGCAGTAGAGAGATCGCTGAAAAACGTGGTGCCACCGCCATCATCGAAGAAAGGCTGGGTTACGGCAGAGCTTACAAAACTGGCCTCGAGAAAGCGAGGGGAGAGATCATCATAACCTTGGATGCGGATGGCACTTACCCAGCATCTGATATACCTAAGCTTGTTGAGCATCTCGTTGAGCAAAGGCTGGATTTTATAACCACCAATAGATTTGCCTTTGCAGAAAAAGGCGCGATGCCTCTTCTCCACAAGATTGGCAACAAAATTCTTACGCTCACTTCCAGAAGGCTTTTCTCAATCAAAATATGTGATTCCCAATCTGGAATGTGGATTTTTAGAAAAGGAATATTAAAAGAACTGAATCTGGTGGCTGATGGAATGGAGTTCTCTGAAGAGATAAAAATTAAGGCTTTCAAGAAGTTTCGATCTGAAGAGCTTCCCATAAACTATAGAAAGAGAGTAGGCGCAGCTAAAATAAGCCCTCTAAAAGATGGGTTCAAGAATCTATGGTTTCTCTTTAAACTCCGGTCAGATTCGCTCATGTCGTCTTATGTGAGGAAAAACGTATAGAAGGGAGTTAAGGGGGATGACGTTGCTTGAGTAATGTTGTTAGTCTTTCACGAACGAAGAGCTTCGATGAAGAGGGTATCAGACAGGCAGTTTATGAAGCGATAGATATGGTCGGTTTCGACCCGCCAGCCCAGCTTTGTTCTGTTTTAATAAAGCCCAACTTATGTTATTACTGGGATTATTCGACTGGAGAGACAACTGATCCCCGAGTAGTTTCCGCAGTGATAGATTACCTCAGGGATAGATGCGGTAATGATTTGGATATTAGGATTGTTGAATCCGATGCCTCAGCTATGAGGGTAAAACATGCTTTCAAGATGCTCGGTTACGAAAGACTATCCAGATCAAAGTCCGTCGGCCTAATGAACCTTTGTGAAGACAAATTTGTGGAGAAATGTACAGAGGTCAAGGGCCATCAGCTAAGGCTTCCATTACCCTCAAGTGTTTTTGAAGCTGACCTCATGATTAATGTCCCAAAATTGAAGACAGGACCTTTTGCCAGTGGCAAATGTCTTCACATTACTTGCGCCCTCAAGAACCTCTTTGGTTGTGTAGCTACGAATCAAAAGGTCTACTATCATCCGGAAATTAACGAGGTCATTGTTGCGGTTAATAAGTTGATTGAGACGGATCTAACGGTTGTTGATGGAATCATTGCCAAGGGTAAGAATCCATGTAAGCTCGGTCTGGTTATGGCCGGAAAAGAAGAGATTTTCATTGATTACGTGGTTTCCCAGATTATGGGTTATGATCCGTTCAGTGTTGAACATCTAAGTTTAGCCATAGAAGAACAAGTTGCTGATCTTAGTGGTGTGAATGTGATCGGTGAAAGAGTCGAAGAGTTTAGTAAAATGTTCCAAAGGGTCAATAACCTCATTTTTAGGTGGTCGTGGAAGTGGGAGCTGCTCCTTTTGAAGTTGTACACGAAAGTCGCTGGTGACGTTATACCTCCAGGCATAGAATGAGGAGGGGACTTGTAGACATTGAGGCAGTTGAAGCTTGGTGTTATAGGTTTAGGAAAGATGGGTACCCTTCATTTAAGGAATTGCAGGTTTATTCCCAATACGACTGTAGTTTCAGTCGCGGACATGTCGAAAAGGAATCTTGAGAAAGCAAAAAAGGTTGGCGTCAAAGAAACTTACTCTAATTATGAAGAGTTAATCGCCAAATCCGATGTTGATGCGGTTATCGTGACTTTGCCAAATTCCCTACACAAGGAATGCGTTTATGCCGCTGCTGAGGCGGGGAAGCATGCCTTTGTTGAAAAGCCACTTGCATTAAGTTCAAAAGACTGCAGAGAGATTGGGAGTAAGGTCTCGAAATGCGGAGTCCACTTGATGATTGACCACAACTATCGTTTCTTTGACAGTGTACAGAAGCTTCGAAGACTGTATGATGAGGGAGCCGTTGGCGATGTGGAAATCGTAACTCTTGAGTTGATTCTCAACGGTCCTTTCGCTCCTTCATTTAATCCTGTTCCTGTCTCTGAGTGGTACTTTGATAAGAGGGAGCTTGGGATGGGTTGCTTGGATTCAGGGGTTCACCTCATCGACTTGTTTCAGTGGTTTTTCGGTGAACCCTCCGTTGTTTTTGCTAATCTGGGTTATCGGTTTAATCTACCTTATGAGGACAGTGCCATTGTTGTGCTTAACTCCAATAAGCAGAGAGTCAGAGGTGTGATGAATGTCGGCTGGTTCAGTAAGATGATTTTTCCCAAGTTTAATTTCAGGCTTATTATGCATGGTACAAACGGTTTTCTTTCCACTGATTATTTCGCTCCCAAGAATCTGTATTTGCATGCTGCCAAAGAGGCTGCCGGGAATACTTTGAGGTGTATGTTGGGCTTGGGTATTCATCCTTTGACTTACACTTACTATTATTCTTCTTACTATGAGGCATTGAGGCGTTTTTGTGAAGCCATTGCAAAGGACGAGGAACCCGAAATAGGAGTGGAAGACGCAACGATAGTAATGAGTACAATAGAAAGAATCTATGAACACTGTTCACAATTTGGAGAAACTATTTGGATAGAAAAGGAAACGGCTAGTCCGTTGCTTTTGCCCATTGCTCATGCCAAGAATGGAAAAATCGAATGAAAAGGTCTCTTTAGCTTAGGTCAATCAGTATATCTGATTGCGCAACTTATACATGCACCTTCTATTTTCCCACAGCGATCTATTGAGCGCCGACGATCCTACCTGACTTTCGCCATATGATTCTAAGCCTCTCTTGCTTTCTACGAAGCTATTGCGGAACTATTCAGAATCGTGGTTCTTAATCTTCAGGGCTATGGGAAAATGGTCACTGTAACCAAGTGGATCTCTAGGTTTCCAACCGAATTCTCGCGGCCGAGGGTATTCGCCCTTCGGATTTTCCCACATCTTCTTAGTGTGGATAACTTCGACTGAGTCTTTGACCACAGAGAAGGTTCCGTTGTTCACAAGGAATCCCTTTGATACAAGGAATTGGTCGAAGAAAAAAGGTCCATCAAACCAGAAAGTCCCATAACCACTGTCCATCAAGGGCCACATTAGATTGAATAAGCTTGGGGTTCTAGCATTTACAACTACGTCTTCGTTACGGTTGCTGAGCGCGTACTGAGTCATTGAGCGGTTGCCAGGATCATCATTGAAATCGCCCATTATCAGGATAGGAGTTCGATTTCCATAAACTTGTTGAATCCGCAGATTAAAATACGACAGAGTCTCCGCTGCAATAATTCGATATGGTTCAGTTTCATAGGCGCCGCCTAGTCTTGATGGCCAGTGATTGCCTATTAGTATCAGAGGTTTGGTTGGCTCTTCCTTCGGGTGAAAGTTGACCTGAAAAATGTCACGCGTCGGAGAGCGCTTGATGACCTCATAAGAAAACCAGTATCTTCTATCATCACTGCCCTCTGGCGCGTTCGGGTTCTTAACGTAGAAACCAAATAGGTCTGCGTCATAAATGAATGCTACGTCTATGCCTCTTGGGTCAGGGCTATCATGATGAATAATGCAGTAATTGCGATCCGCAAGATTATCCGACTTGATCTTGTCTTTAAGACTGCGCAGTACATTCTCATTCTCAATCTCACAGACGCCAAGTATGTCAGGGCCTCTGCCGTTGTTCATTTCTTTAATGATCTCAGCTAACTGCCCAAGTTTCTTCTCCAGTGTTGCGTCGTCCCAATCCTTGAGCTTTGTACTCAAATCCTTTAAGTTCTTGACTTTCCTAGCTCTTTCGTCCCATGGCATGACATCGTATAGATTCTCAACATTCCACCAAGCTATATAATACTCGCTCAATCCTCTTCCCAACATAACTTGCCGTAAAATTCATTTAAGGTTTTTTGTAAAGACTGTTTGAATTTCCCTTTTGCCGTTTCAAAGGTTAACACAAGAGGTTTTCAGTTGAGTAAATATAAAGAGGTATTTTTTGAGTCTTCTGGGTATAAATCCGGCCCATTCCGACTTTCACTTTAGCTCGATGCGGATAAGAAATCAGTCACGACATATTGAGCCCTACAAAATCAGGTTCAAATTCAGCAATTATCGGCAGTTTGTCACGATAATGATGACACGCATTTTGTGGTCTTTTCACGAAAAGAACGTGAGAAACGCTTCAGATATGGATGGTGGGGTAGGATTACAATACTAATTTGCTGGCAGATTTACACTAAGAACGAATTAGACTCTAGCTCTTATGGCTATATATCTCATGACCCATTCAAGAGATGTTGAATGTGACCGTCGCCACTGGCTTAGGCTGCACCACATCGAATACAAAGATGTAAAGACCTTTCTCTTGTACAATTAAATCATGATAGTACGATATGATCTGTTGCGCATCGATGATGACAAGATCTGGTGAGGCAACCGCATGAGAGAACCCCAAGACATCGACGTCAGTTTGGTTAGAAAATAGAAGCTGGAAATCAATGGGCGCTGTCGCATTGATGGAGAGCAGAATCTTGGTTCCCGAATCTAACTCCACACCAAAGCGGTGAGTATATAGGACGATCTCTTCCTGACCGTCCTCGTTTAGAACGATGGAGCTCATCACAAAGGTCTGAGGCCACGTCTGTTGAGTCGCTGAAACCGCTACCGTGCAATGTCCGAATCCATCTAGGACGGCGTCGCAGGTTTCACGCCAATATTTAAGCGTTCTTGGAGAACTGATTGTAGTTGTCTCGCGGACGCCAGTCTCAATTAACAGGCTTAGCCAGAGTCCCCATCCAAGAATAGCAACTACAGAGAGCGCTATTATGGCAAGAGTCGTTTTTCTTACCATTTAACCACCTTTAAACGAGCGCTAAAGGAGTGCGAAAAGTTTTGAACAAGAACACCGCAGGCTAGGATTTTGAAATGCCCCGTCCAAATCTCCTCCACTTTGTTTAGCGCTTATACGCTATTTAACCATTGTCCATTGATCTACAACTCTTAATCTCACGAGACATGCGATGACGGTACTATGATATTTTCGCTATAAACCCCTGATTTTCTCTAGATCGGCGGATGATATGCGGGGGGTGGGACTTGAACCCACGGAGGCCTTCGCCAGAGGATCTTAAGTCCTCCCCCCTATCCTAGGGGCATACTTGTCTAACCTCTATTTAGACCAGGCTCGGGTACCCCCGCCAAATAATCCTCAATATCCAGGTCTAACTTAAGTTTTGCCGTTTCACTGATACGTTCTCTGGAGGCTTTCCTAGAGCGGACAGCAACATCTTCGAAGTTATTTTTTGTCCCATCATCTGTCTTTGCGCTAAGCCCGATCAAATCGTCACTGAAAAGTGAAGGCTATAGGCATCGGAAGGAGAACGTGAATAAATCTTAAATCAAGAAATGGGAATATAGCCATCGTAGATGTTGGGAGGATAGCAGTTATGGCCAATTTAGCAATCAAAGGCGGAAGACCCGTTGCGCCCAGAGGCATATCAACTGAGTGGCCGATCTTCGGCGAGGTGGAAAAAGAAGCTTTACTTGAGGTCTTAGAGAGTGGAAGATGGTGGAGAGGGGCCTATCAGGATCCCAAAGAATCCAACGTAGGTATCTTTGAAACCGAATTCTGCAGATATCTGGGCGTAAAGCATGGCGTCGCCGTTACTAATGGAACAGCCGCCATAGAACTTGCTCTAAAAGCCGCTGGGATCGAAGCCGGAGATGAGGTTATCGTCCCAGCTGTGACATTCATCGCCACAGCTATAGCAGTCTTGGCCGTGAACGCGGTACCTATATTTGTGGACATAGACTCCGAAACATACCAGATTGATCCGGAAAAGATCGAGCAAGCAGTCACAGAAAAAACCAAGGCGATAGTGCCCGTCCATTATGGTGGTTACCCGGCGGACATGGACAGCATAATAGAGATAGCGCAAAAACATAACCTCACAGTTGTGGAGGACTGTGCAGAAGCCCACGGCTCCGAGTGGAGAGCGAAAAAAGTCGGTGGAATAGGGCACTTAGGCGCCTTCAGTTTTCAGATGGGAAAACCCCTTACCTGTGGCGAAGGCGGGTTCGTCTCAACCAATGACGAAGATCTGGCTAAGAAATGCTTCTCATACCATAACATCGGTAGAGTAGAAGGGAGGCCGTTCTATGAGCATCATGTCCCGGCCTGGAACATGAGGATGACTGAGTTTCAGGGGGCAATCCTGCTCTGTCAACTTAAGCGTCTGCCAGAGCAGACTGAGAAGAGGCATCTCAACGGAGAATACATGGCCAAAGAACTGGAAAAAATAGGCGGAATCAGGGCGTTAAGGAGGGACCGCCGGATCACCAAGAGAGGATATTACTTCTACTTAATGAGGTTCGACGAGAAAGGCTTCGGCGGAATAAGCAGAGACAAATTCCTTGAAGCTCTCGGAGCCGAGGGGGTTCCGGCGGGGACAGCCCATAATCAGCCTCTCTACAAGAACCCGGTCTTTCTAGAGATGCATTTTGGGAGAACAGGCTGCCCTGTTCGTTGCCCACTCTATGGAAAGTCCATCAACTACGCTGATGTCCATTGCCCAGTGGCGGAGCGTGTTTATGAAAATGAGATCGTGGCCCTTGGGAAAGACTTTCTGATGGAACGGGAAAAGGTGAACCTCGTGCTGCAGGCGATAAAGAAGATTAAGGATAACATAGACGAACTCCTCCCATAAACCTAAGTATATAACAGAACCTTAGTTCTGGCCAGAGTTTTCGAGTTCCAGGAGGGCTCGATAAGTGAAGTTTTTTGACTGCAATATCAGTTTCGGCACACCAATGCTGAGACCCATTCGGTTTGCTGAAACCGCCCAGGAACTCTTGACAGAAATGGATTTCTACGGCATCAGTGAAGCTCTTGTACATCACGCCAGACAACGTGGCGACTCCCCTGTCGTTGGCAACGACATATTGCTGAATGAGATCGATGGTTTTAAAAGGCTACATGGGACATTCGCCATTCTTCCTCTTCAAACCGGAGAACTTGGACCCTTAGAAGTAGTTTTGGAGAGAATGAGGACGAAGAATGTACGTGCCTTTTGGGCTTTCCCCGCTGAACATAGGTACTTGATGACGAGAATTGCCCTAGCTCTTATATATGATCTGATGGTTGAGCGGAATATCCCCCTCTTCATTGACATCAACGAGTCTTGCGGAGGAATAATCGGCTGGCGTCTAATTGAAACCATACTGTCTGATGCTCCAGACCTTACACTTGTAGTCACTGAACATGGCTCTTGGGGACAAGACCGATTCTTCAGACCTTTATTCGAAGAGTACGAAAACCTCTACCTAGACACCTCAAGATACGAGCTGGACGGAGGTATAAACGACTTCTGTGGCAAATACGGCGCAGAGAAACTTCTTTTCGGAACGGGATTTCCCAAGTGGAACCCAGGTGAACCCATCTTGACTTTAACACACGCAGAGATAACGACCAGGGAACGCGAGATGATAGCCTCAGGCAATCTCGAACGGATACTTGGGAGGGTTAAACTCTGAAACTTTCCAGAATAGTAACGGATTTCATGGAGAAAGGGAGAAGCGAATCCTGTCACATAATTGATATGCACGCGCATCTTGGACCTTTCCAAGGGATATATTTTCCCAATCCTTCGCCGGAGGACATGATATGTACCATGAACCGTTGCGGCGTGAGGATGGCGGTTTCGAGTTCACATGCGTCTCTCATAGATACTAGGGCTAACGTCGAGATGGCCGAGGTTGTGAAGAGGTATCCAGACCGGTTTAGGGCATACTGGGTAATCAACCCGAACTATCCAGAGAGGATGCAAAATGAGATTGCTCAGTTCTCAGAGATGGATGGGTTTGTCGGGTTCAAGTTTCTATCCGACTATCACGAGTATCCATTGACTGGTCCACGGTACGAGCCCGCACTCAAGCATGCTGATGAACACGGGTTGCTGGTTCTCATGCATACTTGGGGGCAGAGCCGTTTTAACCCACCGGACTTGGTCGAGAAACTCGCAAACAAATATGCTAACACTATATTTCTTATGGGTCACTCAGGATACGGAGAGTGGCAGAAGGCTATCCAAGTTGCCTGTGACTACCCTAACGTCTACTTGGAACTGACCGCTGCCTACGCAGTGAACTGGGTGATTGAGTGGATGGTTGAGAAGGCAGGCTCCCGCAGAGTATTATTCGGAACAGACCTACCATGGTTCGACCCACATTACGGAATAGGTTGCATCCTATTCTCAAGAATAACCGATGAAGACAGACACAACATCCTTCACCGAAACGCCGAGAGACTGATTAAGCCTTACTTGTAGCTAAGAAATTCTCAAAGTTAAGAGTTTATAAAAGATCTCCTGCTTGAGATATCTGTCAAGCATAAAGCCTTTATATTGAGACGTTAATCCTACTAGGGTCAAAATTCTGAGGCAGGGGTCAGAAATGGCGAGAAAAGTCTACGAAGAGATCCAGCCGCCTCAACGGCTTCTATTAGGAGCGGGGCCGAGCAATGTTGATCCTAGGGTTCTGAAGGCTCTGACATCGCCCATAGTGGAGCACCTGGACCCGTACTTTATGAAGGTCATGGACGACACTGTGGAACTGCTCAGGTACACCTTTAAGACGAAAAATCACCTGACTCTGCCGATCTCTGGTACAGGATCAGCTGGGATGGAAAGCGCAATCTGCAACCTCGTCGAAAAGGGCGACGACGTAGTCGTGTGCATAAACGGCTTCTTCGGTGGGCGCATGAAAGAGATGGTCGAAAGGTGCGGCGGGAACCCTGTCACGGTTGAGGCAGACTGGGGTAGAACCATAAGGAAGGAGGATGTCGAGAAGGCTTTGTCAGGTTCTAATGCCAAGGTTGTCGCCATAGTTCATGCGGAAACCTCAACGGGTATACTTCAGCCCTTAAAGGATATTGCGAAGCTTGCGCACAAACATGATGCATTACTGATCGTGGATGCTGTCACTTCACTGGGCGGATGCGAACTCGATGTGGATGGCTATGGCATAGACCTATGCTACAGTGCATCCCAGAAATGCTTGAGCTGTCCACCTGGACTGGCTCCAATAACGGCAAACGAGAAAGCTATGGAGCAAGTCAGAAACCGAGAGACCAAGGTTCAAAGCTGGTACCTTGACCTTTCAACAATAGAGGAATATTGGGTTGAGAACAACCGCATATACCATCATACTGCCCCCATCCTTTTAGTATATGCTTTAAGAGAATCGTTGAGGCTGATCCACGACGAAGGGCTTGAGGATCGATGGAGAAGACACCAGAAGAACAGTCAGGCTCTCATAAGCGGGCTTGAAACGCTAGGATTGAAGATGCATGCCGAAGAGGGACACAGATGCCCTTCGTTGACAGCTGTAAAGGTGCCTGAAGGTGTCGAAGACCAAAATGTTAGAGGGGCACTGCGCGAAGAATTCAACATTACAGTCAGCGGAGGATTAGGTGAGCTCAAAGGCAGAATCTGGCGAATAGGGCTCATGGGCGCAAATTCAAACCGCGGAATCGTTACCCGTCTCCTAAGAGCGCTTGAACATGCCCTGAAGAAGGAAGGATACCCGAGTGAAGGCTGAAGCCGTATTTCTATCAGAAGGCGTTGCCAAGACCGTTGTAATAGAAGTTGGCAAGCTTGCAAGAAGCGAGGTCCTAGTCCAGACTAGAGTGTGCGGAATGTGCACTGGTGCGCGCGCTGTCATCTTCGGCAGACTTCAACAGTGATTTCCATGATGCTATGAAACTTCTAAGCAAGGGCGTATTTGACCAGAAGCCGCTTATGACCCACAGGTTCTCCTACAAAGAGGCTGAGAAAGCTTTCAAGACCGCCTCAGAAAAGCCTGCGGACTACATCAAGGGAGTCTTAACTTTCTAGGCTAATGAAATAGGTTCAGCGTATGTGTCTGGTGTTCCATCCATATTTCTGTGCCGTCTTGTATAGAGCCAGTATATTCTCCACTGGCACATCTGGCTGCATTGCATGTGTGGGTCCAAGGATTAGGCCCGTGGGTCCAATTGTAGATATTCGTTCTTTTACTTCCCTTGCTATGTCTTCCGGCGTGCCGAAGGGCAGCGTGCTCTGTACTCCGACTGTTCCGTCAAAGCACAGCCTGTCTCCATACAACTCTTTTATCTTAACTGGATCCATGCATTCAGGCTGAACTGGATTTAGGATGTCTACTCCTATCTCGATCAGGTCTGGTATTATAGGTTCAATCCATCCGTCGCTATGGAAGTGGAAGAAGACGCCTCCTCTGTGGCAGAGGTTTATCAGCTCCGCGTATCTGGGTTTCAAGAAGCGTCTCCACATCTGAAGCGACATCATCATGCCCTTCTGGGTTCCCACGTCGTCTCCATCATAAATTATTTCAACGCCTCCTTCACAGAGAAGCCGTGCCTCCTCCATCCTTATCTTATGCAAACCGTCTAGGATACGCTCAACTATACCCTGCTTTGTGAACATCAACCTAACGATCTCGGGAAAGCCTGTCAGTTGCCACGCTATCTCCCAAAGGTGGGTGACCCCGCCGCGGATGCAGTAATCTTCATGCTCCTTCCGCAATCCTCTCACTGACTCAGCTGATGTTTGGTCTACCTCTGGCCAAGAATAATCGTCTAAGCTAATAGAACTTAAAGGGTGAGCGATATAGGTAAATGTGTAGGTATGTTCGGGAGCCCATATGCTGTGAATGCCCCATATGTCTTTCCTAACCTCAAAGCCCTTATTGAAGCCAATGGTGTAGGCGGGTCCGTAAGGGCCTTCTTTCACCTCGGCATCAGCCGAGAGGTATCCTCCTCTAAGGCTAAGTCCAGCGCTCATTATATCTACGCCCAGAAACTCTAGGACCTCAACGTAGCTACTGCCCTTCTTTTCTGTGATGCCTATTGTAGCTTTTAGCCGTTCGTAGGGCTCGGGACGAATGTTCAGGGAAAGCGGAATACGGTCAGGCTCCTCTAACAGTATGCTGCGAATGCAGCGTTCCCTATGTGTCAGCAGCGGGATTTTCCTCCCCTAAGTCGATTCTGCTTCGTGCTTGCACTTGCTTAAGATAATGGATACACTCCATGCTTTAGTAACATGTCAGTGATTACCAATAATCCTGACCAGCGGCATTCGACAGGTATGTCTTCCGTGACGGTTATCATGAAGTCTTCACCCGGGGCTGCCTCATTCAGAATCTCTAATGTATTCTTCCTAACAGTGTCGAGTCCCTCTAGGAAGACAGATTCGGGGAAATTGAGGCTTATGATCTTTCCCCTCCAAGCTTGCCTAGCTTCTGCCAAGGGAAGGTCTCCCATCGGCGGAGGGGTGAAAGCTTCCACCACATCCAGGTTAATTCTGGCAATCAAGTCTCTTAGACCCTTTAGCTTGCCGTCCATATGGTTTTCTAGGATCTTGCCTGCTTTGTGTAGTATTTGGGCTTGCCTATCGTAGAATGGGATCAAATACTTCTCGAAGAGTCTAGGGCTAACTATCTCGCTGTTTATGTTGTCTGTCCCGTTTACTATCTCAGCTGGAGACTCAGCAATTATCCGGTAACGTTCGTCCGCCTTCTTCTCTAAGACTCTTTGAAGGCTTTCGAATTCTTTTGGATACATGTAAAGAGCTATGGCGAAAGCCCTGTACCCTAAGAGCTCAATCTGCATCTTCTGCAGTGGTGACTTTCCAGCCCAAACAAAGACTATCCCATCGTCGCCAAGGTTCTGTTCAGCCCTCTGGAATGGCTCGTAATCTGGCACATAAATTGTATCCTCCGCCAAAAATTCAGCAATCTCAAAGTCTGACACATGCTTTACAGGGTGTTCCACAGTCCAAGAGCTGCCTGCCCCTTCACGTAAACCTATTCTTTCCTTTGCTGTTAGGTCTCCGACGGGTGTATGGTATGTTCTGTAGACAATGTTGCCAATAGTCTTGGTTTCGACGCGAACATGGGGCATCTCCTCCCTAAGTATGGGCGCTGACACCTTCAAGCCCAAACCTCTGTTCCGGAGCTGCCGATCCATGAAACCCCTAGGACACAGACCGTCATATATTAGCCAGGGGATTCTGTCAGGCTCCTCGCCACGATAAACCGCCATAGCCCTTTCTCTAATGTTCAAGACCTTGAAGCCCCTCGCCGGAACGCCCCAATATACTCTTTTACAAGATTTAAGTTAGCTATCAATCTGGCTCATGTTCTGAATATACTTGAGGGTTACTGCGCCGGATGGGAACTTTCACATTGTGGAAATTATTGGTCTGGTTGCAGGAAAGTTATCCATGACGAAAATTGTAGAGATGGATGAAACAGGAAGAGTCGTAATACCGAAGGAAATAAGGCTCCAAGTGCTTACGAGATCGTTTGGGTTTGAGACAACACTTTTATAGTTTCTTACAACAACTATCGGCCTGTACGCAAAATGCAGGGAGGTACACATATATGAGAATGAGAAGCGTACCTCTTGGGAACACTAGCGTAAAGGTCAACGCGTTCTGTTTAGGGACGATGAATTTCGGCAGTCGCACCGACAAGAAAACCTCATTCGAACTCTTGGATAAATATTTCGAAGCTGGCGGTACGTTTCTTGATACCGCGAATAAGTACGCTGAGTGGGTGCCGGGCTACGTGGGCGGCGAAAGTGAAAGCTTGTTGGGGGAATGGATGAAAGAGCGTGACAACCGCGATGAGTTATTCATCGCGACAAAGGTTGGGCTTGAATACTTGGGCGTGGATCGTGGGCTAAAGGCTTATCAGATAATGAAAGAACGGGAAAAAAGCCTCAATAGACTTGGCGTTGACACAATAGACCTCTACTATGCTCATTGTGACGACCGGAACACACCTCTGACCGAGACGATGGAGACCTTTAACAGACTGGTGACGGCCGGCGAGGTACGCTACATTGGGGCAAGTAACTACTTGGCGTGGCGGCTAGAAGAAGCACGATGGATTAGCAGAACGCATGGTTGGGCCGAATATTGCTGTATACAACAGCGTTACTCCTATGTTCGACCTAACCCAGGTGCAAGATTCGACTACCCCCAGATCGCAGCCAATGAGGACTTACTGGACTATTGCCGTAGTAGGGGCATCACGTTGCTTGCATATTCACCTTTACTTAACGGGGCATATACCCGTCCTGATAGATCTTTCCCGAAACAATATCTCAGTCCAGACACCGATGCAAGATTGGCTGCTCTTAAAGCTGTTGCTGAGGAGGTGGGTGCCACTGTAAATCAAGTTGTCTATGCTTGGATGGTACAAAGTGATCCGCCTGTGATACCGTTAATTGGCGCTAGCACAATCGAGCAATTGGAGGAGAATCTAGGTGCTATCGAGGTCACACTGAGCACTGAACAGATGAAGCATCTAAATAATACTTCAGCCTAAACAAGATCGGAGTTGGGAAGGAGGCTCTCAATCACTTACCTCCTGTTTCTCGCCTACAGTGAGGTAGACAGGGCATGCCCAATCAAGCGTTTCCTATAAGGACAATCGTGCTCTTATCTTCTGGCAGGGATAATTCTCCCGGACTTCACTGGAGTTCATCAACAGTTTCGTTCTCAAGTGTCCAATTGGGAATTCTTTTACTGGTTGTCACAATTTCAACAGGGGCAGCCTCAGTAATCCATGGTTGTTAGAGTACTCAACATTCGAGTTATACATCTATCTCTCTTCGGAGCATGGATGCCTTCAATTCTGGCTTGGCTCAGCTAAAACTCGAAAACCGTCTTCTAGATCCTGTAGTAGTTTCAAATATAGTCTCGCGTATTTCTCATATTTTCTGCTGAACTCTGATCTTGGCTTGATGACTTGCACAGGTTTCACAAAGTTTTTAGCGGTTTCGGACATGTCTCTATACAATCCCACCCCGTATCCAGCTATTATTGCCAAACCCAATACGCCGAATTCTTCACGATTAAGGCGGACGTACGGGATCTTTAGGACATCCGATTTTATCTGATTCCAGAGATCGCTTCTTGCACCACCACCAATCACCCTTGCCTCTTTGAACGTCAAATCGGGGAAGAGCTCCTTAAGGACACTTATGTAGAATCGGTATTCATAAGCTATGGACTCCAAAACAGATCTGTACAAGTGAGGCTTCTTATGCTTCCAGTTTAAGCCAAACCAAGCTCCCCTCATGTCAGGATCGCAGGGGTAGATTCTGCCCCCAAAATGAGGTATGAAAATGAGGTCTTCAGAACCCGGCGGAACATGACTTGCCAAGTCATCTAACACCTTGTATGGATTCACTTTTTCTTTGTCTGCTTTTCTTTTCTCTAGTTGAGCTAACTCATCTCTAAACCATCTCAAGCATAATCCTCCGCCGCCAATGTAGGATAACGGTAGCCACAGCCCGGGAATTGCTGACTTGGGGAGAATAAATGTTCTGTGTTTGCTGTCAGGTCGATATCTATCTACGCAACAAGAGAATACCGATGCTGTTCCGGCGGAGTCAAAAATCATGCCCGGTTCAACTATGCCTGCGCCGAGGGAGCCTGCAGCTTGATCACCCGCCCCTGCCACCAAAGGAATTCCCTGAACCAGACCGCATGCTTCAGCCGGCCCACAAGAAAGTTCTCCCACGATCTGCCATGGCTCGACGATCCTCGGGAATTTGTCGATTGGAACATCGAATAACTGGCATAATTCTTGTGACCAAATGGTCTTTCTAGCGTCGCAGAAACCGGTGAAATGCAGAAAGGTGTAGTCAATATAGGCATCGTCGCCTTTTAGCGAGCTCATTCTCCCTGTTACGTAACAGTTCGGCATGATGAATTTGTGAATCTTCTCGAAGGTCTTTGGTTTCTCATTTTTCCACCACAGAATCTTAGGTCCATGAGATATGGACGGCGGAGTTCCCACTCTGTCTATTATGAGATCTTGATACTCTTGCTGGATAAGGTCGACATATCTTTTGCATCTCGAGTCGAGCCATGAGTCATAGGGGGTTACTGGGTTCCAGTCTTTGTCTATCCCCATTGTACCAGCCATCTGGCTGTCAAAAGATATCGCTTTGACTTCATTCGGGTCTATCTTTGATTGGTTCACCGAAATCCTAATTGTGGATATGGTCGACTCATAGAAGTCTTCAGGCTTTTGCTCAACCCATCCCGGCTTGGGATAGAACAGTTCAAGTTCTTCATATGCACTGGCTAAAAAGTTCCCATCCAAATCGAATACTGAGGTCTTGGTTCCTGTTGTGCCAAGATCTACGCCTATGAAATATGGACCTCCCATTTTCACATTACCTGGGCAGCTTGAAGTTCTTGGGAAGAGGCAGGTTTACTGGTTCTTTATCAAGAATCGATTTCGTTGCGGCGATGGCTATCTCGACGGCTTTCTTTCCGTCCTCTCCCGTTACTACTGGCTCTTTGTCGTTCAAGACGCAATCTATGAAGTGTTGAATCTCTCTGACATAGGCATCCCTGAATCTGTCTCGCCAACTGGCAAAGGTTGAAGATACGACTCCTTGTTCCTTAGTGCAGACACTGATAGCCCTGTACTGCAGTTGCCCTATCAAGATCACGCCTTTCGTACCCAGGATCTCCATTCTCGCGTCGTATCCGTAGTCTACGGGACAACTTCCATCGATTAATGCAAGGACTCCGTTCATCAATCGGAGAGATACTGTGGAATTGTCATAGAAATCTGGGAAATCCTTTTTGAGGTCAAAACATTTGAAGGTATCTGCCTCAGCGTATACTCTTGAGAACTCACTTTCAGCAATCCATCTAACGCTGTCAAAATCGTGACTATTGACTTCTGCTAACATGCCGAGGCTAGTCTTCGGCTCGCATGCCCACTTTGGCGGCAAACCGGGACCGCGACCGGTCGATTTTATGATCATAATCTTGCCGATTACTCCATCACAAATCATCTTTTTTGCCTTCAAGAAATCCTCATCAAATCTTCGCATGAACCCTATTTGCAGTTTGACGTTATGATCTCGGCAAGTTGAAATCATCGTTTCGGCTTCTTCCAAGCTTAAGGCCATAGGTTTCTCGCAGAATACATGTTTTCCAGCTGATGCGGCGATCTCTGTTGATTCTGCATGTATGTACGTAGGTGTCGTTATGACGACAGCATCAAAATCTTTACCCTTTATGGCTTCTTCTAGACTAGGAAAGTAGTCAGCTCCAGTCTTTGAGGAGATTTCCTGAGCTGCGTCCACGTTCGGATCGACAACAACGTTCAAAATCGCTTTGGACACGCTTCTTGAAAGGTTATTTGCATGTATCCTTCCTGCTCTTCCAGCACCGACCAAACAAACTTTAACATTTCTCATGCTATTTCCTCGTGATTCCATTTTGTTGAGGTTATTTTGAATAATCAATTGGAATGGTGAATGGGTCAAAATATTTTGCCATCTAATGCACCCTCTTTCTCAACGGAACTATGGCGCCATCTTAGTCTGCAGTTGTGTATATTTATTCATTGTGGCGTCGGACAATCAATAATTTTCGGGCGCACAAAAACTAGACATCGCCAATCGCGTATCCTTTCATGGATACTATGGGTTGACGCATATTTTCAGGCCCTCCTGCGAAATCGCTTTTTTAAAGGCCAAGTCGATGTCTTTCAGATTGTACCTATGAGTGATGAGCTTCTCTATGGGATATCTTTTCGTACCTATGAACCTCAAGGCCTGTGCATATTCGTGTATAGACTGTGCAAAAGTCCCGAAGACTTTGAGCTCCCTGTAATGTATGATGTTTGTGTTCAATGGAACGTGTTCTTCTCCGGGTGGTAGACCTCCAAAAAAGTTTATCCGCCCCTCATTTGCCGCTATCTTCAAAGAGTCTTGTTGCACCTTCGGGGAGCTGACAACCACTATGGTGAAGTCTGAGCCATGTCTATTGGTGATTTCTCTTATCCTCTCCTCAAGATTCTCCCTTTTTGGGTTGATGACGTTGTCAGCGCCAAATTTCTTTGCTTGTTTTAGACGCTGATCGTTGATGTCACAGGAGATGATCGTAGACGCACCCATGGATTTAGCCAGAACTATATGCATTATGCCTATGGGACCTGCTCCGATTACCGTGACTATGTCACCCATTCTCAGAGGAGCAAACAACTGACCGTGCAGGCAAGCTGATAAGGGTTCGGCGAGCGCTGCCTCTTCAAACGAAACCGTATCAGGTATTTCAAAGATGAGTCCACAATGATATGCCTCTTTAGGTATTCGTAAATATTCGGCGAAGGCTCCGTCCACATCAACGCCGAGAGCATACCTATCTCTGCAAAGCTCATGTTTCCCTTGCATACAATAGTAGCATCGGCCACAGTACATATTGGGATTGGCAGTGATTCTAGTGCCCACGTTAAAGCGTTCCTTAAGACCGCTACCGACCTTTGCGATGCGTCCGGCAAATTCGTGCCCTAACACTTTAGGGAGTTTAACCCTTCCATTCCCGTGAATGTAGGCGCGTATGTCGGATGCACATATGGTTGCAGCCTCAACCTTCATCAGAATCTCGTTAGAATCCACTTCTGGAATCTCTGTTTTCCCCACTCTCAGGTCCTCTTTTCCATGTAATCTCGCCGCAACCATCTCGCCCATGACTCAAACCTCATAAATGTGGATTACCAATCATGGTAGCCCCATAGCTTGACAATTTGATTCCACCATCCATATTTTTTCCGAAGGATTCAAATGGAATGAAAAAGGTGTATTTATATTGGCTCATCTGAAACACGTTTGGTGCGAATTTAAATATTTACCCGTTAGAATATTTTGCGGTATCACTGAATCTATACTGATAGAAGATTTGAACAATGGGGGATCATGTGGTCTGCAGATTCGGTTTCTATGCTGCGCACGAGCAATATGACCCTGATAGTCTGTTAGGCTTTGCGGTGAAAGCAGAAAAGAACAATTTTAACACTATCTGGTCCAGTGACCATTTCCATCCGTGGTCGCATACGAATGCACATTCAGGTTTTGCCTGGGTATGGTTGTCAGCTGTCGCAGAGAGAACTAGAAAGGTCTCACTTGGGTCAGTTACACCGCCCTTGCTAAGATATCATCCGGCGCTTGTAGCCCAAGCGTTTGCCACACTAGGTTACATGTATCCCGACAGGATATTTCTTTGTCTAGCCACGGGTGAAGCTATGAACGAATCGCCCCTGGGTTTACGATGGCCGCCTTATAAAGAAAGATTAGCTAGACTTGTGGAGTCTATAAAGATCATAAGAATGCTGTGGAAAGATAACTTCCTAGACTTTAACGGAGAATATTATCGATTACGGAAGGCAAACCTGTACACTAAACCTAAAACAAGAATACCTTTATACGTGGCTGCAAATGGCCCTTCTGGAGCATACATAGCAGGGAGATATGCCGACGGATTGCTGACCAGCGGCCGGACTATCGAAAACAACTTTGAGCGTGAATTGCTGCCAGCGATCAAGAAAGGGGCTAGAGACGCAAACAAGAATCCTGATACACTTGAGAAAATAGTGCATATAATAACTTCGTACGATGAGGATTTTGAGAGAGCCGTCGAGGGTTGCAGATTCTGGAATGCAACAATGGTGCCAGGAATCTTCAATGCAGATATCTACGATCCACGAGAAACCGAGAAAATGGCTCAATCAATAGGAAGAGAAGAAATAATCAAGAAACGTTTCATAGTTACGTCAGAAGAAGAAGCGATAAAAAAGATAGAGGGGTACTTGAAGTTAGGAGTCACCGAAGTGGAATTTTTGAGCACAAGTCCTGATCAGAATAAGTTTATTGAATTCTTCGGGAAGAAGGTGCTCCCTTTTTTCAGAGCCTTAGAATGAAAGAGTCTAACAAAAAGATTGATCTTATGATCGGAGCGTTCTTAATTTTGACTTCCACTGCAACAGCTCTCAGCAGTCTTATATCTAACCTGAAAGAAATAGGTTTTAAAATGTCTCTTCAGATTTCAAAGGCCCCTAGCCTCATATCTGTTATTGATCCTATCGTCAATGCTTACTATCACCTTGAACGGTCATCTGGTGCGGTATCTGAGCAATTCAGTTGGAAGTATCGAAGAAAGACGAAAGATCTTCTTGACGATTCAATAGTCCGGATGCACATGAAGCTGTTGGGTTCACCCCAAAGGATTTCTTGGCTATTCAAGAAAGCGGCGGCACAATCATCGGATACAAATGAACTCAGAGAAAACTCCAAGAAGCTTCTGGATGAGTGGCTCGAAGATATATTCCGTCTCATTGATGTAGCAGTCAGGAACTATCTTCCTTATTTTGAAAATGAGGCCAAACCTAGACTTGAAGAGTTCAAAAGCCAACTGAGTAAGGTAGAGCCGGCGATACGAGAAAGATTGTCTAGGGTATCGACAGCTGCCAAGAGGCCTTGGAAGTCAAAGCAATACACAGTCTATCTGGTTGAATCTCTCTCTCAAGAGTATGGAATGAGCGGAGAACCAGTATTCGATGAAGCGATCAGCATTGGATTGATGCCTGTTGAAATTGCTAGTATGTATGTCATTCCTCATGAGCTAACCCATATACTCATAGAGGACACAGTCAGGAAACTCATTCCAGATCTGCCTCACATTCGCTCATCTAGAGATCAGATAAACGAAGCTATAACGCAGCTGGTTGCACACCTACCGGAACATCCTCCAAAGTCGAAGAGCGAAGCAGCCAACTACATGCGTCTCTTCTGGGACAAATGGCAACACTACATAAAGAACTTGGAGTCCTACGATACGTTTGACGACTTTCTAAAGGAACTATTCACTCTTCTTTCAGAACATCCCACTGGTCTTAAATGATTCACAGGGAATCCGCTTACCGTGAAGGGCATCACGATGAAACACGTCACCATATTCTGCGTGATACCAAGCTGAGAGACACAACCAAGAAAATGCACAAATTCGACATTTTTCTTCATTAGTGGTTGCTAGGAGATGAAGACACGTAGGTCTTGTGACGGAAAGGGATTTTCCCGAACAGATCGCTCAAATGGGAAGAGCTAAACAAAGTCTCACTGTCCAATTTTCTGCAAAAGATGTGGAGTGGGCCGGGCCAGACTTGAACTGGCGACCTTCTGCGCGTCAGGCAGACGTCCTAACCAAGCTAGACGACCGGCCCTCTTTCTTCAAGCAAGGCTGCTCGTTCGCCTTAGATATTCAGCACCTAAGAGTTAACCGTCTGTTAATATAAGAGTTCTTGCTAGATGAGCCTGTAGTCTCGTCTCGGTTTTGGATATAGGTCGTAAAGTGTTGATGAGGTTGAGTAAAACTGTTTATCCCTCAAGCCCAAAGCGATGTCTATGAATTCAGGGATGACATTGTCGACCATTTTCAAAGGCGGCTTCCCCCACCTTATTTCTGGGCAAAGTGGATCAATGTAAATGTAGAACCTTCGCCCCCTATAGTCATACAGAGCCTGTTGGGATTTACCGTATTTAGGCTGGTCTAGGATTTTGAAGGGCCAAAGCTTGCAGGACAAGGGCTTCATGTGCTGAAGTCCACAGAAATGCACACCATTGAACATTTGTAGAAAGATGCAGGAGCCATCTGAACTTTTCTCCAGATAGAACTTATTTAGACCCGCTTTTGTGACGCCAACCCCGTAGGTTCGAATGAGGTTCAACCACTCGTCAAGTTTCAAAACTACTTCGAACTCTCTGCAGCAGATTCCGCAGCCTGTGCATCGCCAAGAGTGCACGTAGCTCCAGGGAGTAGGCGCCATCATCGATCATCCATGAAATTGGATGGCCGGTTTAGATAAGAATTTTTGAGACTGCCTAATAAACATGACTCAGCATACTCCGATAGGGCTTGGTAGGGAAAAAGAGGTCCTCGGCTGAGGTCATCTCTTGTAGAGGTAGAGCGTGTGTCTGGGGAATCCTAGACCTGGGTTTTCGCAGAAGTGTTCTATAGCAGCTGCTTTCCATCCGATTATCTCATAGTCATGCGATATGACTCTTGCTCCCTTTTTGAGTTCGGCTTCCAACTTTGGCCTGACCTTCTCGTTGGCGCTGGTGGTTAGATATAGATAGACAACATCTGCCTGGGCTAAGTCGACATTGAAGAGGTCTTCGTTGACCATCTTCACCCTATCCTGGAGACCGAGGTCATAAATCTTCTTCATAGTCCGCTTCACCAAGTCTTCCCTCAATTCGATCCCGATGCCTCTCGCACCGAACTCTTGAGCGGCGATTATGATGGGTCCTCCCTCACCAGCTCCTAGGTCATAGAGAACCTCACCGGGTTTCAGCTCAGCCAAGGTAAGCAGACGCCTAGCCACCGCATTTGGGGAGGCGACATACGGAGAGATGAACATCCATACCGCCTTCGTTTCCTAGTTCTAATCGCCATACCACTATTTCAGTTTTACCCCTTCCCCTTTACAAGAACCTTCTTTTCAAGGCATTTCGTTCAGCTTCGATCACAAGCTCGTAGAATTCATTAGAGAGGCTACTTTCGTTCGAGAGGACCTCCTTCACGTCGCCTAATCTTAGTCGTCTTCCGGAAAGAGCTACAGCCGCTGGTTTCCCATATCTCAAGATCAAGTTGGCTGTTTCCTCAGCTCTTTTTCTGAGCTTCTGTTCGTACTTAGTCATTTTTTCGCCTTTCTTCTCACTTAGAGGATAGACTCTTTCCTCCTCTACTCCAAGTAGGCCAAGCTTAGGCGAGCCGCATTTCGGGCAGGTTGGCTTCTCAGGCAGTTCCTTCATGGTGAGCATCTCAATGTAGTCCCAGCAGTTTGTGCAGATGAAGGTCCTTGCCTCGTCCAACAGCCTTGCCTTCGCGGACTCTATGAGAATGTGTTTCATCTTTTCTGGAGGGATGAGATCAGTCTTCATGCTGACTCTTTCTATTCCGACCTGGGCTATCGGCGTAGGCTCACCAATGGTTTCAACCTTTACGACTTCGATCTCGCCTTTTCCCATTCTCCTGAAGACCTCGACCATGTTCTTCAGGTCAAGGTCCTTGCTGAAGACTTCTTTGAGGGCCTCTTCGTAGATGATTGTTCCTTCAAAGCTCTTGATTAGGCTTCGGAGACTCACGTTGCCAAAATCGACCCATTTCTTTATAGCTCCGAAACGCCTTGCCACGTGGATCATGCGCCTCTTGAAGATTCCAGTCTTCACGCATGCGTTGGTGAGTGTCTCTTCTAGAAACTCTGCTGACGCATCTTTTAGCTCAAGGATCATCCCCATGATGGTTTCTGCATTCACTCCGCCCATCGTCTGGATGAAGATCCTGTATGGATCGTGTTGAACTGCAACTGAAGATCCTGTTCGCTCTGAGATTATGTGACCTAGAAGCTGAGCAAAAGCCCGGTTTGTCAAAGAGCCGAAGTTGGCTTGGATGATGACGAAATCCTCCCATCCCTCCAAGGTTATCCGTTTGTCAGTTGGCACTAGGTATCCCTTCTCTGCGCTTCTGACGGTTTCGGAGATTGCGGATAGAATTGTCTTCTCGTCTGAGGGATACTTCTGGGCTAATTCTTCGGCAATCTCGTCTGGCTTCGCACCGCTCTTCATTCTCTGTTCGACAAAGCCACGGATTGACCCAACTTCTTGAGACACCTCAAAGGGGACAGGGATCTCCTCACCCACCCAACTAGGGATCGAACCCGTTGGGTCATCAACAGACTTGACGTATATCTTGTCTGTGGTGACGTTCAGGATTTTCCAAGGGCTCCCCCGTATGATGAATTTGGTGCCAGGCTTTCCGTATTCGGCTACGAAGGCCTCGTCCAGTAAGCCTATGGCTGTTTCTGTTTGGCGATCTACGACGAGGTAGTGTTTCTCGTCGGGGATCATCGAAAGGTTTTCGAAGAAATACTCGAAGAGAGGTTGGCTTCTGCGGGGTTTGATGACCAACTTGTCCTCAGGAGAGACCCATGCCAACCTTGGGAATCGGCTGTGCATGTACTCAGAGACCCGTTGGATGTCTTCTATGGTTAGGTCTCTGTAGGGGTAGGCGTTCCTGAACATTTGGAGGAACTCTTCAAAGTAGAGGCGTCTCCTTTTCATCAGGCGGCCAGCGATCTGATGGGCTAATGCATCGTATGGTTTCTCGGGTATGTCAACTGGTTCCAACTCTTCCCCATAGGTTCTTCGACCGATGACTAGAGCTTCCAATGTATCGTCCGAATCCATTGTTATGATGATCCCGTTGGCTGTGCGGCCAATCCTGTGACCGCTTCTTCCGACCCTTTGTATGAGGCGTGTAACCTGCCTAGGGCTCATGTATTGGATTACAAGATCGATTCTACCGACATCGATTCCCAGCTCAAGCGAGCTTGTGCATATGAGTCCTTGAAGGTCGCCTTGTTTCAACCCTCTTTCAGCCGCCACCCTGGACGGCTTGGCCAATGATCCGTGGTGGATCGAGACTGGGAAGTTTATGTCCCATACTTTAAACCGGCTGGCTAAGACTTCTGAGATTGTACGCGTGTTTGTGAAAAGAAGGACCGAGTTGTGCTCTTCGATGAACTTGCGGATGATGCGCAATCGCGCCGCGACCTCAGGATGCGTGAAGAGGGCTGAAGCCAAGGGGAAATCTTGCGATTCGGGCTTGGGAAAGACTATATGCAGTTTCATAAGCCTAGCAACTGGCACCCTCACGATCTCAACTGGTCGATTATTGCCAACGAGGAACTGGGCAACCTTCTCAGGGGTGCCAATTGTGGCAGACAGGCCGATCATCTGGAAGTCTCTGCCTGTTATCTCGCGGAGCCTTTCAAGGGCTAGTGCAAGTTGGCTTCCCCTTTTGTTGTCTGCCATCTCGTGGACCTCGTCGATGACGACCCATCTGACTGCTTGGAGGTGGCGGCTTATGATATACCCAAACAGGAGGGGTTGAAGGGTCTCAGGCGTTGTTATCAGCATGTCGGGCGGGCTTCTTGCCTGCCTTGTCCTTTCCTGAGTATCAGTGTCGCCATGTCTAACTGCCAGTTTTACGTCTAGGTTATTGCACCACCATTCAAGCCGTTCTAGCAGGTCACGGTTTAGGGCTCTGAGAGGTGTGATGTAGAGAACCTTGATCCCTGGCTCTTTCCTGGGGCTTTGAATGAGCATGCTGAGGATTGGGAGCATTGCCGCTTCGGTCTTTCCAGTTGCGGTTGGCGATATGAGGAGAACGTTCTTTCCCTCAAGAATCTTTGGAATCACTTTTTGCTGTGGTTCGGTTGGGAACTGGAAGTCCTTTTCCTCTATCAACTTACGCACGGGACGAACAAGCATTTCGAAAACGTTCTCTTGCTCAGTCGACAAGGACTTCGCCAACCAAACTCAAAGCATAGAGAATAAAGCAGGCTCTTCGCTAAAAGTGTTTTGCAGAGCTTGTAGGCTTTCTAGGTTATGTGGAACGAGAAGATTAAGTATAGTCCAAAGATTGCTAGGAAGAGGGCACTTCCAGAGAGGATCGCTCGGACCATTCTTTGGTTAAGGTAGCTCTTACCGCTGTCAACTGAGTAGCTTACGAAACTGAACCATGAAAGGTCTGCTGCAGCATGCCCTATTAGAAAGGCAACGAAACCAAAGGCTCCGGCGGACGCCAGCGAAAGCGCCATGACTGGGATGCCAGTGGTGAACCACCAAAGGAAGAAGTGAGGGTTTGAACCGCTGCTTAGGAATCCAGCAGCAACTAAGCCGCGCGAAACGAAACTGATCTCGGAATTTTGAACAGTGTTGGCTCTGAAATTCTTTGCTGTTCTTGCCAAGTATAGGCCCATAAGGATGAGGATCGAGCCGCCTATGTAGCTGACCAACCTAGTTGCCTGGGTTGATCCAAGCAATACATCCAAGCCGAGGAAGACAGTCAGAATTATAATGGCTTCAATCGCAAAGTGACCGAGCACAACTAGTGGTCCAGCCTTCTTGCCCTTTTTCAGCGCTTCGGAGACGACGACTACGAAGACTGGTCCAGGAACAACAGCCCCTGAAAACGCTGCTACGAAGGATAGTGTAGCAAGTCCTAAAAGGTCAAGCACTACTCATTATCCTCTTTTGTACGTTCCTCTTAGTATACTGAGACCTTGGAGACGCCTTTCACCTTCAGAAGTCGGGGGATGAGCTCGCCCGGTATCTTCTTCTCAGCTATCAGCGTCAACTTTGGTTCAGGCGTGAGCTCCGGATCATCCACTATGGCTTGCCGTATGCTTATGTTTTCCTCAGCGATGAGTGAGGCTGAGTGTGCCAGAATACCAGGGGTTTTAGCGTCTACGGGTGTGATTTCCACAACGCCGAGGTTCAAGTATCTCGCAATCTCGAGCAGAGAGGTTCCAGCTGGTCTGATGCTTTCGAATATTACGCGTAGTTCAGGGTCTTTCTCAATCATCCTTACTGTCTGCGTAACAGTTCTTCTGTCCACACCTGCTGCGTGGCTTACTCTTAACGCGGGAATCATAATTTCATCACAGTAGATTTTTCCATCTTTGACGCATAAGCCGTCCTTTATGAGAATCTTGGCCACAGCGAGCCGTTCGGGGTAACCTTCTAGGCACTTAGCTACTCTATCCCACATCTGTAACCGCCTATCTATAATCCTAAATCATACTATGAGCCAATTGCGTATAAACGTATTTGGATGCAGTCCAGAAACGTCAAGATTTGCGGAGGGCTTTTCTATCTTTTTGCCTATTATATTCTAAGGGGGCAGGAGACATGTCCGTCAAGACGTACAATGACATTCAAGTCTTGGTTGCCAACAAGGTCGGCATGGGTAGAGGAAAGTGCGTCCTTGACGCTGGGACAGGTCCAAGCGCTTTGTTGGCGATTCGCCTAGCGGCGCTTGTCGGTGCGGACGGCCAAGTCATCGCAGTAGACTATGAGAAAGAATACGTCTCCCTCATTAAGAACGCCATTGCAAGAAGCGGACTTTCTGAAAGGATCACATTTCTTCTAGGTGACCTTCGGTACATTCCGATAAGGGACAGCTCAATAGACGCCGCTGTGTCGCTTGACACCGTGCAGAACATGTATGGAAATAACATTGAAGTCGAGAAGGTCGTAAAAGACTACATCAAGGAATCTGCGAGAATTGTGAAGTCGGGTGGGAAGGTGGCTGTTGCCACTAGGCATCCAGTACCTAGGAACAAGGCTCAAGAAGTCTACCTTGAACTTCGCCTCTTTGGTGGAAAGCTGGAATACACGCTATGGGGAGAACAGGCAAGGTACTACTTTGAGAATGAGCTGGTCTCATGGTTTGTGAAAGCCGGCTTGAAGAATACTGAAGCAGAGGTCATCGAGCATAATATTCCTTACCCAGATGAGGTGCGGGCACGCAGCAACGTTAGGATTGGGAGTCGGCTAAAGCAAGTCAAATCACGAGCAAGAAGAGCAAATCTGGAAAAGGAATTCCATGAATTGTTGAAGAATCTGGAGGAGCATGGAGAGGAATGGCTGCCAACCTTGCTAGTAGTGGGGACAAGGAAACATTAGGTCAAAAGGGTAGCCACTTTGCCTCAGCCTTAACCATCTCAGCGACCATTTCCTGTATCTCTTTAGGTGTTAGCAAAGCTGAGGTGAGCGGGTCGAACATCACCGCCTGCATTGCTGATGTACGATCCTTCTCTAAAGCAGCTTTAACCGCGAGTTCTTGTACGTTTATGTTCGTTCTGTTCAAAGCAGCGCATTGAGACGGTAAGTCGCCCACATGGCATGGTTGAATCCCCTTTTGGTCAACCAGGCACGGAACCTCGACACAGCATCCCTGCGGAAGGTTAGTTATCAGCCCCTTGTTCTCGACATTACCGTTTATGCGGCAGAGGCTACCCGTCTCCTGCGAGTAGATTATGTCCACGCCGTACTCGTGTGATCGGCTTAACTCGATGGGCACCTCGCCTTTAATTTGTTTCTTGATGTGCTCGTAATGCGGTTTCCAGGCATCTTTACATATCTGAAGATAGAACCATCTCGGTTCGCAGTAGGTTTTCCGTCTCTCTTCTGTCGTTCGGAAGTACGGCACATACTCGCCTAGGTGGTGGCTGGATTCTGTTATGAAATAGCCCAAGTATTTCATCATCTCGAAACGCACCTTGTCCCTGTCGTAGACCTCTTTCTTTCCTAGGGCTTTCCAGATGAAGGGATATGCATCTTTACCCTTGTACTTGTATTCTAGGAAGAAAGCTTGGTGATTAATCCCTGCGACCCAGTAGGAGACGTCCTCGTAAGGCACTTTTATGTAGCTTGCCAGCTGCATGGCTGTCCCTTGGACGCTGTGACACAGCCCAACATTCTTGATCCTTGTCGCCTGGTTCATGGCCCAACAGTTCATCGCCATAGGATTAGCATAGTTTATCAACAACGCATCCGGACATAGCTCTTCCATGTCATGGCATATGTCCAACATAACAGGGATGGTCCTCAGCCCGCGGAAGACACCGCCAGGCCCAAGCGTGTCTCCCACTTCTTGGTTCACGCCGTATTTTAGCGGTATGTAGATGTCCTGTTCGAAGGCTTCTATGCCGCCGACCTGGATCATGATGATCACGTAGTCCGCGTCTTTCAACGCCTCTCTACGGTTCAACGTTGCCTCAACTCTTGCCTTGTGCGCGTGTTTGGACACGATCAATCGAGCAAGCTTGTCGATTAGCTCGAGGCGTTCGGGGTCGATGTCCATAAGAGAGATCGTGGAATCCCTAAGCTCCGGATGGTAAAAGATGTCGGTCAGCAGACGGCTGGCGAAGACCACGCTTCCAGCCCCGATGAAGGCTATCCTAGGCAAAAAACTCACCTAGAATATACAACAAACTAAGGACTTAAAACAGTTTGCGAAGAAATTCTCAGCCTTAAAATAGACAGTCACGATCATTGCGCACTTTACTTTTGATCGTTAGGACGGACCGTTTTCGTGAGTTCTATTGCATCACGAAAGTAATTTCTTCAACCAGAACCTCCGGGATAATCTTCCCTCTTCTCTTCTGACTCATGTTAGCAAGACCAAGTTCCTTTAAGACCTGGAGGTCTTGATGAACGTTCTTGACATCCCTGCGAACCTTCCGCGCCAGGTCGTTTATAGACTCAATCCTGAGATTAGACAAGGCGTAAAGAAGTTCCAGTCGTCTAGGTGTCAGAGCCCCAAGCCCCTTAGAGCTGAAATCATAAACTTCCTCGACCACGCAGTGGAGTTCTCCACTTTCTAAATATCCCCTGTAAGCGTGCACTAACATCGCCCAACGCAGATACGCGTCAATAGTTTTCGCTTCATCCTTTTCCGTGCTTATTAGGTGTTCTTCAAACTCGTCGAAAGACATACCGAATGTCTGCTCAAGCTCTCCTATGCGCGTCTCTACCTCATGAAGGGTTAGCCTTCGTAGAATCCTAACCAACATTTTCATCACTGAAACGGAAAACTCTTCCCTTACTTCTCCTAGCAAGTTATTAAGCTTGGGAAAGCATAAAAGAATTATTGGTGTCGATGCCAAAATAGTTTATATGGCGCCAAACTCAGTATAGCATACAGCGGAGAGATGAGAGATGAGTGTGCCGCTTGAAAGAGTCGACAAATACACTTGGCGAATTCCCAGAACCTTTAAACCCGGCATGCGGGTTCCTGGTATAGTCTTGGCTGATGATGATCTTCTCACAAAGATGAGGACCGATAGAACCCTTATGCAATGTGCAAACGTAGCACATCTGCCCGGCATCTATAAGCATTCAATAACCCTCCCAGACGGTCATGAAGGCTACGGCTTTCCAATAGGAGGCGTTGCCGCCACTGACTATGAAGAAGGGGTCATAAGCCCTGGAGGAGTGGGTTATGACATAAATTGCGGCGTCCGCCTTCTTACCACCAACTTTTCAGAGAAGGATGTACGTCCAAAATTGAGGGAGCTGACCAGCCTAATCTTTGGGAATGTTCCATCGGGACTTGGCAGCCGTAGGAAAGACCTGCATATAACGGCTTATGAACTTGACCGGATAGTTATGGAGGGGGTTCCTCGCGTAGTTGGGCAAGGATTTGGATGGCCAGAAGACATCGACAATTGCGAAGAGAAGGGACATATGGAACTCGCCGACCCGGATAAGGTTTCAAGCAATGCTAAGAACCGCGGGTTGAACCAGATTGGGACGCTCGGTTCAGGAAACCACTTCCTCGAGGTCCAGAAAGTCGAGAAAATTTATGATACCAAGGTTGCTGAAGCCTTCGGCATAAACAGCGAAGACCAGGTGACCGTCATGATCCATTGTGGCTCACGTGGATATGGCCACCAGATCTGTTCAGACTATCTGCGCGTTGTCGAAAGGGCAGTCCACAAATACAAGATACTTCTACCAGACCGGGAGTTGGCCTGCGCTCCTGGAACAAGCGACGAGGGGCAAGATTACTTCAAGGCTATGTCGTGCGCGGTGAACTACGCCTTTGTGAACCGCCAGATGATCACTCATTGGGTCCGCCAAAGCTTCGAAAGAATCTTCAAAATGCCAGCTGAAAAGATAGGCTTGGACCTCATATACGATGTCGCCCATAACATAGCTAAGATCGAAGAGCACAATGTCGACGGCAAACGCGTAAAAGTTTGGATTCATAGAAAAGGCGCAACAAGAGCCTTCCCGCCCGGACACGCCGCTGTTCCGCCAGACTATCGAGCGATGGGGCAACCTGTACTAATACCAGGCTCAATGGGTACGGGTTCTTGGCTGCTAGTAGGTGCACCGAAAGCAATGGAGGTCTCCTTCGGCTCAACCGCCCATGGAGCTGGCAGAATGATGAGCCGCCAGGCTGCGAAAAATCGTTACCTACGCACAGACATTAGAGGCGAGCTGGAAAAGCGCGGAATCGTCGTCAGATCTGCCAGCCGTGAGGTCTTGGCAGAAGAAGCAGATCCAGCCTACAAAGACGTCGACCAGGTTGCCAAGGTCAGTGACGCCGTAGGGATCGCTACAAGCGTCGCCCGACTAGTTCCTTTGTCCGTTGTGAAAGGCTAGGACAAAACCCTCCGGTTTCTTAACCTATTTTCTTTCGGACTGTCACTTCTTCATCTATTCACAGCTTCAGAATAGGGCGTGTGCAGGACCTCTTCGACTTTCTTTGTGATCTTCGGTCCTAGACCGTATACCTCTTTTGGCCAGCGGTCTAGGTTGACCAACGCGTTGAACGGGGTCTCGTATGACTTCAGTATGCTTAGGGCTTTCTCCCTTCCGATGTTTGGGAGGCTGGCCAGAAAGAATATCTGTGCGTCAGCCAAGGTTTCAGTCTTCTTCACGGGGTGGATAGCTGGAACCCGTTTCCCAACGATCTGTTCCTGCCTAGCTGAGGTGTATAGGAAGTCAACGGTCTCTTTATAGTTCGTCGTTTGTACCATGTTTATCCCTTGTTTTGCTAAAGCGAACATTGCTCCCCAGACTGCTGAGGGTTTGATTCTGCTGAATCTGTAGATTATGGGGAAGTATCCCTCGATTAGGATGAATGGCTTGGGATAAGCTTCTTTCAGAAGAAAGATTTGATCAAAAAGGTAGCGTCGAGTAAGCGTGTAGACAAAATCCTGAACAGTCTTCCTCTCGAAGGCGCACTCATCAGAAATTACATAATCTCCCTTCTCTAGATATTCTACCCTAACCGTTGCTCCTTGATCCTGCAGGCCTTTAAGAATTTTGGGAGACGCACTTGCCTCCCTGCTGTCAACTATGATCGTCGGTTGGTCAACGTTCCTGCCTTCCCTGAGGAAAGGCACTAAGGATTCAGATCCAGACATCCCTTTCAAGCTCCTTTTATCATGTAAGTAGAACTACAATGTTAGTATTTCTTCACTGCTGAAGTATAACCACATTAAGTCGCTTTAAAAGTCTCTTCAACCCAGTGTAAGTTTCCTTGGTGCTTTTTTCTCCATCGCCCTGGATTAGGTAATGGGTCTCAATCGATACGCATCCGTTGTAGCCATCTTTGAGCAAGGCTTTGAATTGTCCATCATAATCGATCTCGCCACTCCCGACTGCTACAAACCTAGTCTCTCCTGAATCTTTGTGGCGCACGGCATCTTTCAAGTGCATGTGAATCATGTAGCTGCGGGCTTCAAGATACCCATTAGGGTAAGGAACTTCTCCTGCGCAAAAGGCGTTTCCAGGGTCCCAGACCAACCTTAGACCCTTCGATGCTACTGCCTCGACTGCTGTTTTTGCCTCTCTTCCAGTTCCAACGAAGGTGGCAGGCTCGTTCTCCAAGGCTAAGACTATCCCTTCACTTTGGCACATTTCAGCTGCCTCTCGCAGCCTTTCGACTATTTTGTTCCAGTACAGCTCGGCTTTCCCAGTTGACCAGAAGGCGAAACCTCTCAGGATCATAGCGTCAAAGAGCTTGGTTATCTCGATCAGTCTGGGAAGAAAACGAACATGCTCACCAACCTCTCGTTCACTGGTGACATCGCATTTGAACAGGGGTGAGGCTATGCATATAACCTCTAAGCCAGCGGACCTAGCAACTTTCCTAATCTCGCCAACCTCCCGGTCTGTAAGGTCCTTAATGTTCTTATTCCAGCACCCTCGCAGCTCAATGGAGTCCAGACCTAACTCTTTGGCAACAGTTATAGCTCTCTCTACATCTTGAGAGATCTCATCTGTTATGACGCCAAGCTTGAACATTCCAAGCCACACATTTGTCAAGTAGTCTGTTATTGTCTCCAAACCTAATAAAGCTGAAAGACTTCTACAGCATCAAACGCTAACCTAAGAGATTGTGCTCGGTGCTCTGAGGATTACCGCATCTCCGAGTTCCACATTGAAGCAGCGAGAAGCGTCTCCCTGATTCACAGAGACTTCGAGGAAGCCACTACCTCCAATCACAGCAAGTGGCGTACTCGGCGGAACCTCCCCGTAGGCCGTGCAAAGCCTTAGAGCTGCATCCTTTTCTTTTAGCTTGAGAAGAATGGTTTCTCCCTTTCTGACGCCGATCTGTGTAATGTCTTTCATGGTTATATTTGTAATTATGTTGCCAAAGTCATCTACGTATATCACTTCACCTCGTGTCTCTCCATTTTGGCTGACTGGTTTCGCGAAGCTTGGGGTCATTGGGTCGCGTATCTCTGGTCCGAAATCTGATGGAGGAACACCCTTAGCCAAGTGAGCCGCAGCAGGACTGAAGACATCGCGTCCATGGAAAGTTGTTGAGATGCTTTTAAGCATATATTTAGGGTTAGCAATCTCGTGGATGCGGTTTACTTCTTGGGTATGTGCTGAGAGCATCAGAAGCCCATTGTCTGGTCCGATGTAGAGGCTGCGGTTGGTTTCGACAACCATGGGCCTCCGCCTCGTTCCGACACCGGGATCAACAACTGCCAAGTGCACAGTCTTATCGGGGAAATAAGGTGTTGCCTGAGCCAGAATGAAGGCTCCCATCCTTACATCGAACTTTCTAATCTCATGGCTTATGTCTACAATCGTCACACCAGGGCATATGGAGAGAATGACTGCTTTCATCTCAGCCACGTAGGGGTCTCTCAAACCGAAATCTGAAAGCAGAGTGACGATCCCGGACCTATTCATCAAGATACACCGTAAGGGGGGAAATGGTAAGAGCTAAGGACATGACTGACCTATACTGGATATAATGATTAGGATCGACTTTAAAGTTGTTCATTTCTGCCGAATCGCCTGCATGATGCCCTCATCTACTCAAGTATAGCCGTCATACCCTATTTATTGGAAAGGGTTATGATACATATCTTTGCTTCATAAAAGATTTCTGACATTCCAGTCTAACTCATAAGCAATGGCGGTCATATGGTCGGTTTCACGGCGAAGTTAGAGCTTCCTAGGTTTATTCCTATAGAAGAAATATTAGGAAAGCACGTATTCGACTCTGGACTGGTTCACGTAGGTATCACGAGAGACTGGACCTATTCACCTGACGGGCAGGTAAAGCTCGTTGTCCAGAAGGATTCCGGAAGCAAGTCAAGCTCAATCGCTCTAATACCCTTTTCACACCTAGACAGGGTAGGTCAGGTTATTCTTTTGAAAACAAGCGGAGTGAAGTACACAATGACATCGCAGGAGCAAGCGGAAAGTGAAGAAGTGAAAAAAGAAAGGGAGGAGGCGCCCGAGAGTCGGAAGTTGAAATACGCTGATGAGATTGACCAGGAGAAGCTGAACGCTCTCATAAGGAAACTCCCCCCTAGTACGTAAGACTCTCATGCGAGTGTCGTTCTGCGCTATTTTTATAATAACCTTCCCGATAAGATAATGTTCAAAATGGATGGAGCCAGGTTCTAAGCCCAATTTCAACCGCTTTGAGGGAAAATCAATTGATGGAAAGGAAGCTTGTTATGGTTCCGGGACCGACGAATGTTTCGGATCGCGTAATGAGGGCGATGCTTAAGCCGATGATAGACCATAGAAGCCGGCAGTTCAAAGCCTTGTATGAGTCAATAACTGAGAATATGAGATACCTTTTCCAGACTGAAGGCGACGTCTTCGCTTTGACAGTTTCAGGTACTGGAGGGGTCGAATGTGTCGTTGGCAACATGGTGAACCGAGGCGATAGGATAATTGTGCCAGTTTTTGGGCTATTTGGCGAAAGGCTAAAAGAGGCAGTCTTGCGTAGAGGCGGCATACCTATTGAGTTGCCCGTAAAGTGGGGAACTGCGCCAACTGCCGATCAGATTAGAAAGGTTGCGGAGAAGGAGAGAGACGCGAAAGCCATAGCGGTCGTCCATAATGAGACCTCTACAGGTGTTACTGTGCGTGATCTTCCTGAGATCGGCGAGGTAGCAAGGGAAAACAACCTGCTTTTCATCGTTGATGCGGTTTCGATCCTCGGCGGAGACGAGCTGCCAGTTGATAAGTGGGGCGTCGACATCTGCGTCACAGCTAGCCAGAAATGCGTTGCCTGTCCGCCGGGCTTGGCTTTGCTCTCAGTCAGCGAAAAGGCTTGGAAGGTCGCAGAAGAGACTGAAAGGCCCTACTATTTTGACATGATCGAGATGCGGCGCTATGCCCAGAGAAGTGAGACTCCTTTTACGCCGGCTTTGCCGCTCTTCTATGCCCTTGACGAGGCTTTGAGGATGATACACGAAGAGGGTCTAGAGAATCGTTTTAAACGGCACAAAACATGCGGCGAAGCGTTTTATGCCGCCGTCGAAGCCATGAAGCTTGAGCCCTTCCCCGATCGAAATGTGCGCTCGAATACGGTCATCGCCTTCAACAAACCCCAAGGCATAGACAATGTTGAAGTTCGAAGGCTGATGAATGATCGCTATGGTGTGTTCATCGCCGGTGGTGCAGGCAAACTCAAGGACGCCATCTTCCGGATAGGCTGCATGGGAATCGTTTCTGAGGCTGAAACTTTGCAAACAATCAACGCACTGGAAAGCGCCTTGACCGACTTGGGGTATGGAGTTGAAAGAGGCGCAGGAATAGAAGCTGCACGCAGGAAACTCCATCTCTAAAACTCCATACAACGACCATATGGGAATCTTTGCTGGCACAAGGTTGTCAGTCCTATTCGGCAGAGCAGGCCGACTTCTCTATAGTGATTTGCAAGTGAAGCAAATGCAGCGATTGGTGAGCTTTTAAGGATGATTCTACGGAAGTATTGGCCGCCCATGCTCACGCCAGTATGCATAACATAATCCCGGAGATGATAGATGCCACTGTTCATTACGTTTGAGCAACTAGCAACATCAACGAGATATATATTCTTCTAAAAAAAGGGGAAATGATGGTTAGGTTATCTAGGCTTTAACCCGAATGGTGTCACTGCCTTGGAATGGTATTCCTGAGACTTTACCCGTTATCGTCAAAGTGGCTGTGAGAAACTTCAAGCCTCTGGCTCCTACTGCTTCCTTAATGAACCTAGAAGAAAAAAAGAAAATTCCAAATTGATATCGTATTATTAAGGTTTCGCTTAAGCTTCAGGATTTCTCTTTAACCTGAAGGCATATTGCGCTCTTCCCAGCATAGAGGCTTTTGAGCTTTGTATAGGGCTCGTCCTATACAGCCCTCTGAGGCTAATGACAGAGCAATTGCGATATCACCCATTAGAAGGCCTTTCGTTCTCTTTATTCCGAGTTCTTTTTCCAGCGATGCTCTGTTCTCCCGTATGGCTTTAAGCCAACGCTTGGCTAGTCGAATGAAATCCTCGGTGAGGTCCATCTTTAATATGCCTTGGTAACCTGCCTGTTCAAGAAGTATGGAGTAAGATTGTGAAGGAAACCAAAAATACGCTCGACCATGCATTGGACTCTCAGCGTAAATTTTTCTTCGCCTATACAGTGTATAGAAGCCCAAGTAACCGCCAGGTCGCAAAACTCGATAACAACCACGAAAAAGTGAGATCTTTTCAGGAACACCATACACGCTGTCGATACTTATCACCACATCAAATGAGGAATCCGGATATAACAGCTGCGGCAGGATGCCGACCTCAAAGTGCACACGTTCGGCCAAGCCTTGTTGCATCGCCCTCCGGTTTGCAATTTTGACAGCTATTGGAGAAGCATCCACACCGACGAGATGGCATCCAGTCAGTTTGGCTAGATAAACACTGAGTCCCCCAGTCCCAGGAGCTAGCTCTAAAACACGGCTTTGCGACGTGACATGGAGCTTTTCTGCGAGAAGATGAATCTGTGTGACTGGAGTGAAGCTCAGTTGCCCTAGGTACTGCCCGAAAACTTGGCGACAAAGCGCTTGCCATGTAGGTGATTCCGCTTGCTTGCTAAAAACCTCATCGAATCCTCTTTGCAATCTTGTCGTCATGACGTTCTTCATACACCTATTGACAAACTTCTGAAAGAGAAGACCAATGCGTATTCGTACACATGCAAGTCTTGCCGGTAACATATACCCCAACATTAACTGCAAAAAGTTCAACAATCTTTACTCATATCGCGACTAGGTGAGTTTATCTTTACGCAATACATCTTCGCATGTTTCTTTTTCGCGTATAGCCTTAACTTCTTTCCTCGAATTTAATGAAACAGCGGAGGGCCGCGGATAAAGAAATTGAGTCGAACTGGATAGCGTGTAAGCCCCGCAATCGAATATTGCCAAAATGTCCCCTTCACTAACCTTCGGAAGACGAGTCTTCAAAGCGAGAATATCATCCGAATAAAGTAATGGACCAGCAATGTTAACCATTTCCTCACATGGGTCAGATGCCTTATTCGCGACAATGATTTCGTTTCGAGTGAATATGTTTGCGATTGGAACAAGGTTAGTGCCACCGTTAACTATGACCCAGTTATATTCACCAGAAATTTTCGTGTGATCAATGCGCAGAAGCAAAATTCCTGCAGGCCCAGCGATAAACTGTCCGGGTTCAGTGACAATAGTCGGCTCCTTTAGATGCCCTAATTTGTTCTTGATATTATCGGTTATTCTCTTGGCAACAAATTCAATGTTCGTAGCCCTCTTTTCTTTTTCATCTAGTATGGATCTCAAACCAAGTTTTTGTCTTATAAGATCAAGTACAAGGTCTTTATAATTCACGGATCTGGTTGTTCCCGGATTAAATCCGCCGCCAATATTAACATATTCTATCTCTATTCCGAATCTATCATAAACTTCTTGCATTAGAGGCAAAAGAATCTCAACAGCTCCATGGTAAGGATGCGTCATAATTCCTTCAATACTGAGGTCCGTGAACTTCTTAGACATCTCAAATGTAGATAAGGCATCCTTTAGCAAGAAACCAAACCTAGAACTAGGATGGCAGTGAATATCATCATTAAGACTTCTGAGGTTAAGATTAGTAGAGAAGCTGCGCGGCTTAAATGAATTAAACCTTAAACCTACAGCCTGTTTTATCCCCATTTCTCCAGCTATTTTATCTAGCCTTTCCATTTCAGCAAAGGATTCGACGTTAATGAGCAAGACTTCTTTCTTTAATGCCCTGCGAAGAACCTCCTCAGATTTATATGGACCGTCAAAGATGATGTGGTCGCCAGAGAAACCAGCTTTATCAGCCGCATAAAGATCAAGTTCTGAGGCGACTTCAGCGTGAGCGCCTTTCTCTCTCATTATTTTGCAAAGGGCTAGATTGTTGTTAGTCTTTACGGAATAACAGACAATTGTTTTGGGATAATTACTTTGAAATGCTCGTCTGAACCTTTCAAAGTTATCCACCAAGCAGTCTTCATCAAACACGAAAAGCGGTGTTCCATAGTTTGCGCTTAGCTCTACTAAGTCTATCTCGTGAAGAGCCAAATGGTTGTCCTCAGTTATACTGAAGTTTTTCCTCAAACAAAACATCTCCTATCTCTCTATTTTTGGAAACTATACCGTTATTTATTCAGTATTTTCTTTTTCATCGGACGCGGACTTCCTAACAATAAAACAGGTGTACCTGCCGAACTTATCTGATAACGGGATCTTCTCTATGACGAAGTTAACATTGGATAATACATCAAAAAAAATCCAATGGTAAGAATGAGCAGAAATTACTTTAAAATGATTTAGTGAAAGGAAATGTAATAATTCTTCTATGTTGAATCCATTCGGACAATGAACATCAACTTCTTTATAACTTAGACCGTCTTTTCTCAATATCTCCTTCAAAATATCTGATTTTTCTTTTCTCTTCCTGAGAAATGGTAAACAATGCATAAACTCGATTAACCCACGTATCATAACATCATCCAGAAAATTGAAGAAACGCCTGAACCGTACATCATTAGGCTCACGGATTATGTACAGAATACCGTCATTTCTGAGTATACGAGACATTTGTAAGATCGAGCGGAATGGATTGGGTAAATGATGCAAAACAGAAGATACTGAAACCATGTCTGCAATTTCACTTTTCAGCGGTAAATTTTCAGCATCACAAAGCAGCAGATTCAAGCCCTCAAAAGTCTTAAACCTTTTCTTTACAACCTCAAGCATTCGCCTTGAGATATCCGTAGCGACAACGAATCTATACCTAGGCAATTCGAAGCTGGTGAGAAAACCTGTTCCACAACCAATGTCGACACAGAGGCTTCTTATCTCTAGACTTTCTCTAATAAGATTGATATCCCTCAAAACTTTCAATCTTTCATAGATGCTAGAGCCTTCGGGATGTATAATCTCAAAGAAGTCAGCTTCAACATCGTGATGTAGAATATTCTTCTTTTTGACCTCTACTGGATCAATAGAATTTTTTCTCTTCACGATCGTTTCAACCAGCTTTCTTTAGCCTAGAATTTGTGTTAAAGCGTCAAGGAAACGTTCATTCATATCTGGTAGACCGACAGTTACTCTTAGGCAAGGGCCAATCACAGGCATATTACCGAGATTTTTGATCGATATGCCCCTCTTCAAGAGCTCTTGATGCACGATGTTCGCTTCTTTATCAGGCCTAAAAGTGACAAAATTTGCTTTCGAATCTAAAACTTTGATTCCTCTTATGGTGCGAAGATTCTCGATTAACCTTTGCCTCTCTGTTCTAACCATATCTATAGATCCTTTTATGAGATCTATTCGGTCTAATAACTTCAAGACAAATCTCGCTACAACTGAACTTATGGTGTACGGGATAATCTCTGAAAGAACCGTTGCCAGTTCTTGATCTGAAACAGAATAACCAAACCTGATACCAGCAAGGCCGAAAGCCTTCGAAAGAGTTCTTACGACAATCACATTCTTTTCTTCAGTAGCTAAAGAGGCAGCGGTGAAATCGCCGAATTCTGCATAAGCTTCGTCTATGGCAATGACAGCCGAAGATTCGCGGGCTAGTGCCTTGATTTCGTCGGGTCTAAATTCATTGCCCGTCGGATTATTAGGCGAGCAAATGAAGATAATCTTCGTCCTCGGCGTTACTTTCTCTAAGATTGCATCCAGATTTAGCGATAAATCGGCGTTAAGAGGCACTTCAACAAATCTAGCACCTTCCAATTCCACTCGCTTCTTATACATGAAGAAGCTCGGCGTAATGGATATGACCTCGTCACTCTTCTCCAAAAAGAGGCGGACAATAAGATCTATGAGTTGTTCACTTCCGCTGCTCATAGTTATGCATTCGGACGGCACCCTTGCGTATCTGCCGAGACCATCTTTTAATTCAAATATACTCTCAGGTTCGTAATTCCTCAAGTCAATATCCTTAACAACTTCCATAAGTATCGAAGTGAGATCATCCTTACCTACAAAGAAGTTCTCATTCGAGTCTAAATTCAAAACTTCAGATGGGAACGCCTCTTTTCTTTTTTCTGCATTTCTGGAAGAACCAACGTAGCCAAGAAGTGAACCGTCAAACGATCTTAGAGACTTTATCCTTTTATCCAACCATTCTAAATTCCTATTATTAATCATGGAAAATCTTTCCTTAGCATGAATTCTGGAGCCGGGGGTCGGATTTGAACCGACGTAAGCGGGCTGCGGCCCGCTGCCTAGGCTACTCAGCCACCCCAGCTCGATTTATCTTCCTCGTCCATAACCACGATATAAGGATTGTTAATAATATTCCCAGAACAGTGTTACATAGTTGGTGTTGCCAATTTGAACCATATATAGAGCGAGACGGAATAGAATCCTTTCCCAGAGTCCCACTCGAATCTATATTGTTCGATAGATTCGTCGTAAACCCAGAGTTCGAAAACTACGCGGAATCGGTTATCATCAGAAAGTGTTGGAGGATCAACCTCAATCGTCTGATTGTTAACAATTAGACGTTTAACAATAATGAACGATCCATGGAAATCCGCTTCTAAGATGCTCCATGAGAATAGAATCAGTTTTGTTTCATTTACGGAGAGCGTTACGGGAAACTCGATGAAACAAAGGATGGGGCTGGACTCATGTTCTTGATCATTTGGAGCTTGCATCGTAGAGTTGAGGAGTTTAACTTTGATGGAAACCTTCTGGGTGCTTCCCATATGGTTATGTATGTAAATATGCCAAAAAACAGAGGAACCAGTCTCAAGGATAGTGTTATTATTGGTAAAGTATCCTTCGGCTTTCTTATCTTTCCCAAGCAAGCCTAACTCAAAAAACCTTTCCTCATACTTGGGCCAAAATGCACTTACAACTGCTACCGTTAGAATTAGGAATAAAATCAACACACTTACTATGAGAACAGGTTCATATTCCTTAACGGACAAATATGTCTTCTCCTTGCACATGGGGAAATTGGTCGATAACTACCATAAACTTAGTGTCTCTATGGAGTCATAAGACTCAACCACTAGCCACTCACTCCTGAGATCAAACATATAGCCGACACACCTCAACTTTTGATACTTCGTTTTTAGACTCTCCAACCCAAGAACATCGAATGACGTACCATGATTCTAAAGTGGTCCGTCACTATCTCACAGCAGTTAGATACAGCGCTGAAAGTCGCTTCAAAAAGACTAGTCTTGTATACACTCTTTTTCTCTCGCAAGGGTGTTAGCACGTTAACATTTTCTCGAGTTCTTCTCTGCCATTCCTTAGATTGAGCTTGTGCCTTTCGATCTCGGTGTAATATTTCTCGTAATCCTCGTAGATTCTGAGGAAATCCTTACCTTTCTCAGTGATGGCGTATCGGCAGTTACCTTCACAGATAAGACCCGATCTTAGGATTTCCTCTAAGTATCTCGATAGTAGCCTATAGCTTAAGTTGGCTCCGTACATTAGGTGGGTCTTTCTCGTGCCGGCGCTACTTGCATCTTGCGCAACCTGAAGAATGTCCCTTATGATCCCTAGCCTGCCACGATACCCTCTTCTGGAAATACCCTCATCCAGAACCAAACTTTGCACCTACCTTCAAAAATGAGTATAAGCTCTGCAGAAGCGGCTTAACCGAAAAAGGGTCCAACGACGCTGCTCGTCAAGCGGTTCATCTTCGGTTTCATTTGCCCTCGTCTTTCAGATGCGAACCCCAAAACAAAAGCTGGATTCTAACAAAATCCCCGCATGACACGGCAGATTCGAATTCCATAACGGCTGTTTGCCATCAACCGTATGGCGGGCCTCTTTCGGTCCCTTTCAATGCATTGGCAAAGCAAATTTCTTATATATGAATTGTGATGGAATTTTCTAGAAATGTTTTCTAGAACAATTTACCACATTTCTATTTTTATAATGTTATCTACATAAACACCCTTAGTAGGCTGAGCTTGGCAAACCCAAATTGATTCTGTCATATTGAACAACTAGGTTCCTTTCAGCAAGATAAAAACGCTGAAAAAAGATTGATTTGGGAGCAGACGAGAATTAGTGGGCTAACGTCGTTCGTCGTTTGTTGTCCTCTACGAAGAAATGTCCTGCCTTTCTAAGGGATGTAACCCAGTGCTTTTAGTCTATGTTCCATTTCCTGCGATTCCAAGTCAGGCAGGACTTTTCTGATCAGGAAGATTATGTATTCAGTTGCGCTGCGGTATCCAGACCCCTCCAGCGTCTTTGAGAGCCTCTCGTATAACGGTTTTGGGATGGGTATATTGACATAGTCAACCAATGAAGACACATCTCCGGTTCCAAACATTTCTCACCAAACATTTATTTATCATTTGCGTGAAACGGATACACCAGTGAAGTGCCACATGGAAAAAAGTTTCACAAGCCTTATATGTCAATGATATATCATAGTCAGGTCATTGAGACTCGTCACGAAGGCTTCTGCGATGGAGGACTACTTGTCGACCCTCGAAAGAAAAAGCATATCTCTGATAAGGGAAGCAAGAGCCCAGTTCAAGAACCTCGGCGTTCTCTGGAGCACTGGAAAGGATTCGACTGCCAATGTCTGGCTCTGTAAGAAGGCTTTCTTTGGAAGGGTTCCCTTCCCCGTAATCCACATAGACACAGGTCGTAAATTCCCTGAGATCTACGAGTTCAGAGACAAAGTCGCCAAAGAATGGAACCTAGACTTGGTCATAGCAAAGAATGAGGAAGCTCTGAGGAAAGGCATGTCTCCGGAGAAGGGAACGCGGATTCGACGCTCTATTACTGGCCATACGGAGAGATGAGCATGGGATTCGTGCGAAGGAACGTTACTTCTCTCCTCGCGACGAAGAGTTCCGTTGGCAGTATACAGATCAGCCTGCTGAAATGTGGGACCTTTACGTCAAGCCTTCAGAGGACTTCTCCCATATGAGAGTGCATCCGATTCTCCACTGGACCGAACTCGACGTTTGGCAGTATGTCCGTCGTGAAGGGCTTCCCGTGAATCCGCTCTATTTCGCCAACAGTGGAAAGCGGTACCGCAGTCTCGGATGTATGCCGTGCACAGTTCCAATTCCGTCCAACGCGAGTACGATAGACGAGATCGTGGAAGAGCTTGCAGCTACGAAAACCCCAGAAAGAGCAGGAAGAGCGCAAGACAAAGAGAAAGCTTACATGATGCAGAAGCTGCGAAGTCTGGGCTACATGTGAGGCAGAATGTGCGTTGATCATCTTAGGTTTGGACGCCTTAGATCTGAACATCGTCAAGAGGTTCAAATGTGTAAACTTGATGCAGATCGAGTACGGCCAGACCAGCCTCTCAAGGTTTGAGCTCGAAAGAACCGTCGTTCTGTGGGCCTCGTTCCTAACAGGAAGAAACATGGAGTCAGAAATTCCACTCAAGACTCAGTGGGAGTTCAAGTTGAAGCCGGAAGACACTTTCTTCTCGTCTTTCAAGACCTATGACGCGATAGATGTCCCAGCCTTCACTTTGAAAGAAAAAAACCACGCCGAAGAAAGGAGGCTACTGAAGAAATACTTTGACGAGGAAACCACGACAGACGAATACGACGCTGTCGTATGGAAGAACCACGAAGAGAACAAGAGAGATCTCTTCAACTCCCTAGGCCGTTTCGACCTCGTCATGGGATACTTTGACCTTGCAGACGCCATCGGTCACCTCAGCTTCGGCATATCAGAAAAAATAGAGAAAGTGTACGCGGAACTAGAAAAGATCGCCCGTGAGGTCAGGTCCTCTTCGGACGACTTCATCCTCGTCATATCAGACCACGGAATGAAGCCCGTCGGAAAATATGGGGATCATACCAGAAACGGTTTCTACTCTGCTAACCGCAGACTGGGGTTGAACCTTCCTGAGATAACTGACTTCTGTGGAATGATAAGGGGTGTTGCCAAGATTGAGTCTACCTAAAATAAACCTAGTAGTGGTTGGCCACAAGGACCATGGGAAATCCACGCTGATAGGAAGACTGCTCTATGATTCAAAGGCCATACCTGAACAGAAGTTGCAGGAGATCAGAGACGAGCTTGAGAAATCTGGGAGGAAAGAGTTCGAATTTGCCTTCATACTGGATAGCCTCGAGGAGGAGCGTACAGGCGGCCTAACAATAGACATAATGCAGACCCCCTTCAGGTCGAGTAGGTACTTTTACACGATAATCGACTGCCCGGGTCACGAAGAGTTTATCCGGAAGATGCTAACAGGAGCGTCCCAGGCAGATGCAGCGATTTTAGTAGTTTCGGCGAAGGAGGGAATAGAACCCCAAACGAAAGAGCATTTGTTCCTGATCAAGACGTTGGGGATAAATCAGCTCATCGTGGCAGTCAACAAGATGGACATGATCGGCTTCAATAAAGGATTATTCAAGGAATTCTCTGAGAACCTAGGGGAAGTCCTATCCTCGCTGGGGTACTCCAATACCCCAATTGTTCCGGTTTCAGCTTTCTATGGAGACAATGTTACAACGAAATCCAGCAAGATGCCTTGGTACGAAGGCAAAGCACTTCTAGAAACCTTGGATAACACAGTTAAACCGCCACAGCCGCTCTTAGAGAAACCGCTAAGATGCATTTTCCAAGATGTCTACGAAAGCGAGACAGGAAAGATTGTTGTGTGCAAAGTTGAAACTGGAACACTGAAGACGGGTCAGTCAGTTATCGTTATGCCCATCATGGAGAAGGGCGTTGTCGAGAAGCTCGAATTCTTCGGGAAGGAGATAGAAGAAGCATTCCCGGGAGACTCCGTCGGCATAGTCCTAAGAGGCATAGCAAACGTTAGAAGAGGATACATCCTATTGGAAAAGGAAGAGAAAGAGAGGATAAGACGGACCGACGAATTTGTTGCTCAGCTAATAATATTCTCAGATTTCTCATTGAAAATTGCCGATACAGCGACCATCCGAGTGGGAACCGCCGAGGTTAAATGCCGGGTGGAAAAGATACTTGAGAAGATCGATCCAGTTGACTTGACAGTGAAAGAAGAGAAGCCCGAGTCGCTGCAGAATGGCGAGGTTGGCAGAATAGTGTTCAGAGCCCTTGAGCCCCTCTACGTAGAAGAATATCACGTTACTCCGCAGCTTGGCAGGTTCGTGGTGATTGGGAAGAGGGGCGCGGCAGCGGCTGGAATAGTCTTAAAGAGGTAGTAATTTGGACGGCTTATTTCTTCTATTGCTGGCGTTTGCAGCCGGGCTTTCCGCCCAGCTAGTAGACGGGGCACTTGGGATGGCCTATGGCGTGACCTCTTCACTTTCCCTAATATCTCTGGGGTTCTCACCAGTTATTGCAAGTGCTAGTGTACATACGGCTGAAGTCTTCACGACGCTGGTTTCGGGGACCTCACACCTCAAATTCGGAAATGTCAGGAAGAACCTTCTGATACCACTAACAGTCTTTGGGGTCTTAGGAGGAGTTCTAGGGGCATATGGTCTGACAGAGCTTCCAACACAGCCTGTCAGGCTAATTGTCAACCTCATCTTACTGACTATGGGCATCATAATCATCTACAAACACCTAAACTACAGGAAAATCGGATCAAAGGACCCGGACTACTCTTTCAAGAAGCTTTCGGGTCTAGGTTTCATAGGTGCGGCACTTGACGCCATGGGTGGAGGGGGATGGGAACCCGTGTGTACCTCGACGCTTGTAGCGACGGGATCCAATCCAAGCAAAGCGATAGGCTCAGTCAGCGTGGCTGAGTTCTTCGTCACGACAGCTGAAGCCATAACATTTCTCGTGCTCATCGGCTGGGAACAATTTTGCTGGGAGGCTGTAGCCGGGCTATTGATAGCAGGCGTGATCATAGCTCCCTTCGCAGCATACATATGTAAGAAGATGCCCCGCAAGGTGCTAGGGATCCTCGTGGGCTTCGTCATCATCGCAACTACGATCAGGAATTTAGCGCTCGTTATCGCATAGGAGCGAAAGGCAAGATTTCCAGATTCTCTGTGCACGTTCCACCAAAATGTTTTTAGGGAGTAAGCTCATATGCTTCCAGCGACGCACAATGGAAAAGATAGATCTAAGTGAAATCGTGTGCATAGAAGAGACTGCCATAACCGTGCGCGCATATCGGCGAAGAACAACAGTTCCCTCGAAGATATTCAGATTCATGGGACTTAAGGAAGGAGACAGCCTTAGGTGGATAGCAACTAGGGATGGCACGGTCTTTGTGAAGAAGGTAGAACCCAAGAAAAATAGACCCACGCAAAAGTAGCAGTTGGAACCCTCACACCGCCCCTGCCTTTAAAGCTATCCGGTTCATTAATAGTTATCAGCTTCACCGCATTTTGGCATATCACCAATATTGGTACTTTACCAATATTTTTCTAGAAAAGTCTTTCTTAAGGATTTATATGCACCTTTTGGTAATATACCAAAACAATACCAAATTAGAGAGTGTCAATAACATGAAAGGAAGGACTAGGACGCTTATTTGTGCCGCAATTGTCCTCGGCTGTATTACCGTATACAGCTACATCACAAGTGCTCAGGAACCAACAGGCACGATAAAGATTTCAGGGGCATGGGCTCTCTACCCAATGATGGTCAGATGGTCAGAGGAATACCAGAGGATCCATCCCAAAGTCAGAATCGACTTGTCAGCTGGCGGCGCGGGCAAAGGGATGACTGACGCTCTTGGGGGGTTAGTTGATATCGGCATGGTTTCGCGGGATATCTACCCTGAAGAGGTTAGTCAAGGAGCATTGGCGATTGCTGTAGTCAAGGATGCGGTTGTCGCAACTGTAAGTAAAAGCAACCCCGTATCAGACGAGCTGCTGATATTGGGAGTGAAAAGACAGACCTTAGTGAATATCTGGGTTTTCGGGAACGTGACGACTTGGGGTGAACTTATAGGAAATCCTGAGGTAACCGCCAAAATTAACGTTTACACAAGATCGGATGCGTGTGGCGCAGCTGAGACATGGGCTAAATTCCTAGGCATCAAGCAAGAGGGCCTTTTGGGAGTTGGAGTTTACGGAGATCCGGGGCTTGCAGAGGCTGTAAGGAATGATCCTCTTGGTGTAGGTTTCAACAATCTCAACTACGCATATGATAACTCGACGGGCAAAGCCATTGAGGGTCTTTTAGTGTTGCCAATCGACTTAGACGAAAACGGTCGTGTTGACACAACCGAAGGCTTCTATGAAACAAAAGCAAAGTTCGTAAATGCAGTAGCGACAGGGGCATATCCTTCTCCGCCCGCAAGGGATCTCTACCTTATGGCCAAAGACGAGTTCAAGGGCCTAGCAGAGGAGTTCGTGAGATGGATATTAACTGAGGGACAACAGTATGTTTCCCAGACAGGATACGTCTCACTCTCACAAGAGAAAATTGCCAAGGAGTTAGGAAAGCTCGGCTAATCTGCGAGAGCATTGCTGAAGCTCAGTAACAAGGAGCTACATGGAATGGAAAGAAGACTGAAGGATGCCCTTACGAGCAAGCTCATGCTGATAGCTACGATCCTGTCGAGCTTGACCGTCTTCTTCATAGCCCTAGCACTATTTCAGAAAGGAAGCTTCATTCTAACTACCCGTCCATTAAGTCAGCTCTTTTCTCCCTCTTGGCAACCCTCGAAAAGCCAATTTGGCTTCTACCCCTTCATCATCGGAACCCTTTGGGTAACCGGCCTAGCCATGGTTCTAGCCATTCCGGTAAGCCTTCTCTGTGCCATATATCTCGCGGAATATGCTTCGAAAAGTGTTAGAGACATTCTGAAACCGCTGGTGGACCTCCTTTCGGGCATTCCTTCGGTTGTGTATGGAGTCTGGGGTGTTCTCGTCATCGTGCCCGTTATAAGGGACTACGTAGCTCCCGCAGTCGGTGCGACAACCACGGGCTACAGTATCCTTGCGGGAGGCGTACTGCTAACGATAATGGTTTTTCCCATAATAATCTCAGTTTCAGAAGAGGTCTTCAGATCCGTTCCATACGAAGTTCAAGAGGCATCATTTGCCCTCGGTGCCACGAGGTGGCAAACTGTGAAGTATGTGGTAATACGGAAGGGGCTCCCTGGCATCGTCGCCGCTGTGATTCTAGGGTTCTCTAGAGCCTTTGGAGAAACCATGGCCGTTCTTATGGTGGTTGGCAATGTCGCCAAGGCACCTTCAACAGTATTCGATCCAGGTTACACCTTGCCAGCACTAATAGCCAATAGCTACGGTGAGATGATGTCCATACCTCTCTATGACTCTGCCCTGCTATTGGCCGCCTTCATTCTTCTTTTGGTGGTATTCTCTTTCAATGTTGTGGCCAGGATCATTCTGATGAGAATAGAAAGGAGAATGAGATGAATGGACAAACGCAAACTCGAAGAGGCTTTCTTCAAGGCTTTAATGTTAGCTTCAACTCTGATAGTCTTGGGCAGTCTCTTGGCTGTAATCATAATAGTGGTTGTGAGGAGTGCTCCTGCCCTTAACCTCTCGATGCTTACCCAGACACCTAAGGGAGGATACTATCTTGGGAAGGAGGGCGGAATCCTGAATGCCATAGCTGGTTCTTTATACCTTGTGGGAGGCGCAACAGTCTTGGCTTTTGTCATAAGCCTCCCAGTCGCACTATATCTTGAGGAGTACGCGGGGAGATCCCAATTTACGGCTTACGCCAGACTCTTCTTGGATGTTTCTTGGGGTGTCCCGTCTATAGTCTATGGAGTATTTGGGTTCACAATCATGCTCTACTTGGGACTTAAGGCATCCCTGATAGGGGGTCTAGTGACGGTTGCTCTCTTTGAGATTCCCATTATGGTCAGAATCATGGATGAAGTGCTTAGAATGGTCCCTTTTGAGCTTAGAGAAGCGTCTTATGCTCTTGGGTCAACCAGATTGGAGACTGTGTTCAATGTTATGGTTAAGCAAGCCTTGCCTGGCATATTGACAGCTGTCCTGCTGGCTTTCGGCAGAGGTATTGGAGACGCCGCTTCTGTCCTATTCACGGCCGGATACTCCGATTACATTCCTACCTCATTTTCCGACCCAACAGCCACATTGCCATTGGCTGTTCTTTTCCAGCTTGGGACTCCTTTCCCAGAAGTTCAGATGAGGGCGTACGCTTCAGCGGCAGTTCTTATGATCATGGTACTATCACTCAGCATAGGTTCAAGGTTTCTAGCTAAAAGGTTTACCAAATACGTAGTAGGGTGAGAATTTGAAAGAAGCAGTTGGACCGATCATAAACACCGAGGGCCTCAACATTTTCTTTGGCGAACACCATGTTCTCAAGGATATATCCGTAGCTATTCCAGAGAGAAAAATCACCGCGATCATTGGACCATCCGGTTGTGGAAAGTCAACATTCCTCAAAAGCATGAACAGGCTGATAGAACTAACCGATGGAGTAAAAATCTCAGGCAAAGTCTTCTTCCGTAACACAGACATTTTCGACAGCAAGACTGACATCATGTACATCAGGAAGAAGATGGGTTTCCTTGCTCAGAAGCCTTGCCCACTGCCCATGTCGATCTATGATAATGTGACTTATGGGCCGAGGATCCATGGGCTAGATGACAAGAAGGAACTCGCTGGGATAGTCGAAAGTTGTCTACAAGATGCTAGCCTATGGGACGAAGTAAAGGATAGGCTTAGGGCACCAGCATCCAGACTGTCCGTTGGGCAGCAACAGAGACTTTGTCTGGCTAGAGCGCTTGCTGTCGAGCCTGAGGTCTTGCTCTGCGATGAACCTACCTCAGCTCTCGACCCAATATCAGCTCAGCGCATAGAAGAGCTGCTTGTCAACCTTAAGAAAAGCTATACGGTGTTGATTGTCACACATGTTCTCAGACAAGCGATGAGACTTGCTGATCACGTGGTTTTCCTATACCTAGGCAAACTCATCGAACAGGGACCGGCTGAGAAAGTTTTCAGGAACCCAGAGAATACTGTCACGCAAGCTTATGTGAAAGGCGTTTTCAGTTAACAGAGACGGGCATGAAAAGAAACAGGAACGACACCGGTTCCAGTGACAGATAACGGGGATTATTTCGCCGAAAGTCAAGAGCCACTGGAATACATCTAAACCCCAGCCTAATACCCTTTCTTGTCTTAATATTGCCTGTCAACCGCCTTTTCTGTCAGTTCAAGGAAACATGACGGGCGGTCGACGCCTAGTGCGAACCGAAAAATGTGTAGAAAGCTGCGAAACACGCTATAGGTTAAAAGAAAAGGAAGAGAAGAAAGTACAATAATCCTGTCATAGATTGATATTGGTTCCCTATCTAATCCAATAATCATGAAGATACTTGACTTTTGCCTGCTTGATTATTTTGGTGGATCGGGGGGAGATTTGAACCCGTCTTTCTATTCCTGTTCTGTCACAGTTCTACCTCTATCAATTTAGGAGCTGGAAAACTCCTAAAATCGATACCCCCTATCCTTTCCTGCAATGATGTGGAGGAGCAGGCTGATGGGGAGTTCACTCTTTGAGCCAGAAGCCCTAAAGTGTGCGCTTCTAGAAAATGGCAATTGTGATATCATTTTACTAGGATAATATTTTGTATGCCTTCAAAGTGGGGGTCTCCTGTTAGTATCTTTGACTTGGTGATTCTTGATGTGGCTAATACGTAAGCATCCGACAGCCCGAAATCTTTTCTAGTCTTCCGCATATCGGCGTGTAATACGCCTGCATCTCTTGAAATCTCACCATCAATAGCGACGATGACCGAGTTGCCAGTCAAAATATCGTAGGCAGTTTCGGCGTTCCGCCCTTCTCGAATAGTCTTGCTCACGACCTCCGCAACCGTCACTGCGCACGTGAAAATATCGTTACGCTCATCCTCTAAAATGGTCCTAACTCTTATGCCCGGTTCGCTTCCAACAAGATATTCAATCCAGGCATAGGCGTCTATGATGTATCTCTCATTCATGGGCAGCCAACTCGTCTTCAACCGTGAAAGGCTTCATCCCTCTGAGAATGCCAAAACCGTCTTTTTTTACTTTTCGGACGGCTATCTCTAGGATTTCGCCTTCTTTGATTTTCTTGCTTTCTACAAGCTCCTTCGGTAACGTGACTACTAATGAGCCGCCTACTCTCCGCGTCTTGACCAAAGCCATTGAAATCACCATTATTACATTGAATTATACTAAAGTTATACTTAACTCTTCCCAAACAGACACCCACCACAGAAACAGGTGACTCAGAAAAGGATTTGGTCCAAATGAACTGGGCGTATCCACACCTAATTAGGTGCGATTCCTTTCCCCTATGAGCAAGTGACCAATAGAATTCTAAGGGTGCTGGTGAGACATACAATTAAGAAAATTAGGCGAACCTTTTTTATGCACGAGGAAGCCTAAATAACCGTTTCAAAAGGCATAAGCTCTGCAGCGAGGCTTTCTATGCGGCTATAGAAGCCTTGGGACTAGCGACCATTCCAGATAAGGAGGTCCGATCTAGACTATCAAACCGAAAAGGACTTTCCATGCCTTTGTTAGCCCTTTCATGAAATGGCATGTCATCTTGTTTGAACTAGCGGTTATGCCGAGTGGGGGACCTGCTCTGATTTGTCCCAACAAAAGAATTTCCATTTGTCGCGACAAATGTACACATAAATCCGAGAGGGCAGACATGTGGATCGGAGGATTTGAACCCCCGACCTCCTGAGTGCAAGTCAGGCGTTCGGGGCATTCCATCTACTAGTCAATTTCCGCTTAGAACCAGCTTGCTCTTGCGGCATGGCTTTTCTTCGGCATGCGCCAAGTTTATATGTTCCATCATCCATTTACAATGGAAGATGTAAGATGAAAGTTGTCCAGACCGAGCTCAATGATGCGGAATACAAGCTCCTCGCGGATTACGCAAGAAAGAGAGGCAAAACGATAAAGGAGGCTATCAGGGAGGCGACACTCAATCTCATCCTGTCGGACACTGTTCACCCTGACGATCCTCTTTTCACAGAGCCGCACTTGGTCAAGGGCACGGGGAAGAAGGAGCGCACCTCTGTCGAGCATGACAAGCTGCTTTACGGTGTCACCCGTTGATATTTGTTGATACGAGCGCTTGGTATGCATTAGAGGTAGAAGACGACGAGAACCATGCTTCCGCCGCGGCTTTCAGAGAAGAGCTGAAGAGAGGTCGCCACGGTGCCTTGCTGACCTCTGACTATGTTCTCGACGAGGTTATTACGCTGCTGAATATGAGGAAAGACTCTGAGGCGGCCACGGGGTTCGCCGGCAAGGTGTTCCGAAGCCGAAGCGTCAGCGTCGTCTGGATCGATAGACAGGTCTTCGAAGAAGCCTTGAAGATGTTGAAGGAAAGAGCAGACAGGAAATGGAGCTTCACAGACTGCACCAGCTTCATCATTATGAGCCAACTCAGAGTGCAAGAGGCCTTCGCCTACGACAGGAATTTTGAACAAGCCGGTTTCACGAGGCTACCGTGACTGAAACTCCACGTTTTAGTATCTTGAAAAGAGTATCAGAAAAAGGCGTATCAGGAATTTCCATTGGAGAACTGCTCATCACAAGGATTACGATGGACCAAGGGATTTGAACCCCCGACCTCCTGAGTGCAAGTCAGACATTCATGCCAAACTGAAATAGAAGGTTTTATATGCTTTTTTCAGGGGAAAAAGTTTTGTGGTCCCAGGAACTGTCATTTCAGAAAAGAACACTATATCTGGTGGGCACAGTGGATCTAAATCTTCCTTTCTTGACCGTTTACTCATAAATGGCTTTTCTTAGTCCTATGTCCAAGAAGACCGCCGCTCTTTCTTTCTCGTCTATCAGATAGATTACGCGGTATTTGCCTATTCTCCATCTCCATAGTCCCTCAAGTTTTCCTCGCAATTTGGTACCGGCATAAGGGGTCTCCGCGACTTTCTCTAATACTTCCAAAGCTCTTTCTCTAACGTTCTTGGGAAGCTTATTGAACTCTTTGATGAAGCTTCTTGTGAAGATGGACTTGTAAGGCAACCTTAGTCCTTCATCAACGCTTCCTTAATCTTTCCAGGACTTGCTGCAGTTACGTACTCTTTCTTCTGGTATTCGTCAAGGCCTTTCTCTATTCTCTCCAGTCCTTCCTTACTCGCAAGTTCCTCTAAAGTTGCCAAGATCTCCTCTATCTTGTCGAAATACTCGTAAAGTTCCTTAAGCAATGGGCGAGGAACCGAAACAGCATCAACCAAGAGCCTTCACTACCTGGAAACAAGATGCATAGACATAATTAAACTATTCGAAAGTCTGCAATCGCCATTTTCGAACTCTGCATATCTTAAATGTGGACTAGGGGGATTTGGACCCATAACTCCCGCCATACGAGGATATAGTACCCTAATTTAAAGGTTGAACCGTTAGTTAAGCCTTAAAAAAGCATGGAGATACATTATATTCACCTAAGACATAAAGCTAGACATATATAAAATTCAGACATTATTCCGATAGGGGGTTCAATATAACGAACAGTGAATCCGAAAAGGAAGGCGAGACGAAACCCAAAGAGCCACCGACGCTGACAGAATATGCTGAACATCTGAAATGGTTACTTGATACACAATACCAATCAATCATAGCTTGGTTAGCATCATCCATTGCGGTTTTTATAGGGATGATCGAGCTGTTACCTGAAATTAAATTAGGTAATACATATTATCTGAATAATGCTCTATCCTTAATCTACTTAAGCCTACTCATTTGGGGTTGTATCAGCCTTTATCGCGTTTTACGCTTGATAGAAGAAAGAGTGCTTAAAGAAAAACGCCTTAAAACAAAAACCTCTTACAATATCCCTGATGATCTGATGATAAGATTCTGGGTTCAAGATAACTTTGTGCTTCGACCTCTTCTTGTTAAGGTATCTAAAAAAGATAAAGAATTTGTGAGTTTAAAATGGCCTGTTATCTACTTTTTGTTAATCATGATAATAGTAGTTTGGCTATTAGTATTGTTGATGAAACTTAAGCTCCTACCTTTCTAACTCTTGAAATATCCTTGATCTTCTTTCTTTTTTAAAGTGTCTACTAAAGCATTAGCGACTAAGCTCATTTCCAGACATTGCATCCATAATTTTCCCAAAGAGATTTCCTTAACTCCCTCCAAATAGCTGTTTTTTGCTAAAAATATCCTTCCACCTTTATGGAACCAGAAAGTACCATGTGAAAAACAATTCCTAAAATTGCCTTTAATCAAACTGTATATTTCCTTTTCAAATGAAGGTGATATTTTATTGATTTCCTTTAACAAATTTCCAAGTGCCATTTTTTTATCAATATTGATCATACCCTTTTCGGTATTGTAGCAACCTTCTTGTAGAAAAAATAACAATGATGCTCGGAATACTGCCTCTAGCTCGATTAGATATGTGCCTATCAAATGTGAGATAAAAAGGCAATTAACCGTTTGCTCTGAAAAACCTATATTCGAGCATTTTTGGGCGAAAGTTTCAGGTTTCCCCTCAAACCTATGTAACATATCCCTAAGAGCATTTTCGTAGATTCTACTGTTCTCCCACACTAGGTCCAATTTTTCTCTGTCTAACTCACTTATGTTTCTGCGAAGCAGATTCTTTGAGCTGAAATCATCTAACATGACCTCAAAGAAAGCACACAACTGATCCCAAACATTTTGACTGGTTTCTTTATCCATCCTATCTGGTCACCCTTATCCTAAGTTGATATCTATAGAGAGTGATCTGTGTTTTATGGTTTCCCTATTTCTAAGACATGTCCAGAGTCGGTTAGTATTGTAATTTATGAAACCTCAATATTTTAGCCAGCTTCGCTAGGTCGTAGCCTTAGAGAAGAAAATTGGTGATCCTGTTTAACCTTAGAAAATGTAGATAAAACGGAAAGGCTCGTCATTTTTAAAAAAACCGGGTTTCAATGAATGGACCGGGGGGGATTTGAACCCCCGACCTCCTGAGTGCAAGTCAGGCGTTCATGCCAAACTGAACTACCGGCCCGTCGAACTAGTCGCTGTTTCTGTCATTAATGAAGAAATGTGCTATTTTAGTTTTTATGCAGTCTTATGTTAAGGAAGGTTTTTATGTAACATTACACGGTCTCGTTTTTGGCGGTTTAATGTGATGGCAAAGAAGATATTTTTTACAAGAACCGGACAGGCAAAAATAGTGGAGTATGAACTGGATGAATCCCCGGGCGACTATGAACTGCTTGTCAAAACTTTGTATTCCATCGTGAGTGCCGGGACTGAAGGAGCTAACTTCGCAAATCCTGACGTGGAAAATATAGACGAAAACTCGTGGATCAGAAACCCAGGCTACGGAAACGTTGGAAAAGTTTTAGCTTTCGGAGAAAAAGTTAAGGATTTCAAGATTGGCGACATTGTGTTCAGCACCGAAAAACATTGTTCCCACTATAAGATAGACACAAGGTACAATCCTGCACGGTATTCGCTTTTCATGGTTAAAGTTCCTAAACAGTTAGACCCTTTAAAGGCAGTCTTCACCCGCATGGCAGATGTGGCCATGAGCGCAATCCGTAAGGCAGACCTTGGACTGGGCGACACTGTTCTGGTCATAGGACTCGGTATGGTTGGGAACTTCGCCGCTCAATTGTTTCAGTTGGCTGGAGCGGACGTTATGGCTGCTGACTTAGTGGAGTTCCGCCTTGAACGCGCAAGGCAGTGCGGTGTCAAAAAGGTTGTGAATTCTCGGAATTGGGACGACCTAAAAAAAGCTGTGATGGACTGGACGGAAGGCAAAGGAGCCCAAATCGTGGTTGAAGCCATAGGTTACTCTCCAGTTATTGCCCAAGCCGTTCATTTAGCCCGTTCTCTCGGTGAGGTCATACTACTCGGCAGCCCAAGAGGAGAGGCAATAATAGACGTGACCCCGATGCTTTCTGACGTTCACCTTCGGCATGTCACAATTAAAGGCGGGTTGGAATGGCTATGGTCAGTTCCTGAAAGGCCGCTCTACTACCCAAGCCGATTCACAAAAATGGTAAACATAAAGCAAATCTTCTCTTACCTTAAGTCAGGAGCCTTGGTCACGGAGCCTCTGTTGACTCACATTGTACCTCCTGAGAAATGCCAAGAAGTCTATGAAGGACTGGCCGGAGGCATAAAGGGGACCCTTAAGACCACGTACCTCGGCGTCGTATACGATTGGACATAGTCCCTTATACACAAAAATCGTCTTGAATGGTTCATGCCAAACTAAATTACCAGCCCTCATCTTACCAGAGAATGCGCCAAAATCTGAGTTTTTCGTGTTCATTGAGATGAAGAGTGAACATCGAGGCAGCAGATGACATCTATGGATTCTTTTATCGTGCAGATGGGAAACTGTTAAGAACATCTTTGCCCTTTTACATAGGTCGGGTGATAGGAATGGCTGGAGCGCTTCTGGTTAGAGACATCATGACCAAGACGCTCAGGACAGTGAGGCCTAACTCAAGTGTTCTAGACGCGGTCCAGAAGATGAATAAGTTCAACATTGGGTCTATCTTGGTTGTAGACGGGCGTAGGCCCGTGGGCATAGTGACCGAGAGAGACATATTGCGAAGAGTAGTGGAGCTTTCCATGGAGCCTTCGATCGTCAAGGTCAGCGACATCATGTCTCACCCGGTTGTCACAATAAATCCAGACGCCACCATCGAGGAGGCAGCCCGACTCATGACGGCAAAGCAGATCAAGAAGCTGCCCGTTGTGCAAGAGGACGGTGTCGTTGGGATCATAACAACCATGGACATCATGAAGGCTGCACCGAGAATGATGGACTTGTTCGGAGAGCTCTCCCAAACCCGCAGACCTTAGTGGGTTTTAAAGAGTCTAGGAGCTTTGTTCAACGGAGATGCATTAAAAGGATCCGCAGTAGTACTTCAGAAAAGCAATTATGGAAGGAAAAAAGATAGAAAGAAAGCATACTGGATTGTCATCCTTACTTGCCTAGGTTGGATGTATGTTGGAGGCCGCCGCCGGGATTTGAACCCGGCCTCCAGGCTCCACAGGCCTGTACGCTTCCAGGTTCCGCGGACAGGTGACTATCGCTTTCCTCTACGTTACGGCGGCCACATCTTCTCCTTTTTTGGCTGCTTGATTTAAGAGTTTCCCCGATTTTTCATAGGCGTTTTCAGTGTTAGCCTTTAATATCTCCACTGTCTATATAGGGTTGGCGGATGCGGATGAGTGACGCCTCCTTGGCCGAGATCGAGTCCAACTTGAGAGGAAAGACCCTGCAAGTCTACTGGTTCATGCTTAGGGCTCAGAGCTCGCCTGTCGGCGTCCGCGAGATTCAGCGTTCGCTCGGTTTCTCCAGCCCAAGCGTGGCAGCCCATCACTTGGACAAGCTGCTAGAATTGGGCTTGGTAGAAAAGAACCTTAGAGGAGAATATTTCTTAGCCAGAGAGGTGAAGGTTGGCGTCCTAACCTTCTTCACGCGGTTAGGCCGTTTCATGATTCCCCGATACCTTTTCTACTCAGTCTGGTTTACGACCATGCTTATAGTCTACTTGGTTCTCTATGGCCAAAGCGGAGGCATACACAACCTTATAGCCATAATGTTTGGGGTCTCAGCCTGCATCATACTATGGTTCGAAACGGTGAGGCTTTGGATGCAGAAACCTGTCTAGATCGATGAAGATAAAGGTTCCAAAGATGATATAGTGCTTTTTCATTGCGCAAGGGAAATCCAAAGTCATAAATAGGTCCCAGAAACATTCTTTCGGTCAACTGGAAAACGGGGCGAACTTGAATGGAATCGGCTGTTCAGGAAAATATGGTTTTTGGAGTAATCATTTCCGGCTCCAATGGGGCTTTGCTTGGGTGCGTTAGTTGTTTGAAACTCTTCATCCAGGAAAGGAGGCAGTGTCTTGATGGCTGAGAAGGTTCGTGTCGGGTTTGTCGGTTGCGGCGGAATCGCCGTTGAACACCTTAAAGGACTAGTTAAGAACCCTTACGTGACGCTTTCCGCATTCTGTGACATCAATCTAGATCGGGCAAAGACGGTTGCGAACCAATGCGGCGTAAAAGATGCGGTTGTCTACGATAAGGCTGAAAGGATGTTTAAGGAAGTTGGGCTCGATGTTGCATACTTCTGCTTACCACCGTTTGCTCATGGTTCGGAGCTTTATGCGATCGATCGGGGCGTACCTTACTTCGTCGAGAAACCTATCAACCTCTACCTAAATCAGGCAAGAGAGATCGCCTCAGCTGCTGAGAAGAAAAAAGTCATGACAAGCGTCGGCTACATGACTAGGTACAGGAAAGGCGTGCAGAAGGTTAGAGAGATTCTTAAACAAGATCCTCCCGTTCTCGTGCTAGGAGGCTGGATCGGTGAAACTCCAAAGGCATCGCCTGACGCCATAATCTGGCACTGGTGGATCCAGAAGGATAAGAGTGGCGGACAATTCCACGAGCAAGTAACTCATTCGGTTGATGTCTCACGTTTCCTATGCGGTGAGGTGGTAGAGGTGCATGCGTTTCCCGCAAAGGGCTTCAACAAGGGTATGTCTCCTGCTTATAGCATTGAAGACGCAAGCGTCGTAAACCTCAAGTTTGCCAACGGAGCCATCGGAAACCTTTGGGCTTCGTGTTCAGCGAATGGAGGAGGCGGAGGCATAATCCTAAATGTATATGCAGTCAACACAACCGCTCTTTTCACAGGTTGGGAGCACTCCTTGAAGCTACTTCAGCCGCCCAAGGAGCCACAGGAAATACCAGGAGAACCGGATATATTCGAGATAGAGGACAATGCGTTCATCGATGCCGTCCGACTGAACGACCCCTCAAAAATACTTTGCCCATACTCCGACGGGTTGAGAACACTTGAAGTAACACTGGCCGCCAACAAGTCTATGGACACTGGGGAGCCAGTCAAGGTTTCTCGTCTACGATGAAACACCAAAGATCGTCACATAATCAGCTAGGCAAACCGCGCCTCCCAGACCGCAAGAGATAGAAACTTGAAGAGTATGATCTTCTCGCAGCGCAGGGAAGATTATGGACAAGGTAAGATTTGGCGTTATAGGTGTAAAGGGGATTGGAAAGATCCACATAAAGGGCATTCTCTCCACCGAAGAGGCCGATCTTCAGGCTGTTGCCGACATAGACGAAGAAGAAGGCAGATCAGTAGCATCTGCCTATGGCGTGGAATGGTACAATGACTACGAGAAGATGCTAGAGCTTGAAGAGCTCGATGCTGTGACGGTCTGTACTCCGCATTTTCTCCATTATCCCATGGTCATGAGAGCTCTCGACAGCGTTAAACATGTCCTCGTAGAGAAGCCCATGGCTATAACGGTAGGTGAAGCCGATAACATGATAGCGAATGCCAGAAGAAGAGGGCTGAAGCTTGGCGTAGTCTTCCAGTACAGAACAGATCCCGTTAACTGTCAAATCAAAAGATCTATAGAAACTGGCGAACTTGGGCGCATATATCGGGTCTGCATGGAAGCCTGCTGTTTCCGTACACAGTCTTACTATAACATGGATGCTTGGAGGGGAAGATGGGCGACTGAAGGCGGTGGAGCATTGATAAACCAGACGATTCACGACTTTGATCTCTTGGGGTGGTTTGTTGGGAAACCGGTCAGGCTTCAAGGTCAGATTGGTACACTGTACCACAACATAGAGGTTGAAGACATCGCAAGTGCAACGGTTTTGTTCGAAAATGGCGCACACGGTGTCATCCAAGTGGGCGTTGTAGATGCTGTCGAGACAGCGCGACTCGAAATATGTGGCGAGAAAGGAAAGATAATAAAAGAGGGAGGAAAGACTCAACACGCCATTTTGGGCAGGCCTCTTAAGGAATACATTGCAGAAGAAAAGATCTGGGACGTTGATATCCAATACGAATGGAGGGAGCTGAAACCAGAAAAAGAAACCACTGAGGAACACTGTGCGGTTATAAAGGATTTTGCTCAAGCGATACTCGAGGACAGGGAACCCATGGTCAACGGGGAAAATGGCAGAATATCCTTGGAGTTCGTGAACGCCATAATCCTCTCATCCTTCGAGAGAAAAGCCGTCTCCTTCCCAATAGATAGAGACGCTTATGACACACTTATGAGAAAACTCACGAAGGGAAGAAGCACGAAACCTGCTAGGACTTCAAAGGATTAACCTAACACATTTTAGATTTTCAAGTTATTATCTAATACCAAACCCAAACATGTACATACATCAAACCACAAATCGATCTCCGCATCGCATTAGCCATCCCTCACTTCGACGGGCCGCCATACCCATCCCTGCCCTTTTCTTACTACATGACCCAGGCTTGGGAAGGGAGGGAAATGCTGGCCAATCACCCACGCTTTCTCATCTGCAGCGATGTCAAATATCCTGCGCTTGCTGCTTGCGGCTTCATCTGACAGTATGTCGTAGACCGGGATCCAGTCAGGATGCTCCAGATGAAAAGGATAAAGCACCGTATCACCAATGTACATGAGCTTCTCTACACCGGATGAAAAGGAGACAACCATATGACCGGGAGTATGCCCGGGAGCCGCAATCGTGCAAACGCCAGGTAGAGCTTCAAATTCATGATCGATAAATTCGACAAACCTAATTCGATTCTGGATGGGCTGTAGTTTTTCTCTAGCGATCTTCATAAACCACTTTATTTGCTCGTTGGCTTTTCGGTATTCCGATTCTGAGAACCAGAAATCCCACTCCCGCTTCCAGATAAAATAGCTGGCGTTGGTGAAGACTGGCTTGCCCTCTTCGTCAAGGGTTCCACCAATATGGTCTGGGTGAGCGTGCGTAATAAAGACCGAATCAATCCTAGCGGGGTTAATATTAGCTGCCTTCATGTTTTGGGTTAATTTGCCAGTTTTGGGTCCCAGATGGCCTGCACCCATATCAACTAACACCTTATGCTTACTGGTCTCGACATAAAGATACGTATACGGTGTCGTGATATGGTCCGTCGGCAAATTGCCCTCGCGAAGGAGATCTTGGACTTTTTCTTCTGGTACATTAGCAAAAAAACTCTTAAGTGGATAGTCCATGGTGCCATCGCTTACACAGGTGCATTTAAAATCCCCTAACTCAAAACGATAGCTTCCTTCACTCATTTTGAGTCAATCCTCTATGACATCATTGGGATTAACCTATAATGTTTTGCTTTCGACCAATCGATCGAAGATGTCTATGAAACGGATAGGGAAAAGAATCAACATTACATTTCTGCCTCAATGTCATAACATATCTCAAGCATCTTGAATTGAACTGATCGGCTCTACGTGCAAAAGACATATAATGCTTATCACCAATTCCCATCGAAAACGTGACCTCTGTAGACCTCTATGAGCAGAGCCTAATGCACATTTTCGACTTTTTCATGTTAATAAGATTTAATAAACAGCGGCGTTTTTCTATCTTTATGGAATATCTTGCGAGAGTCGAAGTCTGTCTCAAGCCTGGACACTCCGACCCCGAAGGAGAAACAACTAAAGAGTCTCTTGTCGAGCTAGACTATCCCGTCAAGTCAGTTAGAGTAAGCAAAGTTTACGAGGTACGCCTCGAGGCTTATCAACCTCAAGACGCCAAGAGGCAGGTTGAAGAGATGTGTAGGAGGCTTCTTGCAAACCCCGTTAAGGACAACTATTCATTCCAGATAGAGGAAACTCGATGAGCGGCCCTCTTTACCTCAAAAAGGATTTACTTTTCGACCTTTACGAGATAGAAGTCCTAAGGGCTGATAATGAGCAACTTCTCCAGATAAGCAACGAACTAGGCTTGGCGCTAAACCTTGAAGAGATGAGAGCCATAAGACGATACTTCTTAGTGAAGGGCAGGAACCCGACGGACGTAGAACTCCAAACCCTGAGCCAGACATGGTCTGAGCATTGCTTCCACAAAACCTTCAAGGGCACTGTGGTAACGAAAGGAGGAAAGGAGATCAACTCTCTCTTGAAGACTTACATCGCCAAGGCAACACGTGAGCTAAAGAAGCCTTGGTGCCTCTCAGTATTTGAAGACAACGCAGGCATAGTAGTTTTCGAGGGCGACATTGCGATCGCTGCAAAGGTTGAGACGCATAATCATCCCTCAGCCATAGAACCCTTCGGTGGCGCTGCAACTGGAACGGGCGGCGTCATCCGTGATGTGCTTGGAGTTTGGGCTGACCCTGTAGCCTGCACCGATGTTCTCGGTTTCGGGCCTTTAGACTATGACTTCGGTAAGCTGCCTCAAGGTGTGAAGCATCCGAAGTATGTCTTTCGAGGGGTCGTCGCTGGCATCGGCAGCTACGGAAACAACATGGGAATCCCAACTGTCAACGGAGGCATATACTTTGATGAGAGCTACACTGGAAACGTCGTCGTCTACTGCGGATGCATGGGAACTCTCCCGATAAAGAAATACGTTAAGAACGCCAAGCCAGGGCATCACATAGTTCTAGCTGGAGGCAGAACAGGCAGGGACGGAATCCACGGTGTGACCTTCGCATCTTTGGAGCTCACCGAGGAGTCTGAAGAGGTTTCAAGACCGGCCGTCCAGATAGCAAACCCAATCGAGGAAGAAAAACTCAAACGGGCTATCATAACGATAAGGGATCTTGAATTGGCTTCCTCGACAACCGATCTGGGCGGAGGCGGACTGTCAAGCGCTGTTGGCGAGACAGCTCACAAATATGGATGCGGAGCCATCGTCGATCTTGAAAAGGTTCCTCTGAAGTACCCGAAAATACCACCCTGGGAGATCTACATATCCGAATCCCAAGAGAGAATGCTCATCACAGTTCCAGACGAGAACCTGGGAAGAATCTTAGAGATCTTCGAATCCGAGGATGTTGAAACTACTCCGATCGGGAGGCTGACTGAAGACGAGACTCTCAGCTTAAGCTTCCAGGGCTCCATTGTCGCTCAACTGGATATGGATTTCCTTTTCAGCCCTCCGAAGGTCCGAAGGTTGGCTGAATGGAAAGAGCCTGATCTTACCGAACCATTTCTCGATGAGCCTATAGACCTAACCAATGTGCTTATGAGGATTCTGAGTTCACCTAACGTCGCAAGCAAGGAGGCTGTCATAAGAACCTATGACCATGAGGTCAAGGGGAACACTGTCCTCAAGCCACTTTGCGGAAAATATGATGGGCCCAGCGACGCCGCAGTCATAAAGCCTCTAAAGGACTCGTGGAGGGGGATCGCGGTTTCCTGTGGGATGAATCCCCAGTACGGTAAGATCGATCCATATTGGATGGCTGCATCCGCTATCGACGAAGCTATTCGGAACAATGTGGCAGTGGGCGGCCGAAGAATAGCTCTACTCGACAATTTCGTCTGGGGTAGCCCTGAGAAACCCGACAGGCTTGGTTCACTAGTTAGGGCCTGCGAGGCCTGTTACCGTTTCGCCAAAGGGTTCGGGACACCTTTCATCTCTGGTAAGGACAGCCTGTACAATGAATCGCCTTTAGGACCGGTTACCCCGACGCTTCTAATCACTGCGCTCGGGATACTTCCAGATGCTAGGAGAACTGTCTCTATGGATCTGAAAATGCCCGGAGACCTCGTCTATCTTATCGGACAGACATACGCTGAGCTAGGAGGCTCTGAGTATTATAAGATGCGAGGTTCTATCGGAAGATCTGTTCCGCGAGTTAGGCTTAAGGATGCCAGAAAGACCATGAAAAGAATGACCAAGGCTATCGACGCAGGATGTGTTCGGGCCTGTCACGATCTTTCTGAAGGAGGCTTAGCCGTAGCAGCTGCCGAGATGGCCTTTTCCGGGGGTTATGGTCTGGATATCCGTTTGAGCAATGTACCTCAATCCAGGGAGATACAGAGAGACGACCTTCTTTTGTTCTCTGAATCAAACAGCCGATTCCTAGTTGAAGTTCCCAAGGTAAGGAAGGAAAGATTTGAGGCTCTCATGGAAGGCGCCATCTACTCGTTGGTCGGCAAAGTCAGAAAGGAACGGAGCCTTTCAGTCTGGGGTTTGGACGGCGGGAAAGCTGTTGAGGCAAGTCTCGCAGCATTGATGGAGGCTTGGAAGACACCTTTCAGAGCGTGATAGAATGAAGAAGGTAGACATAGAGGTTTGTATTGTCAGAGTCGGCGGGACCAACTGCGACGCTGAGACAAAAAGGTCGTTCGAAGACCTGAGAGTAAAAGCCGAGATCGTCCACCTAAACCAGCTGGTCAAGAGTCGCAAACTGCTTGAATACGACGCCCTAGTCTTCCCGGGCGGCTTCTCTTTTGGCGATTATGTTAGGGCCGGAGCCATATTGGCGAAGGGCTTCTTGGCCAAACTTGGGAAAGAATTAAAAGCCTTTGTTGATCAAGGCAAGCCGGTTCTAGGCATATGTAATGGCTTCCAGATGCTGGTCGAGGCTGGTCTGCTGCCGGGCTTTAATGGCTCAAGCGAGTATCCTGAGGCGGCATTGGCAACAAACATTCCAATAGGCTACCGATGCCGCTGGGTGTACCTCAGATACGAGAATATAGGAAGATGTGCGTTCACAAGAAAGGTTCCTGATGAAAAGGTCCTAAGAATCCCTATTGCCCACGCAGAAGGCAGATTCCTCTTTTCAAACGAGAAGGAAGAGGATTATCTCCAGAAGCTTATAGATAACGACCAGCTCGTCTTCAGGTACTGCGACGAGAAGGGCGAGTCCGCTGAAGGCAAGTACCCCCTAAATCCCAACGGTTCCTTTTATGACATTGCTGGTGTCTGCAATCCGGAGGGAACTGTGTTCGGTCTAATGCCGCATCCTGAAAGAGCCTTTTACAGCTGGCAGCTTCCAGATTGGACAAGGATGAAGAAATTGCAAAAATATGGCGACGGTAAACTCATCTTTGAATCTGTAATCGAACACATTACACAGAAATCCTAGATTAACATCTGACATCATTTCTCATTCAGCTTGACCGGTCTTAAACACTGTTAAATAAACCTCCAGACATTGTATATTTTCAAACAAAAGGATTAGGTTAGGCCGGTGCTCCTTTGAAAAGATTTCTTGTGATAGGCGACTTAAACGTAGACATCGTACTCAGCGGCATGTCTGAGTTTCCAGAGCTAGGCCGAGAGATCAAATGTGAGGACATCAGGACTGTGATGGGCGGCTCAGCCTCCATATTCGCCTGCAGACTCGCTCAGCTCGGTGCGAAGGTTGACATATTTGGAAAAGTGGGAGAAGACGACTATGGTAGAATTGTATTGAACACACTTCGTTCAAACAGCGTAGGCACTGAAAAAGTAATAATTGAGGATAGCATAAGCACAGGCGTCACGGTTTCATTGACTTATCCAAAGGACAAAGCCCTCATAACGTTTCTAGGTAGCATCGGAGCCCTCGAAGCTTTGGATATCAAACCCCATCTCTTCAGTGGATATGATCATTTGCATATATCTTCCATCTACTTCCAACCTAAGCTCATTGGCTCGTTCGGGGAAGTTTTCGCAGAAGCCAAACGGCATGGGCTCTCGACCTCACTGGACCCTCAAAGCGACCCTCTTGGTAAGTATGAGAAAATCTGGGACATATTGGGATACACAGATATCTTCCTCCCAAACGATAGAGAAGCCAGGGGCATCACAAACTCAACCAATCTAGAGGCAGCGCTGGAGAAGCTTAGCTCAAAGGTTCAAACTGTAGTGGTGAAGTGCGGAAGCCTAGGCGCAATAGGGAGGTCTGGAGATAGAGCAGTGAGTGTTGAAGCTGTAAAGATCGACCCCGTAGATACGACAGGAGCGGGCGACTCATTCGACGCCGGCTTCATATACTATTTCCTCTGTAAAAACAAGAGCTTTGAGGCTTCGATACAATTTGCTAACGCTGTAGGTGCGCTCTGCTGTCTATATGTAGGAGGGGCAGAGGGAAAGATAACTGAAAAAGATGCGGTAAGATTATTGAATAGATCGGCTTGACCAAGACCAACGGAGGATAAAATGATAGTGTCGAATGCGCTGTATAAGTTGACTAAGCTGTCTCGTCACGAACTTGCTGCAAAAGGGATCAGATATACGCCTCGAGAGATAGAGTCTCAGCCGAAGGTTTGGATCAAGAACTTCGAACTATTGAAAAGAAGGGAAGATGAGATAGGGTCTTTCGTTGGCTCAAGGATCCTCTCAAAGAAAGCGCCAAGGGTCATACTTTCAGGTGCAGGGTCATCCGCCTTCGTTGGCTTGTCAGTCGAGGGTCTTCTTAGAAGCCGATGGCAAATAGATGTGGAGTCAAGAGCCAGCACTGACATCGTGACTAACTGGGATTCGATCTTCCTCAAAAATGCGGACACGTCTTTGGTCTCTTTCTCAAGGTCAGGAAACAGCCCCGAAAGCGTTGGCGCCGTCATCGTAGCCAACAGGTTCTGCAAGAAGGTCAATCACATAATTGTCACGTGTAACAAGGATGGTAGGCTTGCCAAGGCAAAAAGCAAAAGCGACAACGTGCTTCTCCTTTTGCTTTCTGAGGAGGCTGAGGATAAGGGTCTCGCCATGACTGTCTCGTTCACGACTATGCTCATGGCCTCCCAATTTCTAGCCTATATCCGCAACAGAGAAGAGTACGAGCAGGCCATCAAAAATATTTCCAAAGCAACTGAAAAGCTGTTCAGAGAGTACTCCAGCTTAATCGAGGAAGTCTCAAGGCTGAGTTTCGAAAGGGCCTTTTTCCTAGGAAATGGCGCCCTACACGGTTGCGCCGTCGAGTCTCATCTGAAACTTCAGGAGCTGACCGCAGGGCGTGTGATATGCAAAGCTGATACCTTCCTTGGCGTCAGGCATGGACCAGAAGCGGCAATAGACAATAAGACTGTAGTAATATACTTCGTGTCTACTGACCCTTTTGTTCGCCGCTACGAGCTCGACCTTATGAGAGACTTGCATGTTAAGGAGCTTGCCTATAAGAAGATCGCAGTCTGCAATAGATCCGATGCTGAGATGCAGAGATACGTTGATTATACCATAGAATTCGACCAAGACAACGAATTCAAGATTCCAGATTTATGTAGGCCAATTATGGATGTTACAGTCACGCAGTTGTTAGGGCTTTTCAAGGCGCTTGACCTAGGCTTGAAACCCGACAACCCAAGTGAAAGAGGCATAATAACCCGCGTGGTAAGAGGGGTCAAGGTATACGATTGTGGCAAGTTTAAGGACCATAAGAGATTTGAGCTCCTATCTGAATAGAAAAGTTTCACTCCGCCGACCCGGAGAGAGCAAAGGAGAGTCAGGTGGAAGGATGAAAAAAGAAACTGAGGAAGCGGTTTCTAGAGGACCAGAAGTGAGGGTGCTCCTTTATGGTGTAGGCGCCATGGGATGCAGCATAGCAAGACTGTTACTCAAGAAGAAAGGCGTAGAGATAGTTGGTGCTATCGATACTGCTCCAGAAAAGGCTGGTCGAGATCTCAGCGAGGTGATAGGAGTTGGAAAACCTCTAGGGATTCTAGTATCCAATGATCCGGACATTTTGCTGTCAGAAGTTGAGGCTGATATCGCTGTTCACGCAACATCATCTTTTCTTGAAGATGTTTACCCGCAACTGGTGAAACTGATCCAACATAGTGTGGATGTGGTCTCGACATGCGAGGAACTTTCTTACCCATACATTTCGGATGTTGATTTAGCCGCGAAGCTCGACAAACTAGCCAAAGAAAATGGTGTCACAGTCCTAGGAACTGGAATAAACCCGGGCTTCGTCATGGACACACTGGTGATCACTCTAACAGCAGTCTGCCAGGAAGTCAGACACATCAAGGTTGAGAGGGTTATGGACGCAGCCAAAAGGAGGACGCCGTTCCAAAAGAAAATCGGGGTGGGACTCACACCTGAGGAGTTCAAAGAAAAGATAGAGAAGAACCTCATAACTGGCCATATCGGTCTTCAGCAGTCTATTGCCATGATAGGTAACGCCCTAGGCTGGCACCTTCAAAAGATAAGTGTGGGCCCAGTGGAACCAATTGTAGCAGAAGGTTTTGTGGAAAGTGACGGCATAAAAATAGAACCTGGAAACGTGAGAGGTTTAAGGCAGACGGCCCATGGCATAACGGATCGGAAGACCAGCATAACATTGGTCTTTGAGGCTTATGTCGGCGCACAAGAGGAGTACGACTCAATAACTATTGAGGGAACACCAAGCATCCACGAGAAGATTACACCTTGCGTTCACGGAGACTTAAGCACCGCAGCCGTAATTGTGAATTCAATCCCCAAAGTAATCAACGCAACACCTGGGCTAAGAATAATGAAGGATCTGCCAATTGCGTCAGCTGTGCTTGAAGATATGAGGCTCTATCTAAAACAGTAACCTTCGTCAAGCGACTCAGCAATAATTACTTCTTTGCGCTTAAAGTTTGCTAGATGAGGTCATATATTTTTGCTTTTGAGGACTTCTTGATCGTTATGATCGCGCCCATTGTTTCCAGTTTTCGCAGTTTCCTTGCGGTTATCCCTCTTGAAGCCTTCCCCCTAACTGCCCTTATCGCTCTCGTTATCTCAGATATGTTTCTTGGCCCTTGGACAATAAGAATCCGTAAAATGATCTTCATCAAGTCGTCAGAACCGATCTCTTCTTTCTTCAGTTGTTTCTGAGCTTTGGCTATTCTCTGGGAAAGGTCTGAGTAGTCGCGGTAAAGTTCTCCACTCAGCCTAAAAAGACCTAGGGCACTAACTAGTTCTTGGCTACCCAGTATCATGGAAAGGAGCTTCTCTAATGCTTCAATTCTCTTAAGCAGCAGGTCAAGTTTTTCTTTTACCTCCCTAATGTCTTTATCTATTGCCATGCATGGGGTCCTTCCTCGGTATCACGGCATCATTCTCTGTGGGATACTTGGGGGCCAGTCAATGGCATCTTGAATGATCCAAGGTATACCTCTGTTAATCTCTTAGCAAAATCTTTCGAGAAACCCTTCTTCGCTAGCTCGTTATAGAAAACGACAACCGCGTGGGCAATTTGTTTGGCTGATTCTTCAGTGTAAGGCGTTAGTAAGAAACTTTTCAACATTTGTGGGACTGCTTCAGTCATGATGCTGAATATCTCCTCTTTACTAGACACCTCTATCACCTCAACATTCCTAAATGGTTGATCTGCCTACATATTTCTTATGACTGCAAATGACCAAGATTTGACCAAAAGACACACTTGTGGCTGTCTATGCTTGATACGAGTCACTGAACATAGGCGTGCTGAAGATGCACCAATTTATCCTTGAGATGTCTTGTCTTTAGGAGCGGAGACTTAGATCGGGGGAGGTATAAGTCTCCTCTCTTGTGCAGGAATGTTTATCCATTTTGTGAACTCTTCGGTGGGTGGCTCAGTCTCGAAAAGAGCTTTCCTCCTCGACTCTAGAAGGCAATCTTCCTCGCCTAGGTATTCCGCTGCTGTCATTACCTCGTGGCCTTCAGTTGCCGCAATATCGAAGATAGGTTGCGCGGTTTCTCTCCATTTTTCGTCTCGGAGAATGTGGTGATCTAGGATGATTGTCGGAACTTGCTTCACTATGTCTTCAAGATTCCTAATCGCCAGATCAGTTTTCTCGCGGCTCTCGCTGAATTCGGCTAGATACAACGGCGGACCACCTATAACCGCCAGTTGAAGTTCCTCAGCAAGAATCACCTCTAAGGTCTTCTCGCTAATCGGACCTTGCACGTCCGGAGCAAAGAGTACCTTTTCATCGTCCCGTTCGATGAGAGCCATCAAAACCCAGCCTAATTCTGAGCCTTCACGACCGTGGAATACTGGAACAGTAAACCTTATGGATGTGTCTCCAAAAATGAAAGTCCGTCCATCCGCAAATTCGAGCCTGCTCGCTTTTTTCCCGCCCGTTTTAGCAAACATCCATCCCCGATGCCTCTGGCTTGGATTTACCTTGGACTTGTAACTTTTTGTGAAGACGATCTTCCCCCTGTAGATTCTATCCGCAATCTCGGCTGAGCTCCAGTGCGAAGCCCAGTCAGTGTACGAAGGCGTGTGATGATCAAAGTGGTAATGGCTCACTGTGACAACATCTGCCTTCTCGGCGATCTCAAGCATCAGGTTTCGCCGTTCCCGCAGAGCCACGTATTCTTTTGGATGAGGCGGAAGACTGAAACGGTTAGGCCCCAATGAGACTCCGGCGTCGAGAAGGATTTTCACGTCAGGCGTCTCAACGTAGGTGCACATGGAACGGACGCCGAAGCTTTCGAAACCAACAGGAAGAACCTTCATCTTAGCCAGCCTTTCCATCTGAACAATGTGGTAATATACGGTTTGGGTTTATTTTAAGAATCGACTTTTCGTCTTATCTCTGTTTCCGTCAATACGGAGAGAAGGCTATAGAGCTCCAATATTGTGGAATGTGGGTTCCATACTCAAGATCTACATCATCAGCCATAGGATCAGTAGGGTCAGAGCTGTCATCACCCACAATTAGGAATAGGGAGACCGATGTTATTTAAACTCATCCCCTGCCTTGCTGCCTTTCTTGCTGGCTGCGATGTTGTTCTTCTAGGTTGAACCAGACTCTGTTCTAGGCTCAGACCAGTCCGAACGAACCTGACCAACCGGCTTAGAACATAATATTTTTTACCCATTCGAAACCCGCAAAGTAGATATAAATGGATTCAACATGTGTTTGAGTATATCGCGCTGAATAGATGAGTTGCAGTTGCGACATGGAGGATCGCATAACAGTTTGCTCCTAAGGAGGAATTGAGGGCAGTTGACGCTTCCAAAGGGGAAGGTTCCACCTGAGATGTTGAAGAAAACTGTGTTTGCTTACTTGGGCGCAGATAGAGATGATGTCATTCTTGGACCCGCTCTTGGCGAAGATGGAGCCGTCGTCAAGGTTGGGAACAAGGTGCTCATCTCATCTATGGACCCAATAACCGGCGCTGTTGAAAGAATAGGATGGCTTGCGGTGAACATAAGCGCGAACGATGTTGCAACCTTCGGAGTGCGGCCCGCCTTCTTCTCTTCTTGCATACTCTTGCCCGAAGATTCAACAGACGAAACAGTCCGGACGATCTGCGAACAGATAGACCTAGCTGCCAGAAAACTTGGCATAGCAGTCATCGGTGGACATTCAGAGGTCACGCCGGAACTGAATAGGCCAGTGATCGTGGGTTGCGCGATGACTGTGACTGAACCGGGCCGATATGTCACCTCAGCTGGATCGAAGCATGGGGACAAGCTAATACTAACCAAAGGCGCTGGTATAGAGGGAACAGCCATCCTTGCAACCGACAGATACGAGAAGCTTGAGGGAAAACTAGATGAAGCTCTTCTGGGCTCGGCTAGAAAATTCTACGACCAAATAAGCGTCGTCGAAGAAGCCATCCTCGCCTTCAACACTGGCGGCGTCACGGCTATGCACGATCCTACGGAAGGCGGAGTGGCTGGGGGAATACACGAGCTGGCCGACGCAGCGAACCTAGGCGTTAGAATCTCGGAGGAAAAGATCCGCGTGGCTCAGGAGACCTCGGAGATCTGCAAGTTCTTCCACATCGATCCTCTGCAACTGATCAGTTCTGGGGCGCTTCTTATCTCTGCTAAGTCATATTCTGCAGAGGCGATCGTTGAAGAGTTATTGGTTCAGGATATCGAGGCAGCAATCATCGGCGAATTCTTGAAGAGCCCAGGCAAACGTCTACTCGTCCATGCTGACGGATCACTGGAGAATCTTGTAAGGCCCTTATCCGACCATCTATGGTCTGCACTTGAGAGGTGACATCAACTTCAGTCCATGAGCTTAGAATATGTAGGTGATGCTGTGGTACAATGTCTTAAATGCGCTGGCGAAGCTCCCTTGAATGCCAGATTCTGTCCTCACTGTGGCGCTAGGCTGTATCACCAGGAAATTTCACCGGCAAAAGCATTTCTAGTCGTCGTCATGGCTTACATTATCGTAATCTTTGGTCTTCCGATATTATATCTAACTAACGTTCCCCTGACGTTCCCAGTCCTCTCTGCGATCGGAGAGGTGATCATCCTCTTGTGTCCACTTGTCTACATGCTCCACAAAAGAATCAATATTACCGAATACATTATGGTCGGAAGGCTGAAGCACTTAGTACTTGGACTTGGTCTAGGAATCGCCCTACAAGGCGTGAGCGTCACTCTAAGCCTTCTCTTGATGTATCTGATTGGTCCGAGCGCTGTAGTGGAGGAAGCTGAGCAGATGATCATCAACATGACCAGAGAGTCGCCTATCCTCACGATGTTAAGCTTGCTGCTTACCGGCATCTGTGAAGAATTCGCATTCAGAGGTTTCCTTCAAAATGCCATCACTCGAAGATATTCTTTACCTGCTGGGATAGTAGTAGCCTCTATAGCCTTCGGTCTTGCGCACCTAGACCCTCAGGCAACCTATATTATAGTAGCATTTGCAGGCGGTTTACTCTTAGGTTACTTCTATAGTAAATTCCGTTCATACGTCATGGCTGCGACGGCGCACGCAACATTTAACTTGATTACCTTTGCTATGCTTTTCCTAGCTGGATAGCCTCCTCTTTTCCACTTAGTTTAAGGGTCCGTGCTATTACCGCGTTTCATGTCGGCTGAAGGGAATTATCTCATCTCTTCTTCAAAGATTTTTGAGAGATCCTCTTTTCTCATTCCCAGCTTCTCGGAAAGCTCCATGATCCATTTGGTATAAGATCGAAAGGCATTACGTACTATGTCAGCCTTTTCTTCGCTTGAGAGGCTTTCTTCTCCAACCAGAAGCAGCGCAAACCATTTGCCAAGATCAGTCAAAGTGTAAGATTTCAGCCAAACTGTTCTCCCAGCACCATCCACTTTCTCCATCTGTTCAGCTAATATCTCCAGCTGGGTTAGGGCTTTCAAATGCTCAATAATGGTCTTGTTTGAGTAGCCGAGTTTCGAGATCAAGTCTCTTTGATAAATCTTCTGCCCAGTTCCTTGGCTTAGAGAGAATTTGAGAACATCGATTGGAACGTTGGAGCCGAAGATCGCCTCAAGGACCTTCTCTTTCCTGTCTTTCGGCAGAAAAATGACGTAGGGGTACAACCGCTCATCCATAAAGCTGACCAACCAATATCTTGTAGTAACGGTCATCGAATTATCGTTTATGGTCGCATATGTGTTCCGTGGAAAGAGTTAATATGCTGTGTATAAGATCGCATAATCGTTTAGGCAGCTAATGACAAGCAAGAGAAGTCCCTTCTCTGTATATGATTCAGAAGATCTATCCAGGCTTTACAGGTTTCAGGTGTAAGATACTCAGGATGGCGTTTAAGGAAATTAAGCGTCTCTAGAAAACTCGTCGTGGTCTAGTTGCGTAGAACTCGCTTGAACTGTTCGTTCTTTTTGTCCCATCTCCCCCAAGGGATCCGGCACATACTCTTAGTAGGTTATCTGGCGGTCCTTTGGATGAACCGAACCGACTACGCAGAAGAAGTAACTCTCCCTAGTCTGAACATAGTCACGGTCTCTGTATCTCCGCAAAGCACCTATCTAATGCTTCTTATTGTCTGCGGACCAATAGTATCGGGTACATATGAAATGAGATGCGAGGTTGCTCATCTGAAGATTTGCTTCGGCTTGGCACTTTCAAGATTTTGCGCCACCTGAAGACAAAGTCCTACATTCGTAGGATTTATTTGATTTATTGCACAATAAAGCCCTTAAGGAAAGGTTAAATTCTAGTCTCTCTTACTAATCTCTGACTAGTATGGAAAGTGAAAAATACCGTAAGTTCCTCGAACAGCAGGCTAAGCAGAATCCTGTCAAGATAGAAAGGGGTCGAGGTATAGAGCGTTTCAGGGTCTCGTGGCAAGATAACGAAGATAGACCTCCATCGAGCAGTTCATCAGATATTCTTGACTCGTTTTACTTTGGGAAGGACATGCAGGAAACGGTTGTCGTAGACCGTAGAGCCGCTGCGCTGCTTCAAGACCGTCTGAGAGGACTTGAAGAGGAGAATCTCCGAGTGCGAAAGCGTATCAAGTGGTCAAAAGTACTGATAGGGGCCCTTATGGCTGTGGTTGCTTGCTTATCTGCAGTTCTTATAAGCACCTACTTGCTTCCCGCTTAAGTCATGTCTAGGTAGGTTGGATTCATGGGTCTTCAAAATAAAATGATGGATTTGGAGAGAGAGATAAATTCCCGGTTTGTTGGGAATGAAGAAGCGATCCGTGCGCTTGTCCTGAATCAGCTTCATCCTCGTTCGACAACCCTGATCCGTGCGTCACGAGGCGTAGGGAAATCCACTCTGATGCTTCTAGCGGTTAAAGGCATCTGCGGTAATGGTCTTGTCGTGGTCTCTGGTGCATCCGAGGTGAAACGAGGCGAGGTTGTAGGACGATTACACATTCCTTCTCTCGAAAGGGAAGGTATTGAGAGAGTCTTATGGGCTGCCTTTGTTAAAAGCAGAGGTAAGGCCTTAGACGAAGTCAACAGGCTCAATCCCTATACAACTGCCAACATCCACCATTTGATGCAGTTTGGGGAGGTCTGGGCCTACGGCGAGAAGGCAAAAGTTGAAGACTACGTTCTTGTGGCAAATGAAAACCCCATGGACGCCACATCCTTCATCCATCCACCACCCTTCTACGACAGGTTTGACATATGCCTCTTCCTTCGTTCACTGACTTTGAGCGAGAAGTTCCGGCTTCAAGAACTCTTAGAGAAGTACGACTGGAACCTTGTTGAGTCTATGCCACAAGTATTTTCATTCGACGAGCTCGAGGAAGTAAGGAAGGAAGTCGCGGAGGTAGAACTCGACCCTGCGACGGTCGGATACATCAATCTACTAGTTCGAGATTTTCAGGCCTGCATACGAGATAAGGAGGAATCGGAGATAAAGCCTCCCGCACTCTGCGAGGGTTGCCACTTCATCCGTGACATCTGCGGCAGAATAAAGGAACCCTTAAGTGAAAGAGCAACAGTGGCCCTGACGCATCTGGTCAAAGCCACTAAATGGCTTTATGGGAAATGCGAATTCGAAGACGTGCTGAGGATGGCTCTCTGGATTCTGCCTCACAGATTGACCATGGTACGAACAAGAAATGTTCTCAGCGACCTGCAAGAGCTTCTCGAAAGGGAAAAAGTGAAGATAGCTGACAGAGATTTGAGGAGACAATGGCCTCTTCTAAATGAGCTGATGAAGGAATTCACCCGTCCCATCTACAGACTAGCCAGGGAAGCCGCTGTCGAGGATGTCGCCTTCGCAGAGGAGTTGATAAAGCTCGAGGAGAAATGGATTCACGAAGGCATTTTGAAGCAGGATGAGACTCTGTCTACGCAGATGGGTTGGAGGCGACCATCGTACCAAGGTGTCCCATTCTAATGAGCGACCAGACTGTTGATTTAGTAAACCTCTTCAACCAGGCATGGGTTGAACTTTATTGTCCTCCTGTAAAGCTCACACTGGAGGAAGAGAAGAAACCATCAGATAGAAGAGCTAGATTCGCCGTGGTAAATGGGAACATCCGTCTAAAGCCCGGCATTGTCCCACGTGGATGTGATCCCAATCAATACCTACTGTGGTATTTCCGTCATGAATTTGCTCATATACATCACTGCCCATATGACATAAAGACAGCTTATAGTCTTGAGAAGGCGGCATACAGAATCGCGGGCGAATGGGGTCTCGCCTATCTAGCGACACACATTTTCTGTGATATCCAAATAGACCTCAGCTATCTTCCTAGAAGGTTCGGTGAGGTTCCGTACTTCACACGCATGATAGGGGACCAGAGCAAGACGCTGGCGGAGCAGATAATGCAGGAGATCTATCTCTATGTTAACCGTACTTTTAAGTCAATAAATGAAGATGTCGCCGAGACTGCGAAGGAGATACTTGCTGTTTCGTTGCTCGATAAGACATGGCATACAAAAGTGCAGATGATAGCTCACATTCTTAGCAGGCTGAGAGATAGGCATCCAGAGATCGCTTCCCAGAAAGGGATCACTAAATACATAGAGAAGAACCCTCTTCATGTCCGAGAGGATTATCTCCACTCATCGTTGGAAATGTTCACAGAAACTTATGGTACAATCGCGGATGAGCCCGCTGCAAGAGAGTTTTATAAACAATGGATCGAACCCCGCATCTCTAAGGAGGAAACGGAAAAGATTAAAGAGATGGTTAGGGAAGAGTCGAAATCCGGAAAAGGTCAAGAGCGGAAAGCACAGGTAAAGAGCGCTGGAATACCCAAAGACCTATCTGGCTTCGAGGAATCCGGCTCCGTTCAGAAAACCTTCTTGGGTGAACCGCCTCCTGGAGGAACGTATGGAAAAGAACCGCATCTACCGACTTCGCTTTCTAAGCCCTATGAGAGACTCAAATCCAGCATTGTTGATGAAATTCTGTGGAGGAGATATTGGTACAAGTCAAGAGCTGAAAGGACAATTATCCAGTACCTGGCCGAAAGCCGAAGCCGCCGCCCGGTTTGGTCGGTCATGAAATATCCCGATGAATGGTACATTGAGGACGAGATTGAAGCCTTAGATATAGAAACCAGCTTAGATGAGGGTCCCTTGATACCGGAGGTCACAACGATCAAGTGGGTCGAAGAACCAACCCCTCACGGTCAGTCCATAGTCAGTGGGTTCGTCCCATGTGCCATTACAATCTTGGATGCCAGCCGCAGTATGTCCAACGCCCACAACGAGGCTGCCGTGGCTGCCTTCATTGCGTATCTTAGTGCCCGTAAGGCGGGAGGAGAGACATCCACCTTAACTTTCTCAACCAAGTACAGCTCTGCAGATTGGGATTCTCCTGAGGAGATGAAGGAACTCAACCTTTCGATGGCTTTCGATGAGTTCACAGTTTTCCCGGCCCTTGAGCTTTTGAGGCTTGTCCAAGACAATCGTGGACCATGCTTTGTCATAATCATCACAGATGGCGGATGGCAGAACGTCGATGAGGCAGTTCCCATACTTGAGAAGGTCGCCGACTCAGGTCACAAGATAATAATCTTTCTGATCAAAGGTGGAGAATATGCCGACAGAATAGAGCACATAAAGAGAACTCCAGACTTAAGAATCTACAAGGTAAATGAGCCTGAAAACGATCTGCAAGGCCTTGTTCTTTCCGAAAGCATGAAGGCTTATATAAGCTTCCTATGAGCTTCCTAACGTGCATCTGCCCAGATGATCTTATCTGTCTATTCTAAATCGAGGAACTCGTCAGCTCTTGGCGGCGTTCGGTTTAAGCCTATCCGCTCTCTGATCTGCCCTATCACCTCAAGTTGCATCGATTCGGGAAGAGGAGCCCATCGGCTAAACTGGGTTGCCCAGAACGCTCTGCCTTGTGTTGATGATCGCAGTTCTTCTGCCAACCCAAAGGATTCGGCTACTGGTAACTCAGCCTTGACAATCATCATGTCCTCCTCGTTTACCATGTCGAGGAGCTTGCCACGGCGTTTCTGAACCGTTGCGATGACAGGACTGACGAAGTCATTTGGAACCTTGCACTCGAAGCTCAAAATCGGCTCTAACAGTTTTGGATCGCTTAGAAGGAAACAGCCCCATATCGGCCGCCATGTCATTGGCAGTATCTGGGCAGGACCTCTATGGACTGGGTCTTCGTGGACCAAGATGTCTTCCAAGTTTACCTTCAACCCGTATGCCGGTTCCTTTGTTAAAACACAAGCGTGGACAGCCTCGCAGAAGCCTGACTTTACATGGTCCAGTACTTCTTCGACGAATTGTTTTCCCTTTATTCTATTTACGAGTATATTCGTGCCTTCAATGGCGATGGTGTTACGTGCATCCTCCGTCGCCCAGTCGAATTCCCGCGCCAATGTCCTTTGCCGTTCGTCGCGCTTCTGCATCTCCGAGATCTTTCCTTCCCTAATAGCTTCGATGACATCATCTGAAAGCTTCTCAACAGTCACCCAAAGCTTGTTATGCTTATTTGGACTCTTCCCAAGCACCTCGGGACCTTGGTAGCTATGGCTTATTGTTTCGCGGTAGATCACGATGGGCTTGCTCAGCCTCGCCTTAAGCCCTGCCTCCTGCATACGGTAGGCTGTAATCTCAAGATGCAGTTCACCCATACCGCTAAGCAGGTATTCCCCGCTCTCCTTGTTTATCACAAAGTGAAGGTTAGGATCCTCGAGCGTCAGTTTATGTATGACCTTATCGAAGAGCGGTAGGTCCTTAACATCTTCAGGCTCAACCGCAACCGTAACCACAGGGTCTGAAACATATTTTAATGCTTCGAACGGTTGCGCTTCCAAGCCCTCTTCCACGATGGTTTCGCCAACATGCATACCTGACAACCCGGAAATGGCAGCTATGTTACCGGCCGGGATCCTGTCAACAATCACTCTATCAGCAGCCATGCTCATGTAAACCTGCTGGATCGCGCCTGACTGATGACTCGTAATAAGGTGTACGACCTTTCCCCTCTCAACTGAACCGCTGAAAATCCGTCCTATGGCGACAACCCCGCTGTGAGGATCAACTTCAATGGAGTTGATGCACATGAGGAGGGGTCCATTCGGGTCGACCTTTGCCATGGCTATGCCGATTGAGCTGTCTGGGTCGCCGGACCAGATTTGGTGTTGCCGATAAGGCTGAGCCTCCAAAGGGTTGGGTAGTTGTTCGCAGAACATGTCAAGTACTGGTTCGTATAATGGTACTTTTTTGCTTAGGGCATCAACTTTCCTTCCTATCTCTTCCGGCTCTCCCGAGTATGCGTCTATGACCTCTTTAAACGTCAGGCCTTTCGCCTTCATCGTGAGCAGGTTGAACCCCCATTTGTGAAGCGCCGAGCCAAACGCGACGCGTCCATCTTCAACTCTGACCTGCCAGTCTTTCTTGTGTTCTGGCGGTGCATGCCTTTCTATGAGGTTGTTGATTCTGACAATGATTTTGGCGAATCTGTTCTGCATCGCCTCTGGTGTTAGCTTTATTTCCCTTATGAGCCTGTCAACCTTGTTTATGAAGAGAAGCGGCTTCGTCCTTTCGCGCAAAGCCTGCATCAGGACGGTCTCGGTCTGTGTCATAGGTCCTTCCACCGCGTCGACGACTACCAAGGCACCATCTACAGCCCGAAGACTTCTTGTGACGGCTCCGCTAAAGTCAATGTGACCAGGAGTGTCTATGAGGTTTATGAGGTAGTCCTGTCCCTTATACGTGTGGGCCAAGCTTATGTTCGAGGCGAAGACGGTCATCTGCCTTTTCTGTTCGAGTTCCCAAGAGTCAAGGTACAGTTTCTGCCCCGCCGTCTGCTCGCTTATTATACCAGCCGCCGCTAGAAGGCTGTCTGAGAGTGTGGTTTTCCCGTGATCTACATGGGCTATTATACTTGTGTTCCTTATCCTCTCTGGCTCGTTCATCAGCTTAACGATTTCGTCGACCTGTTTGTACCGTCCCATGGCTAGATCTTCCTTATCCTAGTTGAATCCATTAGTGTATCTTGCTCTTCTAGAGTCATCGAATTGAGATTGCTTACACATTTCCTTTTTTCTCATCTACGCACGAAGGTAATGAATGTGAAAAAACGCATCCTATTTAACTTTTCTGCTGCCGATCCTCTAGCAAGGGGTGATAGAGATCGATCCTTCTGTCAGCCCACAGGTCATTGTGCTCAGTAATCCTCTTGGAATCCGCGTCCTTTGGCTCTATCTCGGCAATTCTGACTTCTTCACCAGTTCTTCGACTTCTAGCAAGGATCTCCATGCGAGGGTTGATGATCTGGCTCATCCCTGTGAATTTGACCCCGCGTTCAGTCCCGACCCGGTTAGCGGTTATGACGAAGACCCGGTTTTGAACGGCGGCGCCTAATAGAGCCCTCTGGCAATAGGGTAAAACAAGGTTAGAGGGATGGCATACTATCTGGGCGCCTTTAAGGGCTAGTATACGGATGACCTCCGGGAAGATCCAGTCAAAACAGATCATTATTCCCACTCTAGCCTTTGAAATCTCATAGACTCCGAACGGATCGGTCCCTCTAGTGAACCACAACTTCTCCCTGTCGAAAAGATGCGTCTTTCTGTAGACAGCCACAAAACCATTCGGACCCACAAGTATTGCAGAATTATAAAATCCCCTATCATTTCTCTCGCATAGACCAGCTACAACATAAAGGTTCTCTTCCCTCGCAAAGCTCGCGAGGGCCTTGGTGGTCTGGCCTTTAGGCACTTCTTCTGAAAGAGCCTTCACCTCTTCAGTGGACTTGAAAACATAACCTGTGTTACACAGTTCCGGGAGAACAAGAAGATCCGCTTCATCCCTAGCGCCTTCCCTGAGGAACTCAAAGATTCTTTTAAGGTTTTTCCTTTTTTGGCTGAATAAAGGTTTAAACTGGATGTATCCGACCTTCATGTGCATCCACTCAGAATATACTGTGCTTTCTAGATTTGCATTTTTTGGTCTGGTAATATCTTCTTCGAAGAAAGGTTAATATGACTTCGTTGTCCCAAGACTATAGAGAATACAATGATTGGACAAGATTTCCAACAGATACTTGAGCAAAGTAAAGGTTACGGCGAGCTTTTCGACTTGGTCAAGAGGGCTGTCAAGAAGGTTCTTGGCCGAAACAGGTCGGGTTTGATGCTCTATTTGGGAGATATGCCTCTTAGGATTGGCGCTTATCATCCGGTTGGCTCGAATGGCATAGTTCTGAACAGAAGAGTCCTAGACGTCATCTCAAGATCCACTGGCTCCATTGCTGAGCTGAACTCTTTCATCTTCACTCTTCTGCTACATGAGTATCTTCATTCATTGGGCTACCTAGATGAAGGGGACGTGAACAGCCTAGTTCACAAGATCAGCGCCGATATCTTTGGAACTGATCATCCGACTGTTCAAATGGCTTCGCATCCACCTCTTTCAAGAGTGCTGCCGACAGACATGCATGATGAAAGCTTCAGCCAAACGTTGGAGCTTGTCAGAGACTTCGAAAGGTCCAACCAGCCGTATATTGCCTAGTCTTTAAAGATAACAGTCTTTCTGACGAGAAATCCGATAAATTTAAGTTCAAGATGCTTGGATTTCATTTTCCAAGTGATTGACGGTGAAGCTGTTCGGAAAAAAGAAGACGCCTGATGTTCAAGAGAACACCTATGACATCTTCGGCGGTTTCACAGTCACAAAGAAGCTCGCGGGCTACGAGATCACATGGAGAAGCCCTAACCTAACAACAATCACGGTCTACTCTCAGCCAGTAATCGATGAGGATGTTCAAGTGGAACGCGAAGGAGAAAACACACGTATCCTTTCCATGTCGTGTAAGCTGAAGTTGACCACGAAGGAAGGAAACACAGAAGCCCGAATCTCGAAGATCTAGTCTCCCAGTTTAGTTTAGTCTTCCAACTGGACCGCTTTTTTATACACTTCTTCTGAAATACTATGCTATAGATCGCGACCCGGTTGGAGATTGTATACTTCGATGGCGTTTTCGCCCATTATCCTCTCTGCTACCAAGATAGCCGTTTTCCTGTTGAAGTAACCCGATGCAACCTTGGCTGCGAGCACTTCGGAGACAAGGTCTTTGGCAAGCATTAGAGAGGCGTAGCTATGTTCAACCATGTCGTGGTCGCCTCCCCACGCGAAGATCTTGTTGGATGGCACTATCTCCAGCCATTCGTCTAACCCTCTCTTATAGGCTGCTGGGGATATGTGCGCCAGCCAACAGGCGTCAAGGTATACGTTGGGGAAGTATTTCGCTAAGATTCCTGCTTCGTGAAGGTATGGGTACCCACCGTGGAATAGGTCGAAACGGATATCTGGAAACTTTCTGAAGAGATTAGTTAGATGTGTCGGGTTTGCGTTGGTTATAATGTTGTAATTTCCTGCTTGTATTCCTGTGTGGATCTGGAAAGGAAGCCTGTGCCGTGCGCATCTTTCGCATACAGCATGCATCATGAAATCCTGAAACATCTTTCTATCCTGTGAGCTAACATTGCCCAACCCCTTGGAGAAGACCCTCTCAGCATCTGATCTTGCCACGTCATCATAAAAGAGGGTGCGCTCGTAGGCTAACCCTGACTTGATCCCCACGGCTCCAGCCTCTACAGCTGTTTCAAAGGCTTTGTCAAGAACACCTAGGTAATCGTCGAAAGAGTGAACCTTCTCCTTTGTGAAGTTTTCGACAACTTTAGGATTGCCGTTGACGAAGTCATCCATTCTTACTACATGGACCAGTCTTTCGTCCTTGATGATTTTGTCGTTTGGTGGGGCTGTTCCGCTGATATCTAAGATAACTTTATGGACCCTCATCTTTCTTAGGACTTCGAGCGACCACTTTAGACGATCCTTGCTCTTCTCACGGATGCATAGGGATATCTCCTTCCAATTGGACTCATCCACATCATCCCCTTCAAATCCGTAGAGGTCGCGGAGGGCTATCAGGAGATATCTGTAGTAGATCGCATTTCGCACGTTTTCGAGGTGCGGTCGCAATTCTTCCCATCGCTGCTCAGACTGATCCTTTCCGCAGGGTTTCTCGAGGTACTTATAGTTCTCAGGAGCCAGAAGACTCTCGGGCATACCGGCGGCTACGAGGTCTCCAGCCAGATAGGTGTGTGTCAAGAAGTAGGGGAGATCCATCTCAAAATTGATTTCACGTAGAAATGGGGAGCAAAGATGGTCATGGTTGTCAACCACCTTCATCCCGTCCAGACGTCGGCGGATGTCTTCCTTCACTTCTCTAATCTTCTCCATCTCTGTTTCTCCTAAGATTGCCTTCGACTCTGTCGCGGTTATCACACCAATGGTTATTTAACACTTTTCATCATGGCAGAGATTCCCTCATAAATCCATCGTTCAAACTGGGAAGCTATAACGTGATCCAGAAGGTTTTTATCTTTTGTCAGTTCATAGTATGAGGAAACGTATTGGTTGGATGGTTTGGTGATTATGAATGCCGCTCGTCAATGAGCGAGATTTGCTTTTACCTGCCCTGAAAGAACGACGGGCAGTCGGCGCCTTCAACGCCAATAACATGGAGATGGTTCAGGCATTCATCTGGGCAGCAGAAGAAACCAGTAAAGAGATGGATCAACCCGTTGATCTGATCGTCCAGCTGAGCCCGGGTGCAAGCAAATATGCTGGGTGGGCGTTGGGTGCTGGAATGGTTAAGATTGCTGCTGCTGAAACGGACGTTCGCGTCGCCCTGAATCTTGACCATGCAACGGAGATAGACCAGGTGAAGAAGGCCTTGGATATGGGGTTCACTGCTGTTCTGTTCGACGGCTCCGCGTTGCCTTTTGAGGAGAATATAAAGCTGACCCGGCAAGTGGTGGGGATGTGTCACCCGAAGGGTGTTCCCGTAGAAGCTGAACTGGGCAAAATCCCTAGGATCGAAGACTACTTCACTTCAGCGGAGATCGCCAATTTGAGGGCTCTTCCAGCGCAGGAAGCAGTGCAGACCATTCGGAGGAAGGCAGGTAAATCGGTTGAAGATTTGATGGCGAAACCCGAGGACGTTGAATATTTCGTATCTAAAACTGGTTGCGACTTTCTCGCCGCCGCCTTCGGCTCAATCCACGGAATCTGGGACGACATCTGGCCAGTCAGAGTAGACCGTCTGATCGCTATCCAAGAGCGGACCGGTCTACCGTTGGTCTCTCATGGGTCTTCGGGGATTCTTATGGCACCTAAGGACGCTCGGGAGAAAGGTATCAAGTTAGCCAAGGGCGAGGGCACGCTTCTCGACGCCATCCAAACTGGAGGAGTGACCAAGGTCAATGTTGCCACGATCCTATCAATCTCGTTCATAGAAGGGTTCGTCCAAGCCTACCAGGCTAACCCAAGCGAGAAAGACTTCCGCAAACTCGGCGGACCAGCCCGCGACAGAGTCAAGGAGAAAACCAAGGAATACATAAGACTCTTCGCGGGGCAAGTCTGAGACATCGCTGAATCTGAGAACATGTAATAGGATAACCTGAGGCACTGTTTAAGGTTCTTAGTAGCGACTACAAATACTTGGTCAAACGCGTTCCTTTTCTGTATTGAAAAACTCTGTGTTCTCCATTTCTTTTATGAAAGATGGAGAATGCCTCAATTTCAGGAATATGAGCAGATAGTTCTTTTTCGAGTTCTTTAGCTTCTGATGATGATTGAAGGATGAGGTTGAAGCTACCTTCCGTAATTTCGGGATAGTGTTGACTGTGTGGGTTGCCTTCGGGATGAACCTCAGCCATAATCCTTAGCCTAGGCTTTACAGATGCCTTTTCTATCGTTTGTGATTGTGCTATAATGGTTTGGTCATTAATATGCGAAAATGCTTCCTCAGCATTCTTTAACATCTGTGCAGAGATTTCTATTTTCTTCTTCTCCAAATGTGAACGTAAAACGTTCATAAGCATTTGATAAAACAGGTGTTCTTTGGGGATAGTCTCGAAAAAGGAGCCGTCTACTATAGAAATTTTTACTTTCTCACTTTCTTTGTACGTTCTTATAAGATAGAGACACCTTCTTTCAAACTTGAAATAACTTTCATCAACAGCAAGTTTACCGTCCATTATTGTAACGATCCTTGAAACTAAACGGTCGCCGTTGACTACGTCTATTTCTTCTAGACTTTTATATTTGGTAGGGATTGTTGAGTTAAAAGAAGCAATGCTTCCGCCTTTCGAGTCTTTTAATTCCATCAAGCTACCGCCGATAATTTTCTTAGCAGGTTTCTTTACTTTAAATAGGAAGTCTGGAAAATGTTGGGATTGTGAATATAGTAGTGTCTTTTGTATTCCTTTGCTCTTAAGCCAATCTACACTCAGGTTACTCCAGAAATCAAAATCATATGCTTGCTTAGCATCTTTGCGATTGTCGATGTAAGCCAAATCGTTTCCACATGTTCTTATCACAAACTCTTCTAGAGGTGAATGAAGGTTGATTGTACCCTTTTTTAAGTTGTTTACTACTCTGACAAAAAGAGTAGTTGCATCAATAAAGGACATTAGAGCAAACTCCTTTGCTCAGTGGTAACACGTTTGAGTTGCCAGATTTCTTTTAAGTTTGGCGTGAATCTGTAATAGTCATAGTATTTAGATACACTGTCGGCGGATCTTGGGAAGGTCAACCGTTTATTGATTATCTCAATATAGTTTGGGTCTATTTCTATTCCTATGGAATTTCTACCTAATTGGTGTGTCACTACCAATGTGGTTCCTGTTCCAGCAAGAGGGTCTAGGACTGTGTCTCCAGGTAGAGTGGATGATAGAATTATTCTGAGAAGCAATGCTACAGGACTCTGTTGCACATGAACTCTGTTGCCTTGCATGTCTCTTATCGCTTCATCACCCGCGAAATATCCAGAAGTTAACTCTCTAATGTCATCCCATACATCTGTAAGGAAGACTCCGTTTTCGTGTTCATACTTATGTTCAGGAAGAGGCGGGGGATTAATCCGTAATTTGTTGAACACTCGCGGTCTATCACCCTTGGAAGCATATGCAATAATCTGATACTGCTTAGAAAATCCAGAATGGACGGGTACAGCAGATGTTTTCTTTTTCCAGACAATAAGATTTTGAAATCTCCAGCCTGTCTTTCTGAGCACCCGCAAAACTTGTTCTGAATTTTTTTCTCTTTGCATGAAATATATTGCTCCGCCCTCCACCGTGGCGTTGTATACTTTATGTAAAATCTCTTTCAACCACCCCCAGTATTTCCAAGCTGGCTGAGTATCATCAAAGAATCTGTAATCCTTTCCTTGCCTGTAGGGTGGGTCCAGAAAAGTAAGATGGATATTGTTAATGAACCTTTCGTCGAGATACTCGAGACAATCTCCTTCAAGCACTCTAGAAAATATGTCTGTTTTGCTTTCCGAGATTGAGCCATGGGTGGTAGCCTCTTTTGGTTGCTCCGTATGAGTGGAAAAACTTTGTGGAGTCTCGTTGGATGTGACTTGAAATCCGTTTTCAGTTTTGCTCAGTTCTACCTTAGTGCCCACTGTGAATCTATTTTTAATAAAAGGAGACCAAAGTCTCCCGTACTTGTCAAGTCTTGCTAGATTATCGTTCAACGTAGTAAGGCATGGTAAGTTAGAATTTCCAATTAATTCGGGCAGACTTTCGGTTGGAATCTGGATGAACCCGCGAAGAACCTCCATTCTTTGTAGGACTTTGCTTACCATTCGCATCCTCTTTTATTAGAGTGTTTTTACTCTAATAAGCTTAATTAAGTCATAATGACTAAAAATTCAAGTCAATTCCCCATAGTATCTAGGAAAAGTTAAGCTTGGATGAATATCTATTTTCCTGACGAATTAACACTTTCAGAGGGACGCGTGGAAAAGTTTTTATACAAGTTTCACGCCATAAAAAACCGTCTTCACGCGTAATGACGTGCGTGTAGCACTATGAAAAAAATGGAGGTGTATGAAATGTCTGTTAAAATACCACCGATGGAGGTGGAAAATGTCGATGAACTGGATGGACCCTATGGCAAGTACTATGCAGGAGTTGTCACCGGAAAGGATATTGAGAACTTAGCAGGAAACCAGAAGATCTGGGTTGATCCACGAATCCAAAGGGGTGTAAGAGGAGATACTTCTGCCACTCCGTATTCAATTGAGTCTAAGCCACCAAAGGGTGCAGTTCTGATTCAGGAAAAAATCGACGACATTGCAAAAAAACTTTCGAGCGGGGCAACATATTTTGGCGGAGCTCTTGTTTGGAACATAAGACCAGAAGAAGGCGCACCCATGAAGTATGATGCAAAGGAAAGAGTGCTGCTTATAAATGCTAAGAAAATTTACCTCCCGGATTCACACCACAGGCACAGAGGAGTACTGAAAGCAATAGAGTCAGCGAAAACGACTGGAGCAGATATTGAGCAGTTTGTATTTCAAAGGAAATTCCCTATACATATATACAGTATGGGCATAGAAGGCGAGTCAGACCTATTCTTTGAATACAACCAACTCACAAAACCTGCAGCATCAACTCGAGCATGGTACATACAAGCCTACGGAAGTGCCACCGATTTGTCCTCAAAAACAGTGAAAGGTCTTGTGGAACGGTCCTCAGTCTTTACTAAGAATGTGGAGACTGTTTCCAATAGGATTTCAAAGAATTCAGCATATATAGTGACTTGGGGTACGCTCCGCGAATGCATTGTCGAAAGCGTCATAAACCTGACAGAGAAGACTCTTGAAGACAGAATATTGTTCTACAAGCGTTTCTTTGAAACTTTGGCGGCGGTTAGGCAAGAGCTAAATCCGACAAGCGTCGAGAACCGAAAAGAGATTCGCTTGAAGTCTCTAGTGGACCAGGCGGTTATCTTCCATGGTTACGCACGTATAGCACGAGACTTACTGGATGAATTGCTTAAGGCAAAAGACTCGGAACAGGTCTGGATTCAGTTCTCGAAAAAGCTTGAAGAACTTAGTCCAAAAACCAAGTACGCGTACAAAGGTTGGACTGGCGACATATTTGACCGCAAAAATCCTGTTTGGAGAGAAAAAGGTATCCTATCGCCTACAAAGTCAGGCAGACTAGGGGTGAAGAATACAAGAGATGCGCGAGCTTGGGCCTATGAAATCCTTGCAAAAGCTCTCAAGGGGGAGACCCCTCCTTGAGTCTTTTATGATACAGGTGATACAGAATTCAAGAGCATTCTTCTTAGCCAGCCAGAATCGTGTAAGGGCTTCTTCGGTACGTTTTCTCTATCTATGTAAAGATTAGATTCTGGCAAACCTTCGGCCCGTGGCCTTTTCAGTAAGCCAGTGCAAAACAGAATAGTCGCCAAAACAGGATCTTTATTTGCACAGCTATCGCTACATCGATGTAAAACGCAGCGCAGAAGGCTCTATATACGCGATATGTGGCTAACAGGTGACACAGATCAGTGTTTGTGTGCCGCAGACTCCTTCTATGCAGTGGATTTTCTTTACAACCAAGTCTCCTACATCAGCCAGTTTCTCAACATTGACCGTGGCGATTATGTCGTATGGCCCAGTAACAGCACAGGCAGATTCGACTCCCTTGACCTTAGCAACCACTTTGACAACATCTAGAGCCTTACCCAAAGCCGTCTTAATGAGCACGTATGCGCAAACCAAGACTGAACCCTCATTATCATAGTATCTCTGAAAGCATTTTTATGTCTTGTGTGTGAATTCTCTCAGCATCTCAGTTGAGCAGCGTTATGATTCCATCCCTATAAACCGGGACGATGTTGAAAAGGTCTAGTTCACAGGCGAACTCGATGTCCCTCTTAAATCCCAGCTCAACGAGTTGCCTTGCGTGCTCTCCTCTCATAATGCTCTCGCATATCCGGCTCTCCGTCTGCTTGAATGCTAGGAGAGCTGCAAAAGCCGCATCTGAAAGGTCAACCTTCTCGCTAGGGAATCTTTCAACAATTGCTCCTCCGCAGATGAAGTCTTCAAGCGAGAAATGCCCTTTTCTACCCGAGAGCACTAGGGAGATTCCAGTTCCTTCTCTTTCAGCGATCCTCACAGCCTCTGCGGCGACAGATCCAGCGTTAAGGAATGTACCAATGAGAACCCAATTCGCCGGCTTTGAACGAACTAGTGCTACTGTTCCGCTCGTAGTCGTGAAGACAAGTGTCTCTCCATAAACACTTTCGCGCGCAAATTCCAGTGGAGAGTTTCCAAAGTCGAACATTCGAGGCTTTAGTCCCCTTCTCTCTCCGGCAAGAAGGTAATACGGATGTTCACGGCGAAGCTCGTAGGCTTCCTTCAAAGTTCTCGTGGGAATGACTGCTTTAGCCCCGTTTGAGAGGGCATTCGTGATGCTGGAACTGCATCTTAAAACATCGATGGCCACGATCACATCTCCTCTTCTAACCGCCTTGACGGCGTCCTTCGCTGTAAACTCAAGATTTACGATGACAGTCATGCTGCCAACTCGCTTTCCAGTTCTTTTTCCTCATCTTTCGTTCATAAGAGGATATATAGATTGAGTCAATCAGTGGGCTAGGTGATGTCACCGACCACAACTTACCTAATATTTCTATCCTGGTCGTTGGATTGGTGAGGGAAAGCATTTTTAGTGCATTGCCACATATTCTCGTGATTCGGCTTGTAACGGTATCCGGACATGATAAGAGAAGTAAATGGGGTTAAGATCGGACTTGAGGTCCATGCTCAGTTGACCAGCCTCAAGAGCAAGCTCTTTTGCAGCTGTTCGTCGAACTACCGGGGAAAAGAACCTAACTCTGTTGTCTGTCCGGTCTGTCTTGGGCTTCCTGGGTCGCTCCCTGTTTTGAACGAGAAGGCGGTCGAGTACGCTGTTATGGCAGCCTTATCTTTCAACTGCAGAATTTCCGAGCGGATGTTCTTCTTTCGAAAGAACTACTACTACCCTGACTTGCCTAAGAACTTTCAGATCACTCAATACGACAGGGCTGGCGGTGTTCCCTTAGCTGCCGATGGCTTTTTGTACCTCGAAGAGAAGGGCAAAAGGAAAAAGATCAGCATCAGCAGAGTTCATCTCGAAGAGGACCCTGGAAGGCTTGTTCACCTAGGACCTATCGATCAGTCTCCATACACACTGGTCGACTACAACCGCTCAGGGATTACCTTGCTAGAGACTGTTACAGAGCCGGATATGAACTCACCTAGAGAGGCGAGAATATTCCTCCAGAAGCTCAGATCTGTTCTCGAGCACCTTGGGATTTTTGACGGCAGCCTCGAAGGTGCCATGCGTTGCGACGCGAACATATCCTTGGCTGGCGGGACAAGAGTTGAGGTCAAGAATATCTCTTCATTCAAAGAGGTTGAACGAGCCTTAAGCTTTGAAATTACAAGACAGAAGGGCCTCATAGACAAGGGAATGGCGGTCAAACGGGAGACACGTCACTGGGACGAGATCCGGCGTATAACAGTTTCTCTCCGCACGAAGGAGGAGGAGCAGGATTATCGCTACTTCCCTGAACCTGACTTGGTTCCGATTGTGCTGAGCAAGGAGTTCATCAAAGATATCAGGGCTAAGATGCCTGAGCTTCCAGACGATCGGATGAAAAGGTTAATTTCGCTTTACAACCTTCCCAGATACGATGCCGTAGTTTTAGTGAGTTCGAAGGCTCTGGCAGACTTCTTCGAGGAATGTGTGAAACTATACGACAAACCAAAAGAGATCAGCAATTGGATGATGAGCGACCTTCTCAGGTACCTTTACGAGAACGATCTTGAACTTCAAGAGTCAAAGATAACTCCCAGTAAGCTCGTGGAAATGATCCACCTCATCGAAGAAGGAATCATAAGCGGCAAGATCGCAAAGAGAATCCTCCCTGCCATCATCGTTACCGGCAAGAGCCCTCGGCAGATTGTTGAGCAAGAAAGGCTGACCAAGATTACTGACCTCGAACTCCTCGAGAAGGTGATAGACAGGGTCTTCGCCGATAACCCCAAAGCTGTGAGCGATGCACTTGTTGAGGAAAAAGCCGTGCACTTCCTAATAGGGCAGCTAATGAAGGCAACACAGGGCAAGGCAGACCCCTCTCTCGCGAGCAGAATGGTCCAAAAACGACTTGACCTTCTTAAAGAAAGAAAAGAATGAAAGCCACAACATCACAACGCTTCATATCTCTGATAGTTTCTCAGGTGGAACTTCTCCACGCCTGGGCCGATGGCGCCCGTCCTAGCTTTCCTATATGTGTTGCTTCGTATTGTTGAGAGTTTGAAAGGCTTAAGAAAATACTAGAGGCCCTCTTGAGTGTCGCTTCCCAAAACCTTTCTTAGAAACCTGTAGATTCTGAAGGCTGTCTCCCGGTCTGCTGTCACACCTAGGGTTGGGCTTAACAGGCAGACGCCTTCCAATCCTCGTCTTTTTGCAAGTCCCAGTAGAAGCCCTGGCCCGCCAACGATACTTCCGCCTTTGTATATTAGGGCGTCTTTTCTTGTATACTGTTCTGCTTGCCTCTTCGATGTTGCTGCTACGTAAACCTCCTTGGTCGGGTGTGGCGATGGGGAACCTTCTACGGTGATGACGTAGTTGCATCCAAGCTTGACTGCGAAGTCTAGCAAGTCGCTGCAAACCTCATAGTGTGCCGGTATATCCTCCAGCGGAGGTTGACTGTCCCCGGTTAGGATTATGAGGTTTCGCCCTGTGCTTGAGGCATAGAATTCGTATCGAGGCGGGCGGCAGATGCCTTTCTTGTCTATGAACACGTAGTCTGGAAATGTGGGTGAGTACAGCTCTGCGAAGAGTTTTGCCCGTGAGAATTCGATTAGGAGCCTAGCGACTATCTTGCCTATGTTTCCAATTCCCGGAAGCCCAACGATTAGGACTGGATTTTCTAGTTTCAGCTCGAAGAGCTGCCGGATATAAGTATGGTTCATCGGGCCACCTTTAGCCGTAAACTCAACGCCGAGACGTATAGCCTTTTCGTTTCAGAATATCAAAAAAAGACTTAAGAGCAGCCTCAGTGAACATGTGTCGAAGCCGGGACCAAGCCATGAAAAATGAACGTTTCTGCAAGGCAGAATCCTACGAGAGATGCCTTGAAGAAATAATGAAGAAGGCGAAGAATAAGACAGTTCTAGAAAGAATGGAGATCGTCTGCAGAGTCTTGAAGCAGAATATCCCATATTTTTTCTGGGTTGGCTTCTATTTCCCCAAGGAAAGCTTTCTGGAACTCGGTCCGTCGATGGGTCCGCCAGCATGCGACCGGATACCATTCACTGGTGTATGTGGCCAAACCGCGAAGAGTGGAAAGCCCATCATCGTTCCGGATGTCGACAAGTTTCCAGGGCATGTAATCTGTGACCCCAGATCAAAGTCAGAGATAGTCATACCGATGTTTAGCAGGACGGGAGAGGTTACAGCAGTGTTCGATGTTGACAGCGAGAGCTTAGGCAGCTTCGACGTGAGAGATCAGGAATGGCTCGGAAAAATACTTAATGAAGTCTTCTCAGTCTGAGTTTAGTGCTCCTGAAAAAAAAGAGGTCTATTGAGCCTTGACATGATGAGCCCATTATTTTCTTGTTCTTGGGCATGCTACTATATGAAGTCTTGAGTTAATTATGCCTTCTATCTTGTCTATCTTGTTGAGGTACACTTTCTCAAGTTCTTCTATGGTGTTAGCCTCAATTCTTACGATAGCGTCGAAGATACCGATCACAAGCCTTGCTTCCTTGACTGCCTTTACGTTCTTGACCTTCGCAAGAAAATCCTTCTTTGCCCCAGGCTTAAGATTTAGAATGATATAACTAGCTTCCATTGGCTCATCACTTTATTCAAGGATTTTCTCATCGACACACAGAAGCGTGACTGTTGACTGAACGCCCTCGATCGTCGAAATTTCTTCGATGACCAAGTTCTCGCAATCATGAATCTTTGGCACATTCAACTTCGCAATTGCGTCATAATCGCCAAACAGCAAATCCGCATTCTCAACTTCCTTCAGGGTTCGTAGCTTTTCCACGAGAGACCGGTTGAAACCGTAGACTTCTCTTTGCGTGGATATTTTAATGAGGACATAAGCCTCCACAAGCTAAGCCTCCCATTTCCACAAGGAAATAGTCTCTTCCATTCAGTTTAAATATCTTTCCCGGTCAAGCATTTCCCATCGGAGAAGTCAAGAATCCAAAGACTATGTTCTCAAACCATTCTTCTGAAATCCTGTCATATAACAGACAGGTGTTCCAGCCTGAAACCACCGGAACAATGTCGGATAGTCTAAGGAGCCTTACTTTGATTCCCATATTCATCAGATCAAGTCGTTGCTTCAATTAATTTTGTAAAGGATTTTTGCCTTAGAATTTAAAGTTCTTAGACGAAGTCTGCGAGTGACTTCTGCTTAGGTTTCTCTGTATTCCTTACGCCGGTTTTGGGCTGGTCTTCCCCGCGTGTTTCTTTTGCTTCTTGTTTCTGCTCTTCTGGGAAGAACAGGATCTGCCCGTAGACTCCGTCGTAACCAGGGACCAGCTTTATTCTCTCTTCTCTGACTCTGATTATAGCCTCAGCAATCTTCGGTTCAACCACCTCAGCCATGTCTTTAAGCGGAACGTCTATTAATACGGTGTACTCGTCGCCAAATTGGGAGACAAGATCATTGTATATTTTCCAAACTTTTTGAACCCCTGGGTATGTAACGCCTAAGAAAGATGAGACTATCTCCGAAAGGGGCTGAAGATGAACGTAGCCTGGAACACGCTCAGGCTTGAAACCGGTTGGACGGTCCGCCAGCTCTTCTACACGCTGTTCAACGCCCTTCGTGAGTTCCCGGCGGCAGCGGGGGCACCTGTTGCCAAGCTTTATGGCTTCTTCGGGCGGAAACGAGACCTTACAATTTCTGTGGCCTGTCCAATGATATTTTCCATAGTCAGGATAAGTCTCTATAGTAAACTTGAACCGATCTGGGTCTTTGCTTCTGATAGCGTCGACAACCTCGCCGTAGGTGAACTTGCTGAGCTCGAAGACATTGGCTTCACGCCCGATGCGCCAAGGCCAACTTGAGTGAGAATCACTATCTGACACTAATGTATACTTGTCTAGGCTGCTCAGCCGCCAATTCATCGGTGGATCGGAGGACAACCCGGTTTCCAAGGCAAATATATGCTTTGTCATGTCTTGGTAGCAGTCTTCAATTCTGTTAAAACCGCTGAAGGCACCGAAGAGGCTGAACCAAGGTGTCCAGGCATGAGCTGGAATAACCACGTTTTCGGACGAGGCTTCCATAACCTCTTCAACTAGAAGAGGCGCAGACATATCCAAAATAGGCCTTCCATCAGCTTCAAGACTGCCATGTCGTGACAACCGATCGTTGATTTGTTCGGCTGTCTCCAAGCTGGGCGTAAAGATGACATGGTGAATCTTCTTCGAATCACCTTCAAAGGTAAATATGGTTGAAACCTCACCTGTCACCATGAACCTTATATAAGAACCAGGTGTGTCTTTTGGCTGATAGATGCCAGTTCCAGGTTCCTCCACAAGTTTCTCTATCAGCTCTCTCAGCCATCTAGGGTGAGTGAAATCTCCTGTTCCGACGAGGTTCAACCCCTTCAACGGGGCGAAACGTGTAATCTCCTCTATATCCATCTGTTCGCTAGTCGCTCGGCTATATTTACTATGTATGTGCAGATCGGCTATTACCTTCATCTCAAAGCAACCATAAGGGAACGGGCAATCCATTCTTTATGGCGACGATTTACTTATACGGGTTTCTAATATGTGCAAAACACGCTTTTCTGGCTATTACTTTTCACGCTTCATCTCGTCTTTTTTCTCTAGAGGAAAGATCTTCTCCCAATCAACCTTGAACATGACAACAATTATTATGGCAAGGAGGATTGTTGAGGCTATGATCGTCAAGGTAGGATCAGCACCTTCCCCGCCTAGAATTGTCTTGATGATCCCGATGGACAAATACCCCCCATAAGCCAATATGAAACACATAAGGATCTTGCCTGCTATACATGGCACAAAGGCCTTCAGAAAACTGTACCGCATAATCCCTAAAGGTATAAAAAGTATGTCGTCGGGAAGAGGAAGCAAGGCAAATACGAATATGGTCAAGGCACCGTAGCGGCTGAAAACCTTGAGAATATAGTCCATCTTCTTCTGTTGCTTCTCGCTCACTATCGCTCTGCCGTAATAGCCTAGGAAATATCCGAAGAGCTCTCCTATAGCTGAGCCTGCGCCTCCTGAGATGGCAATAAGAGACGGATCAAACATGCGCAAGGACCCCAGGGTGAAGATGATGACGGTGTAGGGTATGGGAATTACTATGGAGGAGGCGCCGAGGAAGCTGATGAAGAAAATGCCTAAGTAACCATACTGCAACGCAACTCCTTTAAACCAGTCGTCGAGCTGATTGATCCAGTCCCAACCTTGCTGGACGTTTCCGGCGAAGTTCAAATTATGACCTTTCCCTTAGGGTTAATCTGGGCGATTCTCAAATTCAACTTTCAATCTTAAAAACTATCTGGTCAAACATTCGGTCAACTGCAGAAAGTTTTTGTTATTTCGTGTCGCTAGAGTGTTTGGCATTTGGGGCAAATGTAGGATGATGTGCCTCCTGTCCTTATCTTCTCTATCCTCGCGTCGCATACGGGGCACGGCTTTCCTTCTTTGTAGCCGACAAGGAACTCGTCTCCAGTAAAGCCGCCATTATGACCGTAGAAGTTTTTTTCGTAAGCTAATCCGCCCATCTGGATACTGCGGCCTAGTGTGTTCCGAATAGCATTATACAGGTCTTCTGCCTCTTTATCTGACAGTGTTGAGATTTTGCGGTTTGGATGAAGCCTGGCCTCGAACATGATGTCTTGAATGTAGACATTTCCTATACCCGCCACATTTTTTGATCCAACAAGAAGCTCTTTACCCCTGTTTTCTTTTTATCCAGAAGCTTTTTGAAGAATTCCAAAGAGAAGCCTTCTTCATTTGGCGAGATCCCGAGCGTTGCTGTCATCCGGTGTTCATGTAGACCTGACTTTGGGACAAGATGGATGTAGCCGAACCACGAAAAGAATATGGTGAAACCAGTTCCATCAGAGAAAGATAGCTTGAATTGACGTTTTTCTGGCAGTTTGTGGTTAGAAGTGTAATAGAGCAGGTCTCCTCCCATCCCTAAGTTTATGAGCATGTAGTAGGCGGAGTCTAATTTAATGAATATCCATTTCCCCTTGCCCGAGACATCATTGATGATTTTTCCTTTTACTGTATTGACAAATTCTGACACAGGCATGTTTAGGTTTTTTGGTTGCTTAACCTCGATGTCTGCGATGCTTTTTCCTGCTATCTCCTTTTTTCATCTGTCCAGCGATGACCGTTATCTCTGGCAACTCAGGCATGTTCTTCACGAGCCGTAGTGATGACGGAATGTCGCCACAGTCTCATAAATCCCTCTATTAAGGTTTGTGATTGACAGAGTTTATTTGGGCAAAAGGCAACTCCGACTATGGATTTCTAACCGTTCGAAAGTACTATGCTCATTGATCTTTTCAGTGACTATCCAGAAACAAGAGCCTATTGAGCTGGTTGCTGTCTTCGTTTGCCATATCCTTTCTTGGAAGCAGCTGCGACCAATGCTGAGAGAATGATAAGCGATGTAAGTATATAGTCATGAAAAATGTACCAAATAAGAAAGCCTATGAATGAGCAAAGCAAAAAACAGGCAGCGATCACTAGAAACCTGAAGGATTTGCTTTTAGCCCAGCAAGAATCGATGGCATTTCTAAGTCTTCCGAATGGCATAACCATCATTAATTCCTTCTCTTACACGACTTTTAAGCCTTCTGACGGTAAAGATAGCGATTGAGAAAAACCATTCGGCATAAAACATATGTAGACAAAAGTGAGGCTGTATCCAATAACGATGCATCTTACAGTAGGAAGTGCGAGGTATATCATGAGACTGTTTGGGGCAGGTACCTGATAGGAAATATTGGCCTAATCTAACTGGCTCAACTGGAAGTCTTAAATCTCATTATGCTCTATTAAAAGCTGGATTTGGCAGAAATGGCGCTGGCGCGTTTAGATCAATATTTGACAGAGCCTCGTATACGGTCCACTCAGGATGAAGAGCAGAATCTCTCAAAGGTTCCTTCGCAACCTTCGTCGGCGCCTTCCAAGCCCGCGAGTAAGGATGAACAAGCGGTTGAAGAGGAGATGGCTCCTCGGAATCTGCCTCCGTCTTTCTTCGTATCCGCCACTTATGATGGAGACAGGCGGTCGGCTTGCGTCAAGCTCTACGAGCCATCTTCCCATCGTATTTATCTCTGGTATGACACGAGTAGGCACAAGCCCTACTGCTTCACAAACATTCCGCCGGAAGAACTTTCTAGAATGGAGCGAGTTGTTGGTCATCCAGGGTTTGACCATGTAGAGATGGTGGAGAAGTATGACGCACTACAGGATCGTAAGATTAATGTAGTAAGGATTGTGGCGAAGGACCCCTTGGCGATAGGTGGGCGTCCAACTGGATGTATAAGAGACATAATTCCAGAAGATTATGCTAAGATGTATGCTTCAGAGATCGAGCCAAAAGTTTGGGAGGCAGCAATCAAATATTACCAGTGCTACATATTCGACAACAACCTTTCGCCCGGCATGCTTTATAAGATTGATGAGGGGGAACTAGTACCGGTCGTCTACAATGAAGCTGAAGAGGCAGTGAAGAGGATTCTTAAGACCAGTTTTAAAGACGAACTGGAAGACCTTTTGCCTTATCTCGAAACTTGGACCAGACTTCTCGAGTACCCAGCGCCTGATATGAAGCGGGTTGCCCTTGACATTGAGGTTTTTTCACCCGTGGCGACTCGGGTTCCAGATGCTGAAGAAGCAGCTTACCCTATCATATGCGCGTCACTTGCAGGTTCTGACGGAAGGAAAAGGGTTCTCCTATTCAAAAGAGAGGAGAAGCCGATTGAGGAAGGAAGCCTAAGCCTGTCACCAGATGTGATGGTTGAGTTCTATACTTCTGAGAAGGATTTCTGCTCCGCCATCTTCAAGGCTTTGGATGACTATCCATTCGTCATAACTTTCAACGGGGACGACTTCGACCTTAAGTATCTTTACCACAGATCTCAGAAGATAGGCATTAAGAGGGACGACATCCCTATAGAGCCCGGGCGAAAAATCTACCTTCTGAAACGCGGAATCCACATAGACCTATACAGGTTCTTCTTCAATCGGTCGATCCAAATCTACGCCTTCGGTCAGAAGTATCGCAACGTGACCTTAGACGAGATATGTAAAGCCATTCTCGGCAAAAGTAAGATTGAGACCTCGAAGCCCATTTCCGAGCTCTCGTATAAAGAACTCGCGGAATACTGTCTCAACGACGCTGAAATAACTTTAGAGCTTACGACTTACAACGACGACCTGGTAATGAAACTTATCCTAATTCTGACACGCATAAGCCGAATGCCGATGGAAGACGTGAGCCGCCAAGGCGTCTCAAGATGGATCAGGAGTTTCATGCAGTACGAACACCGAAGGAAGGGGATGTTGATCCCGAACCCTGAGGACATAATTGCAGTGAAGGGCATGACAGCCACGAAGGCCATAATCAAGGGAAAGAAGTACATGGGTGCCATCGTCGTTCAGCCGGTTCCAGGTGTATACTTCAACATTGCTGTAATGGACTTTCAAAGCCTATATCCTTCGATAATCAAGGTTCACAATCTGGGGTATCAGTCCATCCGCTGCCCACATCAAGAGTGTAGAGGCAACGAGGTTCCCGGCACGCCCCACTGGATATGCACCAAGCAAAGAGCCTTAGAGAGCGCGCTCATAGGTTCACTTCGAGACCTGAGGGTGAGATGGTACAAACCTAAAGCCAAAGACAAGACACTCTCAAAAGCCCAGAGGAACTGGTACGACATCACCCAGAGCGCTTTGAAGGTCATCCTGAACGCGTCTTATGGCGTCTTCGGGGCTGATACCTTCGATCTCTACTGTCCGCCAGTGGCTGAAGCTACAGCGGCAATAGGCAGAGACATTATAACTCAGACAATTAAGGAGGCCCGCGAACTTGGAATACAGGTTCTCTATGGCGACACAGACAGCCTGTTCCTGAAAAACCCATCTTCGGAGCAGGTTAGGTTGCTTGCAGATTGGTCTGAGAAGGTTCTTGGCATGGAGCTGGAGACCGATAAGTCCTACCGTTATGCGGTGTTAAGCTCCAGGAAGAAGAACTATCTCGGCGTTTTCCCAGATGGAAATGTAGAAGTGAAGGGGCTTACTGGTAAGAAGCGGCACATACCACGTCTGATAAAGAGTTACTTTGACGAGATGGAGAACCGCCTTAGTGAGGTCAAGACGCCGGCGGACTTCGAAGAGGCGAAGAAGGACATCGAGAAAATCGTTCGAGAATGCTATAATACGCTTAAGCGGCGGGGATGGAGCGACCTAAACGACTTAGCCTTCGAAGTTGTCTTGGGAAAGCTGCCCACGTTCTATACAAAGACGACCCCGCAACACGTGAAAGCCGCCCGACTCCTCAAAGATAAGGGGGTCGACATCAAAGCCGGAGACCTCATAAGATTTGTCAAGGTTTCAAAGGATCCCCACGTCAAACCGGTTGAACTTGCTACAGACAGGGAGATAGACGTAGACAAGTACATCGCCTATCTACGGTCAACCTTCGACCAAATCCTCGACGCCCTAGGCCTAGAATTTGAAAAAATAATTGGGTTAACCAGGCTTGAGCAGTTTATGTGAAAAACAAGTAAGGACGGGAGAAATCTGGTTAGAATGCTCAAAGCAGGCGTTTCATGCGTGGACATTACACCGCCAATTGGCATTAGCCTTGTCGGATTCGCGGAACGTGAACTCTCCTCGATTGGTGTTCATGATAGACTGAAGGCAACCTCGCTTGTCATCTCGGACGGCGTGACGACAGCTGCCCTCGTGTCCTCTGACCTGCTGCATGTAGATGATTCGCTTGTAAAGATGGTCCGCGAGGAGGCGAACCGAAGAACTGGCATCCCCGAGAAGCAGATAACAATTACGTGCACGCACACTCACTATGGCCCAGCCGTCGCCGAGTTTGAAGCCTCACTCAAAGGAGCAGACTATGTGGCGGCATATCGGGCATGCTTAAAGTTCTACCTTGCTGGTGGAATCCAAGAAGCATTCTCAAATATGCAAGAGGCAAGTCTAGGTCTCGGTTGGGGGACATCCAACATCGGTATCAACCGACGTGAAACGTGCCCTGATGGGAGAATAATCTTGGGACAAAATCCCGAAGGACCTGTAGACCGGAGTGTCGGCGTAATCAGACTTCAGGGCTTAGATTATAAGCCCTTGACCTGCATAGTTAACTTTGCGTGCCACCCGGTTTCCCAATCTTGGAAGATGCGCTTTATATCGGCTGATTACCCAGGCAAAACACGTGAGATCGTGGAAACATTAATAGGCTCCAATTTTCTGTTCCTTCAGGGAGCATGCGGTAACATCAACCCTATCCTTATGAATCATACATATGAGCCTGCCAGAAACCTAGGAACGCAGTTAGGTTGTGAAATAGTCAAGATTTGGGCGGGCATCGAGAATGCGACTCCAGAATCTCTGGCTTCAGTATCAGAGATTGTAGCTGTTCCACGATACGACTACGGCTCAAGAGAAAGGGCCGAAAGACTCGTGGCAAACCTGAAAAGCCGAGTGGAGGGATTGCAGGCTGAAGGCGCAGCAGAAGGCTTGGTCAAATGGGCTAAGACGCGGCTTAGATATGCGTCTGAGGCTTTGGAGAGCTGGACTACAGGTAAGCCGATGCCGTCTGTAAACATGGAAATCCAGGCTTGGCGGATCGGAGACATCGGCATAATATACGTCCCTGGAGAAGTTTTCAACGAGATAGGCACCTACATTAAACAGCATTCGCCGTTCCACCACACGTTTTTCGTCGGATATGCCAACGGCAATGTGGGGTATGTCCCTACTCCTAAGGCTTATGCTGAGGGAGGATACGAGGTGGAAGAGGCGTGCCAAGTAAACCCCGAGGCAGCGGGCTTAATAACTGAAAAATGCTTGGGATTGCTTAGGAAGTTGTATTAGAAGACCTGGCACATCTCAGGCCAAGGTTGGGATCAAGGCATGGCTAAGCTGGCGATTAAAGGTGGCGAACCCGCAAGAACTAAGCCCTTTCCGAAGTGGCCTGTTTTTGACGAGAAAGAGTTGGCCGCACTAAGGGAGGTCTTGTACAGCGGAGTTTGGGGGATAGGGGGGAGCAAGAAGAAGGAATTCGAGAAGAAGTTTGCCGCCTGTCAAGACGCAAAGTACGGGGTCGCTGTGACGAACGGTACTGCAGCTCTGGAGATCGCGCTAAGAGTGGCCGACATTGGTGTCGGTGACGAGGTGATAATGTCAGCCTATACTTTTATGGCAACGGCTACTGCAACGCTTTACGTTGGTGCGTTGCCTGTTTTTGTCGACATAGACCCTGAAACCTACACATTAAACCCGACGAGGATAGAAGCAGCCATTACCGAAAACACCAAGGCCATTCTTCCTGTTCACATTGGCGGTTGCCCAGCCAACATGGATGATATAGCTCGAATAGCCAAAGACAATTACCTGTTCGTCATAGAGGACGCTTGTCAAGCTTGGGGGGCTGAATGGCGAGGTCGGAAAGTGGGAGCTATAGGAGACTTGGGAGCCTTCAGTTTTCAGTCCAGCAAGAACATCAGCAGCGGGGAAGGGGGCATCATTGTCACAAACGATCGAAGGCTCTACGAGCTATGTTGGTCTTACCACAACTGTGGACGGGTTATGGACGGCGCCCTGTATCAGCACGATTTCCCTGGCACCAACTCCAGAATGACCGAGTTCCAAGCCGCAATCTTGCTGGTCCAGATGACTAGACTGAAAGAGCAGACGAGGCTGAGAAACGAAAATGCCCATTACCTGTCAGAGAAGTTGTCAAAGATAGATGGCATAGAACCACTTAAACGAGACCCTAGAGCAACGGGTCACGCCTATCACCTTTTCATATTCAAATATGACGCCGAAAAGTTTTATGGTCTGCCAAAAACTCGGTTCATAGAAGCCCTGAAAGCGGAAGGAGTACCATGCAGCTCCGGATATGAACCGCTTTACAAGGAGAGGTTCATGCTCAACCTCGTTAATTATCAGTTTCTGTCTCATAAATACAGACGAAAGATTGATTATGGCCGCGTGAAGCTGCCTGTTACTGAGAAGGCGTGTTATGAAGAGGCAGTATGGCTCTTCCAGTACATGCTCTTAGGAACCCGTGAAGACATGGACGACATCGCAAACGCTATATGGAAGATAAAGGAAAACGCGATAGAGATAATTTCGTAAAACTGATCAGAAACCTTGCCTTAACAAAAAACGTTTGAACGTGAAAATTGTATACTTGGCTTCGATTCTATTCATATGAACACTTAACCAGAATTGTTATCTTTTAGGAGTGAGACGAAGTGAATATTGAAAGGGTTGGATGTGTCGGCGCTGGGCTGATCGGTCACAGCTGGGCGACGCTCTTCGCATGGAAAGGCTATCTGGTTACATTACAAGACATAAAGGTGGAAGCCCTTAACCATGCAATCTTCCAGATTAGAAGAAACTTTGAGTTCCTCGCCCAGGCGGGTCTTCTCAAGCTTGGGTCATGTGAAAGGTGTCTTGAAAGGATCAGCCTGACGACCGACTTGAAAGAGGCCGTGAGTGACGCAGACTATGTTCAGGAATCGGTCTGCGAAAGTTATAAGGCCAAAAAGGAGGTTTTCCGGGTCGTTGACGCCTCAGCGCCAGTTCACTCCATACTTGCCAGCAGCTCCTCAACATTGAAAATGTCGGTGATACAGAAGGCAACTTTGAACCCTGAAAGGTGTGTTGTGGTACATCCGTGGAACCCGCCGTATCTCATGCCTCTTGTAGAAATTGTGCCTGGAAAAGAGACTTCACCCAAGATTGTTGAGACGACAAGAGATTTCATGACTGGTTTAGGGAAGGTTGCTGTCGTTCAGAAGAAGGAAGTTTCCGGAACCATAGGGAACCGTATGGCAGCAGCCCTATGGAGGGAAGCCATAGACCTAGTCCACAAAGGCGTTGCGGAACTTGAAGATGTCGACAAAGCCGTTTCAGCAGGACCTGGAATCCGATGGGCTATCCTCGGCCCACACCTAAGCTACCACCTTGGAGGCGGAAGCGGAGGGATAGAGCATTTCCTCAACCATTTGGGACCGGCAATGGAAGCCCGGTGGAGCACCCTTGCTAGCTGGACATCGATGCCTCCAAGTGCAGAAAGCAAAGTGATCGAGGGAATCAAGAAGGCGAAGTTAGTTCGAGAGAAGTCTATTGAGGACATAGCCAAATGGAGGGACAAGAAACTTGTGGCGTTGCTGAAGACTCTTCACGGCGAAAATGTTCACTAGCCCTCTGCCCGTTCGGCGAAAAGCTGAATGGTCTTTGTTTCATCGTCGAACTCCTTTCTCATTTCTATGCCTTCAATCTGCATGATAAAGACTTCCGCAAAACCAAAGACAACACAACCCTCTATCACATGTCCGCCTACAACTATTGCCTCGTCACCTATGACATACGAGAGCGTTACATGGGCGTGAACCTGAGGCTTACCTTCAACCTCGCTCACATTCCCAGAAAGCGCCAGAATCTCCAATGGTCTTTCAAGGGTTAAGAAGAGTCTATTCGCATCCGTTATCGGGTACTCTCTCGGGAAGGCTTTACAATTTCTAAGGCTTGCCCTTTCCAATAAACCAACCCCTGAAAGTATCACCCCTGCTTTTACTCCGTTTTCCTGCACGATGTTGCGTAGCGATCCGAGCAAGTCGCCGCCCGGTTTTATCCTGGCAACTAAGACTTTGCCAGTTTTTCCAGATTTGTTGACATATCTATTTTTAGAAACGACCATAAAAGAGAGTTAAGTGCTCCTTTCTTAAAGTTTGCGGGGTCTCAGCCTCGGGCTCCAAAAGACTCACAAGTATCCTTACAGATTCTTTGGTCACATGCAGGCTGCGTGATATGATGTTTCAAGTGGTTTTCAGTTCAGTGCTTTTCTTAATGCATTCCTTATGGTTCTTGATCACAGTCTCGACCAATTGTTTGAGTCGGTCCTTAGTCTGGTAACCCATGACTGCGGCAATGGGTCTGCCTGCACAGAAGAAGACGACCGTCGGTGTGCTCATAACCCCGTAATGAATGGCGAGATGCTGGTTCTCGTGACTCGCTAGGGCGTTCAACTTGGCGAATTTCACCTTGCCTTTATATTCATCGGCGACCGCGCTATATATGGGGTCCAACATTCTACACCATGGACATTGGTCATGCCAGAAGTCGACGACAACCAAAGTATCCGACTGTAAAACCTCCCCTTCCCAATTGGTCGCATCAACGTCTAAGACGCCACTCATACGCATCAAGCCTCAAGCTTTTACGACACTCTATTTTTTCAAGGCATATTTAAATCATCACAATCAAGAGTTCTATTCACATCATCACGAAAGTTATACGCCCCGCTTTCCGCTATTGATCGAATCTGTTAACTATTAGATGACGAATATTTATTGCGAGAGACATGCGAATGGCTGAGCAACTGAAAGAGAAAGTCTACGAAGCCTTAAAGGAGGTGGAAGCGAAGGAGGTAGGCGTCGCTTTCTCCGGCGGGGTCGACAGCTCACTGCTTGCTAAGGTTTGTAAGGATGTGGGAAAGAAGGTCGTGCTGATTACAGTTGGCTTTCTGAGCCAAAGAGACATCGGAATCTCTGACGAAGTCTCCAAGGCGCTTGGTCTCACTCTGTTCCACGACTTGGTCTCCTTGGAGGAGTTGGAGGAAGGTTTGGAGACTGTTTTGGCCATCATAGAGTTTGACAGGATAATCCGTCTTGAGAACTGCGTCTCTTTCTACTACGTCTTCAGACTGGCCTCAAAGCGTGGATTGGACACAGTGCTTTCTGCTAACGGGATAGACGAACTCTTCTGCGGATACCATGTCTACAGGCAGCATTTTGGCGAAGAACCAGCTATCAGAGGCCTGATTGAGGCTCAGGTCGAGTTAGCAAGAAAGGACAATGAAGAGGTGAACAAGCTAGCTAAACTATTCAGCGTCGAGTATGTTTGTCCCTTTTTATCCGCGGGTTTCGTAGAGTTCGCCAAGCGCATACCGTTGAAGTTCAAAATCAAGGGCAAGGACGACACCTTAAGGAAGCACATAATCAGGGAAGTCGCTTTGGAGGTTGGGGTACCTGAATCCGCAGCGTTAAGAGCCAAGAAAGCTTTCCAATATAGTTCTGGCCTACATAGTGCCATCGCAGAGCTATCCAGAAGGAAAGGTTTCACGAGGAAGAAGGCAAGAGCCATCGGGCTTCAGAGCGGAATAGAGGCCTATATAAAAAGTTTAAAGGGGTCACTTGCCCCCAAGCGAAGCTCAGACAGATAAAGCTAGTTGTCTCCGTCCGTATTTTCTGAAGGTCTCAAAATAGAACTCAAGGTTTCTAATGGGTACATTATCTGGGATCGATCCGGTCACATTGATGAAGTAGCCGGGACAGTGGCCGGAGGTTTTCAAGCATCTCATTACCTCATTGAAGACCGCTTTCTCGTCGCCAAAGGTCAGAATTTTTAGGTCCACATTACCCATGAGAACTCTATCGTCGCCATATCTCTCTGTTATCAGCTCCAGATCGCAACTCGGCTCCATGATGAAGCCGTCGGCTCCCGATTCAGCCAAGTCGTCAACGATCTTAGTGATATTTCCATCGGAGCAGAAGAGAACCTTTATCCCCTTGCTCTGCAGCTCATGCCACAGCCGCTTATACCATGGGAAAACATGTCTTCGAAGCCAGCTCGGCGAGACCATTGGCCCTTCTGTCATACATATGTCGTCGTGGCTTATGAATGCCCTAATGTCGCATTGAGCCCAAGCACGAAAGTCTCTCAGAGATATCTCCGCGAACTTGTCGAGGAGACGCTCAAACCTTATCGGGTCGTGATACATAGCCTTCAAGGTCCACTCAAGCCCAAACGTCATAACTGGCCACATGAAAAGTGTGCAGTAGTATCCGCCAGGAACGAGCTGCGCCTTGTAGAGTTCTTGAGCCTTGCTGTGTTCTCTTTCAAAATAGTTGACAATGTTGCTGAAGGCATCGTTATCTAAGTTCACATGTTCCCATGGATTATATTCCAAAACATCATCAATCGACTTCACTGGGAAGGACGGTCTCCATGTCGTCGGAAAAAGGCTTGACCAGTCTGTTCTTACGTCGAAGGTCTCGCCCTTCTGTCTTGCTTCATCCCAGGGGTTCCACGACTGTAGCGTCCAGAAGATCATATCTGTGTCAAGTTTCTTGTGAGCTTCAGCCAGCGCCTCAGAAGGAGCCGCAAACGGATCTCTCCCATAGAGCTTAGATATCAATCCAGTATGTATGATGTACTCAATCTGGGCTACCCTATCCGACTCCTCTAAGTATATTGCAGACAAACACCTATCGTAGCACATGAGACTCCTCAATGCTGAAGAAGAGACAACACCATTAAAGTCTTTCTAAGATAGGAAACCTTCAGTGGCATGAGCTAGGAATGGTTAAAGAATTCTACGGGATGAAATTTGACCCCAAACATAAACACACACAATAAAAGGAAGAAAAACGAATTATGCATTAGCCTAGTAGCCAAGTTTTAGGAGGTGAATGAGATGTCTGAGGAAAAGCTTGTGAGCGTCATACGTGATTTTGATGAAGCGTATACGAGACGGGATGTGAAGAAGACATTATCCTTTCTTACAGAAGATGTGGTCTGGGTCTCCCCTGAGGGAACATTCAAAGGCAAGGAGGAGGTGAAGCGCTTGTTAACTTGGTCGGCTCAAAGGACACGCGAGCTAAAGAGTAGGGAAGCTGGGATTGGTATCATGGTGAAGGAAAATAAGGCTGTTTACGAGTACGTCATAGAGGGAATTACCGCGGATGGCATGAATTATGAAGCGCCTGGAATAGACGTTTACGAGTTCAGCGGTGAAAAAATCCAGCAGCTCAGGTATCTTTTGGATAGGCTGACTGTCGCTAAGCAGGTTGCCAAGGGATGGTTCGCAAGAAAAGTGGTGAAAGGCGTTGTGAATCGATTGGAAAAAGGATTACATTAACACAGACATATACTCAAAGAAAGTTTGGGTTTGGGGATAAAATTTAACTAGGGGGCGATAGAAGTTTGGACGTTTTCGAGGTCATTAAGCTAAGAAGAAGCATCCGTGCCTTTACTGAGGAAGAGGTCTCTGACGAAGAGATCGGGGGGCTTCTTGACGCGGCAAGATGGGCTCCTTCAGCCGGTAACATACAGCCTTGGGACTTCGTCGTGGTCAAGAAGCCCGAGGTAAAAAGAAGATTAGCCGAAGCTGCCTTGGATCAGGCTTTCATAGAAGAAGCGCCGGTCGTCATAGTCGTCTGCGCTGACGAGAACATGTCTGGAAGAGGCTATGAAAGCCGTGGAGCAACCTTGTACTGCATTCAAGACACGGCTGCAGCAACCCAGAACATTCTTTTGGTTGCGTGCGCATTGGGGTTAGGGGCATGCTGGGTCGGTGCCTTCCATGAAAGTGAGGTGAAAGAAGCCTTGAACTTGCCTAGAGGGATAAGGGCCGTCGCAATAATACCGGTCGGTCATCCAGCAGAAAGACCGCGTCCTCCTTATAAACGATCATTGAAGGAAATTGTCCACTACGAAACCTTCTAAATTGCGGCATCACCTTAACAACTTTACCTTCCGCCATAACCATGTTTGGCAACTAAGGAAGAGCGGTTCGAGTGCAAAGACGCACAAATCGAATTGCGAAAGTCCATATAGCTGCGTTTTTAGTCCATCACCAACCCAGCCCCAATCTTTCCGCAATCCAGAAAAGACTATACTTCCATTATGAAGTGAATGTCCTGTATAGAGAGTGGAGAAAAGATGAAAGCACTGCCTCATCCGTTTCGAACCGTACCTAGCGTACTGGGCTTTCGCATGCCAGTTCTAGCGTTATTCACGGTTCTGCCTCGCAGGCGTTTCATGAAAAGGTACCTATACTACTCTTCCCTAGAGCCGGTTCTGGCAAATTTCGGTTTCCTTCTTCAGTTCTCCGGATGCTTTTTCATCCCATCAATCATCTATGCATTCTACCTTCAAGAGTCAAGTGCGGCTACCGCGCTACTCATCACTGCGTCAGTCTACCTGTCTCTGGGTTTTATGTTAAGTTTTCTATACGAGCCGAAAATGCCAAGTATGAAGCAATCTTGTCAGCTTCTAGTTTTGTTTTTCACGATTGTGCCACTGGTAAACTGCATACCTTATCTATACCTCGGAGTCTTTGAAGGAAATGTCTTGGCCCAGCTTCTCAACAGTTGGTTCGAAACTTCATCTGCGGTCTCGACAACAGGCCTCACGCTAATGGAAGGAATGACTGTTCCGAGATCCTTAATTCTGGCAAGAGGTATCAGCGAGTGGATCGGGGGCATTGGCATTATATTCATGTTGCTTCCTTTTTTCTATCCTAGCAGTTCGCTTTCGCAATATGGAAGGGCTCTCGGCATAGACAGAATCACAAAGGACTATAGGAGCTCATTCCTCGTAGTCTTACTTATCTACATCGTCTACACACTTTTTTACTCAGGGATCCTCATCCTGCTAGGCATGGACGCTTTCACGGCGTTCCACACAACTTTCACCGTGTATTCTACGACTGGGCTCACGATTGTCAATGTGCTAAATCTTCCCATTCCTGCCATAGTGGTTATCACTGTCTTAATGCTTCTATCGACTCTCAGCTTTTCGGTTCATCTTAGGTTTTTTTCCTTTCTTTTCCAAGTAGACTGGCGAATGCTCATAAGAGCAAACCTGAAGGCTTTCAAGACGTCATTCTCCAAGATAGACTGGAAGACGATTCTAACCAATGAAACTAAGATATATCTGATCCTTCTTCTTTTTTACACTCTTGTGTTCTGGCAGATAACAGGGTTGCCTCTGTTCCGTGCGTTTTTCCACATCGTTGACTTCTCTTCTTCCTGCGGTCTGAATCTAGTGCCCTTTGACGCGATGAGTGACAGTGGGAAAGTATTCCTAGCTCTCGTAATGCTTATTGGTCCATGTTCATTTTCAGTGGGAGGAGGAGTCAGAATTCTGAGGCTATACGTCTTTGGGAAAATGCTATTCACATTACCACGAACCTTCTTGACTGGCGAAAGCCCCAAGCTCAAGCTTGAAGAGGACGAACTTGATATACGCGTAATTGTCATCCACCTGATGACGGTAACTCTGTTCATTATGGTCACATTTCTTGCAGCATTGATCTTGTGCAACTATGGCTACAGTTTCGCTGATGCCTTAGTTGAAAGTGCGTCAGCAATAACAACAACGGGAGATTCCCCTAAGGTGTTGACCCCGGGCCTACCAAGTCCGCTAAGGTTGCTTTTGGGTGTTCTGATGCTCTTGGGAAGGATCGAGATAATGCCTGTTTTCATTGCTTTCTCGAGAGAGTCAGAGAAAAGGGTGAGCGAGTGAGTTCTTTAGAATGCCGCTGACGAAGCAATGGACAAACCAGTTCATTGCATCTTCATTGGAATCCTCCTTGCTGAAGCAGAACGCTCTGGTAGTTTGCTGCGGAAGGTATGCGAAACATAATAAAGAGGAAGTCAGAAGTCTAGGATATCCAAGGTGGATGGTCTGACACGGGCGTAAAAGCTAATAGATGAGATGGAGTATGGGGACAGTCGGATGGATGTGCCGAAGCGTCTTCTTCCGTTCACTCTTCCATCGAAAGAGCGAGGAACTGCCTTAAGCAGAAGAATAGAGCTTGCCATAATGTTCTGTTTGGCTGAGATAAGTAGGGACAAAGGAAGAGGCTTAATCTCCAAAAAGGCTCCAGAGGAGCCGCTGTTCGTCGCTGAAATTTGTTACCCCTTCTGGCTTGTTCCTTGGAGGAAAAAGACCATTCTGTTCGATGGTTTGAACATTAGGAGTCATACAATATCTGTTGATGTTTTGCCTGACACAGAGATGTTCGTTCGCGAGGTCGCCGGAACCGCGGACAAGCTTGAAGCCTTCTCCGCCTTTCTATCCCACAATTTAGGTTACTTTGAGGGATTCTCAGGAAAGGGTCAGAAGGTCATTAAAGGACTTATAGGAGATGCCGCTTTTGTTAAGGATTTCCAGTTGCTTGTCTCTCGAGCTAGGCGGATGCCTAAATCGTCCGAGATGGTTGTTCTATCGCTGCTCATGGACAGAACTGCTGCCGAAGCCTCCCGCGCTGAACTTCTAAGCCTCAGAAATGCCCTGAAAGGGGATATTCGGAATCTTCGCGTGATCGTCAAGACCCTTGCCAGAACAATGGAGAAGCATGTTAGAGGAATTAATAAAGAGACTAAAAGAATTCTCCGAACATCTGAAGTCGAGATTGCTAGTCTCAAGTGTGAAGCTGCAGGAAAGATCGAGGAGCTCGGTAGAGAACACCACGAGAAGATCGCTAAGGTTTCCAAGGATGCAGACCGACGAGTCCAGGTTCTCAGCCAAGAGCGTGCAAGACTCGAAGTGGACAAGCAAAGTTTGAGCAGCTATGCGGAAAAATGTGAAATCGAACTGTCAGAAGCAAGAATTCGCAAGGATGAGGCTGTAGAAGGTCATTGGAGGCAGGAATTGGAGAAATGCCGGCAAGAACTTGCAGAGACTTATAGAAAAGCTGCCGAAATAGATGAAGTCGTCTTGAGGGCTGTTGCTGCTCGTGACCTAGAGATCTCCAAGCTTAGATCCGATCATGACTCTAAAGTAGAGACCATCGAATCTGACGTTAGAAAAGCCGAGGCTGTCCGAGGCGCCAGAATCCAAATGAATCAACAGACATTAGTGTCCCTAGAGCAATCGACTTCAGCCATAGTCAGCCAGATAAAAAGATTGATAGAATCAAGAAGGCTTGCAGTGAGCGAGCTTGACAATATGGGATACCCGGTGGCAAGAAGAGAGTACTCATTGGCATATCTTCCTTTCTTCATAGTCTGTTATAAGCGAGATCTGAAGAGAAGATATGTCGTCTTCCCACCCTCCATAGCGAACACTATGAGCGCCGTGGCAAAGATCAAGGGCGCTCTTAGGCCCTTCAACGTTAGGGCGGTTCTCTATGAAATCTCCATGCCTATAACTGACCTTTTGAATGAGTTTGTCGATCTGATCGAGAAGAACCCCATTTTTGAAGACGAGGTAGCAAACTCCTGCACCAAGGCAAACATACTCAGGCAGAGTGAACTCCGCAGACGCATAGAGATAGGACTGAAAGAGTTAAGTGGCGAGGGATGGCTTTCGGAAGATGAGCTTAGGCTACTTAGCAATCGTCTATCAGAGATCGAGCATTGAGCCGTTTGAGATTCGGCGCAACTCTTATTATGGCGAAAGGAATCGATGGGCTTGGGTTCTCCATTCAGTCCACCCGAGGAGACGCCTTACACGGAGCATAAGTTAAAGAAGCCTAAGCAATCCCAGAGGTGTAGGACTCGTCGCAACGATACCAGTTGGCTGAACAGCGGAAAGACCTCGCCCACCGTACAAACGGTCTTCAAAGGAAATCGTTCACTACGAAGGCTTTTAAGAGAATGTCGTTCATAATGTAGTTTGGTGAGATATATTGGTAAAATGCACAAGTTGCGGGGTTGAAGTAGAAGCTGGAGCTAGATTTTGTTCGAACTGCGGAGCTACTATCACAGGCAGCGAAGCCTTGGCAAAGCCTCTTAAGTATGAGATAAAATATAGTCCTTCCTATTCCCTTCTGGAAGTCCAGATACCAGCTGAGAGGTACATTACCGCTGAAGCTGGAGCTATGACATACATGAGCCGAAACATCGAGGTAAAGACCCGTACGAGATTAAAGGAGTCAGGAGTCTGGGATACCATAAAAGTCTCCCTCCTCGGCGGAGAGACCCTCTTCATAAATGATTATGTTGCCCGAGGAGAGGATGGAAAGGTTGGACTCGTTTCTGCGCCTTTAGGTGACGTCACCCGCGTAGAAGTGACCCAAGAGAAAGGGTATATAGTCCAGAGCTCGGCGTACATTGCTTCTACTCCAGGAGTTAAGCTCGATACTGAATGGCAAGGTTTCACCAAGGGACTCTTTGGGCAAAACCTCTTTATGATCAAGACTTTGGGCGTAGGCGATGTCTTCATCAACACGTTTGGAGCTATAGATAGACATGAACTCAAATCTGGAGAAGCCTTAGTTGTCGACAACTTCCATCTGGCTGCTCTAAGCACAACATGTCAATATCAGGTGCGGATGTTTGGTGGGCTGAAATCCACGATACTCGGCGGAGAAGGCCTTGTAACAGAGGTCACAGGGCCAGGGGAGGTGTACGTACAGACGAAGAACCCTCAAGAGTTCGTCAACTGGCTATGGAGATACATAGGCCCAAGAGTCCACGCAGAGGCAGGGAGACGCTCAACTGGCTTCCGATTCGGAGGCAGACGCTAGGTAAAGCCCATTAATCCAGTTGTATGCGCTCAGAGCTCCTTTCGTATCAAGTTTTCCCCTTATCTACTCTGAAGTCTCCGGTACATTGGCTCTAGGCCCAGATTTTCGATGCAATAAGCTTCCCAGTATTCCAAGAGTCTTTATCTTCCACCATCGGCTAAGTAGCACTGTACGGAGCGTGTGAGATATGTGTCCTAACATCCCGGTCTTAGCCGTAATAGGCCACAGGAAATCCGGGAAGACGACGGTCGCCGAGGCGTTAATCTCGGAACTGGTGAGCAGAGGCTTCAAAGTAGCCGCTTGTAAGCATATCAGCGAGAAAGGCTTCTCCATGGATACTAGGGGAAAGGATACCTGGCGATTCTCAGAGGCTGGAGCTAACCAGGTCATGGCGGTCTCCGACGAGGAGTTTATCGTGAGGATGAAGAATGGGTTTGAGAGATTCTCGCTGGACAAAACATATAGGATTGTGGGAGACAACGGGGCAGATGTACTGATACTTGAAGGCTTCTCGTCCCTAATCCTCAAGGACAAGCAAGTCGGCAAAATCATATGCGTAAGGCGCTCTGAGGAATGTGAGAAATTCAAGAAAAAGGCTCAAGGAGCCATCATAGCCTTCTGTTCTTTCCAACCAATTGGGAGACTAGTTCTCAGTATTACGGAAGACCTTGTGGTCCTAAAAGAGAAAGCAATCAGATTCATAGAAGAGGCAAAAAGGATTTCTGATATTCTCGCTCAGCTCGCGGGGTTAGACTGTGGAAAATGTGGTAAAGCTACATGTGAGGAGCTGGCTTTAGCTATTTCCAAAGGGCAAGCCAATTTGGACCATTGCATTCCATTATATGTTAAGCCCAAGCTAAAAACTAGGCTAACGTTAGGGGGGCTCCGAGACCCCACTTCAACCCTTCGTCTCAGAGATAATTAGGAGATCTGTCCTGGGCATGGTTTCGTCGTTGAAAGGGGTCAAAGTCGAGGGCGACGAGGAAGTTCATATAAACATTGACAGAAGGCCTAGAGATTGATGACATCGCCAGTTTTCGGCGTTCTCCATCGGTCTTCAAAGGCTTTTTTCAGCAGATTGATAGCCTTTCGCCCAGTGCAGTGGCATGGGCAGACGGTCTCAGGATTGATCCTCAGGAACTCTTCGACGGTCAGTCGAATCTTCAACAAGCACGGTTAGCTTCAGTCTCTTAATCATCCACATCGCCTTGGGATGAAAGGCTAACATCTGAACTGTCTTGGTGCGGAGTGTTCAAGTTGCTCATTTTTATCTTCGAATCCGTAGGACTTAGGGTTACTCAAAAAGTCATCTTCCCAGATACATATTGATGTTTCATGGAAGCTGTGGAGTAAAGAATGCTTGAATATCTCTACCCAAACTTACGAATAAGAGATAGTCTAATTTGAGCCTCGCTCAGAATAGTAGAAAGACTGGTCTACAAGGCTACGAAGAGTCGGTTCTCGGTTCTTATCGACCGACATCAAGTTCCAGAACAAAGGCCTTATCATATCAATCCTTTCTTCGATGATCTTTCTGACTTCCTGACCCTCCGGCGTGATGTGATAAACTCTTTTCCTTCCTTTCCATTCGCCTTTTACCAGGCCTTCTCTCTCCATCGAGTAAAGTGCCGAGTAGACGGTTCCCGGACTAAGTAGAATGTTGAATTTCCGATATATGTGATCTCTGACCGCGTAACCTGTACTGGATGAAATAGCCTCTATTCTGTACAAGATCACCAAGTCCAGAAAGGTGGTGATAAGCCTCTTGCGTAGCTGATATAGGATTTCCTTTCCTCTCGTGTTCCTCGAGTTTTTTTCAATCTTCAACATGACTTTCACTTATTCTGAGAAGACAAGTTAGATGTATGATTGATGTCACTCCCTAATTGTAAATGCTGGTGACATCCAATCAAATTGAGGTGTTTACAATAAGAAAAAGATTGGTCAAAAAATTGGACAAATTGGGTAAAAGTTAGAATAACAAGTCTCTTCCCCTTTACGTAAGCTCTAAGACTTTACTACGACCTTTTAAGGAATCTGAAACATAACCTGTAGCAATAAGATGCCTTATTCTCTTTATAGCCGTTGGCTTGCTTACCCCTACCTCCTGTTTGACATCTGTATAATTAGGTTTGATCCCCAGATTGTTCTGTTTGAAGACAAATCTCAAGATCTCCAGCATATCTTCTGGAAACCTAGATATAAACCTCGGCAAGATCTGTCTTGTTTCTTTTTCTAGTAGCTTAAGCTCATAACTGCCAATGGTTGCGGGATCAATAGAAAGGATAATTATGTTCCCAGAAAGGTATGCAATCTCCCTTAGACTTTGCACGAGAAAAAGAATTTTGCTGAATCCATTCCTTGAAACTAAGTAGTCAACTCTATCGAATAAAACAACAGTCCTACTTGGCTGGCGTTCCACAAATCTCTTCACCCCCTCTACCCCTGTATTTAATGTGTTCTCGAGGGGTCTTTCAGCCAACCAAAGGTATTCAAAGGCGCCTTCTACAGTCTCTTGGAATTCCTCTTTAGGCGTCCTCGAAATGACAAGCCCATGATAACCGACCCTTAGAAGGTCTTTGAAAGCCTCGACAGACAAGGCAGGCACAATCTCCCTAGCAAGGTAAATGTTTCCGTCTTCGAGCCTAAACTTCATCAATCGGCTTTTCACATCTTTCTCAATCTTTTTCTTTTCTGTGACATCTTGGCACATTGTCTGTAAGAAGACTTTGCCATCGATATTGATCTGCGACACATAGAGAAGAGCGTCGTATAGAATGCCATCCTTGCGTCTCTTCCGCACCAAGAAATCTTGGGCATGCCCATACTGTTTGAGGGATTCGAGTAGCTTTTTTCTCTGTTCGGGATTTGAATAAGCATCAATCACATTAACCTTTCCAATATCTTCTCTAGAATAGCCTGTGATTGCTTGCATAGCTGGATTCATATCAACTATGGTCCCTTCGATGGTCCCGATGCCAATCCCGATTGGAGACTGCTCGAACAACCTTCTGTATCTCTCTTCTGAATCCCTCAATTCTTGTTCGGCTTTCTTTCTTTCCGTGACGTCTCTAATTATACATTGACGAGCAAAATGTCCTTGATGGAATATTCTACTCACAGAAATTTCTGCATTGAATGCTGTGCCATTCTTGCGAAGGGCTTTAAATTCATAACGATTAGGTACATTCTCCCCTCTTTCCCTAGCATAGCCTCTTTCAAGGATTAGGTTCTGTGATTCTGGTGCGGTAAATTCTGTGACCTTGTGACCCACCATCTCATCCGCATTTTGACAGCCGAACATCTCCAACACTGCCCAGTTCACAAACCGGATCTCATCCCCTTGTACAATCGCTATACCATCGATCGAATTCTCCACAAGACTTCGGTATTTCTCCTCATTCTCACGCAGTAACTCCTCAGCGTTCTTGTGCTCGGTTATGTCCCGAGAAATACCGACCAGTCCGGTAATTTGTCCACTTCTTTCCCTAATGGGCACTTTGGTGGCAGAAGCCCAGCGAATTCGCCCATCTTTCAGTGTTACTTTTTCTATCTTACCAATTAAAGGTTGCCCTGACTTTAGAATCCTTTGCTCATCCTCGTAGGCTTCCTTGGCAAAGTGTTCTGGAAAGAAGTCGAAGTCTGTCTTGCCTATAGCGGCCTCGGGATCATCGACTTGTATTCTCTGCGCCTGTTCTCTGTTAATCCTCGTAAAGCAGGACTTGTCGTCCTTGAAGTATATACCATCTGGAATGTTATCCAGCAGAATGTGAAGAAGGTCACGTTCTTGAGCCAGATCCTCTTCCATACGTTGACGTTCAGTCACGTCTCTGGCAATAATAATGATGCCAAGAGGCCCACTGTTTGTTCTGACGAAAGAACCCATACCTTCTAGGAGTATTTCTTGATTTTTCTTGTTTCTGAAAGTTAAGCTAAGAGTGACAGCTTCACCCGTAAGTGCCTTTTGGAAGGCAGTTAATAGTCTCGGTAGGTCTCTTGAAGATAATCCACTCACATCAGCAAAATGTTTTCCCAAAAGTTCATCCTTAGACCCGCCAAACACTTCTATAGCCCTTCTGTTGATCTCACATATCTTACCAGACATATCTAGAAAGACTATGCAGTCATTGGCATTTTCGACTATGTTACAAAATCTCTCTTCTGATCTCCGCAATGCTTCTTGTGCACGTTCTCGTTCGGCGCACTCACCAACCAGTTCTAAAGCTGTCGAAATATGTGTTGCGAAGTTCCTGACTGAAGGAATAAGGTAACTAGACAACTCTAGTGAGTCCACAACCAGTACGCCTATGATCTTATCGTGTCTTCTTAACGGTGCCAAGACCCCGGATCGTTTCACATAACCTATGACGCTTGGTAACAGAGTTGCTGTTTGCCTTGGTAACAGTTCGCTTATGACATCTGCAAAGCTAGCTTCAATAATCTTACCTTCCCTTACGACTTGGCTGAAAAAGCTTGATCTTAAAAGTTGAAAACTGTAATCCTTGTACGATTGAACGCCAACCGCCTTTTCTCCTACCTTTACCAATGCTGGTGGCAATGAAGTCTCGGCGAATCTGATTTCAGAATCGTCATCGCTTAAAAGGAAGATGCTTACGGTGTATCTTTTTGACTTCGCAAATTCATCTATTATTGTCTTGTAGATTTCAGCTTCACTTAAACAACCGTGAACCTTGGCTGAAACGCATTCAAGAAACCGGATAGCATTAATCAGGTCATGAAGAGGTTTATCAAGCTTTTTTTCCACTTTGATATCTGGCTCTTGCTTGGTCCTCAAACCTTTTTCTCCTTCTACACAGGTAAATATTGGAGAACCAGCGGAACCTACTTATATAAACTTTAGGGAGAGAATCGAAGGTTACCTTTATATTTTTTTCGATATCATCGTTGACTTACTATTCTCTCTAACTGGTAGGATTACCTTAGGACGATAGTGTCCTTTCTTTGAGCTGCAAGGAATTTCTTTACATCATCCAGGGAAGGCATATTCTCAAAATCGCCCCTGACTGTTACAACCAAGGCTCCAGCCGCGTTACCTATCTCCAAAGCCTCTTCAAGGTCGCATCCACGCATAAGGCTTGAGATGAAACCTGCGGCAAAAGCATCTCCCGCGCCGATAACATCAACAACTGGAACCTTGAAAGCCGTCGCTCTTGCTGATTTGCCTCTTCTAAACGCGGCTGCCCCTTCCTCGCCAAGTTTGACAACAACGGTCTCCGTTCCCATCGAGATTATCTCTTCCGCTATCTCGTCAGGATTTTTCTTTCCTAACAATATCTCAGCGTCTTGGGGTTCTATCAGCACAATATTAGCTTTCTTCAGCATCGGGATCAGTGTCTTCTTGGCTTTCTGCTTGCTCCAGAGCGTCAACCTTATGTTTGTGTCAAACGAGACCGCGACTTTAGCCTCGGATGCAATGTCCAAAGCCCTAAGGCTTGCCTTTCTACAGCTTTCACTAAGCGCGGGGGTTATCCCTGTCAGATGAAGGAGTTTGGCTTGTTTTATGTAGTCTTGGTCTACATCGGCTTCTGACATCTTGCTTGCCGCTGAACCCTTCCTGTAATACAACACACTGCTCTTGCCCGGGATTGGATAGCCCCTTTGGATGAAGTACACTCCGTTTGGCGCCTTGGGATCTGTCTTCACCCTTGATATATCGACTCCTTCGCTTCTCAGAATGTTAATTATGTATCTCCCGAACTCATCATCTCGGACGCGAGTAATAATGCCGGCTTTGAACCCCATCCTAGCCATTCCGACTGCAAAGTTGGCTTCTGCACCAGCAGCATGCTTCTCAAAGTACGTCACATGTCTCAACGGGCCGGTTGTGACAGCATTAAGCTGAATCATAATTTCCCCCATCGTGACGACGTCCAGCATCAACCCACCAACATCCTGTTCTGTCTCTGCTTATGCCCCTCTTAATTCTTAAAACTTCGCAAGAAGCCACCTGAGGCCGTGAAGCCCATAATGCAGGTTAGGTTTACACGCTCTTATTGCAGGGAAAGCCACTTCTTGGGTTATCAGCACTTGAAGGATTAGGCATCAGAGTGGACCCAGCAATGGGGAAAGGTGATTATTCAAGATTATATGGACTGGCTCTGCTTTAGTCTGCAGATTCTTCTTTTGATGCGGGCACGGGTCTGAACTTACGAACCCTTATAGACTTGCCTGACAGTCTATTGGAACCCGGCACGGAAAGGAAACCGTAAAAACTGAGTACTGATACAGTTAACAGACTGGTCTCTCCTCTTCATAACACATTTACAGACCAACAGTCACCAGAAGAATACGTGAAGGCAGGAGAGAGCAATCTATGTCAGATAAGACTTTCAAAGCAATAATCCCTATTCTTGTAGCGCTCGCTTTGGCTTCTGTGGCTCTCAGCCTTGAAGGTCTGACAAACTCAAGTCCGCGTGGAGAAATAATCGCCCCTGTATGGGCGACGGAAGCCGGACCGCTAGAGAAGAGTGTAGGTGAGTGTGTAAGCTTCAAGGCAAAGGTCAAGAACACCGGAAGCGTCAATGCAACCTATATAATTATTGCTAAGTGGAGAGAGCATGGAACAGAGGAATGGGAGACCGTTGGCATAGAAGACGGCATAACTCTAAGTCCGGGGCAGTATTCCGAAGTCTTCATTCTAGGTCACGTTGAATGCACAGAGGCCATGAATAGCAAATACTTCGACGCAAAATTCATCCTCTATGACGCCGAAACAGAAACACTGCTAGACGAAAAGTACATACCAGAGGCTTGGCTCGTAAGGTCTGTGTTAGTCCAAGGCTTGATAGCTGGCTACTGGCTCGAATAAGCGCAACTCAACCCAACTACCTTTTTCTGATACTTTATGAAAGGGACCTTGCTAACTGACTCCGATTCTTAGGTATTAAGCATGCAGGTTTCCTTCGGGAGAAGTTGCCGTATGGACGCTGGCAGTCAGTCTTCTAGGCTCGCGGAGAGCGCTTTTGAGTACTCAATGGATTTTTCCGGTTGCTTAGATCAGAGGAAGGCCTCTGCTCTCTTGTCTAGGCAATTGGAAATCTTTTTATCTAGATAATTCTGAGGTCTGGCTTTTGACCAGTCAACTAGAAAATCCCATGATTAACCAGATCAGAAAAAAATGAAGTGTCAAGACACCGGTGTCTACAACCAAGGCTTTTGTCATTGGCTAGCTTCCCTGCGACGTTCCTCACCAAGCTCTCTTATAGCTTCTCTCAAGACTTTTTCGTGAACCTTGTCCGCACCCTTAAGTTCGCTGAGACTCTTCAAAGGGATCATCAATACTGCATCTTACATTTCAACGAATTCGACCTTCCTCACCATGCAAAGGATGCCAATGCCATACATATAACCTCTTAGCATGGTGCGGGGAGTGGGATTTGAACCCACGAACCCCTGCGGGACAGGCTCCTGAAGCTTTCGCGCCTTTTCTGTCTTGGCTCTGCGCCTTTAACCTGGCTTGGCGATCCCCGCGTTATCCTTTTGATCGACAGTTACGTTCTATTATTGTTCACAAATATGTTTTCTGTTATAAACTTTAGGTCTACGTATCTTTAGAGGAAAGAGACCATGGCGAACATCATCCAGACCATGACCATATTTTTCATTCTTCTGGCGTTTTCTCGCGAGTAATCTTGGATAAGCATAGCCGAGGATGCAGCGAAACCTAGGTCCGAAACGGCGAGGAAGGGGATAAACCACACTCGGACCAATCCCAGAAACACTGGTAGGAAACTTAGGAGAACAGCGGAAAGAAAGAAGCCCGAAGCCACATAAGCAGCAGCTTTCCCCCCATGAGATATCGCAACCGTCCTTACTCCTTTCGTCTTGTCTCCTTCAACATCCACAATCCCCTTCGCAACTTCGCGTCCAGACGTCGCAAGGAAAGCCAAGGCTGAAAACAGAAAAGCCTTTAAGCCGAGACTCTGCCCCATAACGAAGCTCCCATAAATGAAGGGCATCGCGACACACAAGCTCACGAGAAAGTTTCCAGGAAGACCCGTTCGCTTTCCCTTCGTATTGTAGGCTACAGAGACAACCCAAGACATGACTGCTAAGCCGAGACACGAGAGGTTCGTAAAGAATGCAGCCGCAAAGCCCGTCAGGGTCAGAAGAGCCGCAAAGACTAGGCTTTCACCCGGCTTCACTAAGCCTGCAGAGATAGGGCGGTTAGGCTCATTTATCTTATCAATCTCTCTGTCATAATAGTCATTCAATACCATCGAGGCACTTATGAGCATAAAACCTGTAACGAAACCTAAGAAAAGCTTGAGAGCAATAGCTGCAGAAAGCGGTTCCGCCAAAACCAGTGAAGCGCCAACAATAACGGCGAAACCCATCATCAAACCGTTTACGGGGCGAACAAGCCTGACGAAACCGACAGCCCTTTCCATGTCACCAAAAAATAAGCTTGCGTAAAGAAAAATCTTTCACCGGTGTGATCAGCCTTTACGTCTGACCAGTTCACTAGCTGCCCTAACGATGTCGCTAACCCCCATCCCATACTTGTCTAGTAATTCGAAGTAGGATCCGGTCTCCGTGAATGTGTCCCTGATTCCAACACGCTTTATGGGGACTGGATAAGCCTCGGCTAAGCAACTAGCCACAGCCTCGCCTAGACCTCCAATTATGTTGTGTTCTTCGGCTGTGACAACGGCGCCTGTCTCTTTCGCAGCTGTCAGAATTAACTCATCATCCAGAGGCTTCAAGGTGTGGATATCAATGACGCGAGCATCTATTCCATGTTCATTAAGATTCTCTGCAGCTTCGAGACATCGGCTGACCATGACACCTGTCCCGATGAGTGATACATCTGAGCCTTCTCGAAGCACAATTCCACTGCCAATCTTTACTTCTTGGTCTTGCTCGTATATGGCAGGAACCTCTGCGCGGCTTATCCTCAGATAAACTGGACCCTTCAGTTCGCCGATAAGTAGAACCATCTTTTGCACTTCAACGGCGTCAGCTGCAACGAGAACTGTCATGTTTGGCAAGGACCTTACTACTGCTAAGTCGCAGATGGAGTGATGGGTTGGACCGTCCTTCGAATCAGACAAACCCGAATATCCAGCCGCCAGCTTAACGTTTGTACACGCATACGCCACGCAGGTACGAACCTGCTCAGCTGCTCTAAGAGCTATGAGAAAGGCGAAAGTGTTCGCAAAAGGAATCTTTCCCGCCAAGGCAAAACCGACTGCAACATCCACCATGCCCGCCTCAGCCACACCGAGGTTGAAGAAACGGTTTGGAAAGCGCGACGCAAAAAAATGCGTCTGCGAAGAGGATGAGACGTCAGCATCCAGAACCACGACATCCGGGTTTACAGCGCCATAATCTGCAAGAGCCTTACCATAGGCAACACGCATGGATTCTAGTCTCTGCATTGGTTTCGCACCTCCGTAAGTTCCTTTATGGCTTGTGCGTATTCCTGTTCATTGGGAGCCCGCCCATGCCATCGCGCCTGGTTCTCCATGTAGGAAACTCCCTTGCCTTTCGTGGTGTGGGCTACGATGATCTTAGGTTGGTCGTGGATGTTGTCCGTCATATCTAATGTACTAAGCACCTCCCTCATGTCGTGACCGTCGATCTCCGTGACATGCCAGCCGAAAGCTCTCCATTTTTCGACCACTGGCTGAATAGGCATTATCTCATGAACCGGCCCGTCTAACTGCACATCATTATAGTCAAGTATAACCGTAAGGTTCCCGAGTTTGTATTTTGAGGCCATCAACGCCCCTTCCCAGACGACGCCTGCTTGAATCTCACCGTCTCCGACAAGCACGTAAGTCTTCCATCGGCTACCGTCAAGCCTCGCAGCCAAGGCTAAGCCTACTCCGATGGCGACTCCATGCCCCAGAACACCTGACGTCATCTCAACACCGGGAGTCTTCAATCGATCTGGGTGCCCCTGCAGACGGCTATCTAGCTGCCGAAAAGTCTTCAGCTCTTCAACTGGGAAAAAGCCTCTCCTAGCCAGCGCAGCGTAAAGGAGCGGGGCAGCGTGACCCTTAGAGAGTAGAAATCTGTCTCTCTGGGGCATCTGCGGATTCTTGGGGTCAATGTTAAGATGGTGAAAGACAAGAGCTGTGACAATCTCAGCTGCGGACAAGGAGCCGCCCGGATGTCCCGATCCAGCAGCATAGATCATGCCAACCACATCGAGCCGCAAAGTCCAAGCACGCTCAGTTAGGTCCTTTACGATTTTCTCGGGATGAAAAACCATTTCACACCATCTGTAAACTTCGCTCAGTCAAAGTTGTTCTAAGATGAAGAGGTGCAAATATAAAACACTAATGGAGGCAAGGGCAAAAAACTTTTTCAGATCAGCGAGCCAAGGCTCCCAAGACATCGAACTGCATCTCCTTCAGTTCACCGACTATCTCCAGCCTTTTCTGGAGCTCTGGGTCGGACTTAACCATCTCATATAGGCTTTCGGATATCCATAGCCTTTCAAGTTGCTGAGTGTTCTTTATTCTCACCACCCTTGCTGTCCGCGGGTCAATTGGTCCGCAGGTGTGGAAGGCTGTGGCTATAGCGTCCCGGTCGCTTGGAAGAAAAACCGGTGTCTTCGCAACTATTGGATGCCCGCCGGTCAAGGCGTTTACGAACATTGATGGATAATCGATCTTGGACACTAACCTCTGTGTCGTCAAGTCAGCTAAGCCTATTCCTATAGCATTTCCATGCGTTTCTTCGGTAAGGTCCAAAACAACGATTCTCTTTATTTCGGGCGTCAAAGGTTCATGTTCACCGGGAAGCCAAAATCTGCCTATGACATTTGTGTCCATTCCGGTGCCGCTGATCTCCTTCCCGATTTCGTCAACAATAAGCACATCTAACTCCTTGAAAGGGATCCTTCCAAGCAATGCTTTAGCCTTTTCCAGAAGTTTGATCTCTTCGCATTCGATGTCTTCAGGCTCGATGGCTTTCACGATTGCCGTCTCATGATAGGCGTTCTCCACAACAGCCAGGCCCAATATTACACGTGTCTTCTTCATGATCAGCTTCGCCGCTTCCAGTAGCAACTTGTGATATCCTTCAGACTGAAACCTATGAATCATTTCAGCGCCCTTTTGCTTCCCTAAACCTATGACCATCATCTTCATCAAACCGCTCTCTATCCTATCCTTAAAGTCAGTGTGCGGCTTTACCCTTCCCACGACGATAATCCCATCGGCCTTCAACATATTTCTATCCACATAAACAGGGGTGCCATTACTCAACTTGCCCATAAAGTCAACTTCCATCGTGGCTTGTATTGGAGCCCCGACAGCTTCTGGGGTGATGCCTAGGCTCCTTAAGACTTCAATCTGGCCTTCGGGAGTTGCTCCTCCATGGCTCCCCATTGTAGGGATAAGATAAGGTTTGCCACCAGCCTTCTTAACCTCATCAACGACGGTTGCTAGTATTTGAGGGTAAGACGCCACGCCGCGGCTTCCTGCTGTAATCGCTATCCCAGCTCCGGCTTTGATCTTCTTAGAGAGATCGATCCTGCGTAGCTCCTTTCGTATTTCTGAGGCGACATTATCGAGCTTAGGAGAAGGGATCTTCTGACGGACCTCTGCCATCCTTGGAAGTATGATGCTTGGGAAAGACACGATCAAACCACCTTCAAGGCTTATTTCATAAGCAGTCAAAAATATAAGTCTATTTTCTCCGTTCTGGTATGGTCGGTGTTAGACCGTGCTTACTCGCCCTAATCAACCTACCCATGATCAACGCAACTTATAAATGACGTAATCAATAGACTAACTCGCAGCATACCCCGCGAAGCAGCGTGGTCAATGTGGCATCGATCTCAGCTAATCCATTCGGCGAGTTCAGAAGCCAATGCGGAACTTTGCTCAGAAGTGCAATGAGACAGACCTTTCAAGAAGTGACGGTTCCGCTCATCATTCTAGATATACCCCCAAACCCAGAATATGGAGAGTTGACTTCCTCAATCTGCTTTGAGATAGCTAAACAACTACGGATGAACCCTCTAGATGTTGCCAAAAAGATTGTGGAAGAAACTGGAGCGCCGAAAGCCTATTCCAACCTGATCGAGATAGTGAAGGCGGAGAAACCAGGGTATGTCAATTTCTATGCTAACTGGGCTGAGCTATCTTCGGTGACTCTCAGATCCGCCAGAGCTCTTGACACCGAGTACGGCTACGTCAAGACAGAGAAGCCCGAAAAGGTCATAGTCGAGCACACAAGCGCCAACCCCAATCATCCCATCCATATCGGACCAGCTAGAAATGCGGTCCTCGGCGACTCTTTAGCCCGTATCTTGAATGCTCATGGCCATACAGTTTTCAGACACTTCTATGTTGATGATGTGGGCCGCCAGTCGGCTATCATAGCGTATGGTTACAAGTTGCTAGGAAGGCCTAAATCAGAAGTAAAACCAGACCATTTCATAGGATCCATCTACGCAGTCACGAGCTGCTTGCTGGAGATATATAGGCTTAAGCAGACGATCGATGGGCTACAATCTGATGTGCAGAGAACAGAAGAAGTCAGGAAGGTGCAAAAAGACATGGACGACTGGATTGCCGTAGCGGCGGATCTTAAGGAAAGGTTCCCACATGTCTTCAATAGGCTGCTTGAAAAAGTTAGCAAGGCGAAAAGTCCGGGATTAGAGGTCAACCTTTTACTCCAAGAATACGAGGCGGGCAAAGAAGAGGCAAAGCAGCTGATACGAGAGTTTGTGGAGCTATGCCTGAAGGGGTTCGAGCAAACACTAGCAAGGGCTGGCATTGTCATAGATTCTTGGGATTGGGAGAGCAGTTTCGTGTGGAGCAACGATGTCGCTCGTCATCTGAATGCCTTAAAGAGAACGCCTTACGTTTATGAAGAAGGAGGGGTCCTAGAATTTGACGCCGAGACGGTCGCCAAAACCTTCGGTCTAAAGGAAGTATTTGGCGTAAAGGAGGCTCATGAAATACCTTCTCTAACCTTGGGGAGGTCAGATGGGACGACTCTTTACACGACTAGGGACATTGCGTACAACATTTGGAAATTTGAGAGAGCAGAAAGGGTCATCAACACTATTGGTATGGAGCAGACTCTCTCGCAGCTACAGTTGAAGTTAGCGCTCTGCGCATTAGGCTATATTGAAGAGGCGAAGAGGCTGGTTCACTTTTCCTACAACCTTGTAAGTATACCGGGGTATCGGATGTCAAGCCGAAGAGGCCGTTACGTAACCTTCGACGAGGTCATGGACGAGGCCGTGCAGAGGGCATATGATGAGGTCTCTAAGCGTTCGCCAAGACTTTCTGAAGATAGTAAGCGTAGAATTTCAGAAACAGTCGGAGTGGGAGCCGTGAAGTACGTCTTAGTAGAGACAGACCCGATGAAACCTGTTGTTTTCACTTGGGACAAGGTTCTGGACTTCGAGAGGAACAGCGGACCCTATATTCAGTACTCTCACGCAAGAGCGTGTAGCATCCTAAGAAAGGCAGGCAAAGAAGCCGAAAGAGCTGACTTTGCCCTTTTAAAGGAGCCGTTGGAACGAGATCTCATTCTGATGGTCTCCCGTTTCCCCGAGATATTTATAGATGCAGCCGAGAACCTTAGACCTCATGCGATATCTGACTTCGCAAACGCTTTGGCCGACAAGTTCAACACATTCTATGCGGCAGTTCCCGTTATAAAGGCTGAGACGCATGAGCTGAGGGAAGCACGGCTGATGCTTGTAGATGCGGTCAGAATCGCGTTGCGTAACGCCTTGAACCTGGTTGGGATAGAAGCGCCCCAGCGAATGTGACCGGCGTTCTTTCAGCAAGCCCATAACGCTGTTGAATAGTAAACCTAAGAGTCACCATGCTTAATACTAGAAAAATTTCTTGTGACAGAGAAGGCAAAAATGCTGGTAAGATGAACTGTCTACTTTAGTGGGACGTACATGCTGCTGCGGCTGGCCCCGATTCCTGGAGTCCCATGCTTAACTGGCTTGTTGGTTATTGCGAATTCACCGAGATAATGTGCCACCATTTCTGGGGTTATCTCTACTGGTATGAATTCCTTGCCGTTGTGAACCTGAATAACTACGCCAACCATCTCAGGCAGTATGACTGTGTTCCGGGCGTGTGTCTTTATGGGTTTTGTTCGTTCCCCTTTTTCGGCGAGTTCCTTTACTCCGCGAATCTTTTCGAGAAGCCTTCTCTGCTCTATGGTCAAGCCTCGCTGGAGGCTTCTGCGTTGGCGTGAAGGAAGCAAGCTAATAAACTCGTCCATTGATGTGTTCTGTAATTTTTCAAGCGTGTAGCCACGGAACTTGAATTCTTTAGGCATCTTACCACCAACTCAGCTGAGACATGAGTGCCTTTTAAATCTTACCTCACTAGTCCTGATTCGGGTCCTACTTCTTCTTTTTACCTGGTTTCTTAGCGGCTATGAGGCCTACCTTCTTGCCAGGAGGAGCATGGCGAGAAACGGTTGTGACTTTGCGTCCTCCTCTTCTTCCGCTTCCGAAGGGATGCACTGCAGCGATCATAGCTCGACCCCGAGTTCTCGGATACTTGTGCCCTTTCGCCTTCATCATGTGGAATTTTAAGCCCGCCTTCAGAAAGGGCTTTTCGATACGGCCTGCGCCAGAGACGACTCCTATCGTTGCTAGACATAGATCCTTGACGTAACGAGTTTTGCCTGATGGTAGCTTTAGCATAGTCCCTTCTGGCGTATGTGAGGTCACGGTTGCATAAGAGCCTGATGAACGTGCCAGTCTGCCTCCATCCCCTGGCGACAGTTCGACATTGCAGACTGAGGTTCCTTCTGGTATCCTGCCTATAGGAATGACGTTTCCTACCTTGACTGAGGCTTCTGCGCCTAGCTCTATTGTTTGCCCTTCGTACACTCCCTCAGGAACCACTGTGTAATAGGTTTCGTTGTCTTCGAGTTCGATATGCGCCAAGGGTGAACCCCTGCCTGGATCGTGCATAAGCTGAAGTATCTGGCCTTTAACAATGCTTTGTAGTATCTCCTTGGAAGGGTTTGGATATTTGGCGGGAGCAACCCGTTTATGGGTTGAGGCTTGGAAAGTCTTTGAACCTCTTCCACGTCTTTGTACACGTATCCTCTTTCCCAATTTTTTAGCCTCCCGTGTTTACAGTATGCCCAATTTGATGGCTACGTCTGTTGCGCTGAACTCTGGCTCTAGTCTAACGAAGGCCTTTTTCGCTCCTTTCCTCGTGATGGTGACGTTGACATCTTTGACTTTGACTTGGTATAGCTCTTCTACGGCTCTTCTAATTTCTTCTTTGGTGGCCTTGAGGTCAATGATGAAGACGAGTTTGTTTTCATTCTCGATAAGCCGGCTTGTAACCTCGGTCATTATGGGGTACAAAATGACTTTCTGCGGATCCATCTCCTCACATCCCTCCGTCCCAGTTTCTGAGCTCCTCTATGCTTGACCTTGTCCAAACGGTGAGCCTACCTGGATGCGCGCCTGGCGCCAAAAGTTCAGCGTTCAGGTCTTTCACGAAGGCAACATCCACCCCTGGAAGATTGCTTGCAGCTTCGACTATGCCGTCATTCTTTGAGATTACGATAAGAGGGCCAACAGCCATCTTCCTCCTTCTCCCGCGCGTCTTGCCCTTCCCAGCGCGGACCTTAACACTCTCCCTAACCCTATAGACATCTGGCCAGACACCTATGGCAATGAAGACTCCTTTCAGATCCTGCGTTCTCTTCATGCTTTCAATGTCTTCCGTTACGACCAGAGGAAAATCGGGCACATCATCAACAGCGTGACCACGTCCACCTACGGTTTCCTTCGAGCCTGTGGCTGCAATAGCAGAAAATAGAGCCAAGCGTCTCTCTTTTTTTGAGATCTTCTTTCTAATCTTTTTCTGGGTAACTGGAGGATGAGTCAATCGACCGCCGACTGTTCCGGGCGCAAATGCGGCTCTCCTCAGTTCCCTCAGCCTTGGAACCCTAGACATGCCGTGTCCTACCCCCCAAGATTCAGCTGTAGTTCTCTTTCCAGCCATTGGGTTCCTGCCTTGTGGCTGAAGCCTGTGAGACTGAATGGCTACCACTGCCCTTTTTACCACGTCCGGCCTCAAGGTTGTCTCGAAGATCTCTGGAAGGCGGATTCTGCCAACCCGTTTGCCCTCAAGGTTGAAGACTTTACAGGACACTACGCCCATCGTCTATCCTCCTCATTAGGCACCCTGAGGCGACTCAAGTGACACATAAGTGATCTGTGGAGGACCTTCATCGACCTTTGGTGGGCGAGCTGAGTATCTTAACCTTATCAATCGTTTAGCGGGTCCAGCGATGCTTCCTCCTAACATGATATAAGTACTCTTCACAGGGCCGTAGCGGAGGAAGCCTCCCTCCGGAGTAACCTCTTCTCCATCTTTACCGATTCTAACAATGCGTTTGTTGAACTCTGTCCTCTGGTGATATCCCATTTGGCCTGCTCTTGGAACCGTGTACAAAACTCTGGCTGGGCCCCATGGTCCTAAGGTGGCGATTCCTCTTTTTGTCTTGTTAGATTTGTCTTGCAGTATTCTTACGCCCCATCGTTTGACAGGTCCTTGCCAACCTTTTCCCTTAGTTATCGAGATTGCGTCTACGAACTGTCCTTCCTTGAAGACTTGTTCGACTGGCACGGTTTTGCCGAGGAGCCCCTTGACATACTCGAACTGTTCTTTTACAGTGCCTCCTCCGATCTTGATCTCCATGATGTCGGGTTTCTTCTTCGGAATGTTTGCCAATGTCGGCTGTGTGGATGCTGAGATTCTGAGTTCAACTATCTTGTCTAGGTTTTCTTTGATCTTCTTAAGGTCCTCTTCTGGCTTGGCCTGATTGGGCACTCCCTTGATTCTTCCGAAATCTTTGGGCAACGAGTCAGCCCAGGCTTCAGTGAAGGTCTTCAGTCCGTTTCCGTCCTTGGTGTAAGCCTTGATGGCGCAGACGATCATTGGAGGAGCATCTATAACCGTGACTGGATAGACAACCTCTTTCCCAAAGTTGGGTGAACGTTGTTTTCCCTCGACAAGAAAAATATAAGTCATTCCTGCCTTGTAGCCAGCGAAACCAAGCAGAACCGGACCTTCTTCAACCTCGGGCCAGAAACGTATCCTTCCTATGGGACGCGAAGCCTGTCCCCTAGGTAAATAGGCCAACGAACCCCTCTTAGGTGCATGCTTTTTTCTGTGGCCCACCGGTCTTCAACTCCTTTTTTCTATCTCAGTGAATTTGGCTACCTTCTAGGCTAGCAATTATCAACATAAAGACAGCGTATATAAACCTTCTTTTCCACGATCTTGGTCCTGTTTGGTCTTCTTTCTTGTCTTCTTGGCTCTGCATAAAGATGAGAGAATTTGGGGAGCTCATTAAGGAATGCGGTGGTTAAGAAGAGTTCTGCAAATCTGGGAGAAGTGTGGACCTATATCCAAGGACCAATGAATCCTGAATCCGACTTTTTCAAAGTCACTATTGTTCGGAAATTTGGATTCATAGATATCTTCCGACGAAAAGCCGTTCTAGATGGGGTTCATGCACAATACTAAAAGAGTTAGGAAAAGGCAAGGCTCGCGGGAATCTTCACGATCTGCTGTGGTTTTGTAGACCTGTAGTCTGTAGATTCAGTTAATAACTCCTATGTGGAGATAACTACCTTAATTGTGGTTTGTTTCGGGTTGTCTACGATGCCTGCGTCGGATAGCGATATTTCCAGCTTTTACACGGTGCTCGGTCATCCACTGAGAAGAGAAATAATCAAGATCATAGGAGAAACCGGGTCGGCGAGCTTCACCGACCTAAGGACAAGGCTCAAAGCAAGTGTCGGAACTCTCTATTACAACATTGACCTTATGCAAGGCTTGGTCGCTCAGGACAAAAGTAAAAGATACGTTCTGACTCGCAGAGGCGAGTTGGTCTACCGCCTCTTGGTCGAAAGCGAGGAGAAGCTGGTCTCAGCGGGCGTCAAGTCTGAAAGGCGTGCAGGCTGGATCAGCTTTCTGAGCAAGGTCCTTACGATGCGCGGCTTCTTCTCGTACGTTTATGAATATCCTAAGCTCTTTCTCCCAACCGCTGTAACCATATTGGCCTACGGGATGTGGATCACCTACGAGGCTCAGCTCTTTCCAATCATAATCTTGTACAGTGATAAACTCCCTCTTTCGCCTCTCCATGCTGCAATCCTCTTCATGGGAGGATGGGTGATTATCAACATCCTTGGAAACGTAGTCACCTTCTTTTTGTATCATAGGCCTAAGGAAGGTTTCGGATGCTTGTTTATCGGATCATGCTATGCCCTCTTACCATCTTTAACACTTCCGACGATCTGGGTTCTGTTCAGGTTCCTCTACATACGGCTTGGCTTGATGGTCGCTCAGTCTATCATGCTGCTGTCTATGGGATACTCGTTGTGTCTCCTGACCACTGCGATCTCTGTGGCTAAAGGGTTGAGGACTGAGAGAGCGGCCTTGGTGTCTATGATGGTCCTCTATCTCGTTGTCGGCTTGTACCTATTTCTTGAGTTCTAATTCTTAGAACAATAGTTCGGAATTCTCGAAGGTCCGGTCTCTAAAAAACGGAAAGAAAAGGGTTAAAAGACCAAAAGAAGTATATTTCTTACGCTATTCAGCAAAAGGAGAAAGAACAAGTGGGGAAACATGCACCGGGATGGAGCTTGCTGGTCGTGTTTTTGGCTTCAGCAATTCTAGCGCCTAGCATTTTTCCGGCCAACGCGATAGACGCTAAGGGAGTCTTGAAACAGGGCGAGGATCATGTGCATTTCGATCTGACATTGACAGCGAACATGACGGCGACCGCCTTCAACATCACAAAGAAATGGTTCGAAGAAGACAGAGAAGGCTTAAGGCAAAAATGGACCAACTGGAAGACCCAGTGGGAGGAAGACCATAAGGATTGGCGCGGAAATTGGTCGGAGTATATGAAGAAATGGATGGAATGGGCGGAGCGCGACCATCAGTTCGAAACGGAATGGGAGCACAAGTGGCAGCAGCAATGGGCTGAACCATGGGACGAAAAATGGGCAAACAAATGGGACAAATGGGAAGAATGGATGAACAAATGGAACGAGAAGTGGGAGCAACTGAAAATTGAAGAGACCGAAAAGATGCCGGAGTTCATAGGACCAGGTTTCCAAGAAAAGATGAAGGAAAAGTTCGATGAGCTCTGGAACAAGCACATGAACGCGCCTACGATGGCCAGATGCTGGGGCACTCCTGCCTCACAGTTCGGCCTCAAGAATGCTTTGGCAAACAGCATAAACAAAACGCTCCAATGGATCTACAACTCAAGCGACGTTTACATCAAGAACTTCAACCTGAGCATCGAAGTGACAACAAAGACCAGCTACACAGACGGCACATACATGATGACGGGAGTCTACGCAGTGGCTCAGAGCTTCGACCTTTACGGTGTTGTCACGAGCAACTCTTCGGGAACCTTCATCCGTAGCCAGTTCCGCAGTTTCAATGTGACAGAGAAGGTTGACGGAGCAAAATTCGGCTTCCCAGGATGGGTATTCACCCCCAGTAAAGCCATGTTCCTAGACCTATCCGTCTTCAGCTTCCCACTTGAACAGTGGGAGAACACATACGACTCTGACAGCAATACGACAACATTCACTTTGGTCAGAGACATCAACGTCACCACACCCTACGGCAATGTAATAATCGATCCTGAGATGGTTCTGGTTGTACCTGGACGCGCAACGGCTGCTGGAAACACGATAACTATTGCTTCGATCCTGCCAGCCGACCTCGTGCCTATAGAATTCGTAGTAGCCGCGACCATAATTGCCACAGTGGTCTTAGCCGGATATTACGCGGCCATGAGAAGGAGAACAGCGGCCGTTCCATCACTGCGACCGGCATAATCCCCTATTTTTTATGGACCTCCTTTTTAACGGCGCCCTCTCACACTTCTAAATGACTAGTGCAGATTAGTACGTCTTTACTGCATATGTTTCACTTTTCTGGAGAAGGTTACGAGTCATAGATCAGCTGCATGAGACACACATTAAAAAGCTTGCCGAACTTTCGTCCGACCTCTCTCATAACGCCTATATGCTTGAACCCAACCGATTCGTGAAGGTGAATGCTTGCTTGGTTGGCTTCGACTATTCGAGCGATCACTGTATGGAGACCCGCCCTACAACCTTCTTGGATAATTTCTTCTAGAAGCTTTTTCCCGATACCTCTGCCTCGGTGTTCTTCCTTGACGTAAAGTGAGATCTCAGCAGTATCAGAATATGCGCATCGATCCGACCATTTGCTCAGGGATGCCCACCCTACAATACGGCCAGCCTGCTCCGCGACTAGAATCGGATACTTAGGACCGTGATTGGCAAACCATACCCCTTGTTCCTCAAGGGTCTTAGTTTCTGTGTCAAACGTGGCAACGGTCTTAAGAATGGCTTCATTGTAGATCTCAGTGATTGCGCCCAGATCTTCCAGTTTTCCCTGCCTTATCGTGAGCAAACCTTCATTCCCCAATGTTTCATCCAAGTATAACGAGGTAAAGTAGGTTTAATTCTTTTCCAATCTAACTAGGACTAGCTGTGACACAGATTGTGTTGCAAGTATCTCTCGAAACTATTTTAAGAAATAAGGACAATAATGGCTGCTAGGAGTGCGACTAGGTTGAGACAATCGGTAAGAAAGAATCCAGTCTATTTGGATCCTAACCAACCCATAAACAAGAGGGTTGAGGATCTACTTAGAAGGATGACCCTTGAGGAAAAGGTTGGCCAAATGTGCCAGTACAGCGGATTCTCAGATGCTTTCGAGTCATTAGTCAAAGAAGGAAAGGTAAGTTCATTCTTAAATGTTCAAGGGGCAGAGAATTCAAATAGAATTCAGAAGATAGCCGTGGAAGAGTCCCGTTTGGGCATCCCATTAATCTTCGGCCTCGACGTAATCCACGGTTATTCAACAATCTTCCCAATCCCCTTAGGATGGGCCAGTAGTTGGGACCCGGACATGGTCAAAAAGGCAGCCTCCATTGCAGCGAAGGAAGCCTCGGCTGATGGTGTGCATTGGACTTTTGCGCCGATGGTTGATATTGCTCGAGATCCTAGGTGGGGGAGAATTGCTGAAGGAGCTGGCGAAGACCCCTTTTTAGGCTCAGCTATGGCAAGGGCATTAGTCGAAGGATATCAAGGAACTGATCTGGCTGATCCAGAAACGATTGTTGCCTGTCCGAAACATTATGTGGCCTACGGTGGGGCAGAAGGCGGAAGAGACTATAACACGGTAGACATCTCTGACCGAGTTCTTAGGGAGATCTATCTGCCACCTTTCAAAGCTGCTGTTAAAGCTGGCGCAGGTACAATCATGAGCGCCTTCAATGACTTGAGTGGCGTTCCGGCTTCTGCTAACCCATACACCCTCACAACCATTCTCCGGAAAGAGTGGGGATTTGAAGGATTTGTTGTCAGCGATTGGAACTCCGTTGGTGAACTCATCAGCCACGGCATTGCTGGGACACCTGCTGAAGCTGCAAAGGAAGCAGTTGATGCTGGGGTTGACATGGACATGTGCGGCGATATCTACCAAAGAAGCTTAGTCCAATTAGTCAAGGAAGGATGGATTTCCGAGAAGACCGTAAACGAGGCAGTTAGACGCATATTGAGAATTAAGTTCAAATTGGGTCTGTTCGAACATCCCTACGTCGATCCTAACCGGGCACGCACAGTCATACAGAGCAAAGAACATCTAGAAGTTGCTCTTGAATTGGCAAAAAGATCAATAGTGCTGCTGAAGAACGAAGAAGGTCTCTTACCTATTAGAAAAGACATCGGATCGATCGCCGTCATCGGCCCGTTGGCAGATAATCATAATGAGCCGCTGGGTTCGTGGTCATGCGTGGGCGATCCCAAAGACGTGGTCACTGTTCTTGAGGGCATAAAGAGCAGAGCTTCTCCAAACACGAAGATTCTCTGCGCTAAAGGATGTGAGATTGAAGGAACTTCGACTGAGGGTTTTGAGGATGCAATAGACAAGGCCAAGGAATCAGACGTAGCCATTGTTGTTGTGGGTGAAAGCAGAGACATGAGCGGCGAGGCTGCCTCACGCGTATCTCTGGATCTTCCCGGAGTCCAAGAAGAGCTGGTCAAAGCAGTTTATGAGACAGGTGTACCAGTAATTGAGGTGTTGATGAATGGGAGGCCTCTCTCGATCTCATGGTCTGCCGAGCACGTATCCGCTATCCTAGAGGCTTGGTTCCTTGGAGTTCAGGCAGGCAATGCTATTGCTGATGTGATCTTCGGCAACTACAACCCAAGTGGCAAGCTGCCCGTCACATTTCCACGCACAGTCGGGCAAGTACCAATCCACTACAATCACAAGAATACAGGAAGACCTCCGACAGCCGTCAAGTGGACATCCAAATATATCGATGCACCCCATACACCTTTGTTCCCATTTGGACACGGATTGAGTTATACAAAGTTCGAATATAGCAACCTGCAAATAAACAGTAAGGGAAAAGGGGCTGCCCAAAGAGTCGAAGTAAGCGTGGATGTGAAGAATGTGGGCGATTGCAAGGGCGACGAGATCATCCAGCTATATCTGAGAGATGTTGTTGCCAGCGTGACGAGGCCAGTTAAAGAATTAAAGGGGTTCAAAGGGATAACACTTGAACCAGGCGAGAAGAAGACAGTGAAATTCACACTTACCTTGGAGAATCTTTCATTTATTGGCCGGGATATGAGACGCATTGTGGAACCAGGCACTTTCATGGTCATGGCTGGAAAATCGTCAGAGGATATTCAACTGGAAGGCACTTTCACAGTAAAAAAGCAGACGGAGATTCTCTAAAGATAGAACCGTGGAAAAGCTATCTGAACACATAAAGACTTAAGGAGCTACACATCCAGAGAGTCTATCTATCATCGGTTCTTCACCTGACATACTAGCGTTTCAGTTACGTAAGATTATCCCTTTTTCTTAAGAGAGTTCATTGAGAGATATAACTTGGTTAACGGAATTCGCCAGAGTCTTTGTGCTTGGGCGTTTTCTTGATAAATTCAACGACTTCCTCAAGTGAAGAAGCCCCACTCATTGGTCCTATTTTCGTGACTTTCATCGCACCAACTGCACTTGCGAGCTCCATCGTTCTACCCAAGGGCCAGTCCCTTAGTAAGCCATATACGAAGGCTGCATCGTACACATCTCCAGCCCCCGTAGGGTCGACTTCTGAGACTTTAAAAGCCGGTTCGAAGACTATGTCGTCGCGCGTTACTGTTAAGGCGCCTTTAGCCCCCATTTTTATTACAGCCATCTCTGGTCCCATTTCTAAAAGCTCTTTGCCCGCTTCGATTGGGTTAGTTTTGCCAGTCAACGTTTTAGCCTCGTCCCTGCTTGGCAGTACTACCCGGCTAACCTTGAGTATAGGTTCACATATCTTTCTGATGGTCTCAACATCTAGGAGTTCAGGTCTGAGGTTCGGGTCAAATGTCACCGTAACACCCGAATCATGCGCTATCTCCGCAGCCTTGTAACATGCCTTCTTGCTCTTTTCGTTGACAGCCAGCGCAGAACCCATAATGTGTAAGAATTTGGAGTTAGAGATGTACTCTTTTTCTATGTCCCTCGGTGATAGCTGCCCTGCAGCTGCATGGCGTAGATGAAAAACAAATTTCCTTGCACCTGTGGAATAATACATATTGAAGGCTGTACCTGTCGTGTATCCCTTTGCGACGCGGATATGGCTGGTGTCTACCCCGTCTTCTCCAAGATGGTCTAGAAGGAGTTTGCCAAACTCGTCGTCCCCCACCACGCCGATAAACCCAGTTCTAGCCCTGAGGACCGCAGCCTCATCTATAAAAATTGCAGGCGCTCCACTAGGGTAAGGTCCGAGATAAACACCCAAGACATTGTGCGGCACATCCAGCTCCTTACGCATAATTTCGACAAGGAGCTCCCCTAAGCTGATTATGTCTAGAGGCAAGGCAAACACCTCTATGGTTGATATTTCAGAAGTGTTCGATCTAATTAGCCTTACGCGATATTAATGGAATAGGATTCCAACCTTTACGGCGTTGATTCTTATGGCAACCATTGACTTCCCGAAGAAAGAACCTGGAAAGAATGAATCGGAGAGCTGTTAGCCTATACGCGGCAACCGAGGAAAATTTAAGAACACGTAGGGTCAGATACGTACTTAGAAAAGATTCCTGGGTGGATGATTCGGTTTGAAACCTATTCCTTTTCGCGATGTTCATCTAGATTTCCATACCAGTGGGCTTATTCCAGATGTTGGAGCTGATTTCAACCCTGAAGAGTTTGCGCGAACATTCGCGGAAGCGCACGTCAACTCTGTTTGCGTTTTCGCCCGGTGTCACCACGGTTACTGCTATTATCCGACCAAAGTAGGCACTCCTCATCCTGAATTGAAAAGGAAAGACCTTCTAGGCGACATGATAAAGGCTTTAAGGTCCTTTAACATTAGCCCCGGGGGATACACAACCGTCGTTTGGGACGAGCTAACAAGCCAATTGCATCCAGAGTGGCGACAAGTTACCGTCGACAAGACTTTTATTGGAGGCGAACGTGCAGGATGGAAGTGGCTTTGTATGAACACCCCGTATGTTGACTGGGTAGAGGCACACATACGGGAACTGCTTGCGAATTACGATTTTGACCGACTTTTCGTGGATATAGTAATGCAATGGCAGGACGGGTGCAGCTGCGACTACTGTCTTGAAGATATGGAGAAAGGCGGGCTTGACCCCAAAAGCCCAGTAGACCGACGGCTCGAAGCATTGCGCGTCCGAAGTCGTTTTATAAAGAGGATCGATGCAGTCATTAAGGAGTGCGATCCCGAATTACCGGTCTACTACAATCGTCCCTGGCCTCTTTCTGCCCACCCTGAAGCCACTTTGAGGCGAGACTTGGCTCATTATGGCTATATAATCATTGAGTCTCTTCCTTCAGGTCACTGGGGGTATAACCACTTCCCCTTGCTTGCCCACTATTTCATGCATAAAGGCATTCCAGTGGAGTCTCACACCGGACGCTTTCACACCTCATGGGGTGACTTTGGGGGACTCAAGAACCAAGCGGCATTGGAGTATGAATGTCTACGCATGTCTGCGAGAGGCGTCAGATGTGGCGTGGGGGACCAGCTTCACCCACGTGGTCGGCTAGACTCGGCTACTTATAAGCTAATAGGCTCAGTCTACAGCCAGATCGAAAACCTCGAACCTTGGCTGATCGATACGGATCCGGTCGCAGACATCGGAATACTCATTGCTGCTGGAACAGGCCCAGAAGGTGTTCTCGAAACCGATCAAAGCTCAGAGGAGGGCGCGATGCGCATGCTTATGGAGCTCGGACACCAATTCCTCATTGTAGACGAGTGGGACGACCTCTCAAGGTTCCGTCTTCTTATCCTCCCCGACCACGTCTACCTAACAGAGGGACTAACAGAAAAGCTTCGAAAATTCCTTGCCGAAGGGGGCAAGATCGTGGCAAGTTACGCTTCCGGCCGCGCTATTAAGAATGATGTCTGCCCTATTCCTGAATGGCCTGCCATTTGGCTCGGAGAGAGCCAATATTCCGTTAACTATCTGCGACCGGTTGACGGGAAACTAAGCCCGGGCATTGAAGAGTATGATTATGTCCTCTATGAGCCAGCAGCGTCGGTTGAGGCGCTACCGGATGCGAATATCCTTGCCACGGTCGTCGAACCCTACTTCGAACGAACTGCATCACATTTCTGTTCTCACCGTCAGACCCCTCCTGCCCGTGACTCCGGCCGACCAGCGGTCGTCAAGACCGAAAAGATAATTTATTTCGCTGCTCCAGTCTTCCGAGCCTACCGACGCTTCGGCAACCTCATCTATAAGCTCCTTCTTAAGAACGCGATAAACCACCTAATGCCAAAACCCGTGCTTAGTCATAATCTGCCGTCAACGGCAGAGATCACAGTTCGGCGCCGAGGAAGCCACTATATTGTCCACTTGCTTCACTACGTTCCACAGAGACGCGCCGACATAGATATTGTTGAAGACGCGCTTCCCCTCACGGATCTGCAGATTGGCATACTGGGCCACGCTACACAAGCATACCTTTTACCTCAGAAAGAAAAACTCGCCATACGCTACCATGACGGCTATACAAAAGTAACCATTCCAGCCATAAAAGGACACGCACATATCGTATTCGAAACTAGCTCATAGGACTTTGATGTTAGAGAACAGAGCCGAATTCCCTTCTATATCAAGCTCCAAAAATTAGGGTTTCCTATAAGATCTCTGACTAAGGCTTTAGCCACGTCGTCAGGTATTGCGAGAAAGACTTTTCCCAGATGCTTACAGAGTTTCTTTGTCGTCTTCCTTCTATCCCAGTCAGCACAGTCATGGGATATTATCTTCTTTTCAAAGTCTATCTTGACCATATAGGCTCTGATGCTTGCACTTAGCTGTGCCTGGCTTAGTTTGAGAATTACTAGATCCTCGTCTCCTATCGCTTTAGCCCTGCGTAGGCGAGGTTGTCCAAGGAGGAATATTAGACATTCTTCTAGCGATGCAGTCTCGAGGTTTGATGGAACTCTCTCCTCTGCAAATCCTAGAACAACGGTTTTGGCGGCTGTTCTCGAGATTGAGCTAGGATCTATGCCAAAACGTCTTAAGGCCTCGTCAATTTTACAGTTTATATAAAGCTGTTCCTCCGGATCGTATGCATTCCTATTCTGTGATTTGTTAAAGTATCTTCGAGCTGCTACGACATGGTGCAGCGTATGAACTGGGTACTTCCAATTCTCAGGGTCTGCATATGAATCTTAGTTCCTAGGGTAGCCTGGAGGCGGCCCAGGCCTTCCCGTCCTTTTTCTCGAGGGTCTACGTCCAGCTGACAATCTCAACTATCCACTCAAGCCACGCTGGCATCTTTGTCATTATCTTAGCTAATTCACGTCTAAGAAATATCTTTAGGTCAAAGGAAAAAGAAGGGCATGGATGATCACGGTTAACACGATCAAGCATAATCGCAATGCCCGGCTCAATCTTAAATAGAGAATACTCACTCATAAAATCCAGATGACGCAATAGTGTCAGAGAAAGAAATCCTCAGAATGATGGTTGAAAAACTGCCGCATTGTCCATTATGCGGCTCCGATCTGGGCTATGATGTCACCAGCGTCATAAAGGGTAGTGTCCAATGCAAATCTTGCCAAGCCGAATGGTCTTCCTTTGATTTTGCCAGACTCTCAAGGCTTGAGAAACTGAAGATCAAGGAGCTACCCCATGGTACCCATTCTTACATGATCGGAAAGCACATGTTAAGGCGTTACGACGAATATCCGATTAATTTCTGGAGGTCACTGAGACTATTCAGACCCTCTGAGGAAAGAAAACGAGAAGTCAGCGCGCCAGAGATCGGTTCCCCCGAAGTGGGGCTCCCTAAGCCCTCGGTACTGGAACTCTTAATTCTAGCTACGATAGTAATCTTCGGAGGTTACTTTAGGCTCGCAAATTTAACCGAAATCTCATCCTGGCATGACTACGACGAAGGGGTTCACAGCCAAGCCGCAATCCTTTACATTCAAGGCTATGTCCCATACAAAGACTTCTTCTTCACTCATCCGCCGCTGATCCTTTATGTTCTAAACGTCCTGTATAAGTTTAGCGGGCCGAACTTAGGAGCGGGAAGGATGTTTTCGGCGACGCTTAGCACACTGACCATAATGGTCGTATACCTTATTGGTAGAACATCCAGAAGCCCTGTAACAGGATATATAGCATCGGCCTTCGTTGCATTCGACGGATACACGATTTACAACTCAAGGAAACTGATGCTCGAACCCACAATGACCTTTTTCTCGTGCCTGTCTGTTCTCGCCTACCTCTATTCAATCGAAAAGAAGGACCAGCGGACTAGGGACGGTCTAATGGTGCTTTCGGGTATCCTCATGGGACTGTCAATCTCTGCAAAGATAGCTGCAGTTTTCAACTGGGCGCCTCTGTTCATCTACCTTGTCTTGAAGAGGGATAAGAGGGCCCTAGGTCTTTTTCTCCTTTCAAGCTTAGCCTCGGTGAGTATTCTTCTTACCCCTTTCTTGGTCCTTACGCAAGGCGAAGTCTTAAAGGAGATAGCTGTATTCCAAGTCTTACGACCGTCAGACGGAACCCCTAGAAATGAAAGGCTATGGTGGATGGTCACTCATGAACCTGACATGATCATAGTCAATCTTGGCATCCTCTCGCTTATGGTCATGCTTCCGACATACCTGACCCTCATCTATCTCAGGATTCGCGGCAAGACGGTAAACTCGATCTCTGAATCCAGTGTTGCCATATCGATACTCTGGGCCCTCTCTGTATTGTCCATGTTTCTGAGCACCAAATCATTCTACGGACATTATCTAGAGCAAATCATCCCACCTCTTGCTCTGCTTATTGGCAGTGTACCTATTATTGTGCCAAGGACTTGGTCTAGACTGAAAGGAAAGGCAATAACTTTTGCGAAAGCCGTAGAACTTGTACTTATAGTAGGATTCGCCTTGGCCATTGTTCAACAATTGTTGATTATGAGCGCGCAGAGGGTTCCAACATGGGTAGATAGTTGGCCAAGAGACATTGCCAATGAGCTTGTCGGGTTTACCTCTCCTAAGGATAGAATATTGACCTTCGAACCAATGTTCACATTTATGGCCGAAAGGACGCCTGCTGGTCTGATGTGCGACAGCTACGGGACAATGCTTTACACAGGTCTCGGTTTGCATAAGCAAGATCTTATGTCAGCGACTATCCGTGCACTTACAGAAAAAGAGACGGGAGAATGGCCGATGCATGACCCTAGAGCTCAAGAGTGCATAGTGGAGCTTGTCGACAAGAGCGATTACATAATACTAGGTGACTACAGATCCGATTGGCAGCTAACCCAAGAGACAATTAGTCAAGTCTTGACTCACGCCTCACTTTTAACCGACTATGGAGGCATACGGGTGTTTATCGTGTCAAACCCTGAGAGTTGAACTGCAGTCGCGTTTTCGTGACTTAACGATCGATCGTTAACATTCTTTCCCAAACTGCCTCGGAGTACATCTGGATCATTTTACTTGCATTGAGAAAGAACAAGCCTAGGAATGGGAACTTAGGCCACTGGCTATGTCGAAAGAAGACTGGTTACGATCCTGATTGGAAGCCAAGCAAATATATATTAAAAGGGGCTGTGAGAAATCTGAATAGCGTTTAGGACTTTGGCAGGATGGAAGCATGAAGAAACGTGACTTCTTAACGTTGCAGGACTACTCGAAGAAAGAGATATGGGAACTCCTAGAAGCTACGCGCAAATTCAAAGAAGGAACTGTTACTAGCAGAGAGGCTAAAGGACTTGAGGGTAAGTCTATTGTTCTGTTTTTCCAAAAGTCTTCGACCCGGACCCGCATCTCCTTCGAGGTGGCAATTCGTCAATTAAGTGGATATGCGCTTTATTTCGGATGGCAAGAGTCACAGTTGGGCAGAGGGGAGACAATCGCCGATACTGCTCGTGTCCTCAGCCGATACGTTGACGGCCTCGTAGCCAGAGTTTATAAACAAACAGACCTGGAAGAGATGGCGAGATACGCTGATATCCCTGTCATCAACGCTCTTTCGGATTTATTTCATCCATGCCAGATTGTGGCTGACCTTTTCACAATTTGGGAGAAACGTGGCTCCGTTGAAGGCTTGAAGGTTTCATATATAGGTGATGGCAACAATGTGTGCAACTCTTTGCTTATAGGATGCAGCAAGATGGGTATTGACCTGTCGGTGGCGTGTCCTACAAAGTACGAACCCTACAGTAGAGCCGTAGAATGGGCTCATGAGAACTCAAGGGTCAGCGGTTCAATCATAGAGGTAGTTCGCGACCCTGTAGAAGCCGTAAAGGACGCTGACGTAATCTACACGGACACGTTTGTATCTATGGGCGACGAAGCCCAACGTGAAGAGAGGCTTAAAGTCTTCCTGCCTAGATACCAAGTAACGACAAGGCTCTTCAGACATGCGGCCAAAGACGCCTTGTTTATGCATTGCTTGCCAGCACACCGAGGCGAGGAAGTGACGGATGATGTTCTAGATGGACCTCGGTCGGTTATATGGAACGAAGCCGAAAATCGCCTACACTCAGCGAAGGCCATACTAACCAAAGTGGTTGAATGATCCCTAATGCGCCAGTTTTCATAACTCTTAAATAACTCGGCAAAGTTCAAAGATACTCGTTCCCGGTTTATGGTGAAGGCAAGTGAGTGAGAAAGGCAAATACCAGCTCTTCGGAAAATGGAACATGGAAGTTGAGTCAAAAGATCCAGGGCTTCAAAGATACATATCTCTCACCCCAATTCATGTACCGCACACTATGGGAAGACACGCGCACCGAAAGTTCCATAAAGCCAGACTGAACATTGTTGAAAGGCTCGTGAATAACCTGATGCGGCCAGGGAAGAACGCTGGTAAGAAAGCCCGAGCCCTCAACTTCGTCAAAAGCGCATTTGAAATAGTCCACCTTCGCACTGGCCAAAATCCCGTGGAGGTTCTCGTGCGAGCAGTTGAGAACGCTGCGCCGTGTGAGGACACAACTCGAGTTAGCTACGGCGGGATCGCTTACCACCAAGCTGTTGACATATCTCCACAACGAAGAGTTGACTTGGCTTTACGCTTCATCACGGAAGGATCGAGGAAAGTAGCCTTCAACAGCCCGAAACCCTTCGAGGAATGCCTCGCAGACGAGATAGTCGCGGCGAGAAACAAGGACACAGGAAGTTACGCCGTCCAGAAACGGAACGAGATGGAAAGAATAGCCCTGCACGCACGTTAGGATGCTCTTTTTTCAAAGGCTCGTGACTATTGTCTCTCTGAGGCATATAAATATGGGATTACGCCTTTCTTTGCTAGGAGTAGCATAATAGCGCGCTTTCTGATTGTAATGTTGATAATCAATAAATAAACCCCTGTGCTAATTCTACGGGTGTTGGACGCAGCTGTCTCAAGAACGGGAAAGATGTAGCCACCTAGACTGTAAAGGCTTTCAGGGGCAGTGAATTGCATGAGCTTGTTAATAAAGAACGGGATGGTCTATGATCCGTTCAACGGTGTGAACGGAGAGAAGATGGACATTGCGATCAAAGATGGCAAGATCGTTGAGAAAGTGAACGAGAGGAAGGCCAAGGTTATCGACGCCTCAGGAATGGTCTTAATGCCTGGCGGAGTCGACATCCACACTCATATAGCAGGCTCAGAAGTCAACGCAGGCCGGCTACTCAGACCCGAGGACCATTTCACAGACGTAGAGGCTAAGACAGCTGTAACGAGATCAGGTGTTGGACATTCTATCCCTTCCACCTTCACGACAGGCTACCGTTACGCGCGGATGGGGTACACGATGATCTGTAACCCGTCAATGCCCCCTCTCGAAGCGAGGCACACACATGAGGAACTTGAGGACACGCCGATCGTTGACAAGGCTACATTTCCATTACTTGGCGATTGGTGGTTTGTAATGGAGTACCTTCAACAAGGCATGATTAAGGAATGCGCCTCGCATGTTGCCTGGATGATGGCAGCGTCAAAGGGGTACGCCGTAAAAATCGTCAACCCAGGCGGGGTTGAGGCTTGGGGCTTCGGCAGAAATGTCAAGAACCTAGATGATCCCGTGCCAAACTTCGGTATCACCCCTAGAGAAATCGTCCGTGGACTTTGTAAGGTTAACCAGGTCCTTAACCTGCCCCACACGATACATGTGCACACGAACCGTTTAGGTCAACCCGGTAATTATCTCACAGCCATAGAGACAATGAAGTGCGTAGAAGATTTGGCCACGGGCATGAAACCCATTATCCACATTACGCATTGCCAATTCAGTGCCTTCAAGGGTGACGATTGGCGAACCATGAGATCCGGCGCCGAAGAGATAGCGAAGTATGTAAACCATCATACGCACGTGACTATTGACATGGGCCAAGTCGTCTTCACAGACACAACGACGATGACGGCTGACGGTCCATGGCAGTACACGCTCTACGAACTGAGCGGCAACAAGTGGATCAACCATGATGTCGAAACCGAAACAGGCGCAGGCATAGTCCCATTCAAATATAAGCGTAAGAGCTACGTCCACGCAACCATGTGGTCCATAGGGCTTGAACTCGCGTTGCTCGTGGATGATCCGTGGAAGATCTACCTGACGACAGATCATCCTAACGGTGGACCTTTCACTTCATATCCAAAGATCATATCATGGCTGATGAGCGGAAGAGCCAGGGAAAAGATGATAAAAAGGATCAACAAGAAGGCTAGAAAAAGATCATTACTTCCCAATATCGACAGAGAATACAGCCTCTATGAGATCGCCATAGTTACGCGTGCAGGTCAAGCCAAGGCCTTGGGGCTGAAGAACAAAGGGCATTTGGGCATCGGATCTGATGCTGACATCGCCATATACAACATAAATCCCAAGAAAACCGATTTGTCCACGAACTATAAGTCTGTACGAAGGTCTTTTCAGAAAACTGCCTACACTATAAAAGCGGGGGAAGTCGTGGCGAAGGATGATAGAGTAGTAAGATCAGTCGACGGTAAGACAATCTGGGCAGACCTTGGGGTTTCTTCCTGCCTTGGGCATGCCCCACGTTCCGAAGTCATACAAGACCTGAAAGAGAGGTTCAGAGACTACTGGACGGTGGAGTTTGAGAACTACTTTATTCCAGAGGATTTCCTGAAAGTATCATCTCCCATCCTCGTTACGCCGGAGGCATGATAAGCCGTGATCTTCCTAAACCCCCGATACTTGTTCAAAATCCCAATTTATGCGGAGTGCCTGTCACCGGACGTATTTGCTGGCAAATCCTTGGAAGAGGTCTCTTTATTACGGGCATGGGAAGGAAACAAGCAAAGGGTTCTGAAAGATCTATTCAGCATCGAAAGCGAAGTGGATAACCCTCCTGACAAGATTACCATGCAGATCGGCGGTGACATTCGGAAAGTGCGGATGATCGGCGCCAGAATGAGCTTCGGAAGTATGATTATAGAGGGCGACGTAGGCATTCATTTGGGCTGGATGATGAAGGGCGGCGAGATTCTTGCGAAAGGAAATGTCGATTCTTGGGTCGGATGCATGATGGAAGGTGGCAGAATTGAGGTCGCTGGCTCTGCTGGCGATTACGTGGGGGCTCCATATCGTGGAAGTACGCAAGGCATGAAAAATGGGATCGTAGTCATCCATGGAGACGCAGGAAACGAAGTCGGATGTTACATGAGAGGAGGGCTGATTGTGATAGACGGGAAGGTTGGGGAGTTCGCAGGCATCAACATGAGAGACGGAACCATACTTATCCGTGGAGACTGTGAAGGCCGGGCAGGAGCAGGAATGTTTGATGGAAAGATCGTCATTTGCGGTCATGTCGCGTCAATATTGCCAACGTTCACCGTAGACGACATTAGACCGACAGTAAAAATCAACGATGAAAAAGCCATCGGACCCTTCTACCGATTCACTGGAGACATAACTGAAAATGGCAAAGGGAAAATGTTCGTTGCGAAGGACAAAAACCCTCAGCTAAGCTTCTACGAAAAGTATTTCTAAAATGGGCTGATGAGGGATAAAAGATGCCTGAACTAAGCGTGAACCGCAATGCCCTGAAACTTGTGAAAGCCCTTTGTGACAATCCAGAGAGATACGGGGTGACCATCAAAGAAAATTCCCTAAAAACATGCATAATAGACGTAGGGATAGAAGCTAAAGGAGGTTTGCTAGCAGGCAAAACCGTAACTGAAATCTGCCTTGGAGGCCTTGGTGAAGCATCCATAACCTCAATGAGTATAGGGAGCCTTAACCTTCCAGAGGTCACCGTCTACACGGATCACCCAGCCGTATCAACATTAGGGTCTCAACTAGCAGGATGGCAGGTCAAGGTTGGCGAGTATTCGGCAGCTGGTTCTGGTCCCGCCCGCGCGCTGGCTTTGAAACCTAAGTCTGTATACACAAAGATAGGCTATAGAGACGAGTCAGACATAGCTATTCTGGTGCTTGAAACATCCAGAGAGCCCCCTTTGGAAGTTATAACCTACATCTCAGAATTGTGCCACGTTACGCCCGAAAGACTCTTCCTCATTTTGGTCCCGATCGTGTCACTCGCCGGGTCTGTGCAAATCTCTGGAAGAATTGCAGAGACAGGCATCCACAAGCTGTTTGAGCTCGGCCTTGATCCGAAACTCATAACGCATGCTTGGGGACATGCCCCGATCCTACCAGTTCATCCAGACGATGTTGAAGCCATGGGAAGAACGAACGATGCCATCCTTTACGGCGGCACGACATACTATACTGTGAACTATGAAGACGACGAGACTCTCTGGAATCTGGTACAGCAATCAGTGTCCTCCAGCTCAAAGCAGTATGGACGACCATTCGCACAGATTTTCAGAGAAGCCAACCTCGATTTTTATAAAATCGATCCCGGAATATTCGCCCCGGCTGTGATGACTGTTGCCAATGCTAGATCGGGAAGATCATTCACTGCCGGTAGGGTCAATCCAGATGTGCTGATGAGATCGATGGGTATTTGAAGCCAAACTAAGGTTGTAACTGGTACCTATTCTTTCAGAATGAAGCCGACGATGGAATACTTTGCGTGTATTCTATCTCACTTATGCTATTGGGGACGCTTCTTTCTGAGACTTCGGTGATACTTTTTGACCACTGAAGTGGTTGGCGACAAAAGAGTTGAAACCACTGTTTCCGACAAGGGCAGCCATGAAGAAACTCATAAAGACTATTTCCGCCCATGCCTTCGGCAGCACAAACGTCAGCATGCCTATTCCGCCACTCCCTACAAGATATGGTAAAAGGGTCACAAAATAGAAGACTGTAAATAAACATTCCGGAATGTAAGAGGCTAATACTAAGGGAACTGTGAAGAGCGATTTACGGTTCCTGCGATCCATCCTCAAAATCCTGTAAAGCAGGCCAGACGTAAGTCCTGTAAGTGACTTGCCAATGGGAAGCCCGATCAACGCAACCCATGAGCCGAAGGGAGAAAGTGGACCATACTGGATACCTGGGAAAATCCCTACAATCAGACCGGTGAAAAATCCTATCATCGGACCGCCATAGAGGGCCGTTATGAAGGTCGGTATGTGGGATAGGTCAATTGAGACCCCCGGTATTATCGGTCCCAAATAGTTCGAAAGCCCGAAAAGAATATTCCCAAGGGCTCCCATCAAAGCCACGAAAGCGATGCTCTTAGAGTTCACTAGATCCTCACCATTCTATCTTTCTTAGGCTTTGCTTCTTTCTTATTTAAGAGTTGCTACTCAAAAGGGAGTAGAAAAACGAAAATCTCAGAAAAGCAACTGAGGCCAGAGCACCATTACGTAGGCATTATTGCCACGTTTTTCCGCTTCTTTCTTGACAACATAGTCAGTAGGTCAAGAGCTTTCTTTTCTTCGTCAACTGGTCTTGTCCTAATCAGTCCTTTTGATTCAGCTTTACTAAAGAGCTCTTCCCCCTTTTCTGTACGTAGAATAGTGAACGTCCAGCCGTCCAAGCCCAGACCTCCCACCGATATGTCAGCAAGCTCAGCGGCGAAATCGGAACATGAGGAGACACAGCCACTGGTGTATCTTTTTGCATCTTTCAACGGGATAGTCCTAACGTCACCCGAATTCATTGTTATAACTAGCTTACCTTTTATATTGACCTTCCTTACCGCGTAGGGATCAACGCCCAGCTGACCTTGGATTAGCTTCTTCACAAATCCTTCGTACAAGAAGCATTCACTGCAGAAGACACCGATCATGAAGCTCAAGGCATCTGATAACTTCTTTAATGGAAGCATCTGAATCTTCCTCACAGCAATTATCTGGTCAGGAGTACCCACAAAGGCAAGGCTCTTCTTTTTCTGCTTGATCCCTTCCTTGAAAGCAAACATGTTAGGCGAATACGTATACCGTGTACCTGCGCATTCAATAATTTCGTCCCGGGTTGTAACCAGTTTCGGAACAGCTCTCAGCGGCTCCTTCTCGCTCACTCCAGATACGATTGCACCTTCAACAATCCCCTTCTCCAAGGCGTAAACAAGAAGCGTCGTCACGATCCCGCCGTCCTGGCAGGTTCTTATTACATCTCTGTCTTTGGATTGTGCGACAAGTAGACGCCTGTAGATGCCGAAGTCCTCATCCACTTTCCGTTCTCTGCCAAAAATGAACCTTTCCAAGATTGACGTGGCAGGCCCGTATTGCGGACAGGTCTGGCTACATATACCGCACAACTTACATTCGTTGACGAGAACAGGTCTTCCGTCTACGTACTCCAAGCAGTTGATGGGGCAAACGACCACGCATGTGCCGCAACCCACACAACGGGATGGGAGAACATGTCTGCCTAACGTTTCTTCGAAGCTCGCTCTTGGGATAGCCGGCAAGGCTTTCACCAATTGCTCAAAGGTTTAATATGAGACTCTATGATTTACTCTAAACATCAATAAATGCCTTCTTAAATCCCGAGGCGTGAAGCACAGATGAAGAGTCTTGATGGCATAATGGACGAAGCGACTAGAATGGATTCCCAGGTGTTCCTGCGTCTAGTTGGCGAGGTTAATCAGCTCTTATCAACGGAAGAAAGGGGTTCTGAAAAATTCCAGATTACTGGAAGACTAGTCTTGATGCCTCCGTTAGGAGAAGCAACGATTATTGGCGACATACATGGCGACTTGCAAAGCCTTGGGCATATTCTGGACCATGAAAGATTCGTACAAAAAGCCTCGAGCAATAGAGAGACATACTTAGTATTCCTTGGAGATTACGGTGACAGAGGACCTTATTCACCCGAGGTCTATTATGTTGTATTAAGTCTGAAAAACATGTTCCCGGAAAGGGTTGTACTTTTACAAGGAAACCACGAAGGGCCTGAAGATCTTCTCGCATACCCCCATGATCTGCCATACCACCTCCAAAGAAAGTTCGGAGGGGACTGGCGTGCTATCTATATAGAGCTAAGCAGATTGTTTAGGCGTTTCTATACCGCGGTCCTTGTTGATGAAAGATGCATAATGCTCCATGCAGGAGTCCCAAGCAAAGCAAAGAGTCTGGAAGATGTTGCCTATGCTCATGAAAAGCACCCAGCTGAGAGTCACTTGGAGGAAATACTTTGGAACGATCCATCCGACGAGATCACAGGGACCCGCCCGTCGTCCAGAGGTGCGGGCTACCTTTTCGGCGAGGATGTGACTGACGCCTTCCTTAAGATGGTTGGCGTCCGCTTCGTTATAAGAGGTCATGAACCGATAAGTGAAGGATACAAGATTAACCATGGCGGTAGGATTCTGACCCTTTTCTCGAGGAAAGGTTCACCCTATTTCAACCGTCACGGAGCCTATCTTACGCTTGATCTATCCAAGGCTTATGATTCTGTAGAACAGCTTGAACCCTTTGTCCGACAACTTTGATGCAAATCGCTAATCTCCAAGTACAAACGTCGAATCTTTATTAGCAACGAGACATCAATTGTTCAGAGTCCACATTTACGGGAACAAGGACAGGGATACGTTTGACAGACTGGCTAGGCTTTCTCCTAGCTGTGGTTGCGCTACTCGTAATTTCACAGAAAAACTTGGGACTCGCAATGTTTACCGGGGCAATCATCTTAGGCATCTTCACTGTACCTAGCCAATTGCCGACTACATTCTGGCTAACGTTTACAGATCCCTCCACAATCCTACTGGCTGTGGTTGTCGGACTGATCCCCATTATAGGAGGTGTTCTAAAAGCCTCAGGTCAGATGGACAGTCTAGTCAGCAATCTGAGGATAGGAAAGAGACCGTTTCTTATGCTTTCCCCGGCTCTAGTGGGGCTGCTTCCCATGCCCGGAGGAGCTCTTCTCTCAGCCCCGTTGATAGAGAAGGGCGGAAGGGACCTATCGAACGAAAAGAAGGCAGGGATAAACGTGTGGTTCCGCCATGTACTCTACCTGATCTATCCAATATCTCCTGATCTGATAGTCTCAGCCCAAGCGGCTCAGCTCGGTGTCTACCAGACCATTCCCTATCTCACCCCAATACTCCTCTTCTCGTTGCTTCTAGGCTACTTCTTCTTCCTTAGAGACATCACTGGCAGAATTGAGTATAGTGGTGAGTTCTCTCCTCGAGGTCTTGTTCTGCCTTTGTCTGCGTTGCTTGCTGCCCCAATCATAGATGTATTGGTCAAGACGTTTATACATCCGACGATCGAAGAAGCCGCAACCCTAATAGGAGTGTCAGCTAGCCTACTGATTGCGTTGGCCATCTGGGGAGCAAGACCCAGGAAGCTTGGCGCAATTGTGTTGGAGGCAGAGCCTTGGAGCTTCGCTTCAATGGTCATGGGGATAATGTTTTTCCTAAACGTGTTCAAGAGATCTGGCATCCCACAATTAGTGGAAACAACCAACATCACTCCGGAAATCCTTTTCATTGTCGGGTTCCTTCTAGGGTTCGGTACTGGACGGATTGTAACGCCGGCAGGGATAGTTTTTCCCATTTTTCTTACAAAGTTCGGGGCAATATCTCTCCCCACATTCGCGGTCACATACTTCAGCATCTTTCTCGGCTACGTTGTGACGCCTGTGCATCCATGCGTCTCTCTTTCAGTTGAATCCTTCAAGACCAAAATCAAAGAATATCTCAGAACAGTCATGCCACCAGCAATGATTGCGCTTGTTCTCAGCTTTCTCTTTTTATGTAGCGTGAACTTGCCTCGAACCGTCCAATGAAACCAACTGCAGAGATTAGAAGAGACCTTGATATTCCCACCGAAGTCTCGGGGCTCAAAAAAGATTATAATTTCCTAAATAGAGGCAATATGGACTTATGGTTCCTAGATGGAGATGACACCCACGACTTCCCACGCAACTCCCTCTTTTTTCTGTAAATAAAGTGGAAAGTATTATTTACAGTCTGGAAAAGCAACCTCTTCCAGGATTGTCTAGGTTCCGATAGTCCCCATTAACGGAATCAAAATATAGGACTCTTATGTCATCTGGGGAATTGATGTCCGTAACACGTTTTGTAAACAATAAACCTCGGTTGTGATGCCTTTGTTTTACGCTTCGGCGAGGTGCTTGCTGAAGCTTTTGGGCTGAAACAGAGGAGGTATCAAGCTCGGCGGCTTCAGCAAGAGAGCGTTTATTCCGCCGTTTCGAGAGGGAGTAATGACGACGCTCACCTTCTTAGAGATCATGTTATTATCCGGTCTATGTCTCTTGACGTTATGAGATTGAACAACGAATCAAACTGAGGGCTTAGAGGTGTTAAATCACCAGTAAATTTAGACGATGCTAACGATGCCATCGGAGAGGATGAGTGAGTTGATGTATGTAAGATTGGATGTGCATAAGAGGTTCTGTCATGGGACTATGATGAATGAGGAAGGAAGGATTGGGAAGCAGGATAAGTTCAGTAATGATTTCTCATGTTATGTTCTTCCAATCCATCGACGTATTGTTAGTGGAACTCGACAAAGACTCATGCAGTTTCAATTTCGGAACTTCGTACTTCACCAGTCCAGCGCGCCTATCTCGTTAACCAACAACACTCGAACTAATATAGTGAAACCCGGTGATAATTATACCCAGAGCCCTGAAGAGTGTGTGGGACGTGCAACGGTCAGGTTGTTGACAAAGGGCGGGAAACTGATATACGCGATGGGTAGGCTCGGGTCATCGTCACTGCTTTCCCTCATCGATCTCGCGACTTTCTGGATGTACTTGGACTATTTTGGTTTAGGTGGACTGCTTACGGGCTTTGCGTTCGCCATTGGGAAGCTCGTGATCGCATTCTTCGGTTGGTACTTCGGCTACCTCAGCGACGTGACCGTGTCGAAAAGGTGGGGAAGACGCAGGCCCTACATCTTCGCTGGCAGCCTCCTGCTGGCCTTCTCGACAATTATGCTCTTCGTGCCAGACTATTTCATCGCCATTGGGAACCAGTGGTCATTGTTCCTATACGCCACATTCTTCCTCAGCCTGGCAAACCTCAGCTACGGCCTGTTAAGCACCCCCTACATGGCATGGCTCGCGGAAATCGCCGACCCTAGGGAGCGAGTGGAGATATCTGCCTATCAGAACGTCTTCGGTATGGCAGCACAGGTCGTTGGGACGCTGATCAGCTTCTCGCTCCCAGTGCTTCGGATGGGGGACCCATCTCAAGTACTTTTGCCGTTATTGGGGCTGGCGACGTTAGAGATCCTGCTTTACATCCCGGCCGTCGTCAAGATAAGGGAGAAGGAGAGGCCGATCCCGAAGCCCAGCGTCCGCCGCGAAATCGCGAAGGTTCTAGGTAACAGGAACTACCGGCATTGGTTCATCGTTCAGGGCCTGATGTCGATGCCAACGGCGATCCTCGCGAGTCTGATCATGACTTACTTGCAGAAAGTCCTCATGGTAACTGGAGTGGAATTCATGACGGTTGGCGGCCTAATGCTCTTAACCACAATGCTGCTTTTCCCCGTTTGGGCGATGATCTCTCGGCGGGTGGGGAAGAAGTTGCCCATTTCCGCATCTCTCACGATCCTGATATTCTCTCTGCCCCTGACGATGATCATCGGCCAGCCGTTACTTGGGTTCATTCCCAGCATCTTCCAGGCAGGCCTCTTCATTGCGTTGATCGGGGTAGGCATTTCCGGCTGGTATCTTCTTCCTAACCCCGTTACGGCGGACATGGCCCAAGAGGACGAGGTGTTGGGAGGCGAGGCGAGAGCGGGCAGCTATACCGGCCTGATCTCCATCCCGCTGAATGTGCTTCAAGCCCTGGCTCGCTTCATCGCAGGATTCATCGCGGATTTGCCAATGGTCACTGACCAGACCTACTCGATGGGGTTGCTCGTGTGGGGTCCAGTGTCTTCTGTCCTGCTGATTCCCTGTCTACTTGTCTTGGTGAAATATGTGGAGACGGATCCCTTGCGGAGGTAGATGATCATATGCGGAAGGAATCCTACACGTTCAAGTACACGTGTACGTTGGAGAGAACCTACATCGATGAAGAGAGGATACCGGCTCTCATTTTCCACACGGACGGCGCGAAGAAACCTCTCGTCATCTGCCAACACGGTTTCACTGGAAACAAAGAAAGCATGCTCACGACCTGTCTGATGTTGGCGGATGCTGGCTTCGTTGCTGTCTCCATAGACGCCGAGAAACACGGGGAGAGAAAAGACCCCGAGATTCTCAGGAGGCTTAGCCAAGATCCCGCTCAATTCTTTCACATCTTGACGGGAACTGTAGAGGACGTTAGAAAGGTGATCGATTACGTAGGGGGGAATCTAGATGTCGACCTCAAACGAGTAGGCATGATGGGCGTGTCAATGGGAGCCATCATAACCCTATTGGCGGCAACTGTGGAAGAAAGGCTGAAGGCGATCGTCTCGGTAATAGGGGGCGCGAACTTCCAGGTTCTGGTCAGGAAATCTTCGCTCTACAAGATAGGGTTGGAAACGGAGCTGGTGGAGAAGTTCGCCCAATCTGCAGGAGAACTTATCGGCAAGTACGACCCAATCAACAACGCACAACTCTTCAGATCCATACCAGTGTTGCTACTGAATGGCGAACGCGATGACCTCATTCCGCTTGAGTGCGCGAGTTCATTGTACGAGGCTCTGAAGCCCCATTATCAAGACGCTCCTGATAGGTTGAGGATGAAAGTCTACAAAGGGGTCGGGCACGAATACACATCAGAGATGGAAAAAGAGGCGGTTGAGTGGCTGAGGAGGAACATCCTCCAGTGACGAGGTGCTGAATAAAAAAGAAATAACCCCCAAGACTTTTCGGATGTTGCCTTAACAGAGCATCTTGATTGCGGAATAAACGCAGAAATTCGAAATGCATGCAAAGGATTCAGTATTGAGACCACGCGCAGATTGGCATATACCACACCTTTGTTGAAATCGTAGTGCTGTTTGCTTGGATTGTGGTTCTCACATGTCTGTATGGCTTCCAGCATAATAGAGAGTTAACCAATCGTCAGACATCACTATAACGCGCAATAAGAGCGTTAGTGTTGGAAAAAGTCTATGCTTCGCCATTTTATCATCTAATATCGATTTTCGGGCATTGCTCACGAATCATCTCAAGCGAGTGCTTGGCTTCATCGAATCCTAGTTCGAAGACCACGGGTCCCTTGAACCCCTTTCTATCTAGGCAACCCATAAGTTCGGAGACGCGAAGATCCCCTGACCCGATTGGTAGATGGTCCTTTTTGACAACGTCCCCATTCTTCTCTCGATGAAACCCGTCGTGAAGATGGATTTCAACGATTCTATCCCAATGCTTTTTCAGAAATCCCATGACTGAGTATTCTCCAGAGTAACCAGCCAACAAATGTCCGGTGTCAAAACAGATTGAAAGAGTGAATTGATCCACTATTTCTCGCGAAAGTTTGAAGGGGAATTCCACGTCCTCCAACGCGAGTTTACATGGAGAAATACCAGTCTTTGAGAGAATTTCTTCTATGCTTTTAACGGCGTGAGAGAGCATATATCGGTCAACAAGTTCTTTGTAATGTTTAGGCAAGTCTAGTCGAGTGAACTCGGCCGCTAAGGCTCCTGTTGAGTGCAGCACATAACATTCTGGCTCCAAAATCTTTGCAACCTCAATGGAATGAATTAGCGACTTCACAGAAGCCTTCCTGATATATTCATTTGGGGAAGAGGGTTCGATCGACCAAAGAGGTAAGTGGACACTGTAGGTTATCTCTTCCTCATTTTTCATTTCCACGAACTTTTTCATTACCTCTTTATTTAGGGAGCCAGGTAGGACATAACCTATGTCCAGGGTTAGTTCTAAAAAATGGAACCCTTTCTTCACAGCAGCCATGCAAATTTGGGGAAAGTTAAATTTTGTGAAGTCAACTAATCTCTCTCCGGTGATGAGGCTCATGACATCGGCAAATTGTGGTGGCTGTATTCCAAACCTCACCCTATACACCAGCTCCTTAATTTACCATGGTTTTATTGTTCTAAAGCTTTCGAATCATAAATATTTTCACCATATCTCCGATACTCTTTTCAAAACCAACACGTCTAAGTCAAAGTCCTCTAGACTACATTGTAGAACTACATAATGACATTTTGATCAGTGTGCTAGGAGCGCTGATAGATTTGATGAGAGGATATGTGCCTAGAATTGACAAATAAAGAAACGCTCTTGACTAGATGGTAAATTAACCAAAAATACTCAAAGCACGGATCGTATCTGATTTGTGTCAGATATGATCCCCCAGAAAAGCCTTAGACAGTGGGGATATTCGGAATTGTTAGGAGGTCTAATGCAGCCAGGGTTGCTTACAGCGCCTCTTATCTTCATACTACTCCGGCTGCTTGATTTGTTACTAGATGGTCACGAAGTCCGCAAGTTCTTCGAGTCTGAGTCCTTCCTAGCCCACGATTTCCTGAAGCCCTCCTGTTGGAGATCCAAAAGCATGTGTTTCACAAAGTCTGGCATGTATAATTCCCGCTCACTGCAATCGGTCTGAAACTCGGACGACTTCATGTGAGATCAGATGCAGGATTCTAATGAGATTTTCTGCTCGCTTCTGGTAGCCTGGGCGCCTTATAATCATCATTGACACCTTAGTCAACCATATGATTTTCGTTGGTTTCTGAAAGAATCTGACCTTATACTCTAGCATATTCTCCCTTGATTGAATATAAGACACATCAGAGGAATTTATAGAGTCCAAAGTGACAGCCAATTCGTCAGGTCTTAGGCTTGAAATAAGGCTTACAAGCTCGTTGTTCGAGTTTAATGTCTCAATCAACTCATTGCCCGTCTTGAGTTCGGGGATAAGGGACTGAAGCTCGAGCAGCTCTTTATGGGTTTTGAACTCTACTTTCTTTCTTGCAAACCCTCTCCAGAATATCTCACACTCCAAACCTTTCAGTTTTCGATATTTAGAGCAATGGGTAGTATCCATGTCTGCTTCGCGTACAACAACAGTAGGGCAAAGGAACTCAGTTTTAAACTCAAATCCTATTGACACGGGAATGTATTTAACAAGAAGCTCATTAACCAGTGCATCCTTCGGGTGAATCAGTATTCCACCAACTGTATAGTCCCAATCCTTAATCTTGTCTTCAAGCGCCTTGACAATATCAGGAGTCTCGCGTGACATTCTACTTCCTCAAAATCCATATGCCGTCAAGTTTCTCGAAGCTTCGCCCTTTTGACATATTTCTCATGCATTGAGGTTGTAAGACTTCTCCATAGAAGTACCTGCTTCCGGATTTCATCAACAAAGAAGTAGCTCAAGGTTCTCCACGCGGTTTGCTCCCCAGTAAGCTTTCTCAGTGAGAGACTTAGGTGGTATTTCTCTTTCTTCTTAGTTGCGAAGAATGTAACTATCATATTTACATGTGTCTCCAGGGGCAATAGACTGGCTGTGAGCCTTATCTGCATGTCTTTGTGTGAAGGTTCTTCGAGCTCTCGTACAATGGCAATCCTCGTCTCTCTTCCCCTCCCGTCGAAGTATTCGTGTACATACTCAAGTATCCCCCTGACATCATCTGACGAGGATGCTATGTATGGTAGCGGTATGTCCCATTCATCGCCGCTGGGTTTCGTTGGGATTCTCCATCTGCGCTCTAGCGAAGGAGTGACTAGCTTAGCTACCCTTGCGAAGGGATACGCTACGCTTGCCAGAACTGTGACGACTATAGAACACAAGGCTATGACGATGGAAACCGAGGAGTAGTTCAGCAAGAAATAGGATGGCAAAAGGCCAGCTACGTTGAACAGCATGTTTAATGTTAGTCCTACGAAGTATCCAAGAACAGATCCAACTACTGCGTGAATGGCTACTTCCGAGACGAACAAGGTTGCCACACCCACAGGTGACAACCCAAGCGAGCTGTAAACTGAGATTTCCCGCACACGTTCGCTCACTGAGCCAAGTGTAGCGACTAGGATATTTGCGAGACCGATTATTAGGACAACAGTTAGACTTCCACCGCCTATGAATAGCGGAACCCCATATGCTGAACATGTGTGGACTTGACCTTTGTTCCCTACGAAGATTCTATGAGAAATCGTTAAAGCTAGATCACTTGCTATCCCGCGAACCTCTTCAAAGCTTAGAGGCTTCACGAACCTTGCAGATATACTGGAGATGTATCCACCAAGACGCAAGGCAAGGTTAAACGGGACCACTATGGCCAAGTTCGGTTGAAGCGGAGTGGGCTTTACTCCACTTCTCACAGGGCGGCGGGAAATCGCCTCAACGTCAACGGGGTTCATGGGCATCATGATGAAGTTGTCTAGATCCTTGATTTGAGCAAAGGCATCTGGGTTGAAAACCCCAACGACAGTGAGAGTGACTCCATCCCAACTTACTTTTTCTCCGGGCTTTATGTTGAGCCCTTCGGGTAGCCAGCAGGCATAAAAATCTTCCTCAGAGAACCAACGACCCTTAGCGACGCCCATATTGTTTACTAACCAGCTTGATTCCTCGGGGGTGATTCCTAAAAACGCTTTGACGCTGAAGTTTCCAGAAGAGCTATGGAAGTCCGCTCTTGTGCCTCTAGTGCCTGCATCTGTTTCGGGATAGTACCATGCTCTCGGATACAAAATGGCTGTATCTCCACAAATAGTCTTTATGTAGTCATATGCTGGGCTGTCAAGTACACCGCTCGTCGCTTGTTCAGGCACGGAGTAGCCCATCTTAACCAGTAGTCCGTCATATGAGGCGGATATTGGTAACGCAGTAAGCCTTGCTACCTTCTGGTATGATATTGAGCATAGGGACAGAATAGCAGCGGTGGATGCAACAATGGTGACCAACAGTAGGATCGCGCGAAGTCTACGGCGCTTCATGTTCTCGACACCTATCGAGAAGAAAGACAAGCTCATATCTATTCTACTTCTCTCGAATTCATGGAGACCAAGAAGGTCGATGGCTTTCCGCCTCACTTCTCCAAGCGCCTCACTCATAAAGAACATCACAATAACAAGGAACAGGGTTCCCAGACCTATGCCTAATACACAGAGGACTGCGTTGGTCATTAGACTGAAGGAGGGATTCGAAAAGTAGAAACCGATCATAAGCATAATCATTGCTCCTGCAATTGCCGCAATCCTGCGCCACGATCTCCCAGGAAACATAAGTCGCTCAAAGAAGAATGCAAACGGTATAATAAGCGCTGTGAAGATCGTGGTTAAGGAAGCCGCGTCATGGATTAGCCACATTGTTTCTGAATAACATTGGGAAGCCCATGCCCAAGCAGCAAGAACCGTGGAGTATGCTTCACTATATTTGTAGGATTCATAAAATGCATCAGCTTTTGCCAGATAGTGCTTGGCTTTTTCAAAGGCTTGCTCTGCAAAAAGACTTTTCACGTAGTGCTCTGCCAGTCTATTGTAGCGATTCACTGAACTTGCATATAAGTCTCGCGCAATCTGATACCTAGTAAAAGTTATCTTAAGTGTACCTGCTTCAATCCCATAACCATAGCCTTCAGGGTACTCATCGCTAGCATTGATCAGAAAACCAACCGAATGCAGAGGAAAACCCAATTCAACATTCAGCATAAACTTTGAACTAGGCTGGACAAACGCGATTCCCACAGTCTCGCTGGGATCAGCATAGAAGCCGAACCAAATAGGCTGTGATAGCGTCCTAAAATCATAGGGGACCGACCGAAACAGTCCGTAGACTAACGAGAGGCCTAGACCTTCAAACCTTGGATCAGGGATGAGAGCGCGTCTCAAAGCCTGCGGGTCAATCACATTAAAGAATTCGATACTTACACAGCGGAAAACTACTGTTGAAGCATCAAACGGAATACCCGTAAGAAGCTTCCAGAAAGAGATGGATTGACCCCCGTTAGGACCATAGTCGGGGGCATATATAATATTGCCATCCGTTTCATTCACCACCCATGCATCAACGTACCAGTAGCCAAAGGTACCCCCGCCTGCTGCAAGCTCGTACTGGGGCGTCCTAGCCGTTGATAAGCAATATGAAAGGGCTGCACCGTGGACCGTATATCTTCCATGTTCGTCGGCAATCGTAAGTATGTTTGTAAATGGATACGTATTGGGAAGGGCAACCCTAACAAGCGCATGCGGAACCGGGTTATACCATCCCTTAGCTAGATCGTACTCTTTCACTTCGCCCTCTAGTGTCAGAAAGCCAGCGACGTAATTTCCGTATACTCTCCTTGGTGATACATCAGCCCAGTTCAGTCCCCATTCCTCCTCGTTTGCGAACCCATCCACTATCCTTGTAACTACGTTGAATTGTGAAGCAAGATTGTTGAGGTTAATGAAGATTAGATCGTCGATGGGAATGCCCAAACGAAATCTGAGGTCTGGTGATGTGCGGAGACTAAAAGCTATTGTGCCGGATACAGCCGCTGGTTCTGAGTCAAGGATGAATGGTGTCGGTTCTGTGCCCCACCAGTCTGATGGATCACTAGTAAAAGCGCTAATCGCATAGTCCGTTATGTCAGAAGGCGTTCGCAGATACCGGTTGCGTATACGGTCACCTGCCCATGTATACCGGTCCAGTATACTTCCTGAACGTGGCCCTCCGGTACCATATAGGTAAAAGTAGCTTGCTTGCATGTAAGCAACAAGGTCTGATCCGGTTGATAAGTCAAGGTTGATTAACATCCAAGGCCTAATTCTTCCTGCCTGCACTTCTTGACCAATCTCGTTAGTGAAAAAATATTCATCGACAAACTCTCTGGCGCCTGCCAGTGCCTCCCAGTGTCCAGAAAAAGCCACAAACCAAAGCGTCCTTGACGAAGGATTGGCGGAGTAGTATCGTGCTAGCTCAATTAAAAGACTAGCACTGATGGCCTCTTCGGCGCCATAAGAGATAGCTGGAACAACAGACCACGAGTCATAATATGCTGAAACAATTATTATATCATCAGGGTAGGTAGTTCCTTTCACAATGCCTATGATGTTTTGGGCTGGAACCTCTTGGTAGATCATCCGCGAAATGACTCTTACTAGCGCTTTTCCGTCTTTTGCTAAGTTCTTAAGGTAAAGTCCGTCTTCTCGGTTCACAAATAACCGTGGAAAGTGTATTGGCGTATTGAGAAACTTACTGAAGCACTCATCCCGGTTAGTATCATCGGGCTCGATAAAAATCACAGCCTTGGCACCCAAGTCGGCCGCAAAAAGCCAGTTTTCCTGGCTGTTGAAGTCCATCAAGACAACTGCGTCACCTATTTTTAGGTCATCAAAATCACTTAACCCCCTGCCACCATAAACCAGTTTTCCAGTTATGCCCTCGTGTGGTGTAACCGAAGTCTGAATGAAGTTCGGCCATAAAGTGTAAGCCTTTATAACTTTTTCCTCAGGTGAAATAACAGTCACTGATGTTTCCATGTCAATTGGAACAACGAGGCTGTAGTTTTGAACTTGTGTCTCTAAGCCATACTTCGCTAGATCCCTAAACTGACTCTTGATATACTCAGCGGCAGCATAGCAACCATTGTAACCCGTCACTCTCGAACCTAACCTTGAGAGGCTTACCACATGAGGAAAGACGTCCTCAGGATATACCGGTTTAATAATATCGCTAGAACCTTCCGGAGAATGTGGGGATTGAGGCAGACATTCACTGTTAAAGAGCGATAGTGCCAATATGGCCGCGATTAGCAAGACAACTATAGTAACCCTGCTTCTCTTTTCTCCGATGCCAACACCTCCCTCGCCGGTGGCATTCATAATTGATGTAGTCTCAGAGAGGGTTAGCGTAGAACATGAATGTATATATTGCGTTTATGATATAGGTGACCCCGTAGCCCATGCCGAAACCGACTACAGCGGGTACAGCTTTTTCCTCGAAGAGCCTTGTACCCCCGATTCGGAGGATTAGAGCTTTGACCACCAAAGCTACAGTGGTATTCATCCATGTCCAGTTGCCCACAAAGGTTCCAATGAATAAGCCTAGAGGATTGATGAAGAACCAAGGCCAGATAGATCGCAGGTAATATATGACCAGAGTGAACACTGCCCCTGAAGCGGTCAGACCTATCTGCCACGTAGGCAGATCACTCGGACTAACTACCTCAGTACTCACTGTTGCCCAGTAGGAGCCCTCTGATTGGCTGAGCACATCATAGTTCATGTCAGACCATCCCGTAACAGGGTTCATGTTATCCATCCCCCATCTGTTAAGGAAGAAGACACTGACGATAGCAGAGAAAAATACCCCAACGACCGCAGTTATGATTATTGCCCAAAATACTCCTTTCGCCTCAGTCCTAGTTACATCTGCCACTTTGTAAAGATTCACTGACTGTATCTGATTCAGAGGAGTGAACCTTGGAGTCCACATGCCTATCTGGTTCATCACAAATAACGACCTGTAGCCACCTGGATCTAGTGGTGCAACAGCCCCCATCCCATAGACAAAGGGATATGCAAAGGTGTTGTAGTATCCCATGAACTCGAACGCCTCACAGCTAACTCTCGCGTTTGCGATCATCCAGATGGTGAAGGAGACGACTAGAAAGAGCGCTATGTGCCCAGGTACTCCGCTGGCAACTAGCCAAATCAGAAAGAGTAAAGTTGATCCGATGGCTCCATAAGACACAAGACGCAGCGATACACCTCTATCCCTTATGTCGGGACCTGTGACCGTTGAAAGGGCTCGTTTGAAGTCCTCTCTATATCTATAGATAATCCATAGCCCAATGCCTAAGGTTACACCTGTCAGGGCCCAAACGCTGTATGGAAACGGCGGGAACCAACCATAGTAGGATATGGACTCCTCTGGCGGGGCATAATCAATTGGCATAACAGGTATTATGCCTGCTCCTACAGCCGCAACGTTGTATATGTTGCATATGACGAACCATGTCAAGGTGATGGTGAGCAGGATGTCCATAGGGGCGAGTATCCACACTGCGACTTCGACCAATATCCAGTAGCCGGCCAGCTGGATCCCTGGTGCATTGCCTCCGAGCATGTTTAGGTTAACTGGAAATGTTCGCCATTCAGTAGTCACGCCTGGGGGAATGACTAGTGGAGCAAATCTTTGCACAACAGTGGAAAGTGTATAAAGTACCGCGAGAAAGAAGAATGTCCAGAAGATTTTATTCTGAGAGGTTCCTAGGTTGAAAAGTTTGGATCTGTTGGTGGCAGGATCTATTTCCCCCGACCAATCGATAAGGTATGCCGCCGGCAGCGCCCCAGGAAATGGTAGTCTCTCGACCTCAACATAGGATCTCCTCAGCATGTAACCCCAGAACCACCCGGTCGATAGCCATATCAGTATGAAGAGGCTCCAGTAGATTATAGGTACAGCGTAGGCGCCCCAATTTATCGCCTCACCTGGAGCAATCCCACTCCAAAAGGTTTCTAGCACTCTTGGGTCTCTGGGTGCCCAATAGTCCGGAATGAACTCTTGGACTTGAGCGAAATCCTCGCTTGCTAATGTATTGATTGGGGCAAACAGAGTCTCATAGACGGTGTGTCCAAAAGCAGCTTCATTCATGTCTCCGGAGAAAAGATAATTTATCCCTGATAACATGAACATGGTCACTAGGAGCACAGTGAACTCTTGTTTTGATAGCCTTAGTCTGCGATTGATTCGACCCAGCAACTCAAACACAGCGATGAAGTAGATGGGTGCTGGCCACATTGCGTACCAGGCCCATGGGTCTGTCTCTCTTGACATCTGAAGCCACTGGTTAAAGAACGTGCCAACGAAGAGAAATGCGAGCATCAGTGCAACTACGCGGGGTGTTAGACCATTCTTATATTCTATAACTTCGGACTTTTGCATAGAACATCACATTTAAATTGTCTTTGAAAAATATATAAGACTTTGCATCATGGATTGAAATCATGGGAGAGGCAAGCAAAGGATGAAGGAAAGATCCTTTGAACAGGGTTTCACGAATAGATCTGTCTTAGCTATTCTGTTTTCTTCCATCTGTCTTCTGCCTGTTAGCGCCTACATGCAACTTGTTGGTGGTGCAACACTTTATGGGGGGCTGATGTTCATTACACTTATTGTTTTCAGCGAAATCTTTAGACTCCTCCGCTCGCCTCTTACAAGACAGGAGCTCTTCATCATCTATGAAATGTCAGGTTTGGCCGCCACTTCCTTTGTCTTCATCTGGATAATTCGACAGTGTTATTATGTGCAATCCCCGATCTCATGGTCATTCAGACTCGGTGGCGTCCCCATTCCTCAGCTCATCCCATCTTGGTGGGCTCCACCTATCAGTTCTTCGGTCTATGTCACTAGGGAATTGTATCATCATGATTTGGTTGTGCCTTCCTTGCTAGCTTGCTTACAGGGAGGAGTCTTCATGTATCTCACAGAGTTCGCTCTAACTATGATATTTTCATACATGTTTATCGAAGTGGAAAAACTTGAATTCCCTCTCGCGGTTGTAGACGCATCAATCTGCTCCACTTTAGCCGAAAGACCATCGGACAAGATGAGGCTCCTCATATTGAGCGCATTTCCAGGAATGGTCTACGGGAGCATACTCTACGGCCTGCCTCTAGTACTTGGGCAGCAGCTCATACCAATACCATGGATAGATTTCACAAAGTTTACTGAGAAGCATCTCCCTGGTGCTCTTTTGGGGATAGGAACCGATATCTCCGTTCTAACATTTGGTTTTCTGATTCCGTTCTCTGAAGCAGTTTACATGTTTGCCAGTTCGGTAATCTGCTGGATTTTCATAAATAGCCTTGCGCTGTCAACCTTTTCAAATGTCTTTCCAGAATGGGCCTCAGAGTATTTTCATGGCATGAACTTGGCCACAGTCTACCAACGTTCCTACCTCACCGTATGGATCATACCTTCGATTGGGTTCAGTTTTGCATTAGCCGCAATCTTGCTGCCTTACGGCATCAGAGGGATTTCTAGAGCCTTCAAGGAACTATCAAGAGTCAAAGTGTCTGCTGAGACAGGTTACCCTGAGCTGAAAGCCTTGGTAGGAATGTACCTCTTGGGCACAATTGGTTCAGTAGCAACCTTTCACCTGTTAGTGCCAGAATTCCCAGTCATAATCCCGCTGATGCTTTCAACTGGTTGGAGTCTGGTCAATGCCATGATAGCCACAAGAGCCATGGCTACAACTGGGTACTCATTCAGTGCGGGTCCTATTTGGAACGTTTCAGTCTACGCGAGCGGTTACCAAGGCGTCAAGGCATGGATTTTTACACCATATATAGGAGGGTCTCCCACTATGGAAGGAGGAACTCCTGGATGGTCCAATATGATTAAGGCGGGATACTTAACTGGGACTAGACCTGTTGACTTCTTTAAAGCACTAGTCGTAGCTATCATAGCATACCATGTATTCAGCTACATTTATGCCAGCTTTTTCTGGAAGATAGCGCCCATTCCTTCATCAGTATACCCAAACACAGTCATCTCGTGGCCTATTGACATACTCTCAATGGGAACATGGATCACAGGGAAGATAGGTGTTAAACTGTGGCTTCTTCTATACTCCTTCGCTGCAATGGTAGGTATCTGCCTAGGGGGCTTGTTTATGTCAAGGTTCCTGCATGTGCCCTTCTCGCCTGTTGCGGTCGTTACCGGTGCTTTAAACCTCCCACCGTATATGATTCCAATGTTCATTGGATCCATGCTCAATCGGTTTGTAATTCCAAGATTTGTGAAGAAGGAATACTGGAGAGAAAACCGTGGAATCATCATCGCAGGGCTCCTCTGCGGTGAGAGTATTGTTGTGGGAATTGGCATAGCTGCTTCTATCGCATCAAAGGCCACATGGATAAAGCCATATTAGAAAAAGATTTCAGTTAGAAATTTATGGAAGGAAGACTCATGTTTAGAGCAATGGATCTCCCATGGATTTACCAAGTGGTAATTCTAACCCTAGCTCTTGTCTCAGGATGGGCGCTCATCATCTACATAATTTTCAAGCCTAGAAGATCGGTAATAGAACAAAGACGGACATCGCCACAACATAGCAAGCCTGTAACAAATCTATCGCCTCAATTAAAATGCACAGGACTGTGACGTGTTAGCAGGAGAAATGCTCAACTACTCTTTGCATCTTAATATGATAAGTGTTAGTGCAACCAGTTCATTGAGATGGTTGTAGTGGTAAATTTTGATGTAGTTTTCCTTCATCCCCCCGTATGGGTAGCTCGTCAACGATTGAGTAAGCTGGTCAACATCCTTACGGGAAAAAAGCGCTTTAACAAGTATCCTATTATGCCGATGGGTGTTTTTAGCCTCGCCTCTTGTCTGGATGCAGAGGGATTTCAAACCAAGATAATCAATCTGGGCTTGGAACACTGTCTGAATCCTTCCTTTAACCTAGAGGAGAAAGTCAGGTCAATTAAAGCGACCGTATATGCGATTGACCTCCAATGGTCGATACATTCGAGCGGCGCGATTGAGGTCGCGAATTTATGCAAAAGGCATCACCCTGATAGCCTTGTAGTCCTCGGCGGTTTCACTGCGACGTGGTTCGACCAAGAGATTATCCAAAACCATACGTCTGTAGATGTGGTCGTTCGGGGAGAGGCAGAAGAGTCCATGACCCGACTTGTGAAGAACTACGTTAGCGGCGAGGATTTCAGCAACGTAGAGGGGATAACATATCGCCAAACGAGTTCCTTAAAGAGAAATCCGATAGGCAAACCGCCCTCAAATCTTGATAGATTCGATTTCATCCGCCCAGATCTTGTTGATAGGTGGGATCAATACCTCAAAGTAAACGCCATAGGATACAATGAACAGGCAGCCCCCACCTTCTGGCTGCCTATCGCGAGAGGGTGCCCATATAACTGCATCCACTGTGGAGGCAGTCGGGAATCTTATTATCTTGCTACTGGACGAGATAAGCCGATTTTGAGGTCGCCAGAGAAAATCGCTGGAGAGATCGAAAAACTAGTAGAGAAGGGCGTTAAGGCTGTAAACTTTAGCCATGACCTACAAATAGATGGAAAAGGCTATTATTCAAAACTCCTCCGGGAAATTCGGGAAAGAAGACTGGACATTTCTGCGTACACAGAGATTTTTCAATTACCCTCCCAAGATTTCATCGAAGAATACGCCAAGACCTTCACCTACCCGTGCGTTGCTATCTCACCGGAATCGGCATCCGAAGAAGTGAGAAACTTTGCGGGAAAGCTATTTTCCGATGCTCAGCTTTTCAAGGCTCTAGATGTGTTAGAAAGATCGGAGATCGACACATTACTTTACTTTTGTGTGGGCCTCCCTGGCGAAAGCCATGAATCATTTGAGGTGTTCAAGAGATTAGTTAGAAAGATACTTTATAATACAAAGCGCGTATTGGTTATTCCGCCTTTTCCATACACAATCGACCCTAACTGTCTCATGGCAATCCACCCCGAGAAGTTTGATGTAAAACTCATCTTCAAGACGTTCGAAGATTACAAGATAATGTCAAAGACCTCGGGAAGCTGGGAAAAAAGCATAGGTCACGAGACCATTAAGCTTTCTCGACACGACATCCACAAACTCACAGTTCGATCTAACCAGCACGTAACACGAATCACACGTCTGAGGCGAAAGGAATCGGACCTGAAACTATGACAAGCCAACCTGAGTTGCAGGTTATCCGATAACAATTCGCGGAATCTCTATCAGACTCACACCGTCGTGCAGAGAAGGCTGATAGGCCACTTAGAGGCATGAAAATTTTTATATGGTGAGCAATCTCATTGAGGATTGGAGGAATAACCGTTGGACATTAAAGTTGGTTTCATTGTCTGTGGCGTACATGCTGAAGTTGAAGATGCTTTAGGCAGGCCTATGCTTGATATTCAATTAGTTGAGAATGCCTTCAATACACTCAAAAACGCCGGATTAACCGTATATAGAATTAAGGGGGTCCTCTCAAGAAGCGAAGAGTTCGAAAAAGCATTGAGAGAGTGCAAAGAGCAAGACGTCGATTGTGTTGTATTCTATACGGCTACATGGCTTTGGGCCTCTGAAATTTGGGGAGCTGCACTGGCCTTTGGAGGACCGATAGCGATTTGGTGTGCTCCTACCGCCGTCGGTTGGGCGACGGGTGGTGCGTTGGTTCTGCATGGCGCCCTAGACGAGATTGGAGTTAAGCATGAACTCTTTTACGGCTATCCCGATGATGAGAGAACCATAAGGGACATGATGTCATTTATCAAGGCCGCAGCCACTGCTAGCAGACTTAGAGATTCAAGGCTCGGTCTTGTAGGAGGGTATGGTATGGGCGCTGTCACAGGAGCCACAGATATACCTCAGGTCCTGTCGAAATTCGGCGTGAAAGTTGAGCATGTAGATCAGTTCGAACTGGTAAAACGGGCGGAAGCTTTTTCAAGGGGGAATGTAGAGGACACGTATAACAGGTTGAAGAAAAGTTACGGTGACTTACCGAAACTCGACAAAGTTATGGAGAGGTCAATCAGATTATACATTGCATTGAGAGATTTGACGTTACAGAGAAAGTTTGACGTTACGGCTGTCAAGTGCTTTCCGGAGCTCGGTGACAACTACGCAACTGCCTGTCTTGCCCAGAGTTTTGTACCCGAAGAGGGCCTAGTCACTTCATGCATAGGTGATGTCAACACGGCGCTTTCAGCGTACATACTGCACCTTTTGAGTAGTGGAGCCACATTTAGCCCAGATGTGCAGCGAATAAAGAAGGACGAAGGCGTTGTCATACTTGCCTCCGACGGTGCTGCTCCGCCTTCGCTTGCAGCAAACCCAAAAAGCATAGTTTTGAAATGCAGAGGCTTGGCAACCGAAGGCGCGGCAGACGGCATCAGCATTGGATTCATATGTAAGCCAGGCTTGGTTACACTGATTCGTTTGTGCAGGATAAAGGGGGAGTACTGTATGCACATAGCTTCTGGAGAGGCTTTTGTACCTGAGAATGCAGAGGAACTGCTGAAGGAATGCGGATTTCCTCATTGGCCTCACGCCTTCATAAAGCTCAAAGGTGATGTAGAGGCTTTCATACAGAATCAAAGGAGCGAGTACATATCCATGTGTTACGGCGATTATAAAGAAGAATTGGTAGATCTCTGTCATCAACTGGAGGTAAGACCTATCGTAACCTGCTGATTTGCCCTTTTTCTTTTGAGATTTTTCAGAACTTATCCTTAAGTCTTTAGAAGACTGAAAAAGAGTGATCTATTTAAAGCCCTTTAGATATGCTGCTTCTGCCTTCAACATTTCATCGACCATTTTTTGAGTTTCATCGATTGTTAGTATTGCGCTTGTCAACGGGTCAAGCAAGATTGCTTGGAAAGCCAAAGTCTTGTCCTTCTCAACAGCTGCCTTAGTCCCTAACTGCTGGACGTTAATGTTCGTTTGGTTCAAGGCTGCACATTGGGGCGGCAAGGCGCCGACATAACAGGGATGAATACCATTTTTGTCGACTAGGCATGGGTCCTCGACAACGCACCCCTGCAACAGATTGGTTATGAGTCCTTTATTCTTGACGTTGACATTAACTCGTCTGGGCACACCGGTCTCCAACGAGTGTATAATAGATGAAGCGTACTCGTGGCTCCGTCGGATCGGTATCTTTTTATCACTGGCGACCATCTTCCTTAACCCTTCGTCCCAATCCTTCCTAGCTTTCTCCGTCCACTCAGGGGCTTGAAGATGATAAGTTAGTTTGTATCTTTCGAAGAGCTCAGGCCGCTTCCTAAAGTAAGGAACATACTCTGACACATGCTGACTTGACTCAGTGTTAAAGTAGCCGAACGCCTTGAAGATTTCAACTCTGACCACATCCGGACCAGCCCAGTGGGCATCACGCTTCAGGTAAACCGAGGGGTCCCTAAACTTTTCCCTTAGTAATGGGTAAGCGTCCTCTCCACGCCACTTGAATTCCAAGAACCACGCCATGTGGTTTATACCTGCAACCCAATAAGAGATCTCGTCTAATGGCGCACCAATATACCTTGCAAGATCTGAAGATGTATCTTGAACGCTGTGACATAAGCCCACGCTTTTTATGTGAGAGTAATCGTTCATGGCCCAGCATATCATGGCCATGGGGTTCGTATAGTTCATTATCCAGGCATCTGGACAGAGTTCCTCCATATCGTGGCATATGTCTAACATCAGGGGTATATGTCGCAGAGCATAGAATACGCCGCCAGGCCCTAATGTGTCTCCGATGCCTTGCTTGATTCCGTATTTTGCTGGGATCTCTAGGTCGAGAATATTCGCCTCGATTCCTCCAGCTCTAATTGAGACTATGACGTAATCAGCGTCTTTCAACGCATTTCGACGATCTGTAGTCGATTCTATTTTAGCTTTAAGTCGATTTTGATCTACTATTTTCCTTGCAAGCGCCGTGACTAGATCTAGTCGTTCCTTATCAATATCCATCAAACTTATCGTGATGTCACTAAACTCGGGATAAGATAGAAAGTCTGTTATTAGATTTCTCGAGAAACCATGACTTCCTGCACCGATCAACACAATCTTCAATCTTTATCTCCTCTTGAAACTCAAGTGCAAACTTGACTTAAATTTTATTGCATATTAATTTTTTCTAAGATGAATACACTCTCTTGCGAAAAGCTCATAAAATTGCCAGAGGACAAGAAAGACGTTTACCGAGATTTCCTAAAAAAGGTTGCTGCCATCTTATGTTTTGCAGCAGAGCGGAAATATAATGGCTTGAACTAGGCGGTGAAAAAATCCTCTGGTGTTTAATATAAATTATAGCATCTTGATATATACAAGTCTCTGAAAAAGGTTTGGTGAGGTTCGGGCGTATGTCTGACCTCTTACTGAAGGATTGGATGCCGATATCTACGTTTGTCCTCGATGAACATCATATTAAGAGAGCTAAGTATCCAGTAATCGATGTCCATACTCATGGGGCCATAACACTAAGGCGGAGGGACTATACTCTTGAGGAGGCAATCGTAAAACTTGGAATACGCGAGTTGTTTCCACCGAAGAACTGGGAGCCTCGAACAATGACTGTTAATGACTCTGTGAAGATCATGGACGCTTGTAACATAGAAAAGGTTGTTGATCTCGACGGCATAACTCCCATAAAAGACTACATGAAAGCATACAAAAATTATCCAGACAGATTTATTGTCTTCGCCTGTGTCAGCTTTAAGGAAATGGACGATCCCAAGTTTGGGGAAAAAGAGGCTGCACGTTTGGAGCAGGCAATTTCCGATGGAGCTAGAGGGTTTAAAGTGCACAAGATTCTCGGTCTAACTGTTAGGGACAGGACAGGAAAACTTGTATCTGTTGATGATCCTCGCCTAGATCCTATATGGGAGAAGGCTGGCGATCTCGGGGTCCCCGTACTCATCCATGTCTCAGATCCTGCTTCATTTTTCCTTCCTATTGACAGATTCAATCCCTCCTATGTGACTTTGAGATATGATTATCCAGAATGGAGCTTTTGCGGGCCGGGATTTCCAGAGAAGGGAGTTATCCTTAATCAAAGAGATAATCTATTGAGGAAAAATCCGAAAACCATCTTTATTGGTGCTCATCATGGCAACTATCCAGAAAACTTAAGATATGTAGGCGAGGTTCTAGACAAATATCCCAATTTCTTTGTTGAGTTTTCTGCTAGGATCGCAATTTTGGGGAGACAACCTAACACTGCTAGGAAGCATTTCATTAGGTATCAAGATAGAATACTTTTTGGCACAGATGGGTTTCTAGATCAAATGGGATACGAATTCCAATTCAGGTTCCTTGAGACTGACGATGACTATTTTGGGTTGGGTGAAGGTGCTCCATCTGATCTCCTACAGAGAATTTCAGGCATATCTCTTCCAGACGAGGTTTTAAGAAAAATCTATAATGTAAATGCACAGAAAATTATCCCAAAGATGTAATCAACCATTTATTTCTTTCTATACCCTTCAACTATCGTCTTCCAATCCGAAGCGGCACCAACTGCCACCCTGAGCATCTTGTTCTCTCTTAGTATTTCCGCCTTGTTTCTTGGGATAATCACTATTTCAGTAGAGGACTGAGCAACTTGATCTAACGCATCTCTAACGGTAACTCTTGGGAAATATCGACCTGGTTTAGTAAGTGCAAGTGAAAATAGGAACTATAAGTCCTAAATATAGACAATATGGACTTTAGATTCCTAAGCTTTAAAAAGGCAAATTAAACAGTTCATTAACTGTACCCAAGAAGGGGACGAGAAAGATGAAGCAAGTATCAGCTTTCACAATCGACCTGAGCAAGATCGAAGGAGACGGAGCATTCCCATGTCCATCTTGCGGAACGCTGATCTCTCCAGACGATGAGTCTGAAGACACATATGAGATCGTTGACGTTAAAACGAAAGAAGACAGTCTGATCGAAACATTGAGTATTCACTGTAAGAAATGCGGCAGTACGATCCGTCTCGAAGGCTTTGAGCTGCTTGACGAGTTGAGCGACCTGGACGACCAAGAGGAACCAGAAGAATTCTAAATTCTGCCCCTTCTTCGGTCACGATCAGAAGGTTTTTCTTTTAGGCTTCAGTTCTCGTTCCTAAGGTGACAGTTCTGAAAGTAAGTGGTGTTCACACATCGACTATCGGTAGCTTCCCTCTCGAGGATTCACCTGCCAACAGAAGGAGATGCATAGAGGATCTTTTGGAGATCGACATTGATTTCCCAACGTACCCACAGCTGGTTGACATGTGCAAACAGTTCCTAGACGACTTAGCTGTGCAAGACCAGGGAATTGTCACTGGAAACGGACGATACAGACTCATAGGGAAAGAGATAAAGACAGATGTGTCGCCGCTTGGTCTAGATCCATTTCTCTGGACACTTCAATACCTTGAAGAGAAAGGTGTAAAAAACAAGGTCAAGCTGAAGGCAGCCATAACAGGACCCTTCACTCTGGCGTCCCGGATTGAGATCAAGAAGGGGTTTTTCCCATTCAACACAGCTGTCTCGAATATGGACTTGGTCAAACAGCTTACGGCTGTCATTGTTAAAAGCTGTCAGAAAGTCTCAAAAGAAGCGAGCATAGTCTCTATTGATGAACCTATTCTAGGAGTGATTGTTGGAGCGAGAACAACGTTTAGGTGCCGAGAAGAGGATATAATCGACACGTACAACGCGTTAAAAAAGGCTTGCGAGGGGAAATTCGTCGGAACGCACATCTGTGGAAGGATACCGCCAAACCTGGCAGATACCTTACTAAAAACTGAGCTAGACTTCTTAAGCCACGAGTTTCACGACACACCTGTGAACATCAATGCATACACCTCAAGAAAGCTGGAAGAGAGCGGAAAGGTGCTCTCCGTTGGGTGTGTATCCAGTAAGAACCCAAGGCTGGAGGGTACGGAAGAAATTACTAAAGTTATGGAGAGGTTCCGCCAGTACGGAGATAACCTAATTTTCACACCCGACTGCGGCTTCAGAAATCTAATAGTAAACGGTTCAAAAGAGAAGGGATACGAAATATCTGTAAGAAAGCTGAAAAACATGGTTGAAGCCCTGAAGAGGTTTAAGGCCAGAGAGTAAAAGCGATAAGCCTTCGAGATGAATTTTAGAGTAAACCGACTTCAGCATAGTCAGCCCGATAGTTGACGAGATTATAGAAAACGGGAGGAGTAGAAAGGAACTAGTTGAATTGGGATATCCTCGCGATGTCGTTGAAGACATCTGCAAGAGAGTCAGAAGAGCAGAGTATAAGAGGTAGCAGGCATCCCCATGTATTAAAGATCACTAGAAAAGCCTTTGGCATAGGAAGGAAAATGCTAATAGTAAATATATACAATGGCTGACAGAATGAGATTCCAGAGAGTCCTCCACGACTCAGCGCACGAATTTCTACACAGATTTGAGTATGTCTGGTCTGTCGCTGGCTATGCCGTCTACGCCTTTCTTGACGTATTCGGAGACTTCCTCTTGATTGTTTATGGTCCACACTATGACCTTTAAGCCCTTTTCATGTGCCTTCTGAACGTCAGCGCCATGAATAAAGCGATAGAGTGGAAGAAGGTAGTTGGCTTTCAAATCTAGCGCTGCCTTTACAGGGTTCTTGTGTCTCACATATATCAAACCGGTCTCAATCTTTTCGTCTATCTCTCTGACATTCTTTAACGCATCTTTAAGGAAAGAAACGATTACGACATTCTTCTCCAACCCCTTCTTATGAATCAGCGTCAAAACCTTTTCCTCAAGACCTGTTTCCTTGAGTTCTATGATAATTTTTACTTTTCCATCTAGGAAATCCAGTGTCTCTTCCAAAGTGGGTATTCTCTCACCCTTTTCTGTTACGAGCTGTTTTATATCTTCAAGTGAAATCTCACTTACGAGACCCTTGCCATTCGTGGTTCTGTCGACCTTGGCATCATGGATGACGACGATTTCATTGTCCCTTGTCTTTCTGACATCGAGCTCAACAGCATCCACTCCTAGCTCTATAGCCTTCTTGAAGCTACGCAAGGTGTTCTCTGGTTCGTAAGCTCTCGCGCCCCTGTGACCGATCTTCAACATATATTAGAAATGGAAGTAGGGAAACTTAAAATATTCTCTTACCCAACAATCGCTTTTAACGAGGATGCGTATTCGTGGCAGGTCTTATCTCAGTCTCAGGTGCACCCATTGCGAAACTAGGTGGCAGAAAGTATTACGATCTAGTTGGCACTCTTGAGATGATGAGAAAAGTCTACCAAGGATCCGCTGTTGATGGATTTGAGCTGCAGCTTGAGCCTGAAGGTCACATGGACATCTCACGCTTTGAAAATTTCGCAAAAGCTATGAAATCTCTAGGAGAATTTGATGCTTATCGCGGCCGTTTACCATTAGACTTGTTTTGGTTAAGGCACGGTGGGGCCCACGATACTTGATATAACCATAAGGAGGTCAGACCTAGTTATGATGCCCACAAGTTTTCCCTTTCTTGTGACGAGCACGCCCGGATGAGCTTCAAGTAAGGGTCTTATTATGCTTATATCGGTTTCTTCTGGGACGCTTGGAAGTGGAGGTTCCATTACCTTCTCAACTGGTTCGTCTGCTATTTCTGGATTAAGGTTTCTTACAATTCCCTCTTCCGTAATCATGCCTATGACCCTGTCCTCCTCAATCACAGGCAGCTGAGATATATCATGTCTCACCATGGTCTCGCTTACCTTGCCGATTCTATCTCGAGGACTTGCGGCGATAACCCCCCGTGTCATAATCTCGCCGCATTTCTTGCCCCTCCCACCGGCAAGTGTCTGAAGTATTTTGTTGACGGTGGATAGTCGTGGATCGACTTTTTCGCCTTCGATTTTTGCGATATGGGCTTGGGATACTCCCACTAGCTTCGCCAATTGGCCTTGAGTTAATCCGGCTTCTATACGCATCTTCTTTAGAATGGAACCCCTTATGATCGTCCTGATAACCTTCAGTTATTTTTTATGCATAATCATTTAAGAATCAGATATATTACGACGTATATATCTTTTCGGCTTTGTGGACTTTAAATGAGAGCTCTTATGTAGAATAATATATCTTTTTATATCGGATTATACCGTAAATTATATATGTTTTTCTAACAATCTCAGAAGGTAAACCTCAAAGGCGAAGGTCCATGAAAAATATACTAGTCAGCTGCTTAGAACAAGTTCCTCTTGAGGACCAGAAGATCGAGGTAGTTGAAAGGAAAGGCTTGGGACATCCCGACACGATATGCGACTGCATTATGAACGAGGTCTCTGTTAATTTGAGTAAGGAATACCTTGACAAGACAGGGTATGTGATGCATCATAACATAGACAAGTCACTGCTCGCTGCTGGAGAGGTGGAAACAAGGTTCGGGGGAGGCCTAGTCAAGAAGCCAATGAAGCTGATATTCGGAGACAGGGCGACCTTCATTGTTGACAAAGTTGAGATACCCGTTAAAGAGATCGCTGTAAGAACCGCAAAGGAGTGGCTCAAAAGCAATCTGAGGTTTGTGAACCCGGATGAGCACATGATATACCAAATAGAGATACAGCCAGGCTCCTCAGCATTGGCGGACATATTCAAAAGGAGAGGCAAGGTTCTTGAGGCGAATGATACATCTGCGGCTGTGGGATGGGCGCCCTTGACCAAGACTGAAAGAGCCGTCTTGGCAACTGAGAACTACTTAAACTCGAAAGCGTTCAAGAGGAGCTTTCCCGAGACAGGTGAAGACATCAAGGTTATGGGCCTGCGTAGGGACGACAAGTTTGAAATGACAGTGTCTGTGGCCTTCGTCGATAGGTTCATTGAGAGTGAAAAGCAATACTTCGCAAGGAAAACCGAAGTCCTTGATAACCTAAACCAATTCGTCAGGGAACACAACAATTTCCAGGACATACACGTACAGCTGAACACATTGGATGCGCCGGGCAGAGGGGTAGATGGGGTTTACTTAACCGTACTCGGCACGAGCGCTGACGGTGCGGACTCAGGACAAGTTGGAAGAGGTAACAGAGTCAATGGGTTGATCTCTCTTAATAGGCCTCAATGCTCAGAGGCGGCGGCTGGAAAAAATCCGGTCAGTCACGTGGGTAAGATTTACAACCTTCTAACCCACAGGATTGCGAACGAGATTCATCAGCAAGTTCCAGAGACGAGAGAAGTCTATGTTTGGATGTTGAGCAAGATCGGTGAGCCCATAGATCAACCCACTGTTGCTGCTGTGCAGATGATTACGAAACCGCGTGCGCAATTTGACAAGATAAGGAAGGATGTTGAAGCAGTAGTTGAACATGAACTTGAGAACATAGACAAGTTCTGTATGGACCTGGCATATGGCAAGATGCCAATATGCTAGTAATATTCCTAATACGCGTGGAATAATCAATACAAAGATTCATCCGGATTCTGAGCATTGGCTTGGGCAAAATACCAGATTTTTTGATCAATGACCCCTAAAAAGCTATGGAAATCCAATCTTAGAAATTAGATGAAGTCCTTCGCTACTTTCTATCAGGGTGGCAGGGGTGGGAAATTTGCCCTTGGGAAATTCCTCAGATATTCCCCGCCTTGGCTAGAGACAAAATCTGGAGCAATTGCCAAGTCTGCAACGCCTAATAGGTCAGCTCCCAACTGTCTTGCAATTCGCTCAAGCTCGATTTTCAACGACAATTCTTCCAAGGGTAGCACTAGCTGCCTCATTCGGGTTCTCAGTATATTGGTGTTGAAATTCTTGTGGCGTATAGAGTGTCGTTTCATGGTTCCCATAAGTCTTATATTAATTGGTCTGTTACTCTTGTCTGAAGAGGAGAATTCTAGATGAGCCGATCTCTAGGTCAGGCTAATCAAGAGAAGAAGACGGTTTATGAGACCTTGCGGTCTAAGCTGGGGAGACGAGAGGTCATAGCAGCGATCATAATCTGCATCCTAGCCGTTTCCGGAGTGTACATGCAGATATCAAGATACCCATCGATTGAGGGAAGGAATATTGTTGGTATCATAAGGGTTGAAGGTTATATAGAAAGCCCTTCAACCGTCAGCCTGTACACAAACCTCATAAACCAAGCTCTACTCAACGAAAGCGTGAGGGCTGTTGTGCTGACTGTTGACTCTGGAGGCGGTTTCGCTGACTATGTCGAGGAGATATATCACGACCTTCTAGAGCTTAAGGTAAAGAAGCCTCTTGTAGCATCTGTTGTCACAGCCCTTTCCGGAGGATATTATATCACAGTAGCAGCCGATTTCATCTATGCTCTCCCCACTTCATTCGTAGGAAACATCGGAGTCATAGGAAGCGGCCCGCCTATACTTATACCGTCAGAATCAGTGCTCGAGACTGGAGCCTATAAGGTCACAGGCTTCTCCCCACTTATGTTTCCCTTCAACTTAAGCCGAGCTCTCGACAACTTCGTCTCAGCAGTTCAGAAGAATAGGGGCGACCGTCTCAAGCTTTCGTCAACCCAGCTAAAAAGGGCGATGGTTTACTTGGGAAGTGAGGCTTTAGAGGTGGGTTTAGTGGACGACCTCGGATCAATGCAGAAGGCGATAACAAAGGCGGCCCAGAATGCTAGGCTAGAAGAGTATCAGGTTGTTGAGCTGGTAGCCCTTGGAACTGGTACTTACCAGTTTTCACAAAACTTTTCCAACTACACGCTTGAACCAAGGAACCTGACACTGCAGGTTTTAGATTACCTTCACCCTCCGCCAGCACTTCACTACATCTACTTTCCCCCCCAAACATTTCTCAGAGCTCACATTCACCAGAATATCCAGCTGAACTTGTTGCTGGCGAGGGTAATGTCTTGGTTGATGTCTCCCATGGGAACCTGGTATCATGGTGGGACCTCGATATTCTAATAGCAGAGCTCGCGAAGAGAAATGCTACTGTGAGTCTTGTCTCTCAAAGATATGACCTAAGTTCCAAGCTAGCCAATGCCTCCTGCCTCATAGTTGCATCGCCAACCGAAGTCTACACAAGCGACGAGTGCGAAAGCATCAGAAAGTTCGTTAACGAAGGCGGGTTACTTGTGATATTCTTTGACCCAGCATGGGAATACATCGGAACACAAGGACTACTGCAAGGTATAATTGCACCCATAAACTCTCTTTCGGTAAATTTCGGTCTCTCCTTCGCAAAGGGATATCTCTACAACGAGGAAGAACATTTCGGGCTATATAGGAGCATATACGTCAGAAAATTCACGAGCAGTCAGCTGACTTATGGCTTGAGGTCCCTTGTTTTCTTCACAGGCACTCACATACGTTCAACCGGGAAAGCGCTGGCTTGGACGTCGAATAACACGTACTCTTCTACAGCGGAGAAAGCCGGCAGCTACGCCACCATAGTCATGACTGAAAGAGGAAATGGTACCGTCGTCGCCCTTGGCGATCTGACCTTCCTTAATGAGCCATATTGTTACGTTGATGACAACTATCAGCTGATACTGAACCTGGCGTCACTCATAGCCGGGATTGAGCCACATCTTGAGGAGGTAGAAGGCCTTAAAGAAGAGGTTGGGAGACCTGATCTCCCCGTCGGGACTGAAAAGAACTTTACTGAGTGGGTTGACGGGAACGAGAGGCCATTCAGGTGGTTAAAGGTGAGCGAGACAGAGATCAGGGTTGAAGTACCGAATCAAACGACTTCCTACTACCTTGACCAAGACGGCGCACTACGTAGTTGGGTGTCGAACAGCATGGAGTGTATCTATGAGGTTCCTCTTCCGGAGTCTCCTTTCCCATTGACAAAAGGAAAGACCTGGAGCTATGAGAGCAGCTACACGCTCACTATTGAAGGCAAGAATTACGAAGGGAAGATCGTTGGCGAAGAGATAGTTGAAGGCTTTAACGAAGTGTTAGCGGGAGACGGTAAAAGATACTTCTGCGCGATAGTCGCATACAAAGAACACGAGAATCTCACGTATGAGGAAAGTAACATGACGATGATAACGATAGGACGCTATTGGATTTCTTCTGACGCAGGCACAGTCAAGCAAGAGGCTACTACTGATTTCTATGTTGAAGGCATATTCACCGGTAGGGAAACACGGTCACTTCTACTCACATCGATCCGCAAAGGGCAAGGCGCATAGGCCCGCGTGAAAGTTGCACTCTTTCAAGATGATTGTTGATCAGGTACTTAGACACATCAGCTCTGTTCTTTGAAATAAGTAACCACCTTGTTCGCGTAGAGTCGAAGACTGGCTCGACTAAAGGGAACGATCTTGACGATGATGTGCCTTGCACCAGCTGCCACATAATCTTCGATCCGGCGTATCCATTCATCAGGATCTCCGACAATGCAGATTTCCCTCACATCTTTCATGGATAGATCCGGTCTCAGACCTCTCGCCCAAGGCAAGATATGCTTCTCAGCACATTTCGATGCTGTTTCCGATTTAGCTGCTATGCTTGCATATACATAGTAAGCCGCCTCAATGTCTCCGCTTGTTCTGCCCAAGTTCTTAGCGTGCTCTTTAATTAAGCTCCATCTTTGGCGAAAGCTCTCAACGGTTGGATTCGCTATAATCCAGCCATCCCCAAGTTCTGCCGTCAGTTTCAGCATTCGCGGACCTTCAGCACCAATCCAAATTGGTGGATGTGGCTTCTGTAACGGTTTCGGCAGTGACTCAGCCTTATTGATCCTATAGTACTTTCCCTCATAGTCTACAACTGACTTTGTCCAAAGCATCTTGATGATCTCTACGGTCTCCTTTATGCGGTTAGCTCTGTTCTCGAAGGGGAAACCAAAAGCCTCAAACTCTCTTTTATACCACCCGGCCCCTATGCCGAGGATGAAACGACCATTCGAGATTATATCTAACGTTACACCAGTCTTTGCTATGAGGCTCGGGTGCCGAAATGGCGCGCAGAGAACCTTCGTCCCCACTATTATACGCCTAGTGCGTGCGGCCACAGCGGCCAAAGAGGCAAATACCTCTAAGGAACCCTTGTCCAATGTTGTATACATCAGATGATCTGACATCCATAGAGAGTCGAGGCCATATTTTTCTGCTAAACAGGCAATCTCGACAATCTCGTCAAATGATCGATACTCCCAAGGCCATATTGTCAGATCTAGCCCAAATTTTACCATCCGCTATCCCACCGAACTCAAATAGGAGGATGACAAGATATATATTCCTTGTAGGCTTAAGGCAATCTTGAAATCCAGTGAATACGCCTTTCACAGATATAAACGTGTCTAAAGATCTTGATGTGTTAATGGCGACCGAACTTTGACCTTAAAGGACCAGATCATAGCTTGGCTAATAGATTATCGAAGACTAGCCGTGCTTGGGATAGGAAACCCTATTCGAGGAGACGATGCCGTAGGTATGGAAATACTCAAGGCGCTTAGAAGAAAGGTCCCAGAGAACGTCAGGCTCTTCGAGTGCGAAATGGTCCCGGAAAACTTCCTAAGCGAGATAGAAATGTTCAACCCTTCTCATGTGTTAATGATCGACGCAGCACACTTTGAGGCGGAAGCTGGAGAAGCAAGACTTATTCCGCCGGAAAAGATACCTGGAACCGCTTTGTCGACTCATGCGATGCCACTTTCCCTCTTCGCTGAAATCCTGCGCGAGAATCTTAAAGTAAAAGTCGTACTCCTCGGTGTACAGCCTGAGAAGGTTGAGTTCGGAGAAGACCTAACGCCTAGACTCCGGGAGGCATCCAAGGAGATCGCAGGAATCGTAAGGAAGGCGTTAGAAGAAATGAGCTGAACATCTTCTTCGCGGGATTTTATGGAAGCTAAGATTATATTTTGCTGATCTTGTCTTAAGCTACCTGAGATGTCGCACAGTGCGCGTAAAAATCAAAGTTACAGGCATAGTGCAGGGCGTGGGCTTCCGCCCCTTTGTCTACCGGATTGCCGTTAGGAATCATCTCAACGGTTACGTCCGGAACCGGGGTGATGCTGGCGTAGAAATACTTTTGGAAGGTGATGAGAGCGACATCAAAAAGTTCTCCAGAGACTTGAGAGAGAGAAAGCCTCCTCAGGCAAGGATTCACGAAGTAATAACAGAAATCTTGAGCGGAAACAACAGGTATGAAAGCTTCGCAATCTATAAAAGCACTGAAAAATCGGAGCTTACGGGTTCTGTCATACCGCAAGACATAGCAATATGTGACGAATGCCTGAGTGAACTTCGATCTCCAGCTGATCCGAGACATGACTATTTCTTTATTACCTGTACAGACTGCGGCCCTCGATATACAATAATTGAAAGGCTTCCATACGACCGCGAGAACACTACCATGAGCACTTTCCCGATGTGCGCCTTCTGCAAAGGGGAGTACACAGATCCGCTGAACAGACGCTTTCACGCACAAACAGTTGCTTGTCCCAAATGCGGGCCCAAAGCATACCTAGCGACTTCGAATGGGGAACTAGCAGAATATGAAGATCCCATTCAAGAGGCGGGTAGACTTCTATCTGAAGGATATATAGTCGCTATCAAAGGTTATGGCGGCTTTCACGTTGCCACGTCCACAGTCATGGAAAAACCGTTGATCCGGCTTAGAGAAGCCAAACATAGAAGGCAGAAACCCTTCGCGATCATGGCTCCTAGCTTAGAAGTCATTAGAACCTTCGCGGAGACAAACCAACAAGAAAATGAATTCTTGACCTCATATGCCCGTCCAATTGTTCTGCTGAAGAAGAGCGAAGAATACTATCTTTCAGACCTGATCGCTCCGGGTCTGCATAATGTCGGGGTCATGTTGCCCTACACAGGGTTGCACTACATACTTTTTGCTGAAGTTAGTGATCCGGCTTTTGTGATGACCAGTGCCAACCCACCTAATCAGCCAATCATAAGAGATAACAGTGAAGCATTGAAGAAGATTGGAGACATTGTTGACTATTTTCTTTTTCATGATAGACAAATAGCCCATAGATGCGACGACTCTGTCGCCAGAGTTCATGGCGAAAGGCAAGTCTTCATAAGGCGTTCGCGTGGTTACGCCCCCGCTCCGGTAATCCTGAAGAGGAAAAGTAGACGTTGCACAGTCGGTTTGGGTGGAGAGTTGAATAATACGGCCTGCGTTCTCTTGGATGATAAGGCCTTCATTTCTCAACATGTAGGTGATGTTGAGAATATTGAGACGCGCGAATTTCTAGAAAGAGCAACTAGACATCTGATGCGCCTGACAAACAGCAGAGTCGAAGCGGTTGCGTGTGATCTGCATCCAAAATTCACAACTACTAAGCTCGCCAAAGATCTTGCTGAGCAGAACGGCTGGCAGGTAGTCCAAGTACAGCATCATCACGCACATGCAGCTTCATTGATGGCTGAGCACGGTGTTGACGAGATTGTTGCCATCTCTTGTGACGGCTACGGCTATGGCACAGATGGTGAAGCATGGGGTGGCGAAATCCTTTTCTGCAGCAAAGAGTCTCCTGGTTTCAAGCGGCTGGCTCATCTTCAAAAACAACCATTGATTGGCGGAGACTTGGCTACGCGGTATCCCCTGAGGGTTGCTGCAGGAATGCTTAACGGTCAGATGGACGTAGAAGATTGGCTTATCAAGAACCAGGATAAGTTTCCGTATGGCGAAAGCGAGATTCGTTTAATTCTTCATCAGCTCAGGACAAACCCTAACGCGATTGAGACGACCAGTTGTGGAAGGGTCTTAGATGCTGCTGCGGCCGTTCTTGGCGTTTGTTATGAAAGGACTTATGAGGGTGAGCCTGCGATGAAACTTGAATCCCTAGCATTGGGAGGTAAGGATACCTATAGAATCGAACCTAAAATAGAAGGGGACACTTTGAACACGACCCAAATGCTTTTGCAAATATTCAAGAACAAGGACAGGATTTCTAAGGCAAACTTGGCCCTCGCGGCTCACATATTTCTGGCTCAAGGTTTGGCTGCACTAGCCATAGAGAAAGCCTGCGAGAAAGGTGTCAAAACGATTGGTTTCTCAGGCGGTGTTGCATACAATGAGATCATGACTTTATCCATACGAAGGATTGTTGAATCTTCCGGTTTGCGATTTCTGGTCCATGAAGCAATTCCACCGGGGGATGGTGGTACATCTTTTGGGCAAGCCGTTGTCGCAGGCTTCCGTAGTTCTGAATAGTAATGGATTTATTTCTCCCAGAGACCCTTTATACAAGTTGATGCCCATGTGTCTGGCGATTCCAGCCAAGGTTCTAGACGTTAAGAAAAGCTTAGCCGAAGTAGACTTCGGTAATGGCGTCCTCCGAGAAGTGAACATAGCTCTGGTAGATGCCAAGGTGGGCGACTACATTCTGGTTCACGCCGGTTACGCTATCCAAGTCCTAGAAGAAGCAGAAGCTCTAGAGACCCTGCGTCTTTGGGATGAGCTCCTGAAGGTTGAACCTGAGTAGGAGAGTTAGGAAGTACAGAACTGTAAAGCGTATATGATCCATTACAGATATTTGTTTTTACAAAAATTGTATAATAAAAAAAAGAGCTTTACTTTTGCGATGTTGAACCCGAACTGCGATGTCTGGCTCCTTTCTTAGTTACTCGGTCTTTTCTCGGTCCTTTTGCGAGGCCTAGTGGGTGACTACCAGTCTTCCTCTTCCTCTTCCCACTCTTCTTCCCATGCTTCCTCTTCGGGTTCCTCTTCCCACTCTTCCTCTTTTTCCTCTTTCTTCACTGGCTTTTTCTCGGACATTGTTTATACCTCGCAAAATATCCCCTTCGACAATAATCAGATAAGGTTTTGTGAAGCAAAATCAAGCCCAAATATGTTCCCAATATCATTCTAAAATTAGAAATCGAATTCTTCTTATTAAAGAGAACCTATTTAAAGTACTTTTTAAATTAAAGTTTAATTTTTATACTTCTTTTCTATGAAATGCTTAGAATTGTACCGTAAAATGTTCCACCTATAGTGCAGAGCTTTGTCTCTTAGCCTTCGCTTAGTTGTCCGCATGATAAGAACTACAGAAACTACTTATGCAGCTCTAATAACTGTGCCCTAGACCATTGATCGGGTGTAATCTTAAGATCAGATGATAAAAGACTTAAGACTCTTAAAACGACATCAGCGCTCAAAGACTCATATAGTGAGGTTTGAATAGGATAAATATGGCTGGTTGAGTATAAAGTAGTATGGCTGAGAGTTTACGTTTTAGAGATCCTTCTCTCGCTCGACGAGTGATTGAAAAAATCCGGAAGCTCACGTTGGGTGAAGGTCCTGTAAAGATCTGTCATGTTTGTGGGACGCATGAGTGGACAATCGCGCATTTTGGGCTGAGGGAACTTTTACCTGTTAATGTGGAGGTCATTGCTGGTCCCGGCTGTCCAGTCTGCATCGTGCCAGCTTCTGAGATTGATGAAGCTGTCGAGCTTGCTCTGAAAGGCGTTGCTGTTACGTGTTTCGGCGATGTTCTCCGTGTTCCTGGCTCATGTAGGTCACTATTAGACGCTAGAGCTGAAGGGGCTGATGTTAGGGTTGTCTATAGCGTTGGGGACGCATTCAAGATAGCCAGAAACGAGGATAGTAAGGAGTTCGCCTTCTTCGCTATTGGTTTCGAAACTACAGCGCCTTCAACCGCCGTTGAAATCTTGGGTAAGCCTCCCGAGAATCTCAGTTTCCTCATCGCTCACCGTCTGATTCCGCCTGCCATGCAGCTGTTGGTTGAGATGGAAGACTTGAATTTGAACGGGTTCATTGCTCCCGGTCACGTCAGCACTATAATTGGGCTTAGACCCTACAAAATCTTCCCTGAAAGGTACCGGATGCCGACAGTTGTTGCAGGATTCGAACCTTTAGATGTCCTCTTTGCCATCTACATGATTCTAAAACAAATTTACAAAGGAAACCCACGTCTAGAAAATGAATATACCAGGGCTGTCCGGTGGGAAGGCAACGTAAAGGCTCAGAAGATGATCCGCAGTGTTTTCGACGCGAAAGATGGGAACTGGCGAGGACTAGGCGTAATCCCATCTTCCACACTTACACTTCGCGAGGAGTACATGGAGCTTGACGCACATCTGAGACAGGGGATAAAGATCGAGAAGGGTGTGGATTCGCAGCCCGGCTGCAAGTGCCCTCTTATTATTGTTGGTAAAGCCAGGCCTACTGAGTGTCCACTCTTCATGAAGACCTGTACACCTCGGACACCAGTAGGATCATGTATGGTCAGTGTCGAGGGAACATGCAGAATATGGGCGAGAACAGTACAGCCATAAAACAGGGCTGCGAAGAAACAAAATTTCTGACTTGCAGGCAATGCATTGTTTAGATTCTTAGAACAAAACGGGAAAATAAGATATATTAGGCTTAAGAAAAGTGGTTAGATTGGTGGTTTAATGACAGATAAAATGAGAATTGGAGTCGTGGGCCTGGTTCACGACCATATCTGGGGGGTTCTGAGCGAGTTCAAACAGATTAGAGATGCTGAAGTTACGTGCGCTGCAGATGTGAATAAGCCTTTGCTGGTCAAAGTAAAAGAACTAGGACTTAGAACTTACCGTTCTTATGCGGACCTATTCTCTAGGGAGAAGATTGACGCGGTCATCGTCTATACTGAGAACAGCCGTCACGCAGATGTAACCGAATTAGCCGCCGAGAAGGGGGTTCATGTGATGGTTGAGAAGCCGATGGCGGCAAACTTGGAGCAAGCAGAAAGGATGCTGAAGGTTTCGAGAAAACATAAAATCAAACTTATGATCAACTACCCCACTGCCTGGTATACCACGTTCAGAGAAGCCTACAGACTGGCTAAGGAAGGATCAGTGGGAAGATTATTCCAAGTGCGATATAGGGCAGCCCACCAAGGACCTAAGGAGATTGGTTGCTCACCATACTTCTACGAATGGCTTTACAATAAGGATTTGAATGGAGCTGGAGCATTCATGGACTACTGCTGCTATGGGGCTAACATGTGCCGATGGATCCTTGGAGTGCCTGATAAGTGTGTTGCCCTTGGCGGGACCTATGTTAGAGACTATCTCGTAGTGGAAGATAACGCCGTGCTGCTAATGGGCTACGAGAAGGCAATGGGCATAGCGGAGGCTTCGTGGTCTCAAGTTGGAGAAGGGGTTCCAGCAAGATACACATTGGTCATAAACGGAAGTGAAGGGGTCATGGCAGCCGGAAAAGAGCTACGAATCTGCACGTCGGAAGACAAGGGCTGGAAAACAGTCAAGGCGGGTCCCTTAGAAAGGGGAAGACGGACCGCTCCAGAACACTTCGTAACTTGCATCCAAGAAGATAAGCCCTTTGACGATCTAGTCTCTGGACCACATAACAGAGACGCCCAAGCAATCCTTGAAGCAGGTCTCATCTCAATGAAAGATGATAGAGCAGTATACCTCCGAGAATTGAAAATAACGGAGTGAATGGCGCCCCATGTTAAAAGTGGGTTTGATTGGTTGCGGCCGTATAATGCCTGCACATCTGCACGGCTACAGGTCTCTCGTTGAGAATGGTATTGATGTTCGGGTCAAAGCCCTGTGCGCGAGGAAGGTTGAAGATGCAAAAAGGTTTAGACGTCGAGGGGAAGGAGCTCCGCCAAGGAAGGCTGTTGGACCTCCCGGTGATCCCTTGGCTTTGCCTCATATCTACGTTTACGACTTCCAAACTGACATTGATGTGGAGGTATATGATGATTACGGAGAGATGCTTAGGAAGGCTGACATAGATGCTGTTGAAGTCTACACCTCAGTTTTCTCTCATCACTACATAGCCTTGGCCAGCATCAATTCGGGCAAACATGTTCTCGTCGAGAAGCCTCTTGCCTTGACCGTCAAAGCTGCACGCAAGATGGTTGAGGCTGCGGATAAATTTGGCTTGGTGTTGGGTGTAGCTGAGAATACCAGGTATTACCCGGACATAAGGATGTCTAAGTGGGTGATCGACCAAGGCTTCATTGGAGATGTGCAGATTGTGTTAAGCGGGATAATGGGCGGATATTGGTCTCCAGACAAGATAGTCGCTGAGACCTCCTGGCGACACAAGAAACTCTTCGCAGGGGGTGGAGCCACAGTTGACATGGGAGTTCACGTTTTCCACATTCTACGCTATCTCTGCGGAGAGATCGATGAAGTGTCAAGCCTAGTTGAGACCCTAGAAAAAGAAAGGTTTACCAGAGATGATTTTGGAAGAATAACAGAGAGGACTCCGAGCGATGTCGACGACACTTTCCTCAGCCTTTTAAGATTTAGAAACAAGGCAATAGGTCAAGTCTTCTTCTCATGGGCAGGCCACGGAGAGCCGCTTTCCATCCCCAGAACCATATATGGAACACGGGGATGCATAAAAGGCAACGCGGTAATACTTGATGACGGAACGAAGACTGAAGTTGAGGAGCTTTTCGAGAAGAAGGCAAAAAGCAAGGATAGGGAAAGCTTCTTCGCCCGTGGCATAAGAGACCCAATGGCTCTGGAGACCTTGGAGTTTCTTAGAGCGATCAAGGAAAAAAGGGAGATGGAGACGAGTGGAAGGGAAGGGTTGAGGGACTTGGCTGCATCTTATGCTTTGATCGAATCCGCGTTGCTCCGAAAATGTGTCAAGGTTGACGATGTGGAGTCTGGCAATATTCGGAGTTACGAAGAAGAAATCAATAAGCACTATGGCATTTAACGAGAAGATAGGTAAAAGGAGATTGATCTAGATGAAGTTCTCTGAGTTTGCAGACTTGCCGATTATCGACTGCCATGTTCACTTCCACCATAGAGGGATTAAAGTAACTAACAGTGAACTGAAGAATGTAGAGGAGTTCATGACGGAAATCCTCAGAAAAGGGAACATCAGCCAGATATATATAACTGGCGGTGATGCAGGGCTGTACTTGAAAGTTAAGTATCCTCATAGTTTCTATGCGGGTGGATTTGTACCTTGGTCAGGCGAGACAGATGCTTTACCTAAGGTCAACTGGAAGAGCTACATCAGTTTACTAATTGAAGTAGGATTTGATGGGATTGGCGAGATGGGGTCGAAACCTGTCCCCAGAAGGAAGCATGCTCCATTGGATGGCAACTACTATAAAGGTTTCTGGGAGGCTTGTGAGTCGCTAGGTGTCACTGTCTTGTGTCATGTCGCTGATCCTGAAGAGTTCTGGGTTGAGAACCTAGCGCCTGACTGGGCGAAGAAACGAGGCTGGGTATACTATGCGGGCGATTACCCGACTAAGGAAGAGCTCTATAGTGAAATGGAGCATGTCCTAGATGCCCATCCTGACTTGAAAGTTGTTCTGTGCCATTTCTATTTTATGTCTACTGACCTTGATAGAGCCTCGAGCTTTCTCGATCACTATAGGAACGCTCACTTCGACCTGACGCCCGGAATTGAGCTGATATACAACATTTCGCTAAAAAGAGATGACTGGAGAGGATTTTTCATAAAATACCAAGACCGACTGCTCTTCGGAACAGACATAGGAATGTGGGAAACTGTTGAAGAGTCAGTTGAAAAGATCTGGCTCGTAAGAAACTTCTTGGAATCTGATGAAGAGTTTTTTACGCCACATAAAGCTGACATGCTCTTGACAAGGTACGAGGAGCCCTTTATTGGTTTGAAACTTCCAGTGGGCGTTCTGAGGAAGATCTATGCTGATAATTTTAAGAGACTCTGGAGAGAGACGCCAAGGCGAGTCGTCTTGACATCCGCAGTAAGGATGCTCGAGGAGAAAGGTGAGACGGTAATTGCCAGGGCATTAAGAAGATCACTTTAGCAATATACTCTATTTTCCCGTACTCGTTGTTCAGGAATCACCGATACTAACAAAAGCGATAAATCTTAAGGATTATACTTTTCCTTGGTTGCACACGGCGCGGGGCATGACATAGGAATGGTAGGGTCTTCTTCCGAGAAGGACATACATGCAAGGGCATTGTATCCTGGACGGTTCCAGCCTTTCCATATGGGCCATCTTGAGGCTATTAAACATATGCTCAGCAACTCTACAGAGATCATAGTGATGATTGGGAGCGCTCTGCAAAGCCACACCTTGAGAAACCCCTTCACGGCTGGGGAGAGAACTTATATGATTCGACTAGCACTAGACGAGGCAGCAATAAGCCCTGCAAAGTATTACATTATACCCGTCGCTGACCTGAGGATACATAGTATATGGGTCTCTCACGTCCGCAGCCTCGTCCCGAAGTTTGACGTTGTCTATTCCAACGAACCGTTGACCAAAAGGCTCTTCATCGAAGCTGGATTCACAGTCAAGTCTATCCCCTTCTTCGAAAGAGAAATGTGTTCAGCCACCGAGATTAGAGAAAGGATGCTCCGAGACTCAAGCTGGGAGGAGCTTCTCCCAAAAAGCGTAGCAGAATACATCAGAGAAATACATGGCGTTGAAAGGCTCAGGGATCTGATGAAGACGGACAGAATCCCTACTAATTCATGATCATTTCATCGATGTTTCTTTCTCTGCTAGGCCCTCAGTTATGCTCTTGGACTTTTCAATACCAACCTTCACAGCAGAAATAAAGGCCTGCTCTACGGGATATTTGCTCATTTCCTTGAGCCCCTCTTCAGTCACTCCTCCAGGGGTTGCAACCACAGCCCTGATCTCAGATGGCTCCTTCTGCGCGTCAAGAATAAGCCTACCCGTCCCAATCATCGTCTGAGCAGAAGCGGCTAGAGCCAAGTCTTTAGGCAACCCAACGCCAACACCAGCCCGGACCAAGGCCTCAATTACGACAGATAGATAAGCAGGCGAGCATCCGCTTAGCGCCGTTATTGCGTCCATTTGCGTCTCATCTATCTCGACGACTTTCCCCAACATGCCGAGAAGCCTCTCAGCCACGACCTTGTCTTCTCCAGTGACTTCAGGGCTTGCGCAATAGGCTGTAAATGACTCTTGGACCAAAACTGCCAAGTTGGGCATAGCTCTCACGAGTCTGGCTTCAGGAGCTGCCTTCCTCAGAAGCTTGAGGCTTATGGCAGCGGCGACCGATATTACCAATTTGTCTTTTACCTCGCTTCGAATCTCTTCGATGACATATCTAGCATCTCTGGGCTTGACGCATAGGATGATCACGTCCGCCTCCTTCGCGGCTCTCCTATTGTCAATGGTCACGTCCACCCCTACTTTCTTAAGATCCTCTAACAACTCAACGCGAACATCAGTAGCTATGACGTGGTCTCCACGGCTACTTCGCGCTAGGTTTCTTGCTACGGCGCTCCCGATGGTTCCGGCACCAATCACGGCGACGATCAATAATACCACCATCCGAAAACGACATTATATTATATATTAGGATACGGCTGTCTTTATTCTTTAAATAGACCGTCTCTCTATCCAAAAATATATCTCTGTTCCCAGATATTTTTAACATTGTGGGGGATTGTGTGCAAGCCTTGTCCAAATATAGATTCTGGCTGTTGGATGTAAACTATGAAGTGAGGGATGAGGACCGTAAACCAGAGTTGTGGATGTGGGGCATAGACGAAGAAGGTAAACGAGTTCTGTTAATTGACAGAAGCTTTACTACATATTTCTACCTCATCTTGAACAGTGAAGAAGACCCAAAAGCCGTACTAGAAAGAGCTCAACAACAAAAAGCAGAGCTCCCTTTCATCGTTGATCTAGAGCTCACCCAGTTGAGGCTCTTCGGAGAGCCTGTGTGTACAATCAAGGTTTTCTGTCAGGACCCAGAGCTTGTTCCAAAATACTCAGGAATTCTATCGAAGATCAAAGGGGTCCAGAAATGTCTCGAAGACGACGTGCGGTACTCGATGCGTTACCTTATCGATAATGACGTGACGCCCTGCAGTTGGTACGAGGTTGATGTTGAAGAGTTGGTAGAACATGGGAAAGCGCAAACCGACAAGTTGTACATAGCTAAGTCGATGCCGAGAAGGCTTGAAAGAGAAGAGATTCCGCCACTGAGAGTGCTAAGTTTTTTTCCCATATACTATGCTTCTAAAGGAGCTCCTAAGCCTGAGAGGGACCCAGTTGTAATCATATCCACCGTGACTAATAAAGGCGAGAAGAGGCTTCTCACGGCTAACAACTATGATGATAAGGAGCTGATTCAATCCTTTTCTGAACAAATCAGAGAATTTGACCCTGAAATTATTGTCGGTTATGAGACGAACAAACAGCACTGGCAGTATCTTACAGATCGGGCTCGAAAACTCAGCCTAGATTTTCCCGTTGACAGGGCGAGGACGCTGCCGCATCTAAGCGTTTACGGTCACATCTCGATCACTGGCCGGATCAACCTAGATGTAGCTGACTTGGCTGAGGAACTTCCCGAAGTCAAAGTCAAAACGTTAGAGAACATCGCTGACTTTCTTGGTGTCAGAAGCTTGGATGAACAGATAGTCATTGATGAGATAGACTTTGCCAGCTTTTGGGACGACGCGGAGAAGAGGCAGCAGTTGATCCGGTTCTCGTCAGAGAAGGCTGAGTGCATACTCGGAATCTTCGAGAAGATGTTCAATTATGCAGCAGAGCTCTCTAAGATCGTTGGCTTACCTCTTGACCAGATAGGCAAGGCAGCCGTCGGCTTCAGGATCGAGTGGTATCTGATAAGAGAGGCCCATAAGACGGGTGAACTTGTCCCGGAAAGGGTCGAACGACCTTATGTTCCTTACGCTGGAGGCATTGTTCTAAAACCCAAACCTGGAATACACGAAAACGTTGCGGTGCTCGATTTCAAATCCATGTATCCCAACATAATGATCGACAAGAACATATCCCCAGATACTTACGTTTCACCTTCCGAAGCCCAGCCGCCTTCAGACGTGAACATTACGCCTGAGGTTGGACATATGTTCCGCAAGGAGCCTCCGGGCTTTTATAAGAGAGTCTTGTCAAGCCTGATAACGGCCAGAGACGAGATTAGGAGGAAAATGAAAAGGCTGGACACGGAAAGCATGGAGTATCGGCTTTTGGACGCCAGACAAAAAGCCGTGAAAGTGATCACAAACGCTGCTTACGGGTACGCTGGTTGGATAGGCGCCCGTTGGTTTAGGAAACCCGTGGCAGAGGCCACGACAGCTTGGGGCCGAGATGCAGTTATGAGAGGCATAGAGGCCGCGGGAAACCTGGGACTAGACATCATATACGGCGACACTGACAGCATCTTCATCAAACATGATCCTGAAAAGGTCGAGACCTTGTCCAAGATGATCCTTGAAAACCTCGGCCTGGAAATAAAGCCAGAAAAGGTCTATACACGTATCTTCTTCACCGAGGCGAAGAAACGTTATTGCGGACTTCTGCCAGACGGCACCCTAGACACAGTTGGTCTAGAAGTGGTCAGAGGAGATTGGGCAAACGTAGCTAAGAACACACAAGAACACGTCCTCGAGTTGGTCCTAAGAGAACGTTCGCCAAGAAGAGCTGTTGACTCAGTCCACAGCATCATAGCCGATCTGCGTAAACAACAAGTCCCCTACAGAGATCTGATCATATGGAAAACTCTCACAAAGCCAGTTAGCGAGTATGAAGTCAACGCACCGCATGTGGAAGCTGCATGGATGCTAGAGAAGGAAGGATGGGCTTTAACTGTTGGCGACAAAGTTGGTTATGTCATAACTCAGGGCAAGGGGCGGCTGTACGAGAGAGTTAAACCTTACACGATGACCTCTTATGAAGAAGTAGATACAGAATATTACGTGACAAACCAGGTGTTGCCTGCTGCTCTAAGAATCCTCTCAACATTCGGCGTAAAAGAGAAAGATATCTTGACTTCTGAGCCTACTGAGAAACCTAGGACTCTGGCAGATTTCTTTGGCGGAAAATAGTCAGCTACTCAGCTACATCATCAAAAGTAAGGAGGTGCACGTTGAGCGGCTGTTTGACGACGTCTGAAACGCGGGCTGCTACTAGATATTTTATGTTCTTCTCGCTTGCTACGTCCACTAGTCTCTGAGTGGTTACACCGTCGAAGACCACAGTGTTCACGCCGTTGACTTCACGAATCTTATCAGCAAGCTCGCTGACCGGCAGGCGACCCACTTCCTTCATCTTCTCATCTAGAAGAATAGCCTCAAGTGTTCCTTTGAGGCTGTTGGTGGCATTCACAATCTCTTTGGGAACAAGAATCTTCTTCCGTTTCTTCTTTTTACCCCGTATTTCTTCGATGGGAACCTTGTTCTGGAGGGCATATTCAATTTCCTTCGCGCTGAGGTCCTCGACTTCCTTACCTTTAGGTGCTCTTGCAATGTATCTGACATGAGCTACCTGCAGAAGCTCCTTTAGGATAAGGTCTCCTCCTCGATCTCCGTCAAGAAAAGCGGTGGCTTCTTTCTCTTTCGTTAGGGTAATTATGGTCTCAGGAACCTTTACGCCTTCTAATGCAACAACGTTCTGGATGCCCATCTTCAGAAGGTTTGCCACATCGGCTCTTCCCTCAACAATGATGATATCCTTCGAAGATGCAACATCTGGGCCTGCTGTCAGTTTCTCAGGTCCGTAGGTCTCAACCCTCGTTGCCCTCAAAATTTCTGAGACCTCTCGGAATATTTCTTCAGTCTCCGGCCTCTTTTCAAGGTTCCAGCCATGAAGGATCTCTTTGGCCCTCTCGATTATTGCTTTCCTCTTTGTTTCCCTCACATCCTCAATCTTTTCCATATTGACATCTGCAGAGCAAGGACCTATTCGGTCTATGCTCTCGAGGCTTGCAGCGATTATGGCTGTGGACACTCTGTCCAAGCTCGTCGGGATAATTATTGAACCGTCAGTTTTGTCTTTCTGCGATTTCAGGTCTATTTCTATTCTGCCAATTCTTCCTGACTTCTGCAGCTCCCTTAGGTCTAATTCTGTCCCGAAAAGACCTTCTGTCTGCCCGAAGACGGCGCCTATGACGTCGGGTTTTTCAACAACCCCTTCCACTTCAAATCGGGCTCGAATTACATACTTGACCGTAAACGGTTGAAAGGACAATATTTCATCACCTCATTATTTATGACACGTTTTAACTGTTATCTTGAGATTAAAGCCTATCTAAGGCATCTATACTCTACTATTCTACGTTAAATATATCCTTACCTATTCTCCGCTTAAGCGTCTGGATGTAGCTTGAGAGGCCTTCTATATCTTTCACGTCTCTTCCGACGAGACTCATAAGCCTTCTCCAGAAGACCAAGTTAGGCTTAACCCTTATTCCCTCAAGACCTCTGGTAAGTAGGTTTGTCCACTTTCTGCCATGCTCGTCAAAGTCCAGTAGTAATATTACCTCGCTTTTCTCTAGGTTTCCGACTTCGCTCAGAACATCTAATGTTGTTTTTCCCGAGGTCTTTAAAGAAATAATGTCGCCAATTGCTTCCAGTTGCTCTAATGTTTCGATATCCTTCTGACCTTCCACAACTACAGGCGTTCCTTTAGACAACTCTTTCTTAAGGTCGTCCAAGAGCTTTTGTATTGCTTCTAGTTTTCTTTCCTGACTCGTTGACATTCCTATTAATGCCTTACGCTCAGTCTTTAGAATCATAGACACACATGTGATGTATAAGGATGCCCCTGACTTTAACTTTTTATGGCTTTTACCAGAAGTAACTTTTCCTGAAAAACCAACTCCTTCTCTTGTTCAAGTCTTCGTTGCAATTTCTTTAGGTGGGCAAGGTTTCTTTCGACAGAGAAGCCCGGGACGGTCCAAGGGACGGCCTTTAGATAATAGACAATCGCGCCAACATCCTTAAAGATAGCCTTTCCGGTCCACTCACTAGCGGTCTCTACTGTGAGGTTGGTTTCGTCAATCTTCTTAAGGACGAAATCCAGAGTGAAGAAGGTCCATGGCTGCTTACAGTCGAAAGCTTCTGATAGATCATGGAGGTTATTGCCATCTACTTGCTCTGTGAGGAAAATTCCACCCGGCGTAAGGATTCTCTCCACTTCGAATATGTTAAAGGAAGTATGACGATCTATCACAAGATCAAAAGCTTCATCCCTAAATGGAAGCTCTTGCTTAAGAGAGTCATTTGACTTAACGACATCAATACCGAGAGGCGCCAACCTCTTTCTTGCCAACTTCAAGTTTGGAGGGTAACCTTCTGTAGCGACAGTTCGGCTTGGAAGAACATCTTTGAACTCTGTCAATTTTTCGCCACCACCAGTCCCTAGATCCAATACATAGCGAGAAGCTATTATCAGCTCTCTAGCCATCTCATCGTACGACCATGGAGGAGTTTCGGTTACATATCTGTCTGTAAGATAGGAAAAGTCCCATCCAATGAATTGTTGATTCTCCTCCCCTTTCCACCTTTCTAGAAACGTATTGAAATTTTTGTCATCCATTATCATTCTGTCCTTTGGATTTTTCCATAAAGTATACCGTTAATTAATCAGAGATTGTGCTCAAGACTGTTTTTCCATTCTATCTCTTAGCCGTGCACATAATGTCCATTAGTAGAAAAGGCAGGCGTTATTCGTCGTGTAGGATTCACTTTCAACAACTCGGTAAGAACACCCCTAATGCTGCTATCTATTCAGGATTTTCTGAGCAAATTAAGGTCAAGGTCCTAAAAATGGATCTTGCCAACAACCGGGCTACTCTTAACGGTTCAGGGACGGCCCCATGTGATGTGAACTTGTTGAGGATCCCTTTCGCCTCTTCTAGGCTCATGTTAATGAACCTGACATAAACAGTATAGCCCGTGTCGAGCTTGAGAAGGGTTCTCTCCTTGTTCTTATGGTATATTTCAACTCGTCTTTCCCAGTCTTGGGGGAAGAGTTCCTTGAAGTATTTCTCGAGCCCCTCTGACTCTTCATAGGTTACACATAGAAGCGGCAGTCCAGTTTCCTCAGCTACCTTGTACAGGTCGACGACATTGTACCAGCTTATGACACAGCCGTTAAGCATGAGGAGGTTTACATCTTCTCTATCAAGAGTCTTGTACATCTCTATCATCTTCTCAGTCGCATCCATCCCTCCAACCGTGACAGTAGAGAAGACAAAACCATCAACCGCCTTATCAGTCCGCATAACTACGCCTGCCAGAATAGACTTCTTACTTTCGCCTTTGACAAAGCTCTCAGAGATTCCTAGGGCTCTAACAGCCTTCTTATGAACATGCAACCTCAAACGGATCACCTCTTAAGGCTGAAGAAGAAAATTGCTTTAGACAGGGAATCTGGGCTCATCTAGATCAATACAGCAATCTTCTCTCAAGACTATACTGTGTAGTATCCTAAAAACCCATCGAAACTCTCCGCGGAAAGCAATATCAATTCTGTTGCATTTGTTAAATGCTGGAAGTTTAAAGATACGTGTCTTCAATGCTAGGGAGCCTTCAGTTGTTTTTACCTCTTATAGTTAATGGGTGACTGACGCACTTTTAAGGCATTTTTCGTTTGTTAGGATTCGGCGAAACCTCATTTGGAGCCAGAAAAAAGGTTATCCGAACAGATTTCCTATCGCCCTAGATTTATATCCTCAATCCCAGTAGGTTATGTGTACTTTCTTAAACTGAAAGAGGCGTCACATCTTGTCGCAGCCAAAGGTGCGTTCACACGTCAAAGATGCTGATTTCCTTTTCGAGAACAAGCCTACAAAGGTGATAGCAATTAGAAATTCCCCAAAAATCGATCTCGCCGGCATGTCAGTTGGTCCTTTCGAGGAGGGTAACGAGTACGAAGTCAGATTCTGGGTAGCTCATGAGCTTGAGAAAGCTGGCATAATCCGCCACAGGGAAGAAACTATAACAGCCTCAAGGCTTTACCAGACTCTGCATAGAGAACGCATTCAGCCTGTAAACAACCTCTCTTCCCTGCCTGATGATTTCTATCCAAGGCTGAAACGGCTAGTTGAGGAACTGAAAAATTCATCTAGGAGCAGTCCAGAGAAGATGAGAGAATATGAGTATGTGCAGAAGCTCTCTAGTGACATAGTTGGCTGCAGGCTGAAAAAAATAGTATCTCTAGCGTGTGCACCCGGTCAGAAAAGCCAGGTGTTGAGGAACCTTACCATAGAAGAACTGAACCTGTATGAGAAGCTGGACAAGATTATAAATGAGTGGAGAGATCAAATCCTCTAGAGGATGCTGAGACCTTGACTGAGCTGTTGCTGGAGAAGCCCCAGGAACGTTTCCAAAGCTTCTTCAAATCGAACAAGTATCGCCAAAGAATCTCGCAAATGTCCCTTAGTGGAGCAACCTCGTTAGTTTTGGACTTTGAAGATCTCCTGATAGCTGACCATGAATTAGCTGAAGGCTTGCTTGAGCAGCCGGAAGAATATTTGGAGTACGGCGACAACGCTGCTTTCGACCAGCTGCAGATACAGGACCCTGAGTATGCAGACAAAATCAAAGATGTTGGGGTGACAGCTAGGCTTCGGAGCCTGCCTTTCGTTACGCCACTTAGGAAGCTAAGCTCAGAACACATCGGCAAATTAGTGATGCTGGAAGGCATAGTTATACGCGCAACAAATGTTAGACCGCTAGTCACAGATGCCATCTTCAGATGCAAGAGATGCAAGGAAACAATTCCAATTCCTCAGACCGGAAACTTTCTGTCTTTCCCATATAAATGCACCAACCCTACGTGTAGGGGTTCAGAGAGCTTCGAGTTTGTACCTGAAGAATCCAAGTTCGTCGACTCTCAAGAGATACGGATTCAAGAATATCCTGAGGAGTTGCCTCCAGGCCAGACGCCGCGTTCGCTGGACATACAACTGGTTGGGAGAGACATAGTTGATGTTGCTAGGCCAGGAGATCGGGTCTATGCTGTGGGCATAGTCCGGGCTGAAGCTAGGTCCTATCCTAAAACGGGGAAGCTGAGAGCATTCTCTCTTTCCATAGATGCAAATTTTGTTGACACCACAGGTAAGGAGCCTGAATCACTAGTGATCACCCCTGAAGAAGAGCAAGAAATACTCAGGCTATCTAAAGACCCGTGGATTCATCGCAAGATAGTACTTTCCATCGCGCCTTCTGTTTATGGCTACGAGCACATCAAAGAAGCCATCATGTACCTACTCTTCGGAGGTGTTCCTAAACATCTGCCTGACATAAGCATCAGAGGCGAACTCAACATCCTGTTCATCGGCGATCCGGGCACAGCTAAGTCGCAGTTACTTAGATATGTGCCAAGGATTGCTCCCAGAGGGCTCTACACCAGCGGCAGAGGGACAACGGCGGCTGGATTGACGGCGGCTGTCCTCCGAACTGAGACTGGTGGTATGACGCTTGAAGCTGGGGCTCTAGTATTAGCAGATAGAGGAATAGCCTGCATAGATGAGATGGACAAGATGCGACCAGATGATAGAGTCGCCATACATGAGGCTATGGAACAACACACGATCTCCATCGCAAAGGGAGGAATCGTAGCCACCCTAAACGCCAGAGCAGCAATCCTGGCGGCAGCCAACCCCGCTCTTGGAAGGTATGACGCGTACAGAACTGTAGCTGAAAACATATCCCTTCCCGTGACTATTCTCTCAAGGTTTGACTTGATATTTGTCTTGAGGGATGTGCCAGAGAAGGAACGTGACTCCCAGATGAGCGAACATATCCTTGAGATGCACAGGATGGGAATCTCTCCTGCAGAGGCACCGATGCAGTCAGATCTTTTGAGGAAGTACATCGCCTATGCCAAGGGGATAACGCCAACGCTAACCCCAGAGGCCTTGAGACACCTCAAAGAGTTTTATTTGGAGATGCGTTCTGCTAGTGAGGCTGAGGGTTCGCCCATTGCCATAACCGCACGTCAGTTGGAGTCGCTGGTCAGGATAGCCGAGGCCAGGGCACGAGTTGCGTTGAGAGAAGAGATTTTAGATGAGGACGCTGAGCATGCCATTGCCATTATGAAAAGGTCGCTTGAAGAGGCGGGTATTGATGTTTCTACGCGTAAGATTGACATTGACATTATAATGACCGGTAAACCCAAGAGTCAGCAAGATAAGCTGCGCGCAGTCCTGAACGTCTTAGTGGAGATGGAGAAAGAGACAGGAATCGTTAAGAGAGACGATCTCCTAGACAAGCTGAGTAGTGAATTCGATATCCAAAGGGTAGATGCTGAAAGGCTGATAGGCATTCTGAGAAGAGATGGCACCGTGTTTGAACCCAGAGAGGGATACTTGAAGAAGACTTAAACAGAAAAAGGGTTGAACTTGCTTCTTAACGAGTTAAGGATACCTGACAAGGCGAGAAAGATTCTAACGGACTCAGGCATTACCGAGCTTTTCCCTCCACAGGAAGAAGCCATCAAAGCCGGGGCTCTAGAAGGCAAGAATCTTGTATTAGCCAGTCCAACGGCTTCTGGTAAAACTCTCGTAGCTGAATTTTGCGCCCTAAAACATGTTCTTGAACACGACGGAAAAGTCCTTTACCTTTCGCCCCTACGGGCTCTCGCAAGCGAGAAATATGCGGAGTTTAAGAAGTACACAGCGTTAGAGAAAGCCCATGGCGCACGAGTCAGGATAGGCATAAGCACAGGTGATTACGACAGTAGCGATCCTTGGCTGGGAAAGTTTGACATAATTATAGCCACAAACGAGAAGGGCGATTCGCTGCTGAGGCACAGAGCACCTTGGATGGATGATCTCACACTCGTCATCGCCGACGAGATCCATCTACTCAACGACGCGGAAAGGGGACCAACCTTAGAAGTTGTGCTCGCCCGTCTACTACAGGTGAACCCTGACATCCAAGTATTAGCGTTAAGCGCTACTGTAAGAAACGCTGAAGAAATAGCAGAATGGCTCAAGGCTATTCCCGTCACGACCAAATGGAGACCAGTCACTTTGAGAGAAGGAGTCCTCCTAGACAGAGAGGTCCAGTTCAAGGATGGGGGCTCAACCAGGATAGAGAAGAAAGTCAGCAACTCCTCCATAAACCTGGCATTGCACAGCGTTGAAAATGGCGGACAAGCGCTGATCTTCGCATCAACTAGGAGAAACGCCGTTGGCCTTGCCAAGAAGACCGCCCCTAGGTTGTACAGCATTCTCTCAAAGCCTGTGCAACGTTCTCTTAGCCGGATTGCTGATTCCATTGTCAGCTCTGGAGAGCGGACGAGGATAAGCGCCATGCTTGCTGACCTTGTTAAGCAAGGTGTCGCCTTTCATCATGCTGGCCTATCTTCGGCTCATAGGAAAATTATTGAGGACTCATTTCGCGAAGGTAAGATCAAAATTTTGACCGCCACGCCGACCCTCGCCTTTGGCGTCAACCTTCCCGCTAGGATGGTGATCATAAGCGACTACAGGCGATATGAGCCCGGATATGGCTATTATCCCATCACTGTGCTTGAGTATAAGCAGATGGTTGGGCGAGCTGGCCGTCCGAAATACGACAAGATTGGTGAGTCCATTCTCATCGCCAAGACAGAGGAGGAAAGAGATTACCTCTACACTAGTTTCGTGCTTGCTAAGCCGGAGAGAATTTGGTCGAAGCTCGGCGTTGAGAAGATATTGAGGTCTCACGTCTTGGCGACCATAGCCTCAGAGTTCGCCCATTCGGAACAGGGCGTCTACGATTTCTTCAACAGAACCTTATACTCCTTCCAGTATGATCTGAAGGCAATTAGAGGGATCATTGGCAAGATTCTGAAGTTTCTTTACGATGAGAAGATGATTGACGTTAGTGGGCAGGATTTCAAAGCAACCCAGTTCGGCAGAAGGGTTTCCCAACTTTACATCGACCCGATGTCAGCGATACTTATCCGTGACGGGCTTCGAAGTAAACCGGCAAGATTGACAGATATCAGCTTCTTGCACATGGTTGCTCACACGCCTGACATGTTTCCGAAGTTCCGATGCTCGAACCGCGAGATCGACCGAGTCGCCCTATTCCTAGAGAAGCACAGTGACCAGCTACTTTTTGAGAAGCCGAACGAGGTGGCCGATGAAATCGCCTACGAAGAGTTCCTCGCCGAGGTTAAGACGGCATGGATTCTCAAGTCGTGGATAGAAGAAACCTCTGAAGACGAGATGATCGAAAGCTTCGGGGTTGAGCCTGGAGACCTCTACCGTCTCATCTCAACAGCCGAGTGGCTTCTTTACGCCTCTATTGAGCTGGCGAAACTACTAGGGCACAAAGACGTTTTGCCCCTAATTTCTGATGTACGAGAGAGAGTTGCGAAGGGCGTTAAGGCAGAGTTGCTTCCGCTTACAAGACTCGAAGGCATAGGCAGGGTAAGAGCACGCAGGCTCTATGACGCAGGACTAAGGTCTATCGAGGACCTTCAAAGGGCTCAGCTCAGCGAACTCGTAAGCCTCCCAACGATAGGCCCAGGAGTTGCCAAGAGGATCAAGGAACAGATAGGCGGTTATGTCAAACGCAAGGAATGGAAACGCATATCAGAAGAGGAAAAGGCTGAGCAGCAGGCTCTAACTAACTACTACGAATAGGAATTAAGAACCTTTCAATAGTGTCCTTTCATTCATAGCCTACTTTATAGGTAAAGGACATCTTGCCGTAAGAAATGAGTGAAATGCCTCACTCAGATGTTTGCTGAACAACTGAAATTTCCTATTTCTCTAATCTTATATATGTTAAAGCCGCACTATGAACATTAAAAGAGTCGATTACCATGAAGAACCATGACCCTGTTTTCAACGTAGATACATCACATAGTCCTTATGTCAAGCTACGTCCTGTTCCCATCGAGAATGTGCGTTTGGAGGATTCATTCTGGGCTCCGAGGCTGAGAACTCTCCGCGAAGTCACTCTTCCAGCACAGCACAAGTTGCTTGAAGAGACTGGCCGCCTTTCCAATTTTCGACGTGCCGCAGTAAAGGAGAAGGGAGATTTCAAGGGCCTATTCTTCAACGATTCTGATATCTACAAATGGGTTGAAGCCGTAGGTTTTTCGCTTGCAAGCACCTTTGACACCAAATTGTATGCTTTGGCCGTGCAAGTCATCTCGGACATCGCGGCTGCGCAGGATAAGGATGGTTACTTGGATACCTACTTTACTTTTGACCGGAAGAAGGACCGCTGGACCAACCTTCGGGACATGCATGAACTTTACTGCGCAGGCCACCTCATTCAGGCTGCTATTGCCTTTTACCGCGCCACCGGAGACCGTAATCTGCTGGAAGTGGCTTGCAAGGTTGCTAATCACATTGCAGGCATATTTGGTCCAGGCAAGCGGGTTGGGACGCCGGGTCATCCTGAAATCGAGATGGCTCTTGTGGAACTTTACCGTGCGACAGCGAAGCAAGACTATCTAGATTTGGCGAAGTTCCTTTTAGATAGCCGAGGGAAAGGGGTGATTGGTGGCAGCCAATACCATATCGATCATAAGCCTTTCAGGGAACTGACTGAGATTGTTGGGCATGCCGTACGTTCGCTTTATCTGAACTGTGGAGCTGCAGATATTTATATGGAAAGTGGCGACCGAACGCTCTGGGAGGCGCTTACTCGTCTCTGGCACAGCATGACTGAACGCAAAATGTACGTCACGGGCGGCGCGGGTGCCCGCTACGAGGGCGAAGCCTTCGGCGACGACTACGAACTCCCAAATGTAAGAGCTTACGCCGAGACATGCGCCGCCATAGCCAACGTGATGTGGAACTGGCGGATGCTGCTGGTTACTGGCGAGGCAAGATTTGCTGACATCATGGAGCTCGCGCTCTACAATGGAGTTCTCTCAGGGATCTCGCTTGATGGAAAAGAGTACTTCTACGTCAACCCGCTGGCGGATCGAGGAAAACACCGCCGCCAACCATGGTTCGAGTGTGCCTGCTGCCCGCCTAACATCGCAAGGTTACTGGCTTCATTGCCGGGATACTTCTATACCGTCTCGTCTGAAGGCATATGGGTGCACCTCTATGCTCAGAGTAAGGCGCATCTTGACTTAACGGGAAACCATGTTAATGGCGTTCAGCGGACCGATTATCCGTGGAACGGAAGGATCGAGGTAATCCTTGATCCTCAGAAGCAGGCAGCTTTCAGTCTGTTCTTACGCATCCCGGGTTGGTGCCGAGAGGCAACAGTTCTAGTAAACAATCAAACGGTTGAGAAGCCAGTTGAACCTGGAACCTATCTGGAGATACACCGACTTTGGAACCGGGGAGATCGTGTCCATCTATCTTTTGCTACGCCTGTAGAGCGTGTGACATCCCATCTCTATGTGATGGAGAACGCTGACAAGGTGGCCTTGAGGCGTGGACCCATAATCTATTGCTTGGAACAGGTGGACAACCAGAACTGCGACGTATGGACATTAATGCTGCCAACAGACTCTCTGCTGGAAGCCGAATGGATGCCTAACCTGTTAAACGGCATAACAATAATCAGAGGAGAAGCCTTAACGCCTGAGAGAGAAGTACTTGAAGACAAACTATTTCAAATGACAGAACAGGCTGTGCCCAAGGTTCGCCCTGTGCGGTTCACAGCAATACCATACTATGCGTGGGCGAACCGCGAACCTGGCCCGATGACTGGCTGGCTGCGTTCGGCAACACGCTAACCTACCATCGTATAAGACTGACTTCAAACTACCCAAGATTTTTCTAGGTGGGTTGCCAGCTTCTCTGGCTTCACGCAGCCGAAGACTGCACTAATACCGGAGACGGAGCACGGTTTAACTTCCGAGTTCGGAATGGGATCGGGTGTTCCCGCGCCCTATGGCCGGCAACCCGATTTTACTTGAAGACTGTTGTTCTTTAACTTTTCGCTTCTTAAATAATAGCGTAAAACGTAACCTATATATGCCGATCCTTCAGAAACAGATTTGGATGTGGGGCTGTAGTCTAGCAACTTCCTACCTTTGCGGTAGGCTGCTGGACAGGCATGACGACAGCTAACATAGAAAAGACTCGCCGTTAAGGGCTCCAGAAGGCAGCAGACGGGTTTGCGGACCATGATGGGATGAAGAAGTTCTGGAGCGGTGAAGAAACCCGTAGGAACAGGGCTTCTCGAAGAAGGACCCTGTTCTGGGGAGAGGCCGTCGGTTCAAATCCGACCAGCCCCACCATATAAGTCCTTTCAGTTTCTGAATTGAGCAGGCGGAAGACTCGCGAAGATTATCGACTGAAACACGGTACGATCTGATTAGCCAGTGGAAATTCATGCTGATAGATCAATAGTTCAGAGGACCAAAAAGGCTTTAGGACAATCGGTCACGATTCTTTCAGACATCATGCTTTAGCTATCTTAAAGATATATACTGGTTGTCCAGAGATAGCATGGGGCAGAGCACTTGGAGACGAGTCTTCCTTTGAAGCGGCATCCTAGGCTTTCAGTGGCGGTTCCAGCGTCTCTCGTCTCGGACGTTCCACACTTGAGGGAGAAGACTTCTAAGATTGGTTTGACCGGCCGGGCTTTGGCAATATTCCGCGTGGACGACGTTGTCATCTTTCCAGACCACATCACCCGGGACCAGAGACGGGAAGCGGAACTTATCGCTACAATCCTATCTTACATGGAGACCCCTCAATACCTTAGAAGACGCCTCTTCAAAATTAGGCCGGAGCTGCGTTATGTTGGAATACTACCACCCTTACGGACACCTCATCACCCCTTGCAGAACAAGAAGAAAGACTTAAAAATCGGCGAGTTCCGTGAAGGCCTCGTCGCAGCCACCGATCAGAGTGGGATACGCGTAGACATCGGCGTGGAACACCTGATCTCGGCGCCCAATACACGGGTTCCCGTGGATACCCGCATCACTGTGAAAGTTGTTGAGGCCGGGGAAAACCCGAGGGTTGAACTCGCAAACCCCGATGAGATCGAAGTCTATTGGGGCTACAAAGTAACCGTTTCGAAGGTTCCACTCGGAAAAATGTTGAAAGAGAAGTCCTTCGACCTTGTCATAGCAACCTCTAGACGCGCAGAACCACTTATGAAGGTTGTAGACCAGATCGCAGGGAAATGGAGAAGAGCAAAGCAAGTACTAGTGGCCTTTGGGTCTCCAGCAGAAGGTCTCCAGGAGATCGTAGGCCAAGAAGGGTTTAAGCTTGAGGAACTTGTAGACATCGTGGTAAACACAATCCCGAGCCAGGCAACTGAGACCGTGCGGACAGAAGAAGCCCTGTATGCAACGCTAGCGGCACTAAACCTCTTAACAACTTGAAACGACCCAAAAGTAACTCGTGGTAGTTTTCTTAGTCTTCGTGTATGATTTCGATTCTGTGCACAGAGCTGAGGTTTATGAATACTTCGCTCCGGTCTTCTCGGCTTACGACTTGCGGTATGGGCTGCGCTATGGTGGATCTAAGAACAGTCGCCTTCGCGTCCGAGAGCCATATGCCTGGAGGCTCCCTTGTCACTGCCGTTAAAACACCTTCATACCCATAAGACTGGTCCAGAATAACGTGGATCATCTGACCCAGATGGCGTTCAAGCATGTGGAAAACTGTTGGCGGCGGAGCCTTCCCCGACATGAGTACCCATAACAAGATAAAAAGACTAGGCGTATAAGCCTTTCTATAGTTTTGGAACCCAAATCAGATACCAAAGAGCCCTTCCTCATGCCTTCTTTTCTGGCTTTTTCCTATTTTTCTCCCAAAAAAGCGTCAAGCAGACCTTTTGGAATGAGCAAGATAGTGTAAATAGTGTTCTCTTAGACCTTAACCTTTTTGAACAGGTAACCGAAACTATGTAAGGAGCTCCAAGATGACACGAGACCTTAGGAGAGAATATACAGATAAGCTAGCCAGACGTTACACATCTCTATTTACACTTCCCTCACACGGGAACATAATCATATTCTTGTGTATAGAGGGCATAGCCACTGGCGTCGTCACAGAGCTCCCTTACGATCCCTCTCTCTATGGACTCGCTGTTGGGCTACTGCTGGGAATTTTGCTGTTCTCCGCGACAAGGTTCGGAAACTATCTGACAGCTCACATTTTTCTCAGAGAAGACATCGTCTTCACCTATAGGAGATGCACATTTCTCTCGTTGGCATCCAATCTGTTTCTTCTCGTCTTTGGCTTCATCGCATCCCTAACCTCAAGTTCCTTCAGCAATATGGACCTGTGGCTCAAGGTGGCTTCGATAGGCGTATTTGCTGCTCTAACTCTTAGGTTTCTCGTGTTATACACGGTCTCTTTTGCCAACTCATTAAGAATCTTCATGTCAGCCATGTTTCAGCCATTATTATTCCTGATCTTGCTCTCGTTGGTCCCTCTCTTGTTTCGTGGGCTTCAACCACAACTTTTCCTATACTTTATCGTTGCCACAGCCGCGGCTTTTCTCGGGGTCTACATTTTCACGGCATCGGTTAATAAAGTAGGCATAAAAACTTTGGGAATCCCGTCGATCAAAATTTTAAAAGCATTCATTGCTAACTGGACCGAAGGCCTAGAGAAGCCTCTTGAAGAAATCCTTGAACAGCTCGGGGTAGAACGTGAAGTGAAAGTGTCTATGATCGCCTTCAGAACCGACAAAAGGATGAAAGCAGCCATTGTTGTCCCGGGCATTCATCCTGGACCATTCAAAAATGTTGGCAGCAGCGCCATCCCAAGCATAATCCAGAAAGCCCTGGGGGAAAAGTTCGGATGCGTAGTTTCGGTTCCACACGGGATTTCGGGGCATGAACTTGACCTTTCTTCGCAACATCAAAACGAGAAAGTTCTGAACCAGATTATTAAAGTCTCAGAATTCGGCTCGTTCAACCCTCATGCAACTCCATTTCTAAGCCTTAAGAAAGACAAGGCCACCGTGGGCTGCCAAATATTCGGAGATTGTGCCTTACTTACGTTGACATTGGCACCGGAGACAATGGAAGATCTGCCTCTTGAACTGGATGACTTTATCACACAGAAAGCAAAGGCCATAGGGCTGGCTGGAACTATCGCTATAGACGCTCATAACAGCATCGAAGGGCCTTTTGATCCAGAGGAAGCAGTGTCTTCAATAAAGGAAGCTGTGACATCTGCCTTAGATAAGGCAACAGATCTTGTACAGTCACGTTTTGAAGTAGGCGCTGCACAGATAGTAATGGAACATTTCGGCATCAAGGATGGGATGGGTCCCGGGGGCATATGTGTAGTGATAGTGAAGGTCGGTGATCAGAAGACAGGGTATGTAACCCTTGACGGAAACAATATGGTTTCAGGCCTACGTGAAAAAATGCTTTCAAGCCTTAAGGAACTCGAAATAGACTGCGGGGAAATCTTGACCACAGACACGCACATAGTCAATGCTGTTGTTATGGCTGACCGAGGATATTACCCGATGGGCGAAGTAATCGACCATGACCTATTGGTTGAGCACACAAAGATGGCTGTAGCAGAAGCCTTGAAGAACCTCGAACCTGCTGAGGTATCATGGCTTCAAGAAAACATTCAGGGTGTCAGGACAATAGGCGAGCAACAGATTGATGATTTATCCTTAATGGTCGATAGGGCGGCAAGGAGGGCTAAGAAAATTTCCCCAATTGTTTTTCCAGCGACAGGAATCCTCTTAACTCTCTTAATCATCCTTATTTAAGAATCTAACTCGATGAGGCATAGAAAGACATAAGAAGCTATAGAGAGCTTATAGACTATCCAAAGTTGAGTGTAGATGAGCACAGAGAGTCAGAAAAGGAGGGAGCCTAGTATGGCCAAGGAAAAAGCCCAGAGGAGAACAGAGAAAAGAGTCGAGAAGATAACTGAAGAGAAACCGGCAGAGAAGCCAGTGGTGAGACAAGTGGAAAAAGCTGACGAAGGCTTAGTGTTGGTTGGACAGAAGCCTGTAATGAAGTATGTAGTCGCCTGTTTGACTTCCTTCAATACAGGTGTTAAGAAAGTAGTGGTCAAAGCTAGGGGAAGAGCCATCAGCAGAGCAGTAGACACAGCAGAGCTTCTACGCCGCGCGTTCCTTAAGGACGTAGATGTCGAGAAGATCGAAATCGGCACAGAGGAGATGGAGAGACCTGACAGGCCAAAATCAAATGTCTCCACGATGGAAATAGTGCTGGTCAAAAAGTAAAAGCCCACCGCAAGCAGGATTTTTTTTGAATCTTTCAAGCGAAGGTCATTAAGCTAGCCGTTGACTTTTTTCCATGCATGATCCGAACGAAAGGCATGAGCCATCTATGCCCGGCTTCTGTCCTTTCATCTATATGCGATGCGTTGAAAACCCTCATGAGGCTTTACGGCTTTTTGTTCAGTATCGCTGTGTCCGTCGAAGAATCAACATGAAGTTCTAAACGTCCGCCGCTGTATTCTCTAACCTTAGCTCTGAAGACTTCTAGAATTGTACCGCTCCTTATTGTTGACAGCTCGTCTACCTTGCTGTTCCATAAAACAGTCATCACCGTGCCGCTGTCATCTTTGAGCTCTAGATGTCTCACTTTCCCTTCACCACCATCTTCTCTTTCAAAGGTCGACATGGGAAAAACCTCCCCCACGGCACCTAATACATTGACTATTATCTCTTTCCCTGTCAGCTCCCCTATCCTCTTAGTGAAGCTGGTCAATGGTGGAAATTCGTCTTTAGGAACATCGGGGGGCGCTAACTCAAGATTTCCCTTCAAGCCGATATTTAATTCTGGTCTTCCATCAAGACCCAAGCGCACATATCCATGCGAAAACCTTACTATCAGACCGGTCAGGTTCTCAATGTTTGTCAAGTCTGCCTTATCATCCCATAGAACAGTTTTAGCCTGTCCGGTCTTGTCGGCTATAAGCAGACGTCTTGCCCTTCCTTCTGCCCCATCTGAACGCACAAACTTCTGGAGAGGATTGACAAGAATTACGCGAGCTACGATGGTAACGTCGTTTAGTCCTGAAACGAGATTGTTGATTAGCATATCCTTCCTAAACGTGGATTTTGAAGGCTCAATCCCAAGCTCAGACGCTACTGCACGAGCTGCGCTCTCGCGAGTAAGGAACCCCTTTGCGTTCCTCTCCTTCTCCTCAATCATCTCAATGACTTCTTGCCACGTCAGATCGGGCCGATTCGAAAGTATACGTTGTATTGTCTCTTCAAGCGACATCTTCCAACACTCAAACCGTTCTGAACAAAGAACGCGAGTATATTAAAGCTTATTTGAGTCGAACCTATCAATATTCTTGGGTTAGGCAAAGTGTTTAACTCCGCAACACTTGTCACCTTGGGGTTCGCACTCATCTTCACAGGTTTCATAATCATCTTTCTCGCATCTCTCTCAATGTTCTTCAAGGAATACCGTGTTCGCGGCAAGACGAAGGGAGGAGGCCTAGTGATGATCGGACCCATACCGATAGTCTTTGGCACAGATAGAAAAACTGTCAAGATACTTCTCTTACTATCAGTGATACTCATGATTCTCGCCATAGTCTTGATGTTGCTTCCAAGTCTCATTCTCTAGCTCGGAGCGGACGTTTTTGGCGACCAGAGTATGTGAGATTTGCGGGAAGAGGTCCGCCAGATATGTCTGCCAAGAATGCAACCGTAATGTCTGCGAGCGATGCCTCGAGCCTCACACTTGGCTCTGCATGGAATGCTATGGGAAGCTCGCTCAGCAAGCCCCGAAAGCGGAAGCAGAAGGCATTCCTCTGCCATCTTTTATGAAATTTTTACTTATAGGCTTCTCCCTGATTATCATAGGCATCGTAATAGTGGCAATTGCCTCCTTAGTTTACGGCCTGCCTAGCTCTTTGGGCCTAGTTGTATTCATTGGCCCAATTCCAATAGTACTTGGAGCAGGCGAATACTCCTTCCTGGCCGTTATTTTCGCGGTCATCCTTACAATCATGAGTATAGTACTCTTCTTAATCATGCGGAGACAGAAAGTAGTCGAGATCCTACATTGAGATGAAGGCGACCATTAGAAACTGGCGTCAAAAGTATATGGGCAAGTAAGTTATGGGCAAATTATTTAAGCACAAATGGATTAACGGTACACAGGGAGTGTAGACTATTACATCAATAAACAAGAAAGGAGTGGATTCTACGTTGACTAGAGAAAGCTCGGAGGTTGAGGTTTGGCGAAGTCTCTCAGCACGTGCATTTATCTTAGCTCTGGTCTTCGAGATACCATTACTCTTCCTCTCTGTCATCATTAACAACTACACAGACAAGAATATGACCTATGGCGCCTTCGTGATTCCGATGTTCTATGTAGTCTTGGCAGCTGCTGCGCTCGGTAAATTCAGCAACAAGTTAAGGTTGACATCTAGAGAATACATGGTGATCTTCACAGCGATGTCAATGATGGTAGGATCATACTACTTCTCCAAAGGCATCGCAGGCGAAGAAGGAATGCATCAATTCGATTGGTTAGTAGGAATGGAAGGTCAAGTCTTCGGAGATGCAGACTGGCTTTGGGGTCGTCCAGGGAGCTGGAACGACATGACTCCATGGTTCATCTTCCCGACAGGAAACATAAGGTTTGTGCTTGGCGACATTCTACTGAACGGCATGAGACCTGGGATGGCTTTTGACATGTCGCCGCTAGTAGTTCCAATACTTTTCTGGTCAGCTTTGGTACTCCTCTACAGTTTCATAGGGTTGTTTGTGGTCTTCGGCCTAGTTGGAAAGCCGTGGGTTGAAGAAGAACGCCTCTTTTTCCCACTTGCTGTACCTCACATGTATCTCTTCAAGACTGCTGAAGAAATTGATCCTAATAGGAACCAGTCAAGGCTATTCAACCTGAAGGATCCGACGATCAAAGTCTTCTGGGGAAGCATAATCATAGGGTTTCTGCTGTCAATGGGTCCTTTCATTAGTGAAGTCTATCCGCCGGCAGCCATCGTGATGCCCACAGCTTGGTGGGGGGAGACGACAGTAAGGATGGACGCGCTTGCTGCAACTTTGCCCGGCGCCTATTCCACTGGACTATTGTTCTACGATATGTCGATATTATGGCTTCTGGCGCCAAATGATATTCTCTACACATCAATATTCGTGTACATTGTCTTCGGCGTTATATGGCAGTCCGTGGCTGTCAGTATGAGAATCATACCTTATACGCCAGGGATCGAGTTCCTCAACCCTTGGGATGACGTCCCCGCATGGTGGGAACCATTCCCCTACGGCAGTATCGGAAGTGTTGGCGTAGGGCTGGGTATCGCCCTATGGCTTGTTTGGAGACTTAGACATAGAATCAAGCAGCTCATCTCAACCTTGAGAGGAGAGGACATTGTCGAACATGGCCTATCCCTGAAAAGCGTCACATGGTTCGGTATTGCTTCAATGGTCGCGTGGGTTGTCCTTTTGACTGCGGCTGGATCGCCTTTCCTTATGAACTTGGGTATGGTAGTCATATTGATCTTGTACGCGATTCTGGTAGCTAGGATTTGGGCCATGTTCTATTGGCATACTCAGCAGTTCACTGACAACTCTTTTGCTTTAGAGGTGCCTTACTATACTGGATCCCAACTAGGCTACTGGAACCCAATGGAGAACTTTGGGAGTTGGGATAACCCGAACCCGTCGGCCGCGTGGTACGTCTACAATCGAACCCAGTGGGCTGTCGGAACTTGGACAATGATGTTTCACACTTTGACTTCGGGAAGCTTAGTGAACCTATACAAGATTGCCCATTACAACCAACTGAACTTGAAGCATGTGATGATCCTCACAATCATGTGCTCTACGGTCTTTGTCGTTCTCGGTCAAGTCATAACATACTGGATTCTTGGCCACTCAGGAGGCTACGCGAATACAAACGCTTGGGAATGGACTCTTTGGGCTCCAGAAGGAGGGTATTGGAGTGGGTCCGACTGGGGACCAACACGTTATTCATTCCAAAACGACCTCATCTACATGATTGGTGGCGCACTTGTCGCAATCGCTATCTACCTCATCAGACTGAGATTCGCTTGGTTCTTCATCTCTCCTGAAGCGCTATACGCTAACTTGTTCCTGCCAAACTACTGTTGGTTGGCCGCGGCAATCGCCCTGATCGTCAAGACGACAGGCATAAGAACTGTCGGCATCAGAAGGTTCGAGGAATATATAATGCCAGCAGCAGCAGGTGTTGTCATAGGCTTCGGAGCTCCATGGTTCTTAGCCATGCTGGTAAACTTCGCCAATGTGGCTTGGCCTAGATTCATGAGTCTATTCGTACCATAGGCTGCAATAGCCAATTCCCTCTTTTTTATGCCCCATGTCCCCAAATTTTTGGCAATGTAGCCATCGGAAGAGAAAAACAGAAGAGAGAAACGGTAAGCTTTAAAATATTGTTCTGGATTATTTGAGCGACTGGTCTAAGCGTTTTCACATTAATGTGGAAGGCGAGTGTGTATATGGGAAGCACGGAATCGCATCCATCGGCAAAGACTGAAAAAGAAAAAGGTCTGGTCCATCTTTACACCGGAGACGGCGAAGGTAAGTCGATAACCGCTTTTGGGCTGGCCCTAAGGTCCGTCGGTCACGGCCTAAAAGTCATCATTGTCCAATTCATGAAGGGACGGAAAGATATTGGCGAATACAAAATAAAGGATAAGCTATGCCCAGAATATGAGATTCACCAGTTTGGACGCAAAGAATTCATAGATCTAAAGAAGCCAAGTCCTGCTGACTTCAAACTTGCTCAAGATGGGCTTGCCTTCGCCAAGGAAGCCCTGCAAAGAAAGCCGCATCTGTTGATCCTAGACGAAATAAACCTCGCCGTAGCCATTGGTCTCCTCAAACTAAAGGACGTCATAGACCTTTTGGACAAGACTCCTACGTCTACGACTGTTGTTCTGACAGGTAGGATGGCGCCTAAAGAGCTAATAGATAGAGCTGACCTAGTTACAGAGATGCGCGAGATAAAACACCCAATCAAGAAGGGGGTTCCAGCCCGGAAGGGGATTGAGTACTGATGAGCCTCACTTCACAATGACAGAGGACCTGGATAACCAGAGAAAAGCGAGCCTAGCAATGTTTCTCAACAGTGCCCTACTGGGTGATGGGGTGCTTTCTTCTTTCTCGCCATACATCATGTATAAGAAGACTAGGCAGAGCGCAATGAGTGTGAGCCCCATTAAGACGAGCATGACCATTGTGAAGTACTCATCAATGCCCATGGTTCCATTCGACCCTCAACTATTTTAGCGCTCCAGATATTTAAGTGGTAACCTTTTTCCATTCTCTCATGAGAACATCGTGGAAGTCGTCACCTTCATCTATCTTATCATACCAGCCCAAACACTCAGCAATTTTCTGAGCGATCAGATGATAGCACAGGTGAGCCTTTTTTTCCATGATATTGAAATAGAAATCGTCGCATGAACAGAAGTCTGCAGCTGGCATAACAAGGTAGTCTCTTTCTCTGCCGACCACAATCCATACAACTCTGCCGCTTGGCTCGAAAGTGTACTTCTTCACTCTATCGTCTCTTACGGCTTCCCAGGCTTTAAGGAACCGGGAACCGAAAACTTCAGCGAGGCGGGTTAGATGTTCGCCTGTAATCTTACCTTCCCTCTTTGCTTCCTCGCAGATGCTCTTAAGAGCGTCAGTCTCAGCTTCGCCTTTCCCCAACCCTGCAAGCTCCTAAAGATGAAGTCGCCCATTGAGGTAATAACACTTATGTGATAACTTCTGAATTTACGTTTTAATGTGACCGGGGATGGAAGTGTCACTACACCGTATTGTGTAAAAACCTTTTTTCTCAGCCTTCTCAGCAAAGTCCAGCATCTTTCAGAGCTCATACTACTCATGTGGAGCAAAGAAGCCGAACCTTATGGTCATGCAATTATCTTGGTATTTGCTCCACAATTAATACAGACTAGATGTTATTATCCAAATGCTCTGACGTAGAAAGGCTAAAAACGCTGTATACAACGAGATATTAGGCAGATGCCAATGCGTTTCAGGGCGAGTTAAGATGAAGTACAATATCTTCATAGCGTCCAGATCCTTTGGTAGAATTGTTGATGACGGGGTAAAACTTCTAGCAAAAGAGGCTATACTAATTAGGAATCCCTACGACAGGGCCCTAAGTTCAAGCGAGCTTAAAGAGAGTCTAAGAGACATTGACGCAGTCCTACTGGGCAACGATGTTTGTGACTCCAGTGTTCTAAGCTCAACCAAAAGACTAAGAGTCGTTAGCCGTCACGGAGTCGGATTGGATAATGTAGACCTGGAATCTGCGACTGAGAATGGTATAGTAGTGACTTATACTCCAAGCGTGAACAAGGTGGCAGTCGCTGAACATACAATGGCGCTTATCCTTTCTCTCTTGAGGAGAATCCCTGAAGCAATCTTATCTTTGAGGTCAGGCAAATGGGAGGGTCCTAGATTAACCGGTACTGAGTTAGCTGGCAAAAAACTCGGGATCGTTGGCTTAGGCGCCATCGGGACAGAGGTTGCGAGGCGAGCTAGATGCTTCGATATGGTTGTCTCCTACTACGATATTAGACGAAGAAAAGACTTAGAAGTAGAATTGAAGATTGTTTACAGACCCCTAAGGAAGCTGCTCAAAGAATCTGACATAGTATCTCTGCATGTGGCTTTGACGCTTAGAACGAGAGGGATGATTGGCAAGGAAGCAATCGGCATTATGAAGAAAGGGGCTTACTTAATCAACACCGCAAGAGGAGAGATAGTAGACACCGCAGCCCTAGTCAGTGCACTGAAAGAGAATAAGATAGCCGGGGCGGCTTTGGACGTGTTTGACAAGGAACCGCCAGACTTTGATCATCCACTCTTCAAGTTGGACAACATCATCATAACTCCTCATATCGGCGCATACACAATAGAAGCCATTAGAAAAACGGATTTAACATCAGCGGACAATATCATAAGGGTGCTTCGCGGTCAAAAGCCTAATTACGTGGCGAACGAAGAAGTCTTCTCAAGAAGTAACCTCAGACTACAACCTCAGTAAGACATTGTAACCGCAGCAACTCGTTGTTCTCATCCAGCCTGAGAGACACTGAAAGACCTGCATAGTCTTATTTAGACCCAGTGGACATATAGCTCCAACAAGCAGCGGAGGATTTATTCACCTTGAAAGTTAAACCGCCTTTCTTTATGGCTCATGATATAGGCACAACGGGAGACAAGGCCAACCTTTGGGATTCTGAAGGTAACCTTGCCGCGAGCTTCATTGCAAGATATCCTACCTCTTACCCAAAAGAAGGATGGGCTGAGCAGGACCCTAAAGATTGGTGGTTATCTTTTGTAACGGCCACAAGAGAGCTTATGAGAATCTCTGATGTAAGCCCCAAAGAAGTCCGCGTAGTAAGCTTCAGTGGTCAGATGATGGGATGCCTTCCCGTAGACAAAGAAGGAGAACCCCTTCACCCAGCCGTTATCTGGATGGATACTAGAAGCATCGAACAAGCTGAGCTTATAAGGAAGATAATAGGGGAGATGGGCTACTACAAGATAAGTGGCCTGAGGTTAAGTCCTACGTGGTCTCTACCCAAGATTATATGGATGAGAAACAATAAGCCCAAAATCTTCGAAAAGGCCTACAAGTTCCTACAAGCCAAAGACTTCGTCGTTTTGAAGCTGACAGGCAAGTTCTTGACAGATTACTCCGATGCATCTCTATCGGGTGCTCTCAACGTGGGAAAACAAGAATGGGCTTACGAGTTATTAGAAGAGCTAGAAATCATGCAAGAAAAATTTCCCCCGATAGAACCCTCATCTCACATAGCTGGCGAGCTAGAAAGTGACACCGCAAGTTACCTGGGCTTAGCGCCAGGGACGAAGGTTGTGGTCGGCGGGGGAGATGGACCTTGTGCAACCGTAGGAGCAGGAGCAGTAGAGGACGGGATGATGTACAATTATATCGGAGCGTCATCATGGATATCGGTCTGCACTTCGAAGCCTCTGTTCGATGAGAAGATGAGAATCTTCAACATGTGGCATCTAGACCCACATCTTCTCACCCCTGCAGGTACTATGCAGATGGCCGGAGGTTCATATGAATGGCTGAAGACCGTGATGTGTGACAGTGAAGATTCAATATCCAAAATGCTAGGGTCAAGCGCTTATGACATCATGAACCTTGAAGCTGAACACGCTCCGCCTGGATCAAGCAAGCTGCTGTACCTTCCCTACTTAATGGGAGAGCGTGCCCCTTGGTGGAACCCATATGCCAGAGGAGTGCTCCTAGGCCTTTCGCGCAGTCATACCAGAGCACATATCATACGGGCTGTCATAGAAGGCGTGTTCTTCAACCTTAAAGTGGTTCTAGATACTTTCAGCGAACTCGGCTACAAAGCAGAGGAAATAAGGCTCATAGGAGGAGGAGCAAAGAACCACCTATGGCGCCAGATAGCCTGCAACATTTACTCTCTTCCAGTATTAAAATCGAAGTATCCAGAAGAGGCTACATCACTGGGCGCTGCTATAGCTGCCATGGTGGCAGTCGGCCACATAAGAGATTACAAAGAATCTAAGCATCTAATATACTTCGAAGAGAGGCTTGAACCCAACCTTGAGCTTATCTCTAAATATGATAGGATGTACAGGTTCTTTGTGAAGCTCTACTTGGTTCTCGAACCGATGTTTAGAGAGCTCGCAGAGCTTACTCCCTAACCTCCATAATATTGCACTTTGTTAGGAATTGAAGATGAAGTATATTGACTCAACGTTCCTAGCTTAATTTTGCTAGACGGTCAAGAGTTCCTAGAAAAGTTCCATCAAGTAGGTATGCTTCACCCTTCTCTAAGTTTACGCTTCCAGAACGCAGAACAGGGCCGATGAACTCTCGGAATCTTTTCTGCTTTGTGATAGTAGACCGATTTATGGCTTGTCCGCCTAAGAAGTCGTTGAATGAGGGCATTATGAGAAGGTTCTCAGTCTTGAGATCAACGTTGAACTTGGTTCTCAACACGTCTCGGGGATTTTCTTTCTTCCTTAGCCGAACATGGTGGCGCCTAAGTACAAATCCTGCTAATTGCTCTCCGTTACATGGCGCCCTAACCCAGACTTGTCTTGTTATGCGAAAGCCCATTGGGTCCTCAAAGACAACAACGGGGTGAACATGCCCAATGACTAAGGTATTGCATCCAAGCATTCTGACATAAGGCCATGTATGACCGTGAAAGAGCCCTACATCCCCAATAATCACCCCTTGTGGGGAAGAGATCTCCACATTTTCGGGCAGCAAAGGTTCTAAGTCTCCATCGTGGTTGCCAGGCACAACTTGCACACTGGGTACAATTTTGCTTGCTTCTTCAAAGAATGTAGGCACATCTCTCCACTCTTCTAGTTCAATCTTTGCAATCGTATGTTTGACGTCACCCAAAACTAGGAGACAGTCAGGCTTTTCTTCAACAACGACTGCTTGAAGTCTGCTTAAGAGCTTGGCAGTCTGCGAAGGCACGTGAACACCCTCTTCAGTTAAGGCCACTTCCCAGCCTATGTGAAGGTCAGAGATTACCAGAATCTTCTTCGATTTCTTCTTGAGAAGAAGGGCTGGATAGGGGCTCAACGGTGTCAACTGTGTGTCTTTCGGACCCATCAGGGTTCACAGTTATTATTCTCTCAGACTTTGATATAAGACTACGTAACTGTAACCGGAATTAAATTGGCTAACGGATTAGCTTCAGCAGATCTTTCTAGTAGGAACCAGCCCGGTATCGAAGGAACTGCGAGCGGAGTGACCATACTATAGAACTTTTTTTCAGCTTTCGAGATCGTAGAAGTCTTACTTCGCCTGACTACGAAGTGCATCTCCGTATCATTTCTTCATAATCCTTAAGGTCATCCCTCTCAAGAATCGAAAGAAGGTTTCCAAAGTTGCATGAGAATAAGGACCAAACTGCCAAATATGCCTACTTGAACTTGCTAGCCACTGCCCTCACAGAGCATGAAAAAAACCTGAACAGCCTCATCGAAAGGCTAGATAAGGTGACAAGGCAACTGTCAAAGATGGCAAAGCAGGAACCTGATGACGAAAGCCTACGCACCCTCTTGCGGACTGCTCGAGAAATCCTTTCGGAACGATGCAATAAAAATAGGGCTTGCTGATGTCAATGTTTCTAAAGCATTGTTGCGTATTGCATTTCAATCATTTGGGTCTACAAAGCTGTAAGGTATAGTCAGTATAGTCCTGGGCTTTCTCGTCTAATCATCACCATTTTCGCCATTTTCGCGTCAAGCACCACATGCTAACTGTGGCCTAGTCTTCTGCTGATTGGCTTTTCTTAGTGGCATAGACTAGAGTGCTTACTAGGTCCACGCCATATTTTTGTATGTTCGTTATCTGGTTTATCTGTTGGTCAATCTTGGAGATTTCCTTTTTCTTCTCCTCAATAGCGCTTTGAATTTTCTTCTTGTTGCGGTCTAGCTTTGGGATTAAGTTGCTGACCTCAGCAAGCTTCGTTTGCCTCTCATGAATCCCCTTTTCAAGAAGCTCTTTTTCCTTCTGTTTCTGCTCTATGTTCTGTCGAAGACTCTCCTTTTTCTCCTCTAGCTTAGGGATCAGGTCAGAGACTTCCGTAAGTTTCGTTTGCCTCTCTTGAATGTCCTTCTCTAATAGCTCTTTTCTCTGCTTCAGTTGGGGAACCAGTTTCGAAGTTGATTCAATCCTTTTCGCTATCCCTTCCCTTATCTTTTCGAATTCTTCTAGCTCACCCTTTAGCTGCTTCAGAACATCAAGCACTTCTGACTCTTGAACCGCCTCTGCTTCTGAAACCGGCTCTGCTTCCTGAACCTTCTGAGTTTCCTCCTCGACAACTTCTGGTTCGCTTTCCTCTTCCTCCTTAGACTCCTCTGTTGTTTCCCAGCCTTTTAGGAAACCTTCAGCAGCTCGATCCTTTTCGTCTTCAGATTTGGATGCGCTTTTTCTGAACAAACCCATCTTTCCCGACCTCATATGACCTTCCTTGCTTGATACTGAGAGAGGTTATATATCAAAATTATGAATTATGAATATCAAAATTATGAACAACTGGTTTGAACTCAGAGTTCATAACAATCTCTAAAGAAGGAAACCGCCAGTCTGGCGAAAATATCCACATAATTACTCTAGCTATGGCGTAGTGTCTTAGGTTTCAATTAAGAGTATGGATATTTGAGAGATTCCGCGTAGGTTTCGATGGCTTTTCTGCAATATTTGACAGTCTGATCTTTCTAGGCGAACGCTTACAATTAAGTTCCATTTGCTTTCTTATCCCTGGCATCTGGTTGGATTGAGATTAATGTGGCAACTATATTAAGAATGTCGACCAGAGGTTCCAAAGGGGCACAGAGCCTAGCTTTGCCTCTTCTCTAGAAGCTTCTGCGCCTCCTCAATGTACGATAAAGCCTTCTTAGCCGAAAGGCCGAGCACCTTGGATATCTCCTCAACATTGGAGGCCGCAAGCTTGCTTAAGTTCTCGATACCAGCTTCCTTAAGCTTTCTGGACGTCTTTGGACCAATCCCCTTCACTTCCATGAGTTCTCTCAAGTCCTCTTCGTTCTTCTTCCTAGTATTCTCTTCCAGCAACGAATAGGCTTCATAGACTATTGAATTGCCTTCCTTTTTGGGTCTTCTTTCCTCAACTGTGCCGAATTGAAAAATCTGAAACAGTAGAGTAGTTGCCAGTCCTATCAGACTAGAAGTGACCACGAGCCCCTGCGTTCTGATGGTTCCGTCCGGGTTGAAAAGAAAATTTTGGATCGGATCAGCTGCTCCCGATATTTTTCCCAAAAGCCCTTCGTACATCGTGATAGTTTGATAAGACCAGAATAGCCTCAGGACGCAATACGCGAAAGACATGGCAAATCCCAGATACATTAGGGAAAGCAGGAACCGCACATAAGCGGTACTGTAGTCTCTCAAAAATTTGATCAAGGAAAAGATGCCTACTAACGAAGCAATGGTGAGAGCCGCCCAAGTATTCTGTCTTCCCAGTTCCCATCCTATAAGCTGCTCAACAAACGATCTTTCACTGCCTATTGGCACTAGGAGCATGTTTAGCTGATTCACAATTACTATCACATATACGAAGACCGAAAACGCTAACCATGTGCCTAGAAAGGCAAGACACACAGTAACCCGGGCTGTATTCTTGTTGGTCAAGGGAAGACCCAATACATGAATTGCTAGGTAGCCTTTTTATAGCTTTCCAGAATCCTGATGTCTTCCCTGATTGCCTTTTGAACACAAACGGCATTTACTGATAGAAAGGGCAATGCTCCAAGGCCGACTGATACACTCACTTGTCAGTGGCTTCCGCCCTTTGCCTCCCATAAGCGTTGTACAGCCTTTGGCCAAAGCTTCAAAGTCTATATTCGTGATAGAATGAGAGAGGCTATCTCGTTATAGATTCTTTTATTGGCAGCCGCTATGACGGAAAACCGTCTCAGCTCTGTCAGAGGGATTTCATGAAACCCCTTCCCGTCTGGTTGGAGGAAAACGCCGCCAGCCTCTTTGAGGATGAGCATGCCTGCAGCAATGTCAACCGTTCGTAACTTCGTTCGCACATCGACATACGCGTCTAAAAGCCCCGACGCAACTTGGCAGATCTCTAGAGCCGCGGACCCAAAGGATCGCAGACTTTTAGCAGTCTTCAAGAGAGGAACTGCTTTCTCGATATTCACAGGCGCACGAGAGACATCTATGCTCAGCACAGCGTCCTCCAAATTCTCGGTTTCAGAGGGCTTAATCCTCTTGCCGTTGTGTCGCGCACCCTTCCCCCTCTCAGCCTCATAGATTCCGCCGCTGGAAAGGTCGATGACAACCGAGGCGTCGAGATCATCTAAGCTATTTGTTAGTGAAGTGGCGAGGGACGCAGACACGAAGCTTATACCTCTCACAGCGTTTGTCGTTCCGTCGACAGCATCTGTAATAAGGTAGAAACTGGGCTTTTTCCCAATTTCCTGAATCCCCCGCTCCTCTCCTATGAACGTGCAAGAAAGACCATTTGCCTCAAGAAACCGTACTATCGCCTCTTCGGCAGCTTTGTCGATAAGCCGTGTCTTGTCTCCTCCGAACCCAGAACCTATTATCATACCAGCCTTAGATTTACCAAGCAACGGATGAACAACCGAGTAGATTTCCCTCGCGATTTCTTTTAAAGTTTCAAGCATCTTACTTTCCAATCGGTTCACCACTCGACGCATATCGTTAACGATAATAGGGTTTAAAGATGTTCCTCCCCGTCGCGATCAAAGAACCCTGCCCATTCAATGTCTTCAGTTTGCGAAATGACATTGCCCTCCAGTTCCTTAACTGAAGGGGTTCTTGATAACTAGCTAGTGATAGCCAAAGCTTAGGGAAATTGTGTAGAGGATTTCATATCAGGCAAGATGGAAAACTTGGCAACGGTACTACTTGCTACGGCCTTTTTTCTTCTTGACTTCCTTAGCCTTCTTCTCCTTCTTACCATAATAGTAGTATTTCTTCTTTTTCTCTTCACTCATGACCCGATATACCTCCTTCCTCCATCATATAAGTATAAAAAGAGACTACTTAAGCATTCAACAACTCACCGCTTGGACAGCGAATTCAAGATAACCTTGTGAAAAATCTACGGGTCTATCTGAGAAACTTGGGTATACACCTTTCGTCCTTAACAGGATCGAATCCTTCGAGTTCCCCAAAATCCAGCGGAATTACAATCCTGGAGACCATCCCATGAAGGCTGTAGGGAAGCCTTATCAATCTCATGCCACCTGACGTGACCCATTCGTCTATTGAGAACCCTTTCTCCTTTATCTCTTCTGCGAATTTCTTCCGCTTCTCAAAAGTCAAATCAGAAGCGTTTTCATCGAAGACATGGATGTGGAACCCCCGCCCTGAGTAGACTATCCTCATGTCAGAAAAAATGTCAATAAGCATCTCGTAAAGCCGGGCTGTCTCCTCTTTGGTCATCTTGAACTCGATTTCACAGAAGCTGAGACCCTGATGTCGCCGCATCTTATCTTCAAGCGTCCCATGAATTGGGCATGTTAAGTTCTCAGGGTCTATGTCGAACGCTAGTTCTTGGCCCACAGCCTTTCCGTTCTCGTCGTAAACGTTCCTGTCATAATAGACTCCTTCCGGTCGAAACTCGAGGATCTGGGCCTTCATGTCGGCTAGATCCTCATACTCGTCGATCAAAATAGTCGTAGAGGCGTCACTCTTATACTCGAGAGGATAAATGCCAGTGTGCCTCCCAATGATTACGGCGAAGACAACCCTTTTCATGTGGTCTTTGAACCAGTCTCTGACGTTGTTTAGGTTGAACTCTTCACGGTAGAACCTTTCTCTTTCATCCAAGGTTGAGTAACGCATCCCTTTTAGAAGCTCATATCTGGTCAAATCAGCTTACTTCCTTTAGATAGAACGTTTTTCCAGGTATTTCGAGCGTGAGACCTTTTACACTTGGCATTCAGATTGTGCCAGCTTCCCAGCTAGATGTGTACTTTTTCTGCTCGTCTGTCATCTCATCTATATCTACGCCTATTCCCTTGAGTTTCAGACGCGCCACAAGCTCATCAATCTCCTTAGGCACACTGTAGACTCGGGGCTGCATCCTAGGGTTCTTGGCTATGAACTCAACGCATAAAGCCTGATTGGAGAAGGACATGTCCATGACTTCAGAGGGATGACCTTCCGCCGACGCTAGGTTAACAAGTCTCCCTTCAGCGAGGAGGAAGATCTTTCTTCCGTCGCGCAATTTGTACTCATCCAGGTTTGGCCTTAGGGTTCTCTTCGAAGAGGTAACCTCATCTAGATCGGGTATACTTATCTCAACATTGAAGTGTCCGCTATTGGCGATTGCGGCGCCATCTTTCATCCTCGAAATGTGTTCCTTGCGGATTACACGTATATTCCCCGTAACAGTCACAAAGATGTCGCCTACCTCCGAAGCTTCCCGAAGAGGCATAACTTGGAATCCATCCATAACTGCCTCAAGCGCCCTTACTGGGTTAACCTCTGTGACGATGACGTTTGCACCCATGCCTCTAGCTCTCAAGGCGAGACCTCGCCCGCACCATCCATAACCGCACACCACAAACTTTTTCCCAGCCAAAAGGATATTTGTGGCTCGAAGAATTCCGTCAATGGTGCTTTGGCCCGTTCCATACCGATTGTCGAACAAATACTTTGTATAGGCATCATTCACGGCTATTATAGGATACTTGAGAGCCCCATCCCTCTCCATAGCCCTAAGACGGATGACCCCGGTTGTGGTTTCCTCAGTTCCGCCTTTAACGCCTTCTAGAACTTCACTCCTTGATGTGTGAATTGTATTGATCAGGTCTGCACCGTCATCTAAGGTGACCTTAGGTTCGTGACCGATAACCTTGTTTACACACCAGTAGTACTCTTCTGTCGTCTCACCACGCCAAGCATATGTGCTGAACCCTGATTTCACTAGCGCGGCGGCAACCTCATCTTGGGTTGAAAGCGGGTTTGACCCACAAAGCGTAACCTCAGCTCCACCGGCTTCTAGAGTCTCGACGAGCACAGCGGTCTCCTTCGTTACATGTAGGCAAGCCCCGATTGTTAAGCCCTCAAGTGGTTTCTGCTTCTGAAACCTCTGCCTTACCTCGTTGAGAACTGGCATATGCCTTGAAGCCCACTCAACAAGAAGTCTGCCTTCATCTGCTAAGCTTAGATCCTTAACCTTGGAGTCAACCATATCATCTGCTTCCTTTTCCAGACACTACAAAAACATCATGAGCGCGACATATAAGGTTACATGAGGACCGAGCAAGCTTCCTATTGACCATCACTTGTCTATTTCTGTTTTTTCGGCTTCGTCATAACAAATTCAATAGAACAATAGGCGCATTTCCAGGTACAGAAATCTCGATACAAACACGGTGAAGCGACTATCTGGATGTGATACGTTTTACAATAGGGGGTCTAATTTTCTTGAGAACACGGTAGCGACAGAGGGGGCACCTAATTCCCAGTTCCAGTTCTGTGGACTTGACTGTCGCGCCACATTTCAGACATTGGTAAAGAATTGTTGGCCGTTGTTCTCCCTCAGCCACTTATCTCACGTCCGTGGTTGAAAGGTTTATCTGCGAATTCAGTCTTTATTGTCTTCATAAAAGTATCGATGGGATATTTAAATTAGGCGGTGGGCTTCCAAAGGAGGCGAAAGGGGCGGGGCAATGACTCTCGAAATAATGATCTTGGCAGGCGGTGGAGGTCACACCGGATATGCATATGCACTGGCCCAAGAGCTCTATGGAAAGGCATCGCTATCCATTCTTGTGCCTGAAGGAGACGAACTCAGTGCAAAGAGAATGAGCAGATTTGGCAAGGTTGATTTTCTAATCAAGCCCAGAGGACCTAAGACATCAACTTATAAGTTTGCCGGTCGCTTGCTAGAGGCTTTTATGAAAACATTGATGAAGGTTCCTAGGAAGGTGCATGCTGTGGTCAGCACTGGGAGCAACTTCTGCATTGCTCCCGCTCTGATTGCGTGGTTCAAAGGAATACCTGTGATTAACATAGAGAGTTCTGTACGCTTTACTAAAGCATCTAAGACTGCGAAGGTGCTTCAACCTTTCTCCGAAATAACCGCCCTGCAATGGGAAGAACAGAAGAGGTTTCTGGCCGACGGCGAAGTTTTTGGTCCTCTTTTGCAGAGACCGGAGGTTGAATCTTGGAATGGCAAATATGTGCTGATAACGGGGGGAACATATGGGCACCGAATGCTTTTCGACACGATGAAGGAGAGTAGCTTAACGAATGTAGTTCTGCAGACTGGTCAGATAGATCCGCAACCATACATAGATGCTCATCCAGAATGGAAGGTCATAGCCTTGACGGAAAACTTTCACGAAGTTATCGCAGGCGCAGAAGTCGTCGTAACTCACTTCGGCTCCACGGTATTAGATTCCCTTGTCTATAAGAAGCCCATCGTAATCGTGCCAAACCCGGAATGGACGAGGACCGCTGGCGCAGAAGACGCAAATTTCTTGGCAGAAAAAGTGAACGCTGTTCTGATCTCAGAGATAACGTTGGGAAATCTATTGAATGCGATGGATGAGGCCAAGAGAAGGAATGTTCTGATGTTCCCAAATGGCGCTAAGAACCTTGCGAACAAGATAGTTGAACTCATTAGATTGCAAGCATAGGATCTCTGGCAACATCGTCAATGCCCATGGAGAAGATCAAATAATTTTTCTATTTGGATTTCTCTTTCATTTTTCAGACGTTTATACAAGACCCGAGCTTTTGTTTTAAATTCGTCTTCTCTTTCGATTGCTAGAGATATGATCTTCTTGACAGTTTCAATATCGTTTTGCGGTATGACCAATGGATAATCGTCGCCCAGAAGCTTCCTAACAGATGGATTACCGCTTATAATCACAGGTCGGCCTGCCGCCAATCCTTCAGTGACTGTATGGGGAATTCCGTAGGGTTCACTTGAGATGTTCGCCACAAAATCACAGGTTGCTATCAAGCCGCGATACTTCTCATCAGACAGAAAGCCTGTAAAAACGACGTTTCTTATGTCTAGCCTACGCGCTTTCTCGACATAGTCTCTAAGATATCTGAGATTTCCCGTTACCACTATGATGATATCCGCGTTTTCTTTGGCCGATTCCATTAAGAGATCAGGACGCTCAAGGGGATTGCCGGTGCCACAGGGCATTACGATTATCCTTTTGCCCTGTGGAAACCTTTCTTTAATAGAGAGATCAGCGTTCTTTATCCATGTTCTGTCTACAAAATCGTATATTGTTAAAGGGTTTCTTGCGCCCATTCTGACCAATTCGCTCTCCCAATCGTCCGCATAGGTCGTGTTTATATCGGCGCTTCTGACGCAAGACTTTTCAACAGTTTCTATGAAAAGCTTTAGGATTGGATTAGTGATAAATCCGCTCATACTCCAAATAAGGTGGTGGTCGATCACTATTCTAACTCTGTAGAAACTGCTGTAGATGAGGCAAGTTAACGCTGCGAAGATCGGAGGGTTCTGAACAACAACCACATCAGGCCTCTTTTTTATGAGAGTTATGAATGTAACAACCGCTTGAACTGGATATTTTATCATGGACAACATTTTCTCTTTGTAGAAGACGCTATAGTTCCAAATCTCTGCCCCCAAAAGTTCGCTAATATCATACATCCTTCTCGAACCCATGGGAGACCATGTTAGGCAAAGTATTCTCAATGGGACCCTTTCCATACAAGCTTCTTATGTAAACTTGTATATGGAAGAGATTAATCAATTATTCCGTAAAAACCTATCGTATAACAAACACTCAGAAGACAGCGTCAAACGATTCAGAATTATCTGCCTTTCAATACTTTCTCGTAGAGCTCTAAGTACCTGTCCGCTATGATGGACCAGTCGAACTTATCTTCAGCAAGTCTACGTGATCTCTTTCCCATCTCTTTCCTCTGTTTATCATCGTCTACGAGCATTTCAAGGCAGCCTGTTAATTCTTCCATGTTGCCTTCTTCAAAACACAAACCATTTCCATAAGCAACTAGACCTCGTTCATAGGCATCATCCGGATACGGATAGCCGCCTGAGGGCCATCTGCGAGGCACGACAATAGGCAACCCCATGGATAGGGCTTCGATTATGGCGATGGTTCGAGAAGCGGGCCACGCGGCAACATCAGCAGCATTATAGAACTGTGGTAGCTGGGTTCTGTGTACTTTTCCATAGAAGATGACATTGCTGGGGATCCCCAGATCATGGGCAAGACTTTTAAGCTTGTCAAGATATGACGTCACTCCTCCGCCTATGAGGAGCAGTTTAACTTTTTTTCCTTTTCGGATCAGAAACGCTGTAGAGTAAAGGAGATACTCAACTCTTTTCAGAATTTCCATGTTCCCAACAAAAATAATAACTGTCTCATCATCTCTTATCGCCAGTTTCATCCTAGTTTGTTGTTTTTTGGCACTGTCAGGTCTAAATGATTTCATATCGACGCCTAACGGGACGACTGGGATATTCGCCACGGGAATTCCATACTCGTCTGAGAACAGCTTCCTACAAGCTGGGGTAATGGCTGTTACTAGATCAGATTTTCTCACGGCATATTCAAACAATGTCTTCTTTAGGAGTTCATAAAGGAGCCTACCTTGCACATTTCTGTATAGAGACGACTTCATAAAAGAGTGAGTGTCGATCACGTATTTGTATCCCATTTTTCCCTTTGAGAAAGAAGGTATAGCTGATATCACTGATTGGACCTCATGAGCGTGCACGATATCCGGCTTGATTTCCTTCAGAGAGCATCTCACACCTTTCACAAGAAGGTATGCACCTGTCTCATACACGCAGGGCAGCCTATATACCTTAATTCCCTCTTCAATAAACACTCCTTGCTTGGCGACTCGTCCTCCCAGATAGGGCTTCATCGGATCTTTATAGGGACCATATCTGTCCGACGTGACTATGCAAACTTCATGGTCATGGTTTTTCTGTTCCTTCGTAAGATAGTATTCTTCATATCCAAGTTGAGGTTGAAAGTATGGGGTCACATGAACTATCTTCAAGAATCTGCCTCTACCTTTGCCTATCTTGATATAGACATCATTGATCGATTGTCTATATAGGTTTCGACTTTCAGATCAGAGTTTCTTCTTGAATGAGTGGGTGAAAACTCGGGCATAACCTTTTTAAGCATGTTGAGACGAGCCGCTCTATGTCATCTATATGCGGACTAAGGAAGAGGACATGAAATGCTTGAGCAACGTTTCCGTCAATTCCCATATTCAATTCCCTTCAGCACAAACCATGTATTCTAATAACCGCAAACCTTTAATTCAAACTTTTGATTAAACATTTTTATACGACAGAGAGTATGTAATACTGTTCTCCATAAAGAGCCAAAGGTCATTATGATATTGATATTATGTCGGGCAATTTGGTCAGAAATCTGCTAATATCGTAAATGGTCTTGAGATAGCTTTGAGATGGTCATCGGTAACCCTCAAGGTCGCTGATTTGTCAATTGCGATCTTGAATCTTCCGCTGTTGCTTGGCAACAAGTGCGCTACGAAATCATCAAACTTCTTAGGTACTATGATTAGTGGAATAAATGGACCTAACGTAGCATCATCTGGAACATTTCCTAAGTATGAATCGACGAAAGCCTTGGTTATCATCTTCCCCTTGATACCGTGTAAGGGTCTTATTGGAAGAGTAAATATAAAGCGCAATAGTGAAGGCGTCGAGAGCACGTTAAGCGGCTTCACAAGATAGCGCCTACGTACAATATGCTTGTTCCTCTCAACAAGATATGTATGCAGCGGCGAGAACTTCCCAAAGGATTTCGAACCTAAATGGACACCAGTCACCTTAGGTATGAACACAGATTTAACACCATGACTCCAGAGACTTAGCGCCAGTTCAGTTTCATCCCAGTACGCAAATAACCTAGGATTAAATATGATGTTTCTGAACTTTAGTGTCGTCTTGATATTGACAGCAAAACATGATCCGTTAACATAGGTTACGTATGAACGCAACGCAGGGCACTCTGAGAGAGACAGCCCGTTACACCTATGGATAGGGTTCATGAATATGTCTAAGAAACATCCAGCATTATCTACGTGTATACCGTCGTAACTCAAGTGATAGCCTTGACATAATGCAACATCATCCCTAACTCTCATGAACTTAATTGCTTCTTTAACGAAACCTTCGTTAGTCACAACGAAATCATTATTCATGAAGATAGCGTAGTCTGGACGGCCTATTACTGCACTATATTTCCGGAAGCCAAGTTCATTACCACCAGCGTACCCAAAGTTATGACCCAAGGAGATCAACCTTACATCGTTCCCAAATCTATCTTTAACGGCTTCAAAGCTACCATCTGTCGACGCATTGTCAATGACAACAACATCTGATTCTTGGTAATCCACACGCAATGCGCTTTCAACAGACCGATAAAGGCTTGACCCAAGTAATCTTAGGCCGTTATAGTTTAGTATGAATATGGCGACTCTGGGCGGCACGGTGTTTTACCTTCGTCGTTTCAATTATTAAGGTATGTTTTTGTCCCTATTTTTATCTGTTGTTCTTTTGAGGCTTGTGATCAAACATTTTTCGACAAGCAGTCTAGAAAGAGTAACCCTCCAAGCGAAACTATGCAAGGATGCTAACAGGCGATGCTTCAAAATTTAGCTGTGTCAACCTAAATGTGATCATTATAAGTAGGACGGGCGCTTTTAGCTTTATCTATTCGAGACTACTACCAATAATAAGTGTGAGTCATTTGCGTCTAGCGATTGTTCACCACGATTTATTTGTAAGAGGCGGAGCCGAAAGGCTGGCATGCGAGGTTGGCGACAGACTTGAAAAGAGAGGTCATGAAGTAGTTTATGTAACATCACGTTTCATCCCTGAACTTTCTTACCCCAAATTGAGGAGCAAAAAGGTAATCAAAGTAGGATTTCCAGTGAGGTTACCGGGAGGATATGCGCACGCTTACGTCGAGGCTTTCAACACGTTTAGATCGCTTTTGAAGACTTTTAGGAGGGTTGATGTTGACGCCCTTTTATTCTCGAAACAATACAGTCTTTTATATTTCGCCAAGAGATTGCGTAATGTTCCCTCCGTTATGTATGTGCATTGGCCTGAAAGATTATCGGCGCAGGTAACAACAACCTTAAGAAGATTCTATCGAAGACCTATAGAACAGATGGAGGGAGTCAGCTTTCTGGATGCTGATGCTGTGTTGTGCAACTCAAAGTTTACAGCCCGTGTTATCTCTGCTCTATTCAGCCGGGAAGCAATTGTAGCTTATCCAGGTGTCGACACAGATTTCTTTAAACCGTCTGACCAGGAGAATAGTATGGATGAGAACCTGATATTGAGCGTCAACCGTTTTGCGGAATACAAGAACTTGGAACTGGCTATTGAAGCAATGTGCTTGGTATCGAAAGAGATTCCCGAGGCACATCTCATCATCGCGGGCAACGTGGACAAGGAATCATATGGCTATTATTCGAGACTCCGCAAGATGGTTGATGATAAAGGGCTCAGTCGTGCCGTCACGATTATCATAAACATAACCGACGCTGATATATTGAAGCTCTACCAGAGATGCGCCATATTCTTGTATACGCCTACTAGAGAGCATTTCGGCATCGGCCCAATAGAGGCTATGGCATGTGGAAAACCTGTGATAGTTTCAGATCATGGGGGACCAAAAGAATCTGTCATCCATGAAGTCACAGGGTTCAGATTGCCTAATAACCCAAAGACATGGGCGGATCATATAGTTAAGTTGGTTAATGAACCTGAAATCAGAATAGAGATGGGTAAGGCTGGTAGGCGTCATACGGAAAGTAACTTTACTTGGGATAGAACAGTAGATATGATTGAATCAGTCTTAAAAGACATATTGGGAACATAGGATTTCTACCTCTAAATAGTAGGTAACGGTCATCTGCCAAGTCAAGATTCAACGTCATCTTCATATTGTTAACCAAATAGCACTTGTTCCTTGAAAGCTTAAAACTTAATCTATTTTTTTGGCATCTTTCATAACGGGGTTTGCCATCATTTCCTAACTTTTCAAATGCTGAACGTAAGATAAAATCTTTCTACTTGGCTTTTAAATGTGGATTTTTCATATCGCAGATACCTAAGCCATATCCCTTACCAATTTAAAGACCGAATATTCATCACGATATACCTTCTCATGTGAAAGCCTTTTCCTAGTGAAACTTGCTGCATTTTTAGATAGTGTCTCATATATTCTATGATCTGATATCAGTCTCTTTATGGCTTTTCTAACCTGAATCGGATTTTCAGGTGGTACTAACAACCCATTAACCTCGTTTGTCACGAATTCTGGTATACCTCCTACTTTTGTAGCAATGACTGGCAATCCACAAGCCATTGCTTCGCACATGGCAACCCCTTGAGCCTCAGTTCTACTTGGCGCCACAAAATACCCGTATTCTGCGAATATTTCTGGCATTTTACCATGCGGGAGTGTTTTTTCTTTAAGGCAAACGTTAGCCTCGTATTCCCTTATTAACTTACGAATGTAGTTGCTTAAGCTTCCCGAGCCAATAATCGTTAAGTTTGTTTCTTCTAGTCTCGAGTATGCTCTAACAGCGATATCAAGCCCGTACTTCCACCCTAGGCTTCTGACAGAAATGCCTTTAATCTGAGTTTCTGTACTTTTTTCAAAGGGTCTAAAAATGTCAGTATCAACTGGGTTTGGAATGGTAAATGCAAATGGATGTCTGTTCTGAGTGTAGAACTCCGTCATCTTTTTCATCCATTTTGAAACATATACAACGGCTGTTGATCTGTCAATGAAACGCCTAATTACAGCAATTTTTAAAGGATCCCATAATAGACTTCTAATTTTACTTTTCAATTCCCAAGGAGGATAATAGTGATGAAATAAGGTAAACAATGTCTCAATCCCATGTATCCATGTGATGATTGGCTTATCAGCCAATAATCCATGCAGATGTCTAGCCATGGAAGCAGAAGGAGAGTGAACAGCAACTATATCAGGATCAAAAAGATCTACAGCTCTTCTAAGGTAATTGTATGATTCCTGCAATATTTCCACGTTTTCAAAACTATATCTTCTCGAAAGCTGGTTACTAGGGATAAACACCTTCACCAAGTGGTTATTTTTTAGGTAAATTTTAGCACGCGCGTGTACAAAAGAATAGGATTCTTTATGTACCTCGTCTGGATACGAAGAAGGTATGATTAATATTCTCATATCCACACACTTACTGAATTAGATATGGCATGCACGATTGCTAAAGGGTTTTTTATTATTTCTAGGCACTAACTCCCTTGTTTTATGATAGTGGAATCTTCGAGATACATTTTTTGGTAACAGATACAAACATTATCTAAACCGATAATAAACGAAATATCTTATGTTTCTATGTTCATAGACATTTCTCCATTTCTAAAGCTTCTCACGTAGCATGTTAATATTGATATGCATAAGACTTTAAATAATGTAGAAAATATATTGAGAGGAGTTTTGTTGAAAAGTGGGTCAGTATGAATAACCTTAGGTTGGATAAGCTACCACAAGGTTTTCCCTTTATAAGAGACTATAAGGAATTGCTGAAATCGAATCTATTCCTTGAAATGGAGACTTTTTCGAATGCCTTTGGAAGAAACCACATAAAGGATTTAAGTGGCTATAGTTGGACGCCGGACTCCCTTCATCAATGGAGCCGTATGTGGGAATATCCTTTTTCATACTCCTATATACGGCAATTTCTCTGCGTCAACAATATTATGAATGTTAGCCAAAGAACCTCAATTCTTGACGCAGGATCGGGGTGCACTTTCTTCCCCTACTATGTCAATTATAAATATCCTAATAGCGTAATATACTGCTGCGATTACGATTCTTCTTTAGCCCTAATCTTCAAGCGTATAAACAAGAAGCGGAGTACCAACATAACGTTTGCCTGTTATGACATAGCAAATATGCAATATAAGGATAATTCCTTTGATGTAATCTATTGTATTTCAGTTTTGGAGCACACACATGATTACGATAGAATAATTGAGGAATTTAAACGAGTTCTTAAGCCTAAGGGACTGTTAATCATAACTTTTGATATATCGTTAGATGGCAATGCTCCAATCTCTGAGGATATTGCTAAAGATTTGCTTGAAAAGCTGGGTAAATTGTTCAAGCCTGAAAATCAGAGATCGTCTCCCCAGGTGTTAACAGAACTCCATAGCTCTGACATTCTGACTACTCAATTCATTAAAACTTTTAATAAGAAATTGTTACCTTGGAAATTAACTTGGAGGCTTTTCCTATCACAATTATCTAATCTTAGGTCTCCTTCAGTACCGTTCCATAATCTAACTATATTTTGTGGCGTGTGGCGGGAGATTCTATGAAGTGTTCAACTCTCTTCCTAATCCTCTCAACCTCTTTAGATATACATCTAACCTTAAGCTCCTTTTCCCGTTTAATATTGGACTTTAGAATTAACCTTAAGAATTCAGAGTCATAGCTATTAAGCAACAACTCAACGTTTGGTATTAGACAATGTCCACCAATCACAGACGGGAACATTACTGGCCTGTCATGCGTGACACTATGGGTATCCTCTAAGAAGTTTACTACATCATCAAAATCAGCCCCAAGATCTCTGCTTATACGATGCATTTCCTGAAAACATGCGATCATCCAAGCCCTGTAGGTGGTCTCGAAAAGCTTAGCCAATTCAGTCTCAACGCAACTCCTCAGAACCTTAGTTTTGAAGCCGGCTTTCTCAAGATGCTTACGAGCAGACTGAGCAGACTCCTCATTGACACCTCCTATAAATTTTATCCATCGTTTCAACTCCCATTTCATATACTCTAGACTCTTATGCACTCCACGAATAGGAGAATGCGCGACATAACAGCCATCACAACGGTTGTGTACATTCACTGTTGCACCAGGCTGAACAGTACTGTTGATGACCACAAGCTTGGGTTTGAATTGCTGAACATAGCCAGCCACAATGTTTACAAAATCAGCAGGGTCAAGACATGGAAGACAAATATGCATAACATCAACGCAGTCGGGTAGATCGCTCTTGTTCTGCCCGACTTCAAGCATCTTCTCCTCTCGAATGTCGAAGGCGTAGACAGAGAAGTTCTTACTTTCCTCTAATAGCTCAAACAACGGGCGCCCAACTTCACCCATGCCAACCACAAGCACTTTCTCTTTTTTCAACGAATCTCGACCTCCGACAGAAGCAACAAATAAATCGCTAGACTATAAAATATTATGCTTCCATTTAATGAAAGGGTTTAGATTGTGAATCATATGAGTGAGGGCGAGGTTAGGCTTCAATATTCAGGCTTCATACTATTTCTGTCTAGGTTGCTTAGCATTGGAACCGGCCTTATTTTCTCCTTGATGGTTACTCGGAACATCTCAACTGAGGAGTTTGGGGTCTACGGCAACATCACCGATGTTCTCTCCTATTTCACCTTGGCAGCCGGTATATTCCCTTTTTGGGAAGCAAGGTCAGTCGCTAGAAAACGTCCAAGTTCCTCGGTGACAGGGCTAACAGCAAATCTTTTTATCTCTTTGCCGATGTCCCTGATCTATTTGGGTGTTCTTCCAGCGATTATGGGCGCGTTCCAAGTGGGTGCAAAGTACTTAATTGTATATGCTATCGCTACCATTCACATATTAGAACTCTACCTACTTACGGCTTTCGAGGCTGCCTTACAGGCCAAGAGACCGCAAGCTTTAGGTTTTGGGTTTTTGGTCTTTGAGCTGAGTAAAGTAGGCTTTGGCTTTGCTCTGATGATGCAGTTTGGATTGGGGTTGTTTGGGGCTATTGCCAGCATTGTATCCGCTTTGATTTTCCAACTTCTATTCTATCTGAGGCTGACGCTTCCTGAGCTTCGTGAGAAGATTATGTGGAGTTATATTAAGGAGTGGCTGAAAGCCTCCTTTTTGAACATTTATGGGATTGTGGGTCACAGACTTCTGGCGTTTACTAGCATCTTTCTTTTTATCTATGGCGGTGAGCTGGCTAGGGCTTACTACGGTGCCGGATTGACCATTGCCAGTATCATAGGTTACTCTTCTTATCTTGCCTTTGCGTTATATCCAAGGCTTTTGTCAGAAAACCGTCCCCAAGACGTGTCTGTCTCTCTTAGAATGGTATTAATGTTCGCAATACCTATGACGACTGGCGCGATGATTCTCTCAGATTCCTTACTCATCATCCTGAGTCCCGCATATGCCATCGCACAGTTTGTATTAATTCTCTTATCACTGAACTTATTGTTCCTAGCAATTACATCTGTATTTGACGCCGTAGTCGGAGGCACAGAGAACCTAGACGCTCAAGCCAAGATCTCATACAAGGATATCATTAGAAGTAGGCTTTTCCTTGCCCTCACACTGCCTTACGTCCAAGCCGCAGTCACAGTGCCTTTGACGTATATCGTTCTGACTACCGCGGTGAAGGGTGCTGTTGAGGCAGCCACTTACCTTGCCCTGATCAACATGTCAGCAAGTATTGTTTTGGTAACCGTCAAATATGCAATAGCAAGAAGGTGCCTAGGTTTTGATATACCTTGGAACCACATAGGCAAGTATTTGGGTGCCTCCTTTCTGATGGCTTTGGCAATATACTTACTGCCCACGCCAACAAGGATCTCAACTACCGTGGCATTTGCCTTGCTGGGGGCTATCATCTACTTTTCGGTGCTTTCAACTGTCGACGAAGAGACTAGGATAATAGCTAAGTCTACAAGAGATGAACTACTGAAGGCTTTCAGGATTCCCCAAGCAAAAGGTGCCTAAGTAAGAATGGATCTAAGGGCTAGATTTGCAAGCGTTTTTGATACATGGGAACTAGAACTCCTTCCACATTCATACGATATCATCGGAGACATCGCCATCATCAGAGTTCCGCAAAGACTCAAGCATAGAACGCAAGACATAGCTGAAGCTGTCTTAAAGGCAAACAAACATGTGAAGACGGTTCTACGTCAGGTCTCCCCCGTTGTAGGCGAGTTTCGTCTCCGCGAAGTCAAATGGGTTGCGGGCGAAGAGAAAACCGAGACCATCCATAAGGAGCATGGATGCCTATTCAAGGTGAATCTGGAATGCTGCTACTTTTCCCCGAGGCTTTCTTACGAAAGAAAGAGGATCGCTGATCAAGTTGGGCAAGGGGAGATTGTCGTCAACATGTTCTCAGGGGTCGGCTGCTTCTCCATAATCATCGCTAAGCATTCTGAAGCAGAGAAAGTATATTCAATAGATTTGAATCCCTCCGCCATAGAGTTTCAAAAGGAGAATATTAGGCTGAACCGGGCTGAAAGAGTTGTCAAGCCAATATTGGGAGACGCTGCAAGAGTCATAGACGAAAGGTTGCGTAATGTTGCACATAGGATTCTTATGCCATTGCCTGAGAAAGCCTATGAATATCTGTCCCACGCGGTCTTGGCCTTAAAGCCCGGAGATGGTTGGGTTCACTATTACGATTTTGTACATTCTGGGAGAGACGAGAAAGCTGTCGAAAAGGTTGAGGAGAAGGTTTGTGGAAAGATGGATGTTCTGAATCTGGACTTTAGAATCCCATCTACTAGGATTGTACGAACCGTGGGCCCAAGATGGTATCAGATTGTGTTGGACATCCAGGTCCGCAAAAAATCTTTATAGGAGCAAACCATCTTCTAAGCTAGCAACAGTGCCTAAACGGAGGACTCATGAATGAAGAGAAGGTTGATGGATATTCTTGCCTGCCCAATCGATAAGTATCACCCTTTAGAGCTTCACGTGTTTGAGGAGAAGGAAGAGATTGTGGAAGGCATGATAGTCTGCCCTAAATGCATGCGCTGGTATCCAATCAAGGAAGAGATCCCAGAGATGCTGCCTGATGAACTACGGGAGAAGAGAGACGAGATACCCTTTCTCAAGAAATGGCAAGACAAAATCCCTGGGAAAATACTGTCTGAAGGGAAGCCCTTCAACCTAAAAGAGCACTTCTAGACTGCTTCTTCTGAGACTTCTACATATCCATTTTGCCAGCTTCTCTCAATTTCATTGCTAGTGAAAAAGCTTAGGTGGATTACCATCTAAGCAGTACTTCTCCACTTTTGTTGTGGTAATTCAGCCCATCCTAAGCGGGCTTGTAGTCGTCTCACTCCAAAGGTTCTTTCAGTTAGAAAATCAGCTTTACCAACCGACCTTTCGAAGCGGATTTCAGAGCAGCTTCAGCAATCTTCAATGCCTTAAGTCCGTCCAAACCAGTTACAAGGGGTTGCCTATCGTTGAGTATGCATTCCACGAAGTGTTGAAGCTCCAGTTTCAAGGGCTCCTCCCACTCGTATCGGGGCGTCAAGGTCTGCCCAGCTGTCTCAATCGTCATGTCCTGCGTAATATAGTCAACGGAAACTATGGCCTCGCTTCCAGTCACCGTAAGTTTCCTGATTTTGTAAGGAGTCAGCCAGTTTGCTTCTAGGAAGGCTGACTTCCCGCCTGAGAAGGTTAACATGATTTGAGCGTAGTCTTCCTGCTTCTCATGCCTGAGGTTTCCAGCCTTTGCATAGACAGCCAAAGGATCTTCGTTGAAGATGTAGCGTACTATGTCTATGTCATGTATGGCCGTGTCCTTCACAACTCCAACATCTCCGATTCTTTGCGGCCACTTGGAGACCCGTTTAACCGTGGCCGAAACCGGAGATCCTATCTTTCCTTCCACAATTGTCTCCTTAAGACGCTTGACAGCCGGGTTAAACCTCTCAATGAAGCCAACTGTTAATTGTACTTTCTCTTTCTCTGCTAATGCTAGAACTCTTTCCGCTTGCCTCGCCGAACCAGCCATGGGTTTTTCGACCAAGACATGCTTGCCCGCCTTCAATGCCCTCAAGGCTTCTTGAGCCAGCCTAGTCGACCAAACGCACAATGTTACGGCATCCAACTCTTCTTTCTTATACATCTCTGTACTGTCAGGGTATGTCCTTAGGCCGTACTTCTCTGAGACAATGTCGGCTCTTTGTCTGTCCACATCGCAGATTGCTGTGATCTCTACGTCAGGGAGCTCGCTTAAGACTCTGACATGGTTTCTTCCCCAGGAGCCTAACCCAATGACAGCTATCTTTAGCATACTCATTCCTTCCAGACACCTCTACCGAGACCGCGATATACAAAACCTTGCTTTTCAGCTTCTAAAGGATTAACAACATGGCCAAGATCCACTATGACCGCCGGTTTCTTCATCAAAACCCCCATGCTTCTTAGGCTTAGGCGTTTGAACTTGTCATGTCCCACTGGGATGATGAGGCAGTCTGCACCCTCAACGGTTTTCGCCAGAGTTCCCTCAGCAGAATAGCCCAAGTCCTTCAGCTCCTTGTATGAGAAGTAAGGGTCAAAAACACTTACAGTTGCTCCTCCCTTTTTGAGAAGCCTTACAAGCTCTAACACTAGCGAGCCTTTGGCTTCTTTTACGTTTGGTCTGAAGGAAACCCCTAAAACTGCGACTTTCGATCTCTTGACAGTTTTTTCGCATGAGCGGAGAGCTTCTTTGACAAGATTGACGGCATGCTTCAACGTCTCGTCATTCACTCTTCTAGCCAACGCCGTCAGTTTGAGCTTTACGCCGAGGTTCTCTGCTTCAGCGATGAGAATATAGGGGTCCTTTGGGATATGCCCACTAACGATTCCAGGTCTGAGAAGATGACAGTATGGCTGGGTGTTGGCTGCTTTTTGTGCTTCTATATAATCTATCTTGGCTTTCTCGCAGAGCTTTGCGAATTCGTTAGCTAGGGCTATGTTGACGTCGCGGTAGACATTCTCAAACAATTTGATCGCCTCTGCTGTCTTTATGTCTCTAACCTCGACCAGTCCACTTTTGACAATGGTCTTCAAAACTGCCTTTGCGGCTTTCAAACTCTGCTCGTTGACCGCTGCAACGATCCTTTGGTAACTAGTCATGTCTCTAATGGTCCTTCCAGCACTTGCGCGGATTGGGCTGTAAGCCAAGCCGAAATCAACCCCTGCCTTAAGCCCAGAAGCCGTCTCTAAGGTCTCTTTGACCAAAGTCTCGGTAATATATGGACCTAACGTGCTCTGAACTATCAATAACGAGCCTGGCTTAAGGTTCAAACCTACACTCCTGCAAGATTCCTCCAAGTTTGAGTAATCGGACCTTCTATTCTTGTCGACCGGGGTGTCGATCGTGAGGATTATGATATCGCTGTTAGGGATCGCGTCTTTCGCATCAGTTGTGGCTTTGACACGGCCTTTCTTCAAGTTTTCCTTCAATAGCCTGCTGAGCTCTTGTTCAGCAGTTGGGCTCTTCCCCTCGTTAATCTGTTTCACGATATACGGATTAATATCCAGACAGATGACTTGAAAACCTGCGTCTGAAAAAAGGCAAGCCGTTGGCAGTCCCATCCTTCCGCATCCAACGACGGTGATCACGTGTTTTTCACGTTCCTTTGGGCTATCTAGAACATTTTCTCCGATCTTAGTTGCCTTGTACATTCTATTCACCGATGCAAACAACCTTTCTATAGGTTTCTGGCAAACGACACAATATTGTCAGAGAAGGTATTTTAAAGATTTGGAGGATGAAGCTGCCGAAGCTTACTGCTATGCGAGAATTTCGACTTCCTTCGAGATGACTTCAATAGGGTCCTCAAAGGTTCTGACCAGTCTTTGAACTCTTGCAGACTGCTTCTTCTTCTCTTCGTCTAAGTTGCTGAATGTTGCCAAGATTCTTTCCGCTAGCCCCTTGGGATCTAATTCACGAATGACCAGTTTCTTCTTGATTAGGTATTTTTCGACAAGGTGAGGCTCGTCTGGGTAACATGTGAATGTTGGCACACGGAGCAGCGCCGCTTCCGTGTTCATAGTTCCTCCTCCGCCCACGAAGACTGATGTATAATAAAGAAGGCTCGATCCGTCGACGATTGATTCACATATGACGATCCCATCTTTGAAGGCGTCTTTAAGCGCTTCCACCTGCTCCTTGTATCTGGGCACGGCTACTATCTGAAGATCCTTCTTCTCTTCTAGTATCTCCTTTATGAGGGGGATTGTGAAAGTCTCTTTTCGTGCTCTGCCCAGAAGATACGCTGCGAAAGATTCTTCTGTTCTAAGGGTAAGTATGGGTTTGGATTCATCTAGTCCCAACTCTTGCAGGACTCTTCTGTCAGGTTTGAGGTCTCTAAGCCAGACCCATGGGTCAAGAGCATTGTACTGTACAATCCTTTGGGGGGCTATTCCAAATCTTGTCCAATGTCTTTTCGGTATTATCTTGGGTGTGAGGAGCTTCTGGACCAATGGGATTGTCAATCTTGCGACTGCTTCAGCGTGGGGCGAGTCATTGACACAGACGTGAGACACTTTTAGTCCGTAGGAGACCCTAGCCATCTCTGGGGACGAGAATGAGACGGCTACGTCGGGCTTGACTTCTTCGAAGACAGAAGCCAATTCAAGAGTTCTTTGCGCGCTGGCTTTCAGCTTGCTGCTTAGTTCTTTTCCGCCGTGTTCTCCAATAACCCTTGCATCTATACCTTTGAGCTTTAAGAGCTCGAGTACTTCACGATATCTTCGAGTTGTCTTAAAAATATGATGACCCCTTTTTTCCAGGGCTTCTGAGAGTCTTGAGAAGAACATGCATTGTTTTGGAGTCAGAATATCTATGATTACCTTCAAGATTCATCACTTTGATGCATGATTTTGGGAGGCATACTCTATTCCACTGGGTCCTTGTCTCCACTTTTATCTTGGGACTTGCCTTTTAATCGTTGCTATGACTTTAATGTGCGCCAAAACATTCTCTTTACGATCTCTCTCCAGAGCCAAAGCCAGAACAAAACCATCATAGCGCTGATCATAACCTTGAGTATCGCTGTCATGACATCGTTCATCACATCTGGGAACTGCAAAGGTACAATATATGAGTGTATTATCCACAACCCTAGGATCATGCAAGCCCATACGAAAACCAGAAGGAAGGAAAAATCCAATATTCTGCGAATCATACGGTCACCAGGGTTAAGTATGCTGTCAGGACTGCCAGAGCCCCTGCTAATAATGAGAGGATCATGAAGACTCGTATCGCCTCATACTCGTACAGGGGTCCTCTGGCCAATACTACTCGAGCCAGGGTTATGGGAGCCTTGGGATCTGTTGATGCCATTAACCTCCCATCGTCAAGTATTGTGATTGGGCGTGTAACTTCTCTTCTCTCATACAACTTGCCTACGGTTGCGAGCCCATAGAAGGCGTTCATTATCTGGGGCACGAAGGCCACGACGGTTACGACTTCGAGTCGGCCAAGCACTGCGATGGCTCCTAGCGCGCCGCCGATGCCCAAACTTCCAACATCTCCCGAGAAGACCTTTGAAGGGTACCTGTTAAAGTAGTAGAGTGCCAAAAGAGGGCCTAAAAGGCAAAGGCAAAGTATCGTAGCTTCACTGCGGCCCAAGAGTACTGCTGAAAGAAGCAAGACGATGGTCACTATGGTGCATGTTCCGGACATTATTCCGTTGAAGGGGTCCATCATGTTCACCGCGTTAGATGGGATGGCTATAGCGAATGGTATCAGAAAGGGATAGATGATAGTTAGTCGCGTTGGCCCGATTATCGGGAAGACCGGGTAGGGCTGATAAGTGTGCATAAGCAGAATTGGTATGCTCGCGAAGGCTGTGAGGAGGGGTTTTACCTTTGCGTTTAGTGTCCTTATGTCGTCTATTGCGCCGACTAACCCAGCAATGAGCGTCGTAGCGAGAAAACTGATTAGCATACTGGCTTTATCAGGTGACAGAAGGATTGCAGCTGAGACGGCGACCGTTAATCCTACTAGCAATGATATGCCGCCCATCTCCGGTATGACTGGCCGTTCCTTCTTGTGAATGTCGACACCTACGATTCGCTTCCTTCTCAACTTTTGAATGACCACAGGCATGACTAGAAAGCTTGTGGCGAAACTAAGAACAAAAATAAACAGCTCTTCGAACATCAGTTTCTACACTTCTGGATTTTACTAAGCTCGGGTTTTTGCCTAACATTTTGCAGCCTTCAAATATATATCTATTAAGAAAAAAGATAAGAAAAAAGATAAACGGTTCAACCGATAAGATTTAATTCAAAGATGCCACGTAATAAGATAAGCCTGAGCGGGGGTTGCCAAGCTAGGTCAAAGGCGTAGCCCTGAGGCGGCTATCCCATAGGGGTTCGTGGGTTCGAATCCCACCCCCCGCACCAGTGCTATACCCGGTGAACTACTGAACCTCAAAATGTGGCTTTGGAAGGAAGGGAATAGGAGCAAAGGTCTACTACGCTGAAAGGACTAGCTAGGTCTTACTTCCCTTAGAAATGTTGTGACGAACAGTTTCAGTAGATTTTGAGAAAAAAAGGTAACATACGAACCAATTCCCGTGCTTAGAGTCAAGCGTAAACCCACCACTTTCCGCCCACCTTATCTCCGTTCGAGGCAGAGGATAATCCAGATTCATGAAGGAACTCGCCCCATCAAGTATTTCTGTAACTGTCTAAACTAGCCACAAGCTCTTGGTTGGTGTCCGTCAGTATGTCTTTCATCTCACTGCTTTCCAAACCCTAGTTATTGTTCGTCCCAGGAGAATAAATGAGACGTAGTTGGTGACCCATGTTTTCAGAACATTTAGTATTCCCAGTGTCCTTACTCTCCTCATAGATTCGTAAACAGAAAGTTCAGGAATGAACACAAATTTGCCGAGCCTTGAAACCCGAAAAGCCAAGTCATGATCCTCTATGCACGGCAGATGCTCATTGAACCCTCCAATTTCAAAAAAACATTTTCTTCTCACAGCTAGGAACTCGCCTCTCGAATGTGGCTTAATAAGGGTAGAGACTTGTATTAGCTTATTATAGAAACCAAAGAAGAAGAGTTCGAGTATCCGGGGTTGCCTTGGCATAATATTGCATGTGGCCCCCATAACCATACTATTTTGGAATGCTCTCAACGTTCTTTCAACAAAGTCTAAGGGAGGAGTAACGTCTGCATCGAGGAAAATGAGTATTTCGCCGTCTGATCGACGGGCTCCATAGTTTCTGGCCTTGGCGATGCCACGTTGGTCAATCTCATAGACGTTTTCTGTGAAAAGCTTTGCTGTCTCGACAGTTCCATCCGTGCTTCCACTGTCAACCACGATGATTTCTATCAGATGCTTCAGCCCCGCGAGTTCCCTCAACAAACCTCTGATGTACCTTCCCTCTTGATACGTTGGGATTATGACAGAAACCTTAGGTTCGTCACATCCTCTCATGTATCTCTCCCCTTCACGGCAAATCGCATTGATGGCACGGGATTTTTGCGTACTCTCCTCATGAACTAGATTGTTGCGAAAAGATAAGAATTAATCTATTGGTATATAGTAGTCTCTACAGGGAAGGTGAGTCGATGGCAACGAAGCTTTGGATATTGCTTGTGGCTCTACTTTTTTTGGGAAGCGTTGCTGTATCCTTTACCGTACTGAAGAGCCCAACTGGAATAGCTAGTTACAGTTGTGAATTCTTTGGCATAGGGGAGCCTATAACGGTTCGATCCGTGTTGGGGGAGCTGGATGTCCAACGGTGTCTTGAGACTGTTGAATCCTTAGGTGTCAAAAGACTGAGAGAATGGGTTTGGATGAGTGCTTTCCTGACAGGTCCGAAGCATCTTAATCAGACTTTTAAGGAAACCTTGGACTTGGTCATTTCAGAGATGAGCGCAAACAACATAACAATCATGGGTATGTCACATGATTTTCCGAGCTGGATGACGGGTATTGACAGTGACCCCCAAGCCGTTCCTCAAAGAAACACATCGGCGGAATCAGATTACTTAAAGTTCTTGGCGATCTACAGAGAGTCTTGGAAGACTCTTGCCGCATCCTTCCCAAAAATAACTATGTGGGAGATAGGAAACGAGTTTAACACTGATCCGTTTCTCCACCCGTCGGGATACAAAGCCGACAATCCATATTCGCCGAGATTTTCCGTTCAAGAGAAAGCTGACATAGTAACCGATTTTCTCTATTACGGGTCATTAGGCGTTCATGAAGGGAACCCAAACGCCAAAACTGTCCTCGGAGGATTAGCACCGTATCCAAACATATACCGGATTGCGGACTTCCTCGAAGTGATATACCGGAATATTGAGAGTGGGCGATGGCCCAGCACCGATACGAATGATTATTATCAAGTCGTCTGTTGGCATCCCTACCTTTCAAACGAGCGACCGACCTTCCAAAACTGGATCAACCCCAACAATGTGATCTATGGAGTCATGAGGGATCATGGCGATGGAAATAAGTCGGTAGTATTCAGCGAATTCGGTTATAGCAGCAGCCTTATACCAGTTGAACTTGTGTCAGAATATTTGCTAGAAGCATTTCAGCTTGCCCGATACAACTTTCCATGGCTGGAAACCATTTACTGGTTTAGGTTGATAGAGCCTCATCCTGCCACAGTTAACTCGATCAATCCGGTGGGATATGGTCTAATTGAAACGGACTGGGAATGGAAGATTGTAGCATATGCATACAATACACTGATAAAAACAACGACTCATCGTTAGGAAGATTGCGGTGTGTGAATCCCTAACCCAGATTCTATATTGATGCCTTTAGAAAGACTTGGTCCGAATGAGTCAGCACTATCTCTTACTCCTATCTAAAAACGGTCATGAGCATGCCTTTTCAGAGAAATCTATATTGTTATCTTGCCCGCGTGTCTTTTGTAGGAATTCCGTGACCTTTTCTTTTCTTGGTAGCGGTGAAACAGCTCCTCTTCCCAGGGTTTTCAGGGCTGCGGTGGCGTTGGCCAACTGAGCAGCCTTTTCAATGGGCAGTTCTTCTATGAGTCCTACTAGAAAAGCTCCGTCGAAGGCGTCCCCTGCTCCGGTCGTGTCTACGACACTAACGTTGAACCCTGGAACCTTCACAGCTTTTTCACTCGTCATAGCCAAGCATCCTTCCGCCCCGAGCTTGAGCGCCACGACGCTTGGGCCTTTCTTCAGAATTGCTTTTGCAGCATTCTCTGGTGATGAGTGTCCGGTGACTATTTCTGCGTCGTCCATATTTGGCAGAGCTATGTCAGCCATCTCCAAGGTAGATGAGACGACCTCACGCGCCGCGGTGAGAGGCCAGAGCTTTAGCCTTATGTTCGGATCATAAGAAAAAAGAATCCCTGATTTCTTTGCGGTCTCCGCCGCCTTGAAGACGGCTTCCTTGCACGTGGGGCTTATAGCTTGTGATATACCACTGGAATGGAAAATTCTGGCTCGTCTTACATAGTCTGGATCGATGTCCTTAGGCGTGAGGTGGCTAGCCGCGGAGCCTGCACGATAATAGGTGAAATCGTGTTTTCCGCCGTCCATGATCGAGATGAAGTAGACTGCAGTGAAGGAGCCCTTCTCAACGATGACATGAGACGTATCGATGTTCTCGTGTCTCCACATCCCCAAGAAACTTTTTCCAAACTCGTCATCGCCGATCCTGCAGATATAGCCGCAACGTCTGCCCAGTCTCGCAGCGGCAACAACCACATTTGAAGTGTCTCCACCCCAGCCTCTTTCTAGGTACTTGACCTCCTTCAGCGGACCCATCGAGGTAGAGCAGAACTCGATCATGGGTTCACCTAGCGAGACTATATCCAAATCCCTCATACTAGACCACCTAGCCGTGATAACGTCATATAAGCTAAGAATATAATATTGCTTGACTCTAATAGATGATATCCTTTTTCTGTCAAGACTTCAGTACGTGACAACTACCGTTATTCGGACAGAGTGTTCCATATTGCCCGCCTTGCCAACAACATCTACGTAGTACTGTCCAGTATGGATAGGAGTGATCGTATATAAGGTTAGCAAGCAGTAAGCCTGACCGTTAGCAGGCAGCGTCACTTCGGAAGAGTTGAGAAAAAGTCTTACATCGCCAATAAGATAAGCATACCCAATCCTGACTGTTACCTTACTGCTGAAACCGTTGACCGACTTGACCGTGATTACGGTTGTGTTTGAACTTCCCTCCCAGCTATGGAGGAACACTGTTTTTGGACTGGCAGATATCTCGAAATCAGGCGCTGACGGCTCGGTCCTTGGTGCAAGAGCCCCCCACATGTACTCGTAACAAAGGAAAACAGTGAACGCGAAGAGCGGAATTGCGGTTATCAATAAGGGTTTCTTCTGCAAGGCCCACCATCAGTTTTAGCTCACACCAACCCCCATATAGGATTTATGAATAAGCAATCCGTAACAAACTGGGGTCTGTGTCAACTGAGACCGGCCCTAACCCAACAATCATCGCAGTATCCATCTTCCTTCTGAAGGCTTATTTGCCTCTTAGGCTATTTTGGTCTCTGGAGGTTTCGCAGAATGATCGGGTACTCCAATCTAGCATCTCTTCCAAGTTTGAGAGACTACACAAGCCATAGGGTCTCAAGTTTCGACCGGACCGGCGGCAATGTCGACGCATGGACAGTCAGGCAAGGCGAGAAAAAGACTCTCGCCGATATCGAAGGCCCAGGCTGCATTAAGCATGTATGGATGACTCTCGGCATCCCGAAAGAAGACTACGTTCGCCGTATTGTGCTAAGGTTCTTCTGGGACGACTGCCAAGAACCCAGTGTAGAATGCCCAATCGGAGACTTCTTCGGGGTTGGACACGGCGTGCGGAAGAACTTTGTATCATTGCCTTTGCAGATGAGCCCCCAAGACGGTCAGGGCTTTAATTCTTGGTGGCCTATGCCTTTCAAGACTAAAGCTCGAATCGAAGTGGAAAACCAAGGCGAAGAGCTCTACTGGCACTATTTCTATATCGATTATGAAAGGTATAACTCCGTTAAGCCTGTCGAAGGCTTAGCCTACTTCCATGTCCAGTGGCGTCGTGAAGTAGATACCGACGGCTGGGCCTACAAGGATCATCTAAGCCTGAAAGATGCTGAAAAAGACCCGCGCACCTTTAACACGAATGGCAGGGATAACTACGTGATCCTTGAGGCTGAAGGAAATGGCGTCTACTGTGGAGCCCACCTCGACATCGATTGTTTCCACAGGAATCCGAACGATTGGTACGGGGAAGGCGACGACATGGTCTTCATCGATGGCGAAAAGTGGCCCCCGTCCCTGCACGGCACGGGAACGGAAGACTGGTTCAACTGCGCCTATTGTCCCAGGCAAGAATATAATGCGCCCTATCACGGCGTAATTCTTTACAGTGGCACGAAGGAGTGGAGCTGGAAGGGAAAGCAGACCGTCTACCGCTATTACATCGAAGACCCTATAAGGTTCCATAAGAGCATAAAGGCAAGCATCGAGCACGGACACGCCAATAGACTCAGCAACGACTACTCTAGCACTGCCTACTATTATCTCTCAAGACCTAAAAGGGGTGGACCACCGTTACTGCCTGTTCTGGAAAGGCTGCCTAGACCCGACGAAGAAATATATCGGCCGTAGAATAGCCTCTCTCTTTTTTATATAAAGAGCGTTTCATCAATTCCTTCATCATATTTATTCGAAGATTTTCAAGCAGTGTTCATTCTCTTTTAGTCACAGAAAGTGTAGGGAATATTGTGTTTGTGTCTCGAACGCCTTTGAGTTTCCTGATTTTTTCGATCACAAATTTTGAGACGGTTTCCTGAGCTGAAGAGAAGATTTCGCTTCCATAAAGTTGGAATTCCAATACTACGAGCACATCATACTCGCCGGCTATTAGATGAGTCTCAACGACTTCATCATACTTTATGAGTTTCTCCAAAATTTCCCTGTCTTTCCCGGGCTCAACATCGATAAAGACGAAGGCTTTATGCTTCCCCTTCATCACATGGGCGCTCATAATAAATACCCAACTTAAATATCAAGCAGAATGGGATATAAACTTTCCATCCGCACAAGACCAAGATATCTCCTTTTAGAACTCCCCACCGAAAAACCAACATATGTGCATGTGTAGATATGAATCTCATGGCGCTGAGTGACATCAGGTCCAATGTTGAAGATTTTCTCCTAAGATTGACAGATTATGCTCGCTTAGAAAGAGGTAAAAATATCAACGATAGTGAACTCATCATCAAAGAACTGTTGGAGCGAAGGATAAAGGCGAGAATAAAAAAGTATGCGATTGAGGTAGACCTTCAAAGGAGATTGCTGAAACACGACTGCAACGATTGGCGAAAGGGACGAAACGAGAAACGGATATGCAAACATGTTGTAAAGCTCTTTCTTATGATCCCGAAGGAGCATTCAAAGAAGATATTAAGGGATATCGTGGAAAACAGAGATGACTGGGGATTTCACGATTGGACAGTTCATGTCTAATTTCATTTTAGCTATATCTGCTCTCACAGCTTGGCACTAGCAAGGTTTATTAATTTTCAGGTAAGTCATTCCTGAAGGAGGAAGTTAAGTGAAGACTCTCGTTTCCCTAGGTAGAGGCGGCACAGGCAAAACAAGCTTCGTCGCTCTCATGACCAAATATCTCATCGAGAAAGGGACTGGCCCGCTACTGCTTGTTGACGTCGACCCCGACCAGAACTTGGCCGAAACCGTTGGGATATCACTTAAAGAAGAGGGCAAGAAATTTATATCTGAACTGGTGATCGAGACCTTCATAGAGGAAGGGGGGACCACGGTTGGGGTGCCCCCTTCGGAAAGGATAGAGTCACGGATTTGGGAGGAAGGACTTTACGAGGGTGAGCACTTCGACTTAATGGCGGTCGGACCGAAGTGGGTGGAAGGCTGTTATTGTTTGCCCGACGCTTCGTTGAAGAGAGCGTTGGAAAGGCTGACAAAGGCTTACAAGTGTGTTCTCATCGATTCTCCCGCTGGCTTGGAGCATCTGAACCGGAAGATAACGTCCCGGGTAGACGACCTATTCGACATCATAGACCCATCCAAGAAATCATATGAGCATGTGGAAAGGGTCTATAGGATCGTGAAAGAGGTTGAGATAGGTTTCGAGAACTTCTATCTAGTGGGAGGATATAGGTTCTCAGAAACCTTAGAGCCAGAAGTCCAAGAAAGAACAGGTCTAAGATATCTGGGGAGAATTTGCTACGACAAGGACGTTGAGGATTATTGTCTAGCTGGTAAGTCCTTGCTAGAACTTCCTCTATCTTCACCAGCGTATCGATCGGTAAAAGAAATCCTCATGAAAGCCAGATATGTATAATACTACCCTCTTCTCCTCAGGGGAGTTCCTTCACAGACTCGCTACCCGCTTTCTTGCCAGCATTAGTAGGATAATGAATAAGACCGAACCTGATATGCCTCCGACAGCATCTGCGCAGATATCGTAAACGTCAAAACATCTGGTGGGTACAAAGTATTGATGGATTTCATCTGTAACACCATACAGTAAAGAGAAGATGGAAGAGTAAAGGATACTTTTTGAGCTCTTGCCCGTTGCTTGTATTGCCACTGAGCTTGCAAGAAGCCCTAGAACAGCATATTCGCCTACATGCATGATGATTCTGGGGATTGCCAAAATTTCAATTCCGGAGGGCAGGTCGCCTGGCAGACTCGAAAGATAGAAAATAAGTACCGTGTAAGCTATTAAGGCTATTGTAGACAGCGTAATTGGTTTGTCCATATTACTTCTAGTATCCAATCAGACGTGTCTTTTAAGAATTACCGCGATTATCTCAACGCGCAAATCTGAACCAGACTCAAAAGGGCTATCTACACTAAGCATGCTCCTTAAAAGATAAAAGTTTGAACAGATCAGTATGTATTGGGGGTTGGCGTTTTGGGATTAGCAGCTTTAGTCGATACTGTCACGAGGAGTCCACCCGTTACAGCGTTATTCTCTGACACAGTCTCTTCAGTGATAGAGAAGATGATCGCGAACAACATAGGCGCTGTCGTCGAGATAAGCGGTGGCGCTCCCGCGGGCATAGTTACAGAAAGGGACATAGTCGAGAAGGTTGAAAGGGACCGAAAAGATCCAGACAAGATACGCTCGCAGGACATAATGTCGTCACCTCTTATATCGATTGAGGCAGACAAATCTGTAAAGGATGCGCTTAGACAGATGAGGGATAGGAGCATAAGAAGGTTGGCAGTAACAAGGAAGGGCAGACTGGTTGGAATCGTAACCGAAAGAAGACTGCTAGATTCGCTAATATAATAGCGTCCAGCGTTCCCCTATTTTTTTGTCAAGGGCTTGAGAGGTCCCTAGTAGCCAAATTCATTCATGACCGCCTCAACTCCCAAATGGAGTTTTCCACCAGAACTGAATATCAGCTGAAGATGACCTGCTAGAGCGCTAGATCCATCCCTCAGTATTCTCAACTAGCTAAGGACTTCACTATCTTTACGCTTCAGTTCTGATAGAATTGGGATGCCTTGGAGCTGTTGCGCGGTTATTTTCTCCCAGAATATTCCCTTAGGCCGCTCATGTTGCCTCTTTACTCTTATCGTTCTTGTTGGGGTTAAAATCAGATCAACCATAAGGTCATGCGGCTCCCACGGTACCTCATTAACGATCTGGATGTCGTGAACCGTAGTGAAAATTGGTGTTTCCTCAGCAACAGCACCCATCTCTCTGAGAACCGCGTATTCTATCTCGCTGTATCCTTCCCCTTTGCCTATGCGAATGCCTTCCTTGGAGACAGCTACCGACCCGGCTACAATAAGATCAACTTGCGGCAGCTCTCCCAAATGGCATTGTCTACCATACTTGAAGGAACCCCTAATAGTAGACGCGCTTACGTGAAGCCTCAAAGGGATTTTATGGGGATTAAGAACCATGAAGCCCTTTCCCATCCTAGGCGTAGGCATCAACAATGTCTTCCCATCTGAGAGGACTTGGAATCTGACTGAATGCTGAGGCGCATCCGGGTTGACCTTTACAAACTTGGCCCTCTGATATTCCTCTTGCTCAATCAGTCTCAGCGCAGCTTTCTCCGCATCGACAAAGTTGGGAATCCTTCCGAAAACTGGTCTGGGGAACCTTGCGATGCCCTTCTCCTCCATGAGGGTCCATATCTTCCTTCGTAGAACATCCTTCTCGTAGCTTAGGCTCCGCATGGCCAGCAATGCCTCAGGCTATAGATACAAGTGGAAAATAGAACTTATAAGTAGAAGCAATATGCACAATGAAAGACCGGAAATTAGCTGAAGACCTCAAAAGGAACCCTTCTTTAGTAGATTTCTCCCAGCCGTCAGATTTCTAGGATTGAAAAGTCCAACTCTCTTTGTTTTCGAGTATGTCTCGTAAAATTTCTTTTGCCTGCTCTGATTGTAAAGATAAAAAGAGCTTCACGACATGTTTGCAGATCCGTCTGGTTGCTAGTCCTTTTAGCCAGTCGTCGCAATTGTGTTTTAACATTTTCCCTTCAAGATTTAAGTCAATGGTATAGTCTCTGATTTTTGCCCTTATCGCTTTTACCGAGATTTCTTGTACTGATAGTTCCTCGTCTTCTATTCGTGTTCCTCTTTCAAAGCGGGCGGCATCCGTCAGTTTCAGGAGGAGACCTTCGACGCTCAGCTCCGAGACGCCGAATCCGAACTCTTCAAGTCTTCTTTCATAGGCGAGCGGCCTCTGAGGCAGGTTGTGTCGCACTATCCTTTCCTTAACTCTCCTGTGCCCAGGTCCTGTTGCACCCAACATTTCCAATATCTCTATGCAGTTCTCAACGGCGTAGCCATGGTAGTGGTTGTTGAAGTAACCGTAGACCTTTTTGACCCTATTCCTAGTCTCCTCCACCCGCGGCACCCATTGCTGTAACTCTTCTTCACTATAATGATAGTCGTACCAAGGTCTGCCGCCCCTCCCATGCCAGCGGAAGTATGCGAAATCAGCCGTGACATGGATTTCCGGAGGCAGCAATGGCTCATCTACGATGCAATATGCAACGTTATGCTTCTCTAGCAGCTTCCAAGTATCGTCTTTCATCCAAGAATGGTTCCTGAACTCGGCGGCAAACTCGTAACCATCGGGAAGTATCTCCAAGAACGCCTCAAAATTGTCGCGGTCACGCTTATAAGTGAAGCTCGGGGGCAACTGTATCAGAATGCAGCCCAATTTGTCACGTGCATCTAGAGGTTCCATCAGCTCTAGAAAACGGTTGAGGTCGTTCTTGATTTTCATTTCTGGGTCGAGACGTTTTTCATGCGTTATCTCTTTTGGCAATTTAGCTGAGAAAATGAAATCCTTGGGTGAAGTCCGGTTTAACCCGTATATAATGGCTTCAGAAGGGTAGCGGTAGAACGTGGAATTGATTTCTGCTGTGTTGAAGAAGCGAGCATAATAGCTGAACATGTTCTTCGCTTTCTCGTAGAAAGGTCCAACCCACTCTTTGTAGGACCAGCCGCTTGTCCCGAAAAGCAACCCTGACAATATCTATCCTTCCGAAATGCATGTCTAACGAATACCGTAAAATAGCTTGTCGTAGTTATTTAACATTGATGAAAAAATGACTGAGTTTCTAATTGGCTGCGGTGGATGGGCCTATTTCGGCGTTCCAGGACTAAGGCCGCTTGAAGCCTATGCTAAGGCTTTCAATTTTGTCGAGGTAAACTCAACCTTCTATAGAATCCCAAACCTTCAACTCGTCGGGTCATGGAGACAAAGGGTCTCGTCAGACTTCGAATTCGCAGTTCGGTGCCACAAGGACGTGACGCACAGGTACCAGCTTGAACCAGTTCAAGAAGCTTTTCAAGCCCTTAACACAATGATCAAGATCTGCCATGTTCTCGACTCAGAGTTTCTAGTCCTTGAAACGCCGCCCAAGATACATTTCGGTCCCCAGAAGACAGAGTCTGTGAGGAATCTTTTTGAAAGTGTAAGCCTTAAAGGGATCGGTTTGGTCTGGGAAGTCAGACGAGGAAAAGGTGTACCAATACCGGCCAACTTGGTTGCACTGATGCAGGATTACGGTGTTGTCCATTGTGTGGACCTTTCTGATGAAAGTCCTGCTACTGAGTCTGACACCGTTTATTCGCGCCTCTTTGGCAAGGGACAACGTAACATTTACCAATTTACAGACGAGGAATTACTGGAGGTTGATAAAAAAATCGCTAAGAGAGACCCCGAGAGAGTGGCTGTATCGTTCCACAATGTGAAGATGTATAAAGACGCAGCCCGTTTTAAATTATACAAACAGACAGGGAGGTTCCCCTCAGTAACAGGAGCCGAAGGCCAAAAGTCTTTGAGAAAGGTGCTCATTGAAGACGCAAGATTCCCCGCCACGAAGGATGAGCTCATCAGAAGTCAAGGATGGAAGGTGATAGACCTGACTGGGGACACGAGGGTCCATGCCCACACCTTGCTTAATAAGCTGCCTGACACCCAGTTCAGAAACGTAGAAGAAGTGCTTCATCATAGCGCAGAAATCTTAAAGCAGCTCCAATGTTAGTGATCTCTTTCTCTATTCAAGCTACAGTGCAAGTCCTACTACACAGGTTGAACGTTGAAAATCGAGATTAGTGCTCAGAAGGTATCTGCGTTTGGATGTCATGATCAATTTTTACACATCAGGTGCTCAAAAATGAAAGGATTCTTTGAGTCTTTCGGTTAACATGAGGACCTTCCCAGCCTTCAGCGGACAACCGCGGACTTCAGCAAATGTGCATTAAGCCAAAATTAAACTCAATTTTGGAAAAACGGACCAAAAAGACTTTTCAAACTAGCAAAGAGATAAACTTTGACTACTCAAAAGAGGCATCATCAAGCCGACCCCAATGAATACAGCGAGAAGCCTTTTTCATTGGATTTACATGATAGCTAGATTCGGGCTACTGAAGAGAGGCGCCCCCTCCCTAGACTCGCACAGACCTCTTAAATAGATTTTTGTCGAGATAAGTGGGCACCAGACTACCATATCTAGGAGGAAAACAAGATGCAGAAAACCCCAGCCTCTTACTTGCCCCCTCTTCAACAACCCATTTCCGATTTGGGACCCTTTTCCTCCGGCATCGAAGAGTTGGAGAAACTCTTCAGACAATTGAAACAGGGGCATCTTGTTTTCTTCCACGGTTCCATGTTCTCCCATGTTCTCTCGGAGTTCGTCTGCGTCCTAAGTCTGCTCCGCAATATCGAAGAAGGGTTAGACTCATCGGTGATCTTTGTCGACGGCGGAAACATCTTTGATCCCTACCTCATTTCTGAAGTCGCCCGGTTTTTCGGTTTAGACGCAGAGGAGACTTTGAAGAAGATTTGGGTTTCAAGGGCCTTCACAGCCTATCAGCTAACCGCCCTAATCACCGAGAAACTCCCAGAAGTTCTTGAAAGGGAAGGTTCAAAGCTTGTTGTGGTTTCAGATATCGCCGCTCTGTACTGTAACCCTGACATCGGAATGTTAGAAGCTAAGACAACCTTTAACCGCGTCACCCTCTTTCTCTGGAACCTTGTAAGAGAAAACAACCTTCTCTTAGTGACGACCTCTCTTTCATCTGGAGGCGGACGGAAACAGCGCCTTGAACAGTACCTTCAGGGACGAGCCGACATCTCAGCAAAAGTTGAGGCTGGAAACCCTCATGTAAAGATAATCTTGGAGAAGCATCTCTCCAATTCCACAGCCACCGTGAACCTCTCCTTCAGCGAGCCAAGCCCGCAGCCTCTGTTAGAAGATTTCATGGAGGTTTAAACTTTGGGTAGAACCGTTCCTTCTTATCGGATGATTCTGGAGAACGAGATCAAGAAATGGGAAGAGTTTCTGAAGGCGCTTCGCAGAGACGACAAGGCTGCCTTCGAAGAGTTGATGAATGCGTGCAGACGGTATGCTTCAGCCGCTGGGGCTGCTACTAGACCCATTATAATTGAAGCAATGTTCATGTCCATTCTCCTCAGCCACCAAAAAACCCTGAAGGAGATTAAGGCTAGCTTTGAAAGGCTCAAATCAAACCTTCAGACTACATAGTGGAGGAAGCGTCAGAGGCTGGATACTGGATGTTTACCCGGAAAGGGCAGGGGAGATGGCGGTCTGGATCAAGACGGAGAAAGGAAGCTGCTTAAAGGTCGTAGATAAGTGGAGCCCTTCTTTCTATGTCTCTGCGCCAAGCGAAGAAGACCTAGTCAAGTTAACATGGTATGTGCCTAAAAACGGTGTCGCAGCCGAATACGAGTTTGCTGAGAAGTTTGTTGGGCTTCAGGACTGCGAACGGTCGAAGGTTTTGAAGGTAACCATGCCGGACGCTGCGAGTCTACAGTTCATGACTAGAACGATATGGTGGCTAGGTGACTACGGGAAGTATAGGCTTTGGAACGTGGACATACCAGTTTCCCAAATGTACCTATACGATAAGAGCCTTTTTCCGCTGGCTTACGTAGAAGCCTCAGCTGGAGACAAAGGCGCTTCTTGGAAGCTAATGGACTCCGCAGAAAGTGTGGAGTACCAAGTTCCTCCGTTGAAGACTGTGTGGCTCACGGCCCAAATAGACAAGAGAGGAGCTGTTCCGAGTTTCGAGGATCCGATCGGCAAGTTTCAGATGGACTTCCATGGTGAGCTAGTGACCATTGATTCCGCTAATGAAGGAGATAAAATTCTGAGTCTTGTCGAAACAATCCAAGAGAAGGACCCTGACATCATAATTACTGAGGGCGGGGACTCTTTTCTCTTCACTTACTTGGCTAGGAGAGCTCTGAAGAATAATGTGCTGTCCAAGCTTATGTTGGGTCGAGAGGAAGCCAACATAAGCGTCTTGAAGAAGAAAGGGGACACATACTTCTCATATGGACAAGTCTACTACCGCGCTACGCCTCAGAGACTTCTCGGAAGACTTCACATAGATGCCGAAAACCATGGTCTTTACGCGCTCTACGGTTTAGAGGGGCTAATAGAAGTTACTAGAACGTGTAGGATCCCGCTTCATAGGGCTTCTAGAGGTACTATCGGAACCTGCATGACTGCAATCCAGCTTTATCAAGCTATGAAGGACGACTTTTTGATTCCTTGGAAGAAGAGTGAGCCTGAAAACTTTAAGACCGCCATGGACTTGCTGGTGGCGGATAGGGGAGGTTTCTACTTCGAGCCTAAGGTCGGCGTCCACGATAACGTGGGTGAAATCGACTTCTCAAGCATGTACCCCATGCTCATGTTTAAGAAAAACATAAGTCCTGAAACCATAGGTTGCCTGTGTTGTCCCAGTTCAAAGAACCAAGTTCCCGAGTTAGGCTACAACATATGTGAAAGGCGTGTAGGCATTGTTCCCAAAGTTTTGGATTTGATGTTGAAGAAGAGGCTTTACTATAAGAAGATGCGTAACGAGTCAAGGGATCCTGAGGAGAGGCGAAAGTACGATCAAAGGCAGGCAGCCTACAAGATGATTCTGTGCACATGCTTTGGCTATCTGGGGTATAGGAACGCCCGTTTCGGAAAGGTGGACGCGCATATCGCTGCGTGCGCCTTCGCTAGGAAGACTTTGCTGGACACTGTACGATTAGTGGAGCGGAGAGGCTTTGAAGTTGTTCACGGAATCGTCGACTCGCTTTACCTGAAGAAGGACGAAACCAGCGACGGGGACTTCATCGAATTGTGCGAGGAGATCACCGAGAAGACGGGGTTGCCCATCTCGTATGAGGGGCGATATCGCTGGATCGTTTTTTTACCCTCAAAAACCCATTTCGGAGTTCCGGTACTAAACCGATTTTACGGCGTCTTTCAGGACGGAAAGATTAAGGCGCGAGGCATCGAGCTTCGACGCGGAGATACTCCGGAGATAGTTCGACGTTGTCAGGAGGAGGTGATTCAGGAATTAGCGAAGGCAGCGAACTCGGAAGAGTTCATAAGGCGTATTCCTGGTGCGCTTGCCGTGCTTAGAAGATGCGCTGACAAGATTCTGGATCATGACATCGGCGTGGACGATCTTATTATCAGCAAGCACCTCTCTAAAGACCCCGACCGATACGTCAACAATGTGAGTCAAGCTATAGCCGCCAGAAAACTCTATGCCCACGGGGTAGAGGTTACAGCTGGACAGACCGTGAAATACATAATCGCAGATGCTGGTAATAGGCGTCCCGAGAGACGTGTTATACCCATACAACTGGTTGCCGATGGTAAACGTTACGACGCGGAGGCATACTTTGAACTTCTGGTTGACGCCATCCACACCATTCTTTCTCCCTTCGGCTATACGAAAGAAAATCTGATGCCGAATCTTTCACTAAGTCAAAACGTGTTCAATTGACCCTAATCAACCAAAAAGTTTTGTAGCTCCCCGGCGTTAAAGTAAACGGAGCAGTGGGTTCGAGTATGAGTCTGGATCTCATCGGTCTCGGCTCAGCAATCATGGACTTCACTCCTGCAAATCCCGGTGTCCCATTGAGCAAGGTCCAGGCGTTTATTCCATCAGCCGGCGGAGCAGTGGCGAATCTTCTAGTTGCGGCTTCGCGGCTTGGTCTTAGAACAAGCTTTCTGGGCTTTGTAGGTGACGACGAATTCGGCTCCTTCATCCTGCGTGATTTCGAACAAGAGGGAGTAGACACATCATGCGTGAAAAGGGTTAAGGGAAAGGCTACAGGCATAGCTTTCTATTCGGTTGATGAGAAAGGCGAACGGCAATATGTCTTTTACAGGCTTCCCGGGTACTCTGATCCTGAGACCATGCTTAGACCTAGGGACATAAAGGAGCAGTACATCGCCCAATCTAAGATGTTGCATTTCTCCGAGTCGCTGCTCAGAATAAGTGAAACGCGTGATGCCATGTTTAAGGCTCTCAAGATCGCTAAAGACAACGGTGTTTCAGTCTCTTATGATCCGAATATGAGGGAAGAGCTCTGGGGGGATAGAAAGGAATTCCTAGAGATGCATAGAAAAGCCTTGGACCTTGCCGATGTCTTTCTTGCGACGTTGAAGGAAACCTCACTCATCGTTGGTCGAAGAACGGCCGAAGCGACTCCGGAAGAAGTTCTTGACTTGGGTCCAGACATTGTAGTGATCAGAGAGAAAAGCTTCTATCGGGTAGCAACTCGAAGTCAGAGCTTCGGAACTCCTGTTTTCAAGGTTATAGCCCTAGACACATCTGGCGCTGGCGACGCCTTTGACGGCGGCTTTTTGACCGGTCTGATCAGAGGCTGGCCTCTGGAGAGAGCCGTCTTACTGGGGAGCGCTGTTGCAGCCCTTAAGGTTATGAGAGTAGGAACGAGAGGCGGCCTACCTCGGATGGAAGAGGTGGTTAAATTCTTGGATGAACAATCGAAAGTCAGGGTTTGAACGATCTTCTTGTGAGATGTATCGTCCCACTGTCAGGCGCCTTTCACAATAAGCCCTTTTGCTTTGAGCTCCTTTAGCGACTCCTCAAACTTCTCTAGGGTTATATGGATGTCTTGATCGCTGTGCGCGATTGATAGGATAAACCTTGACCCCATTGGGTGGACGCCCTTATTTATCAATGTCTTTCCAAGGTTCATTGACATGAACTGGTTCAATGCTTTCATCATCAACTGGAATCTCACAAAACCGTTGATGTTTGACACGTTTAGATATTCCTCGGTCATCCCAATGCCGACATAGGTTATCGAATCCGTTGTGCCCCATGCTAGACCATCAACCCCCGCGTCTTCGAAGGAATCATTCAAACCCGCTCTGAGCTTCCGTCCTATGCGGTTTATCCGCGGGTGAACTTCACCTTCTAGTATCAAGCCGAGACACGCGTTGCCAGCAGCTGCACACAAAGGATTAGCATTGAAGGTTCCAGGATGACTTATCCGCCTCGAATCCCAACCCTCTTCTTCTTTGAAGTCAAGCATCTCCATGTATTCCCTCTTTCCCGCAACTGCCCCACCGGGATAGCCTCCGGCTAGGATCTTGCCGAGAGTCGAAAGGTCAGGTGTCACTCTGTAGCGCTCCTGCGCTCCGCCAGGGGCATCCCTGAAGCCCGTTACAACCTCATCGAAGATTAAGACTACGCCATTGCTCTCCGTTATATTTCTGAGTTTATCGAGGAAGGGCTTTCTGGTAGGTAGCTGTCCCATCGATGCGCCACCTGGCTCTAAGATTACACCTGCAACATCCCCCTTCTCGATCGTCCTCTCAACAGCTTCGATATCGTTGGGCAGTAAAGCGACAACGTTACGGCAGGTTCCCTCAGGAACACCTGAGGGATACGAACCTTTCATATCAGAAGAATAATCCGGATTGAAATCTACAATCGTGTGGTCAAGCCACCCATGAAAATGCGAAATGAACTTCACGATCTTGGGCCTGCCAGTGTAGGCTCGCACTATACGGAGGGCCATCATCGTTGCTTCTGTGCCGGAGTTTGTGAATTCAATGAGTCCATTGCGAGCGCACGGGACAAGCTGTTTAACCTTCTCAGCCCATTGAATCTCTAGCTCGTGAGATGCCCCAAGGTGGGTCCCCTTGCCTGCTTGGCTTACCACCGCTCTAGTGACAGTGGGATGAGCGTGCCCAAGAATGAGGGCACCATGACCCATCCAGTAATCAATATACTCGTTTCCATCCACATCCCATTTCCTCGATCCTTTAGCTTTGACGCAATATATGGGCATGGGTTCGAAGAAACGCGCATCGTGGGTCACACCTCTCGGAAAAAGTTCTAACGCCTTCGTGTACAAGAGCTTCGAGTTCCTATGTTTGTCGAGATATTCCCTATCGAGATTGTTTAAGGTACTTGCGCCTTTGACCATGTGCATCTCAACCTCTACTGGATTTACTAACCTAAGTGTTGCCTCTGCTTTATGTCTTGTGACAATTTCAAAGACCCCAGCTAGGCTGACTGCGTATTACTATCCTTGGCGGAATGCTGAAAAATAAGTCAAAGAGCCCTTTCAGCTGTGATGTTAACTATACTTTGGATGTCGCTTTCGAGTTCCTTAGGCAAGCCGAAGATGCTCACGTCCATAAATCCTCTGACTATGAGGGCTTCGGCTTCGGCCTCTGAAAATCCTCTCGCCATCAGATAGTATACTTGTTCCTCCGCGATCTTTCCAACAGCTGCCTCGTGGGAAAGCTCTGCACCATGAGCCTTTGCCATAAGTTCTGGGACAGCGTGAATCATGGCCTTATCGGATAGGAGTAATCCTCTGCATTCCAGATGGGCTTTGCTGTTCTCATTCTCGCCCTGCAGGAAGCCCCTTGCGTATATCTGTGCCTCGTCTGTGGCTATGGCCCTTGCCACTACTTGACCTCTGCTTCCTTCACCCTGAAGTACGACCTTGGCGCCCGTGTCTATGTAGGAGTTCCCCGAACCATAGACGATGCTGTTGAAACTGACTCTTGAGTTCGTGCCTTTGCAGTAGGCAACCGGGTACATCTGTAGGCTCTTGACTGGTTTGAAACACATGTAGTTGCTTACGAAGACAGCATTATCCTCGATGAGAGCAGCAGTCCTAGGCCGCGTATTGAAATCCTCAGCCCAATTATGAATCATTGTGAAAGTAAGCTTGGCGTCTTCTTTCACGAAGAACTCGGAGACGCCGACATGAAGTCCGCTGTGAACATTGGGGTGTACGGTGCATCCGGTTATGAGTTGAGCCTCTGAACCAGGCTCCCCGATGATTATGTTGTGGACATTTTGGTTAAGGTTGTTGGTTGAGATGAAGAGGCATGCCTGAACTGGAATCACCGCTTTCTGATTTTCTAAGACTCTTACGAAGTAGCCTTGATCCCAACTTGTCTCCGCAGCAGCCGTATATTTATCTGTGTCAACCTTCACGAGTTTCCACCAATAGTCCTTAAGCCAGTTATGCTTCTCAAGCGCGTCTTTTGTGCTCATGATCTCAACTTTGCCCTCAAACATGCTTTGAACAGCCTCGGAGATCACTGAATGGTCGAGCTGAAAATACGTACCGGAACGCGACTTCTCTTCGGCAATTATGCCCACTTCAAAGGCGCGTTTAAGCACGTCCTCAGGAAGACGCGAAAGAAGGCAAGGCTTCCATTTCCTGGATTGCCTTGAGAACTTGTTTATGTCGACATCGGGGCCTAGTGCAGCGGGTTTATCCCTTGCTCTCGATGCGGCTTCCCTAATTTCGGACATTTCATGCACCAAGCGTATCCCTCATTTAGTATTTGACCAAGAATCTTCACTGGTTCGCCAGAACAGGCCACTGTGTTGCCTATGAGGACATGAGCTCTGTCGGCGCTTATATAGCGAAGAATGTGACCGAGATGCGTAATTATCAAGGCTGAACGGTCTGCCAACGCCTCGTGGATAATCTTCCCCACCAGCTGCAGGTTCTCAACATCGACTCCTGAGTCCGGTTCATCAAGCATGACGAAGTCACCTCCCTGTGCAAGAACTTGGAGGACCTCCGATTTTTTGACTTCTCCTCCCGAGAATCCAAGGTTGACATCTCTCTTGAGGAATTCGGGTGGGAACTTCACTTTCTCAACTAAGTCGGCTACTTTCTCCTTATTTGGAGCCAAGTAGTCTATTATACCGCCTAGCTTTACGCCTCTGATTACTGGGGGGTTCTGGAAGGCCACGCTCATGCCCAGTTTTACCCTTTCATTTACAGGTTGGTAGGTTACGTCTTTTCCCTTGAACCAGATCTCGCCGGATGCGACCTTGTAGGAGGGAAAACCGAGAATGGTCATTATAAGCGAGCTTTTGCCTGAACCATTTGGCCCAAAAAGAACATGAACTTCACCGGTCGGAACATCGAGGTTGATGTCTTCTAGGATCCTCTTTCCTGAAACATCGACTGAAAGGTTCTTCACTTCAAGTATGTTCTCAACCAAACAGTTTCACCGCCGGTATCTATTGTGAGTCACATAGGTATGCGCCGCTTAATTAATATTGCTTATTGACTTATAGTGACGTTCCCCTTAATGGCTCAAGAAAGGTTGATCCTTTGGTGTGCGCGAATCCTCGATTGCCATCTACGTTTTAACCAACGTTTTTTTCCTGTTTTCTGTGAATATGGGACAGAATTTCAAAGATGATCTTTGCAGCTTGTATCGCGGTTGTTCCCGAGTCATAGTGAGGCGCAACCTCAACCAGATCGAAGGCAACTATTCGACGGTCGCACAACTCTGTAAGAAGGTTGAGAAGTATGTGTATGGATAAGCCTTCGGGTTCGGGGTTCTGGACTGCTGGCGCAAAAGCCGGGTCTAAGACATCCATGTCGACAGTCAGATATACTCTGTCACAACCAGCTAGGAGGGCATCAATTTTGTTAGCAGTCTTTTCTACGCCAGCCTGCATGATTTGATACGAAGTTATATAGTCGATCTTCTTGTCTTCAGCGTATTCAATCTCTTCTTTGCACGCAGCCCGGATCCCGACTTCAACTATACGAGAGAGCCTAGCCATTTCACTTACACGGCGCATGACAGTTGCGTGGCAAACAGTTTGGCTCATATATTCATTTCTGAGGTCCAAGTGTGCGTCAAAGCACACCAAGGCGAGGTCCCCACCGATGCCTTCTACGGCGCCAAGCGTTATAGTATGTTCACCCCCCAGAAAGACTGGTGTCTTGCCACGACTTATGAGTTCGTTGGTCACCAGTTTCAGCCTTTTCAACGTTTCGTCTGCGTCTCCCGTCACATGTAGGTCTCCAGCGTCATGTAATTTCAGCTCTTCTAGATCAATCCCTGTTCTGAAACTATAAGTTTCGATGTTAAGGGAGGCTTCTCTGATTGCATGTGGCGCGAATCTTGACCCGGACCTATATGTACTCGTGGCGTCAAAGGGGACTCCAACTATGATATAATCGGCGTCTGCAAGTTCCTTTTGAAGACCACCGAAAGTCTTCGTCGCTGACATAAACAGATCAAGGTGGCTCATCCTTCCTCAAGCTCCTTTGGGTTTCTTCGTTAATTGGTCAACTATCTTCCATAATGAGATGGGTTAATCAGTCTTTCCTATGTTGTTCGTGGCTATGACAGGAATTCCTGTGCCCAGAAGATTATTGATGATAATATCCCCGGCATTCACGGGTGCATCGACCTCGATCCTAGAGACAGCTCTAACAGCATCTGACAGCATGTGTTTCGGAATAGGCTTGGCCGTTTTGACCGAGACTATGGGCAGACGTCCTCCCTTAACATTTACGACAGTTATGAGAACCCTTCGTGGATCAGCTATTTCTCGGTTGGCATACTCTTTTCCTTTGGGGCATCTAGAACCTTCTATGCTGATGATTTCGTTTGTTCCTTCTTTTTTCACTGCTTCGAGTTCGCAACCCGTAGGACAGACAATACATAATATTTTTACCTTCTGGGTTCTCTCGTTCATGATGTCGCCTCAGTTTATTGGCTCAACAGAAACCGTCAGTTTGTTGTCTCCCAGTTTCTCGAATTTCCTCTTTGAGATTGTGAACGTGAGCATCTCAGGCGGTTTGACTCCTATTCGGTGGAGCTCTGTCTTGATCTCTGGTATCTTGATACGTACCTCTTCTTCAGGCTGCATGATCCTTCCGTAGAAGGACACGTCTCTATGACCGCTCACATAATGCGGCACTATAAGTCTTATATTTCTGCCCCTGATAACTGGCTTCCAACCCACCGAAGGAGAACCCCCATTTCTGATATAGTCAACTGCACTCGTTGCTGCCCTTTCCCCTTGTATCGCAGCATAATCGACAAGATCATTTATGACCAGGGCGTTTCCCGCTGCATATACGCCTAGTATGGAAGTCTCCAAAAGTTCATTCACGACTACACTTCTTGTTGCTGGATCCATGCGGGCCCCGGCTCGTTCCAACAATTCAACCCTCGGTATCAGGCCCGCAGATACGATGACCGTATCGCATGGAACCTCAAACTCTGTTCCCTCTATCTCCCTGAGATTCTCATCAACCCTGACCACAGCTATCCCTCTGACCCGTCTTTTCCCGAGTATTCTTGTCGCTCTGTGGCTGAGACACAGCTGAATGCCAAAATCAATCAGACATTGCTGAATGTTCCTAGCTAAGCCTCCGGGGTAGGGCAATAACTCTATGACGGCCTTTACATCGGCTCCTTGCAAGGCCAGTCTTCTAGCCATGATCAATCCCACATCTCCTGAACCTATTATTGCCACGTTCTCTCCTGGCATGACCCCGTAAAGGTCCATCATGGTCTGAGCTTGGCCTGCTGTATAGACACCAATAGGTCTGTAGCCTACAATTCCAATCTCGAAGGCATGTCTTTCCCTGGCACCTGTGGAAAAGATCACTGTCTTGGGGCGAAACTCGATCACCCCTTCCGGACCGACTGCTCTGACTATCCTACAGTCATATTGTGCGAGCAATTCCATCGCATAGGTCGAGTTATAAATCTTGACGCCGAGGCTCTTCGTCCTTTCGTAGAGTCTGATAGCGAATTCTGGACCTGTCAAATCCTCCCTATAGTATTGAAGCCCGAAACCGGGATGTATGCACTGTGGTAGTACGCCGCCAAAGTCCTCTTTTTCGTCTAACAAAACTACATTTTTTGCTCCAAGTTCCTTTGCTTTAGAGGCAGCTGCCAATCCACCGGCGCCGGCCCCAAGAACTAAGACGTCTATTGAGTGTTTCTTCATTCTTCCTCCGCTTCCCTCTCTTTGAGGAGAACTGTGATGTCGCCTATTCCGATCTCCGATCCGTGACCACTCTTAGTAACAGCCCACACTGGCATGCCCATTTCCCTTGCCAAGACTTGTGCTACTGTGAATTCGCAGAATGAACCTTGGCATTCACCCATCATGACTTGCGTTCTGAATTTAACCCCGTCCAGGCTTGTGGCTCCCCTTCTTATAGCTTCAACGATCTCTGCCTCTGTGACCAGTTCGCATTGGCAAATCATCTTGCCGTACAATTGGTTACTCTTGATCAGCTTGTCTCTTTCTCTGTAGCCTACTTCCCTGAATGCTTTCGGTCTTTCTCTGTAAGGATTCCATCTTTTCTTTCTGACAAGCTTGACTCCTCTATCTTTCATGATCTCTACGATCTCTTGGGCAATTGCTGGCGCCGAGGTGAGACCGGGCGATCTTATTCCAGCTGCGTTGATAAAACCTTCAACCTCATCATAAGCTTTGATTATGAAATCCGCCGTTGGTTCGGGTTCAGCTCTAAGCCCAGCAAAAGTCCTTATGACCTTGTCTCTCGGAGGAAGTGAGTTTACGATTCTATGGGCCTCTTTCCACACGAATTCGAGGCCCCCGGAGGTTGTATTGGTCGCCTCGCTTTCTTCTTTACCCAAGTCCTGAGAATTTGGACCCAACATCAGGTTACCATCTACCGTTGTTGTGACGACGACCCCCTTGGAATACTGTGTTGGTGCGGGAAACAAGATCTTTCTGGTCTTCGGATAAGCATCTTTGCTGAAAAGCAGGTATTCTCCTCTCCTTGGGTGAATCCGGAAATGGTCGATGCCAACCATATTACTGATCACGTCCGCATGCAAACCAGCCGCGTTGATCACCCAGTCCGCTTCGAATCGCCCATGATCTGTCTCAACGTCTATAACATGACCATTTTTGACTCGAACATCTTCTACCTCCGTGGCAAGATGAAGCCTAACTCCATTGTCAACGTCATTCTCTACAACAACAATCACAGCTTCAACACTATGCCTAATCTGGCCTGCTGAAGGGGCGTACAAGGCTGAGATCGCGTTTGGTGTTATGTTTGGTTCCAGTTCTTCTAGTTCTCTTCTATCTTGGATGATTCTAGTCTCTGGGACTCCGTTTTGTCTTCCCCTTTCCTCTAGTTCCTCAAGTGTCTTAGTTTCGCTTTCTTCCACCGCAATCACAAGATCTCCAGGCCAGTTGGCAGGAATACTTAGCTCTCTTGTCCATTTCCTCCACAAGGCATTTCCCTTAACGCACATCCTAGCCCTAACAGGGAATCTTCCAGGATCATCGTCATAGCCCGCATGTATTAGCGCGGTGTTAGCTTTGCTTGAACCCCAACCGACATCGACTTCTTTCTCTAGAAGATGAACCTCAAGACTCTGATATCTGGACAAAACCCTTGCAATGCACGCGCCTATAATGCCTGCGCCTATGATGACTATCCTTTCAGTTTTAGGCACAGAAAACCTCCGAGTAATAGAAAAAAATCCACTCACAACTCATAAGATACATGCCTCTATTGATGATCACTGTTCTAGGTTGCTTGAGGAGAAGGGGTGAATATTACGGGCATGATCCTAAACCTCTGTTTCAGCCTCTCTTGGCCAGCTCTTAGCAAGTTTGACAGCTTGTTTCCATCGTTTGTACAGCCTTTCCCTCACTGGCTTCTCCATCTTCGGCTCGAATATCCTCTCCACCCTCCATTTCTCCCTTAGCTCTTCCAGGTTCTCCCAGAAGCCAACTGCTAGGCCGGCGGCATAGGCCGCCCCCAGTGAAGTGGTCTCAGTTACCTTTGGTCTTATGACTGGTATGCCTAGGATGTCAGATTGGAACTGCATCATGAAATTGTTGTTTGCTGCTCCCCCGTCTACTTTCACCTCGTTGATAGCCATGTTCGATTCAGCTTGCATAACCTCAAGCACATCTCTGGTTTGGTAGCACTCAGACTCTAGTGTTGCACGGATCAGGTGAGCTCTTGTTGTGCCTCTAGTAAGGCCTATGATCAACCCCCTTGCATACATGTTCCAATGAGGAGCTCCCAACCCAACAAAGGCTGGCACGAAATATACATCATTATTGTCTTGGACGGTCTGAGCAATCTGCTCAGTCTCCTGTGCGGTGTTGACGATCTTCAGGTTGTCCCTTAGCCATTGAACCGCTGCACCGGTAATAAAAATGCTCCCTTCAAGGGCATAAACCACTGGCTCATCATTAATTCCATAGGCTATCGTGGTGAGAAGCCCATGCCTCGATAGGAATGGTTCCTCACCTGTGTTCATGAGAATGAAGTTTCCCGTCCCATAGGTGGTCTTGATGTCTCCAGGCCTAAAACCCACCTGACCGAACAACGCAGCTTGCTGATCACCGAGAACACCAGTTACTGGTATTTCTGTTCCATTAAAGATCTCCTTTCGGGTGTAACCGTAAATGTCTTTATTGGCTGAAGGTTTGGGGAGGGGAAGTATGTCTCTAGGTATCCCGCCTAATAGTTCAAGCAGTTCGTCATCCCAATCCATCTGCTTGATGTTGAAGAGCATTGTTCTGGAAGCGTTCGAGTAATCAGTGGCATGTACCCCGGTGAGCTTCCAGAGTAACCATGTGTCTACAGTCCCAAAGAATATGTCTCCTCTCTCAGCTTTTTGTCTTGCTCCGGGAACATTCTCCATTATCCATTGAATCTTTGTCCCTGAAAAATACGCGTCGGGAATTAACCCAGTCTTCTCATGTATTGTTCCGTCGTATTCGTCTTGTTTCAATTTGTCTATAAGTTGAGCCGTTCTCCGGCATTGCCATACAATTGCGTTGTAAATGGGGTTGCCAGTTTTTTTGTCCCAGAGAATTGTGGTTTCTCTTTGATTGGTAATGCCTAGAGCCAGAACTTCGCTTGGGCTTATTTTGGAGGTCTTCAAAATCTGCTTGATTAACAGCCGAGTGTTCTCCCATATCTCCACTGGGTTCTGCTCAACCCATCCTGGTCTTGGATAGATCTGCGCGTGCTCTTTGTAAGCGTATGCGACTGGAGTACCATAGTGATCGTAAAACACAACTCTTGTGCCTGTTGTGCCTTGATCGATCGTGGCAACATACTTCTCTCTGGTTGGCAAGTTTCTTCCTCACTTGCAATGTTGTTTCTTATCACAAGACGTGCCCTTTGCCGCCCTCTCATTTGAAAGGCTCATCTTCACAGAACGCTTGACTTTACGTTTTCGATGCTTTCGCTTTCATGTATTATTCTTGAGATTGCCTTCACCATTGCGGCAGGGTTCTTGTGTCCGAACACATTTCTGCCCATTATTACGCCTCTTGCCCCTGCCTCTATTGCCTCTTGGGTTATCTTCAATAACCCTTCTGGATCGCTTGCACCTGGGCCGCTCAGCACTATTATCGGAACAGGGCAACACTTGACTACTTCCCTGAAGGTCTCCATGTCACCTGTATAATATGACTTGACCACATCGGCACCCAATTCAGCTGCCACTCTATCCACGAACTTCACGTGCTCAGGGTCGGGCCACCGCCATCTAGCCTTTGGCTTAAAATGATGTTCAACTATCTCCGGGGGAAGAGCTTCAACTACATGTGGCATCCCGAATTTTAGGCACTCTTGAGAGACCTTTCCAATCCTCTCTAGGTTCTGAGACTCGTTTTCCACGCCTACAAAAGCCATTGAAGCAACCGCATCTGCGCCGCAAACCAAAGCCTCTTCAACTGAAGAGATTAGCCTGTAATTCGTTATGTCGGGGCCCATCGTTGTTGTGGCGCCGTCTAGCCTAGTGATGACTCCAACCTTGCCCGTCAGCTCTTGATGGCACAACCTTAACATAGAAGGGGTCATCAGCAGAGCGTCGGGTTTACAGTCAACGACCAAAACCTTCTTGATTGTTGATCTTATATCTTCAAGTCCACTCACAGGTCCCAACTCTACCCCATGGTCCATAGCGATTACGAATGCTTTCTCGTCCTCTTTGAAAATCCGTGCGAGCCTCATTTTCTTGCCAACTAAGCTCACTGGAATACCTCCAACAGGTTAACAGCTACATGAAAAGAAGCTAATAAAAACATTATCCTCAGCTCAGTTCATTCCTAGAAGGTTGCGCATCGCTAACCTATCTGATGGAGAGGCAATTCCCGAGCTCAGGTCACGCCTCTTCACTCGCTCTCTCTTAATAGCTCTGAGCATCTGAATATCTTCATGTCCATGTCGTCGATATAGGCTTGTATGTCAGATATTTCCTTCGCAACTCTCTTCGAGGATGCCTGTAGAGCGCTTAACTTGTACTCGAACGTTCTTTGATCGAGTTCGCCGATGGAAAACCTAACCTCAACCTCCTTTAGGTCCTCTTTTAACTGAGAGGACTTAAGCTCAAGGTTGACAGCCTGCTCGATCTTATCACGTCTATCGGTGGCCCACCTTTCTGAGATCGAATTTAGACGACCCTGACACACTGCCTTGACCCTGTTGACTTCTTCTAATCCTGTTTCTGAAGAGAACTTTTCTTTGATAAAGGTTAGGTATCGCTCAATAATTGAGGCTTCTTGATCTATCGTTAAGGATGACAGGGTGGCATCAATCCTTGACATCAAGTTTTCCCACGTGGAGGTTTGGGCTATCAGGTCCATGTGGCCCTTCACATAGCCATCATATTGGAGGATGCTCCTGGTCTCTTCACTCTCAAATTCTGTTAGTCCTACCTTCTCCTTTGCCCATTCAAGCTTTGCCTTTGCCTTCGCTAGCTCTAACATTTCTCTCAACCTGAAAATTTCCTCGACTGACCTAGAAAGATGGTTGCCAAGATCATCCATGATAAGCCTATGCACATTTTCAGATATTTCCCCAGATTGAAGCATCTTCGTTAGCTGTTCCAGCTTGAGCGATGTTTCCTTTATCTCTTTGACGTAAGATTCGAAAGATTTGAGCTCCTCGTTTACCTGGCTTTCGAGCTGGTTAATTGATTCCATCCAAGTCGGTACAGGCTTCTTCTCTTGTGTAGGCGGCTGGAATACATCTAGTTGCCTTTGAGAGGCATCTGGTCCCCAGCCCTTCTGTGATGGCTCTCTTGATGGTTTTCTTGAACGCCTGAACAAGTTTAGCAAGGCCTGACCCCGTCTTTAATACTATTTTCCTCCATTTAATCAATGCTAGACCTACTATTAAACGATTTTTCCGGCTCTGTGTTCTGCGGTCGTTTGAACTTGGCGCCCTTTGTGTGAACGCCAAAAAGCACAATAAGAAAACCACCGACTAGAATCGTGGCAATTATGATGAAGGCTGTTCTATAATCGGTCTTTAGGATTGAAAGGCTCATCAAGGTAGGACCAATTATACTAGCTAATGAGAAGGCTGAATTGTAAAGGCTCATGGCCTTCGCTCGGCGTCGCTCCTCAATCATGTCTCCAACAAGGGCTGAACTAGCCGACGTAAATGACCCCCATATTATACCGAAGAGAAGCATTGTCAGCCCCGCATGAACGTAGTTCTGAGAGAAGGACATTAGGACATAGAAGACAGAAAATGTAGATAAGCCAAGTAGCAGAAGCGGTTTCCTTCCGATCTTATCTGATAAGGCGCCAAGGACAGGGAGCAACGGTATCTCAGCCCATGTCCCAAGAGAGAGAATCAGCGTTGCCAAGGCTCGGTTTAGGCCAATCTCCCATTCGAAGAATATGAGGACATATGAGACTTTTACAATGTCGCCTATGTAGAAGCATATTGTAGCCACCCAGAAAATCAGAAAAGGCGAACCGAACCGTCTGAAATCTTTCAGAGCCTCTCCGAAGCTAACCTGCCTTTCCGTGGGAGTACCCTTTGCATGTGCACCCAAGAAGTATTTAGCTACGATCAAGCTTAGAACATAAAAAACTGAAGAAAGGTAGAAGCCGCTTCTAATCCCATATTGCTCAGCTATGAAGCCTGCAACAGAGACCGAGAGTGCCCAGCCCACAGATCCGCCCATCCAGAAAAGCCCCATCGACCTTCCCCTTCTCTCTGCCTTAGTAAGTTCGCTAACAAGGGTCATAAATATGGGGAACGATTGCGATGAACCCACTATTTCCCCAAGAATCATGACTGCACCCAAGGAGTATTGGTTCCCAACAACCGTGTAGAGAAGACAGATTAAAGATAGGACCGCTGTGCCAATGATTATATGTGGCATTCTCCTTCCGCTTCGGTCGGAAAGGCTGCCCCAAAATAGAGCCATAAGAAAACTGGCAAGAAAGGCTAGGGTCCAAATTGGACCAATAGTAGTCACATCAGCTCCGAGCTCTGTGGCATATAATGGAAGGATTGAAGATACAAAACCCATAGCCGCCATGTAGAAGCAGTTAAACAGGAATGATCCCACGGCGACATCGTTCATTCTGATAGGTCACTCTTACTTGCTGGTTTGTGGTAGGATTTATCAAGACGCTTGCTTAAAAAGGAATGCCAGAACATCTCAGCAGGTCTTAAAAGGAAGGGGAAACAAAGAGTGATAAGAATACTATTTAGATTCTCCTAAGACAATACTTTCTTTGTTTCCTTGAACTTAGCTTGCATGTTCTATGACCTCTTTGACTTTTCTGAGTGCTTCCTTGGGGTCTTTGAGGGGCATGAATTCGAGGCCGACGAAACCGTCGTATCCAAGCTTGTCAATCTTTCTGAGCACATTGGTATAGTTTATCTCGCCCGTTCCGAATTCGTGTCTCCCAGGGACATCGGCCGAGTGGAAGTGGCCTATCAGGCCTACGTTCCTTGTGATTGTGTCGATGAGGTTGCCTTCAGTTATTTGTTGATGGTAGATGTCGTACAGCAGCTTAACATTCGGACTATTCACCTTTCTAAGAATCTCAAAACCCTCACTGGAGGAGTATAAGTAGTAGCCCTTATGGTCGACCAGTACATTCAACGGTTCAAGTACCAATGTCACGTCGGCCTTTTCGGCGTGTTTGGAGGCTTCTTTCAGGCATCTAACGATATTTTCGTGCTGAGTTTCTCTTGGGACATTCTTCATCTCGTTGCCAGTTGTTACTATGAGCCTGGTACATTCCAATTTGTGAGCCGTGTTGATTGAATCTTTCACTCCTTTTACAAACTCATCCTTTGTGCTGTAATCAACTATTCTTCCCGCAGGCTCAACGCCGAACGAGGAGACAGCTAATCCACGCTCTTTCTTCCTATTCAGAATTCCCTTAATGTCTTTAGATCGCCAGCCCCAGAACTCGAAGGCAGGAAAACCCGCCTCGGACACGGCATCTATTCTGTCTAGAAATGGGAGCTCCCTGAAAATCATCTCAATACAGATGGATAGTTTTACCATTCTGAATTCACCTTGGAACCGCATATTAAAGAAGAGACAGATAAGCCTATCCTTTCGCGGAAACATTTAAATCGGTCTAGTTACCGAAGGTAAATTGCATGAAGATTCCTGACTGCCACGGGATCTCGTTCTGGAGATTACGCCAATTTAAATATCTGCTGCCTATGCTTCTCTTATGCTTCATGATCTCAACATCAAGAGTCAACATGACCCAAGCAGAGATAGCTAGGACAACGAAGGTATATGGCAACGTCATTGACTTTGAGACTCACCTGCCTATACCCGGAGCCCAGATTGCAGTTACCAACGATACGATGCGACCGTGGCAGTTGATCGATCTCAGAAATCTAATGGCGCAGCAAAGAATAATTGCTCAGACCAACGAATCAGGCATCTTTGAGGCATATGTCGAAAGTTACAGTGGGTATACCTTCTATGTCTATTGTGACGATGTGTCAACACCGGGTATTGATTATGTTCCGGTATCGAAGGAAGTTTCCGTGCAAGACTTCCCATGTTACCTTTCATTCTCAGTTCTCCCTGGCGCATCTATCAACGCCTTTGAAGATCCTTTTTTCTCTTTTGATGATTCTATCTTCTCTTGTAATGTGATTGACGAAGAAGGGCTTTTAGAATTAACGGGCTCGTTCAGGCAGTGGTGGGAAGGAAGGTCTGGAATTGAGAACAGAACTATTGTAGTCCCCGCAAACATGGGAGTCAAGATCGAGATAGTGGTATACAAAGTACTTGAGGGAGGTTTCAGGTATCAAAATATTGAGTGGACCGCCAACTTTTCTATTCCTATTGAAGATGGGTATTTTAACCTAAGCCAAGGCGAATTGGTAGCCATAAACTTAAGGAATGCCAGGTTGGATGTTGAATCCAGTATAATGATGCCTAGATACATAGATTACGCTAGATTGGTGGCAGAAGAGATCGGCGTCCTAAGTTCATACGAAAGGGTCAGAATATCCTCTGCTGAAGAATTGTTGTGGAAGGCACAATCTTCTATATCTGGTGGTGATTATGTTGGAGCCCAAGCTGATCTCTATGAATCATACTTAATCCTCGAAGACGTTGGAAAAGCGTTTTTTAGCTTGTTTCAGAATTCTGTTTTCTCGATTTATTTCATAACGCCGTTTATGGCAGTCACGTCATCTGCTTTGGGCGCCATATTCTCTAAGGATAAACGCAAAAGAATCGTTACTAACATAGTCTTCTACGGCTTTCTTATCATTTTGCTTTATTTTGCCTATCCAGGTTATAAGTTCATCCAAAACCCGTTCTACAATCCCTTGAGGGGGACATTCTTAGAGTCATTTGTTGTTCCCCTGCTGTCAGTTGCCTCAATTGGCTTGGGGATTTTCCTGATAAATGGACCATATTCTTATGGCGAGAAAACTAACAGACGAAATCTCTCAATAAGAAGCGCTATACTAGCAGCCTTTTCGTTGGCAGCAGATAATCTAAAGAGGAGAAGGCTTAGGACTTTTTTGACAATGGTTTTCATGTTAATATCAGTTTTCGCGTTCATATTTACGACTTCATATTCCTACGAGGGAGGATTTGTTGTCGACCAAAAACCAGGAGAAGCTCCTTCTGAAGGAATATTCGTATGTCAGCAAGCGTCAAACCCCCGTATTTATCCATTTGGACCCGTTGACTCGGTGATTATCCAGTGGCTTAGCAAAAGACCGGAGGTCCTTCTGACTGTTCCTCTCTTAAAGAACGTTCCTCAGATAGGCACCCCGCCACCTCCCTTAGGGGTGCTTTATAGTATTGATCCGAGCTTGAATTATAGTGTTTCTGGTGTATTGGGAGTAATACCTACACTTGAAACTAACTTAACAAAGATTGATCAAATCATAGCTCAAGAAGGAGGGGCAGGAAGGTTCCTCAGCGATACGGATTCCAATGGTATTTTAATCAGTGAAGAGGCGAAGGAGGCTTTACGAGTGGATGTTAACGATACTGTGATGTTCTACGATCGAGATTTTGTAGTGATCGGAGTCTTTGACGGAAGAAAGCTTGGCGGAATAAAGGATCTGAATGGAGATCCGATTATCCCTCAGGAGATTCGTGTTGTGGAGACGATGGGCGGTCCAGTCTATCTTCCCAGTTATGTTGCACCTGAGAGTGTGGTGATAGTGCTGAATGAGGCTGCTTCGGCACTTCGGTTAAACATCGTTGTCTCGAGAGTAATTGTACAGACTCGTATGAAGGAAGACATCGATTCTCTGGCACGAGAACTTGTACTCATCTTCCCACGCATTGAAACCTACACCTCAGTAAATAACGAAATAAAACACCTATACATTGGCAATTATCAAGTCATTCGTGGGTTTGCTGAGAGCACCGTGTTGCTAGCCTTGATGGTTCTGAATGTCGGGATAATGATGTTAAACGTGGTCTATGAACGAAGACGAGAGGTAGTAGTCATGTCAACCGTCGGGCTGAATCCATCACAGGTAACGGCTATCTTTGCTTGTGAGGCACTGATAATGGCCTTCGTTGCAGGAAGTCTAGGCTACGTTCTCGGCATGACCAGTTGCGTTTTCATATACCTTTTGCCCTCGCCACCGATTTTAAGGTATAAGGTCGAAGCTTTCTGGAGCATACTCGCCCTTTGCTTCTCTATCTCGGCTTCTGTCTTAGGATCTATAATACCAGCATCCAAAGCCTCGATTATGGCAACTCCTTCATTGCTTAGAAGGTTTATCGTAACCTCAAGGGAGAAGGCGCGAGAAGGTGCATGGACTCTTGATATTCCAGTGAAGATCAAGGAAAGAGACATTAGAGAGTTCTTTGATTTTGTCGAGGAACGGCTGAAAGTCTACAACGACCCCATACGTTACGAAGAAAGAGTTGATAACATTATCCGTCAAAAGGAGATATACGGTCCTGCCCAAGAACGCGTCCATTTCATATACAAATATTCAGGCAATAAGATAATAACCGAAAACGAATTGTACTCTATCAGGGATGCTACCTCTGATGAGTATTCAATAAAATTGGCTTCAAAGAGCCTGTTACCATGGACTATCATAGGTAAAGAAGCGAGTGCCCGACAGACGGCTTCCTTTGTTCGCCGCATAACTCTGGAGTATACAGAAAGAGAGAGAATATAAAAAAAGAGAGAGGCGCGTGGTGGTCGCGCTAACCACCAAAGGCGATGTACCTGAATATGTTTATTGCGCTCACTAGGATTATTCCGACCATCTCGCCGGCTATTATGCCGAAGGCCGCCGGGATCCCGACCTCGTCGTATGCTTTTCTGCCACCGACTTTGATGAGGGTGTACTTGACGATCCAAACGATAAGCGGAGTGAATGGGCCTATATGCCATGCTACTAGGTCAGATGTGCCTAAGAAGAGACCGAGGGGTTCGATTGGCCACCAGACGTATCTCATCCTGAGGAAGAGAAGCGCACCAGATAGCAGGAACCCAACCCATCCTTGAATGCTAAGGAGGAGAGCGGGTCTGGAGTTGTAGCCGCCGGAGTCTCCGTCCCAGAAGTAGTCCCATTCCTTTGCGACCGGTAGCTCCATGAATCCGTAGGCATGCCAAATGACGAAGGTCAAGGGTACGACGATTATGGCCCCTATGATTCCGCCTATCAAGCACAGCTTGAAGACTGAAGACGGATCCAGCCCAGCCATACTTCCTATCTTGAAACCGTCCAAGGTGCCCATCATGCTAGAGTAGTATGGGCCAAATGTGTCACATCCTGTTCCCCATCGGTGCGTATGCGTGCTTATGAACAGCTTCCCCGCAGGGAATTCCGGTGCAGCAGGCATCGGGCCGCCCCAGACCATCTTGGTGAAGTAGGAGCCCCTCATGAACGTAATGTTTGCGGCGTATGCTCTTGCACGTGTAAGAACGATCAGTTGTATTAGTATTATCAGTACGCCTAATATGGAGTCTCCGACTTCGACGCCGCTTGCCATGAAGAGGACTATTAGGCCTATTCCGCCAACTATGACCAGCAGGTAGGCAAGTCTATAGGAGACCTCTGTCGCCGAGGTTTCGCCGCTGGCAACTTGTTTGATTGTTCCCACAAAGTACTTCCAGTTTATCAAGACCATGAAGACTAGGATGCCCAGGCCAATGCCAGTTGAAAATGTGTCAACCCACAGAGGGTCACCAAAGTATATCATGCCGAATTTGTCCCAGATGCCGCCAGTGTATATCCCGCTGTAGTAACCAAAGTAGCTCAGTATTTGGGGAAGTATCATCGCAATTCCAAGCGTGGCTATCCACATGGATAATAAGCTGTCTAAAGGTGCTAGGAAGAAGAAGGCATATTTGAGGGGATCGGTTTGAAGGGTCATCGGAGCTGCAATTGAACTCTGAATCGAGGGAAATGCACCTGTGAGCTCCCAGTTCCCAGTTGCCCATGTCGTAAAGTTTGCGCCTTTCAGCCAACCGTAGAAGTCCGGGAACCCTGGATACGCTGAGTATACCATGTACGGTATATAGAAGATTATACCTAAGATCGTTGTTATGAGGAAGACTCTCCTCCTTGTGTCCGGCTTCTTCTCGTAGGCGGCTAAAGCTATCTCAGCTGTCACCCAACCCTGAGCATGCGGGAAGGGCAAAACCTCTATGTCTACCCAGAGACGTCGCATTATCATCGCCCATCCGATGAAGAAGAGCGTCGCGACGATGTACCAGTAGATGTAATTCGCAATTACTGGGGTCCACTCACTTGCGTATGTTACGAATAGGTTGTTTAGGCTGCCTCGGTAGTAGGCTCCTCTGATAGCTTCAGCAGAGGGCATCCAAAAAGACGGGAGCGCATACCCGTGGACATCTGCTGTTGCAACGCGAATGTTGAACAGTGCGGCGGGTGTGGTGTAGAAGCCTTTGAAGACTGAGAACCATGTGGCAACCATAGTTGCCAGGTAGAACATGGCGAACGAGCGTTTGTCAACCTTGATGCCGCGATAGCTGATTACAAGTAGCATTATGAAGGAGAATACGTAAGGCAAGGGCATGGCAACGAGGAATCCTCCTGAGGGTCCAATGTTAATGCCTCCGGTTCCCCAAGCAGCCGGTAGGAAGTGGGTCTCCAGCGTTATGGCTGCGGTAAGTATCGCCATGTATACAATGACATAAACCCATGTCTTTGTTGGAATTGCTGGTACAACGACCTCACTATGCGCAATTGTAGATGTTTCCTTTTCCATAGTTTTTTCACGACGATTATATGGTATCCTACGAACTTCTTAAAAGCTTTACTACTGAGGAGTGCGTACTCGCCTTGCTTTTAAAATGGGAGGAGCCACCCTGACTTAGAAGCCAAAATCACGACTGCCCTAATGGTCTCCATCAAGCCATCCCCTATCATAAAACCCATAACGATCAGTCCTCTATACTTGGCCCAATCTGAAACCCCAAATGACGGCGCTATAAACTTTTCCGCAATTATGGATGATATGAGTTGAGCGAACGTAAGTGGTATAACACCCGGAAACCAGGGAAGCCCAAGAGCAGTACCAGTAATAAAAATCATTAGGAAATACGGAGCATTCAGGAACCGCGTAACCAAAGCAATAACAGCACCTAAACCAAAGCCTAAGGCAATCCAATTCGGGTTGAAGAGGTAGCCGAACCAGACCCAGACTTGCATTCTAGCCCACGAGAGGGCGTCGACAGGCCAGGCGATCACTGTTGAGGGGTAAGCACTTGAAGGTATGCGTGCTACAAACCAGAAAAGATTCGTATAAAAGAAGCCACTAAGCAACGTGAGAGCCAACAATACGAAAAATGCCTTGAGATATTCTCTATGCCTAACATTGAGGATATCGGCTTGGAAGAGTCCTTGAGCAAAGGCGGATCCACCTAAAGGAACACTCATCGCACCAGCCGAGGGTCCAATGACTCCGATTGACCAAGAGATTGAAAGAGGCATGGGTGCAAACCATATGTCCTTTTTTGCATAGCCACTGTAGTAGATCGTTAGTTCTCGTAGAAAGGGCACAGTAAATCCGCCGTACGTGACGCCGCTCGACGCCGTAGCCACATAGTTGGCGAAGAAGGTCCCTCCGACGATGAACACAAGGAGAAGCCACACTGGGAAATCAAAGTTGGTCAAAGACCATGTCAGCATGACCAAACTCAATGATGAGGCGAAGTATACGAGTAATAGGACTTTGGGCGAGAGGATGCCTTTCACTGATTTCATGATCTTGCTTAGGGCTCTAAGGCCATTTGTTAAGGGCTTCGGATTCATAGCTAGTGGGACAACCATTGCTGCAAGACTCAAACCGATTATCAGGCTCACAAAGAAATACAAAAGCGTCCTATATTGTAATGTCCAGTAGCCCCATCCACTAACCCATAAACTTTCGGGAGGCCAGAGATTAAATCTTGTCACAAGATGAGCTCCAACGAAATAGAGCGAGAAAGCTCCGATAAACTGGACGAGAGTCGTACTCACAGGCAGCAGAAATCCAGGAATGTAGAAAACTGGATCAAGTGGAATCACGAAAGCTGCGCCTGGAAGAATGTTGTCCAAATAGGGGGTCACGTCAAATAGAGGCATAATATAGGTGTATTGAACTAAGCCTCCTGTGGCAAATGGTCCTATCATGAAGGGCAGAAACTTTGCACTCAGGTGGAAAATGATTCCAGCCAGAGCAGAAAGGAAGAGTGGCCTTATGTAATTGGGGTTCCTCTCAACTAAGGTTTCGATTGTGGCTACTTCTGCCTTACGAGCCGGGAACTCAAGTTTTTCACTAACTGCGAAGACCTGATAGCTTAAGTAACCTACTACGAGCTCGGTGATCAGACCCATAAAGAGAGTTGACATCTGCAAGCCTATTGGGATTAGCCAGGATCTATGGAGAAAGAAAAAGGCGCTATTCTGAACCTCTGCCAAGTCTGACCCTGTGGGCACGAACCAGCTAGGTATATAGTTCACTATCCCAAAAAAGATCGAGGGTTCGCTGTAAGCGTAGTAGGTATTTCTGGTGAGTGTCAAGAAAAAAAGGGAATATGCAAGTGATATTGGCTGAAAACTCAACAGTAGGAGAAGTTCCTGTTTCATGAGTCTGGCTCTCAGAAGGTTCGCAAGTTCAGACCAGAGTACTATGGGAATCCATGTGGCCAAAGGCAGGGGAAGATTCGTAATCAGGTTGTAGTATATGATAGCTGGCTGAACAAGAAAAGTGGCAAATAGGAATGCGAGGTAGACCCTCCAGGTTAGAGCCTTTTCGGGGAATATTACAACTTCATTAGCCTTCTCCAGGTTTTTCTCCAAGCTTGATGTACTTCCCCCTTTCTTCAGGTGTTAGGGTTCTCCATATCAGAACCTGTTTTCTGATCTCGTCTGCAACAGATGGGCATGAGGTTCTCCAAGTAGAAGCGTAGCCGGCCGTTCTTTGAAGGGTGAGTTTAAACGTGAAGGGTGCCTCACGGTTTGGTCTGACCCCCTCCATTATGATGTCACTCTTGATTCCTAGGTCGTAGGGAGCCAGCCTGCAGTCAGCGATCAATCTCAGGATTTGCATCTCGCCTTCCTTTAATTCCTTCACGTCTATCTTCTCAGCTGTGAACAGACTCTCTCTCTGCATTGAGAAGCTGAGGTATTCTCTTAGGTAGTTGTAAACTCCAAAGACTTCGTCCTCTGTGTTGACGATCAGAGGTATCGCTACTTCCCAATAGTCACCCTTGGGCTTTGAAATGCTCTTCTGCCATCTACGAACACGGGACGGAACGGCCAGTCGGGCTGCTAAAACAGAGGGGTAAACAGCAGACACAGCGGTAACGGCCAAGCCAAGACCAAGAACAATCAAGACAGTGAATGAAGAGAAGTTCGGATAGAGATCTTTCGGATATGTGCCCAAGCCGATCAAAGTTGCGGTCATGATGAGGCCTGCCAGATAACCCGAGAAGATGGCCGGCAGGGCATACGAGATAGCTTCCACTATGAAACTCAGGGATATGTGCAGAGGAGACATGCCGATGGCGTTGTATACGGCAATCTCTTTGGTCCTCTCGTAGACCGAACCGAGCATCAGGTTCAGAATTGCAAAAGAAGCTATCAATATTGGCACAATCAGATACTGATAGCCCAGCACGCCGAGCCACTGTTTCGAAAGAAGGAAGTAACCTAGTTCTCCCTCATCCGCCACATATATTCGGTAAGCTAACTGGAAGGGCAGCTCTTTTAGTAATGTATCCGAGACTGTGTTGTTAACAGGTTTGATCGCAATTGTTGCAAGGGGAGTTATATAGACGATCCTTGAGAATAAGGAGTACGGGATTATGAAGACATTATCCGCTGCAAAATGAGGAGGAGTTATCGCGGTCGTAGGCGCTGTGGGGTCTATCGGCGTAATCCTCTCGCCGTCGGGATTGTAGAAGTCATTCAGTCCAGATGCATCTATAATCCCGCGTACCTGGAGGGTTAGGCCCCAGAGGCTTATGTTCGATCCTGGACCGATCTCCATGCCTAACTCGTCTGACAGACTACTAGCAACGGTGCCAGGAAGGATGGCAGCATAGACATCATTCTCGAGGAACCACGTTCCCGCTGTGAGAAGCTTGTCAATGTTGGAGACCTTGGGCTCCTCATGGGACAACGCCATTACGCCATATATTCTTGTCTGCATTTTTGGGGAGAAGACGATATAGGGAATAGGAACTCCTGGTTGTGTGACACGAAGCGGTTGTGGTGGAGGATAAAGGTAGCTTCTAGGAACGACGTCCGCCAAGCCGCTCAAGCTGGATTTGAGTATTGTGTAAGTTCCTTCGTTAATGGCTACCCACGGAGTTGCCCTGATGATCATGCCTGAGAAACTTGAAGGATTGCCAATTCCTCCTGCACCACTAATCAATTGAGGTGTTATCGTCACTGATGAAAGGCAAACCATGCCGAAGATTATCAGCACGACGGATAGGAGCGTCAAAATGGTTCTGAATCTTCTTTTCTTCATGTTCTCGATGCTCATGCTCATGGAAGCAGAGAATAGCCCTGAGCGGCTGATTTCGGAGAAATGGGACGCTCCCCTTACCTTTCCTCTGAGAGACGTAGCGCTTGCCCGTGTCTCGTTGATTATCAGGCTAAGGAGGGGAGCCAAGATAACTAGTAGGCTTGCAGTCACCAGAACAAGCGGCGAACTATTCGCGATTGTGAATCCTGGGTGGAAGAAGTAAAAGGCTAGGTTCGACGCTACGACTAATAGCACTATGACGAAGAATCTGTTTTTGCCACTGAAACCGAAGACAAGTCTCTCGATAACCATAGAAAACGGAATCGTGATCGTGAACAGAACAGACAACGTCAGGATAACTTGCCAAGTTAGGTCCATCACCGACCCGTAGAGACCCAGCAAGAAGGTCCAAGAGAAGTAGCTGTAACCGACCACCCTCTGGAACTCTTCGCTAGCAAAGGCGTCGTCCCACAAGTACAAGTATTTGGAAACGAATTGATGGAATATCTGCATAGTAGGCGTGTAGGTATGGTAGCTGTAAAGCTTGTCGTATCTGCTAAGGATCATGGTTCTCATGTTTCTGACGATCTCATCCGGCCCTAAGATGAGAGTCTCACCCTGATCTAAGACATAGCCTTTTCCGTTGGGATTCTCAGGGTCGGCACTGTTCAAGACGACTACTGGCCATCTTTCACCCATGCTGAATAGGACTTCGGTCGGAACGTTCGGCATGACAAAAAGCATGAAATACGTATCGTACCCTAATCCGTTGGCCCTAATCATAGGTCCGTGCGCTATAGCATTGTAAATCATGCCCATCCGCAGAAACCTGAAATCGCCGGGATTGAATGCGAAGATAATCGCTATGCTTGCGCATGGAAAGATTCTAATGGCCTTTGTTTGAGGATGCTTTGTCATGGGCACAAGAGGACCTCCGGGGGCTTGCCACACTCCGAAATCTGTGGACCATGTCACCTTACCAGTTTTTCTGTCGATAATGAAGGCATCGACAATCCCAGTTTGGTATGGCTTTAGGCCATGGATGACTGCTTTGCCTTCCTCATCTATTTTTGTTGCAACCCTAAGGCCAGCGGGGTATGCGGACTGAAAGAAGACAATCACGTCTTGCCATAGGTCTGGGTGTCTAGTCGAATTGAATGGATCATGAAAGTCTGTTAGCATGTTGTATTCAGTGACTTCGACTGTGAGCTCTACGTACCCCCAGTCGTCTTGGAGTCTGGATTTGGTCGGGACCCTTATCTCATCCTCGTTTATGAATGCCCATAAGGTGCAATGGACAAACATGACCTGGGTTAGCACATTCTCAAAGTTGATCTTCTTCCACGTGTCTGCCGGTGTTCTCTGATACAGTCTAAGGTCGTTTGAAGTGTGATAGGTGAATCCGTTGGCATACATGGCTAAAACGAATGGATCCGAATCAAAGAGAAAAGAAAGAGACTGGTAATACGGAGTGCTTCCAGAAAGAATGCTGAAATAGCCGTAGATTCTGGGCTCCAAAGGTCGAACGGAAGCAATGTAACCAGGGTGACTTCCAAGCGTTCCGTCGACAAAGTTCTCGCCATACGATGCACCTAGCACCATCTTCATCTCTGTGAGGTAATTCTGAAACATTCGCCCGACAAGCCAGCTATACCTGGTAGGGTACAGAATGTCCGCACGTTGATACGTATAAGCGGATCCCGTGGCGTAGACGCCTATCTGGTCCGAGCCACTGGATAGGTCCATGCCCGCGAAGGCGATGATCTCACTCTGCAATTGGGCAAAATGCTTTTCAACGAACTCTCTTGCGCCCCAAAGGCCTTGGTAGTGGCCCGCCAAGCCAACGATAAGCACAGACCTATCCGGTCTATGTGTAGATAGATATCTAGCAATCTCGAGAAGATCAGAAACGCCTAAGCAGTCTGTTGCACCGTAGGACAGCGCCGGTACGATTGACCACGAATCATAGTACGCTGAGATTACGATGATTTGCTTGGACAAAACACTATCCTTGCCCGGTATGTAGCCAACTACATTTGCTATCCTGACATTCTCCCAGGTCATATTTGCACTTATGCGGACTTTGATCCCTTCCTGTCTATGCTTGCGAGCTAGGTTCACTAACTCCTCTCCGCCATCCTCAAGTCTCACGTACAATCTAGGGAATGGAACTGGGATGAACACCTCTTTCTGTTCAGCTTCTGAGCGGATCAGTAGTTCTGGGGTTTCAGGTACGAAGATGACTCCTTTGGCGCCACCCGCCATGGCCAAATAGAAATGCCATTTTGAAGCGAAGTCCATTAGAACAAACTTGCCAGTAATATTCAGGCCCGCGAAGTCCTCAAATTCTCCCCTCCCCAAGTATACTAATGTATCACCATATTCAGGGCTTTCATAAGGACATGGGTTTACGAGGTTCGGGTAAAACATGTAAGCCTTGATCTTTCTGCCGTCGTCTAACATTAGAAACGTGCCATGGTCGATAGGAGTTGTTATGTTGAAATATTCGTAATAAGTTCCGTCGTCACCATATGGCTGAAGACCGTACTCTTCAAACTTGGAAGCGATGTAGTTGGCCGCCTCGAAGAAACCTGGGTAACCCGTAAACCGCGATTGCGCTGAGAGGACCTTTACGTGATCAGCAATGTTCGTCATGTTAATATTGTCTATAACGATGTTGAACCCGTGCGGAGTGGTAGGAATCTCAAGCCCCTGGGATGGAGATTGTCCAACTGCGATGGCTGGCGTGAGGAAGGGAGAACACAAGATAGTTAGAAGCGCACAAATCAACAAAGTCTTCCATGATTGGTGAGAAGATTTCATCCTCATCACGAGATGACCGGTATTTTCGACCTTGCTCCTAACTGCCGTGTCTATGTTATTTGTCGTAGATACTCATTTAAGGCTTGTGGAAACCCCTTTGCAGAAGGATAAGAAGACAAAGTATATCATGCGGGCTTCTTTGCAACTATATGAAGGTGTCCACCTAAGCCTAACAGTGTTGGTTCTTGGCACAGATCAAGTTCAATATCAATAAGCTTACGAACCTTGTTTGAGTCTTCAAAAATGTAGCTTGTCTCCGGTTTTCCTTGGTATAGGACGGGTTTCCCAGCCATCTTGACAACTTCCAGTCCAGACTTTGTAAAGATCTCTCTTAAGTCCTTAGGAGTGAAAGCCCATGTGTAGAAACCTAGGTCTTGGACGTAGATTCTCTTCGTTTTCAAGAGCGACTCGATCTTGCCGACATCCTCATTCTCCACGTTCAGCATAGAAAAGGCTATAGAGTAAAGGTTGTCAACGCCTGCCGAGATATAACAGTTGGGTTTGAGAACCCGGGTTAATTCCTGAACCGCTTTTTCAGGATTTCCGCAGTATGAAATCGGGTCTCCTTCTGCTAATACGAAATCGAACGTGTTGTCAGAAAACTTTATCCTTCGTATGTCTCCTTGAATTGTGGATATCAAATGGCCGAGGCCCATGTCTTCTGCTTTTGTGGCGGCAACCCGCAACATTTCTTTTGATATGTCGTAGACTATGACTTTCAAGCCTCTCTTAGCCATTGGGACAGCCCATCGACCGGTGCCGCCGCCAGCATCCAGGACTAAACCATTGCAGGGTAGGAAGGGCTCTATGAGTCGCCACGTAACCTCATCGTAGATTCTCTTATAGTGGGAAGATGAAGCCAGTTCATCGTATCTCAAAGCAAGCTTCCTATAGAAAGTTTTTACTTTTACCGCCTGTCTGTCGAACATGTTCGGTATCAGATACTCTTTCGGTGTCAGATCAAATATCCTTTACGCAATCTCGGCCTAAGTCCGTCTCAGTCGATGGTGCCTAATCAGTCGTCCTGTTGCCAAAAAAAAGGAATTGCTGCGAATTACGCGTCTAGACTTGTTTTCCTCGTCTTCTTCTCATCATGAAAGCTGCTAGGACAACTATTACGGCAACAACTGCTCCTGCTATGTACATCGTATAGTCCACTGGTTTGCTCAGGAACCCTTCAGGAGCTTCAAAGCTAACATCCACATCTGCAGGTTCTATCATATAGCTTCCCCAGTCATCCCAGCTTGAGCCAGCTGCCAGAACCTCGACGATGATGTGCTTGTCTGCTGATATTGAGTGAACTCCGGACTCTAGGAGCCTGAAATCATCCTTCGCCAACTGGACAGGAGCACTACCATCAATGGTAACGGCTAAGGCTTCTGGTGCAAAGAGTATGGCCATTGTTGGCGCGTAGAACCGTATCTCTTGGTTGGGCTTAGACCCTATGAATGTGATGTCGTCTCCCAAGTAGCCTATCTCAACTGTTCCTTCTGTCTGGCCGACCATGAAGGTTATGTCGCCAGTGCTCTCCGCTATCAAGTCGAACTTTCCCACACCTAGATTGTAGTACCAGTATTCCCTGTCTTCAACATCGCTTGCGGTGAACGAATGTGTGGCTCTCATGTTAAGGTCCCTATCGTAGATTGTGACCTGGCCTTCCTCTAACGGTATTACTATGAAAGCCGCGGTTCGACCTGCCTCCTCCAACGTCACGGCTAGTGGTGCGTAGAACAGTCTACCGACGTATCCTCCTGTAATAGCTGGTGCGGCAATGAAATCCCCTAGCGCGCAGCACGAGACTTCAACATCACCAGTTGTGGTTAGATAGTAGACTACATCGTTTCCAACGCCGCCGTGTACCCCAAGATGTTCTACCCTTGATTGAAGTAAAATTGTTCTTCTTCCGCGTTGGCGTAGATGCTCGCTTGTCGACCAGACCTCCACCGAGTCCGAGAGTGTCCAGTCCGTCTCTTCAAGGCCGAAGAGGTAGAAATTGTACCCTATCATATCTACCGAATACGCGTACGGGTGCGTTGGCGGCGCTCCGTTGAATATAAATTCCCTTCCTCTGAAGCCTCCTGTTACTGCGGGATAGAATGTGCTTGTTCCTCCTCCTGGCCATTCGGAGACCTCTCCATAGATGAAAACGTTTCCGCCGCCATTAAGTAGCGCGGCCACTCTCTCTGACGCAACGATTTTGAAGAAGGTGCCGAAGGCTATGTAGAAAAACTTTTTTTCGAACTTGTTTAACATCGCTGAGTGGAGCCTTTGGTTCGCATAGAGATCCCATATCTCAATCATCGTCCTATCTGCCAATCCGACGATATCCAGTATCGCCACACCTGAAGGAACAGTGTAGTTGATCTTGACTCCGTGAATGACTTCGTCCACTTCTCCTGGTCTTCCACCTTCAAGCGTGGGCCATTGGACGACATCTGTCGAGGGTGGGACATAGCCGTAGTAGATGTGTTCGGTAGCAGATCCCAGCACATTTGTCGGTGTGAGTGTTGGAAACATGCAGCCCAGCAAGACTATGATAGCTGAGTTGATCAGGACGTTGTTTCTCTTGCTCAACACAAGATCCCTCGAGAATATCTACAGACATATGATAAAATAAGTCTTTTGTATAGAGGAAACAAGAAAGCACCCGTGTCCCTCAGCCGAACGCAACAAACATAGCCTTCATAATACTTGTGGCAGAGTCTTAACTACGCATCTTCGAAAGTAAGAAAGGCTTCTTCAAAAAAAGGAGAAGTTGGTAGGCGTCAGCTTCTAGACCTGTCTTGGGCGCCTTCTTCGCATCATGAAGACCGCTAAGACAACCACTACGGCGACAACCGCTCCGACTATATACATTGTGTAGTCGACTGGTTTGCTCATGAGACCTTCCGGAACCCCAAAGCTAACATCCACATCCGCCGGTTCAATCAGGTAGCTCCCCCAGTCGTTCCAACCTGAGCCAGCTGCCAGAACCTCGACGATGATGTGCTTGTCTGCGGATATTGAGTGGACTCCTGACTCTAGAAGTCTGAAGTCGTCCTGGGTCATTTGCATTGGAGCGCCACTATCTATAGTGACAGTCAGATCTTCAGGTGCGAAGATCACAGCCATTGTCGGCGCGTAGAACCGTATCTCTTGGTTGGGCTTAGACCCTATGAATGTGATGTCGTCTCCCAGGTAGCCTATCTCTGCCGTTCCCTCTGTCTGGCCGACCATGAAGGTTATGTCGCCAGTGCTCTCCGCTATCAGGTTGAACCTTCCTATGCCTAAGTCGTGATACCAATAGCGCCTGTCCTCAACATCGCTTGCGCCGAACGAGCGTGTGGCTATAAGGTTAAGCTCTTTGTCATAGACCTTGACTTCGCCTTCCTCCAAAGGAACAACTATGAAAGCTCCCGTCCGGCCTGCCTCTTCAAATGAGACTGCAATGGGCGCGTAAAAAAGCCTGCCAACGTATCCCCCCGTCAGTGCGGGTACTGCAACGAAATCTCCCAATGCACAGGACGAAGCCTCCACGTCGCTGGTCGTAGTCAAGCGGAAGACCACATCGTTCCCGGCGCCACCATGGGTTCCTTGGTGGAAAAACCTTGACTGCAGCAACATCGTTCTTGTACCACGTTGACGAAGATGCTCACTTGTCGACCAGACCTCCACCGAGTCCGAGAGTGTCCAGTCCGTCTCTTCAAGGCCGAAGAGGTAGAAATTGTATCCGATTCGATCTGCTGAGTAGGCGAAGGGATGAGTAGCTGGCGCCGCGTTGAAGACGAATTCTCTACCTCTGAATCCTCCAGTTATTGCTGGATAGAATGTGCTTGTCCCTCCCGGGGGCTCCTCTCGGCCGTCAGGCTCGAAGATACTTGCGCCTCCATTCAGTAGGGCTGCTATCCTGTTTGAAGCCACGATCTTGAAGAAGGTCCCGACCGGTATGAAGAAGACCTTCTTCTCAGACTTATCTATCGTTGTCGAGTTGATCTTTTGGTTCGCATAGATGTCCCAGATTTCAATGCTTGTACCATCCTCCAATGCAACAATGTCCAAGAGTGTTGTGCCAGAAGGCACAATATAGTCAGTTAGTGTTCCTTTTATGATCTCGTCCACTCTACTGGCCTCAGCTCGCTCCCACGGAGCATCTCCTGTTTCTATGCCTGGATTGAAGACATCCGTTGAGGGTGGAACATAACCGTAGTAGACGTGTTCAGAACCAGATACCTGGGCACTTGTCACTGTCAGCGTAAGTGTCAAGGTCATGATTGCTAATGTCATTAAGACGCAAATCCCTCTTTTCAACATATGTATCCCTCTGAATGATGTCTAGTGAATCGTGATAAAAGCCTTTTGGCACGCATGATACTCTAAGGCATGGATTATTAGCTTCCTAGCACAACATACCTTAGCATTTAGAGACACTTCTCAGGTTATTTCCAAATAGTGGATCTCGAACGCTGGGTAAACTCGTCTCTAAAAAAGGGCGGAGTTGTTGGGGCTTGGCGTCTAGACTGGCTACGCACGTTTTCGTCTCATTATAAAGACTGCTAAGACCACCACTATTGCGGCGACAGCCGCTCCCGCTATATACATCGTATAGTCGACTGGCTTGCTAAGGAATCCTTGAGGAACCTCGAAGCTTGCATCGGCATCTGCTGGTTCTATGAGGTAGCTTCCCCAATCATCCCATTGGGTTGCTGTCCCCCCACCCCCTGCGGCCAAGATTTCGACTATGATGTGCTTGTTGGAAGAAATTGAGTGGGCTCCCGATTCAAGAAGCCTGAAATCGTCCTTCGCCATCTGCACTGGGGCTCCACCATCTATCGTGACTGTCAATGTTTCTGGTGCAAACAGAACAGCCATTGTTGGCGCATAGAAGCGTATCTCTTGACCAGGTCTCGATCCGATGAGTGCTATGTCATCTCCTAAATAACCTATCTCTTTGATCCCTTCGGTTTGACCCACCATGAAGGCTACATCGCCTGTGCTCTCAACTATCAGGTCGAACCTCCCTATGCCTAGCTCGTGATACCAATAGTCAATCTCTCCAACTTGGCTTGCAGAAAAAGAGCGCGTAGCGATTGCGTTGAGGTCTTTATCAAAGATTTTCACTTGCCCTTCCTCCAGAGGAAGGATCATAAAAACAGCAGTTCGACTTGGTTCTTCTAGAGTTACAGCTACCGGGGCATAGAATAGTCTGCCTATGTATCCTCCAGTTATAGCGGGTACAGCAACGAAATCACCCAAAGAGCAGCATGAAACCTCTACATCGCTGCTCGTGGTTAGGTGGAAGACCACATCGTTCCCAGCGCCGTTGTGTAGTGCAAGATGATGTATTCGTGATTGTATTATGGTTGTCCTTGTTACTCGTTGACGCAGGTGCTCGTTTGTTGACCATATTCCTGCTGCGTCTGCAAGTGTCCAATCCGTTTCCTCAAGAGCCATGAGATAGAAGTTATACCCGATCCTGTCCTTTGAATAAGCATATGGGTGTGTACCTGGCGCGGCAACAAAGATGAATTCTTTACCTCTGAAGCCGCCTGTCACTGATGGGTAGAATGTACTTGTTCCACTCACCGATCCATCTGCAAAAAGATTGCCGCCGCCATTTAATAAAGCAGCTATCCTTTGTGAAGCTACTATCTTAAAGAATGTTCCGAAGCTTATATAGAAGGACTTCTTTTCGAACTTGTTTATTGTTACTGAGTGTAGCCTCTGTTTCGCGTAGATGTCCCATATCTCGATACTTGTCCCATCTAATAATCCAGCGACATCTAGAATAGCTACGCCAGAAGGAACTGTGTAATTAATCTTTGCTCCTCTAATGACTTCGTCTACTTCTCCAGGTCTAGGTATATCTTCAATTGTAAGCCATTGAGCAACGTTTGTCGAAGGTGGAACATAACCATAGTACACATGTTCGTCAGACACCTGTGCATTTACCTGTAACATAGATAGAACTATACTGCCAATCAGGGTCAAAATAGCTGCCATTAACAACCCTTTAAGTTTGACATTCATTTTTCAATCCCTCATTTGAATATAATTGAACGGATGATCAGAAAAAACTTTTGGTGAGTTAAAAGAAGTATTCATAGTTATCTGCGGAGAACAATATGCCTGGGTATGATTACCAACGTTTCAGGAAGGTTGTCGACCTACTACCCGTTTTCAGTGAAACCTGGCTGAGTCGATGCGATTGGGGAAAGCTATCAATACTGCTTTTTTCCTATACAAAAAAAGACGGGGATGTGGGTTTGGTTTCCTACGCCCCGAAGGCTACGAATCTTCCTATGTTTATTGCGCTTACTAGGATTATTCCCAGCATCTCGCCGGCAATTATACCGAAAGCTGCGGGTACTCCAACTTCGTCGTATAGTTTTCTGCCACCGACCTTGATGACTGCGTACTTCACTATCCAGACGATTAACGGAACAAATGTGCCAGACCATGGCATCCAGACATCCAGACCTAGAGCGAAACCCAAGGGTTCTATTGGCCACCAAGCATACCTTGTCCTGAGGAACACGAGTATACCCGCCAAGATGATGCCTGCGATGCCGGCTGGGTGCTGTATGCCTGGAAGACCATTGTATGTTCCGGAATCACCTTCCCAGAAGTAGTCCCATTCCTTTGCCACTGGCAATTCCATGAAACCGTAAGCGTGCCATATCACGAAGGTCAATGGAATAACGATCACGGTTCCCAGGATCGCGCCGATTATGCAGAGTTTGAAGACTGTATTCGGGTGTAACCCGGCCATGCTTCCTATCTTGAAACCATCCATGGTCCCCATAAGGGAAACATAGTATGGTCCATAGGTATCGGTTCCAACACCCCATCTACAGACATGTGTTCCGATGAACAGTTTTCCAGCTGGAAATTCCGGTCCAGCAGGCATCGTTGGACCCCAGAATGGCTTGAAGTAAACCTCTCCCGTGATTTGCAGGATGTGAGCTGCATAGGAGCGAACTCTTGCCAGAACAACGGTGATCATGAAAATGATGAATAGGCCTCCGATAGCGTCTAAAGATTCAACGCCTGTAGCGATGAATAGTCCAATTAGACCTATGGCGCCCACTACGATGAAGAGGAAGCCTAGGCTGTAAGACACATCGGTAGCAGGGGTCTGCCGGCTGATAGCTTGCTTTATAGTAGTTCCGAAGTATTTCCAGTTGACTAGAATCATGAAGATTAGAATACCCACGACCATTCCGTGTTGGACAAGTTTCAGGATGAGTGGGTCACCGTAATATACCAGCCCCCATTTAGTCCATCCACACCAAGTTGTGTACTCGTATATCCCGCTGTAGTATCCGAAATAGCTTAGGATCTGAGGTAGTATGATTGTAGCTCCGAATATCGCAACGGTCATAGATAACAAGCTATCCAATGGGATTATGAAGAAGTAAGCATAACGCAGAGGGTCGGTTGAAATACCTACCATGTTCGACACTGAGTTGGCAATCGCTGGAAATGCGTGCGTAAGTTCATAGTGACCAGTGGACCATGTCGTGAAGTAAGTCCCTTTCAGCCATCCATAAAAGTCGGGCAAGCCTGGATAGGCCGAGTAGACCATATAGGGTATGTAAAAGATTAGGCCTAAGAGGCTGCAGACGAAGAAGGTCCTCCTCCTTCTGTCGGGTTTCTTCTCGTAGGCAGTAAGGGCTAACTCTCCGGTGACCCACCCCTGGGCGTGCGGAAATGGTAACACTTCGATGTCTATCCATAGGCGCCGCATCACTATAGCCAATCCCATGAAGAACAGGATGGAGACGATGTACCAGAATATGTAGGTCGCTATGACTGGGGACCACTCGCCTGCATAGGTCACGAATAGGTTGTTTAGGCTGCCTCTGTAATAAGATGCCCTAACAGCCTCAGCCGATGGCATCCAGAAGGAGGGAAGCGCGTATCCATGGACGTCAGCAGTTGCCACTCGCACATTGAAGAGTGAGCCTGGAGTAGTGTAGAAACCTTTAAAGACCGAGAACCAGGTTGCAACCATGGTAGCCAAGTAGAACAAAGCAAAAGTAGGCTTCTCGACTTTCAAGCCAGTATACTGCATGATGATGAGCATTATAAATGAAAACACGTATGGCAATCCTATTGCTGCAAGTAGAAGCCCTGAGGGGCCAATGTTTATTCCTCCGGTTCCCCAAGCGGCTGGCAGGAAATGGGTCTCCAGCGTTATGACGGCGATGAGTATCACCATGTAGACCGTCAGATAAACCCAAGTTTTGGTCGGAACTTTTACTGCGACTTCAGTACCTGAACTAGTAGCTTCTTTCATAACAAACTCCAAAATATCATTATAAGATATCTGTGGATATAAGCTTTTTCTGATGCCAGAAACTGAAAAGGCGCTAAGATAGCCGATGTTTTCAAACTGATTGCAGTGACTTTCAATATAGAGGGAATACATAGACCAGAGAGCTTCGGTTGTTCACCAATCCTTTCAAAGTATAGTGCTTCCGATAAGATAGGCGAGTAAGCAGGAGGTCTCCTCAGATCATAAAGCAGTTAGCATAAAGCAGCTAGTATAGAAGTGAGCTTGGAAAGCCCAAACTTTGGGGTCCCATCCACATAGCAGAGACCAAAACAAGCATGGATAGGACTGCTTTCTGTCTTAATCTTGCTATGATATGGGTTGTCGCGCCACTCGTATATATAGACTCCTTGAATCCTGCCAGGGTAGTCTCTGCTCAAATTTTTTACCACAGAACCAAACTGAAGGTACACCTTCTCAAAACCCTCGGGGTCTTGTTGAGGGATTATCCTTTCTCCTTCCCTTGTAGTGATTACCATATCTCTTCTGCTGGGCTTTTCCTCTATTCTGAAGCCAACACCAGCGTGCAACCCGGTCTCGCTCAGTATAAGGGGCTTATCATGTCTTTCCAACTCATCAAGAAGGCATCGCAGCCCATACTCAAATCTCGACAATCTCCAGTTGGCTTCTGAGTTGTCTCTGAGGAACCGTTTATTGTGATTGAAGGCGTCGGTCGTGAACCAATCCTTCACTTCCATGGGGTAGCAGTTCACAGAGAACAAGTCTACTGTCTCAACTACTGGTACCATCCAATCCAATAACTTGCCATCTGAACCCAATCCGAGACCCTCCATGGCATAGGTCACTGGTGTGCTGAATCCATGTTCATGAATAAGATTCTTTGTTGCTGAAAGGAGCTTGCATAGTGCTGAAGAAATTTTTTCAGTAAACCTCCAATTGGGTGGTTCTCCTTCGAGGTACTCTCTTAGCTCGTTTCCACGGCATAAAGCAACCAATGGAACCCCCAGATCGTGGGTTTTGAGGACCTGATCAGGTCTAAGCTGCCCACGCCAATCCTTCAAAAGGTCTGAAGCGTCAAAAAAGGCATCACTATGGACCTCTACACCTGCATACAGGCTCATGTTCCTGTTCTTGAGCACTTGGGAGATTCTCTCTGAGTGTTCATAATTGTAAGTCCTAGCCGAGGTGAAACCGGCTTCGCTAGCTTTGTCATATCCGGAATCTTCGATCGTTTCAAGACCAGCTGGATGAAACCATGCTCCAACAATCAAGTCCTTACGCCACGGACACCCTTTCTTTCAACATCATAAATAGATAATCTGAGTTCCGGATGTTTGTTAGAGATCTCAAGAAATTGAAATGGGAATCGTAGACTCTGTTTTTTTGAGTTTAGACTTCAACTATATCTATACCTAGGAACTTGCATACGTCCACGATGGGTTTCGCATAGTCACCGTGGATCATGCTCGCATGGTGGATGAATCCCTCTTCTACTATGACTCTGTATAGCTCATCAAGGTTGGGGACCTTAACCCAGCTCCATGAACCGCGGAGGTTCTGATCGGCTTTTTCAATCTCTCCTTTTGTTACTAACATTTTAAACTCGCCGTCGTACTCGACAAGTCGGCATATCGTGACAGGACCAGGTCTAAGTTGGAATTCGCCTGTGCCCAACGACCGATCCAAGCCCAAGGTCTCACCCAAGATACTGTGATACCTCAAAACAACTGGGCATCCCTCACATGCGAGTGATGGAGGCGCATTCCCACAATGCCAAGCTAGGAAGACGTTTTCTTTCTCTTGGTGTTTTATTGTCCAGTCGATGAAATGAGGTGGTGTTGTCTTTAGACTTGCTAAGTATTGGACGAGCATCGTTAAAGCCCCGTAAACGTCAACCTCACACGATGACATAATACCCTGCTCGGTCAGCCTACCCATCGCATGGCACGGTGAGACTCCGTAGAATTCTTCCATCGCAGTCCAGCACTGTATGCCCATCGCGGTTACCCTATTTTCTGTTGCGAATTTTCGTAGGGCACATTCCAGCTTAGCCATTCTAGCGAGCAGTTTCTCATTTACCTTGGACACATCTGCTCGCGCCTTTACGTCTTTAAGAACCCTTTGTACCTCAGAATCCGCGTCGCTTAGACTATTGGCGGTATTGAAAATCTCGACGAGCGTGATCGGTATCACTTTCTGTCTAAATTGTTCTATTAATGCTGATTCGTTATAGATGCAGGTTTCGAAGGGACCTGGACGGGGTCCAACCTGGCCTATCTTTGCGCCAATGAACCCTTTTGTTACCGCACAGACGCGGATGAAGTTGTCTACGGCTTTTTTGAAGGTGGCTTCTTCTGGGAAGAGTATTCCGGCGAAAAGGAACGGAATGTTTCTTCGATATAGTCCCGAAGAGATTGAAAGCGTCCCACAGAACGAGTCAGAAAGCCTATTTCCATCGGGTGTGAATGGGCCTTCTTTGGTCCCGAAGAGTAGAACTGGGTATTCTCTAAGGGCATCCGCAACCTTAAGAGCTGATACCTCGTCTCCGAACGTCATGGTTCCAATGATGGTTCCTGCAACTTCTTCCTTCTTGAAAAGTTGGATAACCTTTTCAGCGTCTTCTTCATCCCTGACCAGGCCCTTCTTGGTCAGCTTCTCATCTGGGACAACTGGATCCAGGTTTCCAATTTTGGATAAGGCCTTCAGGCAGCGTTTACGCATCTCTACTGCCCAATTCTCGTTAAATACTGCCCTGTGGGCTGGAACGAAACCTATCTTCATCTTCAATGCCTCTTTGTTTGGCAAAATTGACCCTCCATATCCGAGTATTATGCGGGAAGAGCTGATTTATAGCTTTCTAACGACTTGAAGCCAAGGATTCGGTTGTTCTCAAAACCTTGGCTGATACCCTGCCCAATAAGAATGATATAGAACTTTTACTATCGTAGAGTTTGCTGGAAGAGATGGAAAAGATGAAGATGTCCTAGACTTTGAAGACCATGGCTATTCTAGCCCTGATCTGATTCTACTAAGCAAATCTCTTGCTTCTTCTTCAGTGGCACAGTATGTGCTCACTAGGAGACCTTTCGGTTTGAGTTTTCTCAGCAGTGGTTCAATGTTCTCTTTTGATACCCCTTGCACGACAAGCAGCTTCCCGCTTTCCTGCACCTTCTTGTAGAGCGGGAACCAATTGGGTGATTCCACCGGCTCATTGCCTGCCCCGGGAACCCACTGTATTCCACTGAGTTCGGGTATGTTCCGCAACATGTCTAGGTGAGGGATCTCTCCGGGTCCGTCTAGATGGTATATTGTGTCGTCCAATCTCAAACATTGCTCTTTTATGAATGGTAGAGCGAACTCCTCAAAGAGTTTGGGTGAGAGCATGGCTGAGAAGTCGCATTGTATGGGATACCATTTTCTAGACGCCCAAAGTCCCATCCACGCGGAATTTCCCTTGCTCTCCCCTTTCAGAATCCGATAGAGCTCTTCAAAACAGATGTGCCAGATGTCAAGGATTTGTGAACAAAGATCCCTTACCTTTTCAGGATATCTGAATAGATCTGTGATAAGAGTCTGAGACCCGCGCAGTGAGGCGGCGACGTCGTTTATCCCACCCAAGTCTGTCATTCCCGCCATGAATTTTCCATCACTTCTTGCAGAGGCAAACTCTGTTATTTCCTTAGTTGTCCTCCACCACCTATTATCCGGGTTAATCTTCAGTTCTTCGAGTTCCGGCCAATCCTTAGGAGTCTCAAACCAGACGGTCTCAGAGTCAGGTCGGAACTTGGCATCAGCCCCTATATACGCTGCCATTATGCCTGGCCCTAGGTTGACCCATAAATTGGGAAAGGCTTCTCCGCCAAAGAACATATTGGCACACCAATCTTCGAATTGGTTGACTATCTTCTTCGGCTTGTCCGGCTCTTTGGCGAATCCCCAATCCCACCATGATGCAAAACTATATCCTTTTCTAGGCGCAAAAATCTGAATCAAGGGTTGGTCAATCTCATTTTCCCACCAAGCACAAAAACGTTCGCAGGTCTGAGCCCAGTCCTCTTTATATAACATGCCTTCACCAATCCTCTGCTCCAATTCATCAGATATAAATTACTAGCTAACTCGGCCAACGTTCATGTCTTAAGCCTTTCGAAAGAATCCTGCGCTGAGCGATACCACGACGGGCTGTGTATTTCTCGTTCTTTTCCCATTAGAGTAAAGCACGCGTCGGTACAGGGAGAGTTACCGAAGACCATCTGAGCGAGAGCAGTCTGGTTGGGCTAGAGGTCCTCAAGCAGCGCTGGTAGCTCACTTAGACAGTCAATGACTCTGTCTGGCTTGATATCACCGATTTCGTGCGTGAGCCTTCTCTTTATAAGAACAGCCCTCATCCCAACATTCTTCGGGCCCATCACATCCAGATCCAAGCTGTCGCCTACGAAAACCGCTTCTGATGGTTCAACACCCAAGGCCTTTAAAGCCTTTTCGAAGATTTCGGGACTAGGCTTCCGTCGGTTAACCTCACTGCTGATGATCACCACATCGAGGAACCTATTCAAGTGGAATTCTTCCAGAAGCTTCCGTGCACATTCTGGTATGCCAAAATTCGACACTAATCCCAGTCTATATCTTTCATGCAATGCTCGTAGGACATTGAAGGCGTCTGGGTCCAAACTTACATGGCGCATAAACTCGGCGGCAAAAGCCATAGTAGCTCCGAAGACAACAGGATCTGACATGTCTAGGTTGTAGCCTAATTTTTTAAGTGTTTGCGAAACGCGAAGGTTGAAGTGGGGTTCCTCAAGCGTCTTGCGCGATTCTGATAGTATCTTTTCACGGACCTCGAAATAGACGTGCTCAAAATCCTCAAGACGAACCTTCACACCATTCTTGGCTAGAAACTCATAAAGCCTTCTAAGGCTGGATGGGTAGAAAGCATCTCCGACTTCAATCAGCAGCAAGGTATCAAACAAGTCAAACAACACGGCTTTGACTCGCATTCTATCTTTCCTCGATGTTCACAAGAGTTGTGGGAGTTAAAAAACAGTTACTCGACCGAGGCAAGTCAGTGAGATGGTAGATGTGATAAGATATTGTTTGATAGGTATTATAGGCGGTCTACATAAATAGTTAGGAATCAACACTTCAAATGCTTACATGCGGAATATGAGGGAAACTATGTGGCGACGAAGGTAATTGCTCTACAGTCCAGTCCAAACTTAGATGGGTTAACCTGTCAACTTGCGCAAGCAGTCCTGGATGGCGCCGAGAGCGAAGGAGCAGAAGTTGAGCTTGTCCACTTGAACCGGTTAAGCATTGCGTCTTGTCAAGCTCATGACAGGGGCTGGGGAACGTGCGAGGATAAAGGAGAATGTTTGGTGATGGATGACTTTCAAAGTCTAAGGACCAAGATCAACCGAGCCGATGCATTAGTCTTCAGCACACCTGTCTATTTTGGGGATATCAGCGAATCGGCTAAACGTTTCCTAGATAGATGGCGCAGGTGCGAATTCTTCAACCGAGAAGCGTCTCCCTTGAAGGATAAACCTGTCATCGGAATCGCTGCTGCGGGAGGTTCTGGTAGGGGAGTAGTTAGTGCATTACTCAATCTGGAAGGCTATCTTAGGTGGCTCCAGTTCGCCATCTTCGACTTGGTTCCCGTAACCCGGATATCGAAAGAACATAGGCTGGACATGCTAAGAGTGGCTGGCAAAAGATTGGTCAGCTGCCTGAAGACAATGTAAGTTAAAAAGAGCCAGAAAAAGTTGGGGAGAGCTGTCGGCTTCTTATTTTGGTTCTTTTAGGATTCTAGTGTCTAGTGCCTTAATTTTCAAAGAGTCTTTTACCTTTTCACCTGAGACAATGTCTTGGAATTCCCTTCCTTTACAGGCTATTTGCACGGTGTCATCGTTGAAGTTTAGTACAAACACTATGTCTTCGCTGGACCCTGACCTCTTTGTCGCTTCAAGTCCGGCTGCGGAAGGGAAGACCGGTTTAATATTTTTCTTTCCTATCAACCAATCTGCAAGGGTTAAGTAAAACTCTTCGTTTGCGAAAGCTCCTATGTAGATAGCGGCTCCTCGGCCAAACTTGTTCACGGTCATTGCTGGTTTGTCCTTGTAGATTCCTGTTTGATAGTGTGCAACGACTTTAGCCTCCTTCGGCGAGAGTACTTCAGCCCAATTCCTGCACGTATAGGTGTTCTCGCCGCCTAACTCTGTGGCGACCGTTCTCATTTCCAAAGTCCTTTCGCCAGGTAAACCTGTGTATTCCTCAATGGTCATTCCGAAAAGGTCTGATAGCCTACCAGGCAAAGGTTCGTCAACTATGTTGTTATTCCAGTCCTTTGCCCCAGTTCTGGGCGTTGCAATTAAGATCCCTCCTTCCTTAACATAGGCTCTCAGACTCTGCTCAATCTTCCGGTTCATCAGCATCAATGAAGGAACGAGGACGACCTTGTATTCTTTCATCTTTTCAGAAGCCGGATTCACGAAGTCGACAAGGATATTTTTTCGGTAAAGCGCCCTATAGCCGTTTAAGGCGGGCTGCCATGAACTTATGCCGTAATAGTTTCTGTCTGCGTAGCAAACTTCAAGGTCTAAAGCCCAGATATTGTCATAGACTAAAGAAATGGCAACCTCTGCATCAACGGATGTTCCTACGACATGAGGGGCAACCTTCTTCAGCTCTTCTGAGACCTTTTTGACCTCTGAGTATCTCCTTCTGGGAACACCATCATGGTCAAGAATGCCGTGCCAATATTCTTCGCATCCGAACCTGCATGATCTCCACCTAAAGTATATTATGCCATCCGCGCCTCGGGCAACTGATTGGATTGTCCAAAGTCTTATCTCGCCCGGTCTCGGTATTGGTGCCCTCTCAATTCTAACCGCTCCGCTCTGGAGTTCCATGATCCAAACAGGCTTTTTCTTCAAGCTTCTCATTACGTCGTGCGCCATGGCTAAAGCAGCACGGTCAACCTCTGCGCCCCATAGTGGATAGTAGTCCCAAGAGACTAGGTCAAGGGGTTCAGCAAGTTTGTAGTAATCCAGGTCCTTGTATAGGCCCATGAAGTTATGCGTTATTAATTGTTGAGGTGCATGTTTTCGGATTATGTCGATCTGTATCTGCTGATATTTGACCCAAGACTCGCTGGAGAACCGTCGCCATTCGAGGTTCAGGCCGGGACTTTGCATCGAGAAGGGAGGCCTTGGTGGATAGATCTCGTCCCAGTCTCCATACTCTTGCCCCCAAAAGATGAGTCCACACGCTTTGTTCAGTTCTACTAGAGTCCGATGTTTTCCCTTAAGCCACTCTCTGAAGGCCCTGATGCAGTTGTCGCAATAGCATTGTTCGCTGGCGTGGCAGCCGAACTCATTGTCGATCTGCCAACCGATGACGTTCGGGTTGTCTTTATAGTGAAGAGCCATCTTCTCAACAATTCTATTTGAGTGTTCAATGTAATGGGGGTTGTTGGCGCAGTAGTTCTTCCTTGTTCCTTCGGTTGCCCTTCTACCATACCCGTCTATCCGCAGAACGTTTGGGTGAGCTTTAATTATCCAAGGTGGTGGAGCAGCTGTCGGTGTCCCGATTATCGCCTTTATGCCTTTCTCAGCGAGTAGACTGATGGCCTTGTCCAGCCATTCAAAGTTGTATTCTCCTTCTTTAGGTTCAATCTTGCTCCAGGCAAATTCCGCGAGCCTAATCGCATTGAACCCTGCCTTGTACATTAATTCTGCGTCTTTCGTCCACCTTTCTTCAGGCCAATGCTCTGGATAGTAGTCTGCACCAAAAACTAAAGACATAGGTATCTTTCCTACATATTCCTAACATAAAGAAGTTATGTACTAGGAAGATTCTTATAACTTTCCATGTCGATTTAAAAATATATATGCAACAAAACGTTATTAAATCGCAATCTAAGACGTCGGATGATCCAACGTGTCTACGCGATGGGAATCCACGGTTAACTTCGCTCTGATTTTAATTATATTAATGGCGTTTCAGCTGTCCATCTTCAAAGACGCGTCGGCTTCTTCGCTGTCCATCTACGGCAAAGTTGTCGACGCCTATTCTGGAAGCCCAATCTCTGACGCAACAGTCGTTGCATGGGATCTGAACACACTTGAGAAGCCTAAATTTGGCTCAGGCATGTACTTTACTGACGAGAGAGGAGAATACAATATATCGGATCGTTACGTAAAGGCCGGTCACACGTATTTGGTTTATGCATTTAGGGGCAATTTTACAGAGAAAACTGTGGATTATATTCCAGCTGTAAAAAGGTTAAAGTTTGAGTCTTCAATAGAGGTTTCTTTCTCTCTAGTGCCTAGCGCAGTAATCGAGTTGGAGGGCATACCATATCTTGTGCAGTCCTCAAGCCCAGGAGGAGGCCGGATGTTTGTCAAAGTCTTGGCTGAGACTGGGCTTGACATCTCCTTCATAAACGAGTACGGAGATTCTGTTGACACATGGTTCTTGGGCTTAAGTAGGCAACTTGTAATTGTGCCTGCAAACATTCCAATAACGCTTGAGGCGCACATATGGTTCTTTTCAGTAGAACAGAGACGCATAGAAAGACGAGTCTTTCCATTGTATAATGGTTCATCGCCCTTCTTACTCTCTCAGGGCAGTAGAAGTCCTGCTCAGATCTCAAGTTACAGTCTCAGAGGAGGTTTGGAATATGTCGAATCAAAGTTTGTCGGTATCTCCTCTAAGCTTGATGAGGCGCAAAGTGTTGGGTTTGTGGTGTTTGAAGAGAGGCGTCTGCTGGCTGATCCAAAGAATCCGTCAAGTGTGAACCATAAGATGATAACAGCTAGCTCCATTCTAACACATGCACAAAATGACCTTGACTATCTTGAGGTTTGGACTCTTCTTCGCGAGGCGCTTGCGACATTAGATGTAATCTCTATGAGCCTCGAAAACATGCGTCTGGTTGCCAAGACGAGCGCCATTTATCTCTCCGGGATCATGGCCACTTTCGCGGTTGTATTGGCTTTCTTCTTCTTTGAGGAAAAAAGAAGGAAAATGCTCACAAGTATAGCGATCTATGCAATCTTCCTAGTCTGTCTATACTTCTTTTACCCCGGTGCCCATGTGATTATTGATGAAAACGCCCTACTTTTCATCCAATCCGCCGCAATCTCGTTGTCTGTAGTCTTAGCCATCGTCTTCGGTCTTCCTAGGATCTGGAAGGAAAGGGAGATTGAGGGAGAAGTATCTTGGAGAAGCGCAACCTCGATAATATTCTCCATGGGGAAGAGGCAGATTAGACGAAAAAAAATACGGGGCACATTCACGATACTATCCATAATCATCCTCGTTTTGGCCTTCACTTCATTGACCTCCTTCGGAACAGTATTCGGCATAGTCTCGGAAGAGTTGCATGTAGTTCCGCCTTCTGATGGAGTGACTGTAAAACGCGTAGTGAATGCAACTTCTCTTCTCTTCTCCCCTCTAGGGTCAGACGATCCCGGAACTCTTTCGAAGATACTAAGCATAGACAATGTTGCTCCGAGGTATGAGAGCATACCCAGTTCTCCGAACCCTGCGGCTCGTCTTGTGAACACCAAGACTGGGAGCAGCTGGTTTGTCTATGGAATTCTAGGCATATCACCCGCGAATGAGTCAACATACACCCATTTGGATGAAATGATTGAGGGCAAATACTTGAGCGAAGACCGGTACGACGAGATACTTGTGAGCAGGAGTGTGGCAAACAAACTAGGCATAGGATCGGGTGAGAATGTGACTTTGGAAGTCTTAGGGACGATAATCTCAGACAAGTTTGTCATCACAGGTGTCATAGATGATGAGCGATATATGGGCCTCATCGACATGGACGGCCTACCGTTTGGGCCTGCACGCCTTCTTGAGGACGGATCTGTTAGAAGGTGCAATAGTACCGAGGTTGTTGTGATCAGCTGGAAAGCGGCACAAAATCTCCAAAGAGCGATTGAAGCACAACTAGGTGAAGGGGCACCGCAGTTTGCTGTACTCTCGAAGATCATATTCCAACCTCGAGGTGAATTGAACATTGACTCGCTTGCTAGGACTCTTATCTTTGTCTTCAACTACGATGTTTTCGTTTCTTTTGAGAGCATTGTTACGCATTACCACATCGGGTCGTATTATGAATTGAAGGGAGCAGCCGAGCTCTTGATTCCCCTAGTTATGGTTGGGCTGAACGTTGGCATGGTTATGATGAACAGCGTATATGAACGAAGGAAAGAAATTAGAACTCTCTCTATGCTTGGGCTGAACCCGACGCATATCGGCTTAATCTTTGTAGCCGAGGCTATAATTCTGGGCATGGTTGGGGGAAGCCTAGGTTACCTATTCGGCTTGGGATTCTATAGAGTCATGGTGCTGTTCGGCCAGGAACTTATGGTTCGAGAGAAGTTAGAATGGTTCTGGAGCGCCATTGGCTTTGGCATAGCCCTGACAGCCTCTGTGCTCTCATCCATAAGGCCTGCAGCACTAGCAGTCAGCACATACACGCCGTCAAAAGTAAGAAGAGTAAAAATGAAAGATGAAAGGGCGAGAGAACGTAAGGAAGAATTGTTCAAGGCATACCAAGCAAGGCAGCTGAGCATGCCGGTAAAGGTTCCGTTGAACGAGAGAATCTTTTTCATCGGTTTCTTTCTAGACCGTCTTGACGATCTCAAGACAGGCTACATAGAGAGAGTTGAGAACATCGAGGATGTTCCAGAGATAGAGAATGTCAAGGGGGAGCTCATGAAAGAGATTAAGTTCGAGTACCGCTATGAAACCTCTGGTAGAGAGAGAAAAACCAGAAACAGCCTGATCTTGACTAAGAGTCCTCAAGACAGCTATTATCGCGTGAGGCTGGTCACAGAGCCCGCAATTCCTGGCATGCCCGAAAACACCATCGACCGAACCATAGATTTTGTTCATGACATATGTATATACTGGGCGAAGAACAAGAAAAGGCTCATGGGCGCCTAACATTTAGCCCTCATAGATGATGATTCTTGTCACCAGGATAATCGAGAGCGATCAGCCTAAATACCTCTTCCTTTCACTATCTCAGGTTATATAGTGCCATGCTTCTTGAAGGTATCGGACATGTCCAGGTTGGGAAAAGCCTCTTTTCTTTCCTTATTTTCATTCTTTTACCTAATAGCAGGGATAGTATTACTAGCATCGCTTTTCCAGACTAGCTATCCTCCGGCACATGTAGGACTCATCGGCGTCCTCAGCTTGATTGACTCATACGGGTTGAATAAGACGAAGAGGTGGGCTCTCTTCTTAACCATCTTGACCGCCCTGCTCGGCATATCCTTTGGTTCCGTGACGATCTATGCCATTTACCGAATGTTTGAACTGGGCTCAATCGAGATTCTGATCCTCTCCTCAATTATTTTATACATAGCTTTTTCTGCTGTCTCACTTTTTTATGTGATTGGGAAACGAGGCAGATTAGGGTAGATTGGGGGTCTACGCGACTCTAATGTTTCCTTCAAAGTCGCGAAAGTTTGTTCATCTCGAGGCAGATCAAGCCTTTGAGAGCTTGCTTTATCTCTTGCGGGAAAATCTGGGTGCAACCAACATCGAAACAGGAAAAGCGGAGACTCTTTCTATCAAGGGGAAGATAGGGGGAGTCTTAGGGGTGACGGTCAAAGTTCGAGTTCTACCGGAAGGAGGCGTTAGCGCTTTAGATTTCAGTTTCAGCTACAGAAACCTGCTGTGGCTCATCTTGATCATTCTTGCTGTCGCGTTAGGGTTAAGCTCAATGTTAAGCACAGCGATCACGATGGTCTTTCTCGTGTTCAGTCTTCCTCCAGGTTACAGGACGAATGCTACAGTAAGAAAATTCCTAGACACGTTGAACGAGGCTCTGCCCCATTTGGAACGTGAGTTTGCTCGTAGGACTCTTATGGAAGACCGGAAGAGGTGGCAGATGGAGCCGAAGGACAATGAGGACCTTTACAGAAGACTACGGGAGAAACACATCAAAACATGGGGAAATACTAAAGTCTTGGAGTACAAGCTCAGTGAATACGAGAGCGAAGGGTTAACGCGAAACGAAGCTATAAGAAAGGCAGCGGAAGAAGAAGGCATACACTAAAGACGGGGATTTTCTGTCTTCTAGATCACTTTAAGTTAGGGGTAGACTCTGTTTATGAGTCTTGGGAAGGCTATGGCGTCTCTTATATGGTCCAGTTTGCATATCCAAGCGACTGTTCGTTCCACGCCAAGGCCAAACCCTGAATGTGGCACTGAACCGTATCTTCTGAGGTCTATATACCAGGCGTAATCTTTCGGGTTGAGGTTTTTCTCCTTAATTCTCGCTAGAAGTTCGTTCAGGTCATCGATCCTTTGCCCACCTCCCGTGATCTCACCATAGCCTTCGGAAGCCAGAAGATCCGCTGAAAGAGTCACCTCTGGTCTCTTTGAGTCAGGCTTGTGATAGAAGGCTTTTACACCCTTTGGGAAGTGGGTGACAAAAAAGGGTTTGTCGAATTCCTCGGTCAGTTGCTTCTCTTCTATCCAACTAAGATCGTCCCCCCATTTGAACTGGACTCCTTTCTTGGCAAGTAGGTCAACAACCTCGTCGTATGGAACCCTTTCAAACGGCGGCAACATCCTTTTCAACTCGTCAGACTGCCTGCCGAGAGCCTCTAGCTCCCTTGGCACATCTTCACATAGGACGTTAAGCACATATGTTAGCATTTCTTCCTGAACTTTCATAACACAGTCCAGATTGCACCAAGGCGCCTCTGCTTCCAAATGCCAGTATTCAGTCAGGTGCCTTCTGGTTCTGGATCTCTCAGCTCTAAAGGAAGGGGCAATCGTGTAGATTTTTCCCAAACTGGATATGGCTGCTTCAGCGTACAGTTGCCAGCTCTGGCTAAGGTAGGCGTTATCCTCGAAGTATTTCACGTTGAAAAGAGTTGAGCCGCCCTCACAGGCTGCTGTTATCAGGATTGGGGAGTGAAACTCAGTGTAGCCGTTGAGCCTAAACCACTCTCTAGCCGCTTCAAGGAACTTCGCTCTTATTTGCAATATTTTCTGCATTCTCTGGTTTCTGATCCACAGATGCCGGTTGTCCAGAAGGAACTCTGGGCCGTGGTATTTCTTGGCGATCGGAAAACTTTCCTCAGCTAGATGGACGATGTTTATGTCTTCTATTTGGACCTCGTATCCCCCGAGGGCTCTAGGATCTTCCTTCACAACACCGACGAGTTCCAATGACGACTCCTGCGTAAGTTTCTTCGCCTCTTCGAATTTTTCGTCTGGAACTCTGCCCTTCTTGATCGTACATTGGACGACGCCTGTGCCATCCCTGACTAGGAGGAAGTGGATCCCACCGCTCGATCGTTTGTTAAGTAGCCATCCCCTAATCGCCATTCTCTCTCCTTGATGGCCACCTGAGAGAATGGACGAAACATCCACGAACTCCCTCGTCTGCAACCCTTGCATCCACCCATCAAAAAGCTATAGGATTTGCCTTCTAATGAACATTTTGAGTCGTTCGGTGGTCAAGATCCAGCTAAAGAGATGGCCTAAGAGTACGAGCGGTTTATTCTGGCTTTTCCTCTGCCCTGTAGAGCTTTTTCTCGTACATTTTTTTCGGCTGGAATTTACCCCGGTACTCTTTGATAGCGATCTTTTGCCGTTCTATATTCTGCGATCTAGCCTGGACCTTTGCCACTTTGGTCTTTGATGGACCTAAAGATTTCTTAGTTCTTCGCTTGCGAGCCAAAGCTTTGAAGGCTTCTGAGACTGGCTTACGCCTCATTTTGGTAATAGGTGGCTTGGTATCCGCCCGTTCATCTTTCAAGAAGGTCACCTCTTTCTTGCTAAGGTCGACGCCTTGCACGCTCCATCCTACAGTCAACCAAGCTTCAGAAGGAGACCTGTTCCAAGCGTTGCTCCACCAATGCTCGTAATGATGCGCCGAGAAAGGAAGTCGGTCTCCGATGATCTCTTCGATCTTGCTGAAAGGAAGAGTGACCTTTTTGCTATACCTTGATCTCCTGACTAAATACATGCTGAGATCGGTATACTTGCTTTTTGGGCCCTTTGGCGAGACTCTTCTCTTGGCGCACCTTAGGCATATGATCTTTCCATCCACATCATATAGGAAGCAGTTTCTGCAGTGGCCCCTTCCACATACATGACAACGATAGAGAGAGTAGTGTGGGTGTTTTACCCCGCAAAGGGCACAGTATTCTTCTATGAGAACCATCTATTCTACACACGAGAGTCTTTCCTTTCTTCTGATGATAACTGAGCAGCAAATAAATGTTCGCTTGCTCTGAACTGCATTCGGCGATGTCGAGAGGAAAACTGTTAAATCGCTTCAGCCAGACAACTGTTAGCTATAAAATATTGTGAGGTGATTTGATGAGAACAACTCTCATTGGCATTGTAATGTTCAACGACGAAAGGGAACACGTGTGGAAGGCAAACAACCGTGAATGCATGGAAGTCGTTCAAAAATGGGCTGAGATCATCCGTAATAACGTAAAGAATGTTGACGGCACTTCACCAGAAGTCGTCACAGGTTCAGAGATCATAACCTCAGTCAGGGTTGCGCAGAAAATCGGGGAAGAACTTGCGAGAGCAAACTGCAAACAGATAATCCTTTGTTACTATGTCTGGAACTTCCCCTTCTTCGTATGGCCATTCATAAACAGTGTGGGCCGAGACAAGCCAATCCTCTGTCTCTCAAACAACAGCGGAAAGTTTCCAGGAAACGTTGGGTTGCTCGCCACGGACGGCGCTTTACGCCAAGCTGGAATAAGAACTCACCGTATCGTTGGAAATATGGACGATTCCGAGACACAAGCTAAAGTAATCGATTGGGTTCGGGCTTCGCAAGCCTATGTCACAGTTAGAAACGAGGTTTATGGCATGTACGGCGGCCACTCGATGGGGATGGAGACAGGCTATTTCCACCTTGTGCCCATAATCAAAGCCTTCGGCGTAACATCTCGCCAGATCGATCAGCTGCTGCTCGTGAAGAGGATGGAGGAAGTTGACGAGAAAGAGGTGGCGAAAGGGCTTAAGTGGTTCGAGAAAATGCTGAGCAACCGGATAAAGTATGACGGGAGGATGCTGACTCCCGAAACTTTGAAGACCCAGATTCGCCTTTACTTGGCTATGAAGATGGTCAATGAAGAGAAGGGGTTTGACTTCTGCGGATTGAAAGGACAACGCGAGCTAACGGAATACGTGTGTCTGGGCGACGTTCCAGAGATGCTTATGAATGATCCCTATGATTGGAACGGAACCAAGGAACCGACAGTCTGCGCCACTGAAGCCGATTCGCTCGCAGCCGTAACAATGCAGTTGCTAAAGTATGTTAGCGGTGGGCTGCCGGTGCTGTTCATGGACGTTCGCTTATACCATCCTGATAGAAACCTGTGGGACTTCTGCAACTCAGGAAACCATGCCAGCTGGTACGCATCAAGAAGTATAGATCCCAAGGAGAACTTTAAGAAGGTAACCTTCCACCCAGCCTTAGAATACTATTTCAAGGCAGGCGGAGCTTCGGTGGAGTTTGACGCGGCGCCAGGCGAGATAACCTTTGCCCGTCTAGGCTTGTGGGACGACAACCTATACATGGTTATCGTGTTGGGCGAAGCGGTTGAACTGCCACCTGAGGAGCGCAAGGCCATCAATGCAGAGACAAATCCAACGTGGCCACATGTCCATACCAGACTGCACTGTGACTTTGAAGAGTTCTTAAAACTGTTCCCATGTAACCACATACTAGCGGTAGCAGGCAACCACGTTCGTACCTTAACGTACCTCTGCGAGATGAGTGGAGTAAAACCCATAGTGCTAGGGACTGAGGCGCAAAAATACATTCTGCCGATCTGGGAACGTGTACCATGACCATTTAGCCATAAGCTTCTTAAAACTGTCTATAAATGCCAAACATCTTAAGGAGGCGGCGAAGAAGCAGACCGTCGGTTATCCCGGGAGTTTATAGCAAGTTCACCTTCTTCAATGCCTCTTTCACAGAAATCCGTTCCTCCTTGCTGATCGGTGGAAGCGGCGGCCTCGTACAGGCGTTCTTCAACACGCCTTGCATGACCAATGCTTCCTTGATTCTCGCCCGATAGTTCCTTAGAGGTGTGGAGAATATGACGTCAGCCAATGGCTGCAGGCGTTCAGCGATCTGCTTAGCTTCTTCCTGTCTCCCCTTTGTTATAAGCTCGTACATTTCGACCTGCAGGTCTGTGGCGAGGGTTCCGAATCCTATCAGTGCTCCGTCAGCGCCCAAGATCAGAGGCTCAAAGATAAAGTTGTCATTTCCCGTTAAGACCGATATCCTTCTGGTCTGAGCTCTCAACAACCTCAGTGTACCCAGAAACTTCATGGCGTCAAAAGAGGCTTCTTTGATCCCCACGACTCTTTCGATCTGGGTTAGTTTAACTAGCGACTCTGCAGTGTATTCTACCCCGCCTAAGTCCCTCTGAAGCTGGAAAAGGACAATCGGGATTTCAGCTTCGTCAGCTATTGCCTTATGGTATGCGTACGGGATCTCGGAAGGCAAGGGCGAACCATAAAAGGCTGCGATGGGGAAGACTAACAACGCGTCAGCCCCGGATTCCTTTGTTTCCTTGCCAACCTCAACCGCCTGAGACGTGAAGTTGGCGTGTAGGCCTGCTACTATGGGGACCGAGTCACCCACGACATCCTTCACGGTTCTAAGTACTTTTGTCCTTTCTTCACTGTAGAGGTGGGGTCCTTCGCCTGTGTCCACGTTTACGGCCAGCCCTCCTATTCTCGACCGTGTTAGCCATTTGACATAGTCCACTAAGGCGTCTTCATCGATTAGGTACTTAGAGGTCAAGGGCAGGATTGTGGCTGGGATTATTCCCTTCAGCTTCAGACTCTTTTTCATCTCAATCCCTTTCGACTCTTCATACATTGTTCATTTTCGATTATAAGGCATATTGCTTTTGTGGGACATTTCTCGAGGCATAGGCCGCACTCATCGCATTTCACCTGGTCTATCTGTGCTTTGCCTCTTTTCAGTTTGACAGCGTCGTAAAAACAGCTTATTCTACATTCGCCGCATCCGATGCACAGGCTTTTTTCTACATTAACATGTATGCCTTCAGGTTCCCTGACAACCTCTGCTGTCCTGATTGTGGTCTTCAGTGCCAAACTCTTGAAGTCGTAGATGGATTCGTAGCCCTTCCTCTCCATCCATGTCTCTATATTTCTCAGCCATCTCCTCACAACCCCGTATCCGCACATCATGACGGCGGTCGCGCTTTGGACGGTCGTCGCTCCTACCATGATGTAACGGACTATGTCGTCCCAGCTCCACACGCCTAGAACAGCGCTTAGAGGGATGCTGACATTTGAAGCGACCTCGCTTACACCCTTTAGGCCGTAGCCTATGAGGTAAGGTCCGCCGTAGCCGCCTATGGAGCCCCAGCCCATCGGCCTAGCGGTTTCTATGTCAATCATAATGCCCGAAAGCCGGGCTTGGATTGTCAACGCATCAGCGCCTGAAGCTTCCGCCGCCTTTGCTATGGAAGCCAAGCTAGGTACTTGGGGAGAAAGCTTCGCGCTGAAAGGAATAGACAGGTTCCTTTTGGCGATCCTGACTATCTCTGGTGCCATTTCGACTGCTCCTGCCCCCATCTTCAGCCCAGTGTCAGCTGCGAAGGGGCACGACACGTTCAGCTCGCACATGTCGGCCTCTGTTCCGTTTACAACCTCGCACAGTTCCTCCCACTCATCAAGGCTACTGCCAGACATACTGGCTACGACCACGCCACTTTCCCCGATGAGTTGTTTGGCCTTGTCTATGTCCTCGGCGTACTCTTCATAACCAAACGGCGAAGCATCTTCCAAAGACCAGAGAGTAAAGTATCTCGTTTTGTCTTTTGGGTATCCCGGATGCTCCCGCCAACCGTGAAGTATGAATCTAGGCCTGGGATACTTTCGCCCGATAGCTGCAGAGTTGCCAAAAAGGGATTTTGCGATGACGCCGCCGAACCCAGCATCGACAGCCTTCTTCATGCCCTTAGCGTCCTTTGTTGGAGTGGCTGAGGCTGCTATTATGGGATTTTTGAACTTTATTCCCGCAAAGTCGACACACAAGTCAGTCATCAATCCCACCCGTTAGAAAACCAGCAAAGTATGATCACAATCTTCTTAAGTAATTTACAGACTTTTCAAGTTTTTCTCGGTAATCGCTTCTAAACCTTTGCCGAATCTTGTTTCCAACAGGCGATCTACGTGGCTCATGCTCTCCTCCAATGCAGGATCATAAGGGATTTCGCCGCAGAACCTTACGCCTTTCTTTTCGACTTGGTGCCTAATGAACTCCGAATTATACATCTTCATGTTCTCAATCACGCCAATAACAGAAACTTTCAACTCTGACAGTAGGTCCAGCAGCTTCGCGACAGTCTCAAAAGCCAGCCGAGAAGGTGTAGTCACCACGAGGAACTTCACATTCTTAACAAGGCGGAGGATATCCAAAGTAGTGTCGCCTATGCCCGGAGGCATATCCAGAATCAAGAAGTCCAATCGGTCCCATAGCGTTACAGCGAGTAGCTCAATCAACGCATTGGAGACCTCTGCGCCCCTCAAGGGCGAGGCACGTTCGCGGGCATAGTAGACTATCGACATATATCTGAGGCCATGGACCTCAGGGGGGATTATGCCCTTCTCTTCTTTCAGGTGAAGCTCGCCGATGCCTAGGATGACATGTGTCGAGGGACCGGTGAAGTCCAAGTCGAAAAGCCCGACTCTATAGCCCTTTCGTGCAAGGATCAAGGCCATGACCGATGCGACTAGGCTCTTGCCTACTCCTCCCTTTCCACTTGAGACGGCAACTATGTCACGGATGTTCCCCAGCCTGTCATGTATTATGTTTATCCTGGGGTCAACCATCCCGCCTCACCCCTTTCACACTATCAATCCAGACGCCGCGTCCCTGAAGGATTTCGAAGTCTGGGCTATCGCATTTTGGGCATCTAATGTACACATGGGCAATCTCAGGCACAAAGTGAACCGCCTCTCTCTCTCCTTCTTCCAACTCCGTCTCTCTAAGAGTCCACCGGCATCCGCAAACTCTACATTCGAGTTTCGCTCTATCTTTCTCAATCCTAAACCTTGTATTCTTCAACTCAGAAGTTCTAAGATGGGACAGAGCGAACTGGAAAATGTCAAGCTCTATCTGTTGGAGTTCACCTACTTTGATGACTATCTCTGTGACCTCAGCCAGTTCTTCTTTACGAGTGAGGTCGAACACGGCGGAGATGACTGCCTCGGCCAAGGCCCATTCGTGCATGGGAAAAGGTTTAGATTCGACACTTATTAAAACATACCTCAAGGCGAAAATAGAAATGCAGACAACGAAAGGTCACATTACTATGTTGCATGGCGCCGGCGGCTCGGTCATGCATGACCTTGTAAAAAATCACATCGTAAAATATTTTGGCGGACCGAATGGTTCAGAAGCTGTCGAAGTGCCCCTTGAAGCCTTAGACGACGCGGCCGTTATAGGGGACATTGTTCTGAAGAGCGATTCACACGCAGTCAAGCCTATCTTCTTCCCGGGAGGCGACATAGGACGATTGGCTGTCTCTGGCACGGTCAATGACATCGCGGTCTTGGGCGCTGAGCCAACAGCCCTAGCCTGTGGCCTTATACTCGAAGAAGGCTTAACCATGGCTGATTTCGAACACATCTTATACAGTATGCAGGAGACCTGCCGCGAGGCAGGCGTCAGGATAATCACGGGCGACACAAAGGTTGTGGAGAAGGGAAGCCTAGGCGGATGCGTTATAAACACTTCTGGAATTGGCAGGCGAAACCAAGCCTTGGAAATGAACCTCGAAGTCGTGAGGCATTTCAGAAAGGGTTTCAGCAGCCGATGGATTTTAGACTCAAACTTGGCCGCTGGCGATAAAATAATCCTTTCTGGCACAATCGGCGACCATGGATTAGCCATATTATCCGCCCAAGAAGGCTTGAGCTTTGGAAGCGAGATAAAGTCTGACACTAAGCCTTTGAATCGTTTTATTGCACATTTCCTCGGAGAAGTTGGGGGCGTAGTCTCTATGAAAGATCCAACCCGTGGAGGCTTGGCTGACGCCCTGAACGAGTTTAGCGAGAAGTCTCGCATTGGGATACTGATTGACGAGGACAAGGTTCCTGTCCGTAGAGATGTCCGAGCTGCATGTGAGATGCTTGGTCTAGATCCATTCGAGATAGGTAATGAAGGTAAAATCATTATAGGCGTAGTTAAAGAGAAGGCCGAAGAGCTTCTTGACCTACTTAGATCAACCGAAGAGGGAAAAGAAGCCGAGATCATAGGTGAAGCAACAAAGAGCTTCAAAGGGGTCGCAATGCAAACGAGCGTGGGTGGAAAAAGAATAATTGCCAGACCAATAGGCGATCCTGTACCGAGAATATGCTGAGCTTGTAGTGTGCTTTATCTGGAATCAATAGGATCAGGATGAGTGGTCAGCACAGTGTCAGTGAAAGATACGGATTTTCCGAGGCACAACAGCCCTGTTATCCCGTTTCCTTTCAACATTTATTTTTATAAACATTAAGATTACTTCGCATCATATTAAGGTGAGTCTGATGGCAACTCAAGGATTGATCTCAAAAGAGGGAGCTGTTCTCCTCATTATTGATGTTCAAGAGAAGCTTTTTCCACACATGGCAGAGAAAGAGCGTCTGGTTAAGAGCATAAGTAAGTTAGTCTCCTTTGCAGAGATCATGAAGATCCCTGTTCTGTTGACCGAGCAGTATCCAAAAGGCCTAGGGCATATTGTCCCTGAGGTGAAGAAACTTGTTCCACACATCCAGCCTATTGAGAAGGTAGAGTTCAGCTGCCTTGGATCTGAGAAGTTCAAAGAGTCTCTGACCCAATTAAAGGCTAAAACTTTGATCATTACGGGCATTGAAGCCCACATTTGCGTAAGTCAGACGGCTATTGAAGGATTGAGTAATGGTTATAGGGTCTGTGTCATTGGCGACGCGGTGTCTTCTAGGAGCCTCGAGGATAAGGCCATAAGCCTAGAAAGAATGAGACAGTGCGGCGTCACGATAGCCTCAACTGAGATGATCATCTACGAGCTTCTCAAGAAAGCTGCCACACCTGAGTTCAAAAAAGCGCTCATATTGATAAAGTGAGAGTCTGAAAACTTGATCGTTATTGGAAGCATTTCCAGTAACCCCTTAGAATCTTCTTCAACTGGTTCAGTACCGTTTCAACCTGTTGCTGGTTCTGCCATGGGTCACGCGGCGCTGGGTAATAGTCTTCTATAGAGTCTTTGGTTTTTTGGGGGTCTGCGATTCCAGCCGCCAAGGCGTACCAGCAGTAAGGCAGAACTATGCTATTGTACCCGCTTGCAATGAGCAGGGCGACCTTGCCGTTACAGACTTTGTTGGCGGTTTCGGCTATGGTTCGTGATATTTCAAAAAAACCTTTGGCTGTTAACCCGAGGCTTCCGAGGTGGTCCGCAAAATGGGCGTCGCTTCCCCCGTTGGCTATGATCATATCAGGTTTGAACTCATCGGCGAGGGGTGGAAAAATTTCCCGAAAGGCGTATAGGTATGCCTGTTCGCCTGTCCTTATTGGAAGAGGGATATTGATATTGTATCCTTCGCCTTTGCCTTCTCCAATTTCATCTATGAACCCTCTTCCGGGATAAATGGTTCTGGGGTCCTGATGCAGCGAGATAAAAAGTACGTCAGGGTCAGAGTAGTAGATATCGCTCGTTCCATTACCAAAATGGACATCATAATCCAAGATCAGCAATCGCCTAAGACGATACTTTTCGCGCAAGTGCTCTATCAGGATGGCGATATCATTGAAAAGGCAGAAGCCACCTCCATAATCTCTACCCGCATGATGAAAGCCACCTCCCAAAGCCACGGCTCGGTCAGCTCGGCCTTCGATGATTGCTGTTCCAGCCTCGGTAACCCCGCCGATTATGAGCATTAAAGCCTCAAGAATGCTTTTGGAAACAGGCGTGTCCATGTTGTAGGGTCTGCCGAATTCAGCCAACCGGTAGATAAGATTAACATAATTCTCATCGTGTACCTTAAGCAGGTCCATACGTTCAACTGGCTCTGGTCTAATGTAGAACACGTTTGGCGATTGGGACAGTCCTTTTTCGTCAAAGATACTTCTTGCTTTGATGAACCTGTCTCCTCTGAAGGGGTGGTTGACACCAAGATCGTACTGTACGAACTTCTCGTGGTAAGTTATGCAGACTTTCAAGGGTGTTTGGACACCTGAATCTGGTCCAGATGGAACGATGAAAAAAGTGAAACGTGAGTATTTAATGCTTTCCGGCTGGGGAAGTCAATTGCCCGCCATGTATTAATATAGCCTTTATATGCAGATTATGCTTCAAAGTGTTTTTTTATCATACCAAACAAGCCTTCTACCAAGAGATGATGTTGAACAAGATTTAGGCAATCATCGACTAAAAACGTCGGATCATTGAAACTAGTTCGCAGGTTGGGCTTCAGAAAGGAGGGGGTTCCTCAGTAATGGAGCTACTTTAACGGGCAATTCCGAGACGATGTCTGTTTCTCACCTCTCAAAAGTGAGTAGGTAAAACAATAAGGTCAACGGGAATGAAAGGTCCATAATCCTTACCTAGATCCACCGTCCATAATCCTGTAAAAGAAGAACAAAAAAAGATATATATCTTACGAGCTAGTGGTACATGAGTTTTTCTTCGTATTTTCTTAGGTGTTCGGTAGCTTCGTAGGTGTCCATGAAGAGCGAGTCAACCCTTTCCACGTCTTCAAGGGTCACTGATTCACGTTTCATTGTCTTAGCGTTCTGTGCGCCTAAGCTAAGCAGTTGAACCGCGTACCTGAGCGATGACTTTGCCCCTATCTCTGTAAGCCTTTCCAAGGCCTCATTTTCAATAGTTACTTTTTCTTCTCTTGCCCTGATCCTTAGGATCTCTCTGATGCTTTCCGCGTCATAACCGTGGGTTGCTATGATGACAGATCTGTCTATCAAGTCCAATGGAAATCCCAGCGGGCTCTTCACATCTGTGCCGCGGATGGTTGTAATCCCCCGGTTAGTAGCTAGGATCATTATGGGCACCAACTCGCTTTCCAATGCCCGGCCCAGAAAGCTGAAAGCCTCCAAGTCAAGCAGGTGACTGTCATCAATGAAAAGGACGCCGGGATGGATGAAAGCCTTCCCCTCGTCAACCAATTTCTTCACAGACTCATCCACTGCCGTCCTGATCTCAGTGTCGATCTCCTTGGTTCCAGCACCCCCCATGAACATGGAGAAAATGCCTCCTCCCATGCGGTGCCGTGCATTAATCTCGTCCATGTCAGCCAAGGTAAGCGTGTAGACAAATTCCTTTTCTTTCAAGACATCTCCGGAAGGCCTAGGCACCTTCTGGCTGGTGTCAACGTCGTAGGTCTTTCCCTTAGTACTCTCAAGGCTCAGCCCTAGATTCGCAACCCTTCCTGTTTCAGCGTCAATCTGGATGACGCTTCCCTCTGTTATGCCCTGCTGCATCAGCTGTTGCGCGATTGAGGCTCCTGCCTCAATCGTCTTCTCCTGTTTTGTGGTCTTCAAAGTTATTCGTACGCTTTCAGGAACCTTCTGGTACGGATTGTAGGGGTGAGCCGCAGTCTTTACGTCTACACCTGTAATTTCACCTTCGTAAACCTTGCGCATCTCATGTATCTCGACGCCTAAACATTTTCTTATTGACTCAATAAGGACCTCTGTCTTTTTCCTCTCGCTACTGTAGATCTCGCTGCCACTCATCTGGATAAAAGGCACATTTGCACCTAACTCACGCGATATGGCAACGGCTATGGCGGTCTTTCCTGTACCCGGCGGCCCAGCGAAGATGACAGTCTTTCCGCTCATCTTCCCCTCTTTGATCATCTGAACAACTAGACCAGCTGCTTCGCGGGCTTTCTCCTGACCGACCATGCCATCTTTTACTTTGATTGCTTTCAATTTCTCATCTAAGCCCAATCCCTTGACATGCGTGTGAGCTCCAATCCTCTCAAAACGGCTTGTTCCGGCCGCTACCTCTCTGATCTCAGCCATAGAGAGTTTCCTCCTCTTTGTATGAAATTTATATTGTAAAAAATAAGGATTACTGATGTTAATACTCGGATTCGCTTTCTTCGCTAGGTTTCCTTGGGGCGTTTTCCTTGAGTTTCGAAGCCGCTATTATGTCGTCGATTCTCGAGATCATCGATTCAGCTTCAGCTGCAGACTTTCAATCTGTTCCTTAATCAAGAAAGGGCTTCATCTGGGACGGGTAGCGTATACGGATCTCCTTGTTTCTAATAAGAACAATGTCATACGGACCTTGGATTCACAAAACAGATTATCAACTCTGCACATCAATGTCCCAAACGCCTGGAAAAGCATAAAAAGTGAGGGTTCACGATGGCAAACTGGACTTTGTATGCACTCGGTAGATGTCAGAAGAGAGATGGCTGGATAATTTGCATATACCGACGAATAGGAGAACCGTACAACACCATCAAAATCAGAAAAGTTAAAACACTAGCCCAAAACAAGGAAAAAATCAACTTACTCAGTGAACCAAGTTACCTGGCAAATGAACATACAGATCAGAAGCAGGAAAGACTTAGGTAAACACATGGCAATGGTTTATCCTTGGGTAAGAATCAAGATTGCCTGGGCTAGGTCACCATTCGTTTGTTCGAGGGCTGTTCTCGCCTGGTCTAAGCTGACTTTTGCCTGTTGCGCAACCAGTTGCACATCTTCTTCAGGGACTGTAAGCTTCCTTTCAATCGATTTCTCAGTGATCTTTCCACCAGCGACTTGAAAAATCCTTTGGCCTTGGACCTCGACTACGGCGACCTCTGGGTTTTCAATGCATATCTCCTTCTCTCTAGTTCTGAGCACAACCTCTTGGACATCCATTGGGCTCATGCTAAGACCCATACGTTGCATCATTCTCCGGGCTTCTCGAGGATTTATCCTACGCAATTTCTGCATCTCCCATTTAACTTGTAATCGTTTCCTTCATGCTTTTTAATTTTCTCTATGTCTCCTTTCCGCACCTTGACAGCCACGCCTCTTTTGAAGTCCTTCATCTCCTCCCCGGAGAGCATAGCTCGGCCCACCGCTACTACTTTATTGTTCTCGTCTAGAATAACAACTTCTTCTCCCAGCCGCAACTCATCATCAACACAGAGTACATGCCTTGCGAAAACATCGCTTCCCTTCCCAACAAAGCCTACGGCCTCCTTCTGAATCTGAACCCAGAACTGTCTAGGGTTCATAACCGCGATGAGCCTCTTGGCCCCCTCAATAGTCAAAGAGAAGAGCCCATCCGTTGGTCTGAGCGTTGCCAAGAGCTTCCCATCTACATAGACGTGCCTTACCTTCCCTGTTCTCTCCGAAAAGACTACCTCGATATTATTCGGAAAGAGCATATCCCCCACTCCTCTACCAAACTGGTAGCTTGCTACTTTTCTTATTTTGTAGAGGACATTAAGGCTTCTATCAGACATATTGAGAAAACCTTGTTCACCTTTCTTGATGTTCCTATCTTATCAGTCTTAGTCTTAAGGATTTCCTTTACTTCTTCCATGTCATTTGTATCAGCTGAACACAAAGGTTTCAGCATTATGCTTAAGTTCAGCGCGACAGAGTATTAGCTTGGTGTCATCCCTTGCAGTGCGAGGTCTGCGGCAGACGAATAATTGGAAAGCCCAAACACGTAATCATAGAAGGAGCTAAAATGGTAACCTGCGCAGAATGTGCCGAATTGGGTTCAGCCTTTTGGGAACCCGAATTCGAAAGTCCTGCGCATCCAAAATCAAGGCAGTCCAGAATAGGAGTAGCCAGCCTACCAATGAAGAAAAAAGTTACCATAAAAATTCCAGAAGACATGACTGTTGCAGACGATTTTGGACGACTTGTAAGGCAAGCGAGGGAAAAGTTGGGTATGAGCCAAGAAGATTTGGGGAGAAAGATTGGGGAGAAGGCTTCTGTTGTCGGAAAGATAGAAAGTGAGAAGATGGTGCCAGATCAGAGACTATCGGCAAAGTTGGAGCATATACTTAGGGTTAGGCTGCTTGTTCCTATCACGGAGTCTAGAAGCTTTTTTCCCTCTTCTATACCCGGCAGGGCCGTTACGTTAGGTGAGATAGCTGTTCTGAAGAATGGAAAGAAAAGGAGGAGCCCGGAAGACGAAAGCAATCATAGTTGATCGTAGAGACAGAAATGAACGGTCAAGCATAGGAGAACTAAGAAGTCTAACCGAAGCTGCGGGATATGAAATTGTTGGATCGGTTGAGCAAGTAAAACGTCCTCACCCTCGTTACTATATAGGCAGTGGCAAGGCCAAAGAACTGGCGGATATGACTATCAAACTAGGAGCTCAAAAAATCATCTTCGGAAGCGAACTAAAAGTCGTTCAAATCTATAACCTCGCAAAGCTGATAAAGGTTGAGGTGATCGATCGGCTACAGCTAATTCTCGAAATATTTGCAAAGAGGGCTTACACAAGAGAGGCTAATCTTCAGATTGACTTAGCTAGACTGCAGTACGAGCTTGCCCATGCTAAGGAAAAGGTCAGGTTGGCTAAAATTGGCGAACAGCCTGGCTTTCTCGGCTTAGGTAAATATGAAGTCGACGTCTACCACGAAAGTGCGAGACGTCAGGTTCACAATATCCAACATAAACTCGAAGGGATAAAGAGGACAAGAAAACTACATCGGCATCACAGACTCAAGCTAGGCTTCTCACAGGCTTCGCTAGCTGGCTACACGAATTCGGGTAAGAGCACGCTTTTCAACGCCCTAACCGAAGAGAATGTGCCTGCCGATACGCGACTGTTCACAACTCTTTCAACGACGACTAGGATTGTTAGCCTTTCTGGCGAAAAGGTGCTTATAACGGATACAGTCGGCTTCATCGACAGGTTACCTTTGACACTCGTGGAGGCCTTCCGCTCAACCCTTGAGGAGACGATTCTCTCCGATCTGATCATTCTAGTCATTGACGTGAGTGAGCCCCAGGACGAGATTCTCAGGAAACTATTGTGCTGTCTCGAGACGATCCAAGCGATAGGGGCAACAGGAATCCCCATCATAACGGTGCTGAACAAGATTGACTTGGCCTCTAAAGAAGATCTACAGCAAAGGATAGACGAATTGAGGAAGTATTCATTGAACCTCGTGCCAGTCTCTGCCTTGTATAAGACTAATGTTCATGAGCTCAAAGAGGAGATTGCTAGACACCTTATATCTCATGTACGGTCATCCTTTACCATTCGGATGAACGAAGAGTCCTTATCCTTCCTTTCATGGGTGTTCAACTATGCTGATGTGCATAAAGTTACTTACGAGGAAGACCACATGGATGTCTCTTTCGATGCTCCACCAGATGTAGCAGACAGAATTAGGAATCATGTGGAGAAGTTGGGCGGGATTTTTAGACTTGAAAAAATGGAAAGTCTACATACTGAGGCTGAACCATAGGCCAAGTCGCGACAAGAGGGTTACTACTCATCTTCTTCTAACAGCAAGAGCTTTCGGGGCTGACGGAGCCTTCTATAGCGGTCAAAAGGACGAGAAAATCGAGAAGAGCGTTGAGAAAGTAAGCGGGTCTTGGGGCGGGTCTTTCACGGTGCAATATGCGCAAAATTGGCACAAGATATTGAGTGAATGGAAGAAAGGCGGAGGAGAAGTCATCCACCTGACCATGTATGGCCTGCCCGTCCAAGATGTTGTTGAACAGGCGAAAGCCTCGCCTAAAGATAAGCTTATTGTGGTCGGTGGCGCTAAGGTGCCCAGCGAAGTTTACAGTATTGCGAATTGGAACATTTCTGTGACATCTCAGCCCCATTCGGAGATAAGCGCCTTGAGCGTCTTTCTACACGAGTTGTTTGAGAGAGAGGAGCTTTCCTGGTCGTTTGACGAGGCTAACATCAGGATTATCCCCCAATCCAAAGGTAAGAAGGTTGTGGGGAAAGGGCGCTATATAATCTAGAGAGTCCTCTCTAGCAGCGATTAATTTAAGTCTCATGAGTTATAATATATATTATAGACTGGATTTGCGGTGATCTTCAATGGCTTTACCAGACTATCATACTCTGATGAAGGTGGCTGATATTCTTGGGGGCGAAGAGGCTGTGAAGATAGTTGAGATTCTTAGCCAAGTGAAGGAGATTACTGATGAGGAGATCGTAGCCAAAAGCAACATCAAGCTAAACACAGTTCGTAAGATACTTTACAGATTCTATGATCATTCTATCGTAGCCTTAAGGAGAACTCGAGACAAGAACACTGGTTGGTTCATTTTTCATTGGAGGCTCCAACCAGACCAGATAGACGGCTTTTTGACAAACCAAAAGAAGCACATTCTTGCGAAGCTCGAGATTAGGCTTGATTACGAGAAGAACCATGATTTCTACTACTGTCATTCATCCGGATGCAACCGTCTCACCTTTGAGGAAGCAACTGAGTATGTGTTCCGATGCCCCAAATGCGATAAGCCGCTGACGCACTTTAACAATGAGAGAATTATCGAGTTTCTATCCAAGAAAGTTGAGCAGCTTAGGAGCGAACTAGGTGAATAGGCGGCTGCCCTCGCCAGAAGAAGCGGTAAAGATTCTGAGAGCGAAGGGCTGTTCCAGACGTATTGTGAAACACTGCAAGGCTGTAGCGGAACTTGCCGTTAGTATAGCTGGCAATTGCGCTAGAAACGGCGTCGAAGTGGACATTGAGTTGATCCGCATCGGAGCGCTTCTACACGACATTGGTCGATCTGAAACCCACAGCGTACACCACGCAGCTGTTGGAGGCGAAATCGCTAGATCATTGAACCTACCCGCTTCAGTAATAACGATAATTGAGCGGCATGTGGGAGGAGGCATCACCACCGATGAGGCTACTAAACTCGGTTGGCCAGATAGGAGTTATGTTCCTGAGACACTCGAAGAAAAGATTGTGGCCTACGCTGACAAATTGATAGAAGAGGCTAAAACCGTGCCTATCGAAAAGACACTCAATAAATTGGGTGAACAATTAGGCCCCGATCATCCTGCTATCAAGAGAGTTATGGATCTCCATAGGGAGATATCAGACATCTGCCGGTATACCTTTGCATAAATCCTATAGTAAGTTTCTTAGTTGCGATGTGCTTGGTTTTTGGAGTCGTCATGCCTCTTCCATTCGTCTCTAGGAGGGAAATTCCTCTCACCAACAACGATCTTCGCGTCAGGTTCGACGATTGTGAAGGCATAATGACTGTGGACGATATTGAGTCAGTTGAACAGACAAAAAGACCGAGACATCTGTCGGTTATAGCGAAGGAACATCTGCGCTTGCATGGATGCAGTGGAGTGCAGGTATTCTTGTCGCAGAGTTGCCATAGCAAACAGACTCAAGTCGTATATTTTCGGAGGAAAGCGCGCATACCTTAAAATCAATGAACGTAGTCATCGTAATCTTTACGATAGTATATGTGTTGGTGTGCCCAATCCAAGCGAATTTATCTAGAAATGGAAAATATGGCAGAAGTAATGAACTTCGTGGTCTAGTTTTACGGCTTTTTTCTGGGTTGTACAAACTACACAGAGCCTTGAGAAATAAAGTTTAAAAGTAGTTCAGTAATCTCTATGCATGAGGAGGATGGAAGACTCATGGCTGCTATCGAGATAAGGTCTCGGATGCTAGTCAAGGACGTGATGACCAGTCCCGTGATCACTGTCAACGAAAACGAGCCGGTTAGCAAGGTAGCCCAGTTGATGGCCAAACACAAAATCGGCTGCGTCATTGTTAGCGCTAGAACTAGCAAACCTGTTGGCATGATTACCGAAAGAGATCTTGCTGAAAGGGTGGTTGCAAAGGATATTAAGCCAAGCAAAGTGACCGCTAGGGAGGTTATGAGTACCCCATTGGCCACCATTGATTCAGACATGGTTATAAGCGATGCAGCCAGAAGGATGAGCCTCCAGAACATACGTAGATTGGTTGTCATGCATAAGGGAGAACTCGCAGGCATAATATCAAGCAAAGATATCCTTGCAGTCACACCTGAACTCATAGAGATAATCCAGGAGAAAGCTCGGATAGAAAACCTGAAGGTTGCCGGCGAAATAGAGGAAGCTCCTCCATCAGCCGGATACTGTGATAGTTGCGGGATATGGTCTGATGATCTAAGAGAAGTTGAGGGAATCTTCGTGTGTGAGGAATGCCGCATAGAACTGACGCGCTCTGAATATTAACATTAGCGTTCTTCTCAAACACCAAACACATCTCATCTAAGCGTTTTCTTGTCCGTTGGATTTATCTATACTAGTTATGATAATCTAATGCAGGCGGAAAGACGCTTGCCAGTTGATACTGTTCTGGAGAATGCGAAGATACTTTCGTATGGAAGAGTAACTCAAGCAGCCGTGGCGATTGACGAGGGTAGGATTGCCAAAATATCAAAAGAGACAAACATGCCACCTGCTTCAAGGAAAGTGAATCTAGGTGGCCTTCTGATTCTACCTGGGTTGATTGATGCGCACGTTCATTTAAGAGATCAAGAACTGGGATACAAAGAAGACTTCTCGTCGGGAACCGCGGCAGCTGCTAATGGGGGTGTAACTCTCGTTATCGATATGCCGAATAACAAACCAGTGACCATGGACCAGAGTACTCTAAGAGAACGTATAGCCGTCGCAGAGCAGAAATCGGTCATAAACGTAGCTTTCTATTCAGCGTTTCCTGAGAAGATCGGTGAGATGCAAAGCATAATTCAGGAAGGAGCCAAGGGGTTCAAACTGTACATGTCAGAGAAGATCGGTGGGTTAGACCCTGACAACGATGAGGCCTTGGTAAGGGCGTTTAGAGAGGCTACCAAATCGGACATTCCCATTTCTATCCATGCTGAGGACAGAAAACTCCTACAAGCCGCGCTGAAGAGGATGAAAGGCAAACGGAAAGACAGCATTGACTCCTATCTGAAGGTACATTCACAAGAGGTTGAGGTTAGAGCCATAGAGCGTGCCATGGAAATAGCTAAGATGAGTGGCGCGCGGATTCATATATGCCATGTGAGCACGGACAGAGGATTGGAGATTATCTATGCAGCTAAGACATCTGGGCTACTGGTAACTTGCGAGGTCACGCCTCACCATCTGCTTCTATCGTCTCACCATTTGAAGGACATAGGCCCCATTGCTCTGACTAATCCTCCCATGAGATCTAGAAGGAGCATTCGTTCTCTATGGTCTCGTCTTCAGGCAGGTTTCATCGATATCTTGGTTTCCGATCACGCACCCCATGCTCAGAACGAGAAGACGAGATTATCCATCTGGGAGACCGCAGCCGGCATAGCAGGCATAGAAACATTGCTTCCTCTCATGCTGACCCAAGTTAGTAGAAAACACTTGCCCCTCGCTTTGTTAGTTAAGATGATGTCGGAAAACCCCGCCGGAATCTTTAGGCTTGAAGGTAGAGGAGGACTGAGTGAAGGCAATTGTGCTGATCTCGTGGTCGTGGATATGAAAAGAGAGTGGGAGATCGATGCTTCAAAGTTTTACTCAAAGGCAAATTTTTCCCCCTTTGACGGCTGGCAGGTAAAAGGCAAGCCTGTGAAGACCTTTGTGAATGGCAGCTTAGTGATGGACGAGGGCGAGATCGTTGCGAAACCCGGAGAGGGCATGGTGATTAGATAGGGGACTTGAAGGCATTGAGGTTTCTAGCGGACGGGATGCTGGGGAAACTGACGAGATGGCTTCGGATGCTTGGGCATGATGTTGAGTATTTTATTGATATGCCAGATGATCAGCTCATAAAGACAGCAATAGAAGAAGGCCGCGTCTTGCTGACCCGCGATATCCAGCTCTATAGGAGAGCGTCGATCAATGGCGTTAAAGCCTTTCTCATAGGGGGCCGAACAGAGATCGATAAGCTCGTAGAGCTGGCTCAGCATTTCGGTTTCAGACTTGACGTAGATGTAAACGTCTCACGTTGTCCCAAATGCAATACGAAGATAAACCCAATCTCAAAAGAGGAGGTTAAGGACAAAATCCCGCAATTAACCTCCCGGCTCTATGATGATTTCTGGATGTGCCCTAGTTGCGGTCAAATCTACTGGCAAGGGAGCCATTGGAAGAAGATTAGCCGCACATTGTCCAAAGCAAAGCAGATGGCAGAGATGTCAAGTAAGCCAAGATGAAGCCGTTAGTAGTTGTCTCTCTTAGGTGATTTTGACTGTGTCAGATGTGAGGAGTTCTATTGCTCCGAGTTTGCGGCTTTTGAGTGCTTTGTCCAAGTTAAGTACTCCTTCAAAGAAGTTCGGCACCATGAGAGGGCATACAATTACATCTTCACAGGGCTTTGTCTTCGCAATCTCATCCGCGACTAACATGTAATTGATCCCGCTGTCTTTCCCATACTTTTTAATTAGCTCTCTGTATACGTTTTCCACATGTGTACAACTATTATAGAAAAGGTCAGGAGGACAAGTGTAGTACTTAAATTCCTGTATAATACTGCTTTTCAGTTTCTTTTTTAGGGACTCGATAGTAATCTTCACCGTGAAGTTCTTCTCTGAAATTCGGCGATCAGCGTATCCAGCAATTAACTTGCTTAAAGCTGACCCGACGTTGCCGAATATTAGGTCTTGCCTGTCTATCTGGTTGCCCCCGTAGTTGTATTCACCGATCCATATTCCTTCTTCGTCATCTCTGCTTACGGGGCGGATCAGGAAGCCCCTAGATTTTTGGGGCGTTCTCTCGAGCAGCCATTCAGAATCATCCTTAAGGTTGTTGTACCCCCTGAAGTTCTGGAAAACAGAGAGCCCCACATCTCTATCAAAAAGGATGATTATATCTTTCAGTTCCAAGTCTTTCTTTGGCAATATAGGAGCTCCTACATTGGATATGAAAGAGTCATATTAAGTTTTACGTAAAACTTGTCGAGATATCCTTTCCAGCTATGTCTCGCCAAGAATTTTCAGTAAGATTTATATTCTGTATGCGATTTTAGTGATGCAACACGCCTGGAGGAATTATCCAATTGTGGTCAAAACCAGTAATTGGTGCCATATTGTCGAATCCTCTAGGAAGTCCAACAGCGACATCAGTGGTATATTATTCAAGAAGAAACTGCCGAGGAGAGGTTTAGGGTAAACGAGTTCCAAGGAAAGAGAACTGATTGGTCCTCCTAAGCTTACGCGTTTCGAGAAAGCTCGCATAGTAGGCGCCAGAGCTCTCCAGATATCCATGGGAGCCCCTATACTGATCAAGCCCTCTAAGGCATCATCCAGTCCAATAGAGATAGCCATCGAGGAGTTGAAGAGCGGCGTACTACCTATAACAATCCGCAGAACTCTGCCTGATGGCGTAACCTACCAAGACGTTCCCGTGAAATGGCTCCTATAACCCAATGTTTTGCTAACTTTGACGGTATATAAGAGACGGTCACTTTCTCTTTTTAAACAGCTTTACCTCATCTATGTCGTAGACATATTCAAATCATACTTCGAGTAGTTATGCCTCATCTATTGTTCTGGCGGTTCTCACATATGACAAATCGTTCTCTCGTCCTTGAAACACTTTCCACAGAGACAACAATGATCATCACTCCAGAGAAGATACTTTCTCTTAGGGTCAGGAGTGAACTCTTTTTTCTTCGTGCTGCTGAACCTCAGTAGACTATTCAAACTTGTATGTCGCTATCAGTTCAACTTTACTGCTTTTCCGATAAGCATAGTTGTCGGAAAGAAAACCCATCATAGGATTCTCTAGCAAATTGTCTTAGGCTTAGATGACGCCTGACAACAATGTTACTTTTAGCTAGACAATGGCAGTTTATGACAATAACGTGAAGAGAAATGCTTGAGGTTTCTGTGCCGACATGTATCGATGGTGCTGTGCCACAGAACCAATGAAGGTTCACGCTGGAACATTTAGAACTGCAGCCCTGTCTATTCTTGTTTTGATGTTGCAGAAAAAGGGGAGGGATTTCAGAATCCTAGGATGGCGAGTACCGGTATCTGAAGTAGCATGAAGAGGAATGCGTAGGAGATTATGACGCCGCATGCTATTGGTACGACTATTCGTTCGTAGCCTCTTCCCCCGAGAGTCCTAAATGCCAATTGCTTGATAATCCAGGCGACCGCAAGATTTCCGTCGTAGAACCACTCGTTCATAGACCCTGTTCCAACCACGATTCCTATTGGGTTAAGGAAGAACCATGCGAATTTTGTCCTGAGGAATTCTATGAGCAACACTATAATGAATCCTGCTGCAAACCATGGTGCTATATCAAGATGAGCGTAGAAATCTAGGTAAGGCTGTCCAGACTGTAACCAAGGTACTAGCGGTGGCCAGTCTGCCCAAGTTACGACAATGCCTGATAGCTCCAGCATCCTTGCGTAGAGTACTGATGCGCCCCAGTAGTGGAACATCCAAATTGCTGTCGGAATAGCCACGACTATGCCGATTACGGTTGCTACTATCACTGCTATACTGATGTCTCTGGTCCTTGTCTTGGTCTCTTGTGCAAACTTGAAACCCACCAGGGACGGTTCCATTGGTAATAATGGAACCCACCAGTGATACCAGTTGCCAGCGTAAAGAACTGATGCCACGCTGGCTGTATTGTTGCCAATGGTGCCCGTAGCCGCCATTGGCAAATGATCAAAGAATACATTGTATTGCTGGTCCAGGTTGTGCGTTGGGAACAAGACTCCTCCTGTTTCAGCCATCCATCTTGAAGAGAAGATGAAGAAAAGAATCAGCATAATGAATGTCCAGAATATGGTCCATGACGCTCCGCTGGCAAGCATATTGGCGTACCAGACAATGAAACAGGCGGTGAAGGCTATCCAAACCATTCTCCAAGAGTGGGGCTCATCTTCGTCCCTGGGGGCTCCTGAGACAGCAGCTTTAAGTGAGCCTGAGAGCGATTTTCTTGCTCGCCAGATCAATATCAATGGCACTGCGATGAGCACTGGTCCAAAGGCACCTGGCGGTCTGCCCATAAACAGAAGGCGTTGTCGGATTATTCCTGTTTCTACGCCATTGGTCCAGTAGTCGCCGGCTGGTGTGCTACCAGTCACGAAGTTTATCCAAACGCAAAGACCCTCGCATAATACCCAGAAGATTACCGCTGTGTTCAACACATCCATAGGCATTAGAATTGTTGCAGCTACTGCCCATGGTTCATAACCAAGGCCCCACAGATTTGAGGGAAAGACGTCACCCAGGTAAGGTGTTAAGTCTATGGAGTATTTCTGGAATTCGGTCATTGTCGGTATGTAGACGCCGAAGTAGATGGCTGATATATCTGCTACGGCCCAGAGACCGCCTATCAGGAACCCAAACCAGTACCACTTATTCTTGGCTATGTTCCAGAGGCTCGGTCTGCCCTCCAGTTCTTTTGCGCTCTTCAACGTCTCGTAAAGTGGTCGTTGCCATGGGAAAGGCAACCTTTCAACATCTAACCATTGCTTCCTGAAGATTATCGCTAGGAAGTGAAACGCCAAGAATAGAGAGATCCAATCTACGATATAGAAGGCCATGACCGGCGCATACAGATCCCAAGGAACCACACCGCCGTAGAGATAGGCATTGACGGCTACTTCGTCCTTGACGACCCACATGTCTGGTACGGCGGCTCCTAAAGTGTGCCAAGTTTCAAGATTAACTCCATATACCCGAATGAAAGCCCGCATGAAGGCAATATTTGTGCCTTGATGCCAAAGGTCTCCAGTTTCCCAATTGGGCGATGTCAAGAGTCCTGACATTGCCACAGAGAAGAAAACTGCCCACTCCTGAGGTGTGAACTGATACTTGGATCCAAGAGCCTTCATCACTGCTGCCTCAACGACGAGTAAGAGAAAGGATGGAATCATCATGTTGGTGTTTGTTCCGACGAGCAAGGCGCCGAAAACTATCGTGTTGAAGATGCACCAGATGATCGAGAACGCAAGCATCCTAGGGGTTAATCCTGCTTTCTCTAGTTTTTCAGACAATTCTTTTTTTCCCTAGATTAGTAATTTTTTGCATCTTGCTATTTAAGTTTTGGCATCTGAAACAAAAAGAAAAATAAAGCCCTATAGCCTATTTTTCCATAAACTTTTTAGCCATCACAAGGGTACGTTTTGCAAGGTCGGAGATCTGGCTGTTGTTGTAGCCTATAACGAAGCTTTCGATGCGGTCGCTCAGGGTTTTTGTCCATTTCTCAGGAAGAGCTTTGGCCCCAAACATTACGCCGAGAATTGAGCCCGTAGTTGCACCGTTGCAATCTGTGTCAAACCCGCCCATAACGCTAATCGCTATACTCTTTTCGTAGTCTCCCCGTCCGTGCAGGAGCCCCATGAGAACTATCGCGGCGTTATTTATTGTATGAACGAAATGGTATCGGCCATACTTCTCAAAGACCATGTTCCATGTGTCCTTCCAGTCCTTGTATTTCTTACTCCAAGCAACCACGTCCTTCACAGCTTCCGCCAGCCTTGACCTTTTAGGAATCACAGACAACCCCGCCTCGATGATCTTCTCAATGTTGCTTGTTGTGAAGGCAGCACTTACCATGGCGCTTACGAACATCTCTCCATATATTCCGTTTTTAACATGCGAGAGACTTGCATCTCTATAGGCCAATTCAGCCCCTTGATCGGGCATCCCAGGAGTCACGTATCCCCACATATCAGCCCTAATCTGGGCGCCAATCCACTCACGGTACGGATTCAGGTACGCAGCCGATTCAGGCGGAAGGATTCCGTTAACAAGGTTTCTGTAGGCGACACGTTCAGCCGTGTAGACCAGCCAGTACGGAAGCAAGTAGAGCCAAGATTCGCCAACGTTCATTGCCGTGAAGTTCGGTCCATACCTTTCTAAGATGTGAAGCCCCATGATGGTGTAGTCTGTATCATCATCACGTGCCATACGGGTTATGTGTCCCGACAAGACAGGCAGCCTAGAACTTCTCTTCTTTAGCCAATCCGGAGCATCTTCTGGTAGGTCTGGCAAGGGAGGGAAATAGTCTCTAAGTGGGTAAGCATGAGCTGTTTTCAGCCATTCTTCTATCTGTTCTTTGCTCAAGCCTTCCACTGGTTTTCCGAGGAGACAGCCAGCACAGCGACCAAGCCAGCCGCCATAAATCTTGTCGTAAAGTTCATCGTCCGAAAGAGTGACAACAATTTTCATTGGTTTCTTGGGGCGTTCAGCCTTTATCTCATCCAGCTGCGAGGGCTCTTTGTAAGGGAAATCGGGTCTTGGAAGGCTACTTCCTAATGCTGAGAGTGACTCGTTCAGTTCAGAAATCGTCTTCTCGGCGGTCTTCTGAAATCTAGCCTCGATCTCTGTGACATCATAACCTTCTTCTTTCCTCTGTGTGATCTCGTCTTTTACGAGCTGCTCAATATCCTTGATCTGCACGCCAACCACCAGTAGAAAACGGAAGAAGACCAAATTATATAAGGCTTTGCACACTGCTTGACAGCAAAGTGTTTTCCACATGGATACGGTAGTTTACTTTGGCACAGACGGAGAAAATGCAAAACTTATTAGCACTTGATGGGCATCATACCATGCCTGTTAAGTAGGACGGATGGTGATCTGAATGAGAATTGAGGATTCAGTGTTTTTTAGGAAAATTTACGGATGTCTCATAGGCGGGCTTGTCGGCGACGCTATGGGTGGCCCAAGCGAAGGCATGCATTACAAGGAAATCGAGAGCAAGTTCGGCAAAATAACACACATGATGAATTACAGAGGAAAACCAGCAGGTCACGCAACTGACGATTCAGCCCTCAAACATATGTTATGCAAGGCAATCATAAGAAAGCAGAGAAGGCCCAACTGTGAGGAATGGGCTCATATTTGGAAGGAAGACATGGACCTTCGCATGTTCATCGCTCCCATTGTTAACTCGTTCAACAAGATATTTCTGATGGACGTGCCCCCACGGGAAGCCGGACGCGGAAACCAGATGAGCAACAGCTCAGCCATGTGCATCTCGCCTATAGGCATAATCAACGCTTGCGATCCGCATCAAGCTGCTCTAGATGCATACTACCTTAGCCAAATGATACATTCAGGGTTTTCCCAAGACGGAGCATCTGCTGTTGCAGCAGCAGTTGCCGATGCATTCAACCCCAAAGCAACGGTTGGTTCCGTGGTGGAAGCCGCTGGAGCCTATCTTCCGAAGAGAAGCGAAGTTTTGACTGGGATAAACTATGCCATGAGATTGGCTCGCGATGAGAAGAATTACGTGAGGTTTAGAGAACGTTTCTACGAGGGGCTCGAAGCAGAACCTGGCGATCCGATTGCTGACCCACGCCCAATCTTGCCACTTGGAGAAAGGTACAAAAGCAAGAGGCATGATACAGATCCTAGGGAAAGCGTTCCCGCTGCTTTAGCAATCTTCTGGCTGGCACAGGGAGACCCTGTTAAAACAATTATCAACTGTGCAAATTTCGGACGAGACTCTGACACCATCGGAACCATCGCCGGCGCGATTGCGGGAGCCTTCAAGGGCATCAACGCTTTCCCCGCTGATTGGGTTGAAACAGTGCAGAAGGTAAACCAGCCAGACCAAGCCGAACTATCGACAGAGCTTTTCAAAGTTATTGCCAAAATGACGGCTATGGAAGAAAAAAGGATAAAAATCATTAAAAGTTGCATGCCAGCCTAGGATTAACAGGAACACCCAAGATCGCGTAGCGCCTTCCAGACGAAGCGAATGCGCGAACCAGATCATATGTGCGGCTTTCACCTCTATAATTTCTTCATCTCCAGTATTGCATAACCATGGTCAGGAACCCGCAGCTAACAAAGGCTACTGTCTATTCATCCCTTATAAGTGCCGCAACCTTTGGCACAATTCGTAGTTAAGGTGTCTGCAGATCGAAGCCTTACATACGTTCACGAGAATCTCATATTCATTCTCGAGATTAGGCTTAGGAACTTCTTTGACAACGATAATTCTAGGCTTCTCTGCAAGTGCAGCTTTCATAACTCATCACTTCAAGGAATCTTAGATACTCATGTATGTCTTTTATCACCTCGCTTTTATTGCCAAATCGATTTCATCTCCCAAATGCTCATCGATTTGAGCGTCGCGGAGCCACCACGAGCGAACAGGCCGATGCCAAGACTGTCGACTCGTGAAGGATAAATCCTACTAGTTAGACAAGCACGACCATTAGCGAATACCTCGACAACAGATCTGTCTAGAAAGATGTGCAGCATCAAGGTTTCACCATTAGTAAGCTCAAGCGGCCCTTCTTGTATTCCACGGCTCACATCAGTATTCAGGCTCGATCGTTTCTTATCCACATTCAAGCTTCTTTTCTCACTGTTGTAGAAGATAAGCGTCTCCTCAACATCGCTGGGCGCACAACGTACCTTGAGACCAGATTCTTTAGCATCAACCAGGCCTAACTCCGCCTCGATTTCGAGGCAATCTCCTTGAATGTCTTCTAATAGCGAAAAATAGGCAGGAGTAGCATGGATATCCTCGTACCTGTGATGTTCGCCTCGTAAAACTTTCAATTCCGGCACAGGCTCTATGTCCAATGTCCCGTCTTCACGAAGGGACAAGAGTCGCGGCAAGGCTTGCACGCCTGACCAGCCTGACGCCCACTGAGCAGCAGCGCTGCGCCCTTCAGTTATCCATCCGAAAAGTATACGGCGTCCCTCTCCGTCAATCATGCTCTTGGCAGCATAATAGTGACCACCGACATCAATGTTCCCTTGGACCTCTGGACGAAACATATGATCGGTGTAGGTTCCCACAAAATAGAGGGTTGTACCAAGAGCTGAAACAAGCAGCACGTACTTTTTGCCCAGCGGAAAGAAATCTGGGCACTCCCACATCGTACCGTTTTTTTCTTTGTCGCCGACACAGAGCGGATGCAAGTACTCCCAGTTGATCAAGTCCTCCGACTTGTATAGCAAAGAAGTACCTCCAATGTCCTTAATGCCTGAGCCTATGATCATATACCAGCCAGAATCTTCTTTCCACACGCATGGATCTCGGAAACCCGTTACTTCTAAACCTTTTGGCGGCGAGCCTATAACGGGGTTTCCACCGTATTTTTTCCAAGTGATCATGTCGTCATCGCTTGTGGCAACACATTGAACTTGCGGATGAACTCCGGTGTAAACAATCGTTGGCACACCCTCATTGTCAATAGCACACCCGGTCCAGCACCCATCTTTGTCATAACCGCCCGGGGTGGGAGTTAGACCAATTGGTAGATGCGTCCAATGAACAAGGTCTTTGCTGATTGCGTGCCCCCAATGCATAGGTCCATGTATGGTGGGGCCATAGGGATTATGCTGATAGAACAAGTGATGCTTACCCTTCCAAAAGATCGGTCCGTTTGGGTCATTCATCCAGTTGGCTGGCGGAAGGAAATGATAACGAGGGCGTTGGAGATCTGCGGCAAGTCTTTCCCGCATTTCGGTCCAAAAAGGAAACGTCAAATCATCACTCAGCCATTAGTTACATTAATATAGTATTTTACTTAGAAATTTTGATAGTTAGCGCGCCTATGAGAAGATAACTAAGAAAGTTTCCTCTAACCTTCTTTTCTCGGGTTCATAATTTTCTTGAAGTGGTTGAGAATGGAATTGTGGTCAGCCGCCTGGTCTGTTACCATCATGTTTTTCGGACAGTTATGTAAGTAGACCCGAGCTTAAGGTTCCTTAGATGTGAAGTCACAGTTGGGCTCCTTTCTGCTCCACCTCATGGGTACTTGTAATACTCTTCGAGTACAAAGCGAAGCCACATTCGGTCTCGGGAGCAAACGTAGGCAATACGGGCAGAGTAGCAGCATAAGCGAAGACCTGTTTCAATCGTGCAACATTCGCAGAGTCAGTGAGGTCAAGAATGCCTAATCGCAATCGCCGCGGTGCAATGAAGCCACGTTATACCCTTAGCGGGTATCTGCCATAAGATTCAGCGGTTGTCCATAAGGCTTCAATGTACTCTGAGGGGAAGGGCATCGATTGATCGGGACCAACTATATAACCTCCACCAGGAGCAAGAATTTCTAACACCCTCTTAGCCTCTGCCTGGATATTCTGGACAGGCCCCAGCATCAAAAGGTGAGAGTCCACTCCCCCCTTAAGCGCCATCCCGCCCCTGCATTCTTGTTTTACTAGGGCTAGATTGTTGGCTCTTGCTTGAACCGGGTTCAGAATGGTCACGCCGACGCCGATTAGATCATCGACTATGTCTTGAACACGGCCGCAGGAATGGAAATCTATTATCTTTCCCTCCTTGACCAACGGTTGGAAACATCGTTTGTATTCAGGGACAAAGAACTCTCTGAAGAGCCTTGGTGAAATCATTAGCCCTTGTTGGTGGCCTAGGTCCTCAGAGAAAGTGACTCCGTCTACTCCGACTTCAAGATAACGCTCAAAGACTCCGATGTTGAAGTCAGCAATCTTATGCAGCAATCTCTTCATTTCTTTTTGGTGAGTGAAGAAGGATTTGAGGAAATTGTCCATACCCATCAGAGCCCAAGCCCTTTCAAACATGAAGTAGATTAATGTTCCGTAAATCAGATGGCTATCTCTGTCAACTTCACACACAAATTTTCTGTTTGCCTCAGTAAATTCCAGTTCGTCAGGATCAGGGAAATCGTATTCGTCTAAGTGCTCTAGATTCGGCAGCGGATTTCCTTTTGGAAAGGGAACCATGTCTGCCCGTGTAATCTTCCACTGAACCCCCCATTTGTCCGTCCAGTCTTCCATCCTAAAGTTTCCCTCGAACTGGAAGCTCACAATGACATCTTCATTCGTCCTAGGAACATACTCCGGCTCGTCGTAGTAAATCGCTCTGAGGAGGTTCTCTTTGGCGTTCATCTTGACGCTCAACTTAGTCATCAGAGAACTCTACATATAGTTTTCGTTACTGTTTAGCAACATCATTCAGAGTAATGAATCCTTCAGAGTGATATATCTGTGAACGTTGACAGCTGAGGCTGGATGAATGAGCGTGTCCCCAATTTCCTTAGACTCTTTAAGGTTAAAAAAGTTGGGTTGGAAGCTTCAACCCATGTTGCTTCCTTATGCGGGGCTCTTGTGAGTGAAGGCTAAAGGATTGAGGTCTCCCCATCCTAAGAAGACGAGGTACATAGCTGAGACAAACATCAAATCTGATCGTGTTGATTCTGGGGCTGTAGAGGTAGCGACGATCTGCACGATAATAGGATCAGGACGGATAAGATGTTGGGGGGCAGATGCAACATACAATGCGTCTGAATATAATCTTGATGAAAATGTAAGAAGCGATTTCTAGATGTTACAAAATTGACAGTCTCTTGTCGGTTAGCCGATTTTTCTTTCACAAATCTGCGAATCTCAGAGATTGAGAAGCAATAGGTTAATTGGACAATAACCTCATATATAGAAAACATTTTAGTACCTCTATCGCCTAGCTAGCTATAAAAAGGATGAAAAACGCTATGTCTGATAAGCTCCTGGACAAAGTGATGGGCTGCATAATTGGGTCTGCTCTTGGAGATGCTTTTGGCCATGCCTCGGAAGGTCGCGCAAGGAAAGATTTCGTGAAATATCTTTGGAATGTTGATGAAAAAGAGTGGCTAGAAGACTTTGTTGACCAGAAAGACACATATTCCCCTCATCCCGAAGGTGTGTGGGTGGCTGATGCTCCCCGAGGGACAGGTACCGACGACACCCGTTTTAACAACATTTTCATAGAATGTGTGATTAAGAACAAAGGTCAAGTAACTCCTCAACTTCTGGCCCAAGAATACATTGAAAGGTATAAGAATGTCGAGAAGTATGTTCCAGACTATTTCACTGAAGAAGACATAAAAAAGGTGGCGTTGCCATTCTACCGCATTCTCTACAGGCGAGCATGTGTTCTTTTGGGTATTGACTCGCCTGAACTCTACAAAAATTATTTGGTTGAATCTGGCACAGAAATCCCATCGTATGTGATCAGAGAATCCATAGGATACGGCGATTTTCCAAACATTTCAGGTCTAATTTCCCTTCAATCTGCTGGTTTGCTTTACGTCAACGAACCTGAGAAAGCGTACAAGAAAGCCTACGAGCTATCAACAATTACTAATATGGGATATGCGTGTGACGCAACCGCTATGCTTGCCTCAACAGTAAGCGCCGCATTAGAAGATGAAACTGATCCCTTGAGGGTACTGGATAGAGGGGTAGAAACGAATCCGTTCGGTCTTGAGAACCGCAGAATGACTGCGAATCAATGGTGGCAACATTTTCCTCAGTTATCCGAATTATTCAAAATGGCAGATGAATCTAAGGATGAAAAAGAGTTGATTATTAAACTGGCGCGTGCCTGCGAACATCTTCACCTCTTCGACCCTTTCGACGTTCTAGGAGTTCCCTTAACGCTGATTAGACACACTAAAGCTGATCCTGTACGTTCAATAATCATGGCAGCGAACCACAGGAAGGTAGATGTAAAAGGTAGATTGGTCAGATTTAGGGACACCGACTGCACGGCCATGGTGGCAGGTACTATAGTTGGCGCCATTAATGGTCTCAGCAGCTTCCCAAAGGACTGGGTCAGAGATACAATTGAAGCTAATAGGAAGGTCTACAACATAGACTTGGAGAAGAACAGCAGGGAATTCTATTCCGTCGTATATAGGTAATAATTTTGGTCTTCACTTATGGTAAGGCATACTTATCTTTGGGTAAAAGGCATCTAAAGCCGGACGAAGTAAATGCTTTCATCTAGATCAGCGAGAGCATGGTCACGCGGCTATACTTTATCGGCTCATCAGTCGCTACTCTTCTCAGTGCTTGTTGACACGCTAATGCCTGGTTAGATGCCCCAGAATCGCCTACTCTTCGCGTTTTCCACTGTAACGAGGAAAGCTAGGAAAGGCCTTTAGCAGAGAAAACAACCCATATATATGCTGAACCTAAATATTGTACAAAGCTAGTGAGTGAGAGATGAAGTCTGTCGCGGTTCTGTGTACTTTAATTCTCTTCTTTCTAGCCCTTACATCTACGCCATCTACCAGTCATAGCGTAGCCCAGGTAGAGGAGAATACGGTCGCGCCAGTTGATTTCGGCGTCATAGGAAAAAGTATCAACATGTCAAGGATAGAAGGTCACGTGGCAAAACTATCTTCTCTTCAAACACGCCTGACAGGCTACCCAGGATGCGTTGCGGCAGCAGACTACATTGAAGAGAGTCTGCTTGATATGGGGTTGAAGGTCGAACGACATAGATACTCGCTGCTTGTTCCAGTGGATCAAGGAGCAAGTGTGACCTTGCTTCCAGAGGGGATGACATATGAAGCCTATGTTCTTTGGCCTAACGACATCCAACCATGCCCCATACCGCCTGAGGGAATTGAGGGCAGAATCATATATGTTGGGAGGGGAAGACTCGAAGACTTCGACAAACTGAACATTACGGGTTCGGTTGTCTTGATGGATTTCAACTCCAAAAACAACTGGCTTAACGCCGCGAAACTTGGAGCAAAAGCCGTCATATTCATTGAACCCATTGAGACGATAAGGACAGAAGCTGAACAGAAGTTCATCTTGACCCCCCTATATTTCCCCCGAATATACTTACCAAGGAGTGAAGGCCTAAAGCTGCTGGAAATGATGCAGAAAGGCGATGTTACGCATGTCCGCGTAAAATCAAGAATGCTTTGGCAGCAAAGAACAGCTGACAACTTGATCGCGGTCATTCCAGGTCGAGAACGGTCCGATGAGATAGTGATCGTGTGCGCATACTATGATTCGTGGTCGGTTGTTCCCAACCTCTCGCCTGGAGCTGAAGAAGCCGTTTCTCCGGCAGTGCTGTTGGAGTTGGCTGAACTTCTACATGAGTATCCTCCGAAGAGGGATGTGTGGCTAGTTTTCTACTCGGGTCATTGGCAGGCGTTGTCGGGGGCTCGCAATTTTATTGAAGATTACTACTTCCGGAACCAGACTTATGCAACTGGCACAAAGAAGATACTCATGGAGATGGGGGTGCAACTGTCTTCTGACAGCGACACGCTAGCCTTTGTGATGACGGGCGACTTTTACGGTCAGGATCTAGGGTCTAGACCTTACGCGCAGGATTACGTCTACAGACTGTTCTTTCGTGACTGGATACCTATGTTGACCAATAGACTCCCATACAACTTCACTTACCATTTTCAGGACTGGCAGACATTAACCGTTGCCAAATCCGAGTTTTTTGATAGTGAAGCCTCTTCAGTCGCTGGGATATCGAGCTTCACTTTCTTGACGACGAGCACTCTTAAGGTCCGCGTTGGAACCCCATTCGACACGATTGAAAAGATATCCTGGACGAATCTGAAGCCTCAAATCCTGTTTGTGTCCTGTGCAATCGCTGGTTTAGCCAGCCAGGACTTTGAGAACACTGAAGTCTACCAGTATTGGCAGGTTCCACAGAGGAGAGTCTGGAAGGGAACGGGCGGATTTGTGGGTTCTGGACAATCAGGATTCAATAACTTGATAGGAAGAGTTGAGGAGTACAATCTGACCGCTGGTTTCTACCAGCCTGTACCTGGAGCCATCGTGCAAGTTGTTAAGTCACCAAGCGCTTGGAACCCAAACCGTTTCAACCCATTCGCTCGCATCTTGGCCCTCTCTGACCTAAACGGCACATACAGGGTACCCGGTGCGGCTACGGACTTTCTGGGGGGCTTCTACAGCATCTTTGGCTACGTAATCGACCAGACTGACGGCTCCATAGTCTACGCGCCGGATTTGGGAACCTATGGTGCTGGCGGATTGGCTTATGCTGGCTATAACTTCCTTAATGTCCATGTTGACCGTGATCCCATGTTCGCCAAGACCATCGTCTTCAGGTGCAAGAGTATCGTTTTGTACGATGTCATTAACCCGTTGCTTGTTAGGCAGAATCGTCCAGCTTTACACTTCTATTCCACGGACGTAGAATCCCCACCGATATCTCTGACCTTAAACGACTTCGTCTCCCACAGCCTACCCACGTCCTATGGGCTGATATTCCCATACTATACGGGTGACAACTTGGCTCTACTATTTGTTAGTCCAGAAACCAGATTTGAGGTCATACTGACGACGACGACGCCTGAGAACCCTCGTGTACCCATTCCTATGGGCCTATTGATAAACGCAAGTGAAAGTAACATGCAGGGTTCAGGATACTCTCCGGATGTAGGAACAATAACGTTCACAGGCTTCAAGTTTCTCAACGATTTGATCTTTATCGATTACCAAAGAGCAGAGAAGCTTGTAGAATACAAGATGCTTACACCATCGACAAGAGAGTATTATAGACTCTCGAGGTTCTATCTTGATAAGGCGTTTGAGGAACTAGGCCGCATGCAATACTCTAAGGCCTACGATTATCTGATTGCCACGTGGAACTTCGAAGCTAATGCTTACAGAGAGATAAGAGGATCCACTCAAGACCTGATCAACACATCCATCGTCTTCTGTTCGCTCATTATACCCTTTGCCATAATATTCGAGAGGCTCATCTTGCCAACAAGCGGCTTGAAGAGGTTCACTGAGATCGTTGGGCTAATTGTAGCGTTCGTCCTAGTGGCTTCCGTACTGCACCCCGGCTTCGTTCTCGCCTCCAACATAATAGCGAGCATGCTGGGGCTCTCTGTACTCATCATAAGCATTCCTGTCGTAGGCATCATCATCAGCAATATATCTAAATACGCCAAACAGGTCCGGGGCAGAGTTCTTGGAGCTCATTTTGCTGAGATAGCCCGCGGCGAGGCTGTAATGAGTGCTGTCTCAACAGGGGTCTCGAACCTAAGAAAAAGGTATCTCAGAACCTTCCTGAATCTACTCACAGTGACCATAATCATATTCTCACTTGTTTCTTTCACTTCCGCGTCGTCCTTCACTTTCATAAGGGGGTTTCCATTGGGAGTAGAGGCACCTTACGCCGGCATGATGTTGAGACAGAACTTTGGCATGATACCTTTCTCGCCTCAGATGCTCTCTCTTTTATCGACGTCATTCGGTGCAGAGGCGAAAGTATGTCCTAGAGCTTGGGTCTACCCACCCGCGCCTGGAGAAGAGGGCACTTACGGGGGATCGTGGACTGGAGGCCTAGGTTCACTTAGCTGGCAGCAAGTTGCTACTGCGCGCGCCAGTTGGATTTTTGGTCCGAATGGAACGAAGGCTCCCGTGAGGGCGCTACTTGGGCTCACGCCGGAAGAGACTTCTATCACCGCAGTATCCGACGCGTTGCTTCCCGGCAGCATTTGGTTTGAGCAGGCTGATATGTTCGCTTGTATATTGAATGATAAACTTCAGTCGAGGCTTGGAATCGAGGTCGGCGACACTATAGACATTATGGGGGTAGAATTGCGAGTTGTCGGGGTTGTAGACACAGACATTCTTGAAAGCGTGTTGGACCTGAGCGGCAATACTCTAGCCCCGATCGATCCGCAAAGAGCGCCTATGACAGCGGCTCAGGTTTTCACGCCCCTGATATGGGATTACGTGATGATTGTGCCCTTCGATCTGGCATATTACACTTTCAACGGTAGGATAAACACCATAGCAGTGGAATCTGAGAATGCGTCCAAGGTGGGTGAAGTTTTGAACGAGCTTGTCATGGGAACCTATGAGAACCTCGAAATCTTCATGGGCAGAGAAGACGGTAACGTCATGGTTTACCGGCGAGGAAGAGAGTTCGCATTCGAAAGATCTCAGATAATGATAGTTCCCATAATAATGGGCGGGCTAACAATCTTCATGACCCTACTGGGCTCTGTAGTTGAGAGGAGCCGTGAGATAGCAGTCTACAGTACAGTCGGGCTATCTCCCCTCCATGTAACTGGGATGTTTCTGGCAGAGTCGCTTACGTATGCCGTTTTGGGGTCTCTCTTTGGTTATATCTCAGGCTTGACAGGGATCAGGCTGCTACTCTTGTTCCAATTCGTTTCCGAAGAGATGACCGTTAACTTCTCTTCATCTTTTGTCTTGGTTGCCATAGGCTTCTCCGTGTTGCTAGTTGTTTTGTCCTCGGTCTTCCCAGCAAGGAAAGCTGGTCTCATGGTGACGCCCTCTTTGAAGCGGAAGTGGGAGGTCACTACGAAGCCCGTCGAGGACGACTGGTTTATCCCGATGCCGTTTACTAGTACTGCCGATGAGGTAGACGGCGTTCTGAGATACCTCTCTGAATTCCTGGACATCTATACGAGCAGAGACGCAGGAGTATTTCTCATAAAGGAGAAAAAGATAAAAGAGGACCTAACCGCTGAGAGTCCTTACAAAGAACTAGTTGCCGAGGCGGCTCTTGCCCCTTGGGATTCCGGCCTCGTCCAGAAGGTTTTCATCCGCGCGACCAGAGAGAGAGAAGAGAAAAAGAAAGACTGGGTCTTCCAGATTCACTTACGGTACATGGAAGGCGACAGAAAAATCTGGATCACCCGAAATCCCCGCCTAGTCGACATTCTAAGAAAACAGTTACTCTTATGGAGAGGACTCGGAAAGGAAGAGAAAGAAAAGTATCTGTTGCAAAAGTAGGGTGACTCGGGTCTTTGAGGAAGGAGGAAGAACTCACTGTGGAAGACGATAGCGCCTTCAAATACAAGCCTGGAATCACTTGGAGAAGCATCATGGCAATACTTTTCTCGGCAATCTTTCTATCTCCGGTCCTCATATTTTCGAGTCTGCTTGGGGTTGGCGGTGGAATAGACATCGCCATCTACGCGACTCTTATGTTCTTCACGGAAATATTCATATACTTTCATAATCCTCTAAGCCAGCAAGAAATAACGCTTATCTACTGTACTGCTTGGCTGCCGATTGGAACAATGGCTGGAGCCATGATTTTTATGGGCTACCTATACAATGGTTACTTTGCGCGAAGCCCCGTCACAGCAATGTTTAGAGACCCGTTCACTGGACAGCGCGTAAGAGAAGTGATACCATGGTGGTACGCGCCATCTTACCAGTCAGATGTCTATGCCGTCAGAACTTTCTTTCATCCTGACTGGCTCGGCCCCGTGCTGGTAAGCATTCTGTCAACAGTGTTGAGTTTGATTATGACCGTCGCTTTGGCAATGATCATAATCAATCTGTACATCGAAGTGGAGAAGCTGCCCTTCCCATTAGCAAGTGTGGATGCGTCAATATGTAGAACACTGGGAGATAGAGATCCAGTCAGAATGAAGACTCTGATGATCGGAGCCATCATAGGCCTGGCCTATGGAACCGTCCTCTTTGCAGTACCCACAATTTCAGCAGGCGTTTTCGGCATCCAGGCCGTCCTACTTCCCATACCTTGGATCGACCTTAATTTCCACATTGAGAAGATTCTGCCCGGCGCATCTTTCGGCATAGCAACCGACCTTCTTCCCTACGTGTGGGGCTTCATCTTTCCACCAGATGTGCTGATATCTCTAGTTCTAGGATCTTTCACGGTCTGGTTCTTCGGAAACGCCGTGGCACTTAGGCTCCCCTATTTTCCAAAGTGGCAATCAGAATGGACCCCTGGGATGTCCATCTCTCTAATTCTTCAGAGAGCAACCCTCTGGATCTGGGCTAGCCCCCAAATAGGCTTCGGGCTAGCCATAGCCGCGTTCAGCATTATAAAGTACCGCAAGCCTCTTTTAAGATCCTTTCAGGGCATGATGCAGATGACGTCTTCAACTAAGACAGCTGGGTACTTCCCATTGAAGACTTCTCTACTCATGTATCTCCTGGGATCGTTAGGGTCCGTTGGCCTCTACATGTTTCTAGTACCGGACCTATCACCGTGGATTCCTATCATGATGTTCGTAGGTTATCCATTCATCATCGCCCTCGTGTCTGGACGAATAACCGGCGAAACCTCATTCCAAGTTTCGATTCCCTATGCCTGGCAAGGGGCTCTGCTAGCTAGCGGTTATCCAAAAGTCGATGTTTGGTTTGCCCCGGCTCCAGTGGGAGCTGGAGAACAAGCCGCAGGTCAAATGTACATAATCAAGATAATGACGCTGACAGATACCCGGCCCGGCGACTTCTTTAAATTTCTACTTCTGATGCTTCCTTTATCGATCTTGGTAAGCTTTACGTATACCTCACTTTTCTGGTTGATTGCGCCCATCCCCTCAGTCTTCTACCCTGCTACCGTAATTAGTTGGCCAGTATCGGCAGCGATACAAGGCCTCTGGGTCTCACGTCAACTCGAGATTTTCAGACCAGACTTGATACTGGGCGGTTTCTCTGCAGTCTTGCTCCTCGCCTCTGTCTTCAATTTCTTACCTTCCATCCCGTTCTCTATCGCCGCCTTTGTCGCCGGAACTTTTCAAACGGTTCCCTCGCCTCTGGCCATGCTGATCGGATATCTGTTCGCGAAATATGTCTTCAGCAAAAGGATTGAAAACTGGCAGGACATCAAAACAAGTATAGTCGGAGGAGTCATCTTGGGAGAAGGAATCTCCATAGTTTTAGCCGCCTCAGCCGTGATAGTCGCCAAATCGCTCTGGACTCTGCCCTATTAACTCCGGCCTAGGATGTGAACCATGATTGTTTGGGGAGTCAGATACTGACATTCTGATCCGTTCCCTCGAAGACAGAATAGAGAACTGGCAGAGGTGCGCAGACGGTTCACTACTAATCAGACCGAAAAACGCGAACTTTGATGAGCTGGCTGTCACATTCAGAAAGATCTTTACGGACACTGAGCACAACTTCATCGCCAGCGTCAACCTTGTGAAACCCGGTACCCGGAAAGCGAAAGAGAAGGCCTCGAGGATTTTTGAAGAGCTCAGCGGTCTCTCTTTTGAACTAAAATGGAAAAGAGGTTTTGTTACGCGAAAGCCGGTTCTCCTGGGATCCTCACCGCCTAAGGGAAGCGATAAAGGTTCAAGACGAGGTTTTGAACCAGCTACCTTTCTCGGTTCAGAGAAGGAATTAATGGCGAAGATTCAAAAGCTCAAGCCTGAAGAGTTGAGCATAAACCTTGTTCCTTTGGGTGAACTGGCACCGTCAAACGTTGTAGAGACAAGGACAAGGTTCCCGTCATCTACTAGTCAATCTCCAGTACAAGTTTCCTGGCTGGTCTCAATTACCAAGATCATGTACAGAAGCATAGGCTACGCCTCTGAGCTGCGAAGAATATTCGACATGCTAGATGAAATTTCCAGAGAATTGAGGAAGATCAGTGAATTGCCACGTTAATAGAAGGCTGTCCGCTGCAAGACGAGGATCTGTTCGATATTTCCCATCAGCCCATCACTTGGCAGCTGCGGATGACGCTCTGTGACTTTTTTCAGGTACTTGCGTCTAAACCTCTTCACGGTCTTGTCTTTCTCGCGGAATATCTCCGATTTCAAGTAGACCGAGGCCCCGATTATGTCGTCTCTGCTCATTCTGTCTGTTTCGTGTGAAACGGCTTCAGGAAACTGGGACACCTCTTTTCTGATCAAATCTGAAAAGACCGCGAAATCTTCAAAGGATTCCAGCTTCGTCGTGACTCCAAACTCTTCTGCTTTTTGGAAGAGCTCTGTATTGGGCAGAACGATAAGAGGTGTAACCCATTTTGGTACAGCGCCGAGTTCGGTGGTCTTCTTGATTAGATTGAGGGTTTCCTTCACTTCTTCTTGTCCTTCTCTCGGGAGACCCGTCATCCACCATGTGAAGGGGATTATTCCAGATGAGATCGTCTGCCTTACAGACTCCAGAATCAACTGCTTGTTGGTGGGACGTTTTAGCAACTTCAAGATTTGGTCAGAGCCCGTCTCTGCGCCATAGTCAATATTTGTGCATCCTGCCCTAGACAGTTCATCGAGAATCTCTCTGTCTAAAATGCCCGGAATCGCCGTCATATTGAAGCCGCTCGTCTTTTCATGTAGTCTCTCCTTTTTTATCGAGTACGTTAGCTCCTTGAGGTATTTCTTCCCACTGAGGAAAAGGTAGTCTTGAAACGCGAATTCATAGCATCTCTCTTCGAGAAGTAGGTTCATCTGGTTTATGATCCAACGGGGTGAATGAAGCGTAAAGGTTTCTCTCCCAGACAGTGACCCAAGGTTCCTTCCTATACAGTAAATGCACTCATATGGACAGGATCCTCTGCAAGTGTTTATGGCGCTGCCTGCGAACAGTCGGCGAGCAGGGGTGCCGTCTCTCACATTCCTAACAACGCGATAAGTGAAAGGAGGAACGTCGTCAATGTTTGCGAAAATGTCCTTACTCGTTAAGGGCTCATCTAAAAGGTGCCCGCTCTGAAAAGTGACCAGACCTCCAACCTTGCCCAAAGATCCCTTTCTTTCAAGGTGTTCGACGATCTGAAGGAATGTTCTTTCAGCTTCACCTCTTAGCACGGCGTCAACGAGGTTGTGATATCTAACCACTATTTCAGTTGCAAAGATTGTTGCATGAGTGCCCCCCACGATGATCGGCATCTCAGGAACAACCTTTCTCAGCAGCTCAGCAGTCTGGATGGCTCCCTTGCTTAAGTGTAGCCAGTTTAGTTCAATGCCGACTGCTTTGCAGTCACGTAAGTGTTTGATTGCTCTTTGGATCTCCTCCGGAGTTACGCCTGAATGGACTGATTCTTCTAGGTTCCATACAGCGACTTTGAAGCCTTTCGAAAGCAGGGTAGAAGCGATGTGCAGCAATCCATAACCTATATGGTAGGAGGGAATGGCGTGTATTGCGCCTTTTGGCAGGTTAAAGTTTGCTGGCGGATGTATCAAGAGAACATCTGTCTTCATCTTGTACTCATCGACTCAAACTGATCGACGATAAGATATTTTATTTTTTCTCCCAAGACCTCCGTTGTACAATCCCGATTTTCAATCTTCCGGTTTTCATCAAAGTCAACACGATAATAGCGGCTAATATGATTATGAATAGAACGTAACTCTGCACGTTCAGTCCTACCGCCATCAACGTGAAGAGGCTTGCCTCATTAGACGGATCGGAACCTCCTACGCTGTTAACCGCAACAACTATGTAGTAGTATAGCCTGAAGGACTGTGTTCCAGAGTCAATGTATCTTTCAATGTTAGTGCCCAAAGTAGCAATCTCTTCATATTCTGTCAGCCAAAATTCTCTACGCTTAACAATAAATCCACACTCATTCTCAGAAGCGTCGACCCACTCTAGAAGAGCTTCCTGGCCCTCCAACATTGTGACCCTTAAATTGACGGGCCGACTGGGAGGCGTTTCGCCATCACTGCCGCCGTAGAAAACTTCAAGCTCCGCAACAGATGTATACCCACCAGAAGCCACTGGCTTCCCGTAAACCCTTATCCCTGTCCCCTCTACGTTGTCAAAACTCAACGCAAACCTAGCGTAGGGCATGAGGCTTTTCGCGCCCACGAAATCGTATGAGGGCGTAATCTTCAGCCCCGTAGCGTTCACCCATCTCCCCATCTTGTTTCTGTATTGAACGGTTAATGTTTCCCACCAGCCCCCTTCACTTGAAACGTCGCCCTGATAATAGACAAGCTGGTTAAACTCAAGGGTCTCTCCGAAAGTATATCCCCACCAATCCTCCTCTCCCACATTCTGGCTCTTTAGAGCATATGCCCTTTGGTTCTTCACGACGCCATCATTGAGGATTTCGAGTTCCACTGAAAAGTCGGGAGTGAAGGGCTTATCATGGCATACCGGGGTCGCCGAATGCCTCCTTGCTAGGTTTTCGTCCGAAGGCGAGTTGGAAGGTAGTTTGATCTGAGGCAGATCAGTTTGGATAACATAGATTTTCCCAGTCGCATTCTCAAGGATCGCACCTCCGTAAGCCAGAATCGCCTTCTCCGCTATGACTTGTGTTCTGGAAGCTATGTTTGATATAGTGTCACTGGGAAGGTTGTCCCTATTCGTATTCCTATACAGGTTCATCAAGGGCTCCTTCCATCTATCATGAATGTTGCTTTCCCCAACTATCGTGCCAAGAAGCCCGCCTGTCGTCGCGGCGTTGCAGTCATTATCCCATCCCGCCGCAACTGCAATCATCAAGCTAAGGTCGAAGTCTCCGTTTCCGTAAAGTAGAGCCATGACAACCGAAGCCAAGTTGAGGGGAGAACTCACCCAACCATACGACCCATACTTCTCCCATATTCTGTTCCTAGTCTCTCTCCAATCTGAGTACTCCCTGTGCCATTTCGTGATGTCTGATACCACTGCCCAGGTCAAGCTAGTGTTAGGTATCTTCGCTAAAGCCATCTCCACAAGAGCTGAAACATCACTTTCAAAGAAGGCATAGCTAAAAAGTGTTGCATAGAATGCTGCCGCCTCCACCGCATAATCGTCGTTAGTTATCCTTGCAAACCATTTCGCCATATCGTAGGCCTCGTCTCCCATACCGGGAAGTATCACACCGAAAAGTTCACATTCGATCTGAGCGTCAATGGCCCCCCAGTCCTCATTATGCTCCTTAGAACCCGTCTCAGGCGGCACATACCCCTCGTCCATAAGTCCTCTAGCACGAGCATTGGCCACCCAGATTGCTTGATTTATGTGTTCCATCCATTCTTTTCTAACTTGAGAGTACGTGATCCCTAGGCCGTGTTCCTCTAACATATGCAGAAAAACCCATTCCATGCTTGTATCATCATCAGTAAAAGAGCCTTCAGGCAGACTAGAGTAGTAGGCAATGTATTCAGGGTTAGAGGTTTGTATAAACCGACCCTCGGTCGGGAGACCTAGGATATTTCCAATCATCTGGCCTATCCAGTTCCCTAAAGCCTTGTCGTAGTAGGTCGAAGCCGGTAGAATCCTTTCGGCACTGAAAAGCTCGTTTTCAATCATTGCATAAAATGTTATTTCTCCCACGCGCTTTCCAAGACTACAGTGGCCTTCCTCTATGCACTGTAAGGCAGAGCTGCTTAAGAAGATGCATAAAAGAAGTACAGCCAGAAGATTCCTCGCCAATCAGTGATTCCTCAATATGCCTCTCGCAGTGAACGTATATTAGAGAGGGATGGCTCCTTATAAGAAGGATGGGATATATGCTAAGATGGCCCAGTTTCTGGACGCTGAGATTCCTTATCCTCGTTGCGTTGTTTTCTAACTTTCTGACTGTTAATCTCAGCAAATGCCAGACATCAAATATTGCCGGATATGTGATGGACGCGAGTACGGGCCGCCCAATTCCGGGCGCTTGGGTGATTATTAACTCAGAACATTATCTTACCACAAATCCTCAGGGCTACTTCTCCTTCGAGGTTACATCAGAAGGCTGGTATACTATTTACGCCTTCTGCGATGAAGAAGACACTGTAGGTATTGATTATGTGCCTTCTCGGTGGAGAATATACCTAGAGAAAGGAACGAACGCGTACAGGGTGCTCAGCCTATGGCCCGGAGCTTCAATTGAAGTCGAGGGGCAGATAAGACTTGTGGAAAAGTCTATCCCCGCACAATGGTTTAGATTCAGAGTTCAGCCCCAAGGCGGAACCGTGTGGGGAGACAGCTCCAGCGTAAGCGAATACGGTTTGGTTGATTCGTCGGAGGAACTTGGGTTGGATACCCGTCTCATCATAGTTCCAGCAGGCACGTATGTCTCGATAAGGATGGAATCCCGGGTTCCAGACGACATTTACCGCGTGTTTACTATTCAAAACGGATCAGACTACTTCAACCTGCGCCAAGGAGAAAAGAAGGTGGTAAACATTGAGGAGAAGACCATCGGATTCAATATTGAATCCGTAAAGGAAATGTTGAACCTAAGCCTAGACCTGCTTCAAAGAGTCGAGACGGCTGGGTTCCTTGTGAAGGCTGAACACAGGGATGTTGAGAGGGCTATGTCTCTCTTTGACGCTTCAAGGGAGACAGCAACCAGAGGATCCTACGACGAAGCATTCGCGCTACTCCGCAACTCCTATATCTCAGCCAAGGAAGTTGCGAATCGTCTGCAGGGACTACTTAACGTAAGCATGCCATCATCACTAGTTCTGACGTTTTTTTTCGCCTTCATAGCCTTAGCACTAACCTGTCTTTTGGTGGAGCAAGGAACATATCTGGAGATTTCATCTCATCTGAAGAGCGAACATTCGATCTTGATTCCTCTTAGACCACTAAGCGCCTTGCTAATCTATGTCATAGTTTTATCCTTGTTTTTCGCAGTCTATCCTGGATGTCGACTTGCTTCGTTCTCGGCCTTCTCTTTTGCCGCTGTCTCCTCCTTCATAGCAGTCGCCTGTTTATTTTTGTTGGGGTCTAATGTGCTTGAGGGAAAAAGGTCAACAGACAGATCGATAGCTCTCGGTAGCGCTACCATCGTCGCCTTTTCCATGGCAACTGGAAGCTTAAGAAGAATGAAGCTTCGTTCTGTGCTGAACATCCTGTCTCTAATGACCTTGGTGTTCGGTTTCATCGTTCTGACCTCGATCTCTCCAAGCTACGGCTTTGTGTCTAGAACCATCGGTCCATCGGAGATTCCTTTGGATGCATTGATGGTCGTAAACCCCCCTGTCACAGCGGAGACGAAGTTTGTTCCCTTAACTAAGGATTTCATTAAAGAAATAGGAAATCATCCCAATTCAACATTGACTGCACCCAAAGCGGAAAGTTTTCCGTCCCTTACCCCCATAAGTCGAATCTTCGCGGCTTCTGGCAAGAATGCGTCAATAAACGGGGTCATAGGCATAATCCCAAGCGTCGAATCAAAAGTTACAGGCTTGGACACCACAATCACCAAAGGAGAATTCCTGAAGGATGACGACGTTGATCAAGTACTCATAAGCGAGTCGTTGGCAAAGTATTTGTTGGTTGATGTAGGTAGTTCGGTAAACGTTTTCGGTCGGAGCTTCACAGTCGCAGGCATATTCAACGACGAATCTCTGGGAAAGATCTTGGAGATGAACGGCGAGGTGTTTCTGCCGTCCCGACTCCAAGCAACGCCTGGCGGTATCTACCTCACACAATGCTGGAGTCATGAGATCGTGATCACTGAGTTTGAGACGGCGCTTACACTGACCAATGTTGCCATATCACGAGTGTTCGTTCAAATGAAAGACCCGGAAGATCTTATGGGTTTGGCTGATATAGTTGCTTTGACGAGAGACTATTCCGTCTGGGTGTCCTTCGCGGGTAAGCTCTATCAGAAATATGTAGGAACCTACATAGAAGAGAAAGGAATGGTCATAACGCCCTTCCTCATGATTCTGGGAACCTTGATCGTAGGTTCCACTATGTTTGGGTCTGTTTACGAGAGAAGGCAATCAATCTTCACCTTGTCTTCAATAGGCCTTAATCCCACCCACGTGGCCGCGCTGTTCATGGCAGAGTCGATGACAATCGGTTTCATCGCCGGCGGTCTTGGCTACCTTCTAGGGGTTTCAGGCTACCGAACAATAGGACTAATGAGCGGTCTAGCGGTTCGTGAGAAGGTCTCAGCCGAATGGAGCCTGATAGCCCTCTCGTTTTCAATGTTTACTGCTGTTCTGGCAACAGTCATTCCATCTTTGAAAGCCTCAACCATAGTCACGCCTTCGCATCTGAGAAGGTGGAGGCCGGAGGAAAAAGAGACGCCAGGAGAGGAAGGCAAGCCTTGGGTTGTTGAGCTACCAGTGAAACTCAGGCCGAGGGAAGTGGATTTCTTCTGCGCTTATGTGGAAAGAAGCCTCAGCGAACTACTCGATTCCCTGATAGAACGAGTCGAAAAGGTGCGAGTCTTCGAGGAAAAGACAGATGGCGGGCTTGTAAAGAGGATTGCCTTTGATTATGTTGCTGGAGAGATGAAAAGGCCGCTCCGGACAAATAACGAGCTGGTAATCGAACGCCCAGAAACAGAGAAGCATTATACGGCGAGATTGCTTAGCCTGCCCGACGGCAACTTTGAGGAAGCAGTTCTAAAGACGAGTACGATGATTCGAAGGTTGATCTTGGAATGGAACGCTCAGAAGGTCGTAGTGATAACCCCCTTCGAGTCATCGTTGAACCAGCTGTACTCCCTCGTCCGCTTCTATAATCCTAGGGTTATCTACGTAGTTGCCGAGAGAGACGTTTCGAATAAACTTGAGCCGTTGAAGAATAGGCTGGAAAGCGAAGGCATAAGTGTTCCCCAGTTCTTTACTGCTCAAATCAAGTCATCGGACCCAAGTGAGTGTGCGAGGATGGCAGAAGAGCTGGTCTCGAAAGCTGGATTTGTATGTGTCTCAGGTGACTCCGCGACTGTTTGTGTCGTGATGGCACTAGCGGCCGCGAAGCTGAAGAAAAGGATGTGCCGTGTCATCAAGTCCAGCCGCCATCCTGGAGATCCCTTCCGAGTCTCAAAAGTGGTCATGATATAGCTCAGCCTAAGCGGAGCATTCGTCTTTCGTTCCACCTGAGTAATATTGATATTTAATGTAATTCACTAAAGTCAAGGTAAAACATCTATCTTTTTTCTCGCATGACTTTCAATGAATCTTGAGTCTTAGATCTTCCTTAACGACATTGAGGATAATGTTTGTAACAGTTCTTTTCACATAAGGGGCGGCTAAAAGTTTCTTTATGAAGACGTTTAAGCTGGTTCTGTTCTTAAATCTGGCGGTCACAGCAATATCGAAATCTCCTGTAATGTCATAAACAGAAATGACATCATCATTTTTTGCAATCTCATTTTCCACATCAACAATATGCGCCCCCTCGGCTTGGATTAATATGAGGGCAGTCATTGTATACCCTAGCTTAAAGGGATCAATCAGCACAGTATAGCCTTTTAGCACTCCCTTGTCTTCTAGGTTTTTGATACGATTATATGCTGTTCCAACAGATATTCCCAATTTGCTAGCTATTTTATTAAAACTTAGCCGGGAATCTTCTTGGAGCACATTAATAATCTTAAAATCAATATCATCTAATTTTGCAAATAAACCAGATTCCATTCAACCTTCACCAACGATCCCTTTAACGAATTTGTATAATTATTCAACAAATAATAAAATATTTAAATTTTTCCAATTTTAACCGAAACATTTATATATAAATTAATAATAAAAATTCATTTCATTGAACAAAATGGTGAACGATGTGAGAGATGCTGAAAGCTTGAAAAAGGCTATAGAATCTTTGAAAGAGAACAAAGTACGATGGGTACACTCGGCTTTCATAGACGTGCGCGGTTTAATGCAAGATATGGTTATACCTGCAAGAGATTACGTTTATGGATCTGCTTTCGCATCAGGATTAGGTTTTGATGGCTCCTCGATTAGAGGCTTCAAATCCATCGAGGAATCAGATATGATCTTTATGCCCGATCCAGATACACTCGCTGTAATTCCTTGGACGAGCGATGAAAACCAGAAGAGCGCCATCGTTCTTGGAGATGTCTATGAAGCCTATGGCGGCAAAGAACCTTCCGAGGTAGATCCAAGGGGTTATGTTGCGAGAAGAGCAGTAAAGACAGCAGAAGAAATGGGGTATGCTGGATACTTCGCTCCCGAGTTGGAATATTTCATCTTCTCCTCAATAGACCCCACTAAATTAACCTGGGACCTTTGGGTCAGCCCAAAGGGAGGTGAAGGCGACTCTTGGGGAGCGCCAAGAGTTGTCCCGCAATCGCCTGAAATCTCTACTGGAAGATACACTCTTAGACCTAAGGAAGCATACTATAGACCGCCTCCCGAGGACACGACTATCGAGTACCGCAATGAGGTTGCCTCAGTACTTGAGGATTACTTCGGCTTCATAATCGAAAAGCACCATCACGAGGTAGCTACTGCTGGCCAACTTGAGATAGATTTCCGCTTCGGACCCCTAATTGATACAGCTGATAAAGCTCTCTACTATAAGTTTGTAGCTAAAAATGTGGCTAAAAAATATGGGTTGATAGCCACATTTATGCCAAAGCCTATTTACCTCGACAACGCCAGCGGGATGCATGTTCACACCTCTCTATGGAAGGATAAAGAGAATGTTATGTATGATAAGGATGATGAGTATGCGGAGCTCAGTCAAACTGGAAGATACTTTGTCGGCGGGCTACTAGAACACGCTGGGGCTTTAACAGCTATATGTTGCCCAACGATCAGCTCTTACAAGCGACTTGTACCCGGCTTCGAGGCTCCAATCTACATAATGTGGTCTCGCCGTAACAGATCTGCGTTGGCACGGATACCCTTATACTACAAAGGGCCACAGTATGCTTCTTACAAGCGTGCTGAATATCGAGGTGTTGATCCATCATGCAATCCTTATTTGGCGTTTTCTTGTCTTTTGATGACTGGACTAGATGGAATAAAAAAGAAAATTGATCCAGGTGACCCGGTTGACGAAGATGTCTATAAACTGTCTCCTGAAAGGCGGAGAGCCTTAGGGATAAAGGAGCTTCCAACAACCCTAAAGGATGCTTTGGATGAGATGAAGACCGACGAGATTATTCATCAAACACTTGGAAGCCATCTATTCGATGCCTTCATGGAATACAAGACGAACGATTGGAACCAGTACTGCCTCTACGTAACGCCCTGGGAGATAATGAAATATCTCGATTATTAAAAAAAAGGTGGTGAGATGAATGAGAGCATATATATTCATACAAACGAAACCAGCAACATCATTGGAAGTTGTGGAAAGAATAAAGAGAAGGGTAAAAGAAGTCGTTCAAGCAGATGCTATCTACGGAAGGTACGATGCGGTAGTAATCATTGAAGCGCCAAACCTCGAAAGCATAAACGAGATCCTGTACAAAGTGATCGAGAAAGACCCTAACATAGTCCATACAGAAACTTCTTTGGCTCTATCGAGTCAAAATCCCTGATTGTTAACCCAATTTAGCATAAACGGTTAGGTGAGACGAAGTTGTCTTCAAAAGACCTCCGCCGTAAAGCCTTAAGGGCTTTCGTGATGGTTACAGTGAAGCCTGGCACATCCGAAGACATCGTAAGATCCAGACGGGTAAAAGGCGTGAAGATGGCAAATTCGGTTCTAGGCAGATTTGACGCCATAGTCGTTGTTGAAGCTGAAAGCCTTGAAGAACTCCGAAAAATAATCTACGAGATGATTGAGCAACATCCAAACGTACTTCACACAGAAACCCTCATTTCGATCTTTCATCCCGCGCTTCCTTCCTCATGATTTTTTATATATTTAAATTAAGAAAGGGGAAAAAATGGACTTAAAGGACTTCTATTTCAATAAGATGCCTCTAGATACAGAACCCCTTATTGATGACACTACGCTGAGAGATGGCATTCAAATGCCAGGTCTAGCCGCTTCCCCTGAAGACGCTGCTGAGATAGCTCGTCTTTTGGATGAAATCGGAGTTGAGAGGATTGAACTGCATCACTACCAGAAATCGGATAAAAAGGCGGTGAAGCTGATTCTGGATATGAATTTAAATGCTAGTATCGCTGGCTGGTGCAGATCCTTAAAAGAGGATGTAGACGACGCTTTGAACTGCGGGTTTGAGGATATTGGAATATCCCATCCCGTCTCGCAAATCCATTTTAAGGCAAAATGGCCTGATGAAACGGAAGATTACCTTCTTAAGAAGGTTGTTGAAGTCGTTGAATACGCCGCGAAGGACCACGGCTTAAGAGTCTTTGTTCATGGGGAGGACTCGACTAGAGCAAAATGGGAATTTGAGAAGAGATTTATAAATGCTGTTGCTGAGGCTGGTGCAGAGTGCTACCGAATATGTGACACTGTGGGTATCGGCCTATCTAATCCTGAAGCGCCTCTACCCAATGGTATACCAGCGAAGGTGAGAGCGATTAGGGCTGAGACAAAGATTGGATGCGTTGAGATACATGCTCATGATGATTTGGGAAACGCCGTTGAGAATACACTTGCAGCCATCCGAGCTGCTTCTGGCGTTTGGGACAAAATCTATGCAAGCACAACATATCTCGGGATGGGAGAGAGGGCTGGAAACGCTGAGACAGAGAAGGTTATTATGAACCTTTACATGCATTATGGCGTCAAAAAATATGAGGGGAAGACGCAGAAACTAAAAGAGCAAGCTGACTTCATTGGCCGTGCAACGGGTTACGTTGTTCCACCAAACAAGGCTATAGTGGGCGATTATGCCTTTGCGCATGAATCTGGCATTCACACCCATGGAGTATTGAGTGATCCATTAACTTACGAGCCTTATCCACCGGAACTGGTCGGAAACATACGGCGATTAACGATAGGAAAACACTCTGGGAAAGCTATAGTCAAATATAAAATTAGGGAGATTACTGGGAAAAAACCCAGTGATGAAACACTAACTTTCGTTGTGCAGAAAGTCAAGGAAATCTACGAGAACGGAAGGAAAGCTTCATTAAAAGAGGAAGAATTTAGAAAAATACTCCAAAAAGCTGAACTGCTATAGGAAACTCACTTTCATATTTTGCATACACATTATGGTCAGACCCTTTAAAATATCCGGAAAATCTCTTGAAGAACTATCTTAGGTACTCTCTCCTCCCTCATACCATTAATACCTACACAAGTCGTGTTTCTTAGTTAATTAGTAGGAATTATCTGCTTGGAACCTTTATCTTCTTCGCATACCTTTCAGCGAAAAGGTAAATCGTATTAATAGGAAGAGATCAAAGGAGGCCTAAAATTAATGAGATACGCGTTGTTTCAATGAAACTTTTGGTACAGCCGGAATGTTCGGCAAAGATTGGTACGGTCTTTCAGTGACGAATTCTAGAATGTGTAAAGAATACTTTCAATCATACTTCGGCTATTATCTTACTAACATCTCGGGTTATGATGAGGCAGACTGTAGTAATGTCTCATATCATGTCTGACTATTTTAACTGGGATGCGTTTCCTGATGAATAAGTCACAGCCTATCTTTGCTAAAAGCCAGAATGCTAACATGTCTGAAAAGGGATCAGGTATTACAAAAAGTATAACCGCGGTTGCCACAACTGTATATCTAAAGATTCGCTTGTTTGATAACTCATTAATTTTGAACATGGAAAATCTTAAGGGTTAGATAGGACGCAGGGTTCATAAAACGATTATGAATGCCCAACAAGTATTATAAACCTAATTCTGCCATTAAGACTAGACCTAACCAATTCGTGAATTAAAAATAGGGGTACATTCACAGGCTCCTTTTGTTTGGATTATTTAGAGTCCGTCTCCGTTGAGAGGACGGCTCAAGCGTTTTCAGAGAATCAGAATGTGCTCAGAACAAATCAAACCTGCGTACGTTTAAGACTTGCTTCAAGGTCATGAATTGCCTTTGTCGGATCTTTGCTTAAGGTTATGAAAGAGCCAATAACAGCCATTCTGACCCCTGCCTTTGCAGCAATGGCTATTGTTTGCGGGTTTATGCCTCCGTCAACCTCTATGGTTTTGTTGGGAAACCTTCGATAGAGATGAGAGATCCTTCTTGTGGCTTCGCTGCTGTATTTCTGTCCTCCCTCTCCCATAGGGACGCTCATCAAGAGAACGATATCAGCGGCCTCGATGATCCTATCTGTGAGAGTTCTTTGCGGGGTCGGTAGGTCGAGGCAGATTCCAGCCTTATATCCAGATTCCATTAGAAGCTCTATGGATTTAACAATTTCTTCTTCTGAGATGAAGGATTCAACTTGGATGAATACTATGGTTTTGTGCCTTTCTTTCTTGTTGATGAACTCGTTGATCTCACTTAGGATGGGAAAAGGATCTTTGATCATAAGGTGGATAGCGAACGGGATTCTTCCGTGAAGCATTTCATATAGGCGCCTAATCAACTCAACTGAGAACCTCGTCTTACTAGGTATCATGGGCGGCCTCATGACATCTATGTGCAATATGTGAACCTTGCCAGTCTCGATCAGCCGAAGTATCCTGGATAGCGCTTCTGATTGTGCAAGGTTATCCATATACTTGGAGAGTTCGGGTTCATACTCAAGAATCGACAGAGAGATCATCATTCCAAACAATAAAAGGATTAAAGTTGTAGATAATATTTATAACTTGAAGAGGAAGGGTGAGTTATGGCTAGGCCTGAGTTTTTTGTCGGAATTGATAACGGAACACAGAGCACGAAAACCATCGTTGTGAACGCCGAAACAGGCCAAGTTGCAGGAAGAGCTACAAAGGCTTATGGTCTCATAGAAGGATTACCTCCAGGCCACAAGGAACAAGACCCTATTGTGTGGATTGACGCTCTGCATTACACTATCAAGCGAGCCCTAGAAGAGGCGAAGATCCGCCCGAATGACGTTAAAGCCCTCGGGGTTTCCGGTCAACAGCATGGACTGGTCCCCCTTGACGGACAAGGAAACGTCATCAGACCTGTTAAGCTTTGGAACGACACAAGCACTATTCAGGAATGTGATATTTTGACAAATAAACTTGGCGGTAGAAAATCTGTCATAGAACATTTGGGGCTTACCATTCCTCCAGGCTTCACGGCTTCGAAAGTTCTATGGCTGAAGCGACATGAACCGGGGAACTTCAAAAAGCTGAGGACCATTTTGCTTCCGCATGATTATCTAAACTTTTATCTGACGGGTAGGAAGGTGATGGAGTATGGCGACGGCTCAGGAACCGCCTTAATGAACGTAAGGACTAGAACATGGTGTAAAGAAATCTTGGAAGCCATTGACCCAGACTTAGAGGCAAAGCTCCCCCCGTTACAGAGCTCAGACAAGCCCGTTGGCACGATTCGAAAGGAGGTTGCTGAAGCCTTTGGGTTTAGAGAAGACATACTTGTCAGCGCTGGCGGAGGTGATAACATGATGGGTGCCATAGGGACCGGAAACACCCGCAAAGGTATAGTCACAGCCAGCTTCGGAACCTCAGGCACAATCTACGCGTATTCCGATGTTCCTGTGGTTGATCCCGAAGGGGAGATTGCCGCGTTCTGCGACTCTACTAACGCTTGGCTGCCTTTGCTCTGCACGATGAACGTAACAGTTGCTACAGAATTCGTCAGGAACCTTTTCGACATATCCCACGAAGAGCTTGCAGACGCTGTGGATGAAGCCCCTGCGGGCTCAGACGGCTTGATTCTCCTACCTTACTTTGAGGGAGAAAGAACGCCAAATATTCCAGACGGCACAGGAGTTTTCTATGGGCTGAACAGTAGGACCTTCAGCAGGTCGCATTTCGCTCGGGCTGCGATGGAAGGCGTGACACTAGGAATGAATTATGGGTTGAATAGGATGAGGGACTTAGGAATTAAACCTGAGCAGATAAGGCTCACGGGCGGAGGTTCGAGAAACAAAGCTTGGCGCCAAATAGCGTCCGACATATTCAATGTGGATGTTGTCTGCCTGAAGATAGATGAAGGCGCAGCATACGGTGCCGCGTTACAGGCGCTTTGGACTTACCGTAACTATATTGGAGAAAAAACAAGCATTCGAGAGATAACTGACCGGTTCGTTGAGTCTGACGAGAGGACTATGGCCTCTCCGAAGCCCCATAACGTCAAAGTTTACAGGGAACTCCAGATGATCCAGAATAATCTCAGCCTAAACCTTAGAGGAACGTTCAGTCAACTTAGAGAATACCTTAACAGGCATGTGTTCCGGTAGACAAGAGTCATCTAGTGATGGGCTCTAAAGGTATAAGATATAATGAGATGGAGGGGAGGCTGTATGGAACAGGTTAAGACGCTGATAGTGTATGACAGCGTGACTGGAAACGTTGAGGCCATGGCTCAGGCGGTTGCCGAAGGCGCTAGGAGCGCTGGAGCTCTGGTCACGTTGAAGAGGGTCGAAGAAGTTGAAGTCGACGAGATACCTTCGTATGATGCATTTGCGTTCGGTTCGCCAACACATTGCGGTACTATGACTGCAAAGATGAATGAATTCTTCAACCAAAAGATGATTGAACATTGGGACAAACTGAAGTACAAGGTTGCAGTTGCCTTCACCTCTTCTGGTGGGCTAGGAGGAGGGAACGAGATGACCCTTCTATCCCTCATATCCGTGATAATAAACTTTGGTTTGATGACATTCGGTGTACCCGACTACGTCTCGCCAGGCATCACTCTTCATTACGGCGCTGTTGCCATAGGCGAACCCGACGAGAGATGCTTAAAGGCGTGCGAGCTACTTGGAAGAAGACTTGTTGAGCACGCTGAAGTAATAAGAGATGGGCTACTGGACTGACTCACGTCAATACTCAACCCATCATATTCGGTATACACAAAGAAAGTGTTTTATAACTCTTCAATAGAATTCTTGCGACTGCCATGAGGAGAGTGCTGTGATGCAGAAGTTGAACATGGCCCTAGTTGGATGCGGCGGAATAGCTGACGCTCATGTGGAAGGTTACAAGGACTTGTATGATCGAGGCTTAAAAGTCTTCGATATGAAGGCAACCTGTGATGTTTCACTTGAGAATGCTAGGCAAAAGGCTGAAGCCATCAGCTCCTTTCAGAAGTCTAAGCCGCAAGCCTACACGGATCTGGAAAGTATGCTCAATGAAGTCAGCCTTGACGCAGTAGACATATGTCTCCCACATAATGTTCACCATACTGTAGCCTGCCAGTGTTTAGAAAAAGGACTTAATGTCATAATCGAGAAGCCTTTGGGAATAACAATGAGGGCTGCAAAACTCATAACAGATAAGGTTGAAAAGCATGGGAAGACCTTGGCTGTTGCAGAGAACTACAGAAGGGAACCAAAGGAGAGAGCATTCTGGTGGGCAATACAGCAAGACCTCATAGGAAACCCTCGTATGATTCTTTGGGCATCGTCTCGTTGGGGACCCAAGCCTTGGGGTTGGAGAGAGGACAAGTTCGTTGCAGGCGGAAGCTGGGTTTTCGATGGCGGCGTCCATTGGGCCGATCTGGATCGTTACCAGTTGGGCAGGGAAGCCATTGAGGTCGTCGCTATGTGCCATACTTTTGATCTTCTAAAAGAAGGTGTAAGGGTGACGGTAGACGACATGACGATGGCTATAGTCCGATACGAAGGGAACATTTACTCACAGTGGCTTTGGACAAGAGCGGGCCCAGCCAAGACATTCTACATGCACATCTTATATGGCTCAAAGGGCGCTCTATCAAGTGAGGGGTTACACATTCAGAATGAAGATGACAAGGTTAGCGTCCAACCGATTGAAGCTCTTGTTGACCGCATGATGAAGGAGCTTGAACCTGAAGAGATCGACCGGTACTTCCCCAAAGGGGCAACGAACAGCTTCGCTATTGAACTCTATGATTTCTATGAGTCTGTGGTTAATGAAAGGGAACCTGAGGTAGATGCTTGGGAAGGTTACAGGGATATGGCCATACCGTTAGGGTTCTACGAATCAGCCAAGCTGGGCAGAAGAGTCAAGGTCAAGGATGTGGAAGAACTTCGCATAGAGGAGTATCAAAAGGAGATCAATGAGAAATTAGGGATATGACCACTAGGTTGGAAAGTATTTTTAACCAAGCGTCACCATCACTTACTACGACACAATATGGTCAAAGACGTCACCAGGGAAATCATAGACGATCTAATGCGACTTCCGAACCCAACAATTACAGATGTTAACCGAGTCAAGATCAGAATAACAGAAAAATATGAGCTGACCAATGTTCCTCCTAACTCAAAGATTATCCGTTACCTCAACCCTAGGGAAAAGACTAAGCTTCTTCCGGTCTTGCAGAGAAAGACTGTCCGAACAGCTTCAGGGGTAACTGTCATCGCGGTCATGACGAGGCCATGGCCGTGCCCCAAGGACGAGCCGTGCGCTTATTGTCCCGGGGGTCCCTCAAAGGGGGTGCCTCAGAGCTACACTGGGCATGAACCCGCCTCGATGAGGGGTGCACAGAACGACTATGACCCTTACCGGCAAGTAAGGAGCCGAACAAACCAATACATGGCGATCGGACATGTAGTTGACAAAGTTGAACTGATTATCATGGGGGGAACCTTTCCGAGCACCCCCTTAGAGTATCAGGAGTATTTTGTCAAAGGATGTTTAGACGCGTTAACCGGCTCGGTCTACGGGTCTCTTGAGGAAGCTAAGAGAGCCGCCGAGAGAAGCAGAATAAGAAATGTTGGCATAACTGTTGAGACGCGTCCGGACTGGGCGAGGGAAACCCATGTTGACTATATGTTATCTTTGGGTGTTACACGCGTCGAATTGGGCGTACAGAACGTTTATGACGACATATACAAGCTCATTAACCGAGGTCATACGGTTCAGGACGTTGTAGAGTCTACCCGTATCATAAAAGACTCAGGCCTCAAGGTTGTCTATCACATGATGCCTGGGCTTCCAGGTTCAGACTCTGACCGTGACCTTGAAGGCTTCAGGAAAATTTTCTCTGATCCCCAATTCAGACCTGACATGCTGAAGATCTATCCTTGTCTTGTGATCGAAGGTACCAAGATTCACGAATGGTGGAAACAAGGAACCTACCAACCGCATTCGACCGAGGAGGCGGTCGAACTCTTTGCTGAAGTTAAGAAAATCATCCCAGAATGGATCAGGGTTATGCGTGTCCAAAGGGATATTCCTGCTTACCTAATTGAGACAGGTATTAGGCAGAGCAACCTTAGAGAACTGGTTCTGAAAAGGCTGAAAGAACAAAATCTCAGGTGCAGATGCATCAGATGCCGTGAGGTAGGTCACAGATGGCTGAAAGACAAGGTGAAGCCTGACCCGAAAAATGTTCGAGTATATGTGCAAAGCTATGAGGCTTCTGAGGGAAAAGAATTCTTCATCTCGGTCCAAGACTATGTAAATGATGTCCTTATCGGATACATAAGGCTGAGGTTTCCGTCTGAAAAGGTGCAAAGACAAGAGATCACTGGTAAGAATGCTTCGATTATAAGAGAGCTACGTGTATGTGGGCCACTTGTCCCCGTCGGTGACCACATAAAGGAAGCCTACCAGCATAAGGGTTTCGGCAGACTACTCCTAAAAAAGGCTGAAACGATCAGCCATGAGTATGGCAAAAGTAAGATTCTTGTGACAAGTGCTTTGGGAACCAAACTCTATTATAAGCATCTTGGCTACATGTATGATGGCCCATATATGAGCAAGAAGCTGTAGATGAGAATTTTAATATTGAAGAAGGATATCTTGTTGGTTGACTGAAGCTGACTAGGGCAGCAGGCGGTCTAACCCATGAAGACTGAGGACAAGTACGAGATGATTAGTGAGCTGGCGCGTCGCCGAGGATTCTTTTGGCCTTCCTATGAGATATACGGTGGCGTGAGCGGGTTCATAAACTGGGGTCCCTTAGGTTCGGTCATGAAGAGGAAGATCGAGGACAAGTTCAGGGCAATGTTCCTCCTAAAGCTCGGCTTATATGAACTTGAGTCTCCTGTTATCACTCCTGAGAAGGTTTTCAAAGCCTCGGGACACGTCACGCATTTCAAGGAGCCTATGGTCGAATGCACGAAATGTAAAAGGAGATTCAGGGTTGATCATCTGCTTCAGGAGTATGCAAAACTGAGCTCACAAGAAACAGACAAGATGAACCTCAACGAAGTGAAAGAGGCTGTCAAGAAGCACGGGATCAGATGCCCAGAATGCAGCGAAACCCTGTCAACCCCGGAATATTTCCTAACCATGTTCAAGACGTCAATCGGTCCATACTCTGAGGCTGTTGGCTACGGGCGTCCTGAAGCCGCGCAAGGAATATTCGTGGAGTTTAGACGGTTATATGAACAGGCTAGGGAGAAACTTCCCATAGGTTTCGCCACGATCGGTCACGCTCTAAGGAACGAGATCTCTCCACGGCAGGGACCGATAAGACTGAGAGAATTTACCATAATGGACCTCGAGTTCTTCATCGACCCCGAAAAGCCACAATGTCCTCTCCTAGATGAGGTTGCATACGATACATTAAGACTTTTCCGTGTCGAGGATAGGCGAAAGGGCTCAGAGACGCCGGTTGAGGTCACGGTGAAAGAGGCAGTGGAGAAGGGTTACGTAAAGGCCGAGTGGCAAGCCTATTTCATGGCTCTTGCCAAACGTTACTTGGCTGATCTGGGTGTCCCTGAAAGCAAACAATGGTTCATAGAGAAGTTTGAGTGGGAGAGGGCTCACTATTCTACCCAAGGCTTCGACCAAGAAGTTTACCTTGACCGTTGGGGATGGGTTGAGGTAGCTGGGTTTAACTACAGAACAGACTACGATTTGAGAGGACACATGCAAGAAAGCGGTGTCGATATGCGGGTCTTCAAGACTGACGGAAAGAAAACGGTAAGAACAGAGACCTTGGTCAAACCCGTGACAGCCAAAATTGGCCCCACCTTTAAGGACGAGACACCGAAGGTCCTAGACTTACTGTCTAAGGTGAACCCGAAGGAGTTTGAGAGTGCTTTCAAAAACCAAGGTTTCTACACTGCTAAGGGTTTCAAGATTCTGCCAGAACATGTCAAAATCGTTCATAGGAAGATAGAGGAGAGAGGCCGTCGTTTCATACCTCACGTGATTGAACCGAGTTTCGGTTCGGACCGCCTAGCCTATGTCGCCCTTGAGTACGCATATACCATCAAGAAAGGAAGAACTGTCTTGAGATTGCCGCGGGACATTGTACCAGTACAATTGGCTGTTCTTCCCTTGGTCAGCAAAGACGGTTTACCCGAACGAGCTAAGGAACTTTATACCCTTTTAGTGAACGAAGGCTTCATGGTTGAATACGACGAGGCAGGCTCAATTGGAAGACGTTACGCTCGGTTCGATGAGATAGGAACCCCATCGTGTATTACAGTGGATTACCAGACACTTAAGGATGAGACTGTGACGGTGCGTGACAGAGCCTCATGGAAGCAGGTAAGGACAAAGATCAAAGACCTCCCAAGACTTCTACACGACTATTTTCGGTTCAAGATAGACTTCGAACATCTCAGCTCCCCTTAATGATAGCCAATGCCGAGGTTGCGATAGGCATAGGCAGCTTATCAATTAGCTAGGCTTTTTAAGGCTCGCAGCTAATCTATATTGAAAACCACAAGCGTGTAAATGAGGAGGAGCCTTTTGGTTTTTCCTGTCGAGGCGGAGCACCGTGCCAAGAGAAGAGCACTGCGGTTATGCCACGATCATTTGAGAAAAGTCCTAGATACATATCGTAAGACCACGCAGTTAATGGATGCCTTCATGAATAACGACAAGGCCTCTCTAAAGCAACTGTATGACGAGGTACAGAAGCTTGGCGATGAGGTGGGCGATTCAAAGCGGGCTGTCGCGCAGGAGCTTGTCGAAATAGGAGCCATACTGCTCAACCGGGAGGACTTTTTACGGTTCACAGATGTGACAAGCGAGATTGCAGACTTCTGTAAAGGCATAGCATTCAGGACATTGGAGATGATGGAGCGAGAATGGAATGTTCCATCGGATCTGAAGAAGGGGACAATGGATCTAGCTGGTGCGGTCTTCGAAACTGTGTCCAGGCTTAGAGACACATTCCTCATGTTGAATTACGGCTCCCCAAAGGTCTTAGAGAAGGCCAGAGACGTCGAGATCTCTGAGAGAAACGTTGACAACCTTTACCGACAGCTTGAGATCAATGTGCTTAGAAGCAATATGAACATGCCTACGTTGCTTCTGATGAGGGACGTGATTCAGCTCTTGGAGGATACTGCTGACAAGATTGAAGACGCGTCGGACGCGGCTCGGATACTTGCCTTCGCTATATAGGGGACAAAAGATGGAGACGAAAGCCGAGGCTGAGTTCGTAGAGAATTTTCTTATCGTTTGGAATCCGGAAGAAGGCTCGGGACTTTTCGAACTCGGCTTTTATGGAAAGCCTCTGGGCATTCCTAAGCCCAAAAGCTCAGACTTCGATGTCCCTCTTGTTCTAGACTTGATGGAGGGCTTGCATCTTGTCGAGGAAGGCTTGATAAGGGTTACGGAGGGAACTCAGAAGACAGAGGTGGGCTTCAAAACTCTTCGCAGCAGGGCGAGGCAATTCTACGAAGATTTTGATCTCAAATATTCTGTTTACCGCGACCTTAGGAGGCAGAAGCTCATAGTCACGCCTGGCGTTAAGTATGGGTGCGACTTCGCTGTCTATAAACACGGTCCGGGCATCGATCATGCACTGTACATGGTCTCAGTGAAGAGCCGCAAGGATGCGGTTACGGCTACGGATGTTGTCAAGGCTGGAAGACTCGCAACGACCGTCAAGAAACGGTTCATAATAGCTGTGCCCGATATGGAGAAGGACAAGGTAGAATATCTCATCTTCAAATGGTTTAAGGCTTAATTGGTTATCGAAGGGTTTTGTGAGGTTTTTTTGGATTTTCGACACGTTCTTGGGTTGTTTAGTTGCAATAGGAACGCATGAAGATGTTCTCTGTTATAGAAGGGATTTCCTGAGTTTTAGGGAATAAAGCAAAACTATCGCCACTAATAGGGCAATCGTCACCATCAAGATGAGGCCCCAACCAAGGTCTCGTTGCCATTGCAGCTCGATAGGTTGATCGACACCGATCACGAAGTAGCCGATCAGTGGATCTTTTGCGTCCCCGTCTTTGTTGAGATCCTTATCAAACCATTGCTCCCACAGACTGAACGCTATGATGTTATCGTCCAGGCTTGGCTCGCCGCCCACTGCGACCCATGTTACGGTGCCCGATGATAATTCATAGCAGCCGATCTCAATGCGTCTTCTCTCATCTACCCACCTATCAAATGCCAGTATATCACCATCCAATGACCCTAATAAGCCAGCCACTCGCGTGTTTGTCACCATGCTTGATGAAGTGTTATAATACCTGAACACGTAGTCCTCTGTGTCTCCATCATCGTTCAGATCAATGCCACTCTGAGCCTCCGAGGTGCTGAACGCTATTATACCTCTAGACAAGCAGGGACTCTCGCCTATTAATCCCGTATTTGTCACTGCGCCAGAAGACAGGTCATAATATCTAATAACTGAGTCGTCTTTATCTCCGTCATAATTAAGATCAACATTTGCTTGGCCTTCTGAAGTGGTGAATGCTATCGTGCTGCCTTCGAAAGAATCCCATCCAAGCCACCCAACTACGCCGGTAACTACGGCTTCGCCTTTCGATATACTATAAAAGCTTATTAAATCATCATCTGTGTCTGCATCTCCATTTAGATCAGTTCCCTGTTCCGATGTGATGAACGCTATTGTGTCGCCATACAATAATGGACGAGTTCCAACCACCCCAGTGTTCCTCACGGTGTGTGTTAATAGGTCATAGTACCTGATCACTGAGTCGTTTGTGTCTCCGTCAAGGTTCAAATCCATACCAATTTCTCGTTCAAGGGTACTGAATGCTATCGTATGGCCATCTATTGATACACCGGAGCCTGTTGCCCCCGTATTTGTAACTGTGCTCAAAATTATGTCATAGTACCTAACTACAGGGTCATTAATAGTGATACGTCCGTCCCCATTAAGGTCGCTTTCAGCCATGTATTCTGAGGTGCTGAACGCAATTATGCCGTCCTCAAGGGATGCGCCCCAACCTATAGCCCCCGTAATTGTGCCGCCGAATTCATCCGCCATAGCGTTCACAATGCATACCGATAAGAGCACACCTAACGCAAGGCAGATAAGGGCTAAACCTACTCTTTTGCATGAATTAATCGGCAAAACTCCCCACTGTTTAATGTTTCGTGCCGTAGTTTTATAAGGTTATCGTTTCAGTCCAAATGGTTGCGTTTCAAAGTGTGAGTATAAGTGTCTAAAGAGCTTTCGTGATGACCTCGACGAACGAGCCGGGGAATGCAAAGGCTGACTAATAAGAAAGAATTGATTGTTCTCTTAAGATCTCTGATACTTCAAAAGTATAGTACCGCTTAAAGTAAGTCTCTAACAAATGGTTCAAAGCATAGCAGGCTATTCCGAAGTTTTCCGTGTAACCGGTCTAAACTTGAGTCGGCAGCTCTCGTATTTCAACATGGGAGAAGTTATCTAGTTATTGTTTATGGATTAAGTCTTCTTAGGGCGGTTTCGCACTTCTTAAAAAGGTATTAAGCGTTGAAATCTGCCTTGTAGAGGCTCGTGACTGTGACAGCTCACCCGGACTACCAGGAAAAAATCGACGTTCTAGACCTGCTCATAAGTATACTCAGAGATCATGAAATTACCTTGTCGAATCTTGCCGACAAATTCGATGCCATATACGATGAGATATCTTCCTTCGAAGAGAAGATGCCGGTCTTGGACAGAGCTTTGGAACGTTTAGACGGGTTGAAGGTCAAGAACGTTATTGGAGCTGCTGGTTTGAAGGGCACACTTGCCGCTGTAAAGTGCAAGGATTGGTTGACATTTCAGGCGGCAAGCCAAGGAGCGTTGCTTGTGGCTTTTGAAATTACGAAAGACCGATGCGCGTTCTATTCGGTTTCGGACCTCTTTGTCTTCACCTATTCTGAGAGCATTCTCGAGGTCAGAATGTTGATGGATAAAGAGTTGAAGAAATGGCTCAAACATCAATCGAAAGTTCAAGGGCTCAAAGCATGGTCATTGAAGGGGCTTTCTACTGGAAATGGACAGCGGATCTGTGAGATGCTTATCAGCCCGAAGATGGCTAGACAATGGCTATCCATGACGTTAAAGATTCCGGAAGAAAAGATCGTTGAAGGCAGAGTACTGGGTTAGAAACGCCTTCAAAAGTTCTATGACCTCAAAGAGTTCGGCTTAGATTGACCCTAACTTTGCCCAAAAATAAGCCTTAGAACCTAGGCGTGAACGTGCTGGCCTTGGCATTATGCCTAGGCGCAGTAGACAACGCTACAGTCTTACTTGGACTATTCTCAGGATTTGTGACATAGCTGACTCTTAGGTTTTCCGGGGTTTTTGGCTTCCAACATAACATTCGATTCTCAACTGCAGTTGTTTTTTTTGCATTAGAGAATCAATCGCTCTACTTTTATCCCAAACTATCATTGGCACTAGTAGTATCTGACATAAAGAGTCTTTTCACAAATGATTTATACTGAATGGGACAGTAACGCGTATTGGGAATATATGTCGTAAACGCAAATCACTGAAACATATATTTCTTATGCGATAAGGGTGAACGAGGGGAAGTCATCGTGAGCAGAAGTTGGAAACCGTATATTCTGTTAATGAAATCGAAAATGCCCCCCTCTAACGTGGCCCCATTTTCATTTTGTATAAGTATGGCACTTTCACTAATTTTCACATCGGTTCTGGTCGGTAGGGATCTAATATCTCTCCTAGGAAATCTCACCCTTTCCCTATTGTCAATGGCAGCAACTGCTTTGAGCGCCTATATATACAATGATATTATTGACGTGGAGATTGATAGAGTCAACAGACGGAATAGACCATTGGTCACCGGAGAGGCTTCACAAAACCATGCAAGAAATATCGTCATCTTTCTGGGCATGATTGGGCTTACCTCAGCCCTAATAATCAACTCAAAGGTCTTCCTACTAATGCTAACATTCTTTACTTTGTGTTTCCTATACTCGTTTCCTCGCTCAAACCTGAAGAGAAAATTCCTAATTAGAGACTTGACAATCGCTACTGGAACTGCTATCACTTACCTGATAGGAAGTGTCGCTGTCGGGATAATCTCAGCCCCAATCCTTCTTATGGCGGTAGTGGGTTTTGTGGTTGCTTTAAGCGCATCCATATTAAAAGACTTCGGTGATATCATTGGAGATGAAATTCACAAAATTAAAACGCTTCCTATCGTCTGGGGTCCTACTCAAACAATAAGGTTTGCGATGGCATTAGTATTTACGGTAGGAATTGCAACAGTAGTGGGTTATTTTCAATTGGGGTTCAATACAGCTTTCCCAATACTTGCTTCTTGCGCGTTCGCTGCATGGATTTTCGTCATATACCCTCTATACCATCACCGTAATGAGCCATCATACCTAGTGAACGCGCGTATGATAGTAATTAAGAGAATAGCTCCCATATGTTTTTCTATACAAATGTTAACAATGTTTGGAGCTATTCTGTGATAATATAGGTTACTTGTATAAAGATAAATATTTCCTAGCAAACTTGATCCGAGGGTCATCTTTTGCTCTTTCGTAGAGCAGATTAAAAGCTTCAACTAAATTCTGACAAAATAGAGCATTTTTGAATTTAAAAGCAACGTAGAAATCATGAAGCGCGGGATGAGGTAGCTCGATGAGTCCATACTCACCATCAACTACAATAAAACTGTAGGTCAGATTCTTTGTAACCCTAAGATTCAATTCTTTTGAGTCAAACAGTTCTCGGCCTGTATTGACTAGCTCAGGATTTAGGACCATTTTAAGAATCTCTATATATTCTGAGGGTTTTTTTTCGACAGATAGAAGGAAAAGCTTCGTTCCACGATTGATAGCGTCCAAGATAGCTTCAGTAAGTCTTATATCTGTCTTGCTTGCAGCTACGTAAGCGCTTTCTTTCGCATTTTCTAAAAGCTTTCTCGCCTCCTCTACGCAATCAGTAAAGTTTGTAATCATCTTAACTTCGTGTATAATGTCCGCTAAGCTGGCGGCTCCAAGCAATTCCTTTTTCGAAATTGCATTTAGAACGTCCTCTTTTTCCTTCAATGAAAGCATGCTTGACTTCATCAATTTGTCTGCCAATTCCAGCTGATCCCGTTGGTTCAAAGCGTTTAACAATGATTTTCCCATATTGTAGCAAAGTTTTCCCAACATAGTCTGAACATAGACATTCTCTCTTTTTTCTATTAAGCCAGCTTCTATGAGCCTTTTGAGCGATACGTAGTATCTTTTCTGTGTTAAGTTAAGTGTCCTTATGGCTTCTGTTGAGCTCTCTATGCCTTCCCCAGCTTTTATGAAGATTTGTATGGCATCCTCACCAGTGAGTGAAGAGAGAAGCTTTCCAATCTCCCCAATGGATTCTAAGTCTTCTCTAGGTCTCTGTTCCTCCTTTTGCATTAGGAATATTCCCTCTTCGCTCAATCATATAATGGTGTAGATCTGTTCTTCGCCGATTGACAATTCTAAAAGATAGTATAAAAGGCGTCCGAAGGATTGCTATATATTTTTGAAATATATCTTTTTTATCAGAATTTTAAAATCGAATAATAAATCAAAAGATTATTATTAAGCTTAGAAATAGACTAGAAAGGCAAATTCTGCTTTTCCCCTTCAAAAGATATAGTTGCGATGCGTCTAACAATGAGCTTAAGCCTAGCCTTGTTTGGAAGACTGTGAGATTGCAGGTTGCCTCTTTTTCCTGGCTGCTTTCTGGCTTTCTACAGATTTCCTTGAAGTCTTCCCCGGCTTCTCCAATATCTTCATGTTGATTTGTGCTATGTCCTCGGTTATCGTGTTTCCACGAATGGTCTTTCGCCGTCTACCACCTGCTTCCCGAGGCTTGTATCCTACGCCCTTGCTTAGTAGGATCTTGGATTTAACGCCACCGTGAACGTCCGGTCTCATTGGGAACCCAGCTATGTCGGATCCACCAGTGATCAAAACTTTGTGGCCTGAGAGACCTACTACGGTTCCGTCTATAGTCTCGCCGATCTTTCTACCAACAAGGGGGACGGCTCGACTTCCCTCTACCTCGACGACGGTCGACTTTCCCGTCTCAAGATCGGAGATTACAATCTTGAACTTCGCCATGATTAGATATTCGCTCCTTAGGACATCCTAACTTATTCGGAGTGTTATTGAAAGAAGTTTCCATTTATAAGTATTCGCCATGACCTGAGAGAAAGGCGAGAAGGGGCCAAAAGAATGACTTCGAATGGTTGGCGGTACGCAGCTGCTCCCACAGTTTCCTCTTCGACGATCTGTTCTTCCATGATGTCATGTTCAATAATACTGAACCCATTCGCAAGTAGAAAATCTCTCTGATCACGAGCAGCAGCTACATAGTTTGTTCTAGTAATGTTAGCATATTGAACCGTAGGATGGGCAATGACGGCGGACAATTTTATGGCATTCAAAGGATCTACTTGAAGACTGATACGGCTTACATAAGTGAGGTCGACCGGAAGCCAACCCCAAGGAGGCACGTAAACCATAGCCCAACCGTGCCATGCAACTCTATTCAAGATAATCATAAGACTGTCATTCCAGTAATGGGATGTGTCTGTATATCTGCTAGGAAGGTAGATGCAGCCAACTTGGAGATAGGCTGGAATCCCAACTATGCGGCAAAACGTGATCAGAAGGTTCGCCTGGTCATCGCAATCCCCACCCTTTTCCAACAACGTCTCATTTGGGTATTTTGCGATTTCACTTGACTCATATCTGATGTTATCCCTAATCCAAGCAATGAACTTCTTAACAACCGTCAGAGATATTGTCTCATTCCCGGCGATCCTGTGTGCAAGATCTCTTAAGTTAGATTCGTTTACAAGCCATGGACCTTCAGCCCCGCAGTGCAGACTCTTCAAATCGTCCGGTACGTCAGCCAGAGTTTTTGACTCTCCTTCAGAAATTTCGGGGGCTGAACGAGGCTTATAGACAACCTTATATTCAACTCGATAGGTGAAGTTTTCTCCGGGGTCAATCCTTGGCTTATAGAAAGATATAAATCCGATGGCATCACCATCCGCATCGACTTCATACCTCTCAATGGGGTGAGAGATGTTTGCCAGGTAGACAGTCTGCCAACTATTATTCATAAACAAGCCCACTGCCCTGTACTCTTCGGTGAATTCCCACGAATTTCCCTCGCCATTCATGTTCTCGTAGGTTACTGTAGATGATATTATGAAAAATCTTAGTCTAATCTTGCCTTGGTCTTCGGGCGCAATGTACGTGAGCTGTGAAATAAGAGAAGCAAGAGCCAATATGCAAATAATAAGAACTACCAAACCCATTCTAGGCGGTGGAATCGAATCATCCTCTCTAGTTGTCTTCATAAGTTAGGCCTGCCAAATATTCAAACGGGTCTAGACTCTAGCTTATAAAGCTATTATCTCACTAAACATAAGACGGTAGACCACTGTATACCTGTCCCTCATGGGAAGATTTCGCGAATTTTATATTAACCTTTCTAAAAAATATTTGCAGGTGTATCTGTTTGCCGATCAAAGTCGGCGAGACAATCGTAGACCTTGTAAGAGGAGACATAACAGACCTGTCCGTCGACTCAATAGTGAATGCCGCTAATGGTGAATTGAAGCTTGGAGGCGGAGTTGCCGGAGCCATCCGGAGGAAAGGAGGACCGCAGGTCCAGGAAGAGTGCGACAAGATCATCGCTCAGAAAGGTCGAATTCCAACAGGCGAGGCAGTCATCACAAGAGGAGGTAGTCTCAAAGCAAAGTACGTCATTCACGCAGTAGGGCCCATATACGGTGAAGGCAACGAAGATATAAAATTGAGGAACGCGACAATCAGCAGCCTAAGACTTGCAGACCAACACGGCCTTAGGAGCATATCTCTACCAGCAATCTCAACAGGCTACTTTGGCTTACCCAAGAAGAGATGCGCCGAAGTGATAGTCCCAGCAGTTATCTCCTACATTAAGACAGGCACAAACCTAAAGCATATTATCTTCTGTCTCTACGATCAAGAGACATACGACATATTCAGAAGCGTACTCGACCAAATCTCTCCATGAATTCCCATCTATGATGCCCAAGTTTGAACTGCTATATGATCAAAGCGCATCGAACAAGATAACTCAGCATATATGATGAAAGTCTAGAAGGAAAAGCTAGGAAGCAAACTCTATGCAGCCGTGCCACAGGGAATTTGGAGGTTACTTGTGAAGACTTTGTATTCTAAGGTGGTTATTTTGAGTGGGTTTCCATATTCTCATCGTTGGGCTCTTCTCTAAATCCACAATCTCCCAACTGAAACCCATCTTCTCAAGAGCCTCTGTGAACTTCTCTACATCAGGTCGGTCAAACCAGTAGTCGTCAAGAGCCACGATAGTCTTCACCTTCACGTTGGCTTCATAATTTCCTCCATAGATGACTTATAAGAACTTGCGAAACAAATGTTCGGACTTAAGGTTCGTAGTATCCTTTCTGACCCTAGATTATTCACTGAAAAGCCTAATACGTGAAGGTGCACGCAGTAGAATGTCTCTGTATCAGCTTCTATGTTACATATGTCTCACCGAGTCCTCACTAAGCTGGCTAAAGAGAAGTTCCACTGAACTTTCAGGCTTGAAAATGATGAAACCAATAGGTTTGATCCCAATAAGTTAAGTTTATTAAGAGGGCAAGAGATATGTAGTTTTGATTCGAGCATACCGCTCGAAACCGCAATGCAATATGGCGGCGTCAACGCAGACAAATGAGGCGTTATGCCTTTGGATGAGGAGTTGACCTCCAGTTGCGGGAACAGAGAATGCGGATCTGAGCACTAGCTTAGGTCTAAGGTGGGCTTGGCATAACTCGTCGGTCCAGGTCAGCATTTTGCGACCAGATTCAACTCCGGTTGATCCTGCCGGACCCCACTGCTATCGGGGTGGGACTTAGGCATGTTAGTTTGTGTCTTCCAGCCACGGAGAAGACACAGCGGACGGCTCAGTAACACGTAGCCAACCTACCCTTAGGACGGTGATAACCCCGGGAAACTGGGGACAATACCCGATAGGTGAGAAGGCCTGGAATGGTTTCTCGCTCAAAAGATGTGGAACCATGCTTCCACAATCACCTAAGGATGGGGCTACGGCCGATCAGGTAGTTGGCGAGGTAATGGCTCACCAAGCCTATAACCGGTACGGGCCGTGATAGCGGGAGCCTGGAGATGGGCACTGAGACAAGGGCCCAGGCCCTACGGGGCGCAGCAGCTACGAAAACTCCGCAATACGCGTAAGCGTGACGGGGCTACCCCGAGTGCCGTTCGCTGAGGATGGCTTTTCTCCGGTGTAATGAGCCGGAGGAATAAGGGGAGGGCAAGCCTGGTGTCAGCCGCCGCGGTAATACCAGCTCCCCGAGTGGTGGGGGTGATTATTTGGCCTAAAGCGTCCGTAGCCGGCTCGGTAAGTCTCTCGTTAAATCCGACGATCTAATCGTTGGACCGCGGGAGATACTGCGGGGCTAGGGGGCAGGAGAAGCTGACGGTACTCATGGGGTAGGGGTAAAATCCTATAATGCCATGAGGACCACCAGTGGCGAAGGCGGTCGGCTAGAATGCGCCCGACGGTGAGGGACGAAAGCTGGGGGAGCGATCCGGATTAGATACCCGGGTAGTCCCAGCTGTAAACGATGCAGGCTAGGTGTTAGCGTGACTACGGGTCAC